>JAESFV010000010.1_pt1 | contig 599619 bp, 558 predicted proteins | sample 9269471 | NCBI WGS metagenome assembly JAESFV01 (sample SAMN14502647, study PRJNA617108) | algae metagenome | isolation source: Symplocastrum torsivum CPER-KK1 and co-occurring heterotrophs from... | place: USA: Central Plains Experimental Range, Colorado | collected 2001-01-01
ACAATGCCCACCGGCCGCACACGAGCCTTGGCGGCCTTACCCCCAACGAGTTTGCAACCCGGTCCAGGACGGACCACATCGCGAACAGAGTCCAGTTATGAACGAGGGCAAATAGGGGGCAACGTAAACATTCATGAACGTCGTCACCGCCGCATTCGCCACCCACAGCTTCAGCCCGTCGCGACCATAGGCACTCTCGAGCTGGCTGAGAGATTGGACGATCGCCCAAATGCGGATCCCCGCGGAACGACCAAGCGTCAGCGCCCCGACGCCGTCGCGGTCCGCAATGGCGTCGAGCTGACCGAGGGCCGCCATCTCGTCCAGCAACAGCACGACATCGCGCGGCGGCCGTTCGCCATCGATGATGTGTGCCGAGATCGCGGTGACGAAGACGCGGATAAGCGCCTTGTTCATCGACATGAACTGCTGGGGTACGCATAGAAAGACATCGATGGGCGACTGGGCATCACGCAGATCGTCCAGCGAGAAGGTTGATTTCTCGCAGGCCCGGCGCACGCTGGCATCGCCGAAGCAGCCCAGAAATCGCATGATCGTCGAGAACTGGCTGCCTTTTTCGTCGCTGCCGATTTTGGCCCAGGTCGTTGTTGCCGCCCGGGCAAGGCGATCGCCAGGCTCGCGAGGATCGGCCTCGATCGCCTTGAAATTCTGTTCCAACTGATCGGCACCACCTGTGAAGAAATCGAAGACCCCGGGCAGGGAAGGTGCGACCTGTGAAACCCCATCGGGCCAGATACCGCGCTTGTTCGCATCGACCACGAACGAAATCACGCCCGCGATGATCGAAATTGCCGACTCCTCGAAATGCGGATTTGACTGGCCCGAGCTCGATTTTTCGACCACAGCCCCTGCCAGGCGCCTGCAATCAGCCGCGAACTTGTCCGTGCCGTGGCGGACATAGTCGAACGGGTTGAGCGCGTCGGTATCCTCTCCGAGCTGCACGATACCAAACGGATTGATGATCTTGACGTTGTGCCCGAGCAGCCGTCGCGCCCTGGCCGCAACTGCTGCATTTTCCCCCTTGGGGTCGTGACAGATGATTGGTCCCGGATAATCGATCAGAGTTGGAATGACGATTGAGGACGTTTTGCCGCCCCCTGGCGGGGCGAAGGTCAACAGCGAGCCGGCGCCGCGCCAGCGAATGATCGATCCATTTTTTCCTGCCGTGACACTCGGCTCGGCGCCAAGCTCAGCCGCGAGCTTTGCCGATGTTTTGGTCCAGCGGCCGAGAATGAAGCCGGGTTCATCGCCATCGATCATATGCGTGATCTCGCGCCAGCGCGCGAACCGGGCGCTACCAAGATGATCGCGTGATGACCGTTCGACGCTGGAGCATCGCCGCAGGGTGGTCCTCACATGCAGGATTGCCAGCCAAATCAGCGCAATCATGCCGCCGGCCAGCAGTGCAAGAATCAGGGTTTCCGCTTTCGGATCAGGCAGCCGGTAGATCAAGATTGCGCGCCAGAATCCGCTGGTCGGCGCCCAGGGGACGACGTAGTAGGACGCCGCTGCCAAGCTTGCGATGAGACCGAACAATCCGAGTTTCGGCCAGTGCCGCCATGGCATGAGAGGGCTGAAAAGCTGGCAGAGTATCGCGGGGAGGAGCGGCATAAGAGCCGCGCCCCAGCCCAGGCTTTGAAAACTCATGGTCCAATATCTCCATCAATTTGGCGCAGCGCCATAGAAAGCCCGCCAATCGCAGTCGCGGGCTCCATGATGCCGGGATCAATGCCTGCCCTCAGGATGTGATAGCCAGCGGCTGCGAGCTGCTTGGTCTGGTAGTGTGATTTCGGCCGCGCCGGTCCTGCATTTAGAAGCGAAAATCCGACGCGCCTGGCCTGCCGTTCCGTTGCTGGGAGCAGGATGATATCGAACGCCCTGGACGCGACGCGCTCGACAAACAGGACGTCGGACAGGTCGACGCCGGCCACGATGGCCACGCCAGCGGCCTCGATTTTCCGGCGAAGTTCCCGGTGCTTGCCGACCCGAGGCGCATCCTTGCGTCGCTTATTCCGCGACGATCGGACCAGCCTGCCCACCTCTTGCCGCGCTCGGACCAGGCGCTTGAGGCTGCTGCCTCGACGGCCGGCCGCGCCGCCGCGACTTGCCGTCAGTCCCGGGAAATCGGGCCAGATAGTCGGCTACGAGTAGCTTCAATTCACCCGGATCGCGGGAGTGGCTATCGACTGCGCCAAGCAGGACGCCGCCGAGGACATCGTCGGGAATTGTCAATGCACCGACGCGCTCTGCGATTTCGGCGATCTCCGCGCGCCTCACTGCAATCGCGCTTTCGAGTTCGTGCCGGAGCGTATCGCTTTTGGCCCGCGCATCAGCTTCGATCCTGGCTAATTCCGCCTTACCGTTCATAAGCGTTCGTATTGTTACAGTCATCGTGGCCTCTACCTTTAGAATAGATCCTCATTATACACCCTTTACCCACCCTACTCAACAGAATCCGTGCGTCGTATCGATCGTGTTAGTTGCGGTTTCAGCAGTGCTCACATATAGCAAAATGATATTTTGCTTTGCTCCGCCCTGCCGGCGGCTATTTCAGGCTTGCGACCAGCACGAATTTCCATGGCGAACGACGTTCACAGATTGCACATGCGCGCGGATTTCGTGTCGCGTTCTGGCGGAGCCGGGACCGTCGCAACGGCCGCGTATAATGATCGCACGGTGTATCAGGAGCAGGCGACGGGTCGCATTTTCGACTATGCGTCGGACGTGCCGCCCCTCGCATCTGGCATCCTCGCACCGCACGAGTTTTCGCTAGCCAGATGCAAGAATGATCCGTCCGCATTCTGGAATGCGGTGGAGAGCCACGAAACCGCCGCCCTGCTGCACCGCTACAGACGCGATCCAGTCCGGGCCATCGAGTCCATTGAGACCGCGCAGACGGCGCTGAAGGGGCGCTTTACGCTATCCAACGCCCTGCCGCGCGAGATGCTGCCCGAGGTGGCCGAGAGCATCCTGCGGCGTGCGGTTGTCGGTGAGTTGCACGGTGCGGTGCATTATTCGATCCATGCCGACGCGGGCAACTACCACGTCCATTTTATGATCGCCGGCCGCAAGGTGTCAGCTGATGGCGGCTTTGGAGCGCGGATATTCCGGCAGCCCCAGCAGATCAAATCATGGACTCAAGGATTCCGCTCGATTGCGGCCGAGGAGCAGAATCAGCAGCTCGCTGCCCTCAATCTGGCGGGCCATGTCGAGCACCGCTCCAATGCGAGCCTCGGAATTTCTCTCAAGCCAACGGTGCACGTTGACCATGCCTCGGCCGCGTCGTCGGCCAAATCGAGCGACCCGGACATCGGCATCGCCGGCCACAATGTGCGCGTACAGGCGGCCAATGCAGGGCTCATCCTGACCGACCCCGATGACGTAATAAAGCTACTGTTGGTCGGCCACCGTGACCAGTGGGGGCGAGCCGAAGGCCAGTTATGCCGCGATAATGCGACCCTCACCGCCCATGACATCAAATCCAAGATCAACAAGCTGACAGGCGGCCGGGACGATATTGCGGATATCGCCTTTGACCATCTCCTTGCCGATCGGCGCCTGATTTCGCTCGGGCAGGACATGCGCGGAAATGAGCGTTTCACGACCCGCGAATATCTGGACCGGGAAACGCAGTTCATCAGCTCGGCGCAATCGCTTGCAGCTCGCCACGCCTTCCCGGTCAACGACGAGCTGCGGGCGAGCATCCTTTCGGCAAAGTACGGCTGGCTCACTGGCGAGCAAAAAGCCGCCATCGAGCACATGACCTCGGCGCGCAGCATCGCCCTGATGCAGGGCCGTGCCGGCGTCGGCAAGACCACGCTTATGCAGGCATCGCGCGAGATTTGGGAGGCGAGCGGCTACGAGGTTCGGGGCGCTGCCATCGCTTGGAAGGCTGCGCGCTTGCTGGAAGCAGAGGCGGGTATTCGATCCGCCTCGATCGCCTCGATCGTCAATGCCGAGCGTCAGCAGCGCGACGAAGGCCGCTGTGCCCGCCCCGACTTGTTGTTGAAGCGCGGTCAGATTCTTGTCGTCGACGAGGCCGGCATGATCGATGTTCGGGCCATGCAGATCCTCACCTCGGCGGCGGAAAGGGCCGGGGCGAAAGTGGTCGGAATTGGCGACCGAGCGCAGTTCGCGGCGATCAGCGCCGGCCCCGCATTCTCGATCTTGCAGGACACGGTTGGAGCTGCCGAAATCAAAACCATTATGCGGCAGACCGCTGACGCCGAGGATATTCTCGTCGCAAAGGGCCAGAGCCGCACGGCTGCAGTTGCCGCCGTCGCGGGTCTGTCGTTCTTGGAGCGTCGGAAACTGATCGAGCAGAACTCCGACCTGGCGGCAGATATTAACCGAGGCGCAGGCTCGATCTGGCGCCGTGAGGCCGCCGAGCTGCTGGCCGATGGCAAGACCGCCGAAGGGCTCAATGAGTGGAGCAAGCGCGGCTATGTCGTCGCCTGTGATACGCACGATGCGAAGATTCAGAAGATTGTCACTGGCTATTTCGAGCTGCGCGACCAGGGCGAGACAGCCCAGGCGATCTACGCTTTCACCAATCGCGACGTTGACCAGCTCAACGCAGAGGTCCGCGCTCGCCTTCAGCTGCGCGGCGAGTTGGTAGCCGACGAGGCCGGCATGCAGATCGGTGGCCGGGCTTTCGTGATGGGCGACCGGGTCTCGTTCACGGCGAGCGACGCCGCTGGCCAAACTGTGACGGGCGGTGTCGTCAACGGCGACGCCGGCAAGGTTCTGGAAGTCTCGCAGGACCGCATCACCATTGCGCTCGACGACAGCCGGGTTGTCGCGTTCGACCCAGCAGCATGGAGCGATATCAACCACAGCTATGCGACGACGCATTACAAGAGCCAGGGCCAAACGATCGGCGGAACGGTCCACATCCTGGCCGATCGCTACCTGCGTTCGGATGGTGCATACGTGGCGTTGACCCGGGCCAAGCAGGATAGCTTCGTCTATTTCGATCGCGAGGAATTCTCGACCTTCGATGACCTGGCCAAATCCATGTCGCGCGCGCCCGAGACGCTTGCAGCCCAGGACATCACCCGCGCCAGCGGCGAGGTGGCTGATTCCGTGCGTGGTGTCGTGCTCGCTGGCAGACGCATGGCCGATCTCCTTCACGCCGCCGACGCTAGAGACTCGGAATTGAATGATGCGGAACGCGGCGAACTCGGCCGCCTGCGCGCCGAGCGTTCTACTGCAGCTCAACGTCTGGTCGCCGCCGGGGACCGAGCGGATGTCATCAAGGCAGCACGTCACGCCGGCCTTTCCTGGACGCGCCTCGAGGAAATCGCCGGCCTTCGCGAGCCCGCCCGCTCACCCGCCCAGATGGTCGTCGATGCCGTCGCCCGCGAGTGGCTGAAGCTTCACTATCGGGCACGCGAACTTTGGCATCGCATCCGCGGCGACGGGCCCGGCCGAGAGCGCCAGCACCCGGATTATCCCGCCTATAGTCAGGAGCGGGACAGCCGAAACAAGCTCGCCCTGGCACTTAACGCCCAGGCCGCGGTCGCGCGAGACTCGCTCCGTCACTTGGGCCGACCGGGCGATTGGAAGGCGGCTCGAAGCCAGGCCGCCGCGGCGGAGCGCGATATTGAAATGAACCTGCGCCAGACGGCAAAAAGCCCGCAGGAGCGTCCGCAGGCGCCGAGCAAGATGCAAGCGTCGTTGGACAAGCACCTCGCGCCAATCATCGCCGAAAAGCTCCGGGCCGCCGGCGGCAACATCAAGCGCGCGGCCGAGGTCGGTATCGCGACCCACCAGACCGCCGCCGGGCTGTTTCTGAGCGACGCCAGGACGCCGGAGCTTCGCACCTCGCTGCGCGCTGTCCTGCACCATATCCAAGCGGGGAGGGCAGTGCAGGCCCCGGTCGCAGTGGAGAAGTTCGCCGCGACCGCGCATGAAAAGGCTGGTCCGAAGCAGAAGCTCTGACCGAGGCGCTCCTACCGACCCCTGGCGGCAAGATTCTGCCACGCCGCCAGCGCCGCGCCGCCCAAGCCGTTTCCGCCGTATCCGAGCCAATGGGTCGCCGCTTCCGACCACCCCTCACAGCGCTTCATGATGAACAGCGCCAGGCACATCGCACCGACAACAGTGATGAACATCTCCAACGGAACTGCGCCGTCGTTGAACATCGTGCCAAAAATGTCCGCGCCGGCAGCAAATCCATACGCGTCCATGACCTGCTTGATCGCGGCGTTCAAGACCGCGGCCACCATGGTAATTAGGACCAGATGCACCGCCGGCTGGGCAATCATTTTCACCGACCACCAGGACATGGGGCGCGACTTGCGAAAGAGCGCGGCAGGCAAGGTAAGCGGCAGCGTCGCGGCGCCGATCGCCACCTGGAACATCGCGACGACAAACAGGATGCCCAGCACGAGCGTGTAGGCGATGTAGGCGAGGAAGATCACGATTGTCTGGAGGATGAGCGGAATGTTCGAGAATCCGCTCCACAGGCTGCTTTTCATGTTCTTCTTGACGCCCCACCATGCATTGGAAAGCAGGTAGTTCGGCTGCGCAATTGCCGCGCGGATGCTGCAATCGGCTGCAGTCACGATTTGTGATATGGCGCCGCTGCGGTCGGTCCCGGTGTCCTCGGTCAGGCTGCCAGGCGCCGCCGAACCGCCTGAGCCGCCGAGCTGGTCCGCAGCCTGGAGCCGGCGCGCGATGTCATACGATGCTTCGTCTGGGCACCATTCTCCTCTCCTCAGTCTACATCATCTCCTCGGTCCGTTCCCGGGTCCGCGCCGGAACGTCGCCGCGCCTGACCTCGCACGATCACGGCGCTGGCGAGCAGACCCCCTGCGCCTGCATGCCGGGCGCGCCGCTTCCGGCGTTGAAGCGCGGCGTCTGCTGTGGTCGTCTCGGGCTCAACAAGCCGCCTCGGCCGGGCTGGTCGCGAGCGGAGGCCCGGGAGGACAGCCATGCGCATCGCCAGAATCGAACCCTTCATCCTGCACATCCCCGTCACCGGCGGGTCGATCGCCGATTCGACGCATCGCATCAGCCATTGGGGCGTGGTCGGCGCGAAGATCGTCACGGAGGAGGGGCTGGAGGGCTATGGCTTCACCGGCACCCATGCCGATCTGGCCTCCGACCGGCTGATCACCGCCTGCATCCGCGATTGCTACGCGCCGCTGCTGGTCGGCGAGGATGCCTCGGAGACGAACCGGCTCTGGCTCAAACTCGCCCGGCACCCGGCGCTGCAATGGGTCGGCCGCGCCGGTATCACCCAGCTCGCGCTGGCGGCGGTGGATGTCGCGCTCTGGGATCTGAAGGCGAAGAAGGCCGGCGCGCCGCTCTGGCACTGGCTCGGCGGCGCCAGCAAGCCGCGGCTGGAAGCCTACAACACCGATATCGGCTGGCTCTCGATCCCCAAGGACCAGCTCGTCGAGGGCTGCCGTAGGGCCGTGGAGAAAGACGGCTTCCACCGCATCAAGGTCAAGGTCGGCCATGCCGATCCGGGCATCGACATCGGCCGGCTCGAGGCGGTGCGCCACGCCGTCGGCCCGCATGTTTCGCTCGCCATCGACGGCAACGGCAAATGGGATCTGCCGACCTGCAAGCGCTTCTGCGCCCGGGCCGAGCCGCTCGACATCTTCTGGTTCGAGGAGCCGCTCTGGTATGACGATGTCGGCTCGCATGCCGCGCTCGCGCGCGACACGTCGATCCCCGTCGCACTCGGCGAGCAGCTCTATTCGCTCGACGCCTTCCGCGCCTTCGTCGCGGCGGATGCGATCCATTACGTCCAGCCTGATGTGACGCGGCTCGGCGGCATCACCGAATACATCCAGGTCGCCGATCTCGCTCTGGCGAGCCGCCTGCCGGTTGCGCCCCATGCCGGCGAGATGAGCCAGGTCCATGTCCATCTCGCCTATTGGCACCAGGCGACGCCGGTTCTCGAATACATCCCCTGGATCAAGGACGCCTTCGAGGAGCCGGCGAATGTCGTCGACGGCTGCTTCCTGAAACCCCAGCGGCCCGGCGCCGGCACGACGCCCACGAGCGACGCCTTCGCCCGCTTCGCCAAGCCGCTGGGCTGATGCTGCCGCTGGGCTGATGCTGCCGCTCGGCTGATGCGCGCAGGGCGGCTCGGCTGCGCCGGCATGGCGCCGGGCTTGCCGCTGGGCAGCGTCGGACCTAAATTGAGGTCGATCCGTTGGGGTGCCGCAAGGCTGAGAGGCGCAAGTCGCCAACCCATCGAACCTGATCCGGATAATGCCGGCGAAGGGAACGGTCGTCGCAGCGTCGCTTCACCCGTCCTGCCACGGCCGCAGCCTTCAAGGCCGCGAGGGTAGGGCATGCCGCACGCATCCATCCAGTCCCGGTCCAACCCGCCGCTGCGCGTCGGCATCGTCGGTGCCGGCGTCGTCGGCCTCGCCTGCGCGGTCGAACTGCTGGGCCGCGGCGCCGAGGTCGAGCTCTTCGAGCGGGGCGAAACGGCCGGGGCGAAAGCCTGCTCCTGGTGGGCCGGCGGCATGCTCGCGCCCTGGTGCGAGGGCGAGAGCGCCGAGGAGCCGGTCGTGCGGCTCGGCCAGGAGGCGGCGAGCTGGTGGGAGCGCCATGTCGAGGGCGTCGTCCGCAAGGGCACGCTCGTGGTCGCCCCCAGCCGCGATCGCGCCGAACTGCGCCGCTTCGCCAGCCGTACCTCCCATCTCGTCGAGATCGATTCCGACGCCATCGCCGCGCTGGAGCCCGATCTCGCCGGGCGCTTCGGCAAGGCACTGTTCTTCGAGAGCGAGGGCCATCTCGATCCGCGCCTCGCGCTGGCAGGGCTGGCGGCGAAGGTGATCGCGCTGGGCGGGCGCATCCATTACGGCCGCGAGGTCGCGCCCGAGGACGTCGCCCGAGAGAACGTCGCCATTGACGCGGTGCTGGACTGTCGCGGGCTCGCCGCCCGCGAGGCGCTGCCCGATCTGCGCGGCGTCAAGGGCGAGATGCTGCTGCTGCGCACCCGCGACGTCACCCTGTCGCGCCCCGTTCGGCTGCTGCATCCGCGCATCCCGCTCTATGTCGTGCCGCGGGCGGACGGCATCTTCATGGTCGGCGCGACGATGATCGAAGGCGGCGACCGCAGCGCCGTCACCGCGCGCTCGATGCTGGAACTGCTCGGCGGCGCCTATGCGCTGCATCCGGCCTTCGGCGAGGCGCAGATCGTCGAGATCGGCGTCGATGCCCGCCCGGCCTTCCCCGACAACCTGCCGCGCTTGACGCGCCGCGGCCGGGTCATCCATGTCAACGGCTTCTATCGGCACGGTTTTCTGCTGAGCCCCGCCATGGCGCGGCTGGCGGCGGACGCCCTGCTCGATCCCGCCAGCATTCCGGAGAGGCTTCATGACGTTGCTGCTTAACGGCGAGCCGCGCGAGGTCGCCGCCACCACGCTCGATCAGGCGCTGGCCGAGCTCGGCTATGCCGGCAAGGTCGTGGCCACCGCGGTGAACGGCGACTTCGTTCCGGCCCGCAAGCGCGAGACCGTCACGCTCGCGGAGGGCGACCGCATCGAGGTCGTCGCCCCGATGCAGGGCGGCTGAGAGGATCACCGAGATGGCGAGCTTCTATGGTTTCGAGCCGAAGAGCCGGCTCTTTCTCGGCACGGCGCAATATCCGTCCCCTGCCATCCTGGCGGAGGCGGTGAAGGCGTCGGGCGTCGAGATCGTCACCGTCTCGCTGCGGCGCGAGGCCGGCGAGGGCGGGGCGGGGCAGGCCTTCTGGTCGCTGATCCGCGATCTCGGCGTGCGCGTGCTGCCCAACACGGCCGGCTGCCACGGCGTCAAGGAGGCCGTCACCACCGCCCAGATGGCGCGTGAGGTCTTCGGCACGAACTGGATCAAGCTCGAGGTCATCGGCGAGGACGACACGCTCCAGCCCGATGTCGTCGGGCTGATCGAGGCCGCGCGCATCCTCACGAAGGACGGCTTCGAGGTCTTCCCCTACACCACCGAGGATCTCGTCGTCGGCGGGCGCCTGCTCGATGCCGGCTGCGAGGTGCTGATGCCCTGGGGCGCGCCGATCGGCTCCGGCCGGGGACTCAATAACGTCTACGGCCTGCGCAGCATGCGCGCGCATTTCCCCGGCATCCCGCTGGTGGTCGATGCCGGCATCGGCCTGCCCTCCCACGCCGCCCAGGCGATGGAACTGGGCTATGACGCGATCCTGCTCAACACGGCGGTGGCCAAGGCGGGCGACCCCGTCCGGATGGCGCAGGCCTTCGCCCGGGCGATCGAGGCCGGCCACCAGGCCTTCCAGGCGCAGCCGATCGAGGCGCGCGACATGGCGGCGCCGTCGACCCCGGTCATGGGCAAGGCCTTCCTCTCGTGAAAGCAGCCTCGATGAAGCTCGACCCGTTCTATCCGATCTTCGACAGCGCCGACTGGCTCGCCCGCATGCTGCCGCTCGGCGTCAGGCTGGTGCAGCTGCGCGTCAAGGATCGCAGCGAGGCCGAGACCGGCCGCGAGATCGCCCGCGCGAAGACGCTGTGCGCGCAGGCCGATTGCGTGCTGGTCGTGAATGATTACTGGCGGATGGCCATCGAGGAGGGCTGCGACTTCGTCCATCTCGGCCAGGAGGATCTCGACGGCGCCGATCTCGCCGCGATCCGCAAGGCCGGGATGCGGCTCGGAGTCAGCAGCCATGACGAAGCGGAACTGGAGCGCGCGCTGAGCACGCAGCCGGACTATGTCGCGCTCGGCCCGGTTTACCCGACCATCCTGAAGGCGATGAAATGGGCGCCGCAGGGGCTGGAACGCGTCACCGATTGGAAGCGCCGCCTCGGCGACATCCCGCTCGTCGGCATCGGCGGCGTCTCGCTGGAGCGCGCAGCGGGCGTCTTCGAGGCCGGCGCCGACATCGTCTCGGCGGTCACCGACATCATGCTGAACGCCGATCCGGAAGCGCGGCTGAAGGCCTGGATCGCGGCGACGCGGAAGCGCGCCACCTAACACCGGCCAGCCTGACTCCGAACCACCCTCGTTATCCTGGACAAGCGGCGCAGCCGCGCAGGCCGGGATCCATCAAAAGGCGCCGTCGATGCCCTTATGATGGATCCCGGATGACCTTTGGTCGCCCAGGATGACGGTGTGGTTCCGAGGGCGAGAAATCGCGCTCAAACGCTCTCCGCCGCCGCATGCCCGTCGACATGGCCGAGGCTGCGCTCGGGATCGAGCCGGTCGCGCACGCGCTGCTTCAGCACCTTGGAATCGGGGAAACCGCCCTCGCTCTTGCGGTCCCAGATCAGCTCGCCCTCGTAATGGATCTGGAAGATGCCACCGGTGCGCGGGATCAGCGCGACCTCGCCGAGATCCTGCCCGAAGGTCGAGAGCAGTTCCTGGCCGAGCCAGGCGGCGCGCAGCATCCACTGGCACATCGAGCAATAGGTGATGGTGATGCGGGGCAGGGGGCGGGCGGCGGTCTCGGTCATGGGCGTCAGGCTTTCGCAGGATGGGCGTGGCCTTCGAGACCATGCTTGGCCCATCCTGTGCAAGGCCGTTCCGGCATGGCTGCTCAGCGAGGAATGCCGAAGCGCAGCGCGCCGCCGTCGCACAGCCCGTCCGACAGGATCATCGCCTCATAGGGGCGCCCCGGCTCGTCCGAGAGCACGGTGATCGCCTCCGGTTTGATCTCCTCGTCGCAGCCGCGCAGCGTGACGCCGCCGAGATCGAGGCTCGCCAGCGGCCGGATGGTCTCGTCAGTGCCCGTCCAGTGCAGCACCGCAAAGCCGCGGCCCTCATTCGCCTTGTCGTCGTCGGGTCCGGCGAGGATCAGGATCCCGTCGCTGACGGCCACGAGATCGCGCACCGAGCGCCCCGGCCCGAGCGGCAGCGTCAACAGCTTCGGATCGGCGGGGCCGCCCTCGAACAGGGCCTTCTTGTCGACCGAAAGGACCTTGGCGCCTTCCTTGGAGACTGGACCCCTGAAGCCGACGAAGAGCCGCTCGCCCCTGACCGCCAGCCCCTCGATGTTCACCCCATTGCGGCCGGGCGGAGCCGCGCCGAGGCACATGCCGTCGCCGACATGCGGCTTGAGGCCGGGGAGAGTGCCCATCAGGCGCCACAGGGCGTCCTTGTCGGCGATGTCCTTCGGCCGGCCGGAAGCGTCGAGAGCGGCGCGTCCGGTCTTCGGGTCGAGCCCGAAGCGGATGAGATGGCGGCTCTCCGGATTGCTCTTGCAGTCGCTGCGCTTGGCGCTGTGCGATCCCGCGACGTAATAGAAGCGCCCGTCGGTCGCCGCCGCCTCCGCGTCGAGTTCGACCTTGCCCGGCAGCAGCACGATCCGCTCGCCCTGAGGACGCAGGGCGGCGCCCTCCAGCGTCAGGTAGCGCGCCTCGCCGCCTTCGTCGAAAACCGCCAGGCACAGACGCGGGGCGCCTACGGGGAGGGGCGGACAGGCGATCCCGCTCAGCGACTGCCGTGTCTTCTTCGGCTTGCTGGCGAAGGCGAAACCGTCGCCAGCGTCGAGCGGGCCGGCACTCGGCCGGATCGCCGGTGGCTCCGCCGCCTGTGTCGAGGGGGCTGGCGCGAGCGCGACCGTGAGCCCGATCAGCAGGGTGGCCCCAAGCATCCTTCGCATCGTCATGACCGGCGCCCCTCTGATCGAGCCGCAGCAGAATAGGCACCAATCTTGAATCGATGCAACCAATGGTTGCGATGAGTCAGCCGCCATAACGCCGCTGCAGATGGGCCTTGAACACGCTGGCGTCGAGCGGGCGGCCCGTCGCCTGCGTCAGCAGATCGTCGGTCTCCAGCAGGCAGCCCTGGCTGTGGATATGGCTGCGCAGCCAGGCCAGCAGCGGCGCGAAATCGCCCCGGCCGATGCCGGGCAGGATCTCGGGCTGGGCCTTGCAGGCGGCCTCGAAGATCTGGGCGGCGGTCATGGCGCCCAGCGTATAGGTCGGGAAATAGCCCCAGCCGCCGCTTGGCCAATGCACGTCCTGCAGGCAGCCGAGCCGGTCATGGGGAACGGTGACGCCGAGCAGATCCTTCATCCCGGCGTTCCAGGCAGCGGGAAGCTCCGACAGCGGCATCGCGTCGGCGATGAGCGCCTTTTCCAGCCGGTAGCGCAGGATGACATGGGCCGGATAGGTCACCTCGTCGGCATCGACGCGGATGAAACCGGGCTCGACCTTGGTGTAGCGCCGCCACAGCGCCTGGGTCTCCCAGGCCGGTCCCGAGCCGCCGAAGGCCTCGCGCATCAGCGGCGCGGCAAAGGCGATGAACTCTTCGGAGCGGCAGGCCTGCATCTCGACCAGCAGCGACTGGCTCTCATGCAGGCTCATGCCGCGGGCCTGGCCGACCGGCTGGTGGAGATAGGCCTGCGGCCGGCCCTGCTCGTAGAGCGCATGCCCGGTCTCGTGCAGCACGCCCATCAGCGCCTTGGCGAAATCGGCCTCGTCATAACGGGTGGTGATGCGGACATCATTGTCGGCGCCGCCGCAGAACGGATGGGTGGAGACGTCGAGCCGCCCGCGCTCGAAATCATAGCCCAGCGCCGCCATCATCCGGAGGCCCAGCGCCCGCTGCGCCTCGATCGCGAAGGGCCCTTCCGGATCGGGCGTCTGCGGGCGCCGCGCCTGCACCGCGAGCGCCTCTTGCGTGAAGCCCGGCAGGAAGGCGGCGAGATCGTCGAACAGCGCATCGATCTTGGCCGAGCGCCCGCCCGGCTCGTAGTCGTTCAGCAGCGCGTCGTAAGGCGAGAGCCCGAGTTTCTCGCCCTTGGCCCGGCCGATCTCCCGTTGCAGCGTGAGCACCTCGGCGAGGAAGGGCAGCAGTCCGGCGAAATCGCTCTCGGCGCGGGCCTGCCGCCAGCGCATCTCGCAGGCCGAGATCGCCTTGGACGACGCCTCGACGAGATCGGCCGGCAAGGCGGTCTCGACGGTCCAGAGCCGCCGGATTTCGCGCAGATTGGCCCGCTCCCAGGGCCCGAGCCCGTCAACCGCGTCGGCCTCCGCCAGCCAGTCGCCGATGCGGGCATCGGTGGTCAGCCCATGATGCATCACCCGCAGCAGCGCCAGGCTCTCGGTCCGCGTGCCGGCCGCGCCCTTCGGCATCATCACGTCGTTGTCCCATTGCAGGATACCGATGGCGTTCCCGAGCGCGGCGGCCCGGCCGAAATGGGCGGAGAGGTTCGCATAGGCGGTCATGGCGTGTCCTCGGGTCTCGATTGCGGGCCGCCACGGGTGCAGCTAGCATTCGTCATCTGATGCGGTGCTGGAGCGTGAACCCCATGGCGGTCAAGGCTTTGGCATGCGCCGGTCTGTTGGTCCTGTGCGCCTGCCAGGGCACCATCCCGACCTATGGGTTCCAACCCCTGGCGGGACAGCCGGCCATCCCGTCGGGCGAGGCCGATGCGACCTGCCTCGGCCGTGCGGCGGCGGCCAAGCGCGCGGCAGCCGCCGACATCTGGGCCCAAGGCGGCGAGCCCGCATATCACCAGACCTACGCCGCCTGCATGGCGTCCTTCGGCTGGAAGCGCATCGTGGTCAGCTCCTACCGTTACGGCTGAGCCTGCCTCACCCAAAAAGCGTCTTGAACTGGCGTGGCTGCGAGCGGAGATACTGGTTGGGCACCTTGACCGTGGCGCCGAGCTGGGCTGCGGCGTGCCAGGGCCAGCGCGGATCGTAGAGGATGCCGCGCGCGATGCCGACGAGATCGGCGTCGCCCGTGCCGACGATCGCCTCCGCCTGCTCGGCCTCGGTGATCAGCCCGACCGCGATGGTTGGCAGGCCGGTCGCCTGCTTCACCGCCCGCGCGAAAGGCACCTGATAGTTCGGGCCGAGCGGAATCTGCTGCGCGCCGGAATTGCCGCCGCTGGAGACATGGATGAAATCGGCCCCGCGCGCCTTCAGCGCCTGCGAGAAGGCCAGCGTCTGCTCGAGGTCCCAGCCACCCGGCACCCAGTCGGTCGCCGAGAGCCGGACGCCGACCGGGTAGCCGGCCGGCACCACCGCCTTGACCGCCTCGAAGGCGGCGAGCGGAAAGCGCATCCGGTTCTCCAGCGAACCGCCGAAATCATCCTCGCGCCTGTTGGAGAGCGGCGAGAGGAACTGGTGCATCAGATAGCCATGGGCGCCGTGCAGCTCGATCGCCGCGAAGCCGAGCCGCACCGAGCGCCGGGCCGCTTCAGCGAAACGCTCGCAGAGCCGCGCGATGTCGTCGCTCGTCAGCGCGCGCGGCTGGCGGGCATGGCCGTCGAAGGCGACCGCGGAGGGGGCGACCGTCTCCCAGCCGCCGGCCTCGAGGGTGAGCTGCCCGCCGCCATGCCAGGGCTGCGCGACGGAGGCCTTGCGCCCGGCATGTGCGAGCTGGATCGCGATCGGCATGTTGGAATGGCTGCGCACGGCCTTCAGCGTCCTCGCCAGCGCGGCCTCCGTGCCGTCGTCCCACAGCCCGACATCCTGTGCGCTGATCCGCCCCGCCGGCTCGACAGCCGTGGCTTCGATGATCAGCAGGCCGGCGCCCGAATGCGAGAGATTGCCGAGATGGATCGTGTGCCAGTCGGTCGTGTGCCCGTTCTCGGCCGAATACTGGCACATCGGCGCGATGACGATGCGGTTGGCGAGGGTCAACCCGCCGAGCTGGAAGGGGCTGAAAAGCTGGCTCATCGTTGGTCTCCTGATGCGGCGATCCGTATAGGCGCCACACAGCGCGCCCGCCACTGGCAGCGATCGCCGTCGCGTGATTGTGCGGCCGCTCAGGTCAAACGCCAGATCGCGTCCATCGACAAGCACAGCCTGCCGAGCGGCCTCGATCCATAAGTTCGTCGTCGCCAGCGCGAGGCAAGCCGAAAGTTGCTTCCGGCTCAATGCAACGGCGATATTGAACGAAAATACAATTTGTATTAACAAGCGATGCCATGTTCGAATGGGACGAGGATAAGAACGCAGCCAACATCGCCAAGCACGGCGTCAGTTTTCAGCGCGCGTCGCGCATCTTCGAGGGCCGGGTTCTGACCGTGGTCGACAACCGGGCGGATTATGGCGAGGTCCGTGAGATCTCGATCGGCGTCGTCGAGACCATCCTGTTCCTGACCGTCGTGCACACCGATCGGCAGGGTGTCGCCAGGATCATCTCCGCGCGGCGAGCCAACCGGGCGGAAAGGAGACGTTATGAAGAAGCGCTACGAACAAGAGCCGACGATTGAGGAACTGGCCGCAACGCCGGAGTCCGAGATCGACTACAGCGACATTCCCGAACTCGGCGACGCGTTCTGGAAGAGGGCCCGCGTCGTCGAGCCCGACCTGACGCGACCTGTGACCCTACGCGTCAAGCAATCCGTGCTCGACGCCTACAAGGCGACGGGCAAGGGCTATCAGACGCGGATGAACGCCGTTCTGGAAACCTATGCGCGCGCGGTTTTGAAACCCGGATCGGAGTGAGAGGTTTCGGCCAGCCCCCTGCACAGGGCAGCCGAAAGCCTTATGTGGCTGCAGGCTTCCGGTAGGGCACCCGCACCCCCTGCTCGGCGAAGGTGCTGCGGTTGCTCTGCTGGTGCTTCTTGACCTCGGCGCGGGCGACGGTGCGCAGGTGGACCTCGTCGGGCCCGTCGATGAAGCGCAGAGCCCGGCCCCAGGAGTAGATGAAGGCCAACGGCGTGTCGTTGGAGAGCCCCGCCGCCCCGAAGACCTGCATCGCCCGGTCGGCGATCTTGGTCTGCAGCCGCGTCGCCACCACCTTGATCGCCGAGACCTCGGTGCGGGCGGCCTTGTTGCCATGTTTGTCCATCATCCAGGCCGCGCGCAGGCAGAGCAGCCGCGCCTGGTCGATCTCCATGCGCCCCTCGGCGATCCAGTCCTGCACATTGGCATAGTCGGAGAGGGTGCGGCCGAAGGCCTTGCGCTGCAAAGCCCGCTCGACCATCAGCTCGAGCGCCACCTCGCACTGGCCGATCGAGCGCATGCAATGGTGGATGCGCCCTGGCCCGAGCCGCGCCTGCGCCAGCGCGAAGCCCGCGCCTTCCTCGCCCAGCAGGTTGGCGGCGGGCACGCGTACGGCGTCGAAATCGGTCTCGGTATGGCCCTCCGGCGAATGGTGGTTGAGCAGCGGCAGGTTGCGCATCACGCTGACGCCCGGAGCATCCATCGGCACGATGATCATCGAGTGGCGCTTGTGCGGGTCTGCATCCTCGGCGAGGTCCGACAGCCCCATCACGATGCAGAACTTGACGTTGGGATGCAGCGCCCCGGTCGTCCACCATTTGCGGCCGGTGACGATGTAGTCGTCGCCGTCGCGGATGATCGTGGTCTGCAGGTTCGTCGGGTCGGAGGAAGCGACGCCCGGCTCGGTGATGCCGACGCAGGAGCGGATCTCGCCGTTCATGAGGGGAACCAGCCAGCGCGCCCGCTGCTCCGGCGTCGCGAAGAGATGCAGGATCTCCATGTTGCCGGTGTCGGGCGCGTTGCAGTTGAACACCTCCGACGACCAGTAGATCCGCCCCATGATCTCGGCGAGCGGCGCATATTCGAGATTGGAGAGCCGCGTGCCCGGCTCGTCGGGCTTCAGCGCCGGCAGGAACAGGTTCCACAGCCCTTCCGCCTTGGCCCGCGCCTTCAGCCCGTCGATCAGCGCCATCGGATAGCGCCCCGCCTCGACCTCCTCGCGCCAGCGGGCGTCCGCGGGCTGGACATGGGCGTCCATGAACGCCTGCAGCCGCGTGCGCAGTTCCTCGACCCGGGCGGAATAGGCGAAATCCATGGTGTGTCCTCGTCAACCTCGACGCGTTCGGCTCCCAAACGCGCCGTCATCCTGGGGCGACCGCAGGTCGGCCCGGGATCCATCATAGAGCAAAGCCGAGCCCGATGATGGATCCCGGCTTGCGCGGCTTCGCCGCTGGTCCAGGATGACGGCGCGGGAGGTCGTGGTGGTGTCCCTCACGCCCCAAACCCGATCACGGCCTCTGCGCGCAGCGCGAAACTCTCCGCCATCTCGCCGACCGCGACCGCATTCTCCGCCGCGGCGTTGCCGGCCTTCGCCCGCGCCGCGATGCCGTCGAGGATCACCGCGAAGCGCAGCAGCGAGAAGGCGAGGTGGAAGCGGCCCGGCCCCTCGGCCCGGCCGGCAGCCCTGCAGTAGCGGTCGAGATAGGCTTCCTGCGTGGGAATGCCCAGCGCCGCGCGGTCGAGCCCGACGATGCCGGCATACATGGCCGGCGTCGAATGCCAGGGCAGGCAGGAAAAGGCGACATCCGAGAGCGGGTGGCCGAGCGTCGAGAGCTCCCAGTCGAGCACGGCGATGACGTCCGGGCGATCGGGCGCGAACATCAGGTTCCCGAGCCGGAAATCACCATGGACGATGGTCGTCTCCGGCGTCTCGTCGAGATGCTCTGCCAGCCAGGCGAAGACGCGGTCGACCGCCGGGATGTCTTGCGTCTTCGTTTCCTGCCATTGCCGGCCCCAGCGGGCGATCTGGCGGGCATAGTAGTTGCCTGGCTTGCCGTAGTCAGCCAGCCCCGCCGCCTGCCAGTCGAAGCCGTGCAGGGCGGCCAGCGTCTCCGCCATGGCGAAATACATCGCCTCGCGGTCATCAGGCGTCACGCCGGGCAGGGCGGTGTCGTGGAAGACGCGGCCCTCCAGCCGCTCCATCAGGTAGAACGGCGTGCCGACGACGCCCTCATCCGCCTCGAACAGCAGCACGGGCGGCACCGGGACGGCGGACCCCGACAGCGCCTTGAGGATCCGGTATTCGCGGTCGACCGCATGGGCCGAGGGCAGCAGCGGGCCGGGCGGCTTCTTGCGCAGCACGAGCCGCGTGCCCGCATCCGGATAGGACAGGAAGAAGGTCGGGTTGGACTGGCCGCCGCTGATCCGCTCCAGCGTCATCGGCCCCGCGGCCCGGCCAGGCAAGGCGGAGCGCAGATAGGCATCGAGGCGGGCAGCGTCGAAATCCAGCGGGGCGGGGGCGGGCGTAGACATGGGCGGCATCATCGGCAGGGGGAGGGGCGGGGTCAACGCGACGGGCCGGTCACGATGTCGCGCCGCCCGGGCCAAAATGTGCCTTGGGCCTCGCGGCCTCGCCCCGTCAGGCGGCCGGTCGCAGGCTTGCCAGGAAATGCGCGACGAGGTCGCTGATCATGCCGGCCGAGGCCTCGACCTGCACCGCCGCGCTGTCGAGTTCGATCGACATCTTGGCGACGTCGCCGATCGAGAGCCGCGCGGCCTGGGCGGAGCCGAGGCCCTCGCGGGTGCGGGTCGCCGCCTCCTGGGTGTCGGCGGCCATGTCGCTCGTGGCGCTCGACTGCTGCTGCACCGTCTGCGCGATCGAGGCGGCCGATTGCTCGAGCCGCCCGATCGTCAGGCTGATCGAATCGACATGCCGGACGCAGATATCCGTCGCGGCCTGGACCTGGGCGATCTGGGTTGCGATCTCGCCGGTGGCGCCGGCGGTCTGGTGGGCGAGCGACTTGACCTCGGCGGCGACGACGGCGAAGCCGCGGCCAGCGGCGCCGGCCCGCGCCGCCTCGATGGTGGCGTTCAGCGCGAGCAGGTTCGTCTTCGTCGCGATCTGCTCGATCAGCGTGACGATCGAGCCGATGCGCCCGGTCGCCTCCGTCAGCATCGCCATCGAATCGGAGACCTCGCGCGTATCGGCGACGGCCGCTGCGGTGATCGTCGAACTCTGCTGGGTTTCGCCGCTGACATGGTCGAGCGCGCGGACCAGCACGTTCGTCGCGGCCACGGCGCGGTCGATCCGGTCCGTGCAGTCACGCGCGGCATCCTCCGCCACCGTCGCCTCGCGGTCGGCCTGCTCGCTGCGATAGAGGCTGGTCGCCGCATAGTCGCGCAGCGTGCTCGCCGCAACCCGCAGGCTTTCCGAGAGCTGCCCGATCTGCGTCTGGAAGGAGGAGGCCGCCAGATGCAGCTCGTTTTCGCGTTGCGTCAGCCCGATGCGGCTGGCGCGCTGGTGGCAGGATGTCGCGGCCAGCGCGTCGCACAGGATCAGCCGCGTCAGCGCCGCCGCATCCGCCATGGCGGCGCGGCTGCTGAAGCGCCGCCGCCGCCCGATCTCGGCGAAGAGCGGTTCGATCAGCCGCAGCGCGGTGCCGAGGCGGGTGCGGATGCCCATCGCGTCGCCGAAGGCGCTCGTCGCGGCGCGGTTGAGATCGGCCGCGTAGTCGTCGCCGAACTCGGCCCGGAACAGCATCTCGAAATGCTGCTGCTCGGCCTCGACGATCGGCGCGCGGTGCCGTTCGACATGCACCTTCATGTCCGCGACGTTGTGCTCGAGATGGTCGCAATAGCCGGTGGAGGCGGCGCGGGTCCGGGCGGCCACGATCGGCAACAGGGATCGCGCGACGCTGCGCGCGCGCTCGTCGACGCCCGATGCGACGAGCAGCTTCTCGATGCCCGCACGCGTGATCGCGGCGGGTCGCTCGGGAGACGTTGAATCCTGGGTCAAGACACGCCTCAGCCGAAATTGCGCCGGCTGGAACCGTCTCACGAATCCCTTAAACAAAACTGGCGCGAATTGAGCAGCTTTTTCGCGCCGATTTGAGCAGGTTCTTAAGCCGCGTCGAGCCCGTAGAGCGAGTGCAGCGTCCGCACCGCGAGCTCGGTATAGGCTGCGTCGATCAGCACCGAGAACTTGATCTCGGAGGTGGTGATCGCGCGGATATTGATGCCCTTCTCCGACAGCGCCCGGAACGCGCGCGCCGCCACGCCGGCATGGCTGCGCATGCCGACGCCGATGGCCGAGACCTTGACCACGTCGGTCGCTCCCTGCAGCGCCTGGTAGTGAATCTGCCCGTGCAGGCTCTCCAGCAGCGTCTTGGCGCGCTCGTAATCGGCGGTGGGGACAGTGAAGGTGATGTCGGTCGTCGCCTGGTCGTCCGAGACGACCTGGATGATCATGTCGACATTGATGTTGGCGTCCGCGAGCGGTCCGAAGATCGCGGCGGCGACGCCCGGCTTGTCGGCCACGCGCCGGAGCGTGATCTGGGCTTCGTCGCGCGAAAACGCGATGCCGGTGACGATCTGCTGTTCCACGATGTCGTCCTCGTCGCAGATGAGGGTGCCTGGATTGGGATGGGTGGGGTCGTCGAAGGAGGAGCGCACATAGGTCGGCACGCGATGCACCATCGCGATCTCGACCGAGCGGACCTGGAGGACCTTGGAGCCGAGCGAGGCCATCTCCAGCATCTCCTCGAAGGAGACCCTGTCCATGCGCCGCGCCTTGGGCACGACGCGCGGGTCCGTGGTGTAGACGCCGTCGACATCGGTGTAGATGTCGCAGCGATCGGCCTTCAGTCCCGCCGCGATCGCGACCGCCGAGGTGTCCGATCCGCCGCGGCCGAGCGTGACGATACGGTTGGTCTGCGCATGCATGCCCTGGAAGCCCGAGCACACCGCGATCTCGCGGTTGCGGTCGAAGCCGGCGAGGATGCCGGCGCCGTCGACGCTCTCGATGCGGGACGAGCCATGCGCGTCGGAGCCGAAGATCGGGATCTGCCAGCCCTGCCAGGAGCGGGCGGGCAGCCCCATTTCCTGCAGCACGATCGCCATCAGCCCGGAGGTCACCTGCTCGCCCGAGGCGACGACGACGTCGTATTCGGCGCGGTCATAGAGCGGCGCAGCTTCCTTGCACCAGCCGACCAGCTCGTTGGTCTTGCCGGACATGGCGGAGACGACGACCGCGACCTCGTGGCCGGCGTCGAATTCCCGTTTGACGTGCCGGGCCGCGTTCTTGATGCGCTCGACGGTTGCGACGGACGTGCCGCCGAATTTCATCACCAGACGGGCCATGGCGGTCCAGAGGCTCTCAAAACCAAAGAAGATCCCGACGGGCGGGACGAAAGGTCACCCTCGCGCCGGGCGCGGGGCGCGTGTAGATGACGGGGAGCGGCAGGCCTGTCAATGCGACGATGGCCCGGCCGGCACCGGTGAATGGAGCACGAGCATGGCGGCGACCGCACGCACCGATGGCGCAACCCGGGACGGTTCCACCATCGATCCCGCCGAGGTGGCACGCTTCGAGGGCATCGCCCGGACCTGGTGGGATCCGAAGGGCCCCATGGCGGTGCTGCACAAGTTCAACCCCGTGCGCCTCGCCTTCATCCGCGACCTCGCCTGCGCCCGTTTCGGCCGCGACCCGAAGACGATGCGGGCTCTGGAGGGGCTGACGGTCGTCGACATCGGCTGCGGCGGTGGCGTGCTCAGCGAGCCGCTGGCGCGTCTGGGGGCGCAGGTGACGGGGCTCGATCCGGCGCCGACCAATGTCGCGGTCGCCCGCGCCCATGCCGAGGCGTCGGGCCTGACGGTCGATTATCGCCAGCAGACCATCGAGGCGCTGGTGGCCGAGGGCGCGCGCTACGACATCGTGCTGGCGATGGAGGTCGTCGAGCATGTCGCCGATGTCGAGGCCTTCGTCGCGGCCTGCTGCGCGGCGGTGAAGCCCGGCGGCATCCTGGTGATGGCGACGCTGAACCGGACGCTGAAATCCTATGCGCTCGCCATCGTAGGGGCCGAATACGTCCTGCGCTGGCTGCCGCGCGGCACCCATGACTGGGAGAAGTTCGTGACGCCCGGGGAACTCGGCGACGCCATCATGCGCTGCGGCCTCGACCTCGGCGAGACCACGGGCGTGACCTACAACCCGCTGACCGACCGCTGGTCGGCCTCGCGCGACACCGACGTCAACTACATGATCGCGGCCGACAAGCCGGCCTGAGGCGGGCCGGCGCTCAGAGCCAGCGCCGCAGCGCCGTCAGCAGGATCAGCAAAGCGAGCCCGCTCCCGAGTGCCACCAGCGAGGTCGTCAGCGCCGGATTGGTGCCGATCGTATAGCCGAGCTTGCGCCAGGCGAGCGTGCCGAGCACGGCGCCGCCGATCACGATGAAGCCGTTGAGGATGATGCCGAAGGCCCCGTCGCGCAGCAGCAGGTCCGAAATCCAGCCGAACAGCAGCAGCGTCACCCCGACGATCGCCATGAACAGCACGAGCTGCGGCGTCGACATATCCGGCAGTCCAAGCATCAGGATCAGCGTGCGCACCGAGCATCCTCCGGAGAGACCGCTATTGTAGGCGGCGCGGGTTAAGGGGATGCTGCCGTCGGCAAGGCCGGCGGCTGCGTCTGCCCGCGGGCTCGGGGAACCGTCGGAAGGGAGCGCGCAGCGACGACGCCAGCGCCGTTCTGTTGCGTTGCATCATAGTTCGTTCGGCCTATGGCGCGGCGCAACATATGGTGCATGATCTCGGTCAAATCTGCCGCAGCCGCCCCGGCGACCGTCAATCGGCAGACCAGCAGGGGAGAGACGACCATGTCGAAGACGCAGGCCGCCGCGCAACCGCTCAAGGATCTCTACGAACTGGGCGAACTGCCCCCGCTCGGCCATGTGCCGGCCAACATGTATGCCTGGACCATCCGGCGCGAGCGCCATGGGCCGCCGCAGGAGAGCTTCCAGGTCGAGGTGGTGCCGACCTGGGCGATCGGCGAGGAGGAGGTGCTGCTCCTCGTGATGGCCGGCGGCGTCAACTACAACGGCATCTGGGCGGGTTTGGGCCAGCCGATCTCGCCCTTCGACGTCCACAAGCAGTCGCTCCACATCGCCGGCTCCGATGCGTCCGGCATCGTCTGGGCGGTCGGCTCCAAGGTGAAGCGCTGGAAGGTCGGCGACGAGGTCATCGTCCACTGCAACCAAGACGACGGCGACGACGAGGAGTGCAATGGCGGCGACCCGATGTTCTCGTCATCCCAGCGGATCTGGGGCTACGAGACGCCGGACGGCTCCTTCGCGCAGTTCTGCCGGGTGCAGTCGCGCCAGCTCATGGTCAAGCCGAAGCATCTCTCCTGGGAGGAGGCGGCCTGCTACACGCTGACGCTCGCTACCGCCTATCGCATGCTCTTCGGCCATGCCCCGCACACGATCAAGCCGGGAGACAACGTTCTGGTCTGGGGCGCCTCGGGCGGCCTCGGCGTCTTCGGCGTGCAGCTCTGCGCTGCGTCGGGCGCCAACGCCATTGGCGTGATCTCGGACGAGACCAAGCGCGACTATGTGCTGGGGCTCGGCGCCAAGGGCGTGATCAACCGCAAGGATTTCAATTGCTGGGGCCAGATGCCGACCGTCAACAGCCCGGAATACGATGTCTGGGTCAAGGAGGCCCGCAAGTTCGGCAAGGCGATCTGGGACATCACCGGCAAGAAGGACGTCGACATCGTCTTCGAGCATCCCGGCGAGGCGACCTTCCCGGTCTCCTGCCTCGTCGCCAAGCGCGGTGGCATGGTGGTGTTTTGCGCGGGAACCTCGGGTTTCAACATTACCTTCGACGCCCGTTATGTCTGGATGCGGCAGAAGCGCGTGCAGGGCTCGCATTTCGCCCATCTCAAGCAGGCGAGCGCGGCCAACCAGTTCGTCATCGACCGGCGCCTCGACCCCTGCATGTCGGAGGTCTTCCCCTGGGACAAGATTCCGCTCGCCCATCACAAGATGTGGAAGAACGAGCACGCGCCAGGCAACATGTCCGTGCTGGTCTACGCCCCGCGCACGGGCCTGCGCACCTATGAGGACGTCGCCGAGGCGCTGGCGGGGTAGGGCGGTCAGGAGGCTTGCGCGCTGGAGCTATAAAACTTAAACGTTCGGTAAAGTGATCTGCCGAACGAGGGTATCATGTCGCTCCAGCTCTATGCCCATCCCTTCTCCTCCTACTCGCAGAAGGTGCTGATCGCCCTCGACGAGAACGAGACGCCTTACACCTTGCGCCTGCTGAGCAGCGAAGACCCGCAGACCGGCGCGGAATTCGCCGCGCTCTGGCCGCTGAAGCGCTTCCCGGTGCTGGTCGACGGGGCCGAGACCATCGTCGAATCCAGCATCATCATCGAGCATCTCGAACTGCATCATCCCGGCCCTCGCCCCCTGCTGCCCCGGCAGCCGCAGGAAGCGCTCCCCGTGCGCGCGATGGACCGGTTCTTCGACAACTACGTGATGACGCCGATGATGCGGATCGTCTTCGACCGGATCCGGGCAGAAGCGGACCGGGACCCTGTTGGCGTCGCCGAGGCGCGCGCCCTGCTCGACACCGCCTATCAATGGCTCGACGGCCAGCTTGGCGGCCGGGAATGGGCCTGCGGCGGCGGCTTCTCCATGGCCGATTGCGCGGCGGCGCCATCCCTGTTCTATGCCGACTGGGTCCACGAGATCGACGCGGCCTTCCCGAACACCCGCGCCTACCGGGCGCGGCTGCTGGCGCGGCCCTCCGTCGCGCGCGCCGTCGAGGCGGCGAGGCCCTATCGTCACCTCTTCCCGCTCGGCGCCCCGGATCGGGACTGAGCCGTCCCGGCGGCTCCGGCATGGCGGCAGCGCGCCGCGGCGCTGTCATGGACTGAGGAAGGACTGTAGAGCATCTCGCTCGCAAAGGCGTTCCATGCTCTCCTCACCGCTCTTCCTGCGCATCGTGCCGCTCGTCTTCACCTTCCTGTGGTCGTCGGGGTGGATCGTCGCTGGCTATTCGGCGCAATACGCCGACCCGCTGACGTTCCTCGCGGTGCGCTTTGGCATGGCGGGCGTACTCCTGGCAGCCTTGTCGCTGGCGGTCGGCGCACGCTGGCCGGCAACGCCGCGCGCCTGGGTCGATTGCGCGATCTCGGGCATCCTGCTGCACGCGCTCTATCTCTGCGGCGTCTGGTGGGCGGTCCGGCACGGCCTGCCGGCCGGCATCTCCGGCCTGATCGCAGGCCTGCAGCCGATCCTGACAGCATTGCTGGCCCCGGCGCTGGTCGGCGAGCGCATCTCGGCCACCCGCTGGGCCGGCATCGCCTTCGGCTTCCTCGGCATCGCGCTGGTGCTGGAGCCCAAACTGGTCGGGGTTGATCCCGCAGCCCTTTGGGGCATCCTCGTCCCCGTCGCGGTGAACATCGTCGGCATGGTCGCGGTGACCTTCGGCTCCTTCTTCCAGAAGGCGCGCATCGTCTCCGGCGATCTGCGCACCGTCACCACGATCCAGTACGCCGCGGCCTTCGCTTTCACGCTGCCGCTCGCCTTCGCGCTCGAACCGATGCGGATCGAGTGGAACCTGACCATGGCGCTCGTGCTGGCCTGGTCGGTGCTGGCGCTGTCGCTGGGCGGGATCGGCCTCTATCTGCTGATCCTGCGCCGCGGCGAGGTCTCGCGCATCGCGACCTTCCTTTATCTCGTGCCGGCTTTGGTCGCGGTTGAGGCCTGGATTCTCTTCGGCGAAACGCTGGCGCCGATCCAGATCGCCGGCATGGCGCTCACCATCATCGGCGTCGCGCTGGCCAGCCGCAAATAGCGCCGCTGCGGCATAGGCATGCCATGCGGCGATCTTGCGCCGAAAGAGGCATTCCGGCTTTCGAAATCTCGCCCTATGCTGCGACGCACAAGGGAGAGCAATCATGAGCGCACAAGCCGCCGCCATTCCTGTTGCCGAGTCGGCGCCCGAGAGCGCCATCGCGCTGATCGCCGCTGCGCTGCCGGGCTTCGAGACCCTGCTGCAGAATGCCATCGTGGCTGTGCGGGCGAAGGTGACGGTGGAGGGGAAGATCTCCTCCGCCCGCCTCGAAGCGCAGCAGCACGCCGCCCACGGCCTCGCCTGGCTCGCGACCTATGTGATGTCGCTGCGCGAGCTGAAAGCCTATGGCGAGCGCCTCGCGGCGGAAGACCGCTATGGCGCGATCGAGGACCACGCCATCCGCATCGGCGCCGGCGAATATGCCGCGCAGATCTTCGGTGGCATCCCGATGAGCCAGGGCGAGATCATCAGGCTTGCCGCGCTCGGCCTCTCCGAAAAGGCGATCGCCGCCGCGAATACTCAGGCCGCCCAGGCCCTGATCGCGCAGGGCAACACGCCCGAGAACCGCGCCCGCCTCGTCGATCTGTTCAGCCAGGACGACGGCGCCGCCGGCGTCGGCGATCCCGGCCTCGACGAGACTCTTGAAGCGATCCGCTCCGAGATGCGCCGCTTCTGCGCCGCGGAGGTGACACCCCACGCGCATGAGTGGCACCTGAAGAACGATTACATTCCGATGGAGGTCGTCGAGAAGATGGCCGAACTCGGCGTCTTCGGCCTGACCATCCCCGAGGAATTCGGCGGCATGGGCCTGACCAAGGTCTCGATGTGCGTCGTCTCGGAGGAGTTGTCGCGCGCCTATATCGGCGTCGGCTCGCTCGGCACCCGCTCGGAGATCGCCGCCGAGCTGATCCTCTGCGGCGGCACGGCCGAGCAGAAGGAGAAGTGGCTGCCGAAGCTGGCTTCGGGCGAGGTCCTGCCCACCGCCGTCTTCACCGAGCCCAACACCGGCTCCGACCTCGCCAGCCTGCGTACCCGGGCGGTGAAGGAAGGCGAGGGGAACGCGGCTGTCTGGAAGGTCTCCGGCAACAAGACCTGGATCACCCATCCCGTCCGCGCCGACATCATGACCCTGCTCGTGCGCACCGACCCCACCGAGAGCGGCTACAAGGGCCTCTCCATGCTGATCGCCGAGAAGCCGCGCGGCACGGATGAAGATCCCTTCCCGGTCGAGGGGCTGACCGGCGGCGAGATCGAGGTGCTCGGCTATCGCGGCATGAAGGAATACGAGCTCGCTTTCGACGGCTTTGTCGTCAAGGGCGAGAACCTGCTCGGCGGGGTCGAGGGCCAGGGCTTCAAGCAGCTCATGCAGACCTTCGAGGCCGCCCGCATCCAGACCGCGGCGCGCGCCGTCGGCGTCGCCCAGTCGGCCTTCGATCTCGGCCTGCGCTATGCCCGCGAGCGCGTCCAGTTCGGCAAGAAGCTGATTGCCTTCCCGCGCGTGGCCGACAAGCTGGCGATGATGGCGGCCGAAATCATGATCGCCCGCCAGCTCACCTATTTCGCCGCCCGCGAGAAGGATGCCGAGCGCCGCTGCGATCTCGAGGCCGGCATGGCCAAGCTGCTCGGCGCCCGGGTCGCCTGGGCGGCCGCCGACAACGCGCTGCAGATCCATGGCGGCAACGGCTTTGCGCTCGAATACGCGATCAGCCGCGTGCTCTGCGACGCCCGCATCCTGAACATCTTCGAGGGCGCCGCGGAAATCCAGGCGCAGGTCATCGCGCGGCGGCTGGTGGAAGAGGGGCAAACCGCCCGCTCTGCCTGATGTTTAGGCACCCGGAACAACGCCAAATTTACGCTTCGCGTGCTTGGCTGATGGTGATGTGCCGCTGCGGAACTGTTTCCGGATGCTTCTGATCACCGACCGGGCTGATGGGAACCCGGAGCTGGCGCGCCGGCTCGGCATCCTGAAGCCGTGTTCGGTCCTGATTCTGGGGCGCGAGGCGCCGAAGGCCGACCAGCCCGCATCGATGATCGTCGGCGATGTCGATCTCGGCCGGCGCGAGAGCGTCGAGGCGATGCGCGACGCTCTCGCCCGTCATCGCGGCAAGGCTGCGCCCTTTCTCGGCCTTCTGCGCGAGATGACGGTCCGCTCCGCCATCCAGGCCCGTGCCATCGGTGCGACGGAGGTGCTGCCGGCGGACACCGCGGCCGCGTTGCTGGTCAAGACCATCGAGCAGCTCCTCGGCGAAGGGCAGGGGAGCGATCCTGCCACGGGCACGGTCGCCTTCACCCGGGCCCAGCTGGCCACCGCGGCGGCCTCGCTCGCGGACATGCTCGGCTCCGTGGCGAGCGGGGCCCCGGTTCCGCTGCGGGCCGTCGAGGCCTCGGTCGAGGCGATCGAGCAGGCGGCCGGCGCCAGCGACATCGGCGATCTGCTGCAGGTCGTCTGGAGCTATGACGACCTCACCTATCAGCACTGCATGCTGGTCGCCGGCCTGGCCGCGAGCTTCGGCCATCAGCTCGGCTTCTCAGTGGAGGACCGCAAGCTGGTGACGCGCGCCGCCGTCCTCCACGACATCGGCAAGGCGCGCATCCCGCTCGACATCCTGCACAAGCCCGGCGCGCTCGATCCGGACGAGCAGGCGGTGATGCGCGGCCACCCGGTGATCGGCTACGAGATGCTGGTGAAGCAGGGCGGCCTGCGCCGCGAGGTGCTGGCGGCGGTGCGCTCCCACCACGAATATCTCGACGGCTCGGGCTATCCCGACGGGCTGAAGGACGCGGAGATCGGCGACATCGTGCGGATGATCACGATCTGCGACATCTATGCGGCGCTGATCGAACGCCGCAGCTACAAGCCGCCGATGGCGCCCGACCAGGCCTATGCCATGCTGGTGCTGATGGGCACCAAGCTCGACGCCGCGCTGGTGCGGGCCTTCGAGGCTGTCGTGCTGAAGACCTCCCAGGCGACGTAAAGCAGCGGAGGGTGTGAAGCGTAACAGCGAGATGAGCGGCCAAGCTGCAACGGACGTGTTCAGCCTCAGGCGGCGACCACGGACAGCCTGAGCCCGAGCGCCTTGGTCGCCTTGGCCAGGGTTTCGAGCGTCGGATTTCCGCCCGGGCGGAAAGCCTTGTAGATCGCCTCGCGACTTAGCCCGCTCTCGGCCGCGAAGGTGGTGACGCCGCGCGCACGGGCGATGTCCCCGAGCGCGGCGGCGATGAAGGACGGATCGCCCCCTTCGAGCGCGGCCTCGATATAGGCGGCCTGCTCCTCAGGGGTCGTGAGATAGTTCTGGATGTCGAATTCACGCATTGCGCTCGGCATCGACCAACTCCTTCAGCAACAGCTTGGCCCGCGCAATGTCCGCGGACTGGCGGCGTTTGTCACCGCCGCAAAAAAGCACCACCAGCTTCGGGCCTCGCTGGACGAGATAAAGCCTGTAGCCTGGGCCATAATCGATCCGCATCTCGCCGATGCCGTCGAAGAACTTGACGTCCCCCAGATTGCCGAGCTGCGCCCGTCTGATCCGGACGAGAATACGGGTCGGGCCGAGAGATCGCGAAGATTCTCCAGCCACCCAGAGAATTCAGCCGTCTCCACGACCTCGATCATGTGCATCATAGTACACAGGCGTTCGCCTGCGGGTCAATCGGCAGCGGTGCTCCGCCAGCCGCTGACGGGTTGCCCAGCCCTATACCTCCCGCAGCGAACGCGGCATGGTCACGGGCCGCGCCTCGCGCGCCTGCGCCGCCAGCCGCACCGGCGCGTTGACCGCGCCGAAGCCGGCATAGCCGCCGCGCCGCTCGACGATCTCGAAGAAGAAGCGCTGCGCGAAGACATGGGTGTAGACCTGCAGGAATTCGGCCTCGCCGTCGCGGTCATAGAGGATGTGGTGGTCGCGCAGCGCGTCGATGAAAGCGGGGTCGAGTCCGTGCCGCGCCTCGAGGTCGTCATAGTAGTTCTCGGGGATGGCGAGGAAGGACAGCCCCGCCTGCCGCATCGCCTGGACCGCTGCGAAGATGTCAGGGGCGCTGAAGGCGATGTGCTGCACGCCCGAGCCGAAATGCTCCGAGACGAAGCGCGAGGACAGGGTCCGCGTCGCCTGCGAGCCGTTCAGCACGAAGCGCACCCCGCCCTCGGGCGAGACCAGCGGCCGGCTCTCCACCAGCCCCGCCGGATCGGCGATGGCGAGCTGCGGGATCCGTTCCAGCGCGAAGAGGGATGAGTAGAACAGCAGCCAGGACAGCATCTCCTCATAGTCCATCGACTGCGAGATGTGGTCGACCCGCGCCAGCCGGTCGGGGGAGGGCGTGCCGTCCGCGCGCGGAACAGCCTCGAAATCCCGCTCCCAGATTTGACCCAGCTCGCCGCTGGGCTGGGTGAAGTAGATCAGCGACCCGCCGACGCCGCGAATCGCGGGGATATGCAGCTCTCCAGGCCCGACCGCCTGCTCGAAGCTCTGGATCTTCAGCCCCAGCGCTCGGGTCATCGCCTGCTCGACATCGTCGACGCGCAAGGCAATCGCGCAGGCGCCCGGGCCGTGCATGATCGCATGCGATTGCGCGAAACCGTCCGTCTCGGTGTTGAGCAGCAGGTTGATGCCGCCCTGGCTCCAGCGAGCGACCGCCTTGCTGACATGCTGGCCGGTGTGGCGGAAGCCGAGAGCCGCCAGCAGCCGCGCGAGGTCCGCCGCGGTCTCCTCGTCGAGCGCGAACTCGATGAACTCGACATCGAGCACCTTGGCGCGCGCCGGCAGATGCGGCTCCGCCTGGTCGGAAAGCGCGATCAGCGAGCGCATGCCGTCGGTGGCGAGGCGGCGAGCCGAGCCGGCGCGGAACTGGTCGTTGAAGATCTCGTGCGAGAGCGGCCCCTTGTATCCGGTCTGGGCCACCGCCCGCATGAACTCGGCCACCGCCAGATCGCCCTGGCCGGGGAAGCAGCGGAAATGCCGGCTCCAGCTCAGGACGTCCATGTCGAGCTTCGGCGCATCCGCCAGCTGGACCAGGAAGATGCGGTCGCCCGGAATCGACGCGATCGGCCCCAGCGGCGACTGGCGCGCCAGCGTGTGGAAGGAATCGAGGATCAGCCCGATCCGCTCGTGTTCCGCCCGGCGCACGATCTCCCAGGCGTCGCGGTAGTCGTTGACGTGGCGGCCCCAGGCCAAGGCCTCGTAGCCGACGCGCACGCCAAAGCGCCCGGCGAGCTCGCCGAGGTCGTGGAAATCCGCCGCCGCCCGGTCGATCCCGCCCAGCGCCTGCGGCGACACGTTCGAGCAGATCAGCATCAGATCGGTGCCGAGCTCGTTCATTATCGCGAATTTGCGCTCGGCCCGGGCAAAGCCGCGCGCGCGCAGCGGCTCCGGCATGCCCTCGAAATCGCGGAAGGGCTGGAAGGCGCAGATCCTCATGCCGAGGTCGGCGACCATGCGGCCGACCTCGCGTGGCCCGCCGTCGAAGGTCAGGAAATCGTTCTCGAACACCTCGACCGCGTCGAACCCGGCCGCCGCGATCGCCTGGAGTTTTTCCGCGAGGTCCCCGCTCAGCGAGACGGTGGCGATCGAGGTCGGGTTCGGCGCGGGGTTCGTCATCGCTGTCAGCCCTCTGCCCGGTCGATGGTGACGGGCTGGCCCCGCCGCGCCGCCTCGGCAACCGCCTCGATCACCGCCAGCGTCCGGGCCGCATCCGCCGCATCGGTGATCGGCGTCTCCGCACCGCGGATCACCGCGCAGAAGTGCCGGATCTGCTCGGCGAGCGGTTCCAGCGGCGTCATCGGAAGGGTGTCGCGCAGCAGGGGCTCCCACCAGCCCTGGCGGCCCTCATAATGCCAGCGGTCGAGCGCCGGCACCGAGAGCGAGCCCTCACTGCCGGCGATCAGGTAGCAGAGCCCGTCGCGCTGGGGGTAGACCTTGTTCTCGCCGGAGGACAATTCCCAGCTCCACGGTGTCGGCGTCACGTCGGAGACGGTCGCCGTGCCCAGCGCGCCGTTTTCGAAGCGGAAGACGAGAGCGGCGGTGTCCTCTACCGCGAAGCCGCGCGTCGCGTTCGAGGTCATCGCCTGCACGCTCTCGATCTCGCCGCAGATGAAGCGGAGGTTGTCGATGTCGTGGATCAGGTTGATCAGCACCGGTCCGCCCCCGACCTCGCGCCGCCAGGCGACGTCGAAATAGTCGTCGGGCTTGCGGATCAGGAACAGCGAGGTCACGGCGACCAGCCGGCCAATGCCGCCCTCGCGCACCAGCTTGCGCGCCGCCTTGACGATCGGGTTGTGGCGGCGGTGATGGCCGCCGAGAACCGGCACGCCGGTCCGCTTCTGAACCGCGACCAAGCGCTGCGCCGCCGCGACGCTTTCGGCCAGCGGCTTCTCGATCAGAACCGGCACGCCGGCCTCGAGGCATTCGATCGCGCCGGGAACATGCAGCGCATTGGGCGTCGCGATGATCGCCCCGTCCGGCGTCATCGCCGACAGCATCTCCGTGATCGAGGCGAACCAGGGCGTGCCGCGCTCGGCCGCCAGCGCCTTCGCCGCCTCGGTCGGATCGCAGATCGCGGCGCAGTCGCAATCGGCGGACGCGTCCAGCCGCTCCAGATGCGCGCGCCCGATCAGCCCGGCGCCGACGAGGGCGATGTTGAGGGGGGTGGTCACGGGACAGATCTCCAGGCCAGGCAACGACATGACTCCCTCCCCCCGCTTGCGGTGGGGAGGGCTGGGGTGGGGGGCAGTGCCGCTCGGCGAGATGGCGAAGGATGGAGCTCCGGCTTTGCGGGCCCCCCCCCCCCCCCCCCCCCCCCCCCCCCGGGGGGGGGGGGGGGGGGGGGGGGGGGGCCCCCCCCGTGCCGCTCGGCGAGATGGCGAAGGATGGAGCTCCGGCTTTGCGGCCCCCCACCCCGACCCTCCCCACCGCAAGCGGGGGGAGGGGGAAGGTTGGCGGGGCGTCACTCGGCAGCCGGCCATCACGCCGCGTCCGTCAGGGCGCCGCCCAGGAAGAGCTGCGCCACCCGCGGATCGGCGAGGATCTCTGCGGCCGGGCCCTGCATCCGGGTCTGGCCGAGTTCGAGGACGAGGCCTTCGTCCGAGATTTCCAGGGCCGAGCGGGCATTCTGCTCGATCATCAGGATGGTGACGCCCTTGGCCCGCAACTCCATCAGGATCGCGAAGGTCTCCTGCACCAGCATCGGCGAGAGCCCGATCGAGGGCTCGTCGATCAGCACGAGCTTGGGGTCGAGCAGCAGCCCGCGCACGATCTCGAGCTGCTTCTGCTGCCCGCCCGAGAGCGTCGAGGCCTGGACGTCGGCCTTGGCGCGCAGCGCCGGGAAACGGTCGAGCGCCGCCTCGATCCGCCGGGGCATGTCGGTGATGTGCGCGCCCGCTGCGACCGAACCGAGTTCGAGATTGTGGCGCACCGACAGCTCGGGGAAGATGTTGCGACCCTGCGGCACATAGCAGATGCCGGCTTCCAGCAGCTTGCGCTGGCTCCAGTTGGTGATGTCGGTGCCCTCCAGCCGGATCGCGCCCTCGCGCAGCTTGAGCAGGCCGAAGATCGCCTTGAACACGGTCGATTTGCCGGCCCCGTTGGGGCCGATCACCGTGGTGATGGCGGCGCGGCGTACCTTGAACGTCGTGCCGTTCAGGATGGTCATGGCGCCATAGCCGCCGACCACGCCGTCGAGTTCGAGGATGGGGGTGGTCATGGTGCACTCCTTCCAGTCTGCCCGTCATGCTCGGGCTTGACCCGAGCATCTCCTGCCAGAGATTCTCGGGTCTGCGCTTCGCTCCGCCCGAGAATGACGCGTGTCATTCAATGCCCCAGATAGGCATCGATCACGGCCGGGTTGGCGCGGACCTCCGCCGGCGTGCCTTCCGCCAGCACCCGTCCTTCCGCCAGCACGATCACGCGCGAGCACAGGCTCATGACGAAATCCATGTTGTGCTCGATCACGACGAAGGTCGCGCCCTGCTCGGCGTTGATCGCCCGCAGCCGCTCCTTGAGGTCGCCCAGCATGGTGAGGTTGACGCCACCGGCCGGCTCGTCGAGCAGCACGAGGCGGGGGCCGGCCATGAAGGCCATCGCCGCGTCGAGCAGCTTCTGCTGGCCATAGGAGAGTCCGCCCGCCTTGGCGTCCGCGAGATGGCCGAGCTTGAAGAAGCCGATCATCTGCTCGGCCTTCTCGGTCAGCCCGGCATCGCGCGCCCCGAACAGGCGCGACAGCATCGAGCCCTCATGCTCCTGGCCGGCCAGGATCAGGTTCTCGCGCACCGACAGCTCGGGGAAGACCTGCAGCAGCTGGAAGGTGCGGCTGACGCCGAGCCGGTTCAGCTCGGAGGGACGCATGTGGGTGACCTCGCGGCCGTCCAGCTTCACACGGCCCTCCGTCGGCTCGAGCTGGCCGAGGATGCAGTTGAACAGGGTCGACTTGCCGCAGCCATTGGGCCCGATGATGCCGAGGATCTCGCCTTCCTTCACCGAGAAGGACACCCCGTTAACCGCCTTGATGCCGCCGAAGGCCTTGTGGAGGTTGTCGACTTCCAGAACCGTGTTCATCGGCCGTCTCCCCGCTGGCCGGTGAGCTTCGCCCAGGCCCGCTCCATCAGCCCGCTCACCCCCTGGGGGCAGGCGATCAGCAGCAGCATGACGATGGCCGCGAAGATGATCAGGTAGAGCGAGCCGGCGAAGCGCAGCCATTCCGGCAGCACGACGCCGAGCAGCGCCCCCACGAAGGGCCCGAGCAGATAGCCAGAGCCGCCCGCCACCACCATCAGCAGCAGGAAGAAGCTCTGCGACAGCGAAAACGGCGAGGGGTCGATGAACTCGACCAGCGGCGCATAAAGCGCTCCCGCAAAGCCCGCATAGGCGGAGCCGATCGCGAAGGCGAGCAGCGTGTAGGCGCGGGTGTCGATGCCCAGGCTCGCGGCGCGGATCGGGTTCTCGCGCAGCGCCGTGAAGGCGCGGCCCCAGGGCGAGCGGATCAGCCACCACAAAGCCACCGCCAGGATGAAGGTCACCACCACGACGAAGCGGTGGAACTCCAGCGCGCCGAACAGCTTGATGCCGAAGAAGTCCGGCCGGTTGATGTTGGAGATGCCGAAGACACCGCCGGTCAGCCATTGCTCGTTGCGCAGGATCAGCCAGACCAGCGTCGAGAAGGCGAGCGTCACGAAGGCGAGGTAATGCGCCTTCACCCGCAGCGCCGGGAAGCCGAGCACGATGCCGACCGCGAAGGTCAGCAGGCCCGACAGCCCGAAGGCCGCATACCAGGAGACGCCGTATTTCGTGGTCAGGATCGCGGTGGTGTAGGCGCCGAGCCCCATGAAGGCCGCCTGCGCCAGCGACTTCAGTCCCGCATAGCCCAGCGTCAGGTTCAGCCCCATCACGGCGATGCTCATCACCAGCCAGAGCGAGAGCACATAGGTGCCGTAGCGGCCCATGCCGACCGGCGCGAACCAGAGGATCACGGCGCCGGCGACCAGGGTCAGGAAGGCGCCGTCGAAGGTGCCGCCGAGCGGCAGCCTTGCGAGGCGAGGGGAGGCGTTCACGGCGTCGCGGGTCGCTTGCACGCTCATACGCGGCGCTCCTCTTTGCGGCCCATCAGCCCCTCCGGCTTGAGCAGGATGATGACGACGAGCAGGACGAGCGGCACGGCCAGCCGGTAGGAACTCGAGACATAGGCCGCCGCCATCGAGTCGACGACGCCGACGATCAGCCCGCCGACCAGCGCGCCGCGGACCTGGTTGAAGCCGCCGACGATGGCGGCGATGAAGGCGAACAGGCCGATGACCTCGCCATTCGAGAACTTCGCCAGATAGATCGGCGAGATCAGCACGGAGGCGACGACGGCGAGCGCGGCGTTGATCACGAAGGTCAGGAGCACCATCCGCTCGACGGGGATGCCGAGGATGCGCGCCACGGTGGGGTTCTGCGCGGTCGCCTGCATCTGCCGGCCGAGCCGCGTGCCGCCGACGAACCATTGCAGCAGGCCGATGACGGCGAAGGCGCAGGCGATGATCGCCAGATGCTGCAGCGAGATCGCGGCGCCGAAGACCTCGATCGTCGAGGTCGGCACGAAGGAGGGGAAGTTCTGCGCCTCGGCCGAGAACCCGTCCTTGGCGCCTTCCTTCATGATGATCGACAGCGCCATGGTGGCGATCGCCAGCGGCAGCACGCCGTGGCGTATCATCGGGTCGACCACGGTGAGCTTGAAGCCGACGCCGAAGATCAGGATGAAGGCAGCGATGCCGATCAGCGCGCCCAGCCACACCGGTGCTCCGAACAGCTTGATCGCGAGCAGCACCAGCACCGCCGGCAGCATCACGAACTCGCCCTGGGCGAAGTTGATCGTCTGCGAGGTCTGCCAGACCAGCGTGAAGCCGATCGCAGCCAGCGCATAGATCGCACCCGTGGCGATGCCGGCAATGAGATAGGCGATGAATTCGGCCATGGGGGTGCCTCGCTCGATTAGGCTTTTTGAAGCGCGATGATGTCGCTCAACCCTCCGCCGTCATCCTGGGCGACCGAAGGTCGTCCCGGGATCCATCATAGGGCATCGTCGGAGCCCTATGATGGATCCCGGAGCTGCGCCGCTTCGCGGCTTGTCCAGGATGACGCCGTGTTTCCGAGCAAAATCACCTTGCTTGGCTCGACCGTTCCCCTCCCCACGAGGGGGAGGGGTCTCGGTCGTGGTTCCCGCGGCTTACGGCTTGATCTTCGGCAGCGTCGCCGTGATCACCTGCTTGCCGTTCTGGACCTCGGCGAGGAAGCTCTCGCGGTCCAGGTCGCCATTGGCCTCGATCGTGGTCTCGATCAGGATGCCCGGCTCCTCGGAGGGCTTGATCGTCGCGCCGCGCAGGGTGTCGGCGACGCCCTTCTTGTCGAACTTCTTCTGCTTCTCGGTCGCCCACTTGATCATGTAGACGGCCATGTAGCCCTTCAGGCCGTTATGGTCCGAGGCGTAGTTGTACTTCGCCTGGAACTTCTTGCCGAATTCCTGGAAGGCCGGGATCGGCGCGTCGATCGACAGGCCGACATGGCCGCGCACGCCGTTGGCGGCGTCGCCCGCGAGCTCGATCACCTTGGCGCCGAGCAGCGTCGTCTCGCCGACCATCGGCTTGGTGATGCCCTGCTGCTTGGCGGCGCGCAGGAAGCGGGCGCTCTCCTCCTCGTTCAGATAGACGAAGACGGCGTCGGCGTTGGCGTTCTTGATCTTGATCGCGTCGGCGGCGAAATCGGCCTGGCCCTGCTCGGTCGAGACGTCGGCCGCGACCTTGATGCCGACCTTCTGGAGTTCGGGGATGATCGCGTCGCGCCCGCCCTTGCCGAAGTCGTTGTTGACCCAGACGACGGCGACCGAACCGGCCTTGACCGTGTTCTTGAGATAGGCGGCGATCTTGGGCATGGCCGCGCTCTGGCTCAGCGAGGTCCGGAAGATGTACTGGTTGCCCTGCTTGGTCAGGCCGGCGGCCTCGCCGCCGACGATCTGCGCGATCTCGGCGCGCTGGGCGATCTGCATGGAGGCGCCGATCGGGCCGGAGAAGACCGGGCCGAGGACCGAATAGGTGCCCTCGTCGATGGCGCGCTGCACGGCGGCGCGGGTGTTCCCCGGGTTGGTCTGCGTGTCGTAATGCACGATCTCGATCTGTCGGCCGAGAATCCCGCCCTTGGCGTTGATGTCGGCGACGGCGAGGTCGATGCCGTTCTTCCAGTTCGTGCCGGCGGTGGCGCCCGCGCCCGACAGCTCGACCACGTTGACGAGCTTCACCTTCTCCTGCGCGAGCGCGGGCGCGGCGAGCGCGACTGTCACGGCCGCGGCGATGATCCATGGGGTCTTCATTCTTGTCTCCTCCAGCTCTTGGTTCGTTTTTTCTTGGTCTTCGCGGGTGGCCCGCGGGCCGTCTTTGAAGTGGCGTGATCTCACGCTGCGCGGTGTTGGGCCTCCTGCGCGGCAAGCGATCGGTCGAAGGCGTCGGCGATCGCACCATCCGGGGGCTGCACCCCCGTGAACAGCGCAAAGGCGTCGACGGCCTGGTTGATGCTGAGCTCACGCCCCGTCATCACCGTGGCGCCCGCCTTCTGCGCGGCTTTGAGCAGCGGTGTCCAGAGGGGATGATAGACGGCGTCGGCCACCCACTGCGACTTTCGGATGAGATCGGCGGGCACCGGGCTGTCGCGGTTGGGCAGCATGCCGACCGGCGTGCCGTTGACGAGGCCGGCCGCGCCCGACACCGCCGCCTCGACGCTGTTGCAGATCGTAACCTGCGCCCGCTCGCCGATCTGGTCCGCCAGCGCCTGCGCCTTGGCGCGGTCGCTGTCGAACAGCCGCAAATGGGTGACGCCGCAGCCCGCCAGCGCGAAGCCGATCGCCTTGCCGACGCCGCCCGTGCCGATGATCGCGACGGGGGCGTCGCCATCGGCACGGCGCAGCGCGCGATAGGCGGTGGCGAAGCCGGTCGCATCGGTGTTGTGGCCGGTCAGCACGCCGTCGCGCGCCACCACCGTGTTGACGGCCCCCATCGCCCGCGCTTCGGGAGAGAGCGCGTCGAGCAGCGGAACCACCGCCTCCTTGTAGGGATAGGTGACGTTGATGCCCGAGAAGCCCATGCGCCGCACGCCGTCGAGGATCGCCACGAGATCGGCGCGGCCGGCGCCCGCCACCTCGATCAGATGGTAATGCAGCTCGAAACCGGCGGCGCGCGCGGCGGACTCATGCATCGCCGGCGCGGCGGAATGGGCGATCGGCGTGCCGATCAGGCCCAGCAGCACCCGCTTCGTCCGGTTGGCGATGGCAATGTCCGGCATCGTCTCGTCCCTGTGTGGCTCGCCCATCGTCTTAGCAGGCGTTGCCGCCATCAGATAAGCCGATCGCTCGCGCTAACGCGATGACCAATTTGATCGCATTACCTAACCTGATGTTATCCTGCCAGCCGGCTGCGGGCCTCTGGGGCACGCGGCCTGACTACCGCGTCCATTTCCTGCCGCAGCAGCGTCACGAAGGTCTCGGCATAGACGGACGGCGCCTTGTCGTTCTTGATCGCGACATAGGTTTGGAATTGCGTCGGCTCGGCGATCGGGATCGTGGCAATGCCCTGCATCGAGCCATGCGCCACGGTGAACTGGTCGATCACGGCGATGCCGAGCCCCGCCCGCACCAGCGAGCAGACGGTCGTGCCGAAGCGCGCCTTGATGACGATGTCGTAGGCGAGGCCCTGGCGGCTGAAGATCTCGGCCATGATCCGGCCATAGGGGTCGTTGGGGTCGATGCCGATCAGCGGGTGACGCACGATCTCGGAGGCTGAGATGACGGTCCGCGTCGCCAGCTCATGGCCCTCGGGCACGATGCAGAGCAGCTCGCCCATCGACAGCGGCACGAAGTCGATGCCGGGATGGTCGAGCTTGTAGCTCATCGCCGCGATCTCGCCGCGGCCCAGCAGCAGATAGTCGAGCGCCTCCTCGATCTTGAGGATGTTGATGTCGAGCCGCAGATCGGGGTGCTTGCGCTTCAGCTTCTCGATTGCGCGCGGCACCATCACATGGCAGATGCTCGGCACCGAGCCGATCCGCAACTCGACGCCGCCGCCGCGCTCGATCCGCGCCAGCGTGTAGTGGAGGTCGTCGACCTTTTTATAGACGCCGTTGATCTGCTCGAAGATGTCCTTGGCTTCGGGCGTCGGCACATAGCGTCCATGGCGGCGCTCGAACAGCTTCAGCCGCAGCGTCTTTTCGGTATGCTTCATCAGCCGGCTGATGCCCGGCGCCGACACCGCGAGCAGCTTCGCCGCGCCGCTGATCGTGCCGGTGATCATGATGGCGCGGATCACCTCGATCTGGCGCAAGGTGAGCATGGCCGTTTTCGTCCCCTGAGCGTCTTTTGACGCCGAGCGGAGGGGAGCGGCGCCCGGCTGTCAAGCGACCGGGGCAGGGGACGCGGCTATTCCGGCTTGGTCAGCGCCTTGGCCTCGGCGGCGAGCTTCTGCAGTGTCGGCAGCGTCTGTTCGGCGAAAGCCTTGAGCTCGGGGTCGGAGCCCGTCTCGGCATAGGCCGCGATCACGGCGAGGCTCTCTTCCTGCGCCGCGCGCTGGGCCAGCACATAGGCGCGGTCGAACTCCGGACCCTGCAGCGCCGCGAGGTCGCGCAGCAGATCGAGCTGTCGCCCGTCGGGGCGCTGCGGCAGCGCGATGTCCGAGCGCCGGGCGATGATCTGCCTCAGGCTGCTGGCGGTGGTGCCGCGGTCGTCGGCGAGCCGGTGGGCGAAGCTCTTGATCTCGGGCGAACTCGTCTTGTGCAAGGCGAGGGTCGCCGATTCGACCGCGAACATCGTCGAGACCGCGGCCTTGTGGACGAAATCCTGCGGCGGCATCGGGGTCTGGGCGACGGCGCCCAGCGACCACAGCAGGGAGGCGGTCATGATCGGGAGAAGCCGTTTCATCGCGGCACGCTGCCTTTCCGGAAAGCGGATGGATGCAAGGTCAACCCGGTCGCGCCGCAGCGGTTCCCGGTCTGCGCCGTCGCGGCGCCGTCGCTGCAGGGGTGGTCTCGCGGCCGCTGCTCGTGCAGGGTGCCGCCCGAACACCGGCCAGGCCGGGACGACCAGGACAGGGACGAGACGCCATGCCGACCACCCACGAGACCCTGCGCGCCGCGCTGGTCGCAAGCCGCCGCGACAAGAGCCTGATCGAGATGGCCGAGCAGCCCGTGCCGGGCTCGTTCCTCGACGGGCTGGCGATCCAGGCCGACATCGCGAAGACGCTGGGCCATGCGCAGGCCGGCTGGAAAGTCGCCATCGCCGAGGACGGTACGCCCGTGGCCGGTCTGATGCCCGGTCCCTGGCTCGCTCCCGGTGACGTCTATGACGGCGCCATCGGCGCCGAGCTGCGTGTCGAGATCGAGATTGCGCTGCGGCTTGCCCGCGACGTGCCGATGCGCCCGAACCAGCCCTATTCGCGGGCGGAGCTGCTCGGCCATTGCGACAAGGCCTATCTCGGCATCGAGATCGTCGAGAGCCGGCTGGCCAACTGGCAGGGCGTGCCCTTCGCGCTCTGGCTCGCCGACGCGCTCGGCCATGGCGGCTACTATCTCGGCCAGGAACTCGACCTGAAGGTCCTGGACGACCTGACGGGCCTCGGCTGCTTCATCGCGCTCAACGGCGTGACGATCTACGACCAGCCGGCGGTCCATGGAAACGGCGATCCGATGGCGCCGTTCCTCGCCTGGGCCAACCGCAAGGACGAGTTGATGGGCGGCCTGCGCGCCGGCCAGATCGTCACCACGGGCAGCCTCTGCGGCGGCGTGCTCTCGCCGGGCAAGGGCGAGATCGTCACGAAGCTCGCCCCGCTGGGGTCGGTATCGCTAACGCTTCGTTAGCCAAGACGATCGAATCCACCGCATTTGCCCGCGCTCGCCATCTTTGCCTATGGTTGAGCGCGGAACATCGGTAGGGTGTTTCTGTTGCGTGGTGCGGGGGGTTGCTTGGAGGTCGGATGCGGTTATGGCGGAGAGCGGGCAGCGCGGTTGCGCTGAGCGGCACCTGTGCGCTCGCCCTGATGGCCGCCCTGCGGCCGGTGCCGGTGCAGGCCTTCGATCTGTCGTCGCTGGATCTGTTCGGCCTCTTCACCAAGAAGGACGAACCGCCCGCCGTCACGGCTGCGACGCTGCCTTACCAGCTCGAATTCGATCTCGGCGAAGCCGATGACGCGAAGTCGCTGACCCGCATCCTCCAGGACGCCTCGCTGCTCTACCGGCTGCGTCAGGATGCGCCGCCCGATGGCGAGACCCTGGCGCGCCGCATGGCGGCCGACCTCAATCCGCTGGTCGATGCGCTCTGGTCACAGGGCTATTTCAATGCCGAGGTCGCGCTCGTGGTCGATGGCGTCGCGCTGCGCGTCGGGGCCGAGCCCGATGCAAGGCTGATCCGCGCGCTCGAATCGCATCGCAACCGCGAGCCCGTGCCGATCACCGCGACGATCAGGCCGGGTCCCGTCTTTGCGCTGCGCCAGGTCGATGTCGCCGAGCGTGGCGCGTCCGGCGCGCCCGCCATCGCCGATCCGCTCAAGGTCAGCCGCCTCAACCCGGGCGACCCCGCGACCTCCGCCTCGCTGCGGGCGGCGCGGGCGGCGCTGGTCGATCATCTGCGTGCCCAGTCGCGCCCGCTCGCCAAGGTGGTCGAGCTGCGCCCGGTCGTCGACCATGCCGCGCGCGTGATGGACATCACCTATGTGGTCGAGCCGGGTCCGATCGCCGGCTTCGGCACGGTCTCGGTGACGGAAACCGGGGACATCCCGCCCGCAGTCATTCGCTCCTTCATCTATCTCGAACCGGGCGATCCCTATTCGCCCAAGGCGCTCACCGACACCCGCAAATCGATCGCGACCGTGCCCGCCGTCGGCTCCGTCCGGATCCGCGAGGCCGAAAGCCTGGACGGCACCGGAAACCTGCCGATCTTCGTCGAGGTGACCGAGCGCCCCAAGCGCCTGCTCGGCTTTTCGGCACGCTATTCCACGATCGACGGACCGGCGGTGAAGACCTATTGGGAACACCGCAACCTGTTCGGGGGCGCCGAGCGCCTGCGGCTCGAAGCCGACGTCTTCCTCGCGCCCCGCATCGACGGCACCAAGATCACAAAATTCGAGGATTTCGAGCGCTCCGATCTCGGCGGCCGTTTCTCCTTCAGCTTCCTCAAGCCCGCTCTCGGCGGCAGCCGCTATGACTGGCTGCTCGACGGCGTCGCGACGCGCCAGCGCGTCGGCACCAACCGCTTCGGCGGCTACACCGCCCGCTACGGCAACGTCACCACCGCGATCCAGCGCCGCTTCAGCGACACCTTCTCGGTTCAGGCGGGCCTCGAGGTCGAGCGCGGCCAGACCAGCGACGTGCTCGGCCAGGTCGACTACACCCTCGTCGGCATCCCGCTCTCGGTGAAATACGATTCGACCGACAGCCTGCTCGACGCCACCCGCGGCATCCGCGCCACCGCCTCGGTCGCGCCCTATCCGACCTTCCTCGGCTCCACCGTCGGCATCGTCCAGAGCAAGGCGGCGCTGTCGGCCTATTACGCGCTCGACGAGGACGCCCGCTACGTCCTGGCGGGACGCGTCGGGCTGGGCTCGATCGCGGGCGCCGATCTCGATGACATCCCCGCCACGCGTCGCTTCTATGCCGGCGGTGGTGGCTCGGTGCGCGGCTATGCCTATCGCACGCTCTCGCCGCTCGGGCCGCTCTTCCGGCTGACCGGCGGGCGCAGCCTGTTCGAGGCTTCGGTCGAGGCCCGCATCAAGATCACTGACACGATCGGCGTCGTGCCCTTCTTCGATGCCGGAACGGCGTTTGAGGGCAGCGTGCCCGACTTCAAGCAGCGCCTGCAGATGTCCGCCGGGCTGGGCCTGCGCTACTACACGGCGATCGGGCCGATCCGCGTCGATGTCGCCGCGCCGCTCAACCCGCGCAAGGGCGACAAGCCGGTCGCGCTCTATGTCAGCATCGGGCAGTCCTTCTGATGCGCCGCGTTCTCACATCGCTGCGGCCGCTGACGCTCCGCCTGGTCCTGCCGGCCCTTCTGCTGCTCGCCGGCGTCCTCGCCTTCGCGCCACTCGGCGGCTTCGCCCAGAACGCCCAGACCGATCGCGGCGTCGTCGCCGACCTGATCTCCAAGGCGCTGTCGAGCGACACCTCCCAGGTCTCGATCGGTGCGGTCAACGGCGCGCTCTCCTCGGATGTCGAGATCCGCGACATCGTGCTCTCGGACCGGGACGGGCCCTGGCTGCGGCTCGACCGCGTGCGCCTGATCTGGACGCGCAGCGCGCTGCTGCTGCGCCGGCTCGACGTCGACCGGCTCGAGATCGGCAAGCTCGAGCTCCTGCGTCGGCAGGCACCGCCCCCTCCTGGCGCCGCCCCGCCGGCCGATGGGCCGATCCTGCCCGAATTGCCGCTGAAGGTGATCGTGCGCGCCTTCCAGCTGAACGAGCTTGTGCTGGGCGAGCCGGTGCTGGGCGTGCCCGCGACGCTGGGGGCCACCGGCTCGGCGACGCTGGGGCCTCCGAGCGAAGGGCTCGACCTCAAGCTCGCGGCGCGCCGCCTCGATGCCGGCGGACAGTTCGACGTCAATATCGTCTTCGTGCCGGAAACGACGCGCCTGCAGCTCGACGTCAAGCTCGACGAGCCGGCGGGCGGGCTGATCTCGAAGGTCGCAGGCCTGCCGGGCAAACCGCCGGTCACGCTCGATCTCGGCGGCGACGGCCCGCTCGATTCCTTCGGCTCGACCCTGATCTTCAATGCCGGCCCGACTATCGGCGCCCGCGGCGATGCCCGGCTCGATCGCACCGGGACCGAACGCAAACTCGATCTCGCGCTGGATGCCCGCATCGAGGGCCTGATGCCGGCCCCGGTCGCGCCGGTCTTCGCCGGCTCGACCCGCCTCGACGGCTCGGTCGGCTTCGCCGATGCCGGCGGCGTCGACATCCGCAACATGGCATTGGTCTCGGCGCTGGCGCGGCTCGACGTGCTCGGCCGCTACACCGCCGACAAGATGCTCGACCTGCGCGTCACCGCCGCCGCCCGCCCCAATGCGGAAGGCAAGACGGTCGCCTCGGGCACCGAGATCGGCAAGCTCGCCTTCGACGCCACGATCAAGGGCCCGGTTGCGGGGCCGACGATCGTCGCGACGCTCGACGCGCAACAGGCCAGCCTGCCGGCCGGTGGCTTCGCCAGCCTCGGGCTCACCTTTAACGCCACGCCGACGGGAACCATCGGCGAGCCCGGGACGCGTGTGACCCTCACGGCCGACGGCGAGGCCGCCGGCATCACCCTGTCCGACCGCGCGCTCGCCCGTGCCGTCGGTGATCGGGTCGGCTTCACACTCAGGGGCGTCGCCCAGGATGACGGCACGGCCGATTTCGAGACGCTGCGGCTGGCGATGTCGGGCGTGGAGCTGGACTACACCGGCAAGGCCGGCAATGCCCGCGTGCTCGGCCGGCTTCAGGCCGTGCTGCCCGATCTCGCTCGCCTGAGCGGCCTCGCCGGTCGCCCGCTCGCGGGCCGGGCCGAATTCGGGGCCGACATCGACGCCACGCCCCGCCGCAACGATTACGCCGCGACCCTGAGCGGGCGAGGGGACCGCCTGTCCACCGGCGATACCCGGCTCGACCGGCTGTTGGCCGGCAATCTGACGCTCGACGGCCGGGTCCGGTCGCAAGCGGGCGACCTCACCGTCTCCGGGCTGAGGCTGGCCGGCGAGCACGCTGCCATCACCGCGGACGGCGGCGTCGGTGCGCAGGCTTCTGATCTCAGGCTCGCTTTGTCGATGCCCGACCTCAGGCGCGCCGATCCGCGCCTCTCGGGCCGCGGCGACGTCACCGCCCGGATCACCGGCCCGCGCGATCGGCTCGACGCCGCCGCCCGCATCGCGGTCGCCAACGCCACGGCGCTCGCCCGGCCGATCCCGCGGCTCGCGATCGACGCGGTCGTTCGTGATCTCCAGGGCGCGCTCGACACCCGCCTGACCCTGGACGGCGAGATCGACTCCAACCCTGCCACCGGCACGCTGGCGCTGGCGCGCCTGCCGGGAGACGGCTGGAACCTGTCGTCGCTCGACATCGCCATCGGCTCGGTACGCCTGAACGGGGCGCTGACGCTCGATCCCACCAGCCGCGGCGAGGGCCGCCTGACGCTGGCCGCGCGCAATCTCGACGATCTCTCGGCACTCGCCCTGACCAAGCTCGGCGGCCGGCTCGATGCCGACATCCGCCTCGCCGTCGTCGAGGGCCGCCAGAACCTCGATCTCACCGCCAAAGGCACGAAGCTCGCAGGCCCCTCGCTGGCGATCGACCGCCTGGACGCCACCGCTGCCGCGCGCGACGTCTATGGCCGCCCGCAGCTCGACGCCGCCATCGCCATCGACCGCGCCGTGGTCGCCGGCGAGGCGATCAGCGCCATCCGCTTCGACTCGAAAGGCGCGCCGGACGCCAGCGCCTTCACCCTGAGCGCGGCCGCGCGTGGCTTTGCTCTCAACGGTGCCGGCCGGCTCGTGCCCGGCGAGCCGCTCAGCCTCGAACTGGCGAGCTTCGAGGCCCGTCGCGACGGCCGCCGCATCGCGCTCGCCAACCCCGCCAGCCTCCGCTTCCCGGCCGGGGGCGTCGAGATCGACGGCTTCGCGCTGGCGATCGAGAAGGGGCGCCTGACACTGGCCGGCCGGGCGGGCGACACGCTCGATCTCGACATCGCCGCCCGCAACGTCCCGCTTTCCGCGGCGCGAATCTTCGCCCCCGGCCTCGATCTCGCCGGCACGCTCGAGGCGCAGGCGAAGATCGGCGGCACCGCCGCCGCGCCGACGGGGCCGTGGAGCGTCAAGGTCGCGCGTCTGGTGACGCCTGAAACGCGCCGGGCCGGCCTGCCGCCCGTCGAGATCGCGGCGTCGGGCGCGCTCCAGGGCGACGTCACGACCGTCGACGCCCAGGTCGATGCCGGCCGCGGCGCCAGCCTGACCCTGCGCGGCACGGCCCCCCTGAATGCGCAGGGCATGCTCGATCTCGCCGCGCGCGGGCGGCTCGATGCCGCGCTCGCCAATCCGCTGATCGGCGCGCAGGGACGGCGGGTCACCGGCGCGGTCGCGCTCGACCTGCGCGCGGCCGGCAGCCTCTCGGACCCGCGCCTGTCGGGCACCGCCACCCTCACCGGCGGCAGCTTCACCGACGTGCTGCAAGGCATCCGCCTGACGGCGGTCGAGGCCCGCATCGCCGCGCAGGGCGAGAATCTCACCATCGAGCGCGCCAGCGCCAGCACGCCCAATGGCGGCACGCTGACGGCCAGTGGCCGCGTCGCGCTCGACCCCGCGGCGGGCTTCCCGGGTTCGATCCGGGTCCGGGGCAACCGCGCGCAGCTCCTCTCCAGCGACATCGTCACCGCGGTCGCCAATCTCGATCTCGAACTCGCCGGCCCGCTGGCGCAGCGCCCGCAGATCGGCGGGCGCATCGATGTTCTCTCGCTGACCGTCACGGTTCCGAGCAGGCTCCCCGCGACGCTGCGTCCCGTCGATGGAATCAAGCATGTCCGCGCGACCGGCACCGCCGCCGCCCGTCTCGCCGCGCAAAAGCGCGCCGGCCGCGCGACGACGCGCGGAGGCCGGCCGGCACCCGCCTTCGACGCGGCGCTCGCGCTGACGGTCGCGGCTCCCAACCGCGTCTTCGTCCGGGGCCGCGGCATCGATGCCGAACTCGGCGGTCAGCTGCGCGTCGGCGGCAGCCTGGCGTCGCCGCAGCTCGACGGTGGCTTCGAGCTGCGCCGCGGGCGGCTCTCGATCCTCAGCCAGCGGCTCGACTTCAGCCGTGGCCGTCTGACCTTCACCGGCGGCACGCTGCCGGAGCTCGACTTCGTCGCGGAAACCCGGGCGGGCGACGTCACCGCCCGCGTCATCGTCACCGGCCCGGCCGACCAGCCCGCCTTCGCCTTCACCTCCGATCCGGACCTGCCGCAGGACGAGGTGCTCTCGCGGCTCCTGTTCGCGCGCGCTTCGGGTTCGCTTTCGCCCTTCCAGGCGCTGCAACTGGCGCAGACGGCCGCCCAGTTTGCCGGCGGCGGCGGCGACGATTCCTTCGAGCGGCTGCGCAAATCGCTCGGCGTCGACAATCTCGACATCGGCGTCGGAGCGGGCGGGCCCACGATCGGCGTCTCGCGCTACATCAGCGACAACGTCTCCGTCGGCGTGAAGGCCGGGGCGCGGCCTGAGGACACGGGCGTGTCGGTCAACATCGACCTGACCCGCAGGCTCAAGCTCCAGGCCGAGACGAATGCCGAGGGCGGCGCGGCCGTCGGCGTCGGCGCCGAGTGGGAATACTGAAGGGCGCCGAGGGGAATCGCTCTCCGGCCTGCCACAGCGGTCTCGTCCGGAGCGATGCCCGTGATTCTGCTTTCGAACGGCTCCAAATCGCCCCTGCCGGCGCGGGGCGGTTAACAGGGTGTAAATTTCGACCCTCAAACCGTGGCCTGCCTGCAACACCGGGGTCCAAAGCACCCCCTCGGACCTCGCTGCGGCGTGATCGCGGTTGATCGGCGGAAGCGCTTTCGTATGGTTGTCCTGCGTCGGGACGTTCCCGGTCGCTGTTTTTCGTCTTCGCCTCTGAATGGTCAGGGACGCGGGCGAAAGACCGGGAACAAGCCGGTTCGGTGAAAGGGTCTCCTGGGGCCTCTCACCAATGAAGCGGTGGAAGCCCGAGGGTCTCGAAACTCTTTTGGAGGTTACCAATGAAGCTCGTTAAGAGCCTCCTCCTCGGTTCCGCCGCCGGCTTCGCCGCGGTCGCCGGGGCTCAGGCCGCCGACCTTCCCTCGCGGAAGGCCGCTCCGGTCGAATACGTTCGCGTCTGCTCCGCCTATGGCGCAGGCTTCTTCTACATCCCCGGCACCGAGACCTGCCTCCGCGTCGGCGGCCGCGTTCGCGCCGAGTACACGGTCGGCACCCGCTACGGTGAAGGTCAGGACGCTTACGGCACCCGCTCGCGCGGTCGTCTGAACGTCGACGCCCGCACCGCGACCGCCTACGGCACGCTGCGCACCTTCTTCCGCTACGAGCTGACGGTTTCGTCGGGCTTCTACGCTGGCACCATCGGCGGCAACCAGGGCATCATCGCTCCGGGCACCGGCCGCAACACCGCCGCCGCTACGGCGTCGAACCTCGACCTGGCCTTCGTCCAGTTCGGCCCGATCACCGCTGGTCGCGCGCAGTCGTTCTTCGACTTCTACGCCAACGACTTCGGCTTCTCGACCCTGCGCACGGCTGACTCGCGTCTGAACCTGCTGGCCTACACCGCCACCTTCGGTTCGGGCTTCTCGGCCACCGTGTCGCTCGAAGACCGCAACACCGGCACCGGCACCCGTGAAAACGGCGTCGTCAGCCCCGCCGCCGCGTCGGCTCTGCTCGGCCAGGACTTCCCGGACGTCGTCGCCTCGCTGCGCGTCGATCAGGGTTGGGGTTCGGCTCAGCTGTCGGGTGCCATCACCCAGCGCAACATCTCGAACACCGGTCCGCTGTTCAACGCGTCGAAGGATGAGCTCGGCTTCGCCATTCAGGGCGGCGTCAAGATCAACCTGCCGATGCTCGCCGCTGGCGACGTCCTGTTCCTGCAGGCTGCCTACGCTGATGGCGCTCTCGGCTATCTCGGCTGGGGTGGTCAGTTCGGCGCTGGTCGTCAGACGACGTCGGTTGCCGGCAACCAGCTCATCGTCGCGGACTACAGTGTCTCGCCGTTCGGCAACACGAACTCGGCCACTGGCTGGTCGATCGTCGCCGCTCTGCGTCACTTCTGGACCCCGCAGCTGCGCACCGAGATCTACGGTTCGTATAGCGAGCTGAAGCTCGGCTACACCCTCGCCGCTCAGGCGGTCCCGGGCGTCGTCTCGCGTCCGCTCGATCCGAAGGAGCTCATCGTCGCTGGTAACCTGATCTGGTCGCCGGTTTCGGGTCTCGATATCGGTCTCGAGGTCATCTACACCCGCACCGAGCTGAAGCAGGCCGTGCTGGCCGCCAACAACGCCGGCGCCCGTCCGGCCCTGGCTGCCGGTGGCCGCCTCGTGAAGAGCGACGACGCTGTCGCCGCGCGCTTCCGCATCCAGCGCGACTTCTGATCGTCTCGAGCGATCTCAGTCAGGAAGCCCCGGGGAAACCCGGGGCTTTTTTCTGTTTGGCGCTTCCTTGTGGCGCGGTGGCGAGGCCGTTCGCCTGTTGACAGGCGCGAAGCGAGACGCCTTCTTGGGAAGGTCGCCGCGTTCGGACGGGGACCGCGATCTCCGCTCCGTCCGGAGCCCCTGTCGTGGCCTCTGCTCCGATCCGCGTGACGCCGCTTCCGGTGCTCGAGCCTCGACGCGTCCGGCCCGGGGGCGAAGGGGCTTGGGGGTGAGGAATGTCGCAGCCGGGACGTTGGCTTTGGGGACTGGTGCCGCTGGCGCTGCTCTGGGGTGCCGGGAATTGGGTTCTCGACGAGACCATCGAGCGCGACGTCGCGCGGCGTGCTGTCGCCGCGGCGGTCGCCGTCGCAGGCGAAACGCCGGGTGCGCGCCCGGTCACAGCTCAGATCGACGGGCGCGACGTCACGATCAGCGGCGAAGCCCTGTCGGCCGACGGCGCCGCGCGGGCTCTGGCGCGTCTGCGGGCCGAATTCGGCGTCCGGCGCGCGCTCGGCGGGCTGTCCCAGGTCGTCCCGCAACGTCCCTATAGCTGGTCTGCGGCGCGCCAGGGCGAGGTCGTGACGCTCGGAGGCTTCGTCCCCGACGAGGAAACGGCCCGCGCGCTCGTCGCTGCGGCGGAAAAGGCACTGCCGGGGTCCAAGGTCGAGGATCGTCAGACCTTCGCGTTCGGCGCACCGACCGGTTTCCGCACGATGGCGGAGGCGACCCTGGCCGAACTGCCGCAACTTGCCACCGGCAAGGTCGCGCTCGACGACACGCGCTTCTGCCTCGAGGGGCGGGCGACGGGGCCGGACGCTTATCTCGGCTTGCAGGCGGCCCTTGGCCGCCTGGCGCGCGACGGTTTCCAGGCCGTGCCGTGCACCCTCGAGCCCTCTGTGATCTCACCCTATCGCTGGAGCATCGAGCGGTTGGCGGGCGATGTCGTGCGGCTCGAAGGGTTCTACCCGTCAGACGCGGTGCGACAGCAGGTTCTGGCCCTGCTGCGCCGCGCCTTCCCCGGTCCGATCGTCGTCGACGACCGGCTCAAGCCCGGCGCGGGCGAACCGGCAGCCTTCCTGATCAAGGTCGGCCGCGCGCTTGCGGACCTGGCGCGGCTGCGGCAAGGCAAGGCTGAACTGGAAGGGGACACCTATCGGCTGTCCGGAGAAGGCCCGGACACCTATGCGGCCTGCCAGTCGCTGCGGCTGCAGATTGCCCAGGGCGACGGCCCTGATTCCGTCGCGCAGGCCACGATCGCCTGCCCGCCGGAACCGCCGCCGCCCATCGAGAGCCTGATGCCGCCGTTGCCGGCGATCCCGGAGCCGGTCTTCCTGCCGTCGGACATGCCGCCTCCGCCGCCGACCCCGCCGCCCCCACCGGTGGAGAGCCTGATGCCGCCGCTGCCAGAGATCCCGGCGCCGATCTTCCTGCCGTCGGAACTGCCGGTTCCGGCCCCGTCTCCGCCACCGGTCGAGGCCGCAGCGCCGCCGGCCCCGCCGCCGGCCGTGGCGCTGGCATGGTCCGCCACGATCGGACCGGACGGTGTCGCGTTGCAGGGCCTCGTTCCCGATGTCGCGACGCGTGAAGCGCTGCTGGCGCGGGCCCGCAGCCTCGCCTCCGCGGGCACTGTCGCTGACCGCATGGAGATGCAGCCGAACCTCCGCGACGCTGCCGATTATGCGGCGGCGACCGGCTTCGCGCTCGATCTGCTCGGCCGCCTGAGGGAAGGGACCGTGACCCTTGCCGGGACGGCCCTGAGTCTCGCCGGGCAGGTCGCCGATGGCCGCGCCTGGGCCGAACTCGACACGGCCTTGCGCCGTCGGCCGCTGCCGGCCGGCCTGTCTCTCGTCGGCGAGGGGGCCGCGACGGTGGCGCTACGCCCCTACGGGCTGTCGATCTCGGCGGACCGGACGGGGCTTTCGCTCTCGGGTCATCTGCCGGACGTCGCGACGCGCGAGGCCTTGCGTGCGCTCGTCGAGGCGTCGCCCCTTCAGGGCAAGTTGAGCGACGAGACGCAGATTGTCCCCGGCGCGCCCGAGGGCTTCGCCGCGGCGGCCATCATGGCGGTCACCAATCTGCTGCGGCTGGATCTCGGCTCGGCCGCGATCGTCGACGACCTCGTCACCCTGCGCGGCCTGACCTGCCGCGATCTGATCCAGCGCGAGGTCGAGACCAGCGGCGGAACCGGGCTTCCGCCCGGGTTCCGTGCCGATGTCTCGATCGGCCTGCGCCAGACCGGTTGCGTCGTCGATCCGCCGGCGACCTGCCAGAACGATCTCGACGCGCTGACACGCAACAACACCGTGCTCTTCGCCCAGGGAACCTCGGTCGTTCAGCTCGATGCGCCGACCGAGCGCGTCATAGCGGAGGCGGTCGCGATCCTGGCGCAGTGCCCGACGACGCGGATCACCATCGAGGGCCACGCCAACCGAGACGGCGAGCGCAGCGGCTTCAACAATCTCGATCTCTCGGCCCGGCGGGCTCTGCGCGTGCGGGACGAACTGGTCCAGCGCGGCATCGATCCGGCGCGGCTGGAGACGCTGGGCTTCGGGAGCACGCGGCCGCTGGTGCCGCATGGCGCGCCCGAGGCCCGATCGATGAACCGGCGCGTCCAGTTCACGGTCACGAAGTAAGGGGGCGGACATGCTGTATCTCGCCAGCCAGTTCGTCTGGTTTCTCGCCGCGGCCTTCGCCCTCGGCCTCGTCATGGGCTGGATCGGCCAGGATGGCAGCCCGTTGCGGCCGGGGCGCGGCGCCGGCTGGCTCGCGGCCCTCTGGGCGGTCGGCGCCGGCCTGACCTGGCTGCAATTGCTGAACGGCGTTGCCGCCGTCTGGGTCGAGACGGCGCTGCTGTTCACCGCGGTCTATGTCGCCGGCTGTGTCGTGGGCGCACTTCTGTCCGGCGCGCGCGCCTCGACCGAGACCGCAAGCGAGAGCACCGTCGCGACAATGCCTCCGGTGCCGGGAGAGGCCGGGATTCCCGGGCAGCGCCCGGCCGGGCTCGTCGCGGCCAGGGAGGCCGGGCCCGACGATCTCAAGCTGATCAGGGGCATCGGGCGGCAGAACGAGGATCGGCTGCAGGCGCTCGGCATCTGGCATTTCGCCCAGATCGCCGCCTGGACACCGGCCAATGTCGAATGGATCGGCAGCTATCTCGCCTTTCCCGGCCGGATCGAGCGGGAGGACTGGGTCGGCCAGGCGAAGACGCTGGCTGAAGGCGGCGAGACCGAATTCGCCGTGCGGGCCCGGGCCGGGCTGGTCGAGAGCTCGCGCGACGAGGACGAGCCAGCGAAGGCGTGAGCGGCCTCAGGCCGCCCGGCGTTCCGCCCGGGCGATCAGCCGGCCGATCCGGCGCACCATGTCCTTGCTGCCCAGAATCGGCGCATGGCCCTGACCGGGCGCGACGAAGGTCTCGCAATCGGGATGGCGCTCGCCCATCTCGGCCAGCGTCTTCTCGGCCAGCAGATCGGAATTGGCGCCGCGGATCGCCAGCATCGGCACGGCGTTGAGCCCGTCGAAATAGGGCCAGAGGATCGGCAGCGGGGCCTCGAGGTCGAGTTCCTCCAGCACCTTCATCAGGTTGGTGTCGTAGTCGGGCCGCAGCGGCCCGTCGCGATCGGTCCAGGTCCGCCGCGCCATCATCTCCCATTCCGCCTCGCCGAAGAGCGGGAACTGCTGGTCGGAGAGCCGCTTCAGGATTTCGGCGCCTTCCGCGAAGCTGCGCGGCAGCGGCAGCTTGCCGACATAGCCGCGGATCCGCAAAAGCCCGCGCGCATCGATGATCGGGCCGATGTCGTTGAGCACGACGCCCCGGATCGCGCCCGGCCGGGCCGCGCCCATCGCCATGGTCAAAAGCCCGCCGCGCGAGGTGCCGACGAAGATAGCGGCCTCGATCCCGGTCGCCACCAGCACCTGCATCAGATCGTCGAGCTCGATGCGGATGTCGTAGTTCTTCCAGTCCTTGTCATAGCCGGACAGGCCGCGCCCGCGGTAATCCAGCGCCAGCACGCGCCGCGGCTTCGCCTCGTCCTGCGACAGCGCGAGCGCCAGTTCGTGGAAATCGGCGGCCGTGCGCGCGAAGCCCGGCAGGCAGACGACCGGCAGGGCGGTCGACGCGAGCGGGCCGTAATCGCGCAGATGCAGCCGCAAGCCGTCGCGGGCGGTCACGAAGAGCGAGGTGAAGCCTGTGTTCGTCTCTGTTGCAGTCAACACTCAGCCCTCATCCTGAGGAGCGCCGGCAGGCGCGTCTCGAAGGATGGTTCCAGATCGCGCGGGAGCATCCTTCGAGACGCCTCGTACCGCGGCTCCTCAGGATGAGGGCTGCGCGAAACCAGCCACCTCCCGGCGAACCTAATCCCGCCGCCCGCCGCGCTTCAAGTCGTGGTCGATCAGATAGGCGGTGCGCTGGTTCAGCCGCTGGCGGTAGACCTGCAGGTTCTCCATCACCCGCTGCACATAGTTGCGCGTCTCGTAGAAGGGAATGCGCTCGATCCAGTCGACCGCATCGACCTCGGGCTTGCGCGGGTCGCCATAGGCCTCGATCCATTTGCGGACATTGCCGGAGCCGGCATTGTAGGCGGCGAAGGTCAGGATGTAGGAGCCGCGCCACTCCTTCAGCAGGTCGTTGAGATGGGCCGCACCCATCTGCGCCGAATAAAGCGGGTCGCGGCCGAGCCGAGGCCAGTCGAAGGGCAGGCTGGCGCGCCGCGCCGTCTCGCGCGCCGTCGCCGGCATCATCTGCATCAGCCCGCGCGCGCCGGCGTGGGAGGTCGCGGTCGGGTCGAAGGCGCTCTCCTGGCGGGCGATGGCATGGACGATGGCGCGCTCCATCGGGTCGCCGAGCACGGGAAATTCCGGCACGCCGGTGGTCGGGAAGGCGGCGGTGTCGAGCGGGAAGCCGCGCTGCAGCGCACTCTTGCCCAGCGCCAGCAGGGCGCGCGTGTCGCCTTCCCGCTGCGCGATGACCGCCAGAGCCTCGAGGGCAGGGGTGGTGTGGAGCCGCTGTCCGAGATCGACCAGCATCTGAGCGGCGAGATCGCGCTGGCCGATCCGGTAGAGCAGTCGCACCCCCGCATGACCGGGCAGATGCTGCAGCGCCGCCGCCGCCGAGCGCCGCAGCGGCAAATCGGGCAGGCCGAGCCGGGCCCGCGCCAACTGGCCGTAATAGGCGATCGGATGCTCGGCGGCGCGCTCATAGGCCGCTCGCGCCGCCTCGGCCTGGCCGATCGCCTCGAAGGCGCGTCCCTGCCAATAGGCCGCGCGCGAGACCGAGATCGGCGTCTCCGCATGCCGGGCGGCTTCCGTGAAATGCTCCAGCGCGATCCCCGGCTGGTCGCGGAAGCGCAGCGCGATGAACCCGGCATGCCATTCCGCGTCGATCCGCTCCGCCGCATCCTCGGCGCCATGGCCGGCCGCGACCTCATAGGCGGTCGCCGCATCGCCGTCGTCCAGCAGCTTGCGGGCGATCAGACGCCGCTCCGTCCACCAGCCGTCGCCGTCGCCGAGCACGGCGGGATCGCGCGGCACGCCGGCGAGCAACCGGGCCGCCTCCTGGGGCTTGTCCGTACGCCGCGCCTGCTGCGCCTGCAGGAAGGCGAAGGAGACATCGCCCTTCAGCGAGGCCGGCACCGCGGCGATCAGCGCCGGGGCGATCGGCCGTCGCGCCTTGCCGCTGGCGAGCCGGGCCCGCGCGAGCAGCACATAATCGGCCGAGACGCGCGCCGCATTGCGCAGCGCGGCGGCGTCGTTGCCGCGGAAGATGTAGCGTTCCGTACGCAGGCGATGGTCATTGGATGCCAGGCTCGTGCCGAACGCCGCCAGCACGATCTTCTCGAGCGGTGCGCCGAGATGATCCTGCAGCCAACTCCGGCGGGCGAGCGCGTTCGCCTCCTCGCTGCGGCCCTCCGCCGCCAGCGCCAGCGCCAGCGCAATCCGCCCGGCGGGGCTGACCGGCGCCTGGCCGTCGAAGAAGATTCGAACGACGTCCGGCCTCTTGCGCTCCGCGACCAGCATCTCCTCGGCGCGCCTCCGGAACAGCGTCGTCGCCGGGTAGTTGGGATTCGCCTTCAGGAAAGCGTCGATCCGGGCGAAGGGCAGCACGCTCGTGGCGCTGCGGATCGCGACCCATTCGAGCAGCGCGCGGGCCGTGGGCTCGTCGATCGAGGCGGCGATGGCGTCGCCCTCCGACAATTGGCCGCGCCGATAGGCGCTGACGGCCTTGGCGAGCAGGTCGAGATCGACCTCCGCGGCCCGCAGGGCGTCGGCCGGGTAGGGCGGCAGCGCTGCAGTCGTCTCGACATCGACGGCGCCGACCGGATCGCGCTGGGACGAATGGCCAGCGTCGTCGCCAGCCAGCGACGGCGTCGCGAGCAGGAGCGGAAGCAAGAGGGTGATCATCCGCGAGCGGATGGCAGGCGAGGCCATGGCGGGCTCCACGGTCGGATACGTCGACCGTGATGCTCGGCCAGGGGGGTTTATGAAGCCTTAACCATGCAAGGGCCTGTTTTTATGGCAGCCCGGCTTTGCCTGCCGTCTGGGACGGTTTATGTGTGACGCCCTCGTCACGAAATCTCGCTCCAGGACGCCGCTTCCATGACCCAGCATCCCGCCTTCACCGGTTCGCTCCCCGCGCTGGTGACGCCGTTCAAAGGCGGCCGGATCGACGAGGACACGCTGCGTGCGCTGGTCGAGTGGCAGATCGAGTGCGGCTCCACCGGGCTGGTTCCGGTCGGCACGACCGGCGAGAGCCCGACGGTCTCGCATGACGAGCACAAGCGGGTCGTCGAGATCGTGATTGCGCAGGCGAAGGGCCGCGTGCCCGTCATCGCCGGCGCCGGCTCGAACAACACCACCGAGGCGATCGATCTCGCCGTTCACGCCGAGAAGGCCGGCGCCCAGGCCGTGCTCGTCGTCACGCCCTATTACAACAAGCCGACCCAGGAGGGGATGTACCGCCACTTCCAGGCGGTGAACGATGCGGTCGGCATTCCGATCATCATCTACAACATCCCGCCGCGTTCGGTCGTCGACATGTCGGTCGAGACGATGGCGCGGCTCTACGAGCTGAAGAACATCGCGGGCGTGAAGGACGCCACCGCCAATCTCGCCCGCGTCTCGCAGCAGCGCCACGCCATGGGCCCGGATTTCATCCAGCTCTCGGGCGAGGACATGACGGCGCTCGCCTATATGGCCGCCGGCGGCCATGGTTGCATTTCGGTCGTCGCCAATGTCGCGCCGCGTTTGTGCGCGGAGCTGATGACGGCGGCGCTCGCGGGCGACTATGCCGGTGCCCTGAAGGTCCAGGATCGGCTCGTGCCGCTGCATGATGCGATCTTCAAGGAGCCCGGCCTCGCCGGCGCCAAGCATGGGCTCGCTCTGCTCGGCCGCATCCAGGAAGAGGTCCGCCTGCCGCTGCTGCCGGTGACGGCAGAGACCGGCAAGGTCATCCGCGACGCCATGGTGTTCGCCGGCCTGCTGAATGACTAGATAGGGAGTCTGCGTCCGTCCGGTCCCCCGGCCGACGCCAGGGAGACCGAGGATGTACGAGCCCAGCCATTTCAAGGTCGAGGATCGCGCGGCGCTCTTCGCCGTCATGCGCGCCCACCCGCTCGCGATGCTGGTCAGCGTCGGCGAGGACGGGCTGATCGCCAATCCGGTCCCCTTCGTGCTGCATGAGGGGGAGGGCGCGCAGGGCGTGCTGCGGGCCCATCTCGCCCGCCACAACCCGCAATGGAAGGCGATCGCGGCCGGCGCGCAGACGCTGGTGATCTTCACCGGCACCGAGCGCTATGTCACCCCGGCCTGGTATGCCTCCAAGCGCGAGCATGGCAAGGTCGTGCCGACCTGGAACTACGTCACCGTCCAGGTCCGCGGCCCCGCCCGCACGATCGAGGACCCCGCCTGGCTTCATGCCCAGCTCGACTCGCTGACGCGCCAGCAGGAAGCGCCGCGCGAGGAGCCCTGGAACGTCACCGACGCGCCGGAAGCGTTCGTCGCGGCACAGATGCGCGGCATCGTCGGCATCGAGATCGAGATCGCCTCGCTGGTCGGCAAGTTCAAGCTCAGCCAGAACCGGCAGGACGCCGACAAGCTGGGCGTTTTCAACGGGCTGACGGCCGATCCTGAATCGGAATCGCAGGCGATGGCGAGCCTCGTCAAGGCCCATGCACTGGGAGGGACGGCATGAAGAAGCCCGATCCGGAGCGCTACAAGCTCGCGGCCGACAACCGCAAGGCGCGCTACAATTACGAGATCACCGAGACGCTCGAGGCCGGCATCGCGCTGCAGGGCACCGAGATCAAATCGCTGCGCGGCGGCAAGGCCACGATCGGGGAGAGCTATGCCGGGCCGATGGGGACCGAGCTCTTCCTGTTCAACGCGCATATCCCGGAATATCTCGAAGCCAACCGCTTCAACCACAACGTCAAGCGGCCGCGGAAGCTGCTGCTGCACCGCCGCCAGATCAACAAGCTGATGGGCGCGATCCAGCGCGACGGCTACACCGTGATCCCGCTCAAGGTCTATTTCAACGACAAGGGTCGGGCCAAGGTCGAGCTCGGGCTGGGCCGCGGCAAGAAGCTGCACGACAAGCGCGAGACCGAAAAGAACCGCGACTGGAACCGCGACAAGGCGCGGATCATGAAGGCGGGGGCATAAGCTCCGTCATTCTCGGGCGGAGCGCAGCGGAGACCCGAGAATCTCAGGCAGTATTTGGCGCAGGAGACGTCTGGTCCTGAGATGCTCGGGTCAAGCCCGAGCATGACGGTGGGTTCTTATCCCCGCCCCCCAAACCCATGCCTATCCTCCCCTCGCTCCGCCCGACCAAGGGGGCTGTCGCGAGGCATCGTGCGGCCGGGCGGGGTTTGCGGGTTTCGTCGCTTGAGGCCGTTGCGGGCCGAAGGCGACGGAGGCGCAGATCGCCATCGCGCGGGTGAGTCAGGCCGCGCGACCCGAGACCCGGATAACCAGAAGGCGATCTGGTCGGCACAAAAGACCTGCGCGCGGGACGGGGTGGCGGCTGTTGGCGCTGCTTCGACACGACATTCGACATCGACATCGGCACGCAGCCGTCGACTGCGACGCCACTTCGTCCCGCGCATCCCCTCGGATACGCAAGAGAGATCGAGCAATCCCGCCCGAAAACCCCGCGGCGAACAGCCGGCCGGGGGTTTCGGTGCGTCGCGACTTATCCCTCGGCGGGCTCGTCGCCCTGGCGGATGCCGTAGCGCCGCTCCAGCCCGGGATTGCCGGGCGTCACCGGGCCCCCCGGCGCACCACCACCGCCGCTGCGGGGGTTGCGCTCGGCCGGGTCGCGGCCGATCTTCTGCATCAGCTGGGCGATGTCGATGAACTCGTCGCATTGCCGGCGCAGATCGTCGGAGACCATCGGCGGGCTGGTCGAGACGGTCGAGACGACCGAGACCTTCACGCCCTTGCGCTGCACCGCCTCGACCAGCGGGCGGAAATCGCCATCGCCCGAGAACAGGTAGATCTGGTCAAGATGGGGTGCGAGTTCGAGCATCTCGATCGCGAGCTCGATGTCCATGTTGCCCTTGATCCGCCGGCGCCCGGTGGCGTCGGTGAACTCCTTGGCCGCCTTGGTGATGACGCGGTAGCCGTTGTAGTCGAGCCAGTCGACCAGCGGCCGGATCGAGGAATACTCCTCGCTCTCGATCAGGGTGGTGAAATAGAAGGCGCGGATCAGGTTGCCGCGGCCCTGGAACTCGCGCAGCAGCCGGCGATAGTCCATGTCGAAGCCGAGCTGCTTCGAGGTCGCGTAGAGGTTGGCGCCATCGATGAAAAGCGCGATGCGCGGGTCGGCCGCCATGGCAATCACTCCGTCTGAAATCGCTTCAAAAAACTCAAATGAAAAGCAAACACGGTCGAACCATGTCGGATCGGCGAAAATCGTCGGCGGCCGCTCGCCCCCTGCTGTGACCTCTCGCCGCAGCCGGCAAAGGTGATGGGGTTCAGACGCTCAGGCCCCGGCTGCCGGGCTTGGTCGCGGGAATCGCGGCGAGCTCCGGCGGCAGCGCATCGGGCGCGTAGTCGGGCACGGCGTAGTCCATCAGGCTGACCAGCTCCATGCCGAGTTCGGCGCGCCCGGCCGAGCGGTCGATCAGGCAGGCGGCCCCGACGATCGTGCCGGGCTCGTCCTTCACCGAGTCGCGGCATTCGCGCAGCGAGAGGCCGGTGGTGATGATGTCCTCGATGATGATGCAGCGCGCCCCGGCAGGCAGGGTAAAGCCGCGGCGCAGCCTGAAGCTGCCGCCCTCGCGCTCGACGAAGACCGCCTTGGCGCCCAGATGCCGGGCCGTCTCGTAACCCGGCACGATGCCGCCGATCGCGGGCGAGACGACATAGTCGATTTTGCCGAAGCGCGCCGCGATCTTGGCCGCCAGCGCCTTGCACAGCCGCTCGGTGCGCACCGGATCCTGGAAGACGAACATTTTCTGCAGGAAGACGCCGCTGCGCCGGCCCGACGACAGGATGAAATGCCCCTCGAGCAGCGCACCCGCCTCGCGGAATTCGGCGAGAACCTCGTCGTTGGTCATGGCAGGCCCCGTCATCAAGTGGTCGCGCGTCTTGTGGTGTGCGCGATAAAGGGCATCGGCGCGCAAAACTCAAGGCCGCGACGCCTCAGGCGACGGCCTTCGCCACCATCTCCGGATACTGCGCGATCACGCGCACATAGGCGACGGCGAAGTCCGGCGCGGTTACCCGGGCCTGCTCCCAGTCGCGCAGCGTACCGACCGGGACGCAAAAGCGGCTGGCGAACTCCGCCTGCGAGAGGCCGAGCCCGGTCCTCGTCCGACGGATCAGGCGGGCGCGCTGCGCGCGGTCCAAGGCCTCGACCGTGACGTCGAAATCGGCGGCATCCGTGGGGTCAGCTGCCACTGCGATAGGCGCGTTCTTCACCCTGATTGCTCCTTATCACCGAGATGAAGCGGGGCGCATCGCCCCGCCAGACGAAGACGCCGGTAAAGAGCCTCGCGCCGACGATGCCGATCACCTTGAAGCGTTCCTCCCCGTCGATCTCGTGGATCGAGGGCAGGATCAGATGGTTGTCGTCGGCAAAGATCCCGTCGCCGAAGGCCAGCGAGACCCCGTGCTTGTCGCGGTTGGCCGCGTCCTTCGCAGGGTCGAACCGATCGTCCGTCATGCAAACGAAAGACTACGGGATTCCCGTATCGATGGCAAATCCTTCGCGCGCCGGCAACCGGGGATGCGCGGTGCGATCGACGCTCAGCCCTTCGGAAACTCCAGCCCCATTTCGCGATAGCGCGCCGGGTCGTCGCTCCAGTTCTCGCGCACCTTCACGAACAGGAACAGATGTACCGTCGCCTCGGCGGCCTCCGCGATCTCGATGCGGGCCTTCTGGCCGATCGCCTTGATCGTCTGGCCGCCTTCGCCGAGCACGATCTTCCGCTGGCCTTCGCGCTCGACATAGATCGTCTGCTCGATCCGCACCGAGCCGTCCGGGCGCTGCTGCCACTGCTCGGTCTCGACGGTGGAGCGATAGGGCAACTCGTCATGCAGCCGCTCGAAGATCTTCTCGCGGGTGATCTCGGCGGCGAGGAAGCGCAGCGGCGCATCCGAAATCTGGTCCTCCGGATAGAGCCAGGGTCCCAGCGGAAGCCGCGTCTCCAGCCAGGCCAGGATGTCCTTGACGCCGTAGCCCGTCAGCGCCGCGATCATGAAGGTCGTCTCGAAGGACCCTTGCGCGTTCACCTTGGCGGTGATCTCGAGCAGCTTGTCCTTGGCGATGATGTCGATCTTGTTGAGGATCAGGAACTTCGGCTGCTTCAGCTCGGCGAGCTTTTCCAGAAGCCGCGTGTTCTCCTCGTTGTCGAAGCGCTCGACATCGATCAGCACGCCGATCAGGTCGGCATCGGTGGCGCCGCCCCAGGCGCTCGTCACCATCGCGCGGTCGAGCCGGCGCTTGGGCTGGAAGATGCCGGGCGTGTCGACGAAGATGATCTGCGCCGCGCCCGATAGGGCGATGCCGCGCACCTGGGTCCGCGTCGTCTGCACCTTGCGCGAGACGATCGAGACCTTGGCTCCGACCAGCTGGTTCAGCAGCGTCGACTTGCCGGCATTGGGCGCGCCGATCAGCGCGACGAAGCCGGCCCGCGTCGGCGCCCGGGGCGCGCCGTCCGTCTCGTCAGCCATGGTCGCTCTCCATCGTTTCGGTCCACAGCCCCTCGCGGCGCAAGAAGGCTTCGGCGGCAGCCTGCTCGGCCAGTCTCTTGGACGGGCCCTGCGCCTCGGCATCGGCGAGGCCCGTGATGCGCGCCGCGACGCGGAACATGGGGGCATGGTCGGGGCCCGAGCGGCCGCGCTCGGAATAGGTCGGTGTTGGATAGCCCTGGCCCTGGGCCCATTCCTGCAGCGCCGTCTTGGCGTCGCGCAGTGGCCGCACCGGCTTGAGCAGGCGCTCGCCGAAGGCGCGTTCGACCAGCGCGCGCGCCGCCTCATAGCCGCCGTCGATGAAGACGGCGCCGATGATCGCCTCGCAGGCATCGGCCAGGATCGCCTTGTTCTTGCGCGCGCCGCCGAGGATCTCGCCTTCGCCCAGCCGCATGAAGGCGCCGAGATTCCAGGCGATCGCGACCTCGGCGCAGGTTTCCTTGCGTACGAGGTCGGCGAGCCGGCGCGACATGTCGCCCTCGGCCGCGGTCGGATAGCGCGCGAACAGCATGTCGGCGATGCACAGCCCCAGAACCCGGTCGCCGAGGAACTCGAGGCGCTGGTAGCTCTGCAGCCGCGGGCCTTCCGCGCTCATATGGGTGAGGGCGGTGTTGAGCAGCCCCTGGTCCTGGAAGGCATGGCCGAGCGTCGCCTGCAGGCGGGCCGTCTCGGGCGGCTTGCGCCCGTTCTCGCCGGCCTTGCTCACGTGCGGATCCCGCTCACTTGATCGCGCTGAACAGGCGGCTCCAGCGCACCGTCCAGGGCCATTCCCAGAGTTTCCAGGCGGATTCCCCGTCCTCGATCGAGAAGAAGATGATCTCGGCCCGGCCGACGAAGTTCTCGAAGGGCACGAAGCCGACGCTGCGGTCGCGCGAATCCAGCGAATTGTCGCGGTTGTCGCCCATCATGAAGAAGTGGCCGGGCGGCACGACGAAGACCGGCGTGTTGTCGAAGGTGCCCCTGTCGCCCTCGCGCTCGATGATCTGGTGCGAGACGCCGTTGGGCAAAGTCTCGCGATACTGGATCGCGGGCGAGCTGCGGCCCCAATTGTCGGTGGTGACGAAATCGGCGATCCGCTCGCGCTTCACCGGCTGGTTGTTGATGTGCAGGATGCCGTCGATCATCTGGATGCGCTCGCCGGGCAGCCCGATCACGCGCTTGATGTAGTCGGTCGAATTGTCGGTCGGCAGCTTGAAGACGGCGATGTCGCCGCGCTTGGGCTCGGCCGCCCAGACGCGGCCGGAGAACAGCGGCGGGCTGAACGGGATCGAGTGCTTGGAATAGCCGTAGGTGTATTTCGAGACGAACAGGTAGTCGCCGATCAGCAGGGTCGGGATCAGCGAGCCCGAGGGGATGTTGAAGGGCTGGAACAGCAGCGTCCGGATCACCAGCGCGATCAGCAGGGCCTGCACGACGACCTTGATGGTCTCGACGATGCCGCCCTCGTCCTTGGCGGTCTTCTTCTTCGAATCGACGTCGTTGGCCACGCGGGCGCTCCTGGGACGGGGGTCCAGCGCGCGGTCTAGCGGAATGTCGCCCGCCAGACAACGCCGGCAGAGGTGCGGGGCGTCGGCGCCGGCCGGCAGGCCCGGACGCGTCGTCATTTTCAAGCGACGATACGTCTTTTAACATGGACGGCGCGCCGAACCGGTCTAGGAGAGCGTGGACCGCCGGTTCCGACGGTCCTCTCCCCGCGATCCCCGCCGTCTTGAAGACCAGACCGTCCAGGATACCGTGAAGCTCCTCCTTCGCTCACCGCCGCTCGTTTCGCAATCGCGGCCGGCCGTCCAGGCGACCGTGGCGATCGCACTCGCCGGCCTCATATCGGCCGCTGCCACGGGGGCCCGCTTCGCCCTCGAAGGCACGCTGCCGCCCGGCTACCCCTTCCTGACCTTCTTTCCCGCCGTGATCATCACGAGCTTCCTGTGCGGGACGGCGGCCGGCACGCTCTGCGCCATGCTCTGCGGTCTGGCGGCTTGGTACTGGTTCATCCCGCCCAGCGGCTTCGCGCTCGACCGGCAGAGCGCTTTCGCGCTGGCGTTCTACGTCTTCATCGTCGCCGTCGACATCGTGCTGATCCACCTGATGACGCGTGCGATGCGTCGGCTGGAGGCCGAAAAGCGCGTCTCGAACGCGCTTGTCGAGCAGCAGCGGACGATGTTCGAGGAACTGCAGCACCGTGTCGCCAACAACATGGCCTTCGTCGCCAGCCTTCTGAACATGTCGCATCGGCGCCTCAAGTCCGATCCCTCGGCCGCGCCCGCCATTCTCGACGAGGCCCGAAACCGCATCGAGACCATGGCGCGGATCCACCGGCGCCTGCACGACCCGAACCAGGTCGACCTGCCGGTGCGGGCCTATCTGAACGACCTCTGCGCCGACGTCATCGAGGCGAGCGGAGTGTCCGGCGTCGCCTGCGATGTGGATGTGCCGGAGATGACCCTCGACATCCGCAAGCTCACGACCCTCTCGATGCTGGTTTCCGAGATCGTCACCAACTCGCTCAAGCATGCCTTTCCCGATGGCCGGGCCGGGCGGATCCGGGTCGCCCTCCGGCTCGTCGACGATGCGACGGCGGAACTGACGATCGCCGATGACGGCGTCGGGCTGCCGGCCCATCCCGAGGGCGCCCTTCCCGGCCACGGGCTGGGTAACCGCATCGTCGAGGCCCTGTCCAGGCAGCTGAAGGGGACGGTCTCGCGCGCGTCCGGCCCCGGCCTGACGACACGCATCACGTTCCAGCGATGATCCCGCTCAGTGCGCGGTCCGTTCGCGGGCCGGCGCGGCCTCGGCTCGCCCGGCGCTGCGGTCCGGCGTCGTGTCCGCCCGCAGACGCGGCAGCGCCCGTGGATGCTCGCGCTGGAGAAAGGCGACGATCTGCTCCCGCACGGTGCAGCGCAGATCGAAGGCCTGCCCTGCCGTCCGAGCACTGACGAGGATCCGGATCTCCATCGTCGAATCCTTGAAATCGGTCACCTGAACATTGACGACGCGCCCGTCCCAGAGCGGGGTCGCGGCGGCGATCCGCTCGGCTTCGGCCCGGAGGGCGTCGATCGGGGTCTCGTAGTCGAGATAGATCATCACCGATCCGATCAGCGCCGCGTTGTCGCGCGTCCAGTTCTGGAACGGCTTCTCGATGAAGTAGCTCAGGGGCAGGATCATCCGGCGCCAGTCCCATAGCCGCAGGACGACATAGGTCGAGGTGATCTCCTCGACATTGCCCCACTCGCCTTCGACGAGCAGGGCATCGTCGATCCGGATCGGCTGCGTCACCGCGAGCTGGATGCCGGCGAAGATGTTCTTCAGCACCGGCTGCAGCGCGAGGCCGACCACGAGGCCCGCCGCGCCCGCCGAAGCCAGCAGGCTGACGCCGTACTGCCGGACGCTGTCGAAGGTCATCAGCATGGTCGCGACGCCGACGATGACGATCAGGATGTCTCCGACCCGTCGCAGGATGCGCGTCTGCGTGACGTGCTTGCGTGCCAGCAGATTGTCGTCGGCATCGAGCTTGAAGCGCCGCAGATAGACGGTCGTCCAGATATGCAGCGCCGTCGTCGCGATCCAGGCGACCAGCGCGATGAAGCACAGCAGCAGGATCTGCCGGATCAGCGCCGCTTCCCCGCTCGTCAGCGGCGACAGGCTGGCGGCGAAGCCAAGCGCGATCGTGATGACGGCGAATCGTGTCGGCCCCTGGGTCCGGGCGACCAGGGAACGCCAGAACAGGTCCATCTGCGCCACGAACCGCGTCACGATCGTGAAGATGATGCGGTGCGCCATGATCGCGACCGCCAGTGCGCCGGCAAAGACCGCGAGGCTGATCAGCCAGTTCGGGAGGGTGAGCATCGTTTCGCCCAGCCAGATGGGGGTCTGGTTCATAGGTAGCCTTCTGCTGCGGGATACGGTGCCAACGCATCCGGGACGGCAGAGGTTCACCGGTTTTCGCAATGGCGGACCGGTTGACCTGCCGGAATCCTGCGCGCACGATCTTTCCAGGCTCGGGGGAGGCTGGATCATGAATGGCAGGAAATACGCAGCGGAGGCGATCGGGACCTTCTGGCTGACCTTCGCGGGATGCGGCAGCGCGGTGATTGCCGCGGGCTTTCCGCAGGTCGGCATCGGCCTGCTCGGTGTCTCGCTCGCCTTCGGACTCACTGTCGTGACCATGGCCTACGCCATCGGCCATATTTCGGGCTGCCATCTCAACCCGGCCGTCACGGTCGGCCTGGCGGCGGGCGGGCGCTTCCCGACCCACCAGATCCTGCCCTACATCGTCGCGCAGGTGGCCGGCGCCGTCGTCGCGGCTGGCGTGCTCTATCTCATCGCCAGCGGGGCGCCGGGCTTCGACCTCGCCAAGGGCTTCGCCTCCAACGGCTATGGCGAGCACTCGCCGGGCAAGTACAGCCTCTTCGCCGGGTTCCTCACCGAAGTCGTGATGACGATGATGTTCCTCTTCATCATCATGGGCGCGACCCATGGCAAGGCGCCGGCCGGCTTCGCGCCGCTCGCCATCGGCCTGGGGCTCTGCCTGATCCATCTCGTCAGCATCCCGGTCACCAACACCTCGGTGAATCCGGCGCGCAGCACCGGCCCGGCGCTCTTCGTCGGCGGCTGGGCGATGGGGCAGCTCTGGCTGTTCTGGGTCGCGCCGCTGATCGGCGGGGCGCTCGGCGGCATCCTCTATCGCTGGCTGAGCGAGGAGCCGAGCGGCCAGGTCGTCGGAACCGCGCCGGCGGAGTAGGCGGCCCCGCCGTCCTCAGCCGCCGGAAAGCGGCCGCGCCTCGATCACCACGAAGGCCTGCGCCATCGGCGGGTCGTCGGTCATCGAGACATGCACGAAGGCCTCGTGGCCCGGCGGCGTCATTGCCGCAAGCCGCGCGGCCGCGCCGCCGGTCAGCCGCAGCGTCGGCCGTCCGCCGGGCAGGTTGACGACCTCCATGTCGCGCCAGAACACGCCGGCGCGCAGCCCCGTGCCCAGTGCCTTGGAGCAGGCTTCCTTGGCCGCGAAACGCCGCGCATAGGAGGCGGCCCGCGTCGAACGCCGCTCCGACTTGGCGCGCTCGCCTTCGGTGAAGATTCGGTGGGTGAAGCGCTCGCCGAAACGGTCGAGCGACTTCTGGATGCGGTCGATGTCGCAGAGATCGGAGCCGATGCCGAGGATCATGCGCGAGACTTACGTCGCGGCGCGCCCCTCGTCCATCGCCTGCCGCATCCGCAGGAGCGCGGCGTCGAGGCCGACGAAGATCGCTTCGCCCATCAGGAAATGGCCGATGTTGAACTCGACGAACTCCGGCACGGCCGCGAGCTGCCGCGCCGTGTCGTAGTCGAGCCCGTGGCCGGCATGGACCTCGAGCCCGAGCGAGGCGGCGAAGGCTGCGCCCTTCGCGAGGCGGATGAACTCGGCCTGCGCCTTGTCGGCGTGGCCGTCCGCGACGGCATGGCACCAGGTTCCCGTATGCAGTTCGATCACCGGTGCGCCGAGCTTGGCCGCCATCGCGATCGGCGCCTCGTCCGCCTCGATGAAGAGCGAGACGCGGCAACCGGCTGCTTTCAGCCGCGCGATGGCGGGCCGCAGCGCAGCCTCCTGGCCGACGACGTCGAGCCCGCCCTCGGTGGTTCGCTCCTCGCGCTTCTCGGGAACGAGGCAGGCCGCATGCGGCCTCAGCTTTTCAGCCAGCGCGATCATCTCCTCGGTCGCCGCCATCTCGAAGTTCAGCGGCTTCGTCAGCTCAGCGGCGAGGCGGGCCATGTCGGCGTCGCGGATATGGCGCCGGTCCTCGCGCAGATGCGCGGTGATGCCGTCGGCCCCCGCGGCGACCGCCTGATGCGCGGCGCGCACCGGGTCGGGCAGGGCGCCGCCGCGCGCATTGCGCACCGTCGCGACGTGATCGATGTTCACGCCCAGTCGCAGCCGGTTCGCCATGGGTCAACTCTCCTCGGGACCGGGCGTGCATAGACGACAATGCGCTGCCGTCTCAAGACACGCATTGTCACGGCCGACCCCACGAAAACTGATGGGTCGCGACGATTGACGGTCGGGCCTTGGCGCTTCGGTAACCGCGTCCTCAGCGCAAGCGAGCGCTTGGCCGCCAATAAGGCAATCGTAAAGACTCGACCCTAAGGTGAAACGCGGGGGATCTGAATGTCATGGGGCGCGTATCGTGCAGCTTGCCGTAAAGTCAGGAGCGTTCGAGACCGAGGTGACGCGCGACCGGCGCGATCACGCCCAGGACCCCGATCGTTCGCTGGGCCGGGTCGTCTCCTGCGACGGCTCGCGCGCGACCATCGCCAGCACGGTGGCCGGGATGGCGCGGCTCGGTCCGGAATCCTGGACCGTCGGGCGGATGATCTCAATCAATCTCGGCCGCACCCGCATCGTCGGGCTCGTCTATGAAATGTCGGCGGTCAACGCCGTCTGGGACGAGGGCACCGACAACGCGATCCATGTCCAGGTCGAACTCCTGGGCGAAGTCATCGAAGGGGCCGATGGCGGCACGAGCTTCCAGAGCGGCATCTCGACCTATCCGCCGATCGGCGCCGTCGCCCATCGCATCCGGGCGGGCGATCTCGCCCTCGTCCACGACCTCGGCACCCGCAAGGCCGTCGCCATCGGCACGCTGACGCAGGACCCGACGATTCCCGCCACGGTCTGCATCGACGACATGCTGGCGCGGCATTTCGCGCTGGTCGGCACCACCGGCGTCGGCAAGTCCAGCGCCGTCTCGCTGCTGCTGCGGCGCGCCATCGCGGCCCGCCCGCGGCTGCGCGTCCTCATCCTCGATCCGCACAACGAATATGCCTGCGCCTTTCCCGACCGTGCGCTCGCGATCGACGCCGAGGCGCTCGACCTGCCGTTCTGGATGTTCAAGCTCGAGGAATTCGCCGAGGTCGTCTTCCGCGGCCGCACGGCCTTCGACGAGGAGGCGGACATCCTGCGCGAGGTCGTGATGGGCGCGCGCGAGCGCTATCGCGCCGGCAGCTCCCGCAACACCATGCGCGATCTCAACTCCACCCTGCTCAAGCGGCCGCTCGACGCCGGCCTGGGGCGCCGCGAGGAGGGGACGGGCAGCGCCAGCGACATGCCGACGCCCTACCGCATCATCGACGCCATCGCGATCATCGACGAGTTCATCGGCCTGCACGAGAAGCGCTGGCCGCATGCCTCGCTGCGCTCGCTGAAGGTCCGGCTCGAGACCCTGCACAACGACCCGCGCTACCAGTTCATGTTCGCCCGCGCCAACATGATGGAGACGATGGCGCCGGTCGTCGCGCAGATCTTCCGCGTGCCGCATCACGGGCGCCCGATCACGGTTTTCCAGCTCGGCGGCCTGCCGTCCGAGGTCGTCGATGCGGTCGCCTCCGTGCTGGCGCGGCTCTCCTTCGATCTCGCCTGGGCCAGCCAGGGCACCTACGAGATCCTGCTGCTCTGCGAGGAAGCCCATCGCTACGTGCCCGCCGATCCGTCGCTCGGGTTCCTGCCGACGCGCCAGGCCATCGCCCGCATCGCCAAGGAGGGCCGCAAATACGGCGCCTATCTCGGCGTGGTGACGCAGCGACCCGGCGAACTCGACCCGACGATCCTGTCGCAGTGCTCGACGGTCTTCGCGATGCGGCTGGCCAACGAGCTCGACCAGCAGATCATCCGCTCCGCCATCTCGGATGCCTCGGCCAGCACGCTGAAATTCCTCTCTTCGGTCGGCAACCGCGAGGCGATCGCCTTCGGCGAGGGCGTCGCCACCACGATGCGGATGCGCTTCGCCGAACTCGCCCCGCACGAACTGCCGGCGATGGACCTCGTCACCGGCGGCGATGGCCGGCGGGAACCGGGGCTGGACGAGATGGTTCGCCGGATGCGCGGCTGAGCCCGCGCGCGGGGGCGACGCCAATCTTGCATCCGCGGTGCTTTGCCTGTAATGGCACGCGCTACCCATTTCCCTGCATCGCGACAGATCAGAAGGAGCCGCCCATGGCTCGCGTCACCGTTGAAGATTGCATCGACAAGGTCGACAACCGCTTCGAGCTGGTCCTGCTCGCCAGCCATCGCGCCCGCATGATCCAGTCGGGCTCGGCGATCCTCGTGTCGCGCGACAACGACAAGAACCCGGTCGTCGCGCTGCGCGAGATCGCCGACGAGAAGCTCAAGCCCGAGGATCTGAAGGAAGACCTGATCCACTCGCTGCAGAAGCATGTCGAGGTCGACGAGCCGGAGGCCGAGACCGTGCCGCTGCTCGCCGCCCCCGGCCAGAGCGCCTCGACCCCCGATTCGGAGGTCCAGTTCGACCGCATGAGCGAGGACGACCTGCTGCGCGGCCTCGACGGCCTCGTGCCGCCCACCGAGAGCGCCGACGACGAGGATTGAGCCTGGCCCGGCCGGTTCAGAACGATCTCTTCACCCAATCCGCTAAAGCCCGGCGCCGCCGGGCTTTTTCGTGCCTCGATCCGGGAATACGCCTTGCTGCCGTCCCATGCTGCCCCGATATTGGGCAACTCCAGATCAGGCAGGCGTGACAGAGGGCCCGTATGGGCATGATGCGGCAATACGAACTCGTCGACCGGGTTCGAAGCTACAATCCCAACACCGACGAGGACCTCCTCAACCGGGCCTATGTCTATGCCATGCGCGCCCATGGCACGCAGAAGCGTGCCTCCGGCGACCCGTTCTTCGCCCATCCGCTCGAGGTCGCGGCCCTCCTGACCGACCTCAAGCTCGACGATGCAACGATCGTCGCCGCCGTGCTGCACGACACGGTCGAGGATACCGAGGCGACGCTCGAAGAGATCGAGAGCATGTTCGGGCCCGACATCCGCCGGCTGGTGGACGGGCTGACCAAGATCAAGAAGCTCGACCTCGTCTCCAAAAAGGCGGCCCAGGGCGAGAATTTCCGCAAGCTCCTGCTCGCCATCGTCGACGACGTCCGCGTGCTCCTGGTCAAGCTCGCCGACCGGCTGCACAACATGCGCACCCTGCACTTCATGGCGCCCGAAAAGCGCCTGCGCATCGCCGAGGAAACCGCCGAGATCTATGCCCCGCTCGCCGGGCGCATGGGCATGCAGGAGCTGCGCGAGGAGCTGGAAGAGCTCGCCTTCCGCCACATCAAGCCGGAGGCCCATGCCACCGTCACCAAGCGGCTGGAAGAGGTCACCGAGCGCGAGGGCAGCGTCATCGGCGAGATCGAGAAGGACCTCAAGGACAAGCTCGCCGCCAGCGGCATCGAGGCCGACGTCTCCGGCCGGCGCAAGCGGCCCTATTCGATCTGGAAGAAGATGGAGCGCAAATCCATCTCCTTCGAGCAGCTCTCCGACATCTTCGGCTTCCGCGTCATCGTCGCGACGCCGGAGGATTGCTACCGCGTGCTCGGCATCGTCCACATGACCTGGCCGATGGTGCCCGGCCGCTACAAGGACTACATCTCGACGCCCAAGCAGAACGACTACCGCTCGATCCACACCACCGTGGTCGGGCCGGGCCACAGCCGCGTCGAACTGCAGATCCGCACCGACACGATGGATCGCATCGCCGAATTCGGCATCGCCGCCCATGCCCATTACAAGGACGGCCGCACCACCGAACTGGCGAATTACGCCGATGAGAGCCGTGCCTATCAGTGGCTGCGCCGGACGGTCGACTTGCTCGCCGAGGGCGACAGCCCGGAGGAGTTTCTCGAGCACACCAAGCTCGAACTCTTCCACGACCAGGTCTTCTGCTTCACGCCGAAGGGCCGGCTGATCGCGCTGCCGCGCGGCGCCACCCCGATCGACTTCGCCTATGCGATCCACACCAATGTCGGCAACAGCGCGGTCGGCGCCAAGATCAATGGCCGCATCGCCCCGCTCCTGACCGAACTCGCCAATGGCGACGAGGTCGAGATCACCCGCGCCGAGGGGCAGACGCCGCCGGCCGCCTGGGAATCCCTCGTCGTCACCGGCAAGGCCCGCGCCGCGATCCGCCGCGCCACCCGCAGTGCGGTGCGCCGGCAGTATTCCGGCCTCGGCCGGCAGATCCTCGAGCGCGCCTTCGGGCGCGCCGACCGGCCCTTCAGCGACGAAAAGCTGAAGGCCGCGCTCAAGCGCCTCGCCCGCAACGCCGTCGACGACGTTCTCGCGGCGGTGGGACGCGGCGAGATGTATTCCGGCGACGTGGTCAAGGCGGTCTATCCCGACCTCGAACCCGAGAAGCGCGCCACGCCCGATCCCAAGGCGGCCGGGGCCGGCACCGGCAACGGCAAGGGCTGGTTCGAGCTGCGCCAGGGCGAGAACCTGAAGTTCAAGCTGCCGGGCGAGGGGACGGGCGATGACGTCTCCGGCGACAACGCGATCCCGATCCGCGGCCTCGGCGGCGACCTGCCGGTGCGCTTCGCGCCCAATGGCGGAGCGGTGCCGGGAGACCGCATCGTCGGCATCCTCACCCCGGGCGAGGGGGTAACGATCTACCCGATCCAGTCGCCTGCGCTCGCCGCCTTCGACAACGAGCCCGAGCGCTGGCTCGATGTGCGCTGGGACCTCGACGACAAGGCGATGCAGCGCTTCCCGGCGAGGATCGCCCTGAACTCGATCAACGAGCCCGGCTCGCTCGCCCAGATCACCACCACCATCGCCGAGCATGACGGCAACATCGACGCGGTCGCGATGCACCGCCCCAACCCGGACTTCACCAACGTCACCATCGACCTGACGGTCTGGGACCTGAAGCATCTCAGCGCCATCATCAGCGAATTGCGCGAGAAGCGGGTGATCAGCCGGGTCGAGCGGGTGGTGGGGTAGGTCTCAGCCGGCCCGGAAGGCGGCCGCGAGTTCCCGCACGAAGGCGTTGGCGCAAGGCGTCGCGACCTGGCTGCGCAGCACGACGCAGGAGGTGCCCAGATCGGGCAGGCCCCAGTCGCGCCCGACATCGACCGCCCCTGCCGGTGCGAGCCGCACCGCCAGCGGCGAGACACCGAGCCCGCCCGCGACCGCCGCCTGCACCGCGGCCATGCCGCCGCCGATGAAGGCCTCGCGCCAGGCGATGCCGGCCCGGTCGAGCGCCGCCATGCCGTGCTGGCGCAGCCAGCAATCGGGCATCAGGCTGACCAGCGCCAGCGCCTCGTCGGGCCGCCGGATCAGCCGCGGCGCGGCGAACCAGCCGAACGCATCCTCCCGCAGCATCTCCCCGCTGCGGCCGGCCGCGAGACGGCGAATGATCGCGACATCGAGTTCGCCACGCTCGAAGGCAGCCTCCAGCGCCCGCGACGGCTCGATCCGCAGCGCGATCACGACGTCCGGATGGGCGGATGCCAGGCGCGCCAGCACGGCCGGGATCTCCGCCCCGACCGCCTGCTCGCTGATCCCGATTGCCATGCGCTCCGGCGCGGCGGAGAAGACCGAGAGCGCCTTGGCCTGCGCGGCCATCAGCTCGCGCGCCGCGGGCAGGAAGCGTTCGCCCTCCGCCGTCAGCCGCACCAGCCGGGGATGGCGCTGCAGCAGAACCTTGCCCAGCCGCTCCTCGAGCCGCCGGATGCGGGTGCTGACCAGTGACTGCGTCGTGCCCAGCGCCTCGGCGGCCCGGGTGAAGCTGGCGAGATCGGTCGTCCTCAGGAAGGCGGCGACGGCGTCCGGATCGAGCGCAGCGAGCATAATGATCCTTAATCGATATCGCTGATATCATATTCGATACGGTTTCGAGATGGGATTGACAAGCTAGGGTCGTTCTCGCCGGCGGGACTTGGCCCGTCACGCTCATGGAGACCTCTCATGCCCCTCATCCGGATATCACTGCGCCGCGGCCGCCCCGCCTCGCATCCCGCGGCCATCGTGGATGGCGTCTATCGGGCGCTTCGGGCGACCTTCGAGGTGCCGGAGAACGACCTCTTCGCCGTCGTCCATCAGCACGAGGCGGACGAGTTCGTCTTCGACGCGAACTTCTTCGGCTTCCAGCGCTCGGCCGGGCTGGTGATCATCCAGATCACGGTCACCAACACCCGCGGCGTCACCCAGAAGAAGGCGCTCTTCGCCGCCATCGCGGCCAATCTCGCCGGGGAGCCCGGGCTGAAGCCGGACGACGTCTTCATCAACCTCGTCGAGGTCAAGCGCGAGGACTGGTCGTTTGGGGGCGGCGTGGCGCAGTATGTGGCGTAGGCGTCATTCTCGGGCGAAGCGAAGCGAAGACCCGAGAATCTCAGGACGAGAGGGCTCTGGTTTCCGAGATGGTCGGGTCAAGCCCGACCATGACGAACCTGCGCTGTTTCGCCCTGCGATATCCTGCCCTAAACCCATCCCATGGAATGGAGCGATGAGGGCACGATCATCGGCGTCAGGCGCCATGGCGAGAGCGCCGTGATCCTGGAGGTGATGACCCGTGACCATGGCCGCCATCTCGGCCTCGTCCGCGGCGGCCGGTCGGCCAAGCAGCAGCCCGTGCTCCAGGCCGGAAACGCCGTCGCGCTGACCTGGCGCGCGCGGCTCGACGAGCATCTCGGCGAATACAAGGTCGAACTGCTCGCCTCGCATGCCGCGCGGCTGATCGCGGCGCCGGTCGCGCTCTACGGGCTCGGCACCATCGGAGCGCTGCTGCGGCTGTTGCCGGAGCGCGACCCCCATCCCGGCCTGCACGAGGCGCTCGCCGTGATGGTCGCCCATCTCGACGAGCCGGCGTTGGCGCCGGCGCTGGTGGTGCGCTTCGAGGTGGCGATGCTCGCCGAACTCGGCTTTGGGCTCGATCTCACGCGCTGTGCCGTCACCGGCTCGCCCGATGATCTCAGCCATGTCTCGCCGAAATCTGGCAAGGCCGTCAGCCGCAAGGCGGCCCAGCCTTATATCGACCGCCTGCTGGCGCTGCCGCCCTTCCTCAGCGAGGGGCAGGGGGCGAGACCGCCATCCACCGCCGATCTCGCCGCCGGCTTCGCGCTGACGGGCTTTTTCCTGCGCCGTTACGTCTTGGAGCCGCGGGGCTTGGCCGAGCCCCCCGAGCGGGCGCGTCTGGTTGAACTCGCGGCGCGGGCTTCGCTCGCATCCGAGGCCTGAACGCTGCGCAGCTCCTGCAGCAGTTCGATCTGCACCTCCTGGATCTCGGCGAGGCGCTGCCATTGCCGGTTGACAAGATGGTCCATCTTCTCGTGCAGATGCCGGATCTCCAGCTCGGCCTTGAGATTGACCTGGTAGTCGTTGCGCGAGCGGGCCCGGTCCTTCGCCTCCTGCCGCTGCTGGCTCATCATGATGACGGGCGCCTGCACGGCGGCGACGCAGGACAGGACGAGATTGAGCAGGATGAAGGGGTAGGGGTCGAAGCGCGCCGCGCCGGCGATGTTGATCGTCATCCAGAAGGCGATGACGACACCGAACGAGATCAGGAAGGCCCAGCTTCCCCCGAAGCTCGCGACATGGTCGGCCAGGCGCTGCCCGAAGGTCCGGTCGCGGTCGATCTCGTCATCGGTGTTGCTGGTGATCAGCTCGGAGGAGGCGAGGCTTTCCGCCACCTGCCGGTCGAGCTCCGTCATCTCGCCGCGCTCGCTGGCGAGCAGCGCGTTGACATAGCGCGAGCGATAGGTCGCGACGGCGTCCTGCGAGACCAGCGCATGGGCCGGGAGATCGGGATGGTCGCGGCGGATCGCGTCGGCCAGCGCCGGCCGCAGCGCATCGAGACTGACGAGAAGGCGCCGCGGCAGCGTGCGCCCGGTCAGCGAGCAGACGGCGTTCTCTGCGCTGGGGTCTTGGCTGGTCATGCGGGTCTCCCTCGGGACCGGGCGCGCGCCGGTCGATTGCAACGCTGCTCTTCGCCCGCCAACGTTCTAGCGGGGCGATTCGTGTCGTGCGATAGAGGCGCGTCTGGAATCGCAGCGGGGGTGAGCAAGCCATGGGGAAGCCGGTCGATCCGCCGCCGGAGGAGGAGTCCGAGCGCATCGACCTGAAGGCCGCGCTCGAGGAGCGCTACCTCGCCTATGCGCTCTCCACCATCATGCACCGCGCCCTGCCGGACGCCCGCGACGGGCTGAAGCCGGTGCACCGCCGCATCCTGCACGCGATGCGCCTGCTGCGGCTCGACCCCGGCCAGGTCCACAAGAAATGCGCCCGCATCGTCGGCGACGTCATCGGCAAGTTCCACCCGCATGGCGACCAGTCGGTCTACGACGCGCTGGTGCGCCTGGCGCAGGATTTCGCCCAGCGCTACCCGCTCGTCGACGGCCAGGGCAATTTCGGCAATATCGACGGCGATAATGCGGCGGCCTATCGCTACACCGAAGCGAGGATGACCGAGGTCGCCCGGCTTCTGCTCGACGGGATCGACGAGGACGCGGTCGATTTCCGCGAGACCTATAATGGCGAGGACGAGGAGCCTATCGTGCTCCCCGCCGCCTTCCCGAACCTGCTGGCCAACGGCTCGCAGGGCATCGCGGTCGGCATGGCGACCTCGATCCCGCCGCACAACGCCGCCGAACTCTGCGACGCCGCGCTCTATCTGATCCAGCACCCGGAGACCTCATCCGAACAGCTGATGACCTTCGTGCAGGGGCCGGACTTTCCGACCGGCGGCGTCATCGTCGAGACGCGTGCCTCGATGGCCGAAACCTACCGCACCGGCCGCGGCGCCTTCCGCACGCGGGCGCGCTGGGCGGCCGAGGATCTCGGCCGGGGCACCTGGCATGTCGTCGTCACCGAAATTCCCTACATGGTCCAGAAGGGCCGGCTGATCGAGAAGATCGCCGAGCTTCTGAACGACAAGAAGCTGCCGCTCGTCGCCGACATCCGCGACGAATCGGCGGAGGACATCCGCGTCGTCATCGAGCCGCGCGCCCGCAACGTCGATCCGGCGCTGATGATGGAGTCGCTCTTCCGGCTGACCGAGCTGGAATCGCGCATCTCGATGAACATGAACGTGCTGACCGGCGGCCTGGTCCCGCGCGTGCTCGGCCTCAATGAGGCGCTGCGCGCCTGGCTCGACCACCGCCGCGACGTGCTGCTGCGGCGCTCGCGCTTCCGGCTCGGCCAGATCGAGAAGCGGCTCGAAATCCTGCGCGGTCTGCTGATCGTCTATCTGGACCTCGACCGCGTCATCAAGATCATCCGCGAGGAGGACGAGCCCAAGACCGAGCTGATGCGCGTCTTCGAGCTCAACGAGATCCAGGCCAACGCCATCCTCGACACGCGGCTGCGCGCGCTGCGCAAGCTCGAGGAGATGCAGCTCAAGACCGAACTCGACGAGCTGACCAAGGAGAAGGGCCAGATCGAGGAGCTTCTGGCCTCGGAACCGGTGCAATGGAAGCTGATCCAGCACGACATCCGCCAGGTGAAGAAGCTGTTCGGGCCGGAGACCGCGATCGGCAAGCGCCGTACCTCCTTCGCCGACATGCCCGACACCACCGACATCGACCTGACGCAGGCGATGGTCGAGCGCGAGCCGGTGACCGTGGTGATCTCGAAGAAGGGCTGGATCCGTGCGCTGAAAGGTCATGTCCAGGACCAGTCGACCCTGACCTTCAAGGGCGATGACGGGCTGAAGACGGCCTTCTTCACCGAAACGACGGCGAAGATCCTGGTGCTGGCGACCAATGGCAAGGTCTTCACGCTGGAGGCCGCCAAGCTGCCCGGCGGGCGCGGCTTCGGCGATCCGATCCGCCTGATGATCGATCTCGAGGAACATGCCGAGATCGTCGAGGCCTTCCCCTACCGGCCCGGCCTCAAGCTGCTGATGGTGACGACCGACGGGCGCGGCTTCATCGCCCCAGCCGACGACGTCGTCGCCAACACCCGCAAGGGCCGGCAGGTGCTCAATGTCGAGATGCCGGTCGAGGCGCTGCTGGCGACGCCGGCCGAGGGCGACCATGTCGCGATCATCGGCCAGAACCGCAAGCTCAACTGCTTCCCGATCTCGGAGGTCGCCGAGATGAGCCGCGGCAAGGGCGTGCGTCTGCAGCGCTACAAGGATGGCGGCGTCTCCGACGCCAAGACCTTCAAACTCGCGGACGGCCTGACCTGGCGCGACACCTCGGGCCGGACCTGGACCGTGGCCCAAAGCGAGCTGCTGGAATGGCTCGGCCACCGCGGCGAAGCCGGCCGCCTGCCGCCCAAGGGCTTCCCGAAGAACAACAAGTTCGGGGGGTAGGCGCTCGCCGTCATGCTCGGGCCCGACCCGAGCATCTCTTCGACCAGAGGCCAATGGTCACGAGATTCTCGGGGCAAGCCCGAGAATGACGCGCGATATCAGTGACTTGAGAGAATTTCCGGAATCAACCCCGCAAGCGCCTGAATCAATCTCTCAGCGGATGCTCTGGCCGACGACGCCGACTTCGAGGCCGAGCGTGAGGTTGTTGGTCACCGCCCATTCGACGCCGGCGCGCGCCTCGGGCCGCACCGCGATGTCGCTGCGCGAGAACGGCGCCGACCACGGCGTCGCGCCCCAGCGATAGGTCTCGTTGGCGGCGGCCATGCCGACCTTGGTGTAAACAAGCACGTCAGGCGTCACCAGGACGCCGGTCTTGATCTGGAAGGCGCCGGCGAAGTCGCGCGTGAAGCTCGCCTGGCCGAAGCCCGGCGTGTTGGAGCCGCCGAAGCTCGGCATGTAGTCGAGCGCGCCGACGATGCCGTAGACGAAATTGCCCTCGCGCTTCATCACGCCCGCCTCGAGCCCGAAGGTCGGGCCGGCGCTGCTGCCGAAGCGCTTCGAACTGGTGACGTTGAAGCCCGTCGAGATGCGGGCATAGGAGCCCTCCCAGCGCACGCCGCCGGGCGCCAGCGTCGGCTGCGCCCAGGCGAAGGAGGGCAGCGGCGCGAAGCCGTCGAAGGGCAGCCAGGACTGGGCGCGGGCCGCGCCCGGCAGGAGCAGGGCGCCGGCGATCACGGCGGAGAGAAGCGGCACTCTCACGGTCAAATCAGTCCTCATGGCAGCCAGCCTCGCGAGCAGGTTATCATGAGGGGGCCGGAATGTCGCGGATTTGTGGCGGCCCGGCGCGTCAGGACAGCCTGGTCTTGAGCTTGAGGAAGCGCATCGTCCGCTCGGCGGTGGCGGCATCGAGTGCGGCATAGGATTTCAGGTCGTCCTCGGTCGCCGCCTTGGCGAACATCATGCGCCGCCCGCGCAGCTTCAGCACGGCACCGAAGGCGTCCGTCGAGACGCCGAGCGCCCGGCAGGCCACGGCGATCCCGCTGGCGTCGCGCTGCATCAGCACGCGCAGGGCCTGGTCGGTGCTGAGGCTCGCGACCTGGGCGAAGACCAGCGCGAGGTGGAAGGCGCGATCCTCGTCGGCCAGCATCGTGACGATCTCGTCGAGCGGGCGCGTGCCGGCCGAAAGGTCGGCCATCAGCAGCTTGATCTCGAGCCGCTGCTGGCGCGCCTGGCGGGCGAGGCTCAGCGCCTCGCTGCCCGGCTTGTTCCAGAGCGTCCCGTCCTCGCTCATCTGCCCGACGATGCGCATGACGCGCTCGGCGCGGTTCGGGGTCAGGTCGGAGCGCGAGGACAAGGCGAGGCTGATCTGGCCGTCCTGGCCGCCGCGCTCGATCAGCCGGTCGAAGCCCTTCTCGGAGAGACTCGCGCCCTCATTGGCGCTGACGGTGTGCAGAACCTCGCGGTCGCCGCGCTCGACCAGGATGTCGGTCACGCTCTCGGAAAGACGGGCGCGCTCGGCGATCGCCACGAGGTGGCGCTGCGACTGCGTCACCGCGATCGCCGCGAGATCGGTATCGGTCAGGACCGGCGAAAGCTTGAGGACGAGGCGGGCCACGTCCGCGTCGGGGTCGGAGGCGAGTGTCACCGCGACGTCGCGCGGCAGGGTCGGCGTCTCGGCGACGCGATCGGCATAGTCGCGCCGCGCATCGACTTCGAGATGCGGCAGCGATTTGAGGGCGATGTCGCCGTAATGCGCCTGCGACGCCTCGTTGGGCGCCTCGTCAAGCAGGAACAGGTCGGTGACTGCGTTCAGAAGTTGCCGCCGGCTGTCCGACGACATTTCCGCAGGCATTCGGGACAGTTCGCTGAGCATGGGGCGATCCGGAAACACATCAGAGCGCCAGCATAGCGCCGAGGGTTTGACCGATCATTAAGATGACCCTGCGTGATCCGCGTCATCCGCCCTTCCGGAAGGGGCGGATGAAGCGCATCGACGCGTCCGGCGCTCAGGCGACGCGCGCCTTCATCCGGATGAAGCGCATGCCACGCGTGGCGGCGGCGCTGTCGATCTGGGCGTAGCGGCGCAGATCCTCCTCCGTGTCCTTGTTGGCGAACATCAGGCGCCGTGCCCGCAGCGCCAGCACGGCCGCGAAGCCGGCGATGCCGATGTCCAGCGCGCGGCAGGCCAGCGCGATGCCGCTGACGTCCCGCTGCAGCAGGGCGCGCAGGGCCTGCTCGACGCCGATGTCGGAAACGCGGGCCAGCACCTGCGCGAGATGGTAGGCGCGGTCCTCCTCGGCCAGCATCACGACGACATCGTCGAGCGGGCGCGTCCCGCCCTTGAGATCGCCGATGAGTTGGTTGACCTCGAGCCGCTGGCGCCGTGCCAGCCGCGCGATCGCGGCCGCCTCGCTGTCGGAGGCGAGGTCGATGTCGTCGTCCTCGCCCAGTTCCACCAGCACGCGCAGGACGCGCTCGGCCCGGGCATCGCTGAGGTCGGAGCGGACGGCGACCGCCCGCGGGATCGCTACCTCCTCGCGGCCGCGCTCCAGCAGCCGGTCGAAGCCCTCTTCCGAAAAGGCTGCGCCCTCGTTGCCGCCCACGGTCTTGAGCACGACGGTGTCGCCGCGGTCGACCAGGATGTCGGTGATGTTTTCCGACAGGCGCACGCGCTCGGCGATGGCGGCGAGATGGGCCTGCGACTGGTTCAGCGCAATCGCCGCGAGATCGCGGTCGGTGAGGACGGGCGAGAGCCGCAGCACCAGCTGGGCGACCTCGCCATCCGGGTCACCGGCCAGCGCATTGGCGACGCTGCGCGGCAGGTTCGGCTCGGCGGCGACCTCGTCGGCATAACCCTGCCGCGCCTGGGGATCGAGGTGGGGCAGGGCGCGCAGCGCGATCTCGCCGTAATGGTGCTTGGAGAGTCCCGTCGGCTCGGGGTCGCAGAAAAACAGGTCCGTCACCGCCTGCAGCAGCTTCCGCCGCGCATCGGACGAGGTCTCCGCGGCGAGTTTGAACAGGGAGTGCAGCATGACGCCCCCGAAGCCTTTCTCCTGACGGACCCGCCCCGGGGGGCGCCGGCCAATGTGACGCAGCCCGGCGACCGCGAAAACCATTGTCGGAAATTGATATGAACAAAACCTATTGCCGCAGCGTCAATGGCGTCGGCGGTCATCGACCGGGCGTCAGTCGAAGCGCTCCCAGCCTTGCGGCAGCAGGCGTTCCTGGGGCAGGAAGCGCTGCTTGTAGGCCATCTTCGGTGAGCCATCGACCCAGTAGCCGAGATAGACGTAAGGCAGGCGCAGCCGCCGCGCCCGCTCGATATGGTCGAGCACCATGAAGGTGCCGAGCGAGCGGGCCTCCAGCGACGGGTCGAACACCGAATAGACCATGGAGAGCCCGTCGCTCAGCGTGTCCGTCAGCGCCATCGCGAAGAGATCGCCCTGGCCGCGGCCGGTGAAGCCGCTGTCGGGGCCGCGGCGGCGGTACTCGATCAGCGCGGTCTCGACATGCGTGTCCTCGACCATCATCGCGAAATCCAGCGCCGACATCGTCGCCATCCCGCCGTCGGGGTGGCGCTCGTCGAGATAGGTCCGGAACAGCGAGTAATGCTCCGAGCGGGGCCGGGGCGAGAGCCACTCGCCGATGAGGTCGCTGTTGTGCGACATCACCTTTCGGAAGCTGCGCGAGGGCCGGAAATCATCCACCAGCACGCGCACGGAAATGCAGGATCGGCAGGTTTCGCAAGCCGGGCGATAGGCGATGCTCTGCGAGCGCCGGAAGCCGCCATGGCTGAGCACGTCGTTGAGATCGCGGGCGCGGGCGCCGACGAGATGCGTGAACACCTTGCGCTCTTCGCGCCCGGGCAGATAGGGGCACGGCGTCGGCGACGTCAGGTAGAATTGCGGGGCATCCCGCAACGGGCGCGTCACGTCAGGTTCGCTCCGGCATCGGGGTCGAACCTGAGTTTAGCAGCAGCCTCGTCGGCAACAAGGCCCGCCTGCCGCCCTCCTGTCAGGCGCGCACCACCACCAGCCCGGTGAGCAGGTCGTGGCCGAGGCGCCGGTCGCTGCGCACGATGCCGCAGAGAATGTCGAGCAGCCAGAGCGCCACCGTCGAGGCCGCGACATAAAACAGCAGGGCGTGGACGGCGGCCGCCAGCCCGTCCGGACGGCCACCGGTGGCGGTCTCGACGCGCAGGCCGGCCATGCGCATGCCCCAGGTCGCCTGGCGCGGGCCGCCGATGGTCAGCGCGGCGTAGCCGAGGGCCGTTGCAACCGTGGCGATCGGGATCAGAAGCCAGGTCGCGCCGAAGGTGACGATGCCGAGCACGCCGAGCGCGAACCAGACCAGCGTGCCGAGGATGGCCAGGATGATGATGTCGCCGATCCAGGCGAAGATGCGCGAGCCCAGGACGCCGCTGACATCCTGGACGGGTCGCTCGCCCATCGCGACGATCGGGGGCTGGCCGTAGCGGGTGTCGCTCATCGTGAAATCTGTCCTGTTCTCGTTTGGGCCGGTGTGGCTCTGGACATAATGTTTGGTCAGCGACCCGGTTCCGCAAGATCGCGGCCCGCGAGCCCGCGCGGCAGCACGCGATGAGGTGCGAAGCCGCTCTCGCGCAAGGCGGTTTCGATGGCTGCCGAATGGGCGCTGCCACGGGTCTCGACGGTGACGTCGAGCGTCACGCCCTTGGCGGGGACATCGAGGAACAGCCGGCCATGGCTGACCTCGAGGATGTTGGCGCCCTGTTCGCCGAGCAGGCTCGCGACCTTGCCGAGCAGGCCCGGCCGGTCGGCGGTCGTCAGCCGGAACGCGACGATGCGGTCCTCGCGCTCGAGTTCGCGCACCATGATCGCCGCCAGCAGGCGGGTGTCGATGTTACCGCCGCAGAGCAGCAGGCCGACCTTGCGCCCGGCATAGCGCCCCGGCTCCTTCAGCATCGCGGCGAGACCGGCCGCACCGGCCCCTTCTGCAAGACTGTGTTGAAGACTGGCGTAGGCGTAGACCGCGCGCTCGATCAGGTCCTCGCCGACCAGCACGATGTCGGAGACGAGGCTGGAGACGATCGGCAGGGTCTGGACGCCGACCGTCTTGACCGCGATGCCCTCGGCCAGCGTCGGCCCGCCGACGGGCAGGTCGTCGGCGTTGATCGCGTTGTAGAAGGAGGGGTAGAGCGCGGCCTCCACCCCGATCAACTCGATCGACGGCTTCAGCGCCTTGGCGGCCACCGCATTGCCCGCCATCAGGCCGCCGCCGCCGAGCGGAATGATCAGCACCTCCAGATCGGGGTCGTCGTCGAGCATCTCGCGCGCGATCGTGCCCTGGCCGGCCATCACGGCGGGATCGTCATAGGGATGCACGAAGACCAGTTCCTCGGCCGCGGCGAGTTCGCGCGCCTTCTGGGCCGATTCGTACAGCGTCTCGCCATGCAGCACGACGCGGGCGCCATGGGAGCGCGTGTTCTCGACCTTCACCAGCGGTGTCGACTCCGGCATCACGATCGTCGCGGGGATGCCGAAGCGCCGCGCATGATAGGCCACCGCCTGGGCGTGGTTGCCGGCCGACATCGCGATGACGCCGCGCTCCCGCTCGTCCTCGTCCAGCGTCAGCAGCTTGTTGACCGCGCCGCGCTCCTTGAAGGAGGCGGTCGCCTGCATGTTCTCGTGCTTGACCAGCACGGTCGCGCCGGTGAGGGCCGAGAGGCGCGGCGCCGGCACCAGCGGGGTGCGCAGCACATGGCCCTCGATGCGCCGCGCCGCCGCCTCGATATCCGCCGGCGTGATGGTGAAGGGCTCGCTCATGATGGGGAGTCCGGTGTCTGGAAAGGGCGGGGGAAGACGGATGGCGGTCAGACGGGACGCGGTGTCAACGCGCCATCGCCGAAGAAGCCGCCCGGCCGCAGGATCAGGACCACGGCGAGCAGGGCATAGACGGCGATGTCGCGCTGTTCGAGCGGCATCGTCGCCGACCAGAGCACTTCGAACAGGGCGATGCAAAGCCCGCCGAGCGCGGCGCCCGCCGGCGTGCCGATGCCGCCGAGGATGGCGCCGATCAGCGCCTTCAGCCCGAGGGTGAAGCCGCCGGCGAAGCCCATGCCGCCATAGACGGCGGTGACGATGACCCCGGCCATGCCGCTGGCGGCGCAGGCCAGGATCAGCGCCCGGTCATGGACCGCCCGGGGATCGACGCCGAAGATCGCGGCGGTGGCCGAGTCGTCGGCGACCGCGCGCCATTGCCGCCCATAGGCCGAGCGCGCGATCAGCAGGACGAGCCCGAGCGTCGCGCAAAAGCCGGCCGCAGCCACGCCCAGCCCCAGCGGCGTCGCGGTCACGACGAAGCTGCCGGCGCGGGCCAGCGGCATCGGCTCGTTCAGCACGGGCGGCAGCCAGCGCAGCCCCGTGCCCTGTGCCAGCCGCAGATATTCCGACAGGGCGAGCGCGAGGCCCAGCGTCGCGATCAGCACCGCCTGGCCTCGGGCCTGGGCGAGGGGCCTCAGCACGAAGCGACCCATCGCGAAGCCGTGCAGCGCCGCGACGAGAATGGCGACGACGAAGGCCGCCATCAGCCCCGCGATCGGTGTCGACGTCGCGACGGAGACGAACAGGGCCGCCCCGACCACCGCGGCCGTCGCGCCCAGCGCCGCGAACTCGCCGAAACTGAGGATGATGCGCCCGCTGAGGCCGTAGATCAGCGCATAGGCGCAGGCCAGCAGGGCGTAGATCGCCGCCGTGGGCAGGGCGCTGAGCCCCTGTTGCAGGCCATAGGCGGCGCCGTGAGGAAGCTCCGGCAGCCAGAGCGGCACGGCGGCGCCGGGGTCGACCGGCGGATCGACACGGTCCTCCAGATAGAAGCGGCGGAGCAGGTAGAAGCTCGCATCGGTCATCGGCTGGCCGTCGGAGGCGATGCCGATCAGGCCGCCGCGACGCAGGCCCTGGCCCTCGCCGGCGAAGAGGCAGTCGATGCTGCGCCGGCGCACCGGTCCCTCGGCCGGACCGGCGAGATAGATCATGCGCAGGACATGGGGCCGCGAGCCGGTGCCCGACCGCTCGATCGTGATCGGCGTGCCCGGCGCATTCAGCGCGGGAATCGCCTGGCGGCAGACCCGCTGCTGGTCGGTGTCGAAGCGCTCGCTGCACGAGGCGAGCGCGAAAACCAGCAGAATCGTCGGCAGGAGAGGGCGCATGCGGCGCGCAGCCTAACGCAGAAGCGGCCGCGCGCCATTCGTCATTGCGAGGAGCGCAGCGACGAAGCAATCCAGGGGGCGTCGAGCGCCATGTCATTGGATTGCTTCGCTGCGCTCGCAATGACGAGCGGAGGTGCGAGCCCTCAGCCGACGGTCTTGAGCTTCTGCGCCACCTGCGGCGCGAAATAGGTCAGCACGCCGTCGGCGCCGGCCCGCTTGAAGGCGGTCAGGCTCTCCATCATCGCGCGCTCGCCGTCGAGCCAGCCATTGCCGGCCGCCGCCATGATCATCGCGTACTCGCCCGACACCTGATAGGCGAAGGTCGGCACCCGGAAATGGTCCTTCACCCGCGCGACGATGTCGAGATAGGGCAGGCCGGGCTTGATCATCACCATGTCGGCGCCCTCCTCGAGATCGAGGCCGACCTCGGCGATCGCCTCGTCCGAATTGCAGGGGTCCATCTGGTAGGTGCGCTTGTCGCCGATCAGCGTGGCATTCGTGCCGATCGCGTCGCGGAACGGGCCGTAGAAAGCCGAGGCGTATTTCGCCGCATAGGCCATGATCTGCACGTCCTCCTGGCCCGACGCGTCGAGCGCGGCCCGGATCGCGCCGACGCGCCCGTCCATCATGTCGGAGGGGGCGATCACGTCGGCGCCGGCATCGGCCAGCGCCAGCGCCTGCTGCACGAGGATGTGGACGCTGGCGTCGTTGAGGATGCGCTCGCCGTCCATCACGCCGTCATGACCATGGGAGGTGTAGGGGTCGAGGGCCGCGTCGCAGATGATGCCGATCTGCGGAACCTCGGTCTTGATCGCCCGCACCGCCCGGCACATCAAATTGCGCGCGTTCAGCGCCTCGGAGCCGGTCGGGTCGCGCAGCGCCTTGTCGACGAAGGGGAAGGGCGCGATCGCCGGAATGCCGAGCGAGGCCGCATGGGCGGCCTGGCGCACCGCCTCGTCGATGTTGAGGCGGTCGACGCCCGGCATCCAGGCGACGGGCGTGCGCGCCTCGCTCGAATCCATCAGGAAGAGCGGCCAGATCAGATCATCGGTCGTCAGCCGCGTTTCGCGCACCAGCCGCCGCGACCATTCCGCCTTGCGGTTGCGCCGCATGCGCCGGGTCAGGCCGAGAGCGGGCGAAGCCTGATCCTGGCGGGTTTGCGGCGCCGGGAAAGGCCGCACGTTGCGGGTGTCCAATGAGGCCTCCGTCGGCTCGGTGATGCCGGCAAGGCCGGAAGCATCACCCTAGCACATCGGAACCTTTCCAAAAAAGGGCCTGTGGTCGCAACGGGGCGGGGCGGCCCGGGCGCGTTGACAAGCATCCCGGGCCCGGACCAGAACCGGGACCGACGCAGCAGGGAGCGCAACCGCATGTCGCAGAGCCCGGAGATCCTGTGCGAGGTGCGCGGTGCGGCCGGCATGGTCGTGCTCGACCGGCCGAAGGCGCTGAATGCGCTCAGCCTGCCGATGGTCCGCGAAATCGCCCGCGCGCTGGACGCCTGGGAGACCGACCCGGCCGTGGAGCGCATCGTCGTCACCAGCACGAGCGAGAAGGCCTTCTGCGCCGGCGGCGACATCCGCACCCTGCACGACCTCGGCAAGGCGGGCCGCCATGACGAGATGCTCGCCTTCTGGGGCGAAGAATACATCCTCAACGCGCGCATCAAGAGCTATCCGAAGCCTTATGTCGCGCTGATCGACGGCATCGTCATGGGCGGCGGCGTCGGCATCTCGCTGCATGGCAGCCACCGCATCGCAGGCGACCGCTATCTCTTCGCGATGCCCGAGGTCGGCATTGGCTTCTTCCCCGATGTCGGGGCGACCCATGCGCTGCCGCGGCTGCCGGGCGCGGCCGGCATCTATCTCGCGCTGACGGGCGACCGTGTGGGCGCGGCCGATGCGCTGGCGGCGGGGCTCGCGACCCATGCCGTGCCGAGCGCACGCATGGCGGAGGTCACCGACGCCCTGACGCGCCGCGGCGCGCTGGACGATATCCTCGCCGCCTTCAGCCATGATCCCGGCCCGGCGAAACTCGCCGGCGAGCGCGAGACGATCGCCCACTGCTTCGGCGCGCCGACCCTGCCGGAAATCCTCGCCCGGCTGGAGGCGACCGCGGGCGCAGGCAGCGCGTTTGCGGCCAAGCTGCGCCAGACACTCGCGGTGAAGTCGCCGACCAGCGTCGCCATCGCCTTCGAGCAGATGCGCCGCGGCGCGAGCCTCGATTTCGCCGAGGCCATGCGCACCGAATTCCGCATCGTCTCGCGCATCGCCCATGGTCATGATTTCTACGAGGGCGTGCGCGCCGTGGTGATCGACAAGGACCATGCGCCGCACTGGCGGCCGGCCTCGCTCGACGACGTCGATCCCGCCGCGATCGCGGCCTATTTCGCCCCGCTCGGCGCGGCCGAACTGGCGCTGGAGTCCTGAGGCGATGCCGGCGGGCGACACCGACACGCTGCGCAGCGGGCGCATCGAGGGTGGGCCGGGCGGCGGCGCGCAGGCCGCCTCGACGCGCTGGCGCACGCTGCTGGTCTGGATGCTGCGCATCCTCTCCGTGCTCTGGCTCGCCAAGGGGCTGCTCGCCTGGGGCGTGATCTTCGGCGTCTGGGGCGAGGCGCAGCCGCCCTTCGAGAACCGCCTGCTCAGCTTCCAGGCGATCATCGTCTATTTCGCGGTGATCGATCTCGTCGCGGCCGTCGGCCTCTGGCTGACCTCGACCTGGGGCGGCGTGCTCTGGCTGCTGGCCGCGATCAGCCATCTGCTGCTGGCCTTCTTCTTCCCGCGAATGCTGCCGATGACGCTCTGGCTGGCGGGGGCCTATCTCTGCGCGATCCTGGCCTATTTCGTCGCGACCTGGGCCGCCGAGAACGAAAGCGCCTGAGGCCGGACCGTTCGACAGCGGCGAGTCACGGTAACTAACGCTTTAGCTTAAGGCTTTCCGGCTTCACCTTGCATTCACCCAAAGGGGTAAATCCCTGATTCATCCTGATATTTAAACTCGTTTTCATCCGGCCCGCCTATGGTGTTTCTCAGAAGCGGATCGGGAGATCAATCCTGACCGACGGTCAACAGGCGGGATATACCATGAAAGCGAGCGTCAAGACTTCGGTTGTCGAAAGGTCTGACGAGGCTGACCTGAAGGTGAAGCCTCTCTACCTCGAGTCCCTCACGCTGGTGGAGCGGCTGCATCGCCGCCTCCTCGACGTCATCAAGGACGAGTTCGAGCGGCGCGGCCGCGACGACGTCAACAGCGTGCAGGCCCTGCTGCTCTACAACATCGGCGATGCCGAGCTCAGCGCCAGCGAGCTGCGCACCCGCGGCTACTATCTCGGCTCGAACGTCTCCTACAACGTCAAGAAGCTGGTCGAGCTCGGCTATCTCCACCATGCCCGCTCGCGGATCGACCGCCGCTCGGTGCGCATCAGCCTCACCGAGAAGGGCGCCGAAGTGCACAATCTCGTGAAGGGCGTCTACGACAAGCACGTCCGCACGGTCGAGCAGATCGGCGGCATCGCGGCCGACGACTTCGAGCGCATGAACAACGCCCTGCTGCGCCTCGAGCGCTTCTGGACCGACCAGATCCGCTACAAGCTCTGAAACGGGGCGGGATCGCTCCCGCTCCCGCACCTGTCGCGCGCTGTCGCCGCTCCCGCCTCCGGCCGGGGGCGGCGTAGCGTTGCCTTGGAGCCACAATTCGCCCAGAACGTTGCCGGATGCGGCCATGCCCTAAATTCGCCGCGCTCATCACGCCTCGTTAATTGTGTTACGGCAGCTTCGCCCGTTATGAGGCTCCCGCACCGGCGGGCGGCCTGCGGGTCCTTGCCGGACCCGCGCGCACTGGACGAGTTCGAGAGGAACGTGATGCCGACGATGAGCCTGACCCGCCGCGAAACAGTTCTGGCGCTGCTTTCGGGCGCCGCTGCGACCTCGGCCGTGCCGGCCTTCGCCCAGCAGGCGGAGTGGCGCCAGAGCTACGATGCCGGCGCCCGCAACGCGGTGGCCCGCTCCCATACGCCGATGCTCTCACCGGAATCGCTCCAGGCGACGGAGGCCGCCATCGTCGCCTATCGCGACCTCGCCGCGCGCGGCGGCTGGCCGTCGGTGCAACTCGGAGACCGGATGTCGGTGGGCGCGAAGGGGCCGGGCGTCGTCGCCCTGCGCCAGCGCCTGATGATTACCGGCGACCTGCCCGCCAATGCGGGCACCAGCAACGTCTACGATTCCTATGTCGAGGCGGGCGTGCGCAACTTCCAGGCCCGGGTCGGTCTCTCGACCACCGGCGCCATCAACCGGGCGACCGTCGCGGCGCTGAACGTGCCGATCGACCGCCGCATCCGCCAGCTCGAGACCAATGTCATCCGCCTGCGCACCTGGTCCGGCAATCTCGGCAACCGCTATGTCGTCGCCAACATTCCCGCCGCGATGGTGGAGACGGTCGAGAACGGCCATGTCGCGACCCGCCATGCCGCCGGCGTCGGCAAGATCGACCGCCAGTCGCCGCTGCTCTCGACCCGCATTCCCGAGGTCAACTTCAACCCGACCTGGACCGTGCCCGCTTCGATCATCCGCAAGGATCTGATCCCGAAGATGCGCAAGGAGCCGAACTATCTCACCGAGAACAAGATCCGCATCATCGGCCCCAGCGGCGAGATCGCCCCGGAGCGGGTGAACTGGAACTCGGACGAGGCGACCCGCTACACCTTCCGGCAGGATCCGGGCGGCGAGTTCAACTCGCTCGGCTTCGTGCGCATCAACATTCCCAGCCCGCACGGCGTCTACATGCACGACACGCCGGCCAAGGGCATCTTCGGCGACGATTTCCGCTTCGTCTCCTCGGGCTGCATCCGCGTCCAGAACGTGCGCGACTACATCGCCTGGCTGCTCAAGGACACCCCCGGCTGGGATCGCGCCAAGATCGACCAGGTCATCGCCTCGGGCGAGCGCATCAATGCGCGCCTCGCCACGCCGGTGCCGTGCCACTGGGTCTACGTCACCGCCTGGGCGACGCCCGACGGCGGCGTCCAGTTCCGCGACGACATCTACAACAAGGACGGGCTGGGCCCGGCCCCCGTCGCGGCGCTCCAGGGCGAGCAGGACATCTGAACGGCTTTTGCGAGCCGTGCGATACGAGGAAACCCGCCGGAGACGGCGGGTTTTTTCGGGGAGGGAAGTGCACGTTTGCAGTGTCGGCCTCGGGTCGGAAGCCGCTCCCAGTGAGGCGCACACATCGGACTTCGAAGCTGACATTGCGGCCCTCGACTCTCTAGCAGCGTTGCCAGACCATCAGATCACCGACCACTTGGAAACCCGCGTCCAGCGCAGCCGCCAACGCATCGCCGCTCTCGTAGCCGACCAAATCAAAGTCGCAGAACATAGTGGCCGCGGCGCCGATCGTCTCTGGAGCTTCGCCGAATACGTTGCTGATACCAGCCACGCCACCCGCTATTGTGATGACGCACCCGGCCTCGATTTTATCATCCGCCCACCCGGCCAACATTGTTACCGCTGGGCCTGCTAGGAACCTTGGCACGAAGAGCGGAGGTTGATCAGCGCCTGTGCTCCAGGCCGACTCCCAATGCCTCAACACCGCAGCTTCCGTCACACGACGCCATTTGAGCCGCGTTACTCCCGGCGCCAAGCCGGCGGGCCGGTAGATCCAAGACGCATCGAACAGCGGCTCAAAGCCCACGCTCTCCAGCGCGAGCGCCTGGAAGCTATCCTTGACAAAGAATGGACCCGAGACGTGCGCCGCCCGCTCGGAGATCGACTGAGCCTGGTCGAGTGGATCGATCGTTGCGTCCATCGTGACTATGTTCGGGTAGAATCGCGGTGGCGTTCCCAAACACGCAACGAAGCCGTCTTTGAACTCGACGCCAAGCCCATGCGCGCGCCACATGGAGGCGCACAACTCGCCATTGTCCAGCGCCGCGAGCCGATGAATTTCCGAAACGATCATGTTCTCCACGCTCTCTACTGCACAGTCAGCTAATCGCTGGCTCAGCGTAACCTCGCGACACCAGCATTCGATTGTGGCGGGCAATCAGGCGCGCCGAATGCTCGGCTTCCCCAATCACCTCTTCTGCGTCAACTTAGTTGGCCTCTCGTTGGGAATCCCGCGTCAGATGCTCGACACAGCCAAATGCGCAATCGGCAAAGAGCTGACTCGCTGATGGTCCGCAACGGGTCGGTTCCAAACCTTGCGTGCCTCCCCATGAGTCGCGCGCCTCTCACGCAATCCCGAGAAACAGCGCCAGCGACCGCGTCACCGCCAGCATCGACGCGTCGTCCAGTCGTCCGATCACGGCGCCGACCCTGTGCCGCTGGACCGACATCGCCTTGTCGATCTGGATTTGCGAGGGTTTGATCAAGCCGTTCTGCGGCGTCGGCTGGCGGTGGGCCGGATCAGGGGGGCATCCACCAGCGTTCCCGAGATCAGCAGGATCGTGATCGTGCCGGTCTGATCGAGGGGATCGGCCTGGACGACGAGGGCAGGGCGGGGCTTTCCGACATCGCCCGTCATCGCGACGGTGACGATCTCGCCGCGCGTCACGCCTCATGCTCGCCGACGAGATCGGCAACCGCGCCCTCGAGGACGCTGTTCAACTCGTCATCGGCGGCGTCCGCCGCTGCGACGACGAGCGACTGGCGACGACACTCTTCGACGAAGCCGGCCCAGTCTCGTGGAGTGACGCAGCTCGCGTTCTCCCCCGCGCGCTCATGTCGCCCGCTTCACGCTTGGAAAGGCGCTCCGCCGATGCTACGGGACCGCCGATGGCGGGATCGTGCGCGGATTCCGCAAGCCAGACTGAAACCGCATGGGCCTCTGGTCCGGGCCATGCGGCGATCCAGCGCCGATGGAGCCTCGCCATGAGCCATGACGCCGCCGCTGAAAAGCACCTGTCGAACTCGTTCTTCGGGGCCTCGCTGGCCGATGCCGACCCCGAAATCGCCCGCGCGATCGAGCTCGAACTCGGCCGCCAGCGCGACGAGATCGAGCTGATCGCCTCGGAGAACATCGTCTCCCGCGCCGTGCTCGAAGCGCAGGGCTCGGTGATGACCAACAAATACGCGGAAGGCTATCCGGGCCGGCGCTATTATGGCGGCTGCCAGTTCGTCGACATCGCCGAGAAGCTGGCGATCGAGCGCGCCTGCCGGCTGTTCGGCTGCGGCTTCGCCAATGTCCAGCCCAATTCCGGCAGCCAGGCCAACCAGGCCGTGTTCATGGCGCTGATGCAGCCCGGCGACACCTTCATGGGGCTCGACCTCGCTGCCGGCGGGCACCTGACCCATGGCGCGCCGGTCAACCAGTCCGGCAAATGGTTCAACGTCGTCTCCTACGGCGTCTGTGTCGTCGACCAGCTCATCGACTATGACGCGCTCGAGCGGCTCGCCCGCGAGCACAAGCCCAAGGTCATCGTCGCCGGCGGCTCGGCCTATGCCCGTCACTGGGATTTCGCCCGCTTCCGCGCCATCGCCGACGAGGTCGGCGCGTATCTCTTCGTCGACATGGCCCATTTCGCCGGCCTCGTCGCCGGTGGCGCCCATCCCTCGCCGTTCCCGCACGCCCATGTCGCGACCACGACCACCCACAAGACCCTGCGCGGCCCGCGTGGCGGCATGATCCTGACCAATGACGAGGCGCTGGCGAAGAAGTTCAACTCCGCCATCTTCCCGGGCATCCAGGGCGGGCCGCTGATGCATGTCATCGCTGCCAAGGCGGTCGCCTTCCAGGAGGCGCTGCAGCCGGAGTTCAAGATCTACGCCCGCGCCGTCGTCGAGAACGCCAGGGCGCTCGCCGACACGCTCAAGACCAGGGGCTTCGACCTGGTCACCGGCGGCACCGACAACCATCTGATGCTGGTCGATCTGCGCTCCAAGAAGGTCACCGGCAAGGCCGCCGAGATCGCGCTCGGCCGCGCCCACATCACCTGCAACAAGAACGGCATCCCCTTCGACCCCGAGAAGCCGATGGTCACCTCCGGCATTCGCCTCGGTACCCCTGCGGCGACCTCGCGCGGCTTCGGCGTCGCCGAGTTCAAGAAGGTCGGCGATCTCATCGCCGAGGTGCTGGACGGGCTCGCAGCCAATGGCGAAGAGGGCAACGCCGCGGTCGAGCAGGCGGTCAAGGCCAAGGCCCACGAGCTGACCGGGCGCTTCCCGATCTATTGAGGTTGCGGCCCCGTAGGGCGGCTTGAGATGGCTGCCCTACGGGGTTACATACGGATCGGGCAATGGAGGTCGATATGGGCAAGACCGCCGTGACGATGCGCGAACTGCAGAAGATGTCGGCCGCGATGATCAAGGCGCTGCCGCATACTGTTCCGATCCAGAGCGACGGGGAAACCGTCGCCTTTCTGACTCCATTGAGGGAGCCCGATCCTGAGGCATGGAAGCGCGTCCTTGACCAAATCGAGGCGCATCATGCCCAGTTGAGCCCGGACACGAAGGCTTGGCTGGAGCAGTTTCTCGACGCGCGCGAAAAGTGAACATCGGCCGCAAACCCTCGACTGCTCTGGTTGTCGACACCAACATCGTTCTGTCGATGGTCCTGGGATTCAAGCTGCGCGGGGTCTGGGACGAAATCGCGACGCGCAGGCGTCTGCTCTTTTCGGTAGAATCCGTTGCGGAACTGATGGCCGTGCTCTGGCATCTCCGAGATCGTGCGCCCGACGCGGAACATGATGCGAGAACCGCATTGAGGCTGATGGAGGTGCCGCAGGAAGCGCGCTATCACTCGTCATTGGTGGCGGCTGCAGACGCGCTCCGCCATGCGCCGGCCTCCCGGAACGGCAGCGTCAAGGACGCCCACATCCTCGCGTTGGCCTGGACCTTTGACGCCGACATCTGGTCGCATGACCGCGATTTTGCGGGAACGGGCTGGCCGTCCTGGTCCAGCGCCAATCTCGCCGCAGCCCTGAGCACGGAGGCCGTCGCCTCCGCTGCGCAACCCTGAGCCCACCATGCGCTGTCCCTATTGCGGCTCCCTCGACACGCAGGTCAAGGATTCGCGCCCGACCGACGATTCCGCCGCCATCCGCCGCCGCCGCGTCTGCCCCGATTGCGGCGGCCGCTTCACCACCTTCGAGCGGGTGCAACTGCGCGAGCTGACCGTCGTCAAGCGCTCGGGAAGGCGCACGGTTTTCGACCGCGACAAGCTGCAGACCTCGATCGAGGTGGCGCTGCGCAAGCGCGCCGTCGCGCCCGAGCGGATCGAGCGTATGGTCAACGGCATCGTGCGCCAGCTCGAAAGCTCGGGGGAGGGCGAGATTGCGAGCTCCGCCATCGGCGAGCTCGTCATGGAGGGGCTGAAGGCGCTCGACGACGTGGCCTATGTCCGCTTCGCCTCGGTCTACAAGAATTTCCGCGAGGCCCGCGACTTCGAGGCGATCCTCGGCCAGCTCAGCAGCGACGAGGAGGCCGACGAGGCCGCCGCGCCGCCGCCCCGGGCCGATGGTTGAGGCGACGGCGGACCGCGCCGCCATCGACCGCGACTTCATGAGACAGGCGCTGGCGTTCGGCGCACGCGGGCAGGGCACGACCTGGCCGAATCCCTGCGTCGGCGCGCTGGTGACGCAGGACACGGCCGACGGGCCGGTCATCGTCGCGCGCGGCCATACCCAGCCCGGCGGGCGCCCCCATGGCGAGGCCAACGCGTTCGACCGGGCCGGCCCCAACGCGGCGGCCGGCGGCACGCTCTACGTCACGCTGGAACCCTGCTCCCACCGCACCGTCCGCGCCGCGACCCCTTGCGTCGAGCGCACGATCCTCGCCGGCGTCCGGCGCGTGGTCGCGGCGATGGCCGACCCCAACCCCTTGTTTCAGGGGCTGGGCTTCGCTTTGTTGCGCACGGCGGGCATCGAGGTGACGACCGGCGTGCTGGAGGCGCAGGCGCAGCGCGCCCATCGCGGCCATGTGCTGCGGGTGACGCGCGGCCGGCCGATGGTGACCTTCAAGATCGCCCGTACGGCGGATGGCTATGCCGGCGGACCGGGCGGGGCGCGGCTGGCCGTCTCCTGCCCCGAGGCGAATGGCTGGGTCCATCTCCAGCGCGCCCATCACGACGCCATCATGCTCGGCATCGGCTCGGTGCTGGCCGACGATCCGCTCCTGACCGTGCGCCTGCCGGGGATGGCGGCGCGCTCGCCGGTGCGCGTCGTGCTGGATTCGCAGTTGCGGCTGCCCGTGGCCTCGCAACTCGTGCGGACGGCGCATGACGTGCCGCTCTGGATCCTGGCGGCCGAGACGGCGCCCGTCGACCGCGAGACGGCGCTGGTCGCCGCCGGGGTCGAGGTCATGCGCGTCTCTGCCGATGCGCAGGGGCATCTCGATCTTGCCGAGGCGCTGACCCTGCTGGGCACGCGCGGCATCACCCGCGTCTTTTCGGAAGGGGGGCCGACCGTGGCGGAGACGCTCGCGAGCGCCGGGCTGCTCGACGAGGTCGTGGTCTCGACCTCTCCGAACGCGCTCGGCCAGCCCGGCGTCGTCGCCCTGCGTCCAGGCCTTGCGGCGGCGCTGGCAGACCCCGATCTCTACCGCCTTGCGGAGACCGGCCTGATCGGCCACGACCGCTTCGAGCATTTCGTGAGGACAGGCTGATGTTCACCGGCATCGTCACCGCCATCGGCACCGTCGTGGAGAGCGAGCGCAAGGGCCCGAGCCTGAAGCGGCTAGCCATCGCCTGCCCCTATGGGGCTGCTGGCATCGAGATCGGCGCCTCGATCGCCTGCGCCGGCGTCTGCCTGACGGTGACGGCGCTGCGGCCGCGGACGGATGGCGAGCCCGGCTGCATCTTCCAGGTCGAGGCCGCCGCCGAAACCCTGTCGAAGACGCTGGTCGGGGAATGGGAGGTGGGCAGCGCGATCAATCTCGAGCGCTCGCTCAAGGTCGGCGACGAGCTCGGCGGCCATCTCGTCACCGGCCATGTCGACGGCGTCGGCGAGATTCTGACGATCGAGCCGATCGCGCCCGATCCCGACGAGCCCTGGGGCGCGACCGCCCGCTTCCATATCCGCGCGCCGCAGGGGCTGGCGCGCTTCATCGCCGCCAAGGGCTCGATCTGCCTCGACGGGACCTCGCTGACCGTCAACACGGTCGAGGATGACGTCTTCACCGTGCTCCTGATCCCGCACTCCTTCGCGGTCACCACCTGGGGGCAGCGGAAGGCGGGCGATCCCGTCCATGTCGAGGTCGATCTGATGGCGCGCTATGCCGCGCGGCTTGCGGAGGCGCGTGCGGAGGTCTAACCAGCGGCCTCATTCTTTCGAAGTGGACAAGAACCATGGCCGGACCCCGGCAATCCTCGGCCGCAACGGCCGCAACTTCGGCCGTCGATCTCGACGGCGCCCGCGTTCTCGTGGTCGAGGCGCGCTTCTACGACACGCTGGCCGATGAACTCCTCGCCGGAGCGCAGGCCGTGCTCGACAAGGCGGGCTGCCGCGTCGATGTCGTCACCGTGCCCGGCGCGCTGGAAATTCCCTCCGCCATCGTCATCGGCCTGCGTGCCGCCGACGAGGCGGTCGACCCCTATGAGGCGGTGGTCGCGCTCGGCACCGTGATCCGCGGCGAGACCGGCCATTACGACATCGTCGCCGGCGAGAGCTCGCGCGCGCTGATGGACCTCTCGGTCGCCTTCGCGCTGCCGCTCGGCAATGGCATTCTCACCGTCGAGAACGAGGCGCAGGCCTGGGCCCGCGCCAACCGCTCGGAGATGGACAAGGGCGGCGGCGCGGCGGAAGCGGCGCTGTCGGTTCTGCGCTACAAGCGCTCGCTGGGGGAGCAATCCTCATGAGCAAGCCGGATTCGAACCGCGCCGAGATGCGCCGCGGCGCCCGGCTCTCGGTCGTGCAGGCGCTCTACGAGATGGAGATCGGCGGCCGCGGTGTGGTCGAGGCCATGGCCGAGTTCGAGGCCTTCTGGATCGGCAAGCTGGTCGAGGACATCGAACTGCCCAAGGCCGAAATCGCCTTCTTCCGCGACCTTCTCGGCGGCGTCGTCCGCGAGCAGCGCCTGGTCGACCGCTCGGTGGACGAGGCCCTGGCCTCCGGCTGGCCGCTGAAGCGCATCGAGGCCGTGGTGCGTGCGATCTTCCGCGCCGGAGCCTATGAACTCGCGTTCCGCAAGGACGTGCCGGCCCGCGCCGTCATCTCCGAATATGTCGCGGTCGCCCGCGCCTTCTACGAGGGCGAGGAGATCGGCATGGTCAACGCGGTCCTCGACAAGCTCGCCCGCGATTTCCGTGCCGACGAGTTCGACGCGCCCGCGGCGTGACGGCTTTTCCATCGCCCGGGTCATCCCGGGCGACCGAAGGGAGACCCGGGATCCATTCCGGAGCGCCGATCGGTCAGGCTCGGGAATGGATCCCGGATCGGCGCGGCTGCGCCGCTTGTCCGGGATGACGCTGGAAGGTGAAAAAGGGCTGCTCGGATGTCGGACATGGAACGCCCCGGCGAATTCGAGCTGATCGCCCGCTATTTTGCGCCGATCGCGGGACCGGGGGGGCTCGGGCTGGTCGACGATGCCGGGCTGCTGCGGCCCGCACGGGGCTACGAGATCGTCGTCACCGCCGATGCGCTGGTCGCCGGCGTGCATTTCTTCCCCGATGATCCGCCGGGCTCGATCGCCCGCAAGGCGCTGGCAGTCAATCTCTCCGATCTCGCCGCCAAAGGCGCGAAGCCCGAAGGGTTCGTGCTGGCGCTCGCCTTGCCGAAGGGCTGGATCGAAAGCTGGCTCGCCGCCTTCGCCGCCGGGCTGAAACAGGCGGCCGATGCGGGGGGCTGCCCGCTGATCGGGGGCGACACCGTCTCGACGCCGGGACCGCTGACGCTCTCGATCACCGCTTTCGGCAGCGTTCCGGCCGGTCGGATGGTGCCGCGCTCCGGCGCAAAGCCGGGCGACGTGCTCGCCGTCTCCGGCAGCATCGGCGACGGTGCGCTCGGCCTGAAGGTCCATGGCCCGGCCGCGCCGCCCTGGGTGGCAGGGCTGTCGGAGGATCATCGCGCGGCGCTGGCGGATCGCTATCTCCATCCGCAGCCGCGGCTGCGCCTCGCCGGCGCGCTGCAGGCCCATGCCTCCGCGGCGATGGACGTCTCGGACGGGCTGGTCGGCGACCTCGCCAAGCTGCTGAAGGCCTCGAAGGTGGGCGCCGAGGTCGATCTCGACACCGTCCCGCTGTCGGAGGCGGCGCGCGCTGCGATCATGGCCGATCCTGCGCTGGCGGAACTGGCCTGGACCGGCGGAGATGACTACGAAATTCTCTGCACGGCCTCTGAAGGGGAATATCCTGCTCTGGTCGCGGCGGCAGCGGCCGCCGGCACCCCGCTGACGGCGATCGGCGTGGTGACCGGGACGGCCGGGGTCGTCGAATATCGCGAGAAGGGCAGGGCGCGCAGCTTCGCCGCCGGCTCCTTCGCACATTTCTGAAGCCGGCCCTCCAGCCGCCTTCGCAGGGACGGCAGAACCATGAACCAGCATGTTCCGGTCGCAGACGCAGACGCGCTCGCCAAGCGCAACTCCGTCGTGCTGGCCTGCGCCCAGGCGCTCGGCGGCGCCAGCCCCTCGATCGTGATCTCGCTCGGCGGCATCGTCGGCTCGCAGCTCGTCACCGACCAGACCTTTGCGACTGTACCGGTGAGCCTGATGCAGCTCGGCATCGCCGTCGGCGTCATTCCCGCGGCCATGCTGATGCGCCGTCACGGCCGCCGCAACGGCTATCTCATCGGCGCGCTGATCGGCGCGACCGCCGCCAGCATTGCGGCAGCAGGCGCGAGCACGCGGCTGTTCTGGCTGTTCTGCCTGGGCACCTTCGCCTGCGGTCTCTATGGCGCCTTCGTCCAGAGCTACCGCTTCGCCGCCGCCGACGCCGCGACCGAGAGCTTCCGCCCGCGCGCGATCTCCTGGGTCATGATCGGCGGCATTGCGGCCGGCGTCATCGGCCCGCAATCGGTCTACTGGACGCGCGATCTGACGCCGGCCGCACCCTTCGCCGCCAGCTTCCTCGCCCAGGCCGCTCTGGCGCTGATCGCCATGCTCGTCATCCTGCAACTGCGCGCCCCGCCGGTGGCGCAGGTCAAGGCGAGCGGCGGGCGGCCTTTGCCCGAGATCATGCGGCAGCCGAAATTCATCGCCTCGGTGACGGCGGCACTCGTGACCTACGGGCTGATGAGCTTCGTCATGACCGCCGCCCCGCTCGCGATGGTCGGCTGCGGCCATTCGGTCGGCGACGCCGCGCTCGGCATCCAGTGGCATGTGCTGGCGATGTTCGGGCCGAGTTTCTTCACCGGCCGGCTGATCGCACGCTTCGGCAAGGCCCAGGTCACCATCGCCGGCCTGCTGCTGACCGCGCTCGCCGCCGTGATCGGGCTCACTGGCCTCAGCGTCGCGCATTTCTGGATCGCGCTGGTCGTGCTCGGAGTCGGCTGGAACTTCGGCTTCATCGGCGCGACCGCGCTGGTGACCGACTGCTACCGGCCGGAGGAGCGGGTGAAGGTCCAGGCGGCCAACGACTTCCTCGTCTTCGGCTCGGTCGCCATCGCCTCCTTCTCCTCGGGCGGGCTGCTCCATGCCGGCGGGTGGGACAGCGTCAACTGGCTGGTGTTTCCGCCGGTCGCGGTGGCGCTGGCTCTGGTTCTCTGGCAGGCCGCGGGCTCGCGCGCCCAGCCAGCCTGATCCCGGCCGGCGCGGATCAACGACAGGAGACGACCGATGCGTCCTCACCAGCTTCCGCAGATGGCCGGTCGACCCGCCGTCGGCGCGATCGGCCACAACCGCGGCGTGGTGGCGCGCAACTACGCCTTCATGCCGCCGGAGGGCGTCCTCGTCAGCCGTCTGCCGCACTGGGAGCGCACGATCGTGCGCGTCCTCGCCGCGCCCGTGCTCGGTGCGCGCTTCGCGCAGTATGTCCTGGAGATCGAGCCGGGCGGGGGCCTGCGCGCGCCTTTCGCCGAGGCGGGTATCCAGCACTTCTACTACGGCCTGTCGGGCGAGGCCGCCTTCGCGCTCGACGGGGCGAGCCCTTGCGCCTTCGGACGCGGCAGCTTCGCCTATCTGCCGCCCGGCACCGCATTCAGCCTGCGCAACGACAGCGCGGCGCCGGTCCGCGTGCTCGCTTTGCGCAAGCGCTATGAGCCAGCCCCCGGGCTCGCCATGCCCGACCCGATCCTGTCCCATCAGGATGCGATCCCGGTCACCAACCATACTGGCATGGAGGGGCGGGGCTTCCAGTTCCTCCTGCCCTATGGCGATCTGCGCTTCGATTTCGAGATGAACCTGATGTGGTTCAAGCCGGGCACCTGTTTTCCCGATGTCGAGACCCATGTCATGGAACACGGGCTCTACATGCTGGAAGGGCAGGGGCTCTATTTCCTCGGCCACGACTGGCACGAGATCTGGGCGCAGGACTTCATCTGGATGGGCGGCTACTGCCCGCAGCAGTTCTATCCGACCGGCTTCGACGACGCCTGCTACCTGCTCTACAAGAACGTCAACCGCGACGTGGCGCTGTAGGCGCTCACGGCCCCGCGGAGGCGAACGCCGTCCGCAGATCCGGCGCCAGTTGCCGGTCATGGGCCGCGAGGTCCACGCCGGTCGTGAGCCAAGCGGTCTCGTCCTGCCGGATGCGGGCCAGCAACTGGTCCAGGACCCGCGCCGGGCCGGGGCGACCCGAGACCCAGTCGTGCAGCGTCAGCGTGAACAGGCCGCCGGCCGCAGCACAGGCCTCCCAGTCGAACAGCCACTCTTGCAGCACGACGACCGGGCTCGTCGGCGGCCAGCGGGCGTCGAGGCCGGTCATCTTGAAGCGGGCCGTGTCTTCGCGGTTCCACGACACCGGCAGTTCCAGAACACCGTCGAGCGTGTAGGGGTGGTCGAGCCCGGCGAGCGAACTGTCATAAAGCCCCTGCTCGTGCAGGAGCGCATGCATCGGCCGCGTCAACTCCCACCCCGGTGCGCGAAACCCCGCCGGTCGCTGCCCCGTCTGTGCGAGAAAGGTGGCGATCGAGGCTTCGAGCGCCTCGGCGAAGGCGTCGGTCGAGATCTCGCGCGTCGCCTCATGGGCGAAGCCGTGCAGGCCGACCTCATGTCCGGCCGCGACCAGATCCGGCAGCAGCGCCGGCTGACGCGCGGCGATCAGTCCCGGCACGAAGAAGGTCGCCTGGACTTCGTGGCGCGCCAGGACCTGCAGCAGGTGCCGCAACCCCGCCCGCAGCCCGTATTGCCGCTGCTCCCGCTCGGAGAGATAGGCGTCATCCGAAGCTTCGCGCAGGCGCCAGAGCAGCGGCGTGTCGGCATCGACATCGATGCTGATCCAGGCGGCCGAGGTCTTGCCGGCGGGCCAGGGGTAAAGGGCGGGTGCAGGCCCTCTGGAGGAGGCCGTCTGCGGTGCCGCGGCGGGTTTCGACAGCGTCATGGTTCCACCGCTCCGGCATTGCGCCCCACGCGTCAATCGCGTTTGCGCTTCCTTGCGAAACTTGCCACAAATTCGCCCGACACTGGCGACGCGAAGCGGGCCGACAAGTCTTTCGGCCCGCATTTCCTGTGCCTCACGTCCAAAACGGCAAATGAGGAGCGACAGCGCTCCCGCAAGGTCGGAAGCTCAAGGTCAGGAAACCGAATGTCAGCCCTGCTCATCATCATCGTCTTAAGTGCATTATCGATCGCCTATGGCGTCTGGGCCTATGCCGACGTCATGAAGCGCGATGCCGGCAACCAGCGCATGCAGGAGATCGCGGCCGCGGTCGCCGAGGGTGCGCAGGCTTATCTGAAGCGCCAGTACATCACCATCGGCATGGTCGGTGCCGTGCTCTTCGTCGCGCTCGCCTATCTGCTGGGGCAGTGGGTCGCGATCGGCTTCCTGATCGGCGCCGTGCTGTCCGGCATGGCGGGCTTCATCGGCATGAATGTTTCGGTGCGCGCCAATGTCCGCACCGCCCAGGCCGCCATGCAGTCGCTCGGCGAGGGCCTCGACGTCGCCTTCAAGGCCGGCGCCGTCACCGGCATGCTGGTCGCCGGCCTCGCCCTGCTCGGCGTCGCCGTCTATTACGGCATCCTGACCTCGATGCTGGGCTTCTCGCCCTCGAGCCGCGTCGTCATCGATTCGCTGGTGGCGCTGGGCCTCGGCGCTTCGCTGATCTCGATCTTCGCCCGTCTCGGCGGCGGCATCTTCACAAAGGGGGCCGATGTCGGCGCCGACCTCGTCGGCAAGGTCGAGGCCGGCATTCCCGAGGACGATCCGCGCAACCCCGCCACCATCGCGGACAATGTCGGCGACAATGTCGGCGACTGCGCCGGCATGGCGGCCGACCTGTTCGAGACCTATGCGGTGACGCTGGTCGCCACGATGGTGCTGGCCGCGATCTTCTTCGCCGGCCAGGCGACGCTCGGCACGATGATGCTCTACCCGATGGCGATCGGCGCGGCCTGCATCGTGACCTCGATCATCGGCACCTTCTTCGTCAAGCTCGGCGCCAACCAGTCGATCATGGGCGCGCTCTACAAGGGCTTCATCGCCGCCGGCGTGCTCTCGATCGGCGCGATCGCAGCGGTCAACTATCTCATGTTCGGGGGCTTCGCGACCTCCTTCACCACGGTGCAGGGCGTCACCTTCACCTCGGGCGGGCTCTTCGCCTGCGCGCTGGTCGGCCTCGCCGTCACACTGCTGATCGTCGTGATCACCGAATACTACACCGGCACCGGCAAGCGCCCGGTGGTCTCGATCGCCCAGGCCTCGGTCACCGGCCACGGCACCAACGTCATCCAGGGCCTCGCGGTATCCCTGGAATCGACCGCCCTGCCGACGATCGTGATCATCGCCGGCATCATCGTCTCCTATGGCCTCGCCGGCCTGTTCGGCATCGCGATCGCCACCACCGCGATGCTGGCGCTGGCGGGCGTCGTCGTCGCGCTCGACGCCTTCGGCCCCGTCACCGACAATGCCGGCGGCATCGCCGAGATGGCCGGCCTGCCCAAGGAGGTCCGCCACTCCACCGACGCGCTCGACGCCGTCGGCAACACCACCAAGGCGATCACCAAGGGCTATGCGATCGGCTCGGCGGGTCTCGGCGCGCTGGTGCTCTTCGCGGCCTATACCTCGGACCTCAACTTCTTCGTGGCGGAGGCCAACAAGGCGGGCTCGACCTCGTTCCAGTACTTCAAGGGCGTGGTCGTCGATTTCTCGCTGTCCAACCCTTACGTCGTCGTCGGCCTGCTGCTGGGCGGCCTGATCCCCTTCCTCTTCGCCGGCATGGGCATGACGGCGGTGGGGCGCGCGGCGGGCTCCGTCGTCGAGGAGGTCCGGCGCCAGTTCAAGGAGAAGCCGGGCATCATGGACGGCACCGAGCGGCCCGATTACGCGCGGGCCGTCGACCTGCTGACCAAGGCTGCGATCAAGGAGATGATCGTGCCCTCGCTGCTCCCGGTGCTCGCGCCGATCGTGACCTTCTTCGCGATCAACGCCATCGCCGGCAAGAACCAGGCCTTTGCGGCCGTCGGCGCCATGCTGATGGGCGTCATCGTCACCGGCATCTTCGTCGCGATCTCGATGACCTCGGGCGGCGGCGCCTGGGACAACGCCAAGAAGTCCTTCGAGGACGGCTTCGTCGACAAGGACGGGGTGCGCCACATGAAGGGCTCCGAGGCGCACAAGGCCTCGGTCACCGGCGACACTGTCGGCGACCCCTACAAGGACACGGCGGGCCCCGCCGTGAACCCGGCGATCAAGATCACCAACATCATCGCACTGCTGCTGCTGGCGATCCTGGCTCACTCCTGAGCCGAGCAGCCCATCGCGACAATCGTCGACCCCGCGGAGCGATCCGCGGGGTTTTTTGCTGGCAGTCACCGCCACGCCGCGATGCAACCGCGACGGCGCGTGATGCTTGTCTCGACCGGTTTAGAGTACTATAATAGATACTTTGAATAGTACTGGAGAGCCCTATGACGGCGTTGATCCTGGCCGACATGACTGCGAGCGTCTCGGAGCTGAAGCGCAATCCGATGGGCACCGTCGCGGCTGGCGACGGCGCGACGGTCGCGATTCTCAACCGCAACGAGCCGGCCTTCTATTGTGTGCCGGCACGGGCCTATGAGGCCTTGATGGAACGGCTGGAGGATGCCGAACTGAACGCGATCGCCGACGCGCGAGCCGGCCAGCCGATCGTCAAGGTCACGCTGGATGAGCTTTGAGCTGGCCTTCCGGGACGAGGCGCTGAAGGAATGGCACAGGCTCGACCATGCCATCCGCGAACAATTCAAGAAAAAGCTGGCCGAACGCCTGGTTCAGCCGCGCGTGCCTTCGGCGAAGCTCTCCGGGCACAAGGACCGCTACAAGATCAAGCTGCTCAGTGTTGGCTATCGCCTGGTCTATGAAGTGCGGGATTTGGAGCTGATCGTGATCGTCGTTGCCGTCGGCCGACGGGACCGAAGTGCTGTCTACAAGGCTGCCGCCAAGCGCTGACGTTCGGGCCCATGCGCAATGTCTTCGGGACCGGCTGCCCGGCACCGGACATCTGCGTGAACCGCCCCCGACGCTCCCGCCGGGACCGTAGCGTTCCCGCAAGCCAGCGCGCGCGCCAGCGGGCATGACGTCTCCCATCACAGGAGACCGTTCATGATCCCATCCGCCGCCACCGCACCCCGTTCCGGGGCAGGGCGCTTCACCGACCTTGCCCTGCTACTCCTCCTCGCCACGCTCTGGGGCGGCTCCTACAGCTTCATCAAGGTCGGCGTGGAGACGATCCCGCCGGTGACCCTGATCGCGGCGCGCACGCTTCTGGCGGGGACGATCCTGCTCGGGGTGCTCCGCTGGCGCGGCCTGCGCCTGCCGCGGGACGTTGGGACATGGTGGCTCTTCCTGATCCAGGCCTGCCTCAACAGCGTCGTGCCGTTCACGCTGATCGCCTGGGCCGAGCGCAGCGTCGAGGCGGGGCTGGCGACGATCCTGAGCTCGACCAGCCCGATCTTCGTGGTGATCCTCGGCCTGCTGGCCGGCACCGGCGAGCGGCTGCTGTCGGCGCTGAAGCTCGCCGGCATCGCCTCGGGCCTGGCGGGAACCCTGCTGATCGTCGGCACCGAGGCGATGGCGGGCTTCGGGGCCGATCTCGCTGCCCAGCTCGCGCTCGTCGCGGCCAGCCTCTGCTATGGCGGCGCGGCGCTGTTCGGGCGCCACTTCAAGGGGCTGGACCCGATCATGCCGGCGGCCGGCTCCCTCATATGCGGGGCAGCCCTCCTGATCCCGCTCAGCCTCGCCGTCGACCGGCCCTGGACCCTGACGCCCTCCGCAGCCTCGATCCAGGCGCTGCTCGCGCTCTCGGTCTTTTCGACCGCGCTCGCCTTCGTGATCTATTTCCGGCTGATCGCACGGCTGGGCTCGGTCGCGACGACGTCTGTCGCCTATCTGCGGGTGCCCACCGGTGTCCTGATCGGCATGGTTGTCCTCGGCGAGAGCCTGGCGCCGACGGCCTGGGCCGGCCTCGTCCTGATCGTCGGCGGCGTCCTCGCCATGACACGGCCGGCGCGCAAGCGGCCAGCGGCGGCCTGAGGAAGCACCCGGTTCGCGCCACAAAAAAACCCGCGGCGCAAGCCGCGGGTTCGGTGTCTGGAAGCGCCCGCGGCTGCCGCCTCACGCCCCCAGCGGGTTGAAGCGCGTCACGCCGCGGAAGAGGTTGCGCAGGAAGCTCTGCTCCTCGCCGCCGGTGGCGGTGGTGCGGCTGATGAAGTCGAAGATCACGCCGTCCTGCAGGCCGTAATTGGCGATGCGCTCGACCTTGAAGCCCTTGTTGAAATAGATCACCAGCACGGTCTGGTCGACGACCGTCAGTTCCTGGAACTGGAAGCGGCGATAGACCGTCTGGCTGATGTAGTAGAAGGTCCGGTTGCCGACCGTCGACGTCGTCGAGGGCGTACCGAGGATCGACAGCACCTGCTGCACGTCCATGCCCACCTTGACCTGCGAGATCAGCGCATCGTCGGCGACGAAGCCGCGCTTGAACTCCTCGTTCAGGCCCGACGAGGTCGCGAGCTTGAAGCCGCCGGCCGTGGGGCCACAGGCCGCGAGAGCCAGGGACGTCGTCGCGAGGAGGCCGAGGAGGGCTGTGCGGCGGGAGACGGCGTTCATGCGGAGGGTATCCAGTGGCGCTGCGGCGATGGGCCGGGGCCCGCGCCGCTTGTCAAACGGGTCGAGGTTGGCGTAACGCCCGAGGATGGCTTTGGCAAGGCAAGGACGTTTCGCCCGCCGCAGGCCGGAGAGTGCTGACCCCATGTTCGGATTGTTCGCAAAGCGCGAGAAGCGGCAGGCGCCGGTCGATGCCGTCTTCGCGCGGGTCGTCGAGGCGTCGCGGCAGCCCGCATTCTATCTCGACGGCGGCATCGCCGACAGCTTCGAGGGGCGTTTCGAATCGCTCACGCTGCACGTCTTTCTGGTGCTGCGGCGCCTGCGCGAATTGCCGCCGCCGGCCGACGAGGTCGCGCAGGATCTGGTCGACGCCAACTTCGCCTATCTCGAACTCGGCGTGCGCAATGGCGGCGTCAGCGACATCGCCGTGCCCAAGCGCATGAAGAAGATCGGCCAGATGTTCTATGGACGGGTGCAGGCCTATGAGGCGGCGCTGGTCTCGGACGCGCCGGGCGACCTTGCGGAGGCCCTGCGCCGCAACGCCACGCCGGACGCGCCCGAAGCTGCCACCGCGCTCGCCGCTTATGCGCGGCGCGTGCAGCTGCGCCTGGCGGGCCTCGATCTCGAAGGGCTCCTGAACGAGACCGCCCTGTTCCCGGCGGCGCAGGAGGGAACGGCACGATGACCCCACAAGCCGCTTCGCCGATGACCCGGCCGATCCATGTCGACGACATCAAGATGCGTGGTACCCGTGTATCCGTGCAGGCCGAGCCTGCCGAGCGCGCCGGAATCGCCGATCTGCTCGGGCTGCCCTCGCTCGAATCGCTGGAGGCGCGCTACGTGCTCGCCCGCAACGGCGAGCGCGTGAAGCTCGAAGGCGAGATCGCGGCGGCGTTCCACCAGACCTGCACCGTCACGCTCGAGGCCTTTCCGGTGACGCTGACCGTGCCGATGAGCCTCGATTTCGCGCCGCAGGAACCCGACGTTCCGCGGCGCAGGGGCGACAGGGACGAGGCGGAGATCGACATCGAGGTCCGGCTCAACGAGGCGGACCCGCCGGAGCCGATCGTCGACGGCACGATCGATCTCGGCGCCGTGACGCTCGAATTCCTAGCGCTCGCGCTCGATCCTTACCCGCGCAAGCCCGGAGCGGTCTTCGCCGAGCCGGCACCGGAGACGCCGCCCGAATCGCCCTTCGCTATGCTGGCGCGGCTCAAGCGCGGCGAATGAGGCCTCGTCCGGGGCGCCGAGCGGCTTGCGGCGGACGCCCAAGTCGCTATTGTCCCGCCCGCATCGAGCCGCCCCGGCAAGCAGGTCGGCCGCTCCTGGGATCAACCATCACTCCATGACACGACCGGTTACAATCGCGCTCGATGCGATGGGCGGAGACCATGGCCCTGCCATCGTCATCCCCGGGGCCGCGCTGACGCTGGAGCGTCGTCCCGATGCGCGCTTCGTGATCTTCGGGGACGAGGGGCAGGTGCTGCCGCTGCTCGACCAGCACCCGAAGCTCAAGGCCGTGACCACCTTCCACCACACTGAGGTCTCGGTGAAGATGGACGACAAGCCGAGCCAGGCGCTGCGCTATGGCCGCTACAAATCTTCGATGTGGCGCGCGATCGACGCCACCAAGACCGGCGAGGCCGACGTCACCGTCTCGGCCGGCAACACCGGCGCGCTGATGGCGATGTCGAAATTCTGCCTGAAGTCGATGCCCGAGGTCGACCGGCCGGCGATCGCCTGCCTGTGGCCGACGGTGCGCGGCGAAAGCGTGGTGCTCGATGTCGGCGCGACGATCGGTGCCGACGCCCGCCATCTCGTCGATCTCGCGGTGATGGGCGCGGCCATGGCGCGGGTGATCTTCGATCTCGACCGGCCCACGGTCGGCCTGCTCAATGTCGGCGTCGAGGAGATCAAGGGCGTCGAGGCGGTCAAGGAGGCCGGGCGCATCCTGCGCGAGCTCGACCTGCCGCATCTGAACTATCACGGCTTCGTCGAGGGCGACGATCTCGGCAAGGGCACCGTCGACGTCGTCGTGACCGAAGGCTTCACCGGAAACATCGCGCTGAAGACGGCCGAGGGTACCGCCCGGCAAATCAGTTCCTATCTGAAGGCGGCGATGAGCCGCTCGCTGATGGCCAAGATCGGGTATCTCTTCGCGCGCAGCGCCTTTGCCGCGCTGAAGGACAAGATGGACCCGCGCAAGGTCAATGGCGGCGTGTTCCTCGGGCTCGAGGGCATCGTCATCAAGAGCCATGGCGGCACCGACGCCGTCGGCTTCGCCAGTGCGACCGAACTCGGCTACGAGATGGCGCGCGAGGACCTGATGGCGAAGGTCCGGGAGATGGTCGCGGCCTCGGCCGAACAGGAGGCCGCGGCGCGGGCGGCCGCCGCCCAGTAAGGAAATGGCCTTGTCAATTCTGCGTTCCCAGATCGTGGGCTGCGGTTCCTACCTGCCCGCGCGCATCGTCACCAACGCCGAACTCGCAGAGCGGGTCGACACCACCGACGCGTGGATCGTCCAGCGCACTGGCATCCGGCAGCGCCATGTCGCCGCCGATGACGAGACCACCTCGGCGATTGGCCTGAAGGCGGCGCAGGCCGCTCTGGCGGATGCCGGGATGAAGGCGTCCGAGATCGACCTGATCATCGTCGCGACGGCGACGCCGGACCATACCTTCCCCGCCACCGCGACGCAGATCCAGGCGGCGCTCGGCATCGAGGGCGGTGTCGCCTTCGACCTGCAGGCGGTCTGCTCCGGCTTCGTCTTCGCGCTCGCCACCGCCGACAAGTTCCTGAGCACCGGCGCCGCCCGCACCGCGCTCGTCATCGGCGCCGAAACCTTCTCGCGCATCCTCGACTGGGAGGACCGCACCACCTGCGTCCTCTTCGGCGACGGGGCGGGCGCGGTCGTGCTGAAGGCGGCGCCGGGCGAGGGCACTCTGACCGATCGCGGCGTGCTGGCGACGCATATCCGCTCCGACGGCCGCTACAAGGACAAGCTTTATGTCGATGGCGGACCGGGCTCGAGCAAGACGGTCGGCTTCCTGCGCATGGAGGGCAAGGAGGTCTTCCGCCACGCCGTCCAGAATCTCGCCGAGACCGTGCGCCACACCTTTGCGGAAACCGGCCTGAGCGGCGCCGATATCGACTGGTTCGTGCCGCACCAGGCCAATCGCCGCATCATCGACGCGACGGCCGACAAGCTCGGCATCGGCCATGAGCGGGTGGTGATCACGGTCGACCGCCACGGCAACACCTCGGCCGCCTCGATCCCGCTCGCGCTGGCGGAAGCCCATCGCGACGGCCGCATCAAGCGTGGCCAGCTCGTGTTGATCGAGGCGATGGGCGGCGGCTTCACCTGGGGGTCGGCCTTGATCCGGTGGTGAGCGGAAGGGCGGAGAAATCGTCAGATTTTCCGGAATTTCCTGCCGTTTTCATGCAATTTTCATAAGCCGGGTGCATCCGCGCCCGTTCGAGCATTGACCCCGGCTGCGGGTGCGCCTAGCGTTCATCGTCCGGAATGGCGAAAGGCAGGTGGCAGACCCGCCGGCCGAGATAACGCCTAGGAGGATGTGGATGGCGGGGCACACGGTTACGCGGGCGGACCTCTGCGAGGCGGTGTATCAAAAGATCGGCCTCTCGCGGACGGAGTCGTCCAAACTCGTCGAGGCCGTGCTCGACGAGATCTGCGACGCGGTGGCGCGTGGCGAGAACGTCAAGCTCTCTTCCTTCGGCTCCTTCGTCGTCCGCGACAAGGGCGAGCGAATCGGGCGCAATCCCAAGACGGGTGTCGAGGTGCCGATCGAACCGCGGCGCGTGATGGTGTTCAAGCCGTCGAATGTGATGAAGGCCCGCATCAACGGGCAGTTGGGTGAGGGCGACGACGCGTGAGCCTGGAGTTCCACACCGGCGACACAGAGGCCGACATGGACACCAAGAGCCCCGATGCCTTTCGAACCATCAGCGAGGTCGCTGAAGACCTCGATATTCCCCAGCATGTCCTGCGTTTCTGGGAGACACGCTTTCCCCAGATCAAGCCGCTGAAGCGCGGCGGCGGCCGGCGCTACTACCGGCCGGACGATGTCGCCCTGCTCAAGGGCATCCGCCGCCTGCTCTACGGCGAAGGCTACACGATCAAGGGGCTGCAGCGCATCCTCAAGGAGCAGGGGCCGCGCCATGTCCAGGCCATCGGGCGCGGTGCGCCGATCGGTGCGCCGCCGGACGCTGCGAAGGCGCGGGACGGGGCCGCCGCACATCCGGCGCCACCGGGCCGCGCGCCGGTGCCGCCCGGGCTCGACGACATCACCCTGCTGACCGCCGTGCTGGCCGAACTGGGCGAATGCAAGCGCATCCTCGACCGTGCCCTGCAGCCGCCGGCGGAGCTGGCCTGACGCCGCTGGTTGAAAGCGCGGGCGGCAACCGCTAGATCGACCGCCGGGGACGACCCCGGCGCAGCGGCGCCTGTTGATCCGGCGTGGACGACCTCGCCCTTTTGACGAGGAGCGCCGTCATGGCCTGGCTCTATCTCTTCATCGCGGGCCTGTTCGAGATCGGCTGGGCCATCGGCCTGAAATACACGCAAGGCTTCACCCGCCTGGTGCCCACCGTGCTGACGCTCGCGAGCATGGCGGTCAGTCTCGGCCTGCTCGGCCTCGCCCTCAAGAGCCTCCCGGTCGGCACCGCCTATGCGGTCTGGACCGGGATCGGCACGGTCGGAACCGCCATCCTCGGCATCGTCCTGCTCGGCGAGCCTGCGACCGCACTGCGCCTCGCCTGCATCGGGCTGATCGTGGCCGGCATCGTCGGGCTCAAGCTGGTCGCCTGAGCAGCGGCGGCTAGGACCGCCGCCAGGACTCCGGCCAGTAGCCGCCGCGTTCCAGCACGACGATCAGCACGATCACGGCCAGCGTCATCGCCACCGTGAGCAGCTTGGCGTTCCAGGGCGTGCCGCGGCCGATCAGCCAGATCAGCGTCAGGCCGATCATCAGGGGAACAAGCATCTCCATGACGACAGCCTAGAGCAGGGGGGCGAGCGAGGAAACCCAGTGGAGCGAGTCTCCGTTCCGGCCCGGAGGAGACGATGCGCAGGGGAACCCATCCGGCCGATGCACGTTCGCTGGAGAGGGGAAGCGCATCGCCGCGAGCGATGCCGGACCGCAACCTTCAGACAGCGCAGACGACAAGGAGTCAGCCATGGGACTGTTTTCCAAGGACATCAAGACGATGGACGACCTCTTCGTTCACCAGCTCCAGGACATCTATTATGCCGAGAAGCAGATCCATAAGTCGCTTCCGAAGATGATCGAGAAGGCGACCGACGCCACGCTGAAGCAGGGGCTCGAGGCGCATCGCACCGAGACCGAAGGGCATATCGCCCGGCTCGAGCAGGTCTTCCGCCAGCATGGCGCCGAGGCGAAAGCCGTGAACTGCCCGGCGATCGACGGCATCCTCGAGGAGGCCGACGAGGTCGCCGGCGAGGTCGCCGACAAGCAGGTCCTCGATGCCGCGATCATCGCCGCCGCCCAGGCGGTCGAGCATTACGAGATCACGCGTTACGGCACGCTCGCGGCCTGGGCCAAGCAACTCGGCCGCGAGGATTGCGCCGCGCTGCTGCAGCAGAACCTCGACGAGGAATATGCCGCCGACGACAAGCTGACCAAGCTGGCCAAGAGTGGGATCAACCGCAAGGCAGCCTGATCCGCCCTCGGCCGATCGGACCCGACATCCAGCCCGCGACGGCCTCCGTCGCGGGCTTTCCTGCGTCAGGTCGGGTTGCCGGGGTCGCCGGGCGGCACCTTCGGCGGCTTGTCGCCGAAGCGCCCGCGCGCCCAATAGCCGGCCAGGGCCAGGCCGGGCGGGATCGACAGCAGCAGCAGCCAGGTCAGTCCGCTGAGTTCGCCGGCCGCAGCGCTCATGCCGCATCCGTCGGCAAGGCCGCCGCGTCGGACCGCGAGGACAGCGGGAATTGCCCTTCGATCAGCGGCTTCATCCGTCCGAGTTCGCCGGCCATATAGTCCAGGAACAGACGCACGCGCGGCGAATGCCGCAGATCCGGATGGGTCAGGAGCCAGAGATCGGCGGAAAAACCGGGGTCGGGCGGGGCCAGCCGGGTCAGGGAGGGCTTCCGGTCGGCGATGAAGCAGGGCAGGAAGCCGATGCCGATGCCGGCCTCGACCGCCTCCGCCAGTCCGAGAACCGTGTTGACCCGGTAGACGATCCGCTCCGGAGCGACATGCTGGGCGAGGTAGCGCACCGCCTTGAGCGCCGCAAACGACTCGCCGAGCGACACCCAGCTGCGCTGCCAGAGCGCCTCGATGGGCTCGCTGCCGCCCTCCGGGAAGTCCGCGGCCAGGCCATAGAGGGCCCAGGCGATCCGCGCCGCCTTGCGGCCGACCAGCGTTTCCGGCGGATGGTCGGTCGCCCGGATCGCGACGTCGGCATCGCGCTTGGACAGGTTGAGCGCCTGGTTGCTCAGCAGCACCTCCAGGCGGATGTCGGGGCATTGCGCCAGAAAGCCGCCGAACACCGGCGTCAGCAGATCGACCAGCAACGTGTCGTTGGTGGTGACGCGCAATTCGCCCGCGGGCTTGATCTCCTGCCCGGCGAGCTTGAGCGCGAAGGCGCTGATGTCGCTGTCGAAGCGCTCGGCGAGCCTCGCCATCTCCTCGCCGGCCGGCGTGGCGACATAGCCGCTGCGGTGGCGCTCGAACAGCCGCGTCCCGACCGCCTCCTCGATCTGGCTGAGGCGCCGGAACACGGTGGAGTGGTTGAGCCCGAGCCCGGCCGCGGCGGCGGGCAGCGTGCGCCGCTCCGCAATCGCCTTGATCAGCCGGAAATCGTCCCAGGACAGGGGTTTGCCCGTCGCGGATTTGCTCGATGGAGGCTTGCCGGCGGGCGTCTTGTCGGGCGCGTTCATCGCGCCAATCTCCGACAGGATGTCGCCGCCTTCAAGGCCGGGGCCTCGAAGACGGCGAAGCAGACGGGGCAGGGGCGCCGTCAGGCCGTGGCGGGCCGGGTTGCGAGGGCAGGCCGTGCGGGCTTGAGGGCCAGCGCCCCGTCGCCGATCAGGCCATGGGCGAGCGCGGTGAGTGCCAGGAAGGCCGGATATTCCCAGCCGCCATTGGGCGCGTTGAAGACCCAGCCATTGGGGGCGTGGACGAAGAGCGCGCCCAGCAGCACCGGCAGCAGCAGCAGCGAGACGTAGCGACCGTAGAAGCCGACGAGGATGGCGAGGCCGCCGAGAAGCTCGGCGAGAATGATCGGCCAGGCGAGGAAGGCCGGCAGGCCGACCTGACCGAGGAAGCCGGCGAAGCCCGCCGGGGTGAAGATCGCGATCTTGAGATAGGCATGGGCGATGAACATCACGCCGAGCGCGACGCGCAGGGCGAGCGCACCATAGGGGGCGAGGCGGGTGTCGATCATGGGGGCAGTCTCCTGGAACGGGACCAGGCTGGTCTCGCCCCAAGAAATCGTCCCCGTCTCGGCGCAATGCAAACGGCTATCCGTCAATCATTCGATTGCGTGAGCGCAATGACGGAGCTCTGGCATTCCGCGCCGGGCGGCCCAATCTCCTCGCCAACGGGGCAGCCTTGCCCAGCACGACGTCGGAAGGATGTCAGTCATGCAGATCAACGGTCTTCATCATGTCACGGCGATCGCCGGTCCGGCGCGCCGCAATCTCGATTTCTACGGCCGCGTCCTCGGCCTGCGTCTGGTCAAGAAGACAGTCAATTTCGACGATCCGGGCACCTATCACCTCTATTACGGTGACGCCGCTGCGGCGCCGGGCTCGATCCTGACCTTCTTCCCCTGGGAGCATGCCGCGCCGGGCCGCCTCGGCGTCGGCGAGACGCAGGAGACAGTCTTCCGGGTGCCGGAGGGGGCGATCGGCTACTGGGCGCATCGCCTCGTCGAGCACGGCGTGCCCCATGACGTGCCGGTGAAGCGCTTCGGCGAGACGGTGCTGGCCTTCCGCGATCCCGATGGGATGCGGCTGGCGGTCGTCGGCGTGCCCGGCATCGAGGCCGAGCCCGCCTGGGTGGGCGGCGACATCCCGGCCGAGCATGCGATCCGTGGTTTCCACGGCGTCAACCTGCTGGTCGCCGACGCGGCCCCGACGGGCGCGATCCTCGACGACGTCTTCGGCTTCCGCGAGATCGGTCGCGAGGAGACGCTGGTGCGCTACCGTGCCGAAGGCGCGGCCCAGGGCGCGATCGTCGATCTGCGGGTCGCCGGTGGCTTCCTGCCGGCCCGGCAGGGCGCGGGCTCGGTCCATCACATCGCCTTTCGCGCCGCCGATGACGCTGCGCAGGAGGAGATGGTCCGCAAGCTCGCGGAGAACCATGGCATCCGCACCACGGAGCAGAGGGACCGGAACTATTTCCGCTCCGTCTACTTCCGCGAGCCCGGCCATGTCCTGTTCGAGATCGCGACCGACGTGCCGGGCTTTGCCGTGGACGAGCCGGCCGACAGCCTCGGCCAGGCGCTGAAGCTCCCGCCCGGGCTGGAGAGGCAGCGCGCCCGCATCGAGGCGGTGCTGCCCGAACTGGCCTGACCCGACCGCTCCGCCCGGCCGCCGCGCCGGGCGGAGCGGAGGTTGTCCTGAAATCCGAAGGAGGTCCATGATGGACGCGACCGCGACCACCGACTTCATCCATCTCTATGAGCCGGGCGGCGATCCCGCCCGCGCGCCGCTCCTGCTGCTGCACGGCACGGGTGGCGACGAGCGCGATCTGATCGGGCTGGGCCGGACGGTGGCGCCCGGCGCGGCGCTGCTCTCGCCACGCGGCAAGGTGCTCGAAGGCCCGATGCCGCGCTTCTTCCGCCGGCTCGCCGAGGGCGTCTTCGACGAGGACGACCTGCGCCGGCGCACCCATGAACTGGCCGATTTCATCGAGGCAAGCCGCGCCCGCTACGGGTTGGCACAGCCGGTCGCGGTGGGCTTCTCGAACGGCGCCAACATCGCCGCCAGCCTCCTGCTGCTGCGGCCGGAGGTTCTGGGCGGGGCGGCGCTGCTGCGGGCGATGTCGCCCTTCGCGCAGCCGCCGCAGGCGGATCTGAGCGGCAAGCGGGTGCTGATCCTGTCGGGCGCGATGGACCCGATCGTCCCGGCTGACGATGTCGGGCGGCTGGCCAAGACGCTGTCGGGCAACGGGGCGAGCGTCGATCATCGCACGCTGCCTGCGGGCCACGGCCTGTCCCAGCCCGATATCGGCCTGCTCCAGAGCTGGCTGGCGGCCGGTTGAGGGCCATCCGGCGGCGCGTGAGCGCCGCCGGCATTTGCTTGTCCGGGGCGATCAGGTCGAGGGCGCGGCGGCCTTGCGCTTCGGGGTCTTCGCCGCCGGCGGCGGCGGCGGGGGCTCGGCCGCCTGCTTGGCCAGGCGTTGGGCGCGCAGCGCCTCGATCTTCTTGCGGGCGGCGGCTTCTTCGGCGGCGATCCGGCCGCTCGACTTCTGCTTCTCGCGCGGTGCTTCCTGGACGCTGTTGACGTCGTGCCAGGCGCGCGGGCCCCGGTTGTCCCCTGCCATCGGTCTCGTCCCTCCGTCTTCGGTCTCTGGAACGGAGCTTACCCGCGATCGGCTCAGGATACGAGCCGCATCGCGCAGCGCGCGCGTCGTCGCCGACGGCGGGCTGCTCGGTGCTCAGGCCAGCAGCGGCAGGATGATCGCCATGCCGATCATCAGGACGGCGAGCGCTCTCAGGAACACGGCCCCCTGTCCGGAGACCCGCAACACGGCTCGACGCGACGACGCAGACATGGCGCACCCCACTCCCGAACGGCAGCACCCTGACGTTCGGTCATTGGGCTGGGAGGAGCAAGGGCGAGGGCGGTGGGAGCCTGTGGACAACACGCGATCGGGCGGCGCCGATCAAACGGCAATCACCACCGACCGGGTCGAATCTCCGGCTTCAGATAAATGGTCGGAGCGAGAGGATTCGAACCTCCGACCCCTTGTCCCCCAGACAAGTGCGCTAACCGGGCTGCGCTACGCTCCGACGGGTCGGCTTATAGTGGCGGTGTTCCGCGGATGCAATCGGCTTCGCACGCTTGTTTCATCGGGCCCGCGGCGAGGGGGGCGCCTGCGCCAGGGCGGGACAGGGCGAGCGCCTCGCCATTAACCGTCGATTAAGGCTGTGATTGCGGAGCGGGAGCGCTGCGCGCATGGTTTTCCGCGGGCGGGGAGGGGAGCAGGCGGAGACAACCATGTCATTGGCGACGGTCACGGCGAATCCGGTGCGGCCCGCGCTGCGCAAGGCGGCACAGTCACCCGCGACGATCGCGGCCCTGTTCGACGGGCTCGCGCCGGACTGGCACTCGCAATGGGCCTGGGACAACTACGAACCCACCATCCTCGCCTTGGCCCAGCATTATGGCCTGCGCCGGGTCTGCGAGATCGGCGGTGGGCGTGATCCGCTCTTCAGCGCCGAGCAGGCCCATCGCCGCGGCCTCGAACTGACCGTCAACGACATCGATGCCGGAGAGCTGGCGCTGACGCCGGCCGGGCTGAAGACGGCCTGTTTCGACATCGCGGGCGATCTCTCGGAACCCGACATCGCGCGCGGCGGCTACGATCTGATGGTCTCGCGCATGGTCTTCGAGCATGTCGGCGATGTCGCGCGCGCCTGGACCAACATCCACGCTTTGCTGGCGCCCGGCGGCGTCGCGCTCGCCTTTTTCCCGACGCTCTGGGCCCCGGTCTTCGCGCTCAACCACATCCTGCCGGAGAAGGCCTCGCGCGCCATCGTCCATGCGCTGTTTCCGGCGCGGCGCGACGGCGGCGGCGATCCGAAGTTCCCCGCCCATTACGACTGGTGCCGCGGCAGCCGCGCGACGCTGACGCCGATGCTGAACCGCGCCGGCTTCTCGGACGTGCACATCCAGCGCTTCTGGGGCCATGGCTATTTCGACCGCATGCCCGGGCTGAAGCAGGCCGACCACGCCTTCAACGCGCTGGCTGCGAAGATCGGCTGGGATTTCGTGACGACCTACGCCTACGTCGTCGTCCGCAAGGACCGCGGCTGAGGCCGCGCTGCGGGTGGCGCCGGCAGCGCGGCGAGCCCCCAGACCAGGCCGAGCATCAGATACATGTGGCGCCAGTGGTCGGTGTCGATCTGCAGTCCCTGCAGGATCGTGACGAACAGCACCGACCACAGCACGATCGCATGGTTCTGCCAGGGCGAGCGCTGGAAGACGAGGCGCCAGCCGACGAGGCAGGTCGCCGCCATCAGCGCCAGCCAGGAGAAGCCGCCGAGCCAGCCATAGGAGGCGAAGGCGTTGATGTAGACGTTGTGCGGATCCTCCGGGAACAGCCAGCGGAAGCGCAGCGGGCCGAAGCCGTTCGGCTCCTCCAGCAGCAGCGGGATCGAGCGCAGCTGGTTGCCGAAGCGGCCGGTGACGCCGCCATCATACTCCTGGACGAGGCTGGCGCGGACCTCGAACACGCTGCGGATGTTCTCGAAAGAGAGCGCGAAGAGCAGTGCGACCGTCAGCAGGCCCAGCGCCGTCAGCGTCAGCGCCACGACCCGCGCGCGCCGCGCCGCATTCGGGGCGGTCAGGAAGGTCAGCGCGATCATCAGCAGCGCGGCGGCGACGAGATTGCCCCAGGCGCCGCGCGAGAAGGTCAGGAACAGCGCCGCCACCGGCACGCTCATCAGCAGGAGCCCGCGCATCAGCCCGAGCCGGCCGGTCAGAATGTGCTGCAGCACATAGATGATCGGCAGCACCAGGAAGGGGCCGAGCACGTTGGGATCCTTGAACGTGCCCGAGGCGCGGCCGTAGAGCGTGAAGACCGAACCCAGCCCCGCCACGTCGAAATAGCCCAGCAGGCCGGCCAGGCCCGCGCCCCAGGCGGCGAAGAGATAGCCCCGGCGCAGCGTCTCGAGGCGCCCCAGCGCGTCGTCGGCCATGATCGCGGCGAGGAACACCGCGGTCACCATCAGATAGACCGACACGGCGGTGAACCGGACCGAGGCCGATTCATCCATCCAGGGGATCAGCGAGAAGGTGCCGCCGATGTTGTAGAGCAGAAGCAGCAGCGCCAGCGGCAGGAGCTTCTGCGAGAAGCGGATGCCGGTGATCATGAAGACGAAGACGGCCAGCAGGAACACGACCTCGTAGGGCGAGGGCTCGATCAGCGCCAGCCCGCTCGAGGCGGTCAACAGCCAGAGCGCGCCGCGCTTGAGCGCGGCATAGGAGATGCGCAGGCCGCCGCGGCGCGCCGGCTCCGCAACGCCCCTGTCGGCCAGCGCGCTCAATAGGCGTTCTCGCTCTTCGTCATCAGCGAGAAGGGCGTCTTGATCAGGATGTAGAGGTCGAGCAGCACCGACCAGTTCTCGATGTAGTAGAGGTCGTGCTCGACGCGGCGCTGGATCTTGTCCTCGGTATCGGTCTCGCCGCGCCAGCCATTGACCTGCGCCCAGCCGGTGATGCCGGGCTTGACCTTGTGGCGGGCGAAATAGCCGTCGACCACCTGCTCATAGGCGCGGTTCGAGGCGGTGGCGTGCAGCGCATGCGGGCGCGGGCCGACCAGCGAGAGATTGCCCTTGAAGACCACGTTGAAGAGCTGGGGCAGTTCGTCCAGCGAGGTCTTGCGGATGAAGCGGCCGACGCGGGTGACGCGCGGATCGTCCTTCGTCACCTGCCTGGCGGCGGTGTGGTCGGTCATCTCGTGATAGAGCGAGCGGAACTTGAAGACCTCGATCTGCTCGTTGTTGAAGCCGTAGCGCTTCTGCCGGAACAGCACCGGCCCCTTCGAATCGAGCTTGATCGCGATCGCGGTGGCCAGCATCACCGGCGAGAGCAGGATCAGCGCCAGCGCCCCGACGACCTTGTCGAAGGCCCATTTGACGACGATGTCCCAGTCCGCGATCGGCCTGTCGAAGACGTCGAGCACCGGCACGGCGCCGAAATAGGAATAGGAGCGCGGCCGGAAGCGCAGCTTCGACATGTGGGCCGAGAGGCGGATGTCGATCGGCAGCACCCAGAGCTTGCGCAGCATCGCCAGCAGCCGCGACTCCGCCGAGATCGGCAGGGTGAAGATGACGAGGTCCAGCTTGGTGCGCCGCGCGAACTCGACGAGGTCGTCGATCGTGCCGAGCTTGGGATAGCCGGCGACGAGATCGGGCGAGCGGTCGTCGTTGCGGTCGTCGAAGACGCCGCAGATGCGCAAGCCCGTGTCGCGCTGGGCTTCCAGCGCCTTGATCAGCGCCTCGCCGCCCTCGCCGCCGCCGACGATGGCGGTGCGCCGCTCGAGCCGGCCCGAGCGCGTCAGATGGCGCACGGCAAACGTCACCGCCAGCCGCTCGCCCAGCAGGGCGGCCGCGCCGACGCTGTAGAAGCCGAGCAGCCAGACGCGCGAGACCTGGTCGCCGATCTTGAGGAAGAAGAAGGCGGCGAGCGTGATCAGGAACAGCAGCGTCCAGCCGCTGGCGAGCCGCACCGCCATCGCGATGAAATTCCGGAGCGCGCCGACATGGTAGAGATGCAGCGCCTGGAAGGCGGCGAGGGCGCCGATCGCGAGCGCCGGAATCGTGACCTGGTAGGGCAGGGTGCTCTCGGTGTTGCCGGCCGCATAGAGCCAGTAGATCAGCCCGCCCGCCGCCAGGATGGCGAGCACGTCGAGCAGGCGCACCAGACCCTCGATCATCACGGGCGACAGCGTCGGCTTCACCGGGATCGCCGCGATCCGCTCGGCGAGCGGATGGAACACGCGCGTCCCGCTCCGCGCCGGGCCGAACATCTCCGGCGTGGCCGAGGCGGCCGCATCCGCCTTCATCAGATCGCGGACATCGAAGGCACCCATGACGTCACATCCCCGTCGCGGTCGGCGTCGCCGGTCGCATTGCCCCCAGCCGGCCAGCCGATCTTGCCGCTGGCCTACCGGAAAATGCTCACGGAAGGCTTAATCCGACCGATCGCTGTTTCGCGGGACGCGAAACCGGCGACGAACGGCTGGCGCGACGGCCCCTTCAACCCCCGAACGAAAACCGGACTTTTCCCAGTCCGATCAAGGTATTGTTCCAGTCGAATTTGAGTGTTTCATGCGTCGCTCACCGCTCGAGGGGATTGAAAAAAGACGTGTGAGGTTGACGCAAAGCAATCGCGAGGCTATATCGGTCGGTGATGAGTGTCTGAGAAGCACATGTTCGCGCGATCGAAGTTCCGGCCCTGCCGTCGGAGCGCCGTCGCCGTGCTGCTTTCGGGATTGAAGTTCCGATAGCCCTTTTCGACCGGATGCTGATCTCAAACCCCAACTTTCGCTGAGCCCTCCGGCGCCGCCTCCGTGGCGCCCGTTGCCGGCTTCGCCCGTGTGCAACATGTCTTCCCATTGGTTCTTCCTGCTCGCGGCCATCGCCGTCGAGATCGCCGCGACGGCCGCGCTGAAATCCGTCGTGTCCGCACCCTGGCTCGTGGCGTTCCTGCCGCTGGCCCTGATCGGCCTGTCCTTCGCCCTGCTCTCCATCGCGCTGCGGGTCATCCCGCTCGCCGTCGCCTATGCGGTCTGGGAGGGGCTCGGCATCGTCGGCATCGCTGTCGTCGGCCATCTCCTGTTCGGCGAGCATCTGACGGCGGAGCGCATCGTCGCCCTGGCGGCGATCCTGGTCGGCATCCTCTTGCTGGAGCGGGGTGTCGGTGAGGCCCCGGTCCTCACGGCGCAGGGGAGGCCGGCATGACCTCCGCCCTGCTGCCGCAGACGCTCGCTCTCGCCTGGCTGGCGCTGGCGGTCGTGCTCGAGGTTTTCGGCTCCTGCCTGCTCAAGCTCTCCGACGGCATGCGCCGGCGCCTCCCGGGGCTGGCCGGCATCGCGCTCGTGATCGGCGCCTTCGCCGCCCTCGCCCAGGCGATCCGCGGCATGGACCTGTCGGTCGCCTATGCGGTCTGGGGTGGAGCCGGGCTGGTCATCACCGCGATCATCGGTGCGCTGGTCTTCGGCCAGCGCATCCGGCCCACGGGCTGGGCGGGGATCGCGCTCGTGATCGTCGGCGTCGTCGCGCTCAAGCTGCTCTGAGCGGTCAGGCGCCCCGGCGCCTCGCCAGCGCGTCGCGATAGGCGGCGGTGACGCCGTCGATCATCGGGGCGAGCCGGAACGTGTCGCGGACATGGGCGGCGAGATCGCTCGCCTCCGCATGACGATCCGCCTCCGGCGCGGCCAGCGCCTGGCCGATCGCCTCTGCCATGACGAGCGGACCGTTCGGCTTGATCAGCCGGTGGCGATGGCGCGGCCCGTAGATCTCGTTGATCCCGCCGACATCGGTCGAGACGAGAGGCTGGGCCGCCGCCGCCGCCTCGAGCACGACATAGGGCAGGGATTCGGCGCGCGAGGGCACGACCATGACCTGTGCCCGAGACAACGCCTTTCGGATCGGCCCCGGCGGCTCGAAGACGCACTGGTCGGCGATCCCGCGCGCAACGGTCAGCGCGCGCAATTCCGCTTCGTCGGGCCCCGAGCCGACGATCAGCATGCGCGGCGTGATCCCGTCGCGACTCTTCAGCAGGCTCAGCGCCTCGATCAGCGTGTCGATGCCCTTGGCCGAGCGCAGTTCGCCGAGATAGACGAGGTCGAAGCTCGCCTCGCTGTGGTCGATCGGCTCGAATTCGGGGTCTGAAATGCCGTTGAGGACGATGCGGTGGTCCGTCGTCGGCATGTGGCCGATATAGGCCTCGAAGCGCCCGGCGATGAACCGGCTCTCGAACAGGAACATGTCGGTGGCGCGCTCGAGCAGCCGTTCGACGGCCATGTAGACCTTATGCTCGGTGCCGCCGGGCTTGTAGTTGAAGCTGCCACCATGGGGCGTGTAGGCCGTGACATAGCGCCGCCCGGGGCTGAAGAGCGCTGGAACCCGGCCATACACCCCGCCCTTGGAGCCGTGGCAGTGGACGATGTCGGGATCGAGCCGGCTGCGCAGGCGCATCGCGCTGATCTGCGCGCGCGCATCGGTGACGCTCGGATAGCGCGACATCGGCACGCGCGTGATCCCGAGGGAGAGCTGGCCCGAGAGCTCCGCGAAGACCTCGTCGGCCCGGCGCCCGCCGGTGGTCGAATCGCAGAAGATGCCGACCGCGTGGCCGCGTTCGGCCTGGCCCCTGGCGAGATCGATGGCATGGCGAAACAGCCCGCCGAGCGGTGCCCGGAAGACATGCAGGATCCGCAGGCGCGGCGCGTCCGTCATCGGGCCCCTCCGCGCAGGCTCAGAACCAGCGTTCCTTGATCACGATCGTGTCGCCGGGCTGGACCGCATAGGTGATCGGCACGCTCGCCGTCACGAGCTGGTCCTCGATCTGCCGCGTCACCTCGGCATAGGAGCGCTGGCCGCGCGGCGTGAAGCCGCCGGCGATGGCGACCGCGGTCTGGACGGTCATGCCGGGCACATAGGGAAACTGGCCGGAATTGGTGACCTCGCCGAGCACGAAGAAAGGCCGGTAGGTGTCGACCTCCACCGAGACCTTCGGCTCGCGCAGATAGCCGGCCCGCAGCTTGGCCTCGATCGCCCGTTCCAGCTCGCGGGTGGTGCGCCCCTGCGCCTCGACAGCGTCGATCAGCGGCATCGCGATCCGGCCGGAGCCATCGACCGCGTAGATGTTGGAGAGGTTGTCCTGCCCGAAGACGATGATCCGCAGACGGTCACCCGTCGCGAGGCGATAGGGGCCGCTCGGCTGGGCCAGCGCGTAATCGGACGGGCCGACGCGCGGCGCGCAGGCGCCTGCCATCATGGCGACGGCCAGAGCGAGGGAAGCGAGACGTCGACTCATCACAAGCAATACCCATGCGAAGCTGCGCGAAGCATGGGCGCGATATGGTTAAGAAAAGCTTCCGCCCGATCCTGTCTGGACGGGATCGAGACAGGCGTGAGCCGGCCTCTTAACCCCACACTAACCTTACTGGGTTCTGATCGCGACTGCGTCCTGTTCAGGGCGCGCGAGTTTTGCGTGAATGGATGGGTCATGACCGCTCACACCGAGAGCCACGTCAGGGATGATCTGCGCGAGCCGGCCGCACGCGACGACGGCCGCGGCGACATGCTCGATCTCACGGCGCTCTGGGCCGCGATCAAGCGCCGTCGCGTCTGGATCATCGGGCCGACGCTGGCCGCGCTGGGCCTGTCCTTCGTCGCCGTCAATCTGGTGACGCCCCGCTACACCGGCGAGGCCCGCATCCTGCTGGAGAACCGCGGCACCTTCTTCACGCTGCCCGGGCAGGCCTCGACCGACAGCGTCGGACAGTTCGACTCCGAGGCCGTGCAGAGCCAGGTCCAGATCATCATGTCGCGCGACCTGGCGCGCGAGGCGATCAAGCGCATCGGCCTCGTCGGCAATCCTGAGTTCGATTCCGGTGCCGGCGCGCTCAACGCGCTGCGCAAGGTCGGCGTCCTGATCGGGCTCGGCGGCCATCCGGCCGATCGCTCGCCCGAGGATCGCGTGCTGGAGAAATACTACGACCGGCTGCTGGTTTATCCCGTCGGGCGCTCGCGCATCGTCGCGGTCGAGTTCACCTCGCAGGATCCCGAACTCGCCGCCAAGGGCGCCAACATCATCGCCAACGCCTATCTCGAGCTGCAGGAGGCGGCCAAGCAGGATTCCGCCCGCAGCGCCTCCTCCTGGCTCTCGACCACGATCGAGCCGCTGCGCCAGCGCGTCAGCGAGGCAGAGGCCAAGGTCGAGGATTTCCGCTCCCGCAACGGGCTGCTCGTCGGCGCCAACAACACCACGATCAACGCCCAGCAGCTCGGCGATCTCTCGACCCAGCTCTCCGCCGCCCGCAGCCAGCAGGCCGAGGCGCAGGCCAAGGCCGGCCTGATCCGCGACGCGATCAAGCAGGGCCGCACCTTCGAGATCCCCGACGTCGCCAACAACGAACTGGTCCGGCGCCTGATCGAGCAGCGTATCAATCTGCGCGCGCAGATCGCGCTCGAATCGCGCAACCTCCTCTCCGAGCATCCGCGCATCAAGGAACTCACCGCGCAGCTGGCCGATCTCGAGGGCCAGCTGCGGGCCGCCGCCGAGCGCACCGTCAGGACGCTCGAGAACGAGGCCAAGATCGCCGGCCAGCGCGTCGAGAGCTTCACCGCCGCCCTCGACGGCCAGAAGAAGAACGTCTCCTCGGGCAATGACAGCGAGGTGCAGCTGCGCGCGCTGGAGCGCGAGGCGCGGACGCTGCGCGAGCAGCTCGAGCAGTACATGCTCCGCTATCGCGAGGCCGTGGCCCGAGACACCCAGAACGCCACGCCCGCCGATGCCCGCGTGATCTCGCGCGCCATCGAGCCGACCGAGCCCTCCTTCCCGAAGAAGCTACCAACGGTGCTGGTCGTGACGCTGGCGACCTTCCTCACCGCGCTGGCCACCGTGGTCTCGCGCGAGCTCCTGAACGGCCAGCGCGACCAGGCCCCGAGCCAGCCGCGGCGTACGCCGGGCTGGGTGGGTGGCGCCGGCACCGGCGCGCATCGCAGCGAGGAATCGCAGGCCGAGGCCCGTCGCGAGCGGGTCGCGGGCCTGCTCACCCATGGCGGACGGCTGGGACAGATCACGCTCGACCTCGCCCATCCCGAGCAGACGCTGGCCGATCTCGCCGAGCGCATCGACGAGCCGGCCCGCGGCATGGCGCCGATGGTGCTCGTCCTGGACGGATCAGGGGAGGGCGCCACCACGCCGCACGACCTCGCGGACCTTCTGTCGCAGCGCTGCCGCTGCATCATCGTCGATCTTGCGGCCGATGAGGGCCGCGGCGAGCCGGGCTTCTCCGAGCTCCTGGCGGGCGAGGCGCTGTTCTCCGACATCATCACCCGCCAGCCCGGCTCGCGGCTGCACCGCATCGGCCCCGGTCGCGCCGGCCGCGACGCGGTCCTGGCGGCGCCGGACCTCGTCGAGGTCGCGCTGGATGCGCTCTGCGAGACCTATGACTGGGTCTTCGTCGCCGCAGCCTCCAGCGACGAGGCGCAGGTCCTCACCCCCCTGGCGAAGCGCGCCCAGGGCGCGCTCGTCATGGCCGGCCAGCTCGGCAACGGCCATGCCGTCGAGGCGGCCTATCGCCTGTCGGACCTGACCCGCGCGCCGGTCACCCTGATGCTGGACGCGCCCGAGCCGGCCCGCATGGGCGAGTTGCGCGAGCGCGACCCTGCGCCGCTCTGAGCCCGGCTACTCGTCGGCGGCGGGCTTGCGCCCGCGGCTGAGCCAGCCCGAGACGCGGTGGGCGAGCTTGAGCGCGACGGGCGAGGCCTTGATCCGCCGCTTCGCCTCGCGCTTGGCCCGGCTGAACAGCGCGAAGGCATGGCCCCTGGCGGTCAGCGGCAGGAAGCTGTCGACGAGATCGTCGCGCTCGTCGCAGATCGTCGTCTTGTAGCGGGCCTCCCCGACGCCGAGATCGAAGACGGTGATGCCCTCGCGCGATTTCAGCCGGATCAGGTCGACCAGCAGGATCTCGCCCGGGCTCGTCTTCGCGACCTCGCTGTCCATGGCGAAGGAGGTCGCCATGCCGGAGAAGCGCCCGGCCTGGACCGCCCCGACATAGGTCGCGACCGACTGCCCGCCGACGTCGAGCGAATAGAGCTCCAGCACCGGCGGCCGGTCCCCGTCCGACTGCGCGCCGCGTTCGAGGAAGCGGCGCACGGCCGGCGGCGCGAAGGGGTCGGCGATGCCCATCATCGCGAAGCGGGCCGCCTTCTGCCGCAGGAAGGCGTCGATGACGCGGGCGATCTCGGCCGGCGTGCGGGCCCGCACCATCTCGGAGGGGCCGTAAGCGACGAACCGGTTGCGCTTGTTCTTGAGCTTCTTGTGGGCGTGGCTGCTCATCGAGCGCCGCAGCGAGCCCTCGCCATCGCCCGGCATGAGGGCGAGTTTGTAGGCGCCGCTGGGGCTCGGCCCGCCGGCGAGCTGCGCCAGCGGGTTCGGCACGCCCTGCCACTGCGTCGGCTGGTTGACGAAGATGAAGGCATCGAGCCCGCCGATGGCCGCCCCGATCTCGGCCAGCATCAGCCGGGCGCCCGCGGCGTCGAGCCCGGCGGCGAAGGCGGGGTCGTAGATGCCCATATGGTAGTTGGCGTGCTTGCCGCCGATGAACTCGGCGAAGCGGATGCCGCTGCGGCGGGTGATGACCAGCGGCAGGATCGCCAGCGCCACCCCGCCGGCATCGCGCAGCACGGCATGGCGGAAGGCCATGCCCTCGGCAGCGCCGACCGTCTCGGTGAAGGGCCGCACCCAGCCATAGGCCTGATAGGGCGTCATCACGGCGCGGTCTTCCAGCGCCCGCCAGTCCTCCGCGAGTGCGGCGATGTCCTCGACCACCGACAGGCTCGCCCAGATCTTCGCTGTGCCCGACGCGCGCGCGACCGGCGCGTCCGTGCGGCGCTGCGTCGGAGCGGTGGGGCTGGGTTCGACGAGCGCTGACATGGATCTGAAAGCCTCGGGAGCAACGGCGATGCCGCCTCCTTAACCCGCTATTGTGAACGGACTGGCCAAGATCGCCCAAGATCGCCTGAGATGGCGCCGCCATCGGACAACAGCGTTAGCGGGCGGTTGCCGCGGAACGGACAGATGAACCTGCGCCACCATGTCTTCTCCGCCGTCTTCAAGGCGATCGCGGCCACGGGCGCCGACCGCTGGGGCAGGGGCCTCGCGCAGGGCCGCGGCGTCATCCTGACGCTGCACCATGTCCGGCCGCGAGGCGCGGGCGGCTTCCGGCCCAATGGCCTGCTCGAAATCACGCCCGACTTCCTCGACCGCACCCTCTCGCTGGTCCGCGCCGAGGGCCATGATCTGGTCTCTCTCGACGAGGCGCTCGCGCGGCTGGCGGCGCCGCGCCCGGGCCGCTTCTTCGTCGCGCTGACCTTCGACGACGGCTATCGCGATAATGTCGAGCACGCCTGGCCGGTGCTGGCGAAGCATCACGCGCCGTGGACGCTCTTCGTCACGCCGGGCTTCGCCGACCGCACCGCGCGGCTCTGGTGGCTGGAGCTGGAGGAGGCGCTTCGCGCGCTGCCGGCGCTCTCGGTCGCCCTGCCGGACGGCCCCTTCACCGCACGGACGGCCAGTGAATCCGACAAGCAGCGCGCCTTCGATGCGCTCTACTGGCGTCTGCGCAAACAGCCGGAAGCGATTCTGCTGTCGGCCATTTCGGATCTGACGGGACAGGCTGGCATCGACCCCGCCACGCTCGTCGAGCGCGAATGCCTGCCCTGGGAGACGCTGCGGGCGCTGGCCGGCGCGCCGGGCGTGACCATCGGCGCCCACACCCTGACGCACCCGATGCTGGCCAGGCATGACGAGGCCTTCGCGCGCGCCGAGATCACCGACAGCAGGACCCGGCTCGAAACCGAACTCGGCGTCCCCATCCGGCACTTCGCCTATCCGGTCGGCGACCCCACCTCGGCCGGTCCGCGCGAGTTCGCCATGGCAAAGGCGGCGGGCTTCGCCAGCGGCGTGACGACGCGGCCGGGCCATCTCTTCACGGAGCATGCCGATCACCTCCATGCCTTGCCGCGCGTCTCGCTCAACGGTCTGCACCAGAGCGAGGCGGCCGTGAGGGCGCTGCTCTCGGGGCTGCCGTTCTGGCTCTGGAACCGGGGGCGGCGGGTGAATGTGGGGTAGGGTCCGCGCGTCATGCTCGGGCTCGACCCGAGCATCTCCGGGAAGGGATTCTCGGGTCTCCGCTGCGCTCCGCCCGAGAATGACGGCAGATCGTCAGGCCCGGTCCTTCCGTTCCATCCACTTGATCAGCGGCAGCAGCGGCAGCACCCAGGCCAGCCCGAGCGCGATATAGGCGATCGTCTGCACGAGCTTCGGCGCCGTGGTGATGCGCCCCTGCGCCAGCGCCATCGCGACCAGCGCATAGACGCAGACGAAGACGAGGATGAGGACGGTGCCGATCAGCTTGCGGTGGGTCTGTCTCATCGGGTGGTCTCGTCCTGACTTTCGGCGCGGGCGCCGGCCTGCGGCAATGCGGGCGTTGTCGGCCTCGGGCGCGCCGACTATCTGTCACCTGTCATCCCGCTTGTGAAGCGCAGCCCTTGCGACGGAAAGCCCCGGCCCCGTGACGATCGCCCTCGACCGAGCCCTCCCTGCGACCGCGCCAGCGACCAGCCATGCCGGCATTCGCCGCTGGCTCTGGGCCGTCGCGCTGCTCGTCTTCGTCATGGTCGTCGTCGGCGGCGCGACGCGGCTCACCGGCTCGGGCCTCTCCATCACCGAGTGGAAGCCGATCACCGGCGCCCTGCCGCCGCTCTCGGCCGAGACCTGGGCGAGCGAATTCGCCAAATACCGCGCCAGCCCGCAATACCAGCTGCTGAACCAGGGCATGAGCCTCGGCGAGTTCCAGTTCATCTACTGGTGGGAATGGGGCCACCGCCAGCTCGGCCGCTTCATCGGCCTGGTCTATCTTGGTGGCTTCCTCGTCATCGCTGCGCTTCGCCTTCTGCCCTGGCGCCAGACGCTAGTGCTGTTCGGCATGGGGCTGCTGCTCGGCCTGCAGGGGACGATCGGCTGGATCATGGTCGCCTCGGGCCTGCAGCCCGGCATGGTCGCGGTCGCGCCGGTCAAGCTGACGCTGCACCTGACCTTCGCCGCGCTGTTCTTCGCCTCGGTCGTCGCCTTCGCCACCTGGAAGACGCCGGCGCGCCGGGCCGAGCCAGGCCATGGACGTGCCATGGCCTGGCTGCTGCTGGCGCTGCTCTTCGGGCAGATCGCGCTCGGCGGCCTCGTTGCCGGCTCACGCGCCGGCTTTACCTACAACACCTGGCCGCTGATGGACGGCGCGCTGGTGCCTAGCGTCGAGACGCTGTTCGTGCGGCCCGCCTTCTGGGAGAACTTCGTCGACAACGCAGCGCTCGTGCAGTTCAACCACCGCATCGGCGCCTATCTCCTGCTGGCGCTGGCGCTTTGGCACATGGTGGCGCTGCGCAAGGCCGCGCCGGGCTCAGGCGGGGCCAAGCGCGCCACCGCGATCCTCGGGTTGACGCTGAGCCAGGCCGTGCTCGGCATCGTCACCTTGCTGCTGGTCGTGCCGCTCTGGGCCGGCCTCGCCCATCAGGCGCTCGGCTTCCTCGTGCTGGCGATGGGCGTCGTCCATGTGACGCGGACGGAAGGCGCGGCGCGGGGGTAAGCCTCCCCGTCATTCCGGGGCACGCCGCAGGCGTGAACCCGGAACCCACGACCGGGTGAGCGATCGCGGGGGCTCACGGAGGAGCGCTTTCGAAGAGGGCTCACCCGGTCGTGGGTTCCGGGTTCGTCGCTGCGCGACGCCCCGGAAAGACAGCGCTCAGGCCAGCGCCTGATCCAGATCGTCGATCAGGTCCTGCACGTCTTCCAGCCCGATCGACAGGCGGATCACCTGCGGACCGGCGCCGGACGCCGTCTTCTGCGCGTCGCTGAGCTGGCGATGCGTGGTCGAGGCCGGGTGGATCACCAGCGAGCGCGTGTCGCCGATATTGGCCAGATGCGAGAACAGCTTCAGTTCGGTGACGAGCTTGACGCCGGCGTCGTAGCCGCCCTTCAGCCCGAAGGTGAAGACCGCGCCCGCGCCCTTGGGCGAATAGTGCTTGGCGAGGTCATGATACTTGTCGCCGGGCAGGCCGGGATAGCTGACCCACTCCACGGCCGGATGCTTCGAGAGATGCGTTGCGACCGCCAGCGCGCTCTCGCAATGGCGCTGCATGCGCAGCGGCAGCGTCTCGATGCCGGTCAGGATCATGAAGGCGTTGAAGGGCGACAGCGCCGGGCCCATGTCGCGCAGGCCGAGCACGCGGGTCGCGATGGCGAAGGCGAAGTTGCCGAAGGTCTCGCCCAGCACCATGCCGTTGTACTCCGGCCGCGGCTTGGAGAGCATCGGGTAGCGGTCGTCGCCGACCCAATTGAACGAGCCGCCATCGACGATGATGCCGCCGATCGAGTTGCCGTGCCCGCCGAGGAACTTGGTCAGCGAATGCACGACGATGTCGGCGCCATGCTCGAAGGGGCGGATCAGGTAGGGTGTCGCCATAGTGTTGTCGACGATCAGCGGGATGTTGTGCTGCTTCGCGATCTTCGAGATGCCGGCGATGTCGACGACCACGCCGCCCGGATTGGCGATGGATTCGATGAAGATCGCCTTGGTCTTCGGCGTCACCGCGGCGGCGAAGGCGTCCAGATCGTCGGAATCGGCCCAGATCACGTTCCAGCCGAAGTTCTTGTAGGAGTGGTTGAACTGGTTGATCGAGCCGCCATAGAGCTTCTTGGCGGCGACGAACTCGTCGCCCGGCTGCATCAGCGCGTGGAAGCAGAGGAACTCGGCCGCATGGCCTGAGGCGACCGCGAGCGCCGCCGTGCCGCCCTCCAGCGCCGCGACGCGCTCCTCCAGCACCGCATTGGTCGGGTTGCCGATGCGGGTATAGATGTTGCCGAAGGCCTGCAGCCCGAACAGCGAGGCGGCATGGTCGACATCGTCGAAGACGAAGGAGGTCGTCTGGTAGATCGGCGTGGCGCGCGCGCCGGTGGCCGCATCGGGCGCGGCGCCGGCATGGATGGCGAGCGTATGGAAACCGGGTACGCGGTCGGTCATCGTCTACTCCCTGCGATCTTCTGAATGCGAGACATTGCGTTCGTTTTAACGAACGGCCCCGGCAGCGTCAATTCACGGGCGCGCGGGCCCTCACGTCCCCGGGCGGTGGATGGTCAGCTTCTGGAAGCCCTTGCCGGCAAGCACCGGCTTCTTCGACGACAGGATGCGGGAATTGATCCCCTGCCAGCCGATCTCGCCCGAGAGCCGGCCGTACTCGATCTTGGGGCAGCGGTTCATGATCACGGTGACGCCCTTCGCCTCGGCACGCGCCGCCGCATCGTCGTTGCGCACCGAGAGCTGCATCCAGATCACCTTCGGCAGCGGCTCGAGCGTCAGCGCCTCGTCGGTGAGCGGCCCGGCGGCCTCCGAGTTGCGGAAGATCTCGACCATGTCGATGGGGCCCGGCACATCCTTCAACGACGCATAGACGGTCTTGCCCAGCAGCGTCTGGCCGGCGAGGCCCGGATTGACGGGGATGACGTCATAGCCGCGGTCGAGCAGGTATTTCGTCACGATCCAGGAGGGCCGCGCCTCACTGGCCGAGGCGCCGACCAGCGCGATGCGCTTGGTGTCCTTGAGGATCTGACGGATCTGGGCGTCGGGATAGGCGTCGTGGGACATGGAAAAGGCTCTGATCCGGCAAGGAGAGGCGCGGGGAACCCCTCTCCCGTGTGGGAGAGGGGCAGGGGTGAGGGCCGGACGGCAAACCAGTGAAACGACAGCGGGCTGGGGCAGAAATCTGGTCCAGGGGCCGACACCTCACCCCTGCCCCTCTCCTTACAGGAGAGGGGTTCCCCGCGCCTACCCCTCCCAGACCGGCGCACGCTTCTCGACGAAGGCCCCGATGCCCTCTTCGGCGTCGCGCGCGAGCATGTTCTCGACCATCACGGCCGAGGCGTGGTCATAGGCCGCCGCCAGCCCCATCTCGCGCTGCTCGTAGAAGGCGCGCTTGCCGATGCGGATGGTCGCGGTGGATTTCGACGCGATCACGGCCGCCAGCCGCTTCGCCTCCGCCAGCGCGCTGCCGGCTGCGACGACGCGGTTGACCAGCCCCATCTGGGCCGCCTCGTCGGCGGGCACCATCTCGCCCAGCAGCAGCATCTCCATCGCGTGCTTGGCGGAGAGGTTGCGCGTCAGCGCCACCATCGGCGTCGAGCAGAACAGGCCGATATGAACGCCCGGCGTGCAGAAACGTGCGCCGTCGCCCGCGACCGCGAGGTCGCAGCTTGCGACGAGCTGGCAGCCCGCCGCCGTCGCCGTGCCTTCCACCGCCGCGATCACCGGCTGGGGCAGGGCGGTGATCTGCTGCATCACGCCCGAGCAGCGCCCGAGGATGTCGGCGAAATAGGCCCGCCCGCGATCGGGATCGGCGCGGTGGGCGCTCATCTCCTTGAGGTCGTGGCCGGCGCAGAAGACCGGGCCTTCGGCCGCCAGCACGACCGCCTTGACGCTTCGGTCGGCGGCAATAGTGGTGAAGCTCTCGGCCAGCGCAGCCAGCATCGCCTCGCTCAGCGGGTTGCGCGATTGCGGCCGGTCGAGCGTGAGGACGGCGATGCCCTCGCTGTCCTCGCGCCGCAGCGCGGGCGCGGCCTCGGGGCGGGCATGGGCGTTCATGGCGGTGACCTCGGCGTGTCCGTGAGCGTTTGCCTGTGCGTTTTGCCGTATTGTCCGCCGCGCTCCTCCATGCTGCAAGGGGCATCTCCTCACCGCAGCCTGTGCCGGACCGCCCGAGATGACCCTGCGCGACACCACACCCCGCATGAACGCCGCGCAGCTCGAGGCCTTTCTCGACGAGGTTTTCCCGCAGCTCCATCTCGGCGGGCGCACCTATTTCGTCGAGGAGGTCGGGCCGATGACCGCCCGCATGCGCTGCGACTATCACGAGAAGCATCTGCGCCCCGGGGGCACGATCTCGGGCCCGACCATGATGGCGCTGGCCGATCTCGCGCTCTATGCCGCGATCCTCGGCCAGATCGGCCCGGTCGCGCTCGCCGTCACCACGAGCCTGTCCTTCAACTTCCTGCGCAAGCCAGCGCCCGCCGCGCTGATCGGGGAGGCGAGGCTGCTGAAGCTCGGCAAGCGGCTGGCGGTCGGCGAGGTCTCGCTCTACTCGCAAGGGGAGAGCGAGATGGTCGCCCATGCGACGGGAACCTATTCGATTCCCGCGGAGCGCTGAGGCGGGATCGCGTTGCGGTATTCTGATACCGTTTTCGGCATTTCTCTGAAAACAATGCGTTTTTCGGGATCTCGTGCGCCCAACAGCGCTTGACACAGCTTCCGCCTGCCCCTATCCCCCGCTCACACCGTCGCCGGTCCTCCGGCGGCTTGTCCTTTTTTCAACGCTCCGAAGGGTGCCCGCGATGAAGACCATCTCGCTCAAGCCCGCCGATGTCGAAAAGAAGTGGGTTGTGATCGACGCCTCCGGGCTCGTCGTGGGTCGTCTCGCCGCGGTTGTGGCGTTGCGTCTGCGCGGCAAGCACAAGGCGGCCTACACCCCCCATGTCGACTGCGGCGACAACATCATCGTCATCAACGCCGACAAGGTGGTCCTGACCGGCCGCAAGCGCGACCAGAAGGTGTACTATCACCACACCGGCTATGCCGGCGGCATCAAGGAGCGTTCGGCCAAGTTCATTCTCGAAGGTCGCTTCCCTGAGCGGATCGTCGAGAAGGCCGTCGAGCGCATGCTGCCCCGCGGCCCGCTCTTCCGCCAGATCCTCGGCAATCTGCGCGTCTACAAGGGCGCCGAGCACCCCCATGCGGCCCAGTCGCCGGAGGCGCTCGACGTCGCCGCGCTCAACAGCAAGAATGCGAGGGTCTGACCATGGCCGAGGTTCTTCAGTCTCTCGAGCAGCTCGGCCAGGTCGCCAAGACCGCGCAGCCGGATGCTCCCGTCCACGTCAAGAAGGTCGATGCGCAGGGCCGCGCCTATGCCACCGGCAAGCGCAAGAACGCCATCGCCCGCGTCTGGATCAAGCCCGGCACCGGCAAGATCACGGTCAACACCCGTGACCAGGAAGTGTACTTCGCGCGCCCCGTGCTGCGCATGGTCCTCCAGCAGCCGCTGCAGCTCGTCGATCGCCTGACCCAGTACGACGTCGTCGTCACGGTCAAGGGCGGCGGTCTCTCCGGCCAGGCCGGCGCGGTGCGCCATGGCATCTCCAAGGCCCTGACCTTCTACGAGCCCGAGCTTCGCGGCCCGCTCAAGAAGGAAGGCTTCCTGACCCGCGACTCGCGCGTCGTCGAGCGCAAGAAGTTCGGCAAGGCCAAGGCCCGCCGCAGCTTCCAGTTCTCGAAGCGCTGATCGTTTCCAGACTGTCCGATATGTGGAAAGGGCGGCTCGCAAGAGCCGCCCTTTTCGTATTGACTGCTCCCCTAGCCCTCATCCTGAGGAGACCGCGAAGCGGTCGTCTCGAAGGATGCTCCAGGAGGCTCCGGTGACATCTGGAGCATCCTTCGAGACGCGGGCCATGGGCCCGCTCCTCAGGATGAGGACTCGGGTCTGCAACGCGATCATACAAGGAGCCCCCCATGTCCCGCCCCATCCTCCTCGTCACCGGCGGCAGCCGGGGCATCGGCGCCGCCATCTGCGTGATGGCCGCGCAGCGCGGCAATGACGTCGCGGTGAACTACCAGAGCGCGGCGAAGGCCGCGGCCGAGGTCGTGGCGGCCTGCGAGGCGGCCGGAGCGAAGGCGGTCGCGCTGCAGGGCGACATGGCCGTGCAGGACGACATCGCCCGCGTCTTCGCGGAAGCGCAGGCTGCACTCGGCCCGCTGACCCATGTCGTCAATAATGCCGGCATCACCGGCCCGGGGAGCAAGCTCGCCGAGGCCGACCCGCAGACCATCCGCACCTGCATCGACGTCAATGTCACCGGCGCGATCCTGGTGGCGCGCGAGGCGACGCGTGCGCTGCTCGCCAATCCCGACGCGAAGGGCAGGGCCATCGTCAACATCTCCTCGATCGCGGCAGGGCTGGGCTCGCCCGACGAGTTCGTCTGGTACGCGGCCTCCAAGGGCGCGATCGATTCCCTGACGCTGGGCATGGCGAAGGAGCTGGCGCCCGCCGGCATCCGGGTCAATGCGGTGGCGCCGGGCATGACCGAAACGGAGATCCACGCTCTGTCCTCGGGCGAGCCCGGCCGCGTCGCCCGCATCGCGCCAACGATTCCGCTCAGGCGGGCTGCCCAGCCCGAGGAGATCGCGGAGGTCGTGCTCTTCGCCCTGTCGGAGGCGGCGTCCTACGTCGTCGGCTCGATCCTGCGCGTCGGCGGCGGGCGGTAGCCTTTGCCGCAATGCTGCGATCGCCGCAGGCGGAGACGCGTCGGTTTGCCCTTAGGCGCGCGGCGGGTATAGCTCCGCCCCGCAGCCTAGCAGCAGGGACATGAACGAAGCGATGGCCGCGTGGCTCTATCAGATACACTCCACCGTGCTGATCAGCCTGGCGGTGACGCTGGCGCTCGGGATCTGCGTGGCCGCGCCCTGGGTCGCGCATCGCATGTTTCGGCTGAAGCCGAACCTGGAGCGGTCTGCGGCCGCGCTCGATGCGTTCAAGCTGATCGGCCCGCTCACCGGCATCTTCACTGCCTTCCTGCTGCTGCAATCGGTCAATCGTCTTCATGATGCGCGCCGACTGGTCGAGAGCCAGGCGATGAACCTGCTGCAGCTCGACCGCGCGCTGGGCCGCATCGACTCCGCCGAGGCCGCCGATGCCCGCCGGGCAGTGCGTGATTATGCCCGTATCCTGGTCGATCGCGGATGGCCGGCGATGCGCGCTCAGAGGCCGAGCCCCGATGTGGCGACGGCTCTGAGCGCTTTGTCGGGGCACGTCGATGTTCTGGCTAAAACCATCAAGGGAGACGGGAGTACGCTGGAACTGATCTCGGCCGGCCTCGAATCCATCGGCGATATTCAATCGCAGATCGAGGCTTCGGCGGCCGGCGGTCTGCCAGACACCTTCTGGCTCGCCGTGATCCTGCTTTTGCTGCTGATGACGGCGGAGGCGGCGATGATTGTGCCGCGATGGGTGGTGATCCTGCCGCTGGCCGGCTACTCCGGCGCGATCGGTCTCCTGATCGGGCTTCTGTTCGTCATGGACAGGCCCTTTCTCGGTGACCAGAGTGCCGATCCCTCTCCGATCGAGCGCAGCATCGCCACGCTCGACCTGCGGGCCCAGCTCATGTCGCGCCCACCTCAGGCCAGGCCATGAGGGGCTCATTCACCGTCCCGGACTCCGACACATGCGCGTCCTCCTGATCCTCATCGCCTTCGGCATGGTCGCCGTGCCCGCCCTGCTCGCGTTGGCGCGCCGCGACCTGCCGCGCGGGCGGCGCATCGCCAACGCGCTCGTGATCTTTCTGGCGCCGGCCATCGCGCTCGGCCTGATCCATGGCGTGCCGGAGCTGGATGGGCGTGCGCTGCAGAACCCAGTCGCCTGGACGACGCTGCGGCTGGTGCTTTCGGGGCTGGCACTGATCCTGCCCTGGTGCCTCTATGTCTGGCTGGTGGGGCGCCGCCCGTGAGGAGGACGCGTCGCGATGACTGAGCAGGCCGGCCCCGGTTCGATCGACCACGCCTTCACCGGCGAGCGCCGCGGCGGCGCGGCCGACCCGACCTATGCCGGGGCGCTCTCCTTCATGCGGCGGCGCTATGGCAAGGACGTCGCCGGCTGCGATCTCGTGATCTGGGGCGTCCCGTTCGATCTCGCCGTGACGAACCGGCCCGGCGCCCGCTTCGGCCCGCAGGCGCTGCGCCGCGCCAGCGCGATCTTCGACGGCGACCCGCAATACCCCTCCGGCCTCGATCCCTTCGCGCATCTGGCGGCGGTCGACTATGGCGACTGCCTGCTGCCGCGCGGCGATCTGCCAGGCTGCGCGCGGGCCATCGAGACACAAGCCGCCGGCATCCTCGCCTCCGGCGCGCATCTGGTGACGCTGGGCGGCGACCATTTCGTCACGCTGCCGCTGCTGCGCGCCCATGTCGCCCGCCATGGCCGGCTCGCCCTGATCCAGTTCGACGCGCATCAGGACAGTTGGGACGACGGCGTCGGCGCCATCGGCCACGGCTCCTTCGTGCTGGAGGCGGTGCGCGAGGGGCTGATCGACATCGGGCGCTCGATCCAGATCGGCATCCGCACCGTCGCGCCGCGCGACGGCGGCATCGAAATCCTCGACGCCTACACCGTCCACGAACGCGGTGTCGCGGGAACGCTCGCGCGGATCCGCGAGCGGGTCGGGGAGGGGCCGGCCTATCTCACCTTCGACATCGACGCGCTCGACCCCGCCTTCGCGCCGGGCACGGGCACGCCGGTCTCGGGTGGGCTGTCCGCCGAGCAGGCGCTGCGGCTGATCTGGGGCCTGCGTGACCTCGACATCCGCGGCATGGATCTCGTCGAGGTCTCGCCTCCTTACGACCATGCGGACATCACCGCGATCGCCGGCTCGACCCTGGTGCAGCACCACATCCAGGCGCTGGCGCTGAAGAAGACGCGTTGAATCGGACTATCCGCGGACGGCGCCAAGCGATTCCGATCGTTGAGGAACCCGCGTCATGCTCGGGCTCGACCCGAGCATCTCAGGCCGAACCACACGCCTGCCTCACGCCTGAGAGAAGTTCTTTGGCCTCGCTCCGCGCCGCGCGAGAATGACGATGCAATTGACAGCGCTCCCTCCCTCCCTCATATCCCGCTCATGACCATGAGCCTGTCCCGACGTCGCACCGCACCGGCCGCCCTTGCGCGACCGCGATGACGCTCGGCCTGCAGCCCGATTGTCCGCGACCGCGCCCGGAGCGCGGTTTTTTTATGCCCGAAGCCGGCCAAGCATCTTGAGCCGATCCCCCAGACGCCTTGCGAGGGTCCGATGAGCCAGAACCCGAAATCCATCTTCATCGACGGCGAAGCCGGCACCACCGGGCTCGGTATCCGCGACCGCCTGGCGGCGATGCCGGGCGTCGTCGTCCGCAGCATCGATCCCGACAAGCGCAAGGACCCGGCGGCCCGCCAGGAAATGATGGCGCAGGTCGATCTGGTCGTGCTCTGCCTGCCGGACGACGCCGCCAAGGAATCGGTCACGCTCGCCGACGCGCTGGGAGCGAAGTCGCCCAAGATCGTCGACGCCTCGACCGCCTATCGCGTCGCGCCGGACTGGGTCTACGGCTTCGCCGAGCTGGAACACGGCCACGCCGCCACCATCGCCAAGGCGACCCGCGTCTCCAACCCCGGCTGCTATCCCACCGGCGGCATCGCGCTGCTGCGGCCGCTGGTCGATGCCGGCTTCATCCCGCCCGATCACCCCGTCACCATCAATGCGGTGTCGGGCTATTCCGGCGGGGGCAAAAGCATGATCGAGGCCTATGAGGCCGGCACCGCGCCGGCCTTCGAGCTCTATGGGCTCGGCCTCAAGCACAAGCACCTGCCCGAGCTGCAGCGGTATGCGCGGCTGTCGCGGCGGCCGATCTTCATTCCCTCGGTCGGCAACTTCCGGCAGGGCATGCTGGTTTCGGTGCCGCTGCATCTCGACACGCTGCCGGGCAAGCCCAAGGCGGCCGATCTCGCCGATGCGCTGGCCGAGCATTACGCCGGCTCGACCTATGTCTCGGTCGTGCCTGCAGCGCAGGCCGGCGGCAAGCTCGAGCCGCAGGCGCTCAACGACACCAACAAGCTGGAGCTGCGGGTCTTCGGCGACGACGATCTGCGCCAGGCCGTGCTGGTCGCGCGGCTCGACAATCTCGGCAAGGGTGCGTCGGGCGCCGCCGTGCAGAACATCCGGCTGATGCTCGGCCTGCCGGAGAAGTGAGCCGGCGCCCTAGGGCGGTGCTAACAAAAAAAGGGCCGCGCGAGCGGCCCTTTTCCAGTTGAGGAGGGGCGTCTCAGCCCTGATAGGCCTTGAAGTGCTGCTGCTGCTCGCCGAGGCCCTCGATACCGAGCTTGACGACCTCGCCGCCCTTCAGGAAGCGCGGCGGCTTGAAGCCGAGGCCGACGCCGGGCGGCGTGCCGGTGGTGATGACATCGCCCGGATCCAGCCGCATGAACTGGCTGATATAGTGGACGAGATAGGCGCAGCCGAAGATCATCGTCTTGCTCGAGCCGTTCTGGACGCGCTCGCCATCGACTTCGAGCCACATGGCGAGGTTCTGGACGTCCTTGACCTCGTCCGTCGTCACCAGCCAGGGGCCGAGCGGGCCGAAAGTCGGGCAGCCCTTGCCCTTGGCCCACTGGCCGCCACGCTCGATCTGGAACTCGCGCTCCGAGACGTCGTTGCAGACGGCGAAGCCCGCGATCGCGGCCATGGCCTTGTCTTCCGGGATGTAGGAGCCGCCGTCGCCGATGACGATGGCGAGCTCGACCTCCCAGTCCGTCTTCTTCGAGCCCTTGGGAATGATCACGTCGTCATTCGGGCCGACGATGCAGTTCGGCGCCTTGTTGAAGAGAATCGGCTCCTTCGGGATCTCGGCGCCGGTCTCGGCCGCGTGGTCGGCGAAGTTCAGGCCGACCGCGATGAAGTTGCGGACATCGCCGACGCAGGCGCCGATGCGCGGCGCGCCGTCGACCTTGGGCAGCGTCTCGGGATCGATCGCCCGAATTTTCGCCAGCGAGCTGGACGTCAGGGCCTTGCCGGCGAGGTCGGGGATGGTGCCCGAGAGGTCGCGCAGGACGCCCTTGGCGTCGAGGAGACCGGGCTTTTCGGCGCCCGCAGCTCCGAAGCGTAGCAGTTTCACGTCGTTTCCCCCGTTTCAAACGATCTAATTGGGGTGCGATCCTGACAAGAGGCCGGGCCGAAAGACAAGTCCATTCGCGCGCATGGCGTGGCTGCGGCCAGCGGCCGGGCCGAATGTTGCGGGAATGCCACTCCTACCGTCAAAGCGGATTGCCTCTCTGTTGGGCTGGACTGCTCCGATACGAACCAGAAACCGAAAAACCGGCGATAGTTCTTATATAAACGATATCTTTGACGGCGGCGCGGAGCCGGCAACATGAATTATCGTCGATTTCGCGTGATTTCCGCGGTTGCCCCAGCGTCAGAAAGCGGGGCGGGCGGGAAAACGGCACGTTCGCGGCGGGATTGCGGCGGGAACCGCCTCACGGCATGCTCGGATTCGAGCGGGGCCTTGCGCCCCGAAGAAACAGTCAGACGGGATGGATTCCATGAAGGGCATCGTTCGCACAGCCGCCGTGGCCACGGTTTCGATGGCGGCGCTCCTCGCCGCCGGCGCCGCCCAGGCCGGCTCCTTCGCGATCCGCAGCGGCCAGAGCGCGGAAGGCCTCGGCATGGCCTATGCCGGCGCGGCCTCGGGCGGCATCGGCATGGGCGCCATGGCCTGGAACCCGGCGACGATCACCATGTTCCCCGGCCGCAACAGCCAGTGGAACTTCACCTATCTCAACGCCAACGCCGCCTATGACCCGACCTCGGCGACCCGGCTCGGCTCGCCGGTGGGCCCGCTGAACCCGATCCAGAACGGCTCCGGCAACATCGGAGGTGACGGCGCCTTCATCCCGGCCTCCTATTCGGCCTGGCAGCTCACCGACCGGTTCTGGGTCGGCCTGACCACCGGCGCGCCCTTCGGCCTGCGCTCCAAGGCCGACAATCAGGTCTATGCCGGCCAGGTCTATGGTCGCTCGGCCACGCTGCGCACGATCAACGTCTCGCCGACGATCGGCTATAAGGTCAATGACTGGCTCTCCTTCGGTGCGGCCTTCCAGGTGCAGTACCTCAAGGCGAACCTGAAGAACGCCACCGGCGCCACCCTGCCGGCCGCGATCGGGCCGTTCGCCCCGAACCAGATCCTGAAGGGCGACACGATCGACTTCGGCTTCCGCGTCGGCGCGACGCTGACGCCGCGCGAGGGCACGACGATCGGTATCGCCTACCGCTCCTCGATCCACCAGACGCTGGAGGGCACGATCTCGACGGTCGCCGGTGTCGCCCCGATCAAGGCCAATCTCAACCTGCCGGACTCGGTGGTCTTCGGTGTGTCGCAGGTCATCAACGACCAGTGGCAGGCCCATCTCGGCGTCGAATGGACGAACTGGAGCCGCTTCCGCCGCATCCCCATCGTCAGCCAGATCAGCGGCCTGCCGATCTCGAGCCTGAACTTCGTCTATGACGACAGCTGGTATTTCAGCGGCGCGCTCGAATACAAGTACAACCGGGACCTGACGCTGCGCGCCGGTATCGCCTATGAGCTGTCGCCGGTGAACGACACCAACCGCACCGTCTTCATCTCGGACAATGACCGCCTCTGGCTCTCGGCGGGTGCGAGCTACCAGGTCTCCGAAAAACTCAAGCTCGACCTCGGCTACACCTACATCCATGTGAACAAGGCCAAGGTGAACTATGGCGGCACCCATCCGCAGCAGGGCCCGGTCTTCTTCACCGCCGAGGCCAAGCCCTATATCCACATCGTCTCGGCCGGCTTGACCTATCGCTGGGACAACCCGGCCCAGACCATCCCGGTGCAGCCGGCGGTTCGCAAGTTCTGAGGCAGCGCTCGTCTCGACATGAAAAAGCCGGTCCTCGCGGGCCGGCTTTTTTGTTTGCTGTCTGCGCCGGCGGCGCAATCGAGCCTGTTGGCCTCACGCCTTCTTCAGCACATAGGTCCCCGGCGCATCGGCCAGCGCCGGCAGCTTGCCTGAGCCCGGCACCCGCGCCTTCACGCGTTTGGGCGCCTGCGCCTCGACCCAGGAGAACCAGTGCGGCCACCAGGAGCCCGGATGCTCCTGCGCCGCCCCGATCCAGTCCTCATAGGTCCCGCGCGGCGGGCCGCCGGTCCAGTACTGGTACTTCACCTTGCCCGGCGGGTTGACCACCCCGGCGATATGGCCCGAGCCCGCGACGATGTAGTCGACCGGGCCGCCGAAGCACTGCGAGCCGGTGAAGACCGAGCGGGCCGGGGCGATGTGGTCCTCGCGGGTGGCGAGGTTGTAGATCGGGATCGTCACCTTCTTGAGATCGAGCCGCTGGCCGCCGATCACCATCTCGCCCTTGGAGAGCTTGTTCTCGAGATAGCAGTTGCGCAGATAGAAGGAGTGGTTCGCCGCCGGCATCCGCGTCGAATCGGAGTTCCAGTAGAGCAGGTCGAAGGGCGTCGGCGCCTTGCCCTTCAGGTAGTTGTTGACCGCATAGGACCAGATCAGATCGTTGGGCCGCAGCATGTTGAAGGCACCCGCCATGCGCGCGCCGTCGAGATAGCCGCTCTTGGTCATCTGCTCCTCGACGGCCCGGATCTGCTCCTCATCGACGAAGACGGACAGTTCGCCGGCCTGCGCGAAATCGACCTGGGTGGTGAAGAAGGTGGCGCTGTCGATGCGCTTGTCCTTCATCGCCGCCATATAGGCCAGCGTGACGCCGAGCAGCGTGCCGCCGACGCAATAGCCGATGGTGCTGACCTTCTTCTCGCCCGTCGCCTGCTCGATCGCATCCAGCGCCGCGAAGATGCCCTCCCGCATGTAGCTCTCGAAATCCTTCGCCGCGTGCCGCTCGTCCGGGTTGACCCATGAGATGCAGAACACGGTCAGTCCCTGGGCGACCGCCCAGCGGATGAAGCTCTTCTCGGCGTTGAGATCGAGGATGTAGAACTTGTTGATCCAGGGCGGCACGATCAGGAGCGGGCGCTTCAGCACCGTCTCGGTTGCGGGCGCGTACTGGATCAACTCGATGATATCGTTGCGGAAGATGACCTTTCCGGGCGTCGAGGCGATGTTGACGCCGATCCTGAAGGCGCCCGGATCGGACTGGCGGATCTTGAGTTCGCCGCGGCCGGCCTCGATGTCCTCGGCCAGCATCTTCATGCCGCGCACCAGATTCTCGCCGTTCTGCTTCAGTGTTTCGCGCAGCAGTTCGGGATTCGTCGCGACGAAGTTGGAGGGCGAGAGCGCGCTGGCGATCTGCTTGACGTAGAAGCGCGCCTTTTCGCGGGTGTGGGGATCGAGGTCCTCGGCCTTGTCGACCATCGTCTCGGCCCAGCGTGAGCCGATCAGATAGGCCTGCTTGACGAAGTCGAACATCGGATGGGCCGACCAGTCGGGGTCGGCGAAGCGGCCGTCGCGCTTGTCCGGCTCGATGACGGGCGTCGCCTCCTCGCCGCTGGCCCGCTTGAGCATCGTGCTCCACAGGGTCAGGAAATCGCCGGTCAGCGAGGCCTGCGCCTCGATGATCTTGCGCGGGTCGGAGACCCATTTCTCGGCGACGCGGCCCAGCGTCTTGACCATTTCGCTGGCCTCGTCGGCCTGCCCGCCCTTGGCCTCGCCGCGCTCGATCGGCTTGAGATAGGCGGCAGTGACCTTGCCGTATTCCTCGACGAGGCGGCTCATGTTCTGGGCGAATGCGTCGAGATCGGGCGCCGGCATCTCGGCCGGGCCGGTCTTATCCCCGGACGTCTCCCCGGCTCGCCGGTCCATCGCGTTCTCCCCGTCGCACGTCTTCTGAGGGGATGCTGTCTGCTCCCCATTTTGGTCCTATTAAGGACGTAACGGATATCGACTACAAAGAGAATTCCGCAACGCGCCGGATCGACCCATGCCGCAAGCCCGACACCAGTCCTCGCCGCTCCTGCCCATGCTGATGGTCGCGGGCTGGGCGCTCGCCGCGGCGGGCTGCGCGGGCGAGGCCGGCAAAACCGTCGCCGAGGCGGCCGGGATGGCCACCACGGCCGCCGAGCCCAAGCCCTTCGTGCAGGAAACGCGGCCGGCGAACATGGCTTATCTGCCGGTCGGCACCTCCTCTGCGGAATTGCCCTTGTGCAAGGCGGATCCCGGCCCGGTTGATTTGACGCCGGCAACGGACACCGACCTCTTCGGCCGCCCCGTGATCGTGCCGCGCAAGCCGCCCCCGCCGTGTAAGCCGCGCGCCGAGTTCAAGGCGATTGAGGCCGAACTCGAGGCCCAGCGCGCTGCAAACGAGGCCGCCGGAACCCGGGCCCAAAAGCTCGGGTCCACGCCCGCCCCCAAGCCTGCAGCGCTGCCGACCAACTGAGCGCACCCGGGCCACCGGCGCCCATGCCGCCCCTTGGCCGTCACCGATTGAATCTTGCGTTTTTTGTATCCTCGTGACCAAAGATGCCGCGAGAGGCGTGTTGCGCGCAACGATCTGAATCGCCAGAGGAGGGCCCGGCACCGTTTGGGGGTGGCCGCACGTCCTCCCGAAGACAAGGATGCCGGCCCGCCCGGCGAAGGAACCGTTCGAATGGCCGACTTTCACCGCATCAAGCGCCTGCCGCCCTATGTTTTCGAGCAGGTCAACAAGATCAAGGCCGCAGAACGCGCCAAGGGCGTCGACATCGTGGATCTCGGCATGGGCAATCCCGATCTGCCGGCGCCCAGGCACGTCATCGAGAAACTGGTCGAGACCGCCGGCAAGCCGCGCACCGACCGCTATTCGGCCTCCAAGGGCATCGGCGGCCTGCGCCGTGCCCAGGCGCATTATTACGAGCGCCGCTTCGGCGTGAAGCTCAATCCCGATACCCAGGTCGTCGCGACGCTGGGGTCGAAGGAGGGCTTCGCCAACATGGCGCAGGCCATCACCGGGCCGGGTGATGTCGTGCTCGTGCCCAATCCGAGCTACCCGATCCACGCCTTCGGCTTCCTGATGGCGGGCGGCGTCATCCGCTCCGTGCCGGCCGAGCCGACGCCCGCCTTCTTCCCGGCGCTGGAGCGGGCGATGATCCATTCGGTGCCCAAGCCGATCGCGCTCGTCACCTGCTATCCGGCCAACCCGACCGCCTACACCGCCTCGCTGGATTTCTACCGGGACCTCGTCGCCTTCGCGAAGAAGCACGAGCTGATCCTGCTCTCGGACCTCGCCTATGCCGAGGTCTATTTCGACGAGAACGACCCTCCGCCCTCGATGCTGCAGGTGCCGGGCGCGATGGACGTCACCGTCGAGTTCACCTCGATGTCCAAGACCTTCTCCATGGCCGGCTGGCGCATGGGCTTCGCGGTCGGCAACGAGCGGCTTCTGGCGGCGCTCGCCCGGGTGAAGTCCTATCTCGACTATGGCGCCTACACCCCGATTCAGGTCGCGGCGGCGGCCGCCCTCAACGGCCCCGACGACTGCATCCGCGAGATGCGCGACATCTACCGCAAGCGCCGCGACGCGCTGGTCGAGAGCTTCGGCAAGGCCGGCTGGGAGTTTCCGGCACCGGCGGCCTCGATGTTCGCCTGGGTGCCGATCCCCGAGAAATTCCGCCATCTCGGCTCGCTCGAGTTCTCGAAGCTCCTGATCGAGAAGGCCGAGGTCGCGGTCGCGCCGGGCATCGGCTTCGGCGAGCATGGCGACGACTATGTCCGGATCGCCATCGTCGAGAACGAACAGCGCATCCGCCAGGCCGCCCGCAATGTTGGCCGCTTCCTCAAGGGCGCCGACCATACGCTGCACAACATCATCCAGATGCCGAAGGCGGGGTAGGGGGCGCGCAACGCGTCATTGCGAGCGCAGCGAAGCAATCCAGAAGCTGCAGGGCTCGAGGGCCCCTGGATTGCTTCGTCGCTTCGCTCCTCGCAATGACGGTAAGGGCTGCGCCGTTGGACTGGACCGCGACCCCGAAACATGGGAACCCGTCGCCACGGACGTGTCCGTCCGGAATGGGGCTTCCACGCGCGATGATCAGCAAAGGCCGTCTGCTCGCCGGTGGCGTGGTTCTCTTCGCGCTGGTCTGCCTACTCAGCACCTTCGACTTCTCGCGGGGGCGCGTGCCCGAGACGAACTCGCCGCTGATTTCGGACGTTCTCGCCGCGACCACCGCCCGCGAATGCGGCCGCGACGCCACGGAGGTGGTCTCCCGCCATCTGCCGCCTGGCATCGAGCAGGCGGCGGCTGAGAAAATCCTCGCCGAGGCCGTGATCTTACCGCCGCGACCCTGGTTCTGGACGCCCGTGAACGAGACCGCCACGACGTGGAACGGGGACACGCTGGAAGCGCTGCGCACCATCAAGATCACCGCCTTCGGCACCAATCTGCTGCGCATTCACATGACCTTTGGAGAGGGCAAGCTGCGTCGCCTGGCGGCCGACGTCATCTGCCGCTTCGGCTGAGGCCAAGTCCAGGCTTCGCCGTTGACTCGCACGCGTCCCTCATGCGACGCCGCCGCCATGACCAGCGCCTCCGCCCAACCCGCCGCCACCCCCCTCCGCATCGGCCTTGCCGGGCTGGGAACCGTCGGCGCCTCGGTGCTGCGCATCCTGCGCCGGCAGGAGAATGCGCTGAGCGAGCGCTGCGGCCGCGCCATCCGCGTCACCGCCGTCAGCGCCCGCGACAGGACCCGTGATCGTGGCGTCGATCTCGGCGGGCTGACCTGGTTCGACGATCCCGTCGCCCTTGCGCGCTCGTCCGAGATCGACTGCCTGGTGGAATTGGTCGGTGGTTCCGAGGGCCCGGCCAAGGCCGCGGTCGAGGCGGCGCTGTCGGCCGGCAAATCGGTCGTCACCGCCAACAAGGCCCTGCTCGCCCATCACGGCGTCGCGCTCGCGACGCTGGCGGAGGAGAAGGGCGTCGCGCTCGCCTTCGAGGCCTCCGCGGCCGGCGGCATCCCGATCGTCAAGACGCTGCGCGAGGCGCTCGCCGGCAACAGCGTGACGCGGCTCTATGGAATCCTCAACGGCACCTGCAACTACATCCTCTCGCGCATGGAGATGGAGGGGCTGACCTTCGAGGCCTGCCTGAAGGACGCGCAGCGCCTGGGCTATGCCGAGGCCGACCCGACCTTCGACGTCGAGGGCTACGACACCGCCCACAAGCTCGCCATCCTCACCAGCCTCGCCTTCGGCACGAAGATCGACGCCGAAGCGATTCATGTCGAAGGCATTTCCTCGATCACACCGCTCGACCTGAAGATGGCCGACGAACTCGGCTACCGGATCAAGCTGCTCGGCGTCGCCGAGCGGACCAAGGCCGGCATCGAGCAGCGGGTGCACCCGACCATGGTGCCGAAGTCGTCGGCCATCGCGCAGGTAATGGGCGTGCTCAACGCCGTCACGGTCGATGCCGATGCGGTGCGCGAACTGACCCTCGTCGGCCCCGGCGCCGGTGGCGACCCCACCGCGTCGGCCGTCGTCGCCGACATCGCCGACATCGCCCGCGGCAGGGCGGGGCTGCCCTTCGGCCTGCCGGTGGCACGGCTCGAGACCGCGGCGCGCACGCCGATGCAGCGCCATGAGGGCGGCTATTATGTCCGCCTCTCGGTGGTGGACCGCCCCGGCGCCGCGGCCGGCATCGCCACCCGCATGGCCCAGGCCGACATCTCGCTGGAGAGCATCGTGCAGCGCCGCTCGGCCGCCGCTGCGGCGCAGGATCCGGCCGGCCGCTCGGGCACGCCGGTGCCGGTCGTGCTGATCACCTACGCCACGAGCGAGGCCGCGATCCGCTCCGCCCTCGCGCAGGTCTCGGCCGACGGCCACATCGCAGAACCGCCGCAAGTCATCCGGATCGAACGGGAGTAGGCTTCAGGCGTTGTCATCCCCGTGACCGCTCGCCGCCGACCGCAAAACCAAAGGGAACCGCTCATGTCCGACGATCTCCGCATTTCCTCCTCCCAGATCATCGAGCGCTATCTCTCGATGGAACTGGTGCGCGTCACCGAGCGCGCGGCGGTCTCGGCGGCGCGCCTGCGCGGCCATGGCAACGAGAAGGCGGCGGACCAGGCGGCGGTCGACGCGATGCGCCGCGAGCTCAACCGCCTGCCGATCGACGGCGAGATCGTCATCGGCGAGGGCGAGCGCGACGAGGCGCCGATGCTTTTCATCGGCGAGAAGGTCGGCACGCGGCAGGGCCCGAAGGTCCATATCGCCGTCGATCCGCTCGAGGGCACCACGCTCTGCGCCAAGGACATGCCCGATTCGATCGCCGTCATGGCGATGGCGGAAGCCGGCAAGCTGCTCAACGCCCCCGACGTCTACATGGACAAGATCGCGATCGGCCCGGGTTATGCTCGCGGCGTCGTCGATCTCGACGCTTCGGCCACCGACAACATCCACGCGCTCGCCAAGGCCAAGGGCGTCAAGCCGAGCGAAATCTCGACGCTGATCATGGACCGTCCGCGCCATGCCAGGCTGATCGAGGAGGTCCGCAAGACCGGCTGCTCGATCCGCCTGATCACCGATGGCGACGTCGCCGGCGTGATCTACTGCACCGAGCCGCACAAGACCGGCATCGACCTCTATCTCGGCATTGGCGGCGCGCCCGAGGGCGTGCTGGCCGCGGCGGCGCTGCGCTGCGTCGGCGGCCAGATGCAGGGCCGCCTGATCCTCGACACCGAGGAGAAGCGGGCGCGCGCCCTGACCATGGGCATCACCGACCCCAACAAGAAGTACAGCATGGAAGAGATGGCCTCCGGCGACACCATCGTCTGCGCCACCGGCGTCACCAATGGCGGCATGCTGAAGGGCGTGAAGTTCGGCAAGGACGTGATCGAGACGGAAACGATCGTCTACCGCTCGATCACCGGCACGGTCCGCCGCATCCATGGCGAGCATCGCGACTTCGGCAAGTTCAAGCTGGATTGAGCGGGGCCGGCGGTGACGGCGGGGAGGCGACGGTCCCAGGGCAAACCTGTCCGCGCCGACCCGATCAGTCCCAAGGGTCCTTGATACCTCCTCCCAGGAAGCGTTCCTGTCGGCCGTCAGGATAGACCCTCCGGCAGCCGCCCTTGAGGCCCAGCGGCGTGTTCGATTGTCCGTTGAGCGCGCCTTCGACAATACGGTTCGTCGCCCGGGCGAGGCCATAGAGCAGATCGTAGCCGGGCCGATCGTTCGATTGCGACATCTGGCCCACCAAGAACCGCCCGTGCCGAAGCTCGCTGTCGGCGGCGGACGAGCAGCCAAGAATCCTGATCTTGCAGGTCGGGTCGAGAAACGATCCGAGCCAGCCTCCGAGCGGAACGATGGTCTTGCTCGTCAGCTCCTGGCCGACGATGACGCGGCCCGGTCCTCCGTGCCCGACGATGAACAGCTGGGTGATGTTCTCGATGCCGTTGCGGCCGAGCCAGCTACCGGCGGCACCTGCCGTGTCGAGCGGCCTCTGCCGTTCCTTCACGACCTGAACATGGCAAATGCTGCTTTCCTTCCGCTGGCTACGGACGATGGGCGCAACGGTCTCATGGACGTAGAAGTAGCTGAACCCTGGCGCCAGGTACCCTCCGTCTTCCCGCGGCATCGGCGTTGCCCCTCCTCCATGTCCGTCGCCTCGATTCGGCCGAGAAGCGTTCGAGGCCGCGTGGCGATGATAACGCCGCGTCTCGAGGGCGCGTCCTCCAAACGAGTGAGCCGTCGCCCGTGAACCACTCCCGGCCGCTGTTGACGCCCGCGGCAGGGTGGGCGACCCAGTCGCCATGAGTCTCATCCCCCCGCGTGCCTTTCTCGGCGTCACCCGTTCCGCCCTGGGCCGGCCCTGGCGCGACCGGCTCGATGCCGCCGGGCTCGGCCGCGCCGAGGCGCTGGCGCAGGTCGAGGGCATTCCCGACATCCTGGCGCGGCTCCTGGCCGGCCGCGGGGTCGAGCCCAACGAGGCGCAGTCCTTCCTCGAGCCCAAGCTGCGCGACCTGCTGCCCGATCCGGGAACGCTGATCGACATGGGCCCCGCCGCGGCACGGCTCGCCCGCGCGGTCGAAAGCGGCGAGCGTGTCGCGATCTTCGGCGATTACGACGTCGACGGCGCCTGCTCGGCGGCGCTGCTGGCGGGCTTCCTGACGGAAGGGGGCGCCCGTCCGCGCATCCACATCCCCGACCGCTTGATTGAGGGCTACGGACCCAACAGCGAGGCGATCCGGCAGCTGGCAGCGGAAGGCGCGACGCTGCTGGTCACGGTCGATTGCGGGACCACCAGCCACGAGCCTCTGGCCGAGGCCAGGCGGCTCGGCCTCGACGTCGTCGTGCTCGACCATCACCAGGCGCCGGAGCGGCTGCCGGAGGTCGAGGCGCTGGTCAATCCCAACCGGCAGGACGATCTGTCCGGACTGGGCCATCTCTGCGCGGCCGGCGTCGTCTTCCTGGCGCTGGTGGCGACGCGGGCCGAACTGCGCCGCCGCGGCGCCTGGGCCTCGCGCGGGGGCGAGCCCGACCTGCTCGCCGCGCTCGACCTCGTCGCGCTGGCGACGGTCGCCGATGTGGTGCCGCTGCATGGCCTCAACCGCGCCTTCGTCCGCCAGGGCCTCGCCATCCTGCGCGGGCGAGCGCGGCCCGGACTGGCGGCGCTGATGGATGTCGCCGGACTCGACGGGCCGGTCCAGCCCTGGCATCTCGGCTTCCTGCTCGGCCCGCGCATCAATGCCGGCGGCCGCATCGGCGATGCGGGCCTCGGCGCCCGCCTCCTGCTGACGGCTGACGAGATCGAGGCCCGCTCGATCGCCGCCGAACTCAACCGCCTGAACCAGGAGCGCCAGGAGATCGAGCGCCAGGCCGTGATCGAGGCGATCTCGCAGGCCGACCACGCCCTGATGCGCGATCCCGCCCTGTCCGTGCTGCTGGCGAGCTCGCCGGACTGGCATCCCGGCATCGTCGGCCTGGTCGCGGCGCGGCTGAAGGAGCGCTTCCGCAAGCCGGCCTTCGCGCTCGCCCTGAACGGGGAGGGTGGCGCCACCGGCTCGGGCCGCTCGGTCGCCGGCGTCGATCTCGGCCGCGCCGTGCGTGCCGCCGTCGAGGCCGGGCTCGCGGTCAAGGGCGGCGGCCATGCCATGGCGGCCGGCGTCACGCTGGCGCCGGGGCAGGATGCGGTCTTCCATGCCTTCCTCGCCCAGCGCCTCGCCGCGGAGGTGGGGGCAGCTGGCGAATCGGAGGCCCTGCTCGTCGATGCCGCGCTCAGTGCCGGCGGCGCGACGCCGCGGCTGCTGGCCGAGATCGACAGGGCCGGCCCCTTCGGCCAGGGCAGTCCGGAGCCGGTCTTCGTCTTTCCCGCGCATCGGCTGACCGACGTGGTCGACATCGGCAGCGGCGGCCATGTCCGCGTCAGGCTGAAGGGCGGCGACGGCGCGAGCGTCGGCGGCATCGCCTTTCGCTGCGCCCAGGAGCCGCTCGGGCGCGCCTTGCTGGCCGCGCGGGGCGAGAGCGTCCATCTCGCCGCGACCCTGACCCTCAACCGCTGGGGCGGCAACGAGAAGGCGGAATTGCGCGTCCTCGACCTAGCAAAACCCGTCTGAACCGCGATGGCCGGGGGCGGCATGTCGCAGCCGCGACCCGGGAAAAGCCGAAACGCCCGCTTGCGGAGCCGCGTACCTGCCACTATACCTCGCCCCGCTTCGACACGGACCGCCCGCGGTTCGGAAGCCCGCGACCTTCGTCTATCGGTTAGGACACCAGCCTTTCACGCTGGGGAGACGGGTTCGACTCCCGTAGGTCGCGCCACCCCTTTCCGGGTGCCGCCACTCCACAAAACCTATGAGCTGCTTGTCCAGACGCCGCGGGGCTCTGCTTCGTTGACAGGCGCGGCAATGGCATGACAACACCGGGGCAGGGCGACGATCACCGCGCGAGACGGGCCGATCGGAGCCGCTTCCGTACGGAAACAACCCGGACCGGCTCAGCGACATGACGACCCAGCCGAGCGCGCCCGGAGCGCGGGGACGAGGCGCAGGCGGCGCGGCGGGTTGGCTCCTGGCGCTGGTCCTGCTCGCGCTGTTCGCCGCCGGAGCGATTCTCGCCCTGTCGATGCCGCTGCGGCTGCCGCTCGGCGCCTTCTACTGGGACGTCGCCGTTTATCTCGATGCCTTCCAGCGCATCCGCATCGGCCAGATGCCGGCCGTCGACTTCTTCGCCCCGGTCGGGCCGGCGGGCTATTATCTCGGCGCGTGGCTGCACCGGGCCTTCCCGCAGGCGCAGCCGATGCTGCTGGTGAACTGGGCGATCCTGCCGCTGGTCCTGCCACTGGCGGCGGCGGTTCTGGCGCATCGCGACATGAAGGGGCTGGCGCTCGCGCTGGTCGTCCCGTTCCTGGTCTTCGCGGCCCTGCCGATCAATCTCGCCATCTTCTATCCCGCGCCCGGGCTCGATGGCTTCGGGAACTACAACCGCCACGCCGCGCTGCTGCTCTACTGGCTCGTCGCCGCGCTGCTGTTCTGGCCGTCCTCGCGCGCGAAGACGGCGCTGGTCGCGGCCTGCATGCTGGCGCTGGTCCTGACCAAGGTGACGGGCGCGGTCGCCGGCGCGATCCTGGTCGGATACGCCTGGCTCGCCGGCCGCCTGCGGTTCGCGGACGCTGTCTCCGCCGCGCTGGCCTGCCTGGTCGCGCTCGCGGCCATCGATCTCGCGACGGGCCTGATCAGGGCCTATCTGACCGATATCCTGACCCTGCTGAGCCTCAACAGCGAGACGCTGCTGCCGCGACTGCTGACGGTGGCGTCCGCCAAGTTCGGCGTCGTGCTGCCGGCAGCGGCGCTGCTGGCGCTGCTCGTCTGGAGCGGCTGGCGCGAGCCGGGGTCTCTCCTCCAGAGGGCTCGCGGGCTGATCGAGGGGCCGGCCGGCTGGCTGGCGGTCACGCTCTTCGCGCTGGCCCTGTTCGAAACCCAGAACACCGGGTCGCTGGAGTTCGTCGCGCTCTGGCCGGTGCTCCTGCTCGTGCTGCGGCAGGAGCGCCTGCGGATCGGCGGATCGAGGCCGGCGATCCTCATCCTGACGCTGGCGGTGGCCCTGCCCAGCCTGCTCCTCGGCCTCGAGCGCGGGGCGCGCGCGCTCGCCGGGACGCGGGGGGATGTCGTCGCGCTGCCGGCGCCGGAACTCGGGCCGCTCGGCCGCGTCAGCCTCAAGCGCGGGCTGGCGGAGCGCGCCGGCTTCATGCTCGACCTCTATCCGGCCCATGCCGGCACCTATCGGGCCCTGGCCGAGGCGGGTTTCGAGCCGTCGGCGATCTTCCACACCGAGATCGACAGCCAGGCGACCTGGCTGCTGGAGGTGCGGCAGGGACTGCTGGCCCTGCGCGACTGGGAGTCGCGCGAAGGGCGCAGGCTGAACGGCGTCTTCACGCTCGATTTCGTCGATCCGTTCAACGCACTGCTCGACCGTAGCGCCCCGCGCCTCGTCCCGATCGGGATCACGCCCGGGCGCAACCTGCCGGCGCCCACGCCCAAGGTCCTGGCCGCGCTGGCGCAGACGGATGCGATCCTCGCCCCCAAATGCCCGGTGACACCGGGGCGCGCCGCGATCGCCCGGCACTACGCCGCCGCACTGGCCGGTCGCCCGGTCGTCGCGCTGGCACCCTGCTGGGATCTCTATCCGAAGCCGCGATAGCGCGGCTCCGGGCGCAGCGGCAGGCCGCGGCCGTCGATCAGGTCGTGGCGCCGGTGAAGGCCTTGATCACGCGCATCAGCGGCTTGGGCTGGTAGTTGGCGTCGAGGGGCAGGGGACGGTTGGGCAGGCCATCCTTGCGCCTGAACCAGATCGGCACCCAAGTGAACTTGTCGCTGATGCCCCAGGTCAGCACCGCCTCGGGCCGGACGACATCGCCGATCGCCTGCAGGAAAGCCTGGGCGCGCGACGCCACGATCTCGTCGCGGATGGCGGGATCGGGCGGCAGCTTGTCGTCGATGACGTCGAGCTCCGTCACCAGGATCGCCAGCTCCATGCCGTGCAGTTCGGAGACGAAGCGCGAGAGACCCTCGCGGTCGATCTCCTTCTCGCCGGGCAGATGGCCCTGAAGGCCGATGGCGTGCAGCGGCGTACCCCGGTCCTTCAACTCCTTGACCAGCCGCAGGAAAGCCGTCCGCTTCGCCCGGCACTGCCCGGTCGGGTTCTCGAAGCCGAAATCGTTCAGCACGAGCTGCACCTTGGGGTCGACGGCCGCCGTCCGGCGGAACGCCATGTCGATATGCTGCGTGCCCAGCAGATCCTGCCAGAGCGAGGATCGCATCGGCTTGTCGATGGCGGGATTGTCGCTGATCGCCTCGTTGACGACGTCCCAGCTCGGGATGCGCCCCTTGTAGCGCCCGACGACCGTGTCGATGTGCTCGTAGAGCGCGCGCTCCGCCGCCTGTTTCGTGGTGATCGCCTCGGTCCATTTCGGCATGCCGGCATACCAGGCAAGGGTGTGGCCGCGCATCTGCATGCCATGGGCGTCGGCGAAGGCGAGCAGGCGATCGGGATGGTCGAACACGAACCGGTCCGCCGCGGGGCGCAGATCAAACCATTTCAGGCCGCCCTCGCCGACGAGCACCTGGCAGTGTTCGAGCACGGCGCGGCGGTAGTCTGGATCGTCGCGCAGCAGGTCGACCCGCATCGCCGCGCCGAAGGGGATCGCCGCCCGGGGCGCCGTCTTGGCCGGGGTGCGTGCCAGGGCCGGCAGCGCGCCGGCGCCCAGCCCGGCGCTCAGGCCTCCCAGGACGAACTGCCTCCTGCGCATCGCGGCCTCCCTCGGGGAGCGAACCGGAACGGCCCGTCGCGACCCGGCCGCCGGAATACCACAGAAATCGACGCGAAAGCGGCCAGGTCGGGCTTCGCGTTATGGCATACTTAACGCGATCGGCGTCTGATGAGCCCGGTTGCGTCCGTTGCCGTTCCACCCTGACAGCGGCGCCAGACGAAAGCGCCGGCAGGGATCGATGGGCCGCAGACAGGCTGTCAACGAGCGATCGGATCGCGTCGCGCCCTGCGTCGTCGGGGCCCGCGCGTCTCGTTCCCGGCGCGCGCCGGCAGCGCTGACAGCGGCAGGTCCGCGCGGATGACGGATACCCGCATCGCGTCACGAAGTGGGGCTGTCCCCGGCGGCGCCTCGTCGCTGCTGCTCGTCGTCGTCTTCTGTTTCTTCTGGATCGGGATCGCGCCCTTTCCCGATCCCAATGCATCGGGCCTGCTGACGGCCTATGGCACGTCCTCGAACGTGATGAACCAGATCATGGTCGTGGGGCTGGCGGGTCTGGTCTTCCTGGCGCTCGCGAACCACCCAGCCCGCGGGCTGGTCCTGCGCTCCTTCGGCCCCCTCGCGGTGATCTTCTGCTGGCTGTTGTTCACCGCCCTGTTTTCGGACGTGCCCGCGACCGCGTTTCGGCGGATCGTCTATGCGCTGCTGGTGTGCCTGTGCGCCAGCAGCGTCCTGCTGCTGCCCCGCGACAGCGACCAGTTCGGCAAGCTGCTCGGCATCTGCGTGCTCACGGCGGTACTCCTGGCCTTCCTCGGGGTCTTCGCCTTGCCCCAGCGCGCCATCCACCAGGGCTCCGACGCGCTCGAGCATCAGCTCGCAGGCGCCTGGCGCGGGCATTTCGGCCACAAGAACGTCGCCGCCGCCGCGATGGTGTTTGCGGTCTTCTTCGGCCTGTTCTTCATGCGGATGAGGGCGTTCTGGCAGGGGGCGCTGATCGTCGGCTGCGCCGGTGTGTTCCTGCTGAATGCGGGGGGCAAGACCTCGGCCGCCATGCTGCCGGCGATCCTCGCCGTGGCCTGGCTGTTCGAACGGATCGGGCCGCTGCGCGTCGTGTTCCTGCTCGCCTGCCTCGCGGCGATGAACTACCTGCTGCTGTCGGCCGCGGTCTCGCGCGAGACGCAGGATCTGCTCATCTCCTGGGGGATCGACCCGACCTTCACGGACAGGGCCTCGGTCTGGCGGCTGGCGTTGGGCGCGATCGCGGAGCGGCCGCTGCTCGGGCACGGATTCCAGAGCTTCTGGCAGATGGACTCGCTCGTCTATGGCGAGGAGGCCGACACCAGCTGGGCGGTGACGGCGGCCAATGCCCATAACGGCTATCTCGACCAGATCATCAGTGGCGGTTTTCCCCTGCTGGCCATGATGATCCTCTGGCTCGTCGTCCTGCCCTGCCACCATGTCGGACTGGCGTTCAAGCGGGCGCAGCATCCCGATCTCGCGCGGCTGTTCATGCGCTGCTGGCTCTTCATGCTGTTCCTGTCCTGCCTCGAGAGCCCGTTTTTCGACAATCGCGGTCCGGTCTGGTTCACCATGCTGATCTCCGTTTTCGGGCTGCGCATGCTCGCTTACGGAAATTTGAAGCCGTCGGCCTATGCACGCACCGGGCCCGCTTCCGGTGCGCAACCCGATCCGGATGGCAAGGCGGCCTGAGCACGTTCTCATGATCGATCGTCAGCAGCGCCCCATGTCCGTCGAAGCCGTCATCTGCATCCCGACCTTTCGTCGCCCGGACTGGCTGCGGCGCACGCTGGCCTCGGTTGCGGCCCAGCAGGGCGATGTCGGCTATGCGGTCGTGGTCGTCGACAATGACGGCGCCAACCCGGTCGGGGCGGCGCTGGCGAGCGAGGTCCTCGGCGCGACCGCGCTGCCCCATACGGTCGTCGTCGAGCACCGGCAGGGCAATTGCCATGCGATCAACCGGGCCTTCGAGGTCGCGCTTTCGACCTATCCCGACGCGCCCTATCTGCTGATGATCGACGACGACGAGATCGCGCTGCCGGGCTGGCTGCAGGCGATGGTCGGCCTCGCCCGCGAGAAAGGGGCCGATCTCGTTGGCGGGCCCGTCATCCGCCAGTTCGAGGTCGAGCCCGACGATACCGTGATGCGGCACCCGCTCTTCGTCTCCATCGACGGCGAGACCCGCCGGATCGACCAGCTTCACGGCTCGGGAAACTGCCTGATCCAGCGGCGCGTTTTCGAGAGGCTGCCGGCGCCGCCCTTCGATGTCCGCTTCAATTTCCTCGGCGGCGGCGACATGGAGTTCTTCACCCGCTGCCGGCTCGCCGGGTTCGCGACCTGGTGGTGTGCGGAAGCGGTGGCGCATGAGTTCGTCGCCAGCGGCCGGACGACCGCCTCGTTCCTGATGAAGCGCTCGCTGCGGACCGGCAGCATCAACTACATGATCGATCGGCTGCACCGGCCGCTGCCGGTCGCGCTGGCGAAGAACGCTGCCAGCCTCGGCCTCGGCGTGCTGCGCGGCGTCAGTGTGCTCCTGCGCACCGGCTCGCCCCTGCTGGCGAGCCATCCGCTGCTGATGCCGGTCGGCCGGGTCGTCGCCAGCCTCGGCCTGCTGCCCAAGCCCTATCGCTCGTCCACCTAGCGAGCCCCGCTCAACCGCGCAGGAGCGCCGCCCGGATCGTCGCCACGGATGTCTGGGTATGGGACTGGATGGTCAGCCCGAACTGATCTGGCCGCAATTGCCCGATCAGGTCGCGGACGCCGCGCTCGTCCAGCGCCGGGCCGGACCAGTAGGTCAGGCAGGCCGAGGTTTCGACCCGCTCATGCCGCTCTTCGAGGACCGGATCGTTCGAGACCGCGGCGCCATAGGTCAGATATTCCGAGAAGTGGCGCTGGCGGGCCAGGACCTGCCACCAGGGCCGGCCATTCACCGCCTCGATCCGGTCCGCCATGGCGCGAACCGTCGTGCGGTCCCAGGTGATCATCGGCCCGATATAGTCGTCCCCCGGAAGCGGCGGCGTGACCAGACCCAGCGCCTTGTGGGCATTGTCGCGCCAGCGGACGTGGTGAGGCAACTCGGGAGTGATCGCGCGCCGGCGGGTGAAGAGCGGGACGCGGGCGGCCGTGGCGAGGCCCGACAGGTCCGCCGGGCGGCAGAGGCAGATGTCGGAGTCGATGCAGATCACCCGCTCGGCCGGCTGGGACAGCGTCACCGCGAATTTCCGCAGCTGCTGGAGATGCCAGCCATAGATCGGCAATCCGAGCCCGGGGCGCCAGAGATAGCGCCGCCCCCGCCAGCGCCCGGCCGTCCAGAAGCGCGGGAGCAGCGCCGAGGTCGCGAGCACCTCGCGCTTCGGCCCGGCAAGGGGCGCAAACAGCGCCTGGTCCGCGTCGTCCACGACGATGAAGTGCCGCGCATGGCCCGTGCAGAAGCGGTCCATCGAGTCGCAGAGCAGCCTGCACCGCTCGAGATCGCCGTGATAGCTGGGCGTCACGACGGAAAGCTCACCGATCATCTGCCGTCCCTTGCCGCGCGATCCTCGCCCCGCCAGCGCCGCGATGCCGCCACAGGGCGATCCGTTAACGCGACAATCCTAATTTGACGTTGCACCCTTTCCGGACCGGACGGCCCTTCCGAGCATGTCGAAGCGTTATCTCATCCTCCGCTCGGCGGCGATGGAGACCTGCGGGGTCGAGGAGTTCGCGCGGCAATTGGCGCAGCGCCTGCCCGGTCCCGCGGAGACCTGGGTCCTCGGCGAGGGCTTTGGCCGGTTCCTGGCGCGGCTGCGCATGGTGGACGGCATCGTCCTGAATTTCCCGGTCGTCGCTTGGAAGCGGAAGCTCGTCTGGCCGGCGCTGACGGCGCTCGCCGCCCGGCTGCGCGGCAGGGAGGTGCTGGTCGTCCTGCATGAATGGGCGGCACTCGACTGGAAGCGCAGGCTCGTGCTGGCGCCGGTCATGGCGCTGGCGAGCCGGATCGTCTTCTCGGCGCCGGAGATCGCCACCGAATTCGCCCGAAGCCCGCTGTCGCGCGTCGCGACGGACGACCGCGACGTCATCCCGATACCGCCCAACCTCAGGGCGCCGCCGCAACGGCGCGACTCGGCCGTGAGCCGGCGGCTCGACGAGGAGCGCGCCAAAGGGCGCATCATCCTCGCGCAGTTCGGCTCGATCTACCCGAAGAAGCAGTCCAAGGCGGTGCTGCAGGTCGCGGAGCGGCTGATCGCGCGCGGCCATGACGTGTTCACCGTCTTCATCGGCTCCTTCATCAAGGGCAGCGACGATGTCGAGGCGGATTTCCGGGGGAGCGTACAGGCCACCGGGCTGACCGATCGCGTGCTGGTGACCGGCTATGTCGGCGACGAGGCCGAGCTGTTTGCCCTCTTCGAGCGGGTCGACGTCTTCTGCTATGTCTTCGCCGAGGGCCTGACCTCGCGCCGCGCCAGCGTGCTCGCCGCCGCCCTGTTCGGCAAACCCGTCGTCGTCAACGCGCCGGCCGCAGCCGATGCGCTGCAGCACCACGGCCTCTACCTCAAGCTGATCGAGAAGGGCCTCATTCGCCTTGTCGCCATCGACGCCGACACCGACAGTCTGGCGCAGGCCGTCCTGAACGCGACCACTGACGCGCCCGCAGCGATCGACCTGACCTCGGAGCTCGACAGGCTGTGGCAGGCCGTCGGAGACGTCATCGCCCGCCGCCGAGGTGCCTGAGGCCGTCGGGAGCCCGATGAGCGGCGCGGCGGCCGGCTGGCGCTACTTCGAATGTCTCAGGATCTGCCAGAGCGCCACGAGGTTCGTCCGGAGATAGCGGCCGAGCAGGCGGCGCGGCTCCAGCATGGTGCGGTAGGCCCATTCCAGCCCCGCGGCCTGCATCCACTGCGGCGCCCGCGAATTGCGGCCCGAGAGGAAGTCGAACAGGCCGCCCGAGGTCTTGATGACGCCGACCCCGCGCAGGCGGTCGAGATGGCGGGCGACGAAACGCTGCTCGAGCGGCACGCCGAAGCCGATCCACAGAATGTCCGGCCGCAGACGGGCGATCTCGTCGACGATCGCGATCTCCTCGTCCGGGGCGAAGTAGCCCGAGCGGGCGCCGACGAAGACGAGCCCGGGATAGGCCTGCTGGATCCGCTCGACCGCGGCGGCATTGACCTCGGCGGTGCCGCCCAGGAAGTAGAAGCTGACGCCGGCCTGCTCCGCCAGCCTCGCGACGTCGTGGATCAGATCCGTCGTCGCGACGCGCTCGCGCAAGGGCACGCGCGCCACGAGCGACGACAGGCGGACCATTGGCATGCCGTCGGGATGGATCTGGTCGGCCTCGAGGAGAAGCGCCCGGAACGCCGGATCGTGCCGCGCCAGAGCGATGACCTGACCATTGGCCGAGGTCGAATAGAACGGCCTCTGCCCCTGGCCGCGCGCGTGCAGCGCGATTTCGACCAGGCGCTGCGCCGAGGCCTTGCGATCGAGCGTCGTGATCGGCAGCCCCCCGATGATCGTCACAGGCCCGCCTGTGAGGGGTTCGATGCCCGCTTCGCTGCTGTCCATCTCGACTCGCGACCTCCGACCGCGGCTTGATCGCACAGGGCGGCGGCGGTTGCCATCGCCGCCCTCGGTTATCGCTAACGTCAGGCGCCGGCCTCGCGCGCCCGCAGCTCGCCCGTCGCTTGGCGGAACTGGCGGGTGAGCGGCTTCTCGACCATGCGGTAAACGATCGCCGCCACGAGCAGGGCGAAGAGCGCGGCGACGACCGGATAGGCCCAGGACAGATCGAAGCCGGATCGCGCCCCCAGCCGCACGAAGAGGGTGGTGACCATGGGCAGTGCGATCACATGGGTCAGGTAGAGCGAATAGGACATGTCGCCGAGATGGAGGCCGGGCCGGAAGACCGACTGCCGGGCCCTGGCCTCGAACTGGAGGCTGCCGAGCACCAGCAGCAGCGCGGGCAGGCCGGACGCCAGCGACCGGGGAAGGGCGGTGCCGGCCATCCACAGCACCGAACCGATCGACAGGGCGATCAGAAGCATGCCCGCCGCCGCGCCCAGCGGCCGGCGATGCGTGAACACATGGCCGGCCAGAAGCCCGAACAGGAACTCGAGGACGATGTCGTTGCCGTAGAAGGCGAGGGCCGTCGTCGGCTGCGCGACCTGCACGGCGACCAGCACGCCGATGACGATCGCCGAGGTCAGCAGGACGCGATACCGGCGCGGCGCCAGGAGGCCGATCGCCACGGCGACGTAGAAATACATCTCGTAGTTGAGCGTCCAGCCCGGGATCAGCACCGGCCAGAGGCCGGGATAGGCTGGATTTGTCCAAGGGAGAAACAGGAGCGACGCGAGCACATGGTTCGCCTCGAGGCTCGTGCTGGCGAGCATGCTGGGCACGACAGAGGCCGCAGCGACGATCACCGCCGTGATCGCCCAGTAGAGCGGCACGACCCGCACCGCCCGCCTCGTCAGGAAGTTCAGCGGCCTCGCGTCGATGTCGATCGCCGCGACATACATGATGAATCCGCTGATCACGAAAAAGATGTCGACGCCCCAGTTGCCGATCTCGGCCCAGGGCAACTGCGCTCCCGGGGAAATTCTGGCGATCTGCGTGTCGAGGTGCGTGTAGACCACCAGCGCCGCCGCGAGCCCGCGCAGATACTGGATCACGATCACCATCGGGAGATGATCCTTAGGCAAGAAGAACCGGCTCGCGAAAAAATGAAGCGCCCTTTTAGGGTCAATGACCAAGGGGAACAGCCACCCTCATCGGGCTGAACGCCAATTGGAGCGATGTCGGAGCGGCCTGTCGCGAAGCGGATGTTGTGAGCCACGCGTGGCAGATCCTTCTGGAGGGCGATCGCGCGGCGCTTCGCGTGTCTGGCGTCATAGCCTCCGGCGGGGGCCAACTCCACAACGTCTTGTCATTAGCGTTAGCGCCGCGCGTTGCAGACCCGGGAGCGCTGACAAGGGCGCTCGGCGGATGGTCGTGACGTGACAATGATTGAGATGCCGCCCGTCCGGATTGGAGCAGGCTGACACGGCTGCCGCCGTTCGGTCCGGGCCGGCGGCTGCTTTGTCGCGATCGCCCATGCAGGCAGGCGCGGTCTCGCGCGCGATCGAGACGGGGCGCGGCCAGGTCCTGTTGCGGCGCGACAGCGGTTGCCGCGGCGGGGCGCCGTGCTGACGCGGCAGGGCAGGCCGGCCCCGTCTTCAAGCCCTCGCCATGGCGGCAAAGGCGCCGGCCGCGACCGGATCGACGCCGAGCTGCCGGCAGATCTTCACCAGCGCCGACTGCTCCTCGACGATGTAGTGGCCATCCGCCTCACCGATCAGCCGGCAGGTCTCGACCAGGGTCTGGGCGAAGCGCGCCTTGCCCTGGAGCCGGGCGATCGTCGACAGCGCGGCTCGCTCGCCGGTTGAAGGGTCGATCTCGAAACGGGCGGTCGCATGCTCGAACTCGGCCAGCAACTCGCTGCGCGAGCGTTCGTCGACGAGCCCGAAGCGGGAGAGCGACGCCGCCATGCTGTCATGCTCGGCCGGGCGCACGACGCCGTCGGCATAGGCGATCAGGGCGCAGGCGGCCGCGATCGTCTCGATCTGCAGGCTGGCCTCCTCGTCGTGCCAGAGGTCGAGATCGCGCTTCAGATCGGCCTGGGTGCGGTGGGAACGGGTCGGCATGGCTCAGGCCCTCCAGTTGCGGGGATGGGACAGGGACGGGCGGCGCCGTCCCAGGACGCGGTTGGCGAGGCCGACGAGGCCCAGGATGAGGATGGCGCCGAGTGCCCAGATGATGATGACGATGATCTCGCTCGCATTGCCGAGGCTGCGGAACGCCCAGGACACCGTTTCGACGATCTCGGGCACGCCCGAGACCTGGTCGGCATTGGCCGCGGCCCAGTTGCTGGTCCAGTCGAGCAGGGCGTGACCGCCCCAGGCGAGGAGACTCCACAGCCCCAGAACAGCGAGGCCGCCCAGCCAGATTACGTTGCGCATCGCTCAGCCCCTCCCGGAGAAGGCGCTGTGCTGCGTCCCGTCGACCGCGCGCAGATGGCGCCGCAGTTCGTCGATGTTCTTGAGGTTGGCGCGGTAAAAGGCGTCGCCGAACCAGCCGACCACCGGGACTGCGCTGATCGCCAGGTCGATGCCGACACGTCCCGCCATGCGGCAGACCGTCAGCGTCGGCAAGCCATGGCGCCTCGCCTCATAGACGAGATAGGCCGAGACGCCCTTGGCGATGACGGTGCCGACGCCGGGGATGACGTTCAGCAGCGCGTCGGCGCCGATGCGGACCTGCGTGCCGGGTACGCGGATGGCCGAGTCGAGCAGCCTTGCGATGGCGTCCAGACGTTCGAGGATTTCGGCCCGCGAGCGGGCGGGTGACAGGTCGTAGGCGATCGACATGGCGTCGGTGCTCCCAAGATCGGAGCGCAAACAGCGCTCGTCAGGTGGAAGAGTCCGACATCGCAGCGTCGCTGCCAGAGGGGCCCGGACCCGGGTTCCTCCCGGAGATTGGGAGTCGGATCGCATGCGTCAAGAGCGGGTCGGGGGTATTATTTTTGCATGACATCGCTTGACCGGCGACAGGCCGGTTCCCACCTCGGGTGCACCCGCTGATCCGGGCCCCTCTGGCGAGCGCTGCCGGCGCGTTCGCGATGTCGGATCGTTTCCGATGTCGCGCCCGGCTGACGGTCGATCATGGATGTCGCCTTCTTCGCCGCATCGGCTCGAAGATTTTCATCGCCGACCTGCTCGGGCTGGAGAAATTCCCGCCGGCCATTTCGCTCGGCGTCACGCTCGGCATCATCGCCGCCGGCATCGTCTGGAGCCTGTTCAGGACGCGCAGTGGCGCCCCGCGGACGGATGCGGCCTAAGCCTCAGGCTGCGATCGCCCGTTTCAGCCCGCGGATCGCGGCTTCCGGCGTGGTCACGACGCGAAGCCCGGTCGCCGCCTCGATGGCGGGGCGGGCGCGGGCCAGCGAGAATTGCCCGAGGATCAGGGTGTCGATCCCCGAGAGCTTGGCGGCGGCCTCGGCCGCCAGCCGGTCGTGGGTGGCACCGTCGCCGGCCTTCAGCGCCGCGAGAGCCCCTTCGACCATCACGCCGGTCACCACGACGGGGCCGCCCGCCATCTCGCGGATCTCCTGCGTGAGGGAGGGCAGGGACGGGGCGAAGGTCACCATCAGCCCGATCCGCCCGCCCAGGGCCAGCGCCTCGGCGAAAGCGGATTCGTTGGGCCGCAGCACCGGGATCGGCAGGGCCCGCTTCACGGCGTCGATGGCCGGCCCGAAGGCCGAGCAGGTGAAGAGGATGGCCCTGGCCGGCCCACTCGTGGCTTCCGTCGCCGCCGCATAGCGCCCGAGCGTCAGGAACCGCTCGGTCATCGCCTCATCGAGGCGTCCGCGCGCTGCGAGATCGGTGGCGAGCGAGGTGTCGAGCAGATCGAAGGCTTGGGCTTCCGGCCAGTGCGCGGCGAAGGCGGCCCGTGCCGGCAGCACGGATTCCTCCAGCGCGTGAATGAGCGCGATGCGCGGGGCGGGTTCGGCAATCGGCGTCATCGGGTCGTTGGCCTCGTCACTCGCTGACCAGCATGCGGGCCTTCAGCACGGCCAGCAGACCTGCGTCGCGGCGCGCTTCCAGTTCGGCGATACTGCGCCCCTGCGCCTCCTCGGCGACGCCCGCCACGATCTTCGCCTGCGTCTCGGCATCGAGCGAGGGCGCGCCGAGCGACTGCCAGCGCCGCACCTGGCTCGGGCCCAGATGGGCGAGATAGCCGGCGATGCCGCCTTCGCCGCCGCCGAGATGATAGGTCATGTGCGGCCCCATCAGCGCCCAGCGCAGGCCGGGGCCGTTGCACAGGGCGGCGTCGATGTCGGCGACGCTCGCGACGCCCTGTTCGACGAGATAGACGGCCTCGCGATAGAGCGCCGAGGCCAGCCGGTTGGCGATATGGCCGGGCATTTCGCGGTTGAGCACCACCGGCCGGCGCCCGAGCCCGCGATAGAAGGCGGCGGCCTGTTCGACGACGCCCTCATCCGCGCCGACGATCTCGACCAGCGGCACGAGATGCGGCGGGTTGAAGGGATGCGCGACCACGACCCGCTCGGGACGGGCGCAATCGGCGACGATCGCGCTGCGCACCAGCGCCGAGGTCGAGCTGGCGATGATCGCGTCCGGCGGAAGAAGGGCGTCGATCTGCGCCAGCAGCGTGCGCTTGACCGTCTCGTTCTCCGGCCCATTCTCCTGGACGAAGCCCGCGCCGGCCAGCGCCACCGCGAGATCGGTCGAGAAGGAGACGGCGCCGTTTCCCGTGAGGCCGAGTTCCGTCAGCTGGGTCCGCGCCCGCTCGACATGGCCGAGGAAGCGCTCGCGCGCCGCCTCATGCGGATCATAGGCGCTGACGCTGAGGCCATGGGCGCTGGCGAGCGCCGCCCAGCTCGCGCCGATCATGCCGGCGCCGACGATGGCGAGATGCTGGACGGGCTGGTTCATGACGGTCGGACCTGTGGGCTCACTCGGCCTTGATGCCGCTCGTCTTGATCAGATCGCCCCATTTGGCAATCTCGCTGTCGATGCGCGCGGCGGCCTCCGCCGACGTGCTGGGCTTGGGCACCACGCCCTGCAGAGCCAGCGCCTCCTTGAGCTTCGGGCTCTGCAGCGCCTTGTTCAGCTCGGCGTTGAGCTTGTCCAGGATCGGCTGCGGCGTGCCGGCCGGGGCCAGCATGCCGAACCAGGACGAGACCTCGAAGCCGGCGAGGCCCTGCGAGATCGCCGTCGGCGTCTCCGGCATGAAGGTCGAGACCTCGGTGCCGGTGGTGGCGAGCGCCCGCAGCGAACCCGCCTTCACATGCTGGAGCACGGCGGGGATCGTGTCGAACATGATCTTGACCTGGCCGGCGACCATGTCGGTCATGGCCGGGCCGGAACCGCGATAGGGCACCACCGGCATCTTGGTCCCGGCCTTCAGGTTGAAGAGTTCGCCCGAGAGATGTTGCGGCGAGCCCTGGCCCGAGGATGCGTAGGAGTAATCGTCGGGCTTGGCCTTGATCAGGGCGATCAGCTCGGGAACCGTCTTGGCCGGCACGGAGGGGTGGACGACGAGCGCCAGGCCGACATTGCCGGCGAGCCCGACCGGAACGAAGTCCTTCTTCAGGTCGAAGCCCGGCTTGGCCTGCAGGCTCATATTGATCGAATGGCTGGTCAGCGCGCCGAGCAGCAGCGTGTAGCCGTCCGGCTGCGCACGGGAGGCCGCGGCCGCCCCGACGCTGCCGCCGGCGCCCGCGCGGTTCTCGACCACCATGCGCTGGCCGAGGCTGTTGGACATCTCTTCCGCGACAACGCGGCCGATGATGTCGGTGGCGCCGCCCGGCGCGTAGGGCACGACCAGCGTGATCGGCTTCTGCGGATAGGCCTGCGCGAAGGCGGTGGCGGGCAGCGCGATGGACAGGCTGGCCAGCAGGCCGAGCAGGTGACGACGGTCGAACATGGGAGAATCCTCCAAGAGGGGGGTCGCAAAGGACCGGCTGGTCCGGTCTCGTTCAAGAAGCTTGGGCCGGGCTGGCCGATCAGCAGAAGTCGAAGTCGCAGCCTTCGTCCGCCTGCAGCACGGTGGTGAGGTAGAGATGCCGATAGCCGCGCGAGGGCTCGGCCATATGTGCCGGCGGCCGCCATTCGCTCTTGCGCCGCTCCAGTTCGGAGTCGTCCACGAGCAGCACGATTTCGCGCGCCTCGACGTCGAGCCGGATCAGGTCGCCGTCGCGCACCAGCCCGAGCGGGCCGCCGACGGCCGATTCAGGCGTGATGTGCAGCACGATGGTGCCGAAGGCCGTGCCGCTCATCCGGGCGTCCGAGATGCGGACCATGTCCTTGACGCCGGCCTGGGCCAGCTTCTTGGGGATCGGGATGTAGCCAGCCTCGGGCATGCCGGGCGCGCCCTTCGGGCCCGCATTGGTCAGGACCAGCACGTCGTCGGCCTTCACGTCGAGCGCCGGGTCGTCCATGCGGCGGACCATGTCCTCGACCGAGGCGAAGACGACGGCGCGGCCGGTATGCGCCAGCAGGGCAGGCGAGGCGGCCGAATGCTTGATAACCGCGCCGCCCGGCGCGAGGTTGCCGCGCAGCACGGCCATGCCACCGGTCGGCTTCACCGGGCTCGCGGCGGTGCGGATGATCGTCTGGTTCGGGATGTCTTCGGCCGCATCGGCGATCTCGCCGATGGTGCGCCCGTCGATGGTCGGCGCCGAGCGGTCGAGATGGTCGCCCAGCTCCTTCATCAGCTTCGGCACGCCGCCGGCCCAGTGGAAATGCTCCATGTAATGGTCGCCCGACGGCTTCAGGTCGATCAGCACCGGCACCTTGCGGCCGATCGCGTCGAACTCTTCGAGATCGATCGAGAGCCCGGCGCGCCGCGCGATGGCGGCGAGATGCACCAGCCCGTTGGTCGAGCCGCCGATCGCCTGCAGCACGGTCAGCGCATTGCGGAACGCGGTCCTGGTCAGCAGTTCGCTCGGCTTCGGCCCGCCCTTGGCGAGGCGCACCGCCTCGCGGCCGCTGGCCTCCGCGGCGCGGATGCGGTCGGCATGGGTGGCGGGAATGGTGCCGGAGCCGGGCAGCGCGATGCCGAGCGCCTCGACGAGGCAGCCCATCGTGCTCGCCGTGCCCATCACCATGCAGGTGCCCTGCGTTGGCGCGAGGCGGCCACTCAGCACCTCGATCTCGGCCTCGTCGATCTGGCCGGCGCGATGCTGGCCCCAGAGGCGGCGGCAATCGGTGCAGGCGCCGAGCACCTCGCCCTTGTGATGGCCGACGAGCATCGGCCCCGTGATGAGCTGGATCGCGGGAACGTCGGCGCTCACCGCACCCATGAGCTGGGCCGGAACCGTCTTGTCGCAGCCGCCGATCAGCACCACGGAATCGCAGGGCTGGGCGCGGATCATCTCCTCGGTGTCGATCGCCATCAGGTTGCGAAGGAACATCGAGGTCGGATTGGCGAAGGATTCGTGGATGGAGATCGTCGGGAACTCCATCGGCAGGCCGCCCGCCAGCATCACGCCGCGCTTCACCGCCTCGATCAGCCGCGGCACGTTGCCATGGCACGGGTTGAAGTCGCTGAAGGTGTTGGTGATGCCGATGATCGGCCGGTCGAGCGCGTCGTCGGAGAAGCCGGCCGCCTTGATGAAGGCCTTGCGCAGGAACAGCGAGAAGCCGGGATCGCCATAGGTCGCGAGATTGCGGCGCAGGCCGCGTGCCGCAGGAGCCGCGGATGGGGTATCGTCGTCGGAAGCGCTCATGAGGAGCAGCATCATGGCCGTCGCCATGATTGTCAACAATCCTGGCGAGGGTTACGATCGCGCATGCCGGAGACCGCCCTGAAGGCCCAGACCGCCGATCGCGTCCGCACCGTCGCCGCCAGGCTGGAGGAGGAGATCGTCCTCGGCTGGCTCCTGCCGCGCGAGCGCCTCGTCGAGGAGGAGCTAGCGGAACGGCTCGGCGTGAAGCGCCATGTCGTGCGCGAGGCGCTGGCGGAACTGGAGCGGGTCGGCCTGGTCGAGCGCATCCCCAACCGCGGCGCCGTGGTCCGGCTGCTCGACCCCGCCGAGGTGCGGCAGATCTATTCCGTCCGCGAGGTGCTGGAGACGCTCGCCGCCGAGCAGATTCCGCTGCCCATTGCACCGGAGGTTTTGGCGCCGCTGCGCGCTTTGCAGCAGCTCCATGCCGAGGCCGTGGCGGCCGGCGATGCGCGCGGCGCCTTCCGGGCCAATATCCGCTTCCACGAGACGCTGTTCCGCGCCTGCGGCAACCCTCATCTGGTCGAGCTGATCCAGGGGCTCGCCCAGAAGGTCCATGGCGCCCGCTCGATCACCGCCGCAAGCCCCGAGCATCTCGCGCTCGCGCGCGACGAGCATGCCGCGATGGTCGAGGCGCTGGCCGGAGGCGACCGCAGCCGTCTCGTCGCGCTCTGCCGCCAGCATCTCGGTCCGTCGCGCGACGCCTATATCGCCGCCGTCGAGGCCCGCTTCATGCGTCCGGGGGGAGGCGCCTGACCCCGGCGACCCGGCCTCCCGACAGCTCTGGCCGGGATTGATCCTTCGCAAGGCGGCGCTGCGCCGGCCGGGCTAGCGTTGCCGGAGGCATCGTCCGACGCGGCACGGGTCATGGCGGCCAGGCGGCCGCCGAAGCGGAGGATGCATCCCATGGCGACGCTCGACAGCCAAGCCGCCATACCGGAGCGGCCCGTGCCAGGCGCGCGACGCCGGGCTCACGACGACGTTCATCAACACGAGCCGTTCGAACCTGTTGCGGTCATCCGCATCGCGATCGCGGCGCTGGGGGCCGCGGCCGTCTGGTTCCGCGTCTACGAGCCCGTCGCGCAGGTCAGCGTGATCGGGCTGGTGGCGCTCGCCTTCAGTGTCTGGCCGGTGCTGCGGGAGGCGCTCGCCAATCTGCTCGCGCGGCGCATGACCATGGAACTCTCCATGCTCATCGCCATCGTCGCCGCAGCCGCGATCGCCGAGATCTTCACGGCGCTCGTCGTCACCCTCTTCGTCCTCGTCGCCGAGGAACTCGAGCATCTCACGATCGCCCGGGGCCGCCGCGCCATCGGCGATCTCGTCGCCTTCATCCCGCGCGAGGCACGCATCCGGCGCGGCGACGACATGGTGATGGTACCGGTCGACGAAGTGGCGCTCGGCGACATCGTGCTGGTCAATCCCGGCGAGAAGCTTCCCGTCGACGGCGACGTCGTCGCCGGATTTTCCTCGGTCGACCAGTCCCGCATCACCGGCGAGTCCATGCCCGTCGACAAGACGGTGGGCGGGGCGGTTTATGCCGGGTCGATCAATCACATGGGCACGCTCGAGATCCGGGTCGAGCGCGTCGGGCGCGACACCAGTTACGGCCAGATCATCGAGGCGGTCGAGGCGGCCGAGCACAGCCGTGCGCCGGTGCAGAAACTCGCCGACCGGCTCGCCGGCTACCTGGTCTATGTCGCGGCGATCTGCGCCGCCCTGACCTGGCTGATCACCCGCGACATGCGCGACACGATCTCAGTGATCATCGTCGCCGGCGCCTGCGGCATCGCGGCGGGGACGCCGATCGCGATCCTCGGCGGCATCGGCCGCGCGGCGCGCCTGGGTGCGATCATCAAGGGTGGCATTCATCTCGAGACGCTCGGGCGCATCGACACCATCGTTCTCGACAAGACGGGTACGCTGACGCTGGGCCAGCCCGGTGTCGAACAGATCCTGCCGGCGCCGGGCGTCGATCCGCTCGAATTGCTGCGCCTGACGGCGGCTGCGGAGATGCGCTCCGAGCATCCGCTCGCCCGCGCCGTCGTCGAGGAGGCGCGCGCGCGGGGCCTGTCGGTGCCGGAGCCATCATCGGCCGAGTTCAAGGTGGCGCGCGGGATCACCGCAATGGTCGAGGGCCGCACGGTGCTGGTCGGGAACCGGGCGCTGCTGGAGGAGGCCGGCATCACGGTGCCAGCGCGCGATCATCCGGTGGTTGGCTCGGATATCGTGGTCGCGGCCGATGGGCGCTTCATCGGCGAGATCATCGTCGCCGACGCCCTGCGTCCGGAGGCCAAGGCGGCGATGGCGGCGCTCGCAACCATCGGCGTCAGGACCCTGCTGTTCTCCGGCGATACGGCCGCCGTCGCGACGAGCGTCGCGCGCGAGATCGGGATCGCCGAGGCCGTCGGCGACATGCTGCCCCAGGACAAGCTGGTGCGCGTGCGGGCGCTGGTCAAAGAGGGACGCATCGTCGGCATGGTCGGCGACGGCGTCAACGATGCGCCGGCCCTGACAGCCGCCAGCCTCGGCATCGCCATGGGCGCCGGCACGGACATCGCCAAGGACAGCGCCGACATCATCCTGATCGGCAACGATCTGCTGAAACTCGTCGACACGCTGCTGATCGCAAGGCGGACGCGGGTGGTGATCTGGCAGAACTTCGCGGGGACGCTGATCGTCGACGCGGTCGGCATCGGCCTCGCCGCGACCGGCTTTCTCAGCCCTGTCATCGCGGCCTTCATCCATGTCGGCTCCGAGCTGCTCTTCCTCGGCAATTCGGCGCGGATGCTGCCGCGCGGGGTCGAGGATGAACCCGCGCCTCCTGCCGCGCCCGCGACGGTCGAGAAGGCCTGAGCCACGGCGTCTCGCGTCAGGCCGCGCTTACGAGCCCCGCCTGCCAGCGCGAGATGTCGACGCGCGCCGTCAGCGGCAGATGGTCCGACGCCTTGCGGGCGAGCGGCGTGTCATGCACGCAGAGTTCGGAGATCAGCCCTTCCGGCCAAGCCAGGATCCGGTCGAGCGGCAGCATCGGCCGGCGCGAGGGGAAACTCGGCGGGTGCTTCATGTCGGCGAAATGGGGGACCAGCACGTCCAGCGCCGAGCGACGGCCGCGCCGCCATTCGTTGAAGTCGCCGAGCAGGATGGTCGGCATCGGGGTGAGTTCGAGAAAGGCGTGCAGCAGCATCGTCGCCTGGTCGATGCGCGAGCGCCGCAGCAGGCCGAGATGGGCAGCGATGACCCGAAACCGGCCCTCGCCGAGGTCGAACTCGGCGACCACCGCACCGCGCGGCTCGACGCCCGGCAGCTTGAGCCTGAAGCGCCGGTAGGAGCGGGGTTCGCCGCGCACCAGCAGCGCGTTGCCATGCCAGCCATGGCCATCGACGACGTCGGATTGGACGAGCAGATGCAGCCCCGTCTCGCGCAGGATGGCGGCGGGGTCGAGCAGGCCTGTGCGCTGGCCGAAGCGCCGGTCGACCTCCTGCAGCGCCACCAGATCGGCCCCGATCTCGGCCAGGACGGAGACGATTCGATCGGGCCGGACGCGTCGGTCGGTGCCGCGACACTTGTGGATGTTGTAGGATGCGACCTTCACGCGACCTCGCTCATCACCATCACAGATAGGGCATCAACAGCCGCGCGGCCGCATCACGAATTTTCACGATCGGCCAGCGTGCGTCGATCTGCTCCAGGGTCAGGGGCTCTCCGCGCTTGCCGTCGATGAGATGGGCGATGCGTCCCGCCAGCTCCGCGGCATACAACTCCATCGTGATCTCGAAGTTCAGCCGCAGGCTGCGGGCATCCCAGTTGGCGCTGCCGATCAGGCACCAGACTCCGTCGATGGTTGCGAGCTTGGAATGGTCGAAGGGCGCCGGCGAGCGCCAGATCCGGCAGCCGGCCTTGAGCAGCGGGCGAAGATGCGCCTGCATCGCCCAGCCCATCAGCCGGTGGTTGTTGCGGGCGGGGATGACGATGTCGACCTCCACGCCCCGCAGCGCGGCGAGCTGCAGCGCGGTGATGATCTGCTCGTCGGGCAGGAAATAGGGTGTCGCGATCCGCAGGCTCGCCGAGGCCCCGTTGATCGCCGAGAGCAGGACCAGCATCAGCTGGTCGACGCTCTGGTCGGGACCCGACGAGATCACCCGCGCCGGCGCGGTGCCGACGGCGTGGCCGGAGGGAAACCAGGCCGGGCCTTCCAGCGTCTCGCCCGTCGAGAACGCCCAGTCCTCCTGGAAACTGTCCATGACCTGCCGCACCACCGGCCCCTCGACGATGAAATGCACGTCGCGCACCGGCTCCCGCGGTCGCGACGCCAGGACGTTCTCCCCGCCGATATTGAGGCCGCCGAGGAAGACCGTCCGGCCGTCGATCAGCAGGATCTTCTTGTGCAGGCGCAGGTCGAGCAGCGGCATCTTCCATGGCAGCAGGGAATGCAGATAGCGTGTCGCCGGAACGCCCTCGCGTCGCAGGGCGTGATAGGCGCGCGAGAACAGGAAGCCCCCGCCGAAGCCGTCGATGAGGACGCGAACCGCCACGCCGCGGCGGTGGGCCCGCACCAGGGCCTCGACGAAGCTCTGGCCGAGCGCGTCCTTGCGGAAGATGAAGGTCGAGAGTGCGATGCTGGTGGTCGCGGCCTCGATCGCCGCCAGCATCCGCGGATAGGCCTCGTCGCCGCATTCCAGCACGGCGGCGACCGTGCCCGGCTCGGTCGGCGCGCGGGTGATGCGACCGACCGCCCGCTCCAGGCTGCCGGTCGGCCCCGCCACGACGATCGCCTTCTGGCCGCGGCCATGGCCGACCTCGTCGGCGCCGCGCAGGCGCCGCGCCCGCCGCTTCACGCGGTTGATGCCGAAGCCGAAATAGAGCAGCGGGCCGAAGAACGGCGAAAGCCACGCCAGGCCGATCCAGCCGATCGCCGACGAGACCTCGCGCTTGCGCATCAGCGCATGGATGGTGACCGTGCCGGCCGTGGCGAGATGCAGCGCCGTCAGCAGCAGGGGGGCCTGGGCGACGAGGCTGTCGAGCGGCGCGGCAGAATCCATGACCGGCATCTACTATGAAGCGGCGCGCTTGGACATCCGCGCGACCGTCCTCGCTCGGGCCATGCGGTCGCAGCCGCCGCGTGCGTCCCTCAGCTCGCCGCGGCGCCCGCGGACCAGCGCCACTCCCGGATCTCCGGCATGTCCTCGCCCGTCTCGCGGATATGGGCCGCATGCGCGATCAGGCGGTCCTCGAAGTGCCGGCGTGCGCGTCCCGTCTCCGGGCCGCGCTCGGGCAGCCGGTCGATGGCCGCGATGGCGAGGTGGAAGCGGTCGAGTTCGTTCATCACCAGCATGTCGAAGGGCGTCGTCGTGGTGCCTTCCTCGCGATAGCCGTGGACATGCAGCCCGCCATGGTTGGTGCGGTCGTAGGTCAGGCGATGGATGAGCTGCGGATAGCCGTGGAAGGCGAAGATCACCGGCCGGTCCCGCGTGAACAGCGCGTCGAAATCCACATGCTCGAGCCCGTGCGGATGCTGCCGGCGGCTCTGCAGCGTCATCAGATCGACGACGTTGACGACACGAACCGCGAGATCGGGCAGCGCCTCGCGCAAGAGAGCGGCCGCGGCCAGCGTCTCGATCGTCGGCACGTCGCCGGCGCAGGCGAGGACGATGTCGGGGTCGCAGCCCGCACGCTCGGTTCCGGCCCACGCCCAGATTCCGATCCCGGCTTCGGCGTGGATCGCGGCCTCGTCGATCGTCAGCCATTGCGGGGCCGGGGCCTTGCCGGCGACGATGACGTTGATGCGGTCATAGGTGCGCAGGCAGTGATCCGTGACCCAGAGCAGGGTGTTGGCGTCCGGTGGCAGGTAGATCCGCGCCGTATCGGACTTCTTGTTGGCGATCAGGTCGAGGAAGCCCGGATCCTGATGGCTGAAGCCGTTATGGTCCTGCTGCCAGACATGCGAGGTCAGGAGGTAGTTCAGCGAGGCGATCGGCGCGCGCCAGGGGATCTCGCGCGTGACCTTCAGCCATTTCGCGTGCTGGTTCACCATCGAATCGACGATGTGGATGAAGGCCTCGTAGCAGGAGAACAGGCCGTGCCGGCCGGTCAGCAGATAGCCCTCGAGCCAGCCCTGGCAGAGATGCTCGCTCAAGACCTCCATGACGCGGCCTTCGGGCGCGAGATGCACGTCCTCGGGCAGGATCGCCTCCCTCCAGACGCGCTCGGTGACGTCGAAAACGGCGTCGAGCCGGTTCGAGGCCGTCTCGTCGGGCCCCATGATTCGGAAATTGCGGGCCTCCGCGTTGAGGGAGACGACCTCCTTGAGGAATTTGCCCATCGTGCGCGTTGCCTCGGCGACCGCGCCGCCGGGGCCGGGCAGGGCGATGGCGAAGCGGCGATAGTCGGGCAGCTTCAGCTCGCGCTTCAGCAGCCCGCCATTGGCATGGGGATTGGCGCCCATCCGGCGTGTCCCCGACGGCGCCAGCGCCTGCAGCTCCGGCTTCAGGCAGCCGTCATCGTCGAACAGCGTCTCGGGCGCATAGCCGCGCATCCAGTCTTCGAGCAGCCTGAGATGGCCGGCGTCGCCGCGTGCATTGGCGACCGGCACCTGATGCGAGCGCCAGAAGCCCTCGACCATCTTGCCGTCGACGGTCTTCGGCCCCGTCCAGCCCTTGGGGCTGCGTAGCACGATCATCGGCCAGCGCGGTCGCCCCGCGACCCCGGCCCCGGAGCGGGCCTGCGCTTGGATCGCGCGGATGCGGTCGCAGACGAGATCGAGCGTGCCGGCCATCTGCTGGTGCATCAGGTCCGGCTCGCTGCCCTCGACGAAGAAGGGCTCGTAGCCATAGCCGACGAGCAGGCTGCGCAATTCGTCGGCCGGCATCCGGGCGAGGATCGTCGGATTGGCGATCTTGTAGCCGTTGAGATGCAGGATCGGCAGAACGGCCCCGTCATGCACCGGGTCGAGGAATTTGCTCGAATGCCAGGCGGCCGCGAGCGGCCCGGTCTCGGCCTCGCCATCGCCGACGACGCAGGCGACGATCAGCTCGGGATTGTCGAAGGCCGCACCGAAGGCATGCACCAGCGCATAGCCGAGTTCGCCGCCCTCATGGATCGAGCCCGGCGTTTCGGGCGCGGCATGGCTGGGGATGCCGCCGGGAAAGGAGAACTGGCGGAACAGCTTGCGCAGGCCCTCGGTGTCCCGCGTGATGTCGGGATAGGTCTCTGTATAGGTGCCTTCGAGATAGGTGTTGGCGACCATGCCCGGCCCGCCATGGCCGGGGCCGCAGACATGGAGCATGTCGAGATCGCGCGCCGCGATCACCCGGTTCAGATGCGCGTAGATGAAGTTCAGCCCCGGTGTCGTGCCCCAATGGCCGAGCAGGCGCGGCTTGACGTGCTCCGGCTTCAGCGGCTCGCGCAGCAGCGGATTGTCGAGCAGGTAGATCTGCCCGACCGAGAGATAATTGGCCGCGCTCCAGTAGCGGTGGAGGAGCGAGAGCTCATCAGGGCTCAGAGGGCTCGGGCTCGGATTTGCTTGGCTCATCGGGGCGTCCTTCGCGGTTGCCGGCGGAAGGGACCACGCCGTCTGGCCGCGCGCCCTGATCGAGCGCAAGCGATCCCGAAGTTTTGCAACTGCGGGTCGCAGCCGCGGCAGGGTCGGACGAGGTCAACCGACGAAGGTCAACCGAGACAGGTCAACAGAACGCCTCGTCCGTCGTATAGCTCCGCAACTTCAGCGAATCGCGAGAGTTCCATGGCCAAGCTCTGCCAGTTCACCTCGCCGGCCGACGGCAAGCCGGTTTACGTCAACCCCGACCAGGTCAGCGTCGTCTACAGCTTCAAGGGCGAGCCGCCCGACACGATCATCGCCTTCGGCAAGGACTTCATGCTCGGCGTCGCCGAGAGCCTGGAGGAAACGGTCGCCCGGCTCGACGCCGCGACAGCGACGCCGCCCTCCACTGGCTGATCCCGCCAGGCCTCAGCCCGGCATCGGGCGGGCATGCGGGGGCACGTCGCTGCGGTCGAACACGTCCGGGAAGCGCTCGGCCAAGCGGGGCAGGGCGCTCAGGATTTCGCGCAGATGGGTCCGCATCGCCGCCTCGGCCCGCTCGGGATCGCGGGCCTTGATGGCGGCCAGGATGGCCTCGTGCTGGGCGATCAGCAGCGCCAGCGGCGAGGCGTCCGGCAGGCTGAGATAGCGCACCCGATCGGTCTGGGCGCGCGCGCTCTCGACCACGCGCAGCGCCGGGTCGCACTCGACGCAGTCGGCGATGGCGCGGTGGAAGGCCTCGTCGAGCGCATAGAAGCGAGCTGAATCGCCGGCCTCCGCCGCCTGCTTCTGCTGGGCGACGAGCTGCTCGATCCGGGCTACGCCAGCTGGATCGATCAGTTCGGCGGCGCTGCGCACCAGCGCGCATTCGATCGCCTCGCGCACGAAGCGGGCGTTGAGCACCTCCCGCACCGAAATCTTGACGACATAGGTGCCCCGGCTCGGCAGCACCTGGAGGAGGCCGGCCTCGGCCAGCTTGATGAACGCCTCGCGCACGGGCTGGCGGCTGACGCCATAGCGCAGCGCGACCTCCTTCTCGGAGAGCGCCTCGCCGGGCTTCAGGCGCATCTCGATGATCGCCTGCCGCAGGATCTGGATGATCTGCGGGACGATCGGGTCCGCCAGCTTCAGCGCAACAGGGCCGTTCATCCGTCTTGCCTTCTCCGAAGGTCGGGGTATCATACCGGTATGGTGCCATACTTCAATGCGTCCCGAGACGCAGGAAGCACCGCAGGGAGGCTATCAGATGTTCACCGTCAACAGGCGCACGCTGTGCGCGATCGCGTTCGCAGCCGCCGGCCTGGCGCTGCCGGCCGCCGCCCAGGCCCAGGCCCAGCTCAACGTCAACACCGCGCTGACCCGTGACGACCCGCTCTACAAGGGGCTGGAGCGGATGCGCGATCGCGTCGCCGAGCGCTCCAAGAACCAGCTCACCATCCGCATCTTCCCGGGCTCGCAGCTCGGCAAGGACGAGGACGTGCTCGAGCAGGCCCGCGCCGGCGCCAATGTCGCGGTCGTGGTCGACGGCGGCCGCCTCGCCGTCTTCGTCAAGGAGTTCGGCGTGCTCAGCGCGCCCTATCTCGCCGATGGCTTCCAGGGCGTGCGCAAGGTCGTGACCTCGCCGCTGTTCGAAACCTGGGTCGCCAAGCTGCGGACGACGTCGGGCCACCAGGTCCTGTCGTTCAACTGGTGGCAGGGCGACCGCCACCTGATCACCAACAAGCCGGTCAAGGTCCCCGCCGACCTCGCGGGCGTGCGCATGCGCACGCCGGGCGCGCCGGTCTGGATGGAGACGATCCGGGCCATGGGCGCGACCCCGACGCCGATGGGCTGGGGCGAGGTCTATCCGGCCATGCAGCAGAAGGTGATCGACGCCGTCGAGGCGCAGCACCCCGCCACCGTCGGCTCGAAGCTCTACGAGGTCGCCAAGCACGTCACCAAGACGAGCCATTTCAACCTGATCACCGGCATCGTCACCAGCGCCGCCTGGTTCGACAAGCTGACCCCGGAGTTGAAGACCATCCTGCGCGAGGAATCGCTGGCCGCCGGCGACTACGCCTCCAAGCTGACCGAGGACTCGCTCGTCGGCTTCGAGGAGACGATGAAGAAGAACGGCATGACCATCACCGAGGTCGACAAGAAGCCCTTCATCGACGCGACCCAGGGCGTCTACGAGAAGCTCGGCTATACCGATCTGCGGGCCGAGGTCCTGAAGCTCCTCAAGTAACGGCGCCGGCATCCCGCCAGTGACGATCCGGCGGCGCGTCCCGCGTGCCGCCGCCTTTCCGCGCGCATCGAACGGACCAAGTCGCCATGTCGCATGTCCTCATCTCGGCCGAATTCCTTCTGGCCAAGCTGCTGTTGGCGGCGATCGTGGTGCTCGTCTTCATCGCGGCGATCGGCCGTACGCTCGGCTACCCGCTGATCTGGTCGATCGACGTCGCGCAGTTGCTCTTCATCTGGGTCTGCTTTCTCGGCGCCAATCGCGCCATGCGGCTCAAGGCCCATATCGGCGTCGATCTGTTCGTCCGGAAACTGCCGCGCACGCCGCGCTGGTTCATCGAGATCGGGTTGGCGCTGCTCGCTCTCGCCTTCCTCGTCGCGCTCGCCGTCTCCGGCTATCGGCTGACCGTGCTGAACTGGCAGCGCGTCTATGGCGACAGCGGCATCTCCTATGCCTGGGTCACCGCGGCGGTGCCTGTCGGGGCCGCGCTGCTGGCCGTCACGATCGCGATCAATCTGGTCCATGCGCTGCGGACACGCTCGCTGGTCTTCTATGCCGACCGGAGCGCCGAGCGCTCCGACAGCCAGCTCGGGTGAGGCCCAAACCATGCTGATGCTCTGGGGTCTCTTCTTCCTGCTGATGTTCCTCGGCCTGCCGGTCGCGCTGGCCATCGGCATGTCCGGCTTCTCCTTCTTCGTCTTCTCCGGCTCGATCCCGCTCGGCATCGGCGTCCAGCAGATCGCCACCGCCTCGCAGAGCTTCCCTCTGCTCGCCGTGCCGTTCTTCGTGCTGGCCGGGCACATGATGAACAAGACCGGCATCACGCACCGGCTGATCGCCTGCTCCAACGTGCTGGTCTCCTGGATGGCGGGCGGCCTCGCCCAGGTCTGCATCCTGCTCTCGACGCTGATGGGCGGCGTCTCCGGCTCGGCCGTGGCCGATGCCGCCATGGAGGCGCGCATCCTCGGCCCGGACATGATCCGCAGGGGCTATTCGAAGGGCTTCACCTGCGCGGCGATCGCCGTCGGGTCCCTGATCACGGCGACGATCCCGCCGAGCCTCGGACTGATCCTCTACGGCTTCGTCGGCAACGTCTCGATCGGCCGCCTCTTCCTCGCGGGCGTCATCCCCGGCCTGCTGATGATGGCGGCGCTGATGACCGTGGTCTGGCTCGTCGCGCGCAAGCGCGGTTACCACTCCGCCACCAAGGAGCTCCCGACGGGCAGGGCGGTCTGGCGCGCGGTCGTCGACGCCAAATGGGCGCTGCTCTTCCCCGTCGCGCTGCTGTTCGGCATCCGCGCCGGCATTTTCACGCCCTCGGAGATCGGGGCCTTCGCCGTCGTCTATGCCGTCGTCGTCGGTGTCTTCCTGCACAAGGAACTGACCTTCGAGAGCTTCATGGAGGCACTGGGCGAGGGCGTGCTCGATGTCGGCGTGATCATGCTGATCATCCTGCTGTCCGGCATGGTCGGCTATGCGCTGATCTTCGAGCAGGCGCCGCAGGAGGTCGCCGAATGGATGCTGGGCCTGTCCCAGAACCCGCTGGCGATCATGCTGCTGGTCCTGCTCTTCCTGCTGGTCGCCGGCTTCTTCGTCGAGAGCACGGTGCTGGTGCTGCTGCTGACACCGATCTTCGTGCCGATCATCACCAAGCTCGGCGTCGACCCCGTGCATTTCGGCATCCTGATGATGTCGATCGTGACGCTCGGCTCGATGACGCCGCCGGTCGGCGTGGCGATGTACACGGTCTGCTCGATCCTCGACTGTTCGATCGAGGAGTACCTGGTCGAATCGCTGCCGTTCATTGCCGCGATCCTCGCCGTCATCGGCTTCCTGGCCCTGTTTCCGGGCGTCGTGCTGTTCCTCCCCAACCTCCTGATGTGATCCGAGATCGATCCGATGAAACAGACCTGGCGCTGGTTCGGCCCCGACGACGCCGTCACACTCGCCGCCGCCCGCCAGGCGGGCGCGAGCGGCATCGTCACCGCGCTGCATCACATCCCCTATGGCGAGATCTGGAGCGTCGCCGAGATCGAGACGCGCAAGGCACAGATCGCGGCGCCGGGTTTCGGGCTCGACTGGTCGGTGGTGGAAAGTCTGCCCATCCATGAACGCGTCAAGCTGGGGGAGGGCGATCTCGAGCCGATCTTCGCCAATTATCGGCAGTCGATGGCGAATCTCGCCGCCTGCGGCCTGAAGACGATCTGCTACAACTTCATGCCGGTGCTGGACTGGACCCGCACCGAACTCGACCATCCGCTGCCCGCCGGCGCCCGCGCCCTGCGGTTCAATGCGCATCAATATCTCGCCTTCGACTGGCTGATCCTCGAGCGGCCCGGCGCGGAAGAGGGCCAGTCCCCGGAGCTGCGCGCCAGGGCGAAGGCCTGGTTCGAGGCCTCGACGCAGGCCGACCGCGACCGCCTGCTCGCCAACATCATGGCCGGCCTGCCGGGGGCCTATGACCGTTACGACGTGCCGGCCCTGCGCGGCATGCTGGCGCGCTATGCCGGCATCGACGCGCAGGCGCTGCGGGCGAACTTCGCCCGCTTCCTGCGCGCGGTGGTTCCCGCCGCGCAGGAACTCGGCATCCGCCTCTGCGTCCATCCCGACGACCCGCCGCGGCCGCTCTTCGGCCTGCCGCGCATCGTCTCGACGGAGGCCGACATCGAGGCTGTCCTCGCCATGGTCGATCTGCCGGCCAACGGGCTCACGCTCTGCTCCGGCTCGCTCGGCGCCCATCCCGACAACGACGTGCCCGCCATCGCGCGCCGCTTCGCCGACCGGATCTGGTTCGCGCATCTGCGCAATGTCGCCAAGGACCCGGACGGTTCCTTCATGGAGGCGGAGCATCTCGGCGGCGACACCGACATGGTCGCGCTGATCGCGGCGCTGCTCGACGAGGAGGCGTGGCGCCGGGCCGAAGGGCATGCCGACTGGGAAATCCCGATGCGGCCCGACCATGGCCACGAGATCCTCGACGACATCGGCCGCGGCAGCTTCCCCGGCTATCCGGCGATCGGCCGCCTGCGCGGCCTCGCCGAGCTGCGGGGCGTCATGGCCGCCCTCGCGCATCGGCCGGTCGGGCGGCAGGGCTGAACCGGCTCCGCGGCCGCCCCGCTGCGGCTCAGGCGGCTAAAGGACCTCGCGCACGCGCAGCAGCGTCGAGTCCATGTGCTGGCCGATGATGCGGCTCAGCTCCGTGGCGTCGCGCTTGAGCAGGGCCGCCATCATCTCCTCGTGCTCGGCCACCGCGCCGGCCCATTTCACCGGCCCCTCATTGCCGACGAATCGCAGCCGCTTGATCCGCGACTGCAGCGTGCCGTGCATCTCCGTCAGCACGGCATTGCCCGAGGCCGCGACGATGGCGCTGTGGATCGCCTGGTTGAGCTTGAAGTATTCGAGCCGGTTGCGCGTCGCGTAGAGCGCCAGCATCTGCTGGTGCAGGGCGTGGATCGCCTCGATCGTCGCATCGGAAGCCGTCTCGCAGGCCATGCGCCCAGCGAGCTGCTCGAGTGTCTTCAGCACCTCCAGAACGTCCGCGAGATCGCGCGCCGAAAAGCGCCTGACGATCGCGCCCTTTGCGGGCAGGATCTCGACGAGCCCCTCGCTGGCGAGGGTCTTGATCGCCTCGCGCAGGGGGGTGCGCGAGACGCCGAGCTGCGCGCCCACCAGCCCCTCATTGATGCGCTGGCCGGGCTCGAGCCGTCCCTCGATGATCATGTCGCGGACCCGCTCCAGCACCTCGTCATGGAGGGTCCGTCGCGTGATCCGGGGGTAGTCGATTGCAGGCTCGCTCATCGCCGTGTCACCGATCCTGTCTTTATGCCGGTTACGGCATGGGAACCCGGTGCTGTCAAACGCCGGCTCAGGCCGCGCCCGGAAAGAGCGCATCCTGGCGCCGGCGCATCGCCAGCAGGCCGGAGGCCTCGTCGATCTCGACATCGCCGAGGCGGATCGCCTCGCCGGCCCTGACGGGGCGCACCAGCCTTCGGTCGGCGACGAGATAGAACGGCGCAGGCTTGTCATCGGCCAGCGCTGCCGCGGGGCGAACCTCGGCGCCGACATCCGCGATGCTGTGATGGTGCCCGCCCATCGTGAGCACGGTCCCGGCGGCGAGATCGGCCCGCGCCACCGCCACCAGATCCTGCCGCGGACGGTAATCCTCGCCATAGCCGGAGCGGCCGAGCCCGGCGGCGTCGAGCACCGAGGTCGCGACCTCGACGCCGAGCAGATGCCGCGGCAGATAGAGCATCGCCGTCTTGCCCGAGCGCGAGACGACATGCCCCTTCCCGGCCAGCATGTCCCAGGTCTCGGCGTTGTCGCAGGTGACGACGATGAAGACGCCGCCCGCGAAGCTGGCCTCCTCGGCGAGGCGCAGATGGTGGAAGACGTCGATGCGCCGTGGGCCGGACATCAGCCCGCCCTGGCTTTGCAGGGAAAACAGCTCCGCCAGTTCCGGGATCCGCGCCGGCGGGGCGTGGAAGCCCGGCTGTTCGGCGTGGAAATCGAGGGCATTGGCGACCAGCGTCATCTCGCAGAGATCGGGCACGGCGCGCAGCGGAAAGGCCTCGCCGAGAATCCGCGCCCGTGCGGCGGCGGCCTCGACCGGTGATTCTCCGCCCAGCCAGTGCTCGCGCAGCGCCGGCAGCGATCGCGTCACGCCGTTGCAGGTCACCGCGCCGGTGCCGGGATCGAAGACGAAGTCGTACTCGCTCGATTTGCCGGCTGCGACGATCTCGAGCCCGAGCACCTCGGCCCAACTCGCGAGACCGATCAGCAGGCTCGGCTGATCGCCATCGACCGGCGTCACCACCACGCCGGCCTCGCGTGCGAGCCGGGCGAGGCCGGGCCCGACGACGCTGTCGGCCTCCTTCGAGACCAGCGCGACATGGCGCTCGGCCTCGATCGCCAGCAGGGCGTGGCGGGTCGCGGCTTCCGGGCTGCCGGTCGCCTCGGCGAGAAGCTGGAAGGGCAGGGCGATCACCGTCTCGAGCCGCCCGGCGGCGACGCAGCTGCCGGCCTCCCAGGCGGCGCGGGCATCGGCCGGCGTCTCGCACAGCGCGATCTCGCGCTTGTCATAGCCGGCCGCCGCGAAGGCCCGGCCCGCGGCCTCCGCCGTCACATCCACCGCGATGCGCGCGTTCACCAGCGGGATCTTGCGGGCCTGCGCGAGGTAGCTGCGGCCGAAACCGCCACTGCCGACGAGGCAGGTTTCGATCGGCTCGCGGATGCCGCCATAATGCGAGTGGAAATTCATCGGCTCCTCCCAGAGCGGCCCTGTCGCGGCCGTGCCGCCTCTTTACGCTCTTCCTACCGCAGTTCGGATATGCTGCATACAGCATACTTGTAGCTGCTACCGGGCTGTGTTAGCCATGGGCCATCGAACACGACGCAGAAGCGGAGCAGGGTGATGGAGGAGCGCATGACGGGCGATCTGCCGGTGGTCGCGGTCGCGATGGGCGACCCCTCGGGAATCAGCCCCGAACTGACGGCGCGCATTCTCGCCGAAACCGACCTGCGCGCCGCGGCCCGCTACGTCGTCTTCGGCGATGCGCGGCTGCTGCAGCAGGGCATCACCGATTCCGGTGTCGACCCGCAGGTCCGCATCGTCCGCGACGGCGAGACGCTGCCGCTCGGCGAGCGGCCGGTCTTCGTCGATCTCGCCAACCACGACCCGGCCGACCTGCAGCGTGGCAAGGCGACGCTGGCCGGCGGCAAGGCCGCCACCGAGAATTTCCGCCGCGCGCTCCAGTTCGCCGCCGCCGGCCAGGCCGATGCGGTCTTCTTCACGCCCTTCAACAAGGCGGCGATGCGCTTCGCCTATCCCGCCTATGACGACGAGATCCGCTTCGTGCGTGACGCGATCGGCTTCGACGGGCCCGCCAGCGAGTTCAACATTCTCGGCAAGCTGTGGAATGCGCGGGTGACCTCGCATATTCCGCTGTCGGAGGTTGCCGCCAACGTCACGCAGGAGCGCATCCTCAAGGCGTTGACGCTGGCCGACGCCAATCTGCGCCTCGCCGGCTTCGAGCCGCCGCGCATCGCGGTCGCGGGCATCAATCCCCATGCCGGCGACGGCGGCAATTTCGGCCGCGACGAGATCGACACGATCGAGCCGGCGGTGCAGGCGGCGAAGGCCAAGGGCTTCACCGTCGAGGGGCCGTTCCCCTCCGACACCGTGTTTCTGCGCGCCCGCAACGGCGATTTCGACGCCGTGCTGACGATGTATCACGACCAGGGCCAGATCGCGATGAAGCTGATCGGCTTCGACAGCGGCGTGACCCTGATCGGCGGCTTCCCCTTCCCGATCTGCACCCCGGCCCATGGCACGGCCTATGAGATCGCCGGCAAGGGCATCGCCAATCTCGGGGCGACCCGGGCCGCGCTCGCGCTGGCCGTCAAGATGGCGCAGGACGGCAAGGCGAGGGCCAAGGCCGCCGCCTGAGACCGCCCCCGATTCAAAAACCGCCATTCAAGAGCGGCCGCGAAAACCGATCATCCTAGGGAGACAACGCATGAAGAGCCTCAGCATCACAGCCGCGATCGTCGGCGCCATTGTCATCGGCGGCGCCGGGACGGCCCAGGCCTGGCAGCCGTCCAAGCCGGTCGAGTTCGTGGTCACCTCCGGCGCCGGCGGCGGGACCGACAATTTCGCCCGCATGATCCAGTCGATCATCAGCAAGCACAAGCTGATCGAGCAGCCGATCGTGGTGGTCAACAAGGGCGGCGGCTCGGGCGCCGAGGGCTATATCCACGGCAAGGCCGGCAAGGGCGACGCGCATCGCGTCATCTTCGGCACGAACAACGCCTATCTGCTGCCTTACGTCGCCAAGCTCGGCTACAAGGTCTCCGATCTGACTCCGGTCGCCGCGCTCGCGCTCGACGAGTTCCTGCTCTGGGTCAAGGGCGATGCGCCCTATGCCGACGCCAAGAGCTACATCGAGGCGGTCAAGGCCAAGCCGATGGGCTTCAAGATGGGCGGCAGCCAGTCCAAGGACACCGACCAGACGCTGACGATGATGATCCAGGAGGCCACCGGCGCCAAGATGATCTACGTCCCGTTCCAGGGCGGCAGCGCCGCGGCCGTCCAGCTCGCCGGCGGTCACATCGATTCCAACGTCAACAATCCCAACGAGAACATCGGCCAGTGGAAGGCCGGCCAGGTGAAGCCGCTCTGCGTCTTCTCGCCGGTGCGCCTCGCCAAGGGCCAGCCCGTCTTCGAGGGCAAGGGCTGGGGCGACATCCCCACCTGCAAGGAAGCCGGCCTGCCGATCGAGACCTTCCAGATGCCGCGCACTGTCTGGCTGCCTGCCGACGTTCCCGCCGATGCCGTCGCCTTCTACGAAGGCGTGCTGGAGAAGGTCTCGAAGTCGCCGGAGTGGCAGGAATTCGTCACCCGCACCGCCCAGACCGCCCGGTTCATGAAGGGCAAGGAACTGGCCGATTTCGTCGCCAGGGACGATGCGGCCAACAAGAAGGTCTTCCAGGCCGAGGGCTGGGTCGTCAACTGACGCAGCCCGGCCGATGCCTCTCCGGACGGCCTCCCGGCCGTCCGGCTTTTCTTCGAACGCTCCCTGCCAGTTTCGAGCGGCCATCCCGGCCGGGAGGAAACGCTCCATGATCACGCGCTTCTGGGCGGAAACCGCGACCGCGCTCGTCACGCTCGCCTTCGGGCTCATCGTCGTCTGGGGCGCGCGCGAATTCGGGATCGGCTGGGATTCCTCCGGGCCGCAGCCCGGCGCCTTCCCCTTCTACACCGGCGCCCTGATCGCCATCGCCAGTGTCGGGACGCTGGTGGTCACCTTCCTCCAGCGCCTGCGCGGGTCCGCGATCGTCGAGGAGATCTTCCTCGACCGCGAGCGTGCCGGCCGTGTGATCTCCTTCTTCGCCCCGCTCGTCGGCTTCGTGCTGATCACGGCCTTCGCGGGCATGTACGTCGCTACGATTGCCTATCTCCTCTTCGCGATGCGCTTCCAGGGCGGCTATGGCTGGCTGGTGTCGGTCGCGAGCGCGGTGGGGGCGGCCTTCGTCTTCTATGTCGTGTTCGAGCGCTTCCTCCAGATCGGACTGCTGAAGGGCCCGGTCGAGCGCCTGCTCGGGCTGTAAGGCCCGCCGTCGCCAACGAGGACGCCGCCATGGACAACATTGCCTCGCTGATGCACGGCTTCTCGGTCGCGCTCACCACCCACCACATTCTGCTGATGATGGCGGGCGTGCTGCTGGGCATCCTCGTCGGCGTGCTGCCGGGGCTGGGGGCGCCCAACGGCGTCTCGCTGATGCTGCCGCTGACCTTCACCATGGATCCGGTCTCGGCGATCATTCTGCTGACCTCGCTCTACTGGGGCGCGCTGTTCGGCGGCTCGACCACCTCGATCCTGTTCAACATTCCAGGCGAACCCTCCTCGGTGGCAACGACCTTCGACGGCCACCCCATGGCCAAGCAGGGCCGCGCGACGGAAGCGCTGTCCTTCGCCTTCCTCTCGGCGGGCATCGGGGCGCTGGCCGGCGTCATTCTGATCACGCTTCTCTCCGGCTGGGTCGCGAAATTCGCGCTGCGCTTCTCCTCGCCGGAGTATTTCGCCGTCTATTTCATGACCTTCGCGAGCTTCATCGGTCTCGGCGGCGCCTCGCCCTTCAAGGCAATCGTCGCCATGGGCGTCGGTTTCGCGCTGGCCTCGGTCGGCATGGATTCGGTCTCCGGCAATATCCGCCTGACCTTCGAGTTCGACGTTCTGCTCGCCGGCATCTCCTTCCTGATCGCGGTGATCGGCCTGTTCGGCATCGGCGAATTGCTGCTGACGATGGAGGAGGGGCTGCGCTTCGAAGGCGTCGCAGCCAAGGTCCGCGTGCGCGATGTCCTGCGCACCGCGGCGAAGCTGCCGCGCTATTGGGTCGCCCTGCTGCGCTCGAGCGCCATCGGCATCTGGATGGGCATCACGCCGGGCGGTCCGACGGCGGCCTCCTTCATGAGCTACGCCATGGCCAAGCGCTCCTCGCGCAACCCGGAGAAGTTCGGCAAGGGCGAGCCCGAGGGCGTGATCGCGCCCGAGACGGCCGACCATGCCGCCGGCTCCGCCGCCATGCTGCCGATGCTGGCGCTCGGCATCCCCGGCTCGGCGACCGCGGCTGTGATGATGGGTGGCCTGATGATCTGGGGCCTCAACCCTGGTCCCATGCTGTTCATCGAGCGCCCGGACTTCGTCTGGGGGCTGATCGCCTCAATGTATCTCGGCAACGTCGTCGCGGTGGTCGTCGTGCTCGCAACCGTCCCGCTCTTCGCCTCGATCCTGCGCATCCCCTTCTCGATCGTCGCGCCGCTGATCGTGATGATCTGCTTCATCGGCGCCTACACGGTGGCCAGCAAGGAGTTCGACATCTGGGTCGCACTCGCCTTCGGCATCGTCGGTTATGTCTTCAAGAAGCTCGACTATCCGATCGCGCCGCTGATCCTGGCCATGGTCATCGGCGACAAGGCCGAGGACGCCTTCCGCCAGTCGATGATCTTCAGCCAGGGCTCGCTCTCGATCTTCTGGTCGAACCCGCTGGTCTCGACGCTGATGGGCATCGGGCTGGCCCTGCTGCTGCTGCCGCTGATCGGCTCGGCTGTCCGCTCGCTGCGCAGCCGGCCCGCGACAGCCGCGGCCAAGGGCTGAGCCGCCCATGCCGCTGCCGATTGCGGGTCCTGGCGTAACGCGTTACGCTCTTCCCTCGAAACGGGAGGCCGTCTCATGTCCCCGGTCGCAGAACGGATGCGCGAGATGCGGCAACGTCGGCGTGAGCAGGGCTTGCGCGAGGTGCGCTTGCTGTTGCCTGACGCGCGCTCGCCCGCGGTTCGCGCCCGGATTGCCGAACAGGTCGCCCGGCTCGATCCCGATGACGAGCTGGAAGCGCTGCGCTGGATCGAGTCGGTTTCCGAATTCGACAATCCTGACGAACCCGAATGAGCCTTCGCCGCGGCGATGTCGTGATCGTCTCGGCCGCCGGCGACTATGGCAAGCCGCGACCGGCGGTCGTGATCCAGAGCCGGGCCATGCCCGATGCGCACGCTTCCGTGGTCCTTTGCCAGATGACGTCGTTGCTCATCGATGCTCCGGATTTCCGCATCACGATAGAACCTACGCCAACAAACGGATTGCGCGAGCGCTCGCAGGTCATGGCCGACAAGCCCGTCACGCTGATGCGCAGCCGGATCGGGGACCCGATCGGGCGCCTGAGCTCCGACGAGACGACACGGATCGCAGCCGCGATTGGCTTCGTCATCGGCCTGTCCGACTGATCATGCCGCAGCCTCGATGCCGCGCGGCCGAATCCATCCCGCTCTTCCCGCAACGACGAGACCCACCATGACCGAACCCTACAAGGGCATTCTGCCGATCGCTCCGACCATCTTCCACGACAATGGCGACCTCGATCTCGACGGCAATCGCCGCGTCATGGACCTGATGGTCGACCAGGGCGTCGACGGCATCTGCATTCTCGCGAACTTCTCCGAGCAGTTCCTGCTCACCGACGCCGAGCGCGAGCAGGTGATGCATCTCTCGCTGGAGCAGGTCGCCGGCCGCGTGCCGGTGATCGTCACCACCTCGCATTTCTCGACCCGCATCGCCGCCCAGCGGGCGAAGGCCGCAGCCGATGCCGGCGCCAAGATGCTGATGATGATGCCGCCCTATCACGGGGCCCTCCTCAAGGCCGACGAGCAGGGCATGGTCGAGCACTTCAAGCAGGTCGCGGATGCCTGCGGTATCCCGATCATCCTGCAGGACGCTCCGCTGTCGGGCGTCACGCTCACCGTGCCCTTCATGATCAGGCTGGCGAAGGAGGTGCCGCTCGTCCGCTATTTCAAGATCGAGGTTCCCGGCACGGCCAACAAGCTGCGCGCGCTGATCGAGGCCGGAGGCGATGCGGTGGTCGGCCCCTTCGACGGCGAGGAGGCGATCACCCTGATGGCCGATCTCGACGCCGGTGCGACCGGTACGATGACCTCGGCCATGATCCCGGATCTGATCAAGCCGATCCTCGCCGCCCATGCGGCGGGCGACCGCAAGCAGGCAGCGGCCCTCTATGCGAAGGTGCTGCCGATCATCAACTTCGAGAACCGCCAATGCGGGCTGCGCTCGGCCAAGGCGGTGATGAAGGAGGGCGGTGTCATCAAGTCGGAAGCCGTGCGCCATCCGCTGACGCCGCTGCATCCCAAGACCCGCGAGGGGCTGATCGAGCTCGCCCGCGAACTCGATCCGCTCGCCCTGCGCTGGGGCAAATAGGCAGCAGACATCAGTCCGGGTGGCCATCCGGCCCCCCCGGCACCGGGCGCCCGGGCCGCTCAGGCCGGCACCGCAGCCTCGCGGCCCGCCCTCGGCTGCGCATGCGGCGGCCCGTCGACGCGCGGCACCGCCGAGAGCAGCCTGATCGTGTAGGGGTGGCTCGGCGCGCTCATGATCGTGTCGGCCGGCCCGACCTCGACGATCTTGCCGTGATGCATCACGGCCACCCGGTCGGCGAGATGGGCGACGACCGAGATGTCGTGCGAGATGAAGAGATAGGCGACGCCGAGCCGGTCCTTGAGGTCCGCCAGCAGGTTGACGATCGCCGCCTGCACGGAGACGTCGAGCGCCGAGACCGGCTCGTCGCAGACGATGAAGCGCGGCTGCGTCGCCAGCGCCCGCGCGATGCCGACGCGCTGCTTCTCGCCGCCGCTCATCTGGTGCGGGTAGCGGTCGGCGTAATGGACCGGCAGGCGCACCAGATCGAGCAATTCGTCGACGCGCCTGGGGATGTCGGCGGCCGGCGCAAGGCCGAAGCGCGCGATCGGTCGGCCGAGCAGCTCGCGGATGGTCTTGCGCGGATTGAGTGAGGAATCCGGGTTCTGGAAGACGATCTGCGCCGTGCGCCGCATCGCCTCCAGCGCACTCGGCGGTTGGCCGGAGACGGTCTCGCCGCCGATCCGGATGACGCCGGAGTCGGCCTCGATCAGTCGCAGGATCGTGCGCCCCAGCGTCGTCTTGCCGGAGCCGGATTCGCCGACGAGCCCGACCACCTCGCCCGGCGCGATCGTCAGCGAGATGTCGTCGACCGGCCGGATGCGGATGGCATCGCGAACCGGCCGCCAGCCCTCGAAGCGCAGCTTGCCGCGGCCGAGCACGAAGCTCTTGGTGAGATGCTCGACCGAGACGACCGGCTCGGCCGTGACCGCCTGGGTGGCGGGTGAGGGAGATCCGACGGCATCGGCCTCCGCCTGGACCGGCCAGGGCGTCTCGCGCAGCGCCTCGGCGGAACTGCAGCGCACCAGCCGGCCGCCGATGTCGCGCAGGCTCTGCGGCGCCTGGCTGTCATCAGTCGCGAAGGGACAGCGCGAGACGAAGCGGCAGCTCGCCGGCGGCTGGCGCAGATCGGGCAGGCGGCCGGGAATGGCGGCGAGCCGCGCCGTCTTGCGCCCGATGCGCGGGATCGCGGCGAGCAGCCCCTTGCTGTAGGGATGGGCCGGCCGCTGCAGCACATCCTCGGTCGCGCCCTGCTCGACGATCTGCCCGGCATAGAGCACGGCGACCTCGTCGGCGATCCGCCGGACGACGCCGAGATTATGGCTGATGAAGAGCATCGTCAGGCCGCGCCGGGCCCGCAGATTCTCGAGCAGATCGAGGATCTGCGCCTCGATGGTGACGTCAAGTGCCGTGGTCGGCTCGTCCAGGATCAGCAGCTCGGGTTCGGAGGCGAGCGCGCCCGCGATCAGCGCGCGTTGCCGCATGCCGCCCGAGAGTTCATGCGGATAGGCCTTCGCGACGGCCTCGGGGTTGACGATACCGACCTCGTCGAGAAGCGCGATGGCCCGTTCGAAGGCGGCATCGGGCGTGAAGCTGCGATGATGGACGAGGCCTTCGCCGACCTGGTCGCCGATCCGCAAGCTGGGGTTCAGCACCGAGAACGGGTCTTGGAAGACCAGCCCGATGCGCGAGCCGCGCAATTGCCGGCGTGCCTCGGCTCCCATCGTCAGGATGTCGGCGCCGTCGAACAGGATGCGGCCGGAAGGCACCGAGGCCTCCGCCGGCAACAGCCCCATGGCGGCGAGCGCGATCGTGCTCTTGCCGGAGCCGGATTCGCCGACGAGCGCCAGCGTCGAGCCCCTGCGGGCCTTGAGGCTCACGGAGGACAGCGCCTCGATCTCGCCGCCCGCGGTGCGGTAGCGGACGGTCAGGTCGTCGATGATCAGCATCAGGCCTTCCCCAGCCGCGCCTTGAGGCGCGGATCGAGGCGCTCGCGGGCGCCGTCGCCGAGCAGGTTGATGCCGATCACCAGCAGGCACATGGCCAGCCCCGGTGCCAGCGCGATCCAGGGCGCACGGTCAAGGAAGGAGCGCGCCTCCGAGATCATCAGCCCCCAGTCGGAACTCGGCGGCTGGGCGCCGAGCCCGAGGAAGGACAGCGCCGATCCCAGCAGGATCGCATAGGTCACGCGCAGGCTGGCCTCGACGATCAGCGGCGGCCAGGCATTGGGCAGAATCTCGCGGAACAGGATGTAGGAGGTGCTCTCAGCCCGCGCCTTGGCGGCCTGCACGAACTCCTCATTGGCCAGCGTCAGCGTCACGCTGCGCGCCAGCCGCGCGATCGGCGGGATGTAGACGAAGCCGACGGCGAGCGCGGTCTTCCATAGGGCGGGCGGCGTCACGGCCAGCACGAGCAGGCCGAGCATGATCGGCGGGATCGCCATCAGCACATCCGCCAGCCGCATCAGCGCCTCGTCGACCCAGCCGCGGAAATAGCCGGCCGCCAGCCCCATCGGCACGCCGATGGCGAGGCTGAACAGCGTCGCCGCGACACCCATCCCGATCGAGAGCCTGGCCCCCATCAGCAGGCGGCTGAGGACGTCACGGCCATATTCGTCGGTGCCGAGCCAATAGGTCGCGTTCGGCGCCAGGAAGCGCGTGCGCATCGAGATCGTGTCCCAGGGGTGGGGCGCGATCCAGGGCGCGAGCAGCCCGAGCAGCAGGATGGTGCCGGTGATGGCGAGCCCGGCCTTGAGCTGCAGCGGCATCGGCTTGCGCGGCGGCTTGGCCGGCGTGGCGGCGGCTGGCTCAGGCGACATGGCGGCCGAACCGGATTTTGGGGTTGAGGCGGGCATAGAGCAGGTCGGCCAAAAGGTTGGCGAGCGCGTAGATCGCGGCGACGACCAGGATCGCGGCTTGCAGCGTCGGCAGGTCGCGGTTCTGGATCGAGAACACGACGAGGCGGCCGAGGCCGGGATAGGCGAAGACGGTCTCGATCACGACGATGCCGCCCATCAGCCGGCCGAAATCCAGCGCCAGCACCGTGATCGTCGGAAGGAGGGCGTTGCGCAGCGCGTGGTGGAGCACGATCACCCGCTCGGGCAGGCCCTTGGCGCGGGCGGCGGTGATGTAGGGGCTCTGCATCACCTCGATCATGCTCGACCGGGTCAGGCGCGAGACATGGGCGAGATGGCCGAAGACCAACGTCATGGTCGGCGCGATCAGGTGCTTGGCCCATTCCCAGACGCCGGCCGAGAGCGGCTCGTAGCCGGAGGCCGGCAGCCAGCCGAGCCAGGCGGCGAAGACGATGATGACGACGATCGCCCAGAAGAATTCGGGCACGGCGATGCCGAGATAGGTCGCGACCGAGACGCCGTGGTCGAGCGGCCGGCCATGGCGCAGCGCCGCGACGATGCCGAGCCCGACGCCGATGACGGCGATCAGCACGAAGGAGAGGCCCGTCAGCATCAGCGAGCGCTGCAGCGCTTCCAGCAGCATCGGCCCGACCGGCCGGTTCATCAGCGTCGAGACGCCGAGATCGCCTGTGACGAAGCCGCCCGCCCAGCGCAGATACTGCTGCCAGACCGGGTCGGTCAGGCCGAGTTTGAGTTCCAACGCGTGGACTTGCTCCGGCGTCGCGAAGGCGCCCAGGATCAGATAGGCGACATTGGCCGGCAGCAGCGTCGTCACACCGAAGACGAGCATCGACACCGCCACGAGGACGAGAACCACGAGGGCCAGGCGTCGGGTGATGTAGGCTGCCATCGGGGACGGGTTCCTGCGAGCCGTGGCTGCGCCCGCCCGCACCGCGAGGGTGGGGAGGGCGGACGCAGAGGCGAGATCAGGGCTTGATCGAGACGTTCTTGAGCTCGAGCCACTGCATCGGGGTCGACTTGAAGCCGTCGACCTTCTTGCTGACGCCGTTCACATGCGCCGCCGAGTAGGCGATGATGCCGGGCACGGTCTCTTCGGCGATCGCCTGGAACTTCTCGAAGATCGCCTTGCGGGCGGCCTGGTCATTGGTCTTGCGGGCATCGTCCAGCAACTGGTCGACGCGGGCGTCCTTGTAGATCCAGAGCTGCTTGTTCCAGCTTCCGCTCGAATGGTAGAAGGGATAGATCGCCGTATCGATCGTCGGCCGGGCGAAATAGCCGTCGACATACATCTGCGCCTTGCCCGCGACATTGGCGGTGTAGGAGGCGAAGGGCACCCGCTCGACATTGATCCGGATGCCGGCAGCCCGGGCCATGTCACGCACCGCGACGCCGACGCGCACGCGCTGCTCGCGCTCCTGCGGAACCTGCATCGGCACGTCGAAGCCGTTGGGGAAGCCGGCCTCGGCCAGCAGCTTCTTGGCCTGGGCGATGTCGGGAGCACCGACCTTGAGCGATTTGTTGAAATAGGGATGGCTGGGGGGAATCGGGCTGAAGGTCGGCTCGCCCTGGCCGAACAGGGCGAGTTCGACGATCGCCGCCTTGTCGATTGTCAGCGCCAGCGCCTTGCGCACCCGCACGTCGTTGAAGGGCGGGCGGTCGTTGTTGAGGATGACCCCGTCCCAGGTCGGCGTCGAGACGCTGTCGGCGCGCGCGACCGCGCTGGTCTTCAGCTTGTCGACCGCCTCATAGGGCATGCTCCAGACGATATCGACCGCACCCGATTCCAGCGCCGCCATCCGTGCCGCCGATTCCGGGATGATCCGCAGCGTCGCGCCGTCGAGCTTCGGCAGGCCCTTCTCGAAATAATCGGGGTTCTTGGTCAGTTCGAGCCGGTCGCCCGGCGACCAGGACTTGAACATGAAGGGGCCGGTGCCGATCGGCTGGGTCGAGAGTTCGGCGAGTTTGTCCTTGGGGACGATGCGCAGCTGCCGGTCGGCGAAGATGTCGGCGAAGCCGGCATAGGGGATGTTGAGCTTGAACTCGACCGTCATCGGGTCGGTGGCGGCAACGCCCTCGACCATCGACAGGCTGGTGCGGGCGCGCGACCCCGTCGCGGGATCGAGGATGCGCTTCATCGTGGCGACCACGTCCTCGGCGTCCATCACCCGGCCATGGTGGAACTTGACGCCCTGGCGCAGCTTGAAGGTCCAGGTCTTGAGGTCGTCGGAGGCCGTCCAGCTCTCGGCGAGATCGGGCTTCACCGTCATGTCCGGGTCGATGCGCGACAGCCCGTTGAACAGCAGATGGACGTAGACATACTCGTCACCGATCGTCGTCCTGGCCGGGTCGAGCTGGCTCAGGGTCGTCCCGAGCGCGACGCGCACGGTGCCCTGGGCTGCGGCGGGCAGCGCCGTCAGCGCGGTCGAAAGGCCGATCGTGACGGCCAGTGTCGCAAGATGTCGTCTCATGGTGATCCCCTCGTTGTCGTTGGTCAGCTCTTCGGCCGGTTCGCGATGGCGGTGTCCGGATCGACCGCCCGCGTCACGTAGAGATCGGCGACGGGCTCGTAGTCGCGCCAGAGGCGCTGGAGCGTCGCGATCGGGTCTGGATCGCCGTCGACGCGCAGGTCGACATAGGGAAAGGTCTGCTCATGCGCGACGATCAGCGCGGTCGAGACCAGTGGCTTGAACTCGCCGCCGGCCTCGTCGCCCGCTTTCAGGGCCGCGATCAGCCGCGCGGCGAGCGGCGCCGCCGGATCGGCCTCGAAGGCGCGCACCATGGCGGCGGGCACCTCCTGCGAGCGCACGATGTTGCCGAGCGCGACGCAGTCGCGCCCATGCGCCTCGGCGAGCTCGGGCTGGACGTTGCCGCCGCTGAAGCTGGCCGTGCGGCCGGCTGCGTCGATCACGGCGAGCTGGCGCCAGTCGCTGCGTGGCGTCGCGGCGGCTGCGGCGTCGACGGCCTGCTGGGCGGTGTAGCCGCGCCGGAGCAGGTCCAGCATCAGCGGGCCGAGCCGCGGATCGGTCATGTGCTGCGTCAGCGCTGCGCCGACGCCGGCCGCGGCATGCTGGCAGCGCGAGCCCACCGCGATGGAGGAGGTGGTGACCACCGCCCCGAGCATGCCCGTGCGGGCACAGCGACCGGCGAGCGAGAACGTCATCGCGCGCCCTTCCGGATGGCGACGATATCGACCTCCATCAGCAGCTCGGGGCTGGCGAGCCCCTTGATGATGACGCTGGTGAAGGCGCTGGCATTGTCCCCCAGACGCTCGCGGACGACCGCGTTGACGTCCGCGAGGAAGGCCCGGTCGGTGACGTAGACCGTCGCCTTGGCGACGTCGTCGAGCCCGGCTCCGGCCTCCGAAAGCAGCGTTGCGACATTGTCCATCGCGACCTGCGCCTGCGCCTTCGCGTCGCCGGCGCCATAGAGCACCTCGTCGAGACCCATCCCGGTCTGGCCGCGCAGCGTGACGCGGTCGCCCGACACCACCGCCATGCAGAACTCGCAGTCGAGCGGCTGCTGCTCGGTGCCGTAACGCGCGGCGCTGGAGTGATAGGTCCGCAGCCGCTCATGCGGCTTTCCGCCCTGCTTGCGGACGAGCGTGACATCGATCTCGAACAGGATGTCGGGCCGGGCGAAGCCGGTCGTGACGATGCCGGTCGAGACCGGCCGGACACCGGGAAGGTGCTTGCCGATCATCGGGTAGACGCCAGCGCGATAGGCCCGGTCGGAGATGTAGACGGTGATCTTGCAGATGTCCTCGACGGAGGCGCCGGCCTCGTCGAGCAGCGTCTTGAGGTTCGCCATGGCGAGGTCGGCCTGGGCGGCCGAGTCCGCGACGCCGCGGCCCTTGGCGGTGACGCCGCTATGGTCGAGCCCCGCGCCGGTCTGGCCACGCAGGAAGAACTCCTCGTCGGTCGCGAGCACCATCGACCCCTGCCAGGGGAAGCCCTGACCGTGCCAGCTTTCGAAGGTATAGGGCCTCGTATGCCGCGGCGGCGAGGACGGGATCGCAGCCTCGGCGTCGATCTGGACGATCAACTCGGGCAGGGCGAGCCCGGCGACGACCAGCCCGGTGCTGACCGCGCGGACCTCCGGCAGGCGCTCCGCGATCACCGCATAGACCTCGGCGCGATAGCCGCGGTCGACGATGCAGGTGGTGAGCTTGGTCAGGCTGGCGAGCGAGCCGCCGGCCTCCTTCAGCGCCGCCTCGAGCCGGTCGAGCGCGGCATGGGTCTGGGCGGCAGCGTCGCCGATGCCGGTGATGCTGCCATCGGGGTTGAGCGCGCTCGCGCCGCTGAGGAAGACGCGTTCGCCGGCGCGCACCGCTCCGGCGATGGGGAGAGTAGCGATGCCGGGAAGGGCGGCGGGCGCGATGGCGTGGCGTTGCATGGGGTCTCCGCGGCGCGCGCCCCGCCTCGTGGCGTCGGCGCGTCTCAGGCCGAGCCGGCGATGCAAGAACGGAGCCCGCGGCGGCGGTTTCCGACCTGCATCCCGGCACGAATGAGAGGCTAGGCCGGAACCGGCGTCGGGATCGAATTAAAAACCGGCCCGCATTATTCGCCGCGCTTATAGGCCGCCCGCGGGCAGCCTGCGCTCTCAGCTGGCGTTGTCGGCGACCCATTGCGCGAGCACGGTGGCGGCCGCCATGAAGTCGTCGATCTCCATGGCTTCGCGCGGGTTGTGGCTGCCGTGCTCGTTGCGCACGAACAGCATCGCGACGGGCACGCCAGCGGCGGCAAACGCCGCGGAATCATGTGAGGCGGGGCTGCCGAGCGGCATGGCGGGGATGCCGAGCCTCTCCGCCGCCTGCGTCAACGCGGTCCGGATACCGGGATCGACCGGCCCGACGGCGGCCGAAGCACGCGCACCGAGTTCGAACACGACGCCGCGCTCGGCCTCGATCCGTGTGATCGCGGCGTGCATCCGAGCCTCGACGCCGGCGAGCACCGCCTCGTCATAGGCGCGCACGTCGAGGCTGAAACGGAACTCGCCCGGCACGGTGGTCATGCCGTGCTTGTCGGCATCGGTGTGGAAGCGCCCGAACGTCACGGCCATGCCCTCGCCGCATGCCTCGTGCTCCGCCCAGATCGCGTCCAGCTCGGCCGCCAGCGCCATGCCCGCCATGGCGGCGTCGCGGCGGAAACGCCGTGGCGTGCCGACATGGTCGTAGCGGCCGAGGATGCGCGCCTCCGGATAGCGGAAATTGCCAGGAATGCCGGTGCAGATGGCGATCGGGAAGCCGGCTTCGACGAGGCTCGGCGCCTGCTCGATATGGATCTCGAGGAAGGCCCGGATCCGGCTGGGATCCAGGCTCCGTTCGCCCCGCCGCAGCGCCTCGGGATCTCCGCCACAATCGCGGATATGGTCGCCGAGGGGGCGGCCGGTGTCGATGCGCCGGGCCTCCAGCGCGCCGTCGGGAAGCGTTCCCAGCGCGCCGCGGCTGCCGATATAGGAGACCTGGAACCAGACGCTCTCCTCCGCGCGGACGCCCATCACCGTCAGGTCGCAACGTGGCTCCAAGCCCAGTTCGCGCAGCGCCGCGAGGGTGACGAGGCCCGCGATCACGCCGGCGGCGCCGTCGAAATTGCCGCCATGGGGGACGCTGTCGAGATGCGAGCCCATCAGGATCGCCGGCGCCGCCGGATCGCGGCCGCGCCAGGTCGCATAGGTGTTCATCGAGGCGTCGGTGGTCACCGTGAGGCCGGCCGCCGCGGCGGCCTCCGCGAAGACGCGATGGCCGAAATTCTCGCCGGCGCCATAGGTGTCGCGCATGATGCCGGGGTTGCCCGGGCTGCCCTCGGCCAGCGTGGCGAACAGCCGCTCGGCCAGGCCGCGCTGCGCCGCGACGGCCGCCGCAAGCCTCTCCGGAGCGATCACGAGGCGGCCTTGTCGAAATAGCCGGCGCGGACGGCGGCCCCGATCATGTTGACGACGAAGCGCCCGGCCGTGATGCAGGTGATCTGGTTGACGTCGCTGCGCGGCGTGATCTCGACGACGTCCATGCCGACGACGCGGCCCTTGCCGACGAGGCCATGGATCAGCGTCCGCACCTGCGGGAAGGTCAGCCCGCCCGGGCAGGGGCCGGCGACACCGGGCGCGATGGCCGGGTCGATGCCGTCGAGATCGATCGTCAGATAGTAGCGTCCGCCCGCGGGAATCCGGTCGAGCACGGCCTGCATCCCGCGCTCATGGACCTCGTAGGAGGTCACGAGCTGGGCGCCATAGGCGCGCGCCGCCTCGACCTCCTCGATCCGGGCGCTGCCGGTGCCGTGCAGGCCGATCTGGAAGATCTCGCCGACATGGGCCATCTCGGAGGCGCGCCGGATCGGGCTGGAATAGCCGGTTGCGACGCCGTTCACCTCCTGGCGCCAGTCGAGATGCTGGTCGATCTGGATCAGTGTGATCGGCCCGTCGCCGTCGAGCCCGCGCAGCACCGGGATCGGCACGCCATGGTCGCCGCCGAGCACGATCGGCATCGCGCCCGACGCCCTAATCTTGCGGATCGCCGCTTCGGCCTTGACGTAATGGGCGGTGAGGTCGCGGAAATCGCCGATGATGTCGCCGCAATCGACGGTGCGGATCGGCCGGCCGTCATAGAGCGGCCCGCCGAGATCGAAATCATAGCGCTCGATCGAGCGGACGATCCGGTCCGTGGCGCGGCGCATCGCGGCGGGCATGTTGGTCTGGTCGTTGACGATCTCGGCGAAGCTGTAGGCATCGCCATAGGGGATGCCGAGAAAGGCGATGTCGGCCTGGAGATGGTCGAGATCGGTCGCCAGCTCCGAATAGAGAAAGGTCGCGTGGCCCGTCTTCGGGGCGGTCGTCAACGACATCGGAGCCATCCTCGCCGGCTGTTGGCCGGTTCTCCACCCTCGCCGAGAGAGGGGTCGCCGACTTTCGCCGACACTGCTGGAGGGGGGCGGCACAGGCAATGGAGGCGCTTATCAGGAATCCACGGGTGGCATTCGTCCGGCGAATACTCAGGCCGTCAGGAGAGGCGCGGCGCCGTTTCACCCGCTACGACGCGCACCTCCCGCAGGAAGGCCTGCGCGGCCCGCGACAGCGGCCGCTTGCGCGAATGGACCACCGAGGCCGACACCGGCGAGGCCGGCTCGAAGCGCCGGACCGCGAGGTTGCGCGAGGAGAGCGGCGAGAGCGGATCGACCACCGCGACGCCGATGCCGGTCTCGGCGAGGATGCAGGCGGTGTTGCAGTAGCGGACCTCGACGGAGGAGCGGAACGGCACGCCGACCTCCGCGAAGGCCTGGCGCACGATCGTCCCCATCCGCGTGCCGCGTTCCAGCGCGATGAAGGCGGTGGCGCGCAGATCGTCGGGCGTGATCGTCTCCATCGCAGCGAGCGGATGATCGGGCCGCATCACGCAGACCATGCGCTCGGAGAAGAAGCACTCGCTCTCGACACCGCGATAATCGTTCAGCCCCAGCACGAAACCGAGTTCGGCCAGACCGTTGTCGACGCTCTCGACCACGTTCTCGAAGCGGCGGATGTCGAAGGAGACGCGCGTGTTCGGGCGCTTCTCGAGGAAGTTGCGCAGCGCGATCGGGATCACGCTGTAGCCCAGAGGCGGCGTCGCGAGGATGCGGATATGCCCGGTGCGGTTCTCCTTCAGGTCCTGCACCTTCGCCTCGAAAGCGGCGTGCATGCTGAAGATCGGATCGGAATCGAGGCAGAGCTCGCGCGCCTCGGCCGTCGGGAACAGTCGGTTGTTGACGCGCTCGAACAGCGGAAAGCCGATCTGGCTCTCGAGATGCTTGATCGCGTTGCTGACGGCCGGCTGCGACAGGCCGAGTTCATGCGCCGCGCGGACCGTGGTCTCGCAGCGGACGACCGCTCTCAGCAGCTCGATCTGGCGCAGGTTCATATCACGCCTCCGAATAGGGTGGGGTGCTCCCTATTTCGTCAGCAAATCATGTGCCAGCTTACGGCCCGCCGCAAGTGGCGTCTCGCTCAGCCGTCGAGGAAGGGCATTTCGCCCCGCGGCGGCGCGATGTCGGCATTGGCCGCCACCATCCGTCGCCAGACCGTTTCCGTCACCGCCTGCGCCTCCGCCAGCAGCGCCGGCTCGTCCACCGTCAGCACCTTGCGGTCGCGCATGACGAAGGAACCGTCGACCATCACCGAGTGGACGACGCCGGGATGGGCGTAGTTCACGATGTTTGAGGTCAGCCGCAGGATCGGGCGCAGCGCCGGCTGGTCGAGGTCGAGCAGGGTGATGTCCGCCTTCTTGCCGACCTCGAGCGAGCCGATCCGGTCGAGCGCACCCAGCGTGCGGGCGCCGTTGCGCGTCGCCATGTCGAGCACGACCTGAGGCTGCGGATCGACGCCGCCCTCCTGCGCGCGGCCGAAGCCGGCGCGGTGGACGATCATGCCGATCTTCATCGCCTGGAACATGTCCTCGGTCATGTTGTCGGTGCCGAGCGCGATATTGACCCCGGCGTCGCGGATCGGCCCGATCAGCACGCGATGCGGCCCCTTGCGGGAGGAGGGCGCCGGGTTGTGCGCCATGTGGACGCCGCGCTGCGCCAGCAATTCGATGTCCTCGCGCGTGCAGAAGGTCCAGTGCGCGCAGGTCAGGTCCGGCCCGAGGAAACCCTCGCGCTCCAGATAGAAGGCCGGCGTCAGCCCATGCGCGGCCTTCACCGCCGCGACTTCGCCGGGGCTCTGGGCGAGATGGCAGGTGCGCGTCAGACTATGGCGGGCGGCGAGGTCCATGATCTCCGCCAGCATGGCGGGCGAGCAGTTGTCGGGGGCATGCGCCGCGACCTGGCAGCTCACCCGGCCCTCGCGCGCGCCGTGCCAGGTCTCGATCAGCTCCTGCGTGCGTTCCAGGAACTGCCGCCCGAAGGCCTCGTCGATCCCGTACTCGCCGAAGCGGATCTTGCGCGTGTCGATGTCGGCGCAGCTTTCCGAAAGCCAGAGCCGCAGGCCGGTATCGGCCATCGCGCCGGCATAGGAGGGGACATGGCGGAAGGGGTCGACCAGCGTGGTCGTGCCGCTGCGGATCGCCTCCAGGCAGCCGAGCGCGGCCATCACCGCCCGCTCATGGTCGCTCATCGTGTAGGAGATCGGCGACATGTAGCGGTAGATGATCTCGCCGTCCCAGTCCTCGACCGTGCCGCGCAGCGCCGTCAGCACCGTATGCGTATGCGCGTTGACGAAGCCGGGAAGGACGGCGAGGCCCCGCCCTGCCATGCGTTCGTGCGTCGGAAAATCCCGCTCCAGCTTGGCGGTCTCGCCGATGGCGGCGATCCGGTCGCCGGTGATCGCGATCGCGGCGTCCTGCAGGATGCGCCGCTCCTCGTCGCAGGTGACGATGGTGGCGCCGGTGATGAGCAGGTTCATGGTTGCGTCCGCTGGGTGGTGAGGCCGGCCGTCGCTGCCTTCTCCTGCGCCACGAAATGCTCGGCGATCTCGCGTCCCGTCGCGATCCAGACATCGCCGAAGCCGCGTGCCCGCGCCAGGAAATCGCGCATGATGCCGAAGCGCATCGGCCTCCCCGAGACCTGCGGATGCATGACCATGCTGACCAGCCCGCCCCATTCGCGCGTCTGGTCGAGTTCGCCGTTCCAGATCGAGAGCACATGCTCGCTGGGGAACATCGGGCGCGGGCTGAAGCGCTGCGACAGGCCGTAGAGCCAGTCGTCGAAGGACGCGTTGATCGGCAGTTCCACCACCCCGGCCGATCCGTCGCGCTGCCTGTGCCGATAGGGCCGGATGTCGTCGCGGAACGAGGAGGAATAGAGGATGCCGCGTTCGCGCAGATAGGTCAGGAGTTGGTCGTAGTTCTCGCCGCCGGCCGCCCGGTAGCCGACGGGCACCACGCCGAGCACGCGCTTCAGTGCCTCCATCCCCTTCTCGAACTCCTCGACGTCCTCGTCGAAATCGGCCGGGTCTGGACGCTTGTGCAGATAGCCGTGATGGCCGATCTCGTGGCCGTCGCGGACGATCGCCTCGCACATCGCCGGATGCACCTCGACGATCCAGCCGGGGATGAAGAAGGTCGCCTTGATCCCGACCGATCGCAGATAGCCGAGAATCCTCGGCACGCCGACGCGCTCCTCGTAGCCGCCGAAGGAGAGCGTCACCAGCCGGTCGGTGTTGGCGGCGTCGTGCTGCAGCCAGGCGGTCTCGCCATCGACGTCGAAGGCCGGAAACAGCGCGCAGCTCTTGCCGGCGGGCCAGGGATAGTCCGGCGCCGGGTCGGCGGGATTGGCGATCCGCATCGGGAAGACGGGTGTCATCGGAACCTCTCGTGGCGCGAGGCGAACCGCGCCTCACGGAACGAGGATAGCAAGGCGCACGGGCACGGCGAGCCGGCCTGCACACGCGCCGCTATGATTTATGGCGACGCTCTATTCGCCCCGGTGATAGCGCCGGGCCGGAGGGCGGCCCGCCCTCGCGCCACCATGCCCGGCCTTCCTCGCCGTTGCGCCCGATGCAGCCAGCCTTCGCCCGTGGAAGAGGGCTGGCGCTGTGTTTGGGCTGCACGCGCGAACCCGGATCAAACCGCTATTCTGCCGTAAAAATAGGCAAGTGACGAGCGGACGGGCCGAGATGCCTTACGATACGTCATGTTGCGGCGCAGGCACCGGTCTGAGCGGCTTTGCGCAAACCCTCGGCCGTTTGCCGGCCACCATCTCCGTCGGAAAGCGGTTGGCACGGCAGTTGCTGGCCTGCGGCGCCCACTGCCCGAGGATCTTCGTCATCACGATGGCTGCGCCTGCCCCGTCTGCCTCCTTGTCCGCCCAGCCGCTGACGCTCGACGGCATCACGCATAGCTATGGCGGCGGGCTGGCGGTCGACAACGTCACGCTCGAGGTCAAGGGCGGCGAACTCGTCGCGCTGCTCGGCCCCTCCGGCTGCGGCAAGACCACGCTGCTGCGGATCGTCGCCGGCTTCATCCAGCAGGGCAACGGCAAGGTCCTGATCGACGGCCGCCCGATCGACACCCTGCCGCCCAACCGCCGCGAGATCGGCATCGTCTTCCAGAACTACGCGCTGTTCCCGCACATGACGGTGGCCGAGAACATCGCCTATGGGCTGGCCGCCCGCGGCGAGAGCCGCAGCGTTCAGGCCCAGCGTGTCGAGGAGATGCTCGCCACCGTCCAGATGGCGGGCTTCGCCGACCGCAAGCCAAAGCAGCTCTCCGGCGGGCAGCAGCAGCGCGTCGCGCTGGCGCGGGCACTCGCCATGCGGCCGCGCATCCTGCTGCTCGACGAGCCCTTCGCGGCCCTCGACAAGAACCTGCGGCTCGACATGCAGATCGAGATCAAGCGGCTGCAGCGCCAGTTCGCCCTGACCGCGATCATGGTCACGCACGACCAGGACGAGGCGATGGCGATCGCCGACCGCATCGCCGTGATGAGCCAGGGCCGGATCGAGCAGCTCGGCACGCCGGTTCAGGTCTATGACGAGCCCGTCACGCTGTTCGTCAACAGCTTCATCGGCTCCAGCAACCTCCTGAGCGGACAGATCTCGGCGCCTGTCGAGGGCGGCTACGCCGTGACGCTCGGCAACGGAGCCGCCTGGACGGTGCCGTCCGCCGCCCGCTTCGCGCCGGGCCAGCCGGTTCTCGTCTCGGTCCGCCCCGAGCAGATGCGGCTCGCCGACGAAGCCGGCGAGGGCCGTTTCCCGGTCGAGCTCAAGCTCAGCCTGCCGATCGGCGGTGAACTGATCCACGACGTCACCGGTGCCGATGGAAGCTCGCTGAAGATCGCGATGTCGCGCCGTCCCGGCATGGCCTCGGGCCGCGCGGGCACTGCTTTCTGCGGGCTCGCCGACCATGCCCGCCCCGTTCTCTTTCCCGCCCCCCAACCCTGAACCGGAGCCCATGCCGATGACACAGATGAACCGTCGAGACCTCCTGGCCGGCGCCGGCGCGCTCGGTCTGGCGTCGCTCCTGCCGCTGCGCGCCAGCGCCTCCGGCAGCCTTACCGCCGCGATCTATCCCGGTACCTGGGAAGAAGCCTATCGCGGCGTCGTCGCTCCGGCGCTCAAGAAGAACGCCGGCGTCGACGTCGCCTTCGACGCGCTGTTCGCCGTCGATCAGGTCGCCAAGGTGCGCGCCGCGCGCGGCGTGCCGCCCTTCGACTGCTTCGTGCTCGATCCCGGCCCGGCGGCGGCGGCGCAGGCCGCCGGCCTGTTCGAGCCGATCGATGCCTCGAAGCTGACCAATGCCGCGAAGATCCCGACGGGCCTGATCAAGTCGCATGGCGTGACCTGCAACGCCCAGGTCGTCGGCATCGCCTACAACCCGAAGAAGTTCGCGACCCCGCCCAAGGGCTGGGCCGATCTGTTCAAGTCGCCTTATGTCGAGCGGCTGGGCCTCACCGGCTTCCAGACCACCTTCGGCACGGTCTCGATCATCGAGATGGCGAAGGTCTTCGGCGGCTCCGCCACCAATGTCGAGCCGGTCTTCGCCGAGCTGAAGAAGGCCGTGTCGAAGGCGGCTGCGGTCGCCGCGCCCGCCGCCATGCCCGGCCTGTTCCAGCAGGGTCAGATCGACATCATGTACACCAACACCAACACGGTCGCGACGCTGAAGGGTCGTGGCGTCGATATCGAGTTCATCAAGCCCGAGACCGGCGCGATCACCTTCCAGACCACGCTGCACATCGTGAAGGGCGCCGACAACGTCGCCAACGCCTACAAGTACATCGACACCGCGATCTCGTCGGCGGTCCAGGCCGAGCTGCAGAAGCAGCCCTACAACATGGTCCCGATCAACAAGGACGTGAAGCTGGTCGAGACGCTCGACATCAAGTCGCTGGATGAACTGGCGACGATGGTCACGCATGACTGGACGGTGATCAACCCGCAGCGCGCCGCCTGGATCGAGCGCTTCAACAAGGAAATCACCAAGTAGGTCGCAGCGATGGCGGGCATGGCTGCAGCGGCCGCTGGGAGCGGTGGTGTTCCGGGAGCCAGGGTCGACTGGCGCCTCGCGGCGCCGCTCGGCCTGACTTATCTCGCCTTCTTCGCGGCCCCCTTCGCGATCCTGCTCGGCATCAGCTTCTATGCCGATGCCGAGCAGACGCGGCTGGGGTTCGACTCCTGGACGAAGTTCTATGGCGACGCCTTCTACCGGAAGGTGATTTTCGACACGCTCAAGCTCGGCGTCTTCGCCGTGCTGGCCACCACGCTGCTGGCCTATCCGCTCGCGCTGGTCTTCCGGGGCTCGGGCCCGCGCGTCCAGCGCCTGCTGATCTTCATCATCCTGATGCCGCTCCTGACCTCGGTCGTGATCCGCACCTTCGCCTGGATCGTCATCCTGGCGCGCGAGGGCGTGCTCAACCAGACGCTGATCGGGCTCGGGCTGACCTCGACCCCGCTCAATCTGCTCCAGACCGAGCTCGGCCTCGTCATTGCGCTGACGCAGATCGAGATGCCGCTGATGCTGCTGCCGCTTCTGACCATCATGAACCAGATGGACCAGAACCTCGTCGATGCCTCGCGCGCGCTCGGCGCCTCGAAATGGCGGACCTTCTTCCGGGTGATCCTGCCGCTGACGCTGCCGGGCTGGATCGCCGGCGCGACGCTGGTCTTCGCCTCGGCGACCACCGCCTTCATCTCGCAATCGGTCATCGGCGGGGCGCGGCTGGTCTATCTGCCCTCGCTGATCTGGCAGCAGTCGATGGTGGTCTACAACTGGCCCTTCGCCGCGGTCGCCTCGCTGACGCTGCTCTTCACCGTGCTGGCGGGCATCATGGCGCTCGGCTGGCTCGGCCGCTTCGCCAGGACGAGCTGATGACTGGGATGATCCTGCACAACTGTCTTTCCGGGGCATCGCGCAGCGATGTACCCGGAATCCAAGACGGGGCGAGCCGAGAGACAACCTGCACGATTGACCCAGTCGTGGGTTCCGGGTTCGCGCCTGTCGGCGCGCCCCGGAATGACAAGGGGGAATAGGCCATGCAGCGCTCCACGCTTGGTGACGTCGGCTATTCCTGGGTCATTGGCCTGCTCGCGGGGCTGGGTATCCTGATCCTGATCGGGCCGGTGCTGGTCGTGATCGCGACCTCTTTTACCACCTCGCAGACGCTGAAATTCCCCCCGCCCGGCCTGTCGCTGCGCTGGTACGGCGAATTGTTCAACCCGGCCCGCTCGGCTCAGATTCACACCGCCGCACTGAACAGTCTCTGGGTCGCCGGCCTCGCCACCGCCATCGGCGGCGTGCTCGCCGTGTTCGCGGCTCTGGCGATCTCACGGGTCGCGCGGCCCTCGGCACGCGTGCTGGAGGCGACCTTCCTGTCGCCGCTGGTGCTGCCGACGCTGTCCTACGGCCTGGCCGCGCTGATGTTCTTCTCGGTGCTCGGCATCCGGCCCTCGCTCAACCTGCTGATCGCGGGCCATCTCGTCGTGATCGCGCCCTTCGTCTTCCGCACCACGCTGGCCAGCCTGTCGCAGCTCGATCCGGCGCTGCTCGAGGCCTCCGCCAATCTCGGCGCGAGCCGCCTCTACGGCTTTCGCCGGATCACCCTGCCGCTGATCGCGCCGGGCATCGCGGCGGGCTGCTTCCTCGCCTTCATCTCCTCGATGGACAATGTCCCGGTCTCGCTCTTCCTCTCGACCGCGCGCACGGCCATGCTGCCGATCCGGATGTGGGGGATGATGGAGACGACGCTCGACGTCCGCATCGCCGCCATCGCCGGCGTGCTGATCCTGGCGACGCTGATCCTGATGATCGTGATGGACCGCCTGACTGGCCTGACGCGGCGGATGAGCGGGTGAGGCTTCGCACGGCGATATGGCGCGTCATGCTCGGGCTCGACCCGAGCATCTCTTGCCGGAGATTCTCGGGTCTGCGCTTCGCTCCGCCCGAGAATGACGTGTTCGGCAGAATGCCTGCGGGATGGAGACTGACATGACATACGACCGCGACCTGATCGGCTACGGCGCCAACCCGCCCGACCCGCAATGGCCGGGCGGCGCCCGCATCGCGATCAACTTCGTGATGAACTATGAGGAGGGCTCCGAGCCCTCGATCCAGGACGGCGAGGGCTATACCGAACTCGGCCTGACCGAGGCGAACGGCCTGCCGACCGGGGTCAAGGGCCGGGATCTCGCCGGCGAGGGCATGTTCGTCTATGGCAGCCGCGTCGGCTTCTGGCGGCTGATGCGGCTGTTCCAGGAGCGTGGACTGCCGATGACGGTGTTCGGCTGCGCGCTCGCCATCGAGCGCAATCCGGACGCCGCTGCGGCGATCAGGGCGTCGGGCTTCGACGTCTGCTGCCATGGCTGGCGCTGGATCAAGCATTACGACCTGACGGAGGCCGAGGAGCGCGAGCACATCGCCAAAGCGATCAGGTCGCTCGAAGCCACGGTCGGCGAGCGGCCGCTGGGCTGGTACTGCCGCTATGGGCCGAGCGTGAACACCCGCAAGCTGATCGTGGAGGAGGGCGGTTTCCTCTATGATTCCGACGCCTATGACGACGAATTGCCCTATTGGAAGGTGGTCGACGGCAAGCCGCATCTCGTCGTGCCCTATTCGCTCGTCAACAATGACGGCAAGTTCGGCTCTGGCTTCTTCGGCACCTCGAACGACTATTTCGACTGGCACAAGGATGCCTTCGACATGCTCTATGCCGAGGGCGCGACCCAACCCAAGATGATGTCGGTCGGCCTGCATATGCGCCTGATCGGCCACCCCGCCCGCGCCGCCGGCCTCGCGCGCTTCCTCGACTATGTCCAGAAGCATGAGAACGTCTGGGTGACCGGCCGGCTCGATATTGCGAAGCACTGGGCGAAGACGCATCCTTTCCAGCCGGCCTGACGCGCGTCATGCTCGGGCTTGACCCGAGCATCTCCTGACGGAGATTCTCGGCTCTCCGCTGCGCTCCGGCCGAGAATGACGCCGGGCGCAGCCCTTTCACGATAGGATGCCCCCTTGCCCAAGCCCGACCTGATCGTCGCCCTCGGCGATGCCCGCTACCTGATCGAGCGGCCCTTCGGCTCCTGGCCGCAGAATGCCGGCTTCGTCACCGATGTGACGGTCGATGCCCGCGGGCACGTCTTCGTCATGCTGCGGCACGACCCGCTGACGCAACCCGACGATCCGCGCGTGGTCGAGCTCTCGCCGGAAGGAGACTATCTCGGCGGCTGGGGCGGCGACCTGATCGCCGATTCCCACATGCTCACCGTCGATGCGCAGGGGCGCATCCTCTGCGTCGACCGTGACATGCACGAGATCGTCATCTGCTCGGCGACGGGCGAGCGTTTGGGCGGCCTCGGCCAGCGCGGCGAGCCGCTTTCGCCTTTCAACCACCCCACCGACGTGCATGTCTCGGCCTGGGGCGACATCTATGTCGCCGATGGCTATGCCGCGAGCCGCATCCACCGCTTTTCGGCCTATGGCGTCCATCTCCAGAGCTGGGGCGAGCATGGCGCCGGCGAGGGTCAGTTCGGCTGGCCGCACGCGCTCTGGACCCATGCCGATGGCCGCGTTGTCGTCGTCGACCGCACGCACAACCGCGTCCAGGTCTTCGACCGCAACGGCCAGCACCTCGCGACCTGGAGCCATTTCCGCGACCCCGTCGCGATCTGGGGCGACGAGGATGGCAACACCTATGTCACCGACACGCAGCCGACCCTGCAGAAGATCGGCCCGCGCGGCGAGCGGCTCGGCCGCTGCCGGCCGTTCCTCAATGGCGCTCATGGGATCTACGGCATGCCGGGCGGTGACATCCTGCTGGCGGAGAGCAACCCCAGCCGGCTGACGCGGCTGCGGCTGCTGGATTGATGTGGCCGATTCGGCCCGTCATTCCGGACGAGCCGCGAAGCGGCGCTGCTCCGGAATCTATCGTAGAGTGCTGTCGGCGCCCTATGATGGATTCCGGGTCTGCGCTGCGCTTGCCCGGAATGACGGCGAGGGACCTGCGATAACTCCTCAGGGAACGCCATGACCACGCAGATCATCTGGGGCGGGACGCTCCTCACCTGTTTCGACGAAGCGGGCGAGCCGGTGCTCCTGCAGGACGCCGGCATCGCCGTCATTGGCGGTATCGTCGCCACCACCGGGCCGCTCGCCGATCTGAAGGCGGCCTATCCTGAAGCGACCGTGACCGGCGGGCGCGACTTCGCGATCACGCCGGGCTTCGTCAACGCCCATCACCATGTCGGGCTGACGCCGCTCCAGCTCGGCTCGCCCGACCACCCGCTGGAGCTCTGGTTCGCCAGCCGCATCGCGCTGCGCGACGTCGATCTCTATGCCGACACGCTGTTCTCCGCCTTCGAAATGATCGAGAGCGGCGTCACCACCGTGCAGCACCTCCACAGCCGCGCGCCGGGAACGCCGACGGACATCCTCGCCGCGGCCGAGAAGGTCATCAGTGCCTATCGCGACATCGGCATGCGCGCCTCCTATTCGATGGCGCTGCGCGACCAGAACCGGCTCGTCTACGAGGCCGACCAGGATTTCGTCGCCCGCCTGCCCGAGGAGTTGCGCCCCGCGGCGACCGCCTTCTTCCAGCGCTTCACCGTTCCGCTCTCCGACCAGGTCGCGGTCTTCGACGAATTGCTGGCGCGCCATGGTCACGGTGACCGCATCCGCATCCAGATCGCGCCCGCCAATCTGCACTGGCTCTCGGAGGAAGCCCTCGACGTCACCGGCGAGTTGCAGCGCCGCACCGGGCTGCCGGTCCACATGCATGTGCTGGAGACGCCCTATCAGAAGGCCTATGCCCGCAAGCGCACGGGCGGCTCGGCGCTCGCCCATCTCGACCGGCTCGGCCTGCTCGGCCCGCATTTCACCATCGGTCATGGCGTCTGGATGAGCGAGGCCGATATCGAGCTCGCCGCCGATCGCGGCGTCTGCATCTGCCACAATTGCAGCTCGAACTTTCGCCTGAAGAGCGGCGTCGCGCCGGTCAACCGCTTCCTCGCCCGCAGCATTCCCGTCGCCATCGGCATCGACGAGGCCGGCATCAACGACGACCGCGACATGCTGCAGGAGATGCGGCTCGTCCTGCGCGCCCATCGCGAGCCGGGCATCGACGCTCCGCATCCGTCGCCGGCGCAGGTGCTGCGCATGGCGACCGAAGGCGGCGCGCGCACGACGCCTTTCGCCGGCCGCATCGGCCGTCTCGAGCCCGGAATGGCCGCCGATCTCGTGATGTTCGACTGGCCGGCGGTGACCTTTCCCTATCAGGACGAGGGGCTGGGCTTCGTCGAGGTGCTGGTCCAGCGCGCCAAGGCGAAGGCCGTCCACAGCGTCATGATCGCCGGCGAATTCGTCTATCGCGAGCGCCGCTTCACGAGGCTCGACCGGGACACCGTACTGGCCGGCCTCGCCGAGGCGCTGGCGAAGCCGAAGACGCAAGCCGAGCAGGACCGCATCGCCCTCTCGCAGGCGCTGCTGCCGCATGTCCGGCGCTTCTATGACGGCTATCTCGACGGGCAGGGCGACGAGCCGTTCTATCGCCCGAGCGGGCGCTTCTGACGGGCTCACCTGCTGGGATACCGGGCTCAGCGATCGCGGCCGTCCTCCTGGGCGGCCGAAGGCCGACCGGGATCCATCATCGAGCGCAGTCGGAGCCCCCCGATGGATCCCGGCCTGCGCCGCTGCGCGGCTGGTCCAGGATGACGGGGGAAGTTCGTCGGTCTCCAAAACGACGCTCAATACCCCCGCGAAACCCGCTTCTGCGCCAGCCGCACCGCCGCGGGGATCGGCGCGATCACCGGCACCGAGAAGCGCAGATTGAGCGATTGCGCCGCCTGGCCGAGCGGCCCGCCGCCGATCACCAGCGCCTGAGCGCCCATGGTCTCGATCGCCTCCGCGCAGGCTTCGGCCAGCGCCTCCACCAGCGTGGCGTGATCGGCCATGATCGCGTGGACGTCGCCCTTGGTGAGGGCGACCCCCCGGAACGTCTTGGCATGGCCATAGGCTTGCGCCAGCCCGGTGATCGAAGAGACGAGATCGGGCGTCGTCGTCACCACCGCGAAGGGCCGCCGGCCCGCTCCGGCCTCGGCCATGCCGGCCTCGGCGATGCCGGTGACCGGGCAGGAGAGGCGCAGGCGCAGCGCCGCCAGGCCGGGATCGCCGAAGGCCGCAATGATGACGCCGTCCGGCGGGGCGGTGGTGATCGCGCCCGTCAGCGCCTGCACCGCCTTGGCCGACTGGGCCAGCGCCTCCTCATTGGTGATCAGCGGCACGCCATAGGGGGCGCTCAGCGCGTCGATCACGGTGCCGGCCGGCGCCACCGCCTGGGCGATGGCGCGCATCATGTTGGTGGTGCCGGCATTGGTGTTGGGGTTGATCAGCAGCAAGCGCATCAGGGGCTCTCCGGCACGGCAGCGATGAAGGCGCGCGCAATCTCGGCGCGGCTCGCGATCCAGAGTCGGTCGCGCCGGGCCGCCAGCAGGTTCATGATGTCGCGAAAGGCGGCGAAGCGCGCCGGGCGCCCGACGATCCTCAGGTGGAAGCCGAGATTGAGCAGGCGGGGCAAGCCGCGCGCGGCCTCAGCCTCCAGCACGTCGAGCGCGTCGGTGACGTACTCCACCATCTCGCGGGCGCGGACGAAGCCGTTCGGGTGGAAGAACTTCATGTCGTTGCTGTCGAGGGCATAGGGCACGACGAGCAAGGGCGGGCGCCCCGGTGCGCGGTCCCAATAGGGCAGGTCGTCGTCGAAGCCGTTGGAGGTGTAGAGAAAGCCCCGCTGCGCCAGAAGCTCCCGCGTCCAGGGGCTCTCCCCGCCGCGGCAGAAGAAGCCGACAGGCGCGACACCCGTCGCAGCCGTGATGGTGGCGACGCAGGCGTCGATGTCGGCAGCCTCCGCCTCGCGCGTCTCGTAATCGGCATGGGGCCGCCAGCGCCAGCCATGCACGGCCGGCTCATGGCCGCGCGCCACCACCGCCTTCGCCAGCACCGGCGATCGCTCGACGGCGCGGCCGCAGAAGAAGATCGTCGCGCGGATGGCGCTGTCGTCGAGCGCGTCGAGCATGCGCCAGAGCCCGGCGCGCGTGCCGTAGCCGAAGATCTGCTCCTGGCCCTGATCGCGCTTCCCGGCGGGAACGACGCTGGTCACCTCGCCCATGCCCTCCGAGCGCGCATCGCCGTCACCGACCTGAAGCTCCGCGCCCTCCTCGAAATTGATCACGACGGAGACGGCCAGCCGCCGGCCATTGGGCCAGGTGAAGTCCGGCCAGGCGCCGGCATAGCCTTCGAGGTCGCGGTGGGTCATGCAGCAACTCCTAAGGCGTCGAGCGGGAAGGGGCGTCAACCCGTTTCCAGTTCCGCCAGCCAGTGCCGCGCGATCGCGTCGCGTCGGGCGAACCAGACACCGGGCTTCGACGCCGCATGCGCCAGGAAGCGCTCGAGCCCCCCGATCCGTCCCGGCCGGCCGATGATGCGCAGGTGCAGGCCGACCGACATCATCCGCGGCGCCGTGCCGCCTTCTGCGTAGAGCCGGTCGAAGGCGTCGATGCAGTAGCGCGCGAAATCGTCTCCGAAAACGAAGCCGCCGCCGCGCTGGAAGCGCATGTCGTTGGTGTCGAAGGCATAGGGCAGCACCAGATGAGGGCCGCCCTCGACATCGACCAGAAACGGAAGGTCATCGTTGTAGGCGTTGGAATCATAGAGGAAGCCGCCATGCTCGCGCAGCAGCTGGCGGGTGTTGAGCGAGGTCGCCGAGCGCGTGTGCCAGCCGACCGGCGGCGTGCCGGCGGCCTCCGTGATCGCCGCGACCGCGCGCGCGATCGCCTCGCGCTCCTGCGCCTCGTCCATATGGGCGTGGCGCTCCCAGCGCCAGCCATGCGCGGCGACCTCGTGCCCGTCGGAGACCGCCTCCTGCACCAGCCAGGGCGAGAGCGCGACGGCGCGGCCATTGGCGTTCAGCGTCGCCGCCACGCCGTACTGCTTCAGCAGCGCGCGGATGCGCGGCCAGCCGGCGCGCGGGCCATATTCGAAATGCGATTCCATGCAGAGATCGCGCACGCCGGTGATCTCCTCGACCACCTCGTAGACGCTCTCGTTGCGCTCGTCGCCCTGGCCGATCGAGAGCTCCGCGCCCTCCTCGACATTGACCACCACCGAGACGGCGAGCCGCGCGTCGTTCGGCCAGCGGATCGCGGGTGGGGCGTCGCCATAGCCGCGGAAGTCGCGGTCGCTCACGGGAGAAGCCATCAGAGGTCGGCCATCCGGCGCAGGCCCACCAGCCGGTCGCCGATGACGAGCACGGCGGCGGCGAGCAGGATCAGCAGGGCGGAGATCGCCGCGATCGTCGGATCGGGGCTCTCCTCGACATATTGCAGCATCTGGATCGGCAAGGTCTTGGTCCAGGCGTCGGTGAAGAAGATCGAGATCGGATAATTGTCCATCGACGCCAGGAAAGCGAACATTCCCGACGTCAGGAAGGCCGGGGCGAGCGACGGCACCAGCACCTTCAGAACCGCCTTCGGATAGGACAGCCCGAGCGTGCGGGCGGCGTCGATCAGCGTGAAGTCGAACAGCGACAGCGCCGCATAGACGGTGCGCACCACGTAAGGCAGCGTGATCACGACATGGGCCAGGATCAGGCTCAGCCACACGTCGCGCAGGCCCGCCGCCCGGAAGCTCTCCAGCATCGCGATGCCGATGACGAGGCCCGGCAGCATCAGCGGCGAGACCAGGAAGGTGACGATGCCGTCGCGCCCGCGGAACTGGCCGCGCAGCAGCCCGATGGCGCAGAGCGTGCCGAGCCCAAGCGCGATTGCGGTCGACAGCGCCGCGAGCTGGACCGAGGTCGCGACCACCGGCCAGAGCTCGCGCGAACGGCCGAGCGCCTGGTACCAGCGCAGCGACCAGCTCGGCGCCGGCAGCGTGAAGACGGCGCTCGATCCGAACGACACCAGCACGGTGACGACCAGCGGCGTCAGCAGGAAGACCACCGTGAAGGCGGCCAGCGCCCAGACGACGGACGAGGCGATGCGCTCGATGGCCGTCACGACGCGCCTCCCAGCCGTTTCGAGAGCGCGGCGCTGCCGACCACGACCGCGACCGTCAGCACGAGCAGGACAACCGCCGTCGTCGATCCCAGCTGCTCGTTGCGCATGAACAGGAAGGAGCGCCCGGTCAGCGTCGCCAGCGTCTGGAAACGGTCACCGATCAGCAGGTTGGGGATAACGTACATGGAGGCCGCCATCGAGAAGACGAAGGCGACGCCGGTGACGATGCCGGGCAGCGAGAGGGGCAGGGCGACCTTGAAGAAGCGGTAGAGCGGCGAGGCGCCGAGCGTCGCCGCCGCCTCGCCGAGCCGCGGATCGACCAGCTTCAGCACCGAATAGATCGGCAGGACCATGAAGGGCACGAAGACATTGGCCGCGCCGATCACGAGGCCGGCCTCGGTGAAGAGCAGGCGCTGCGGCTCGCTCCACAGGCCCAGGCCCATCATCAGTTGCGAGACCACGCCGTCGCGCCGCAGGACGATCTGCCAGGCGAAGGCCTTGACCACGACGCCGACCGAGAGCGGCAGGATGATCGCCACCAGGATCAGCGCCTGTGTCGCGCCGCGCGCCCGCGACAGGGCCAGCGCGGTGGGATAGCCGATCAGCAGACACAGCAGCGTCACCAGCACAGCGATGCGCAGCGTGTTGCCGATCACGGTCCAGCTGAAGGGATCGGACAGGAAGGCCGCGAAGGGGGCGAGCGATGGGGTGCCGCCGCTGAGCACGCTGCGGCCGAGCAGCATCATCAGCGGCACGCCATAGATGATGGCGAGATAGAGCACCGCCGGCAGCGCCAGCAGCAGCACCGGGTCGAGACGTCGCGACGTGCTCATGCTGCTTCCGCCGGCGCGGGGTAGACCAGCGTGTCGTCGATCGCCCAGGACATCTTCAGCGACGTGCCGGGACCCGCCGCAGCCGGCAGGGACGGCGTCTCGACCAGGATCTGCCCGTCGGGCGGGGCCTGAAAATGCAGCTGCACCCGTGCGCCCTGGAAGGCGGCGTCCGCGAGGGGTGCCTCGATCCGGTTCGCGCCGCCATGGTCGAGCGTGATGCGCTCGGGCCGCACGCCCAGCAGGACCGGGCTGCCGGGCAGGAAGTGGCCCGGGCCGCGCAGCGGGCCGGCCTGCGTCGCCACCGTGACGATGCCGTCGGTGGAGTCGGTGACGGTGCCGGCAAGCCGCGTCGAGAGGCCGACGAAGCCGAGCGCGAAGGGCGTCGCCGGCTTGGCATAGATCGCGGCCGGCGTATCCAGCTGCTCGATCCGGCCGCGATGCATCACCGCGATCCGGTCCGACATCGTCAGCGCCTCGTCCTGATCATGCGTGACGAAGATCGCGGTGGTGCCGACCTCGCGTAGCAGACGCTTCAGGTCGATCTGCATCGTCTCGCGCAGCTTGCGGTCGAGCGCCGAGAAGGGCTCGTCGAGCAGCAAGAGCTTCGGCCCGACGACGAGCGCACGCGCGACCGCCACGCGCTGCTGCTGGCCGCCCGAGAGCGCCTTGATCGAGCGCTCGGCATAGGCGCCCATCTGCACGAGATCGAGAAAGCGCCTCACCGCCGGCGCGATCTCGCCCGAGGGCGCGCCGCGCGCCCGCAAGCCGAAGGCGACGTTCTCTGCCACACTGAGATGCGGAAACAGCGCATAGCTCTGGAACACGACGCTGACGTCGCGCCGGTGCGGCGGCAGCATCGTGATATCCTGCCCGTCGAGCGCGACGCGGCCCTGGTCGGGCCGCATCAGCCCGGCCACGATCCGCAGCAGCGTGGTCTTGCCGCAGCCCGAGGGACCCAGCAGCGAGACGAACTCGCCGCGGGCCATCGCCAGATCGACGCCGTCGAGGACGGTGGCGGCGCCGAAGGTCTTGGCCGCTCCCGCGACGGACAGGAAACCCTGGCTCATGCTCAGATCGCCATCTCGCGATCCCAGCGCTTGATCCAGTCGCCGCGCTGGGCCGCGACATTGGCCCAGTCGATCTGGTGGATCTTCACATCGGCGCCCAGCCCCGCCGGCTTCGGCACCGCCTTGTTGGTGCCGATCGAGAAGGTCGGCCCGGCCAGCCGGTTCTGCAGCTCGGCGCCGAGCAACTCGTTGACATAGGCGAAGGCGAGCTCCTGCTGCGGCGCGCCCTTCACCACCGCGATGCCAGACGGCATGGCGAAGACGCCTTCCTTCGGCGCGGCGAGATCGATCGGCGCGCCGGCCGCCTTGCGCTCCAGCGCGTAGGACGACATCGCCGGCCCGATCATCCAGGCCTCGCCCTGCTCGAGCAGATTGAAGGCCTGCGGCTGCTGCGTGTAGATCGTCAGCAGGTTCGGCTTCAGCGAGGCGAGCTTCTTGAAGCCGGCATCGGTGTCCTTCTGGACGCTCTCCATCGTGCCCCCCGCGAGCAGGCCGGCGACGAAGAGCGAGGGCAGGCCTTCCGTGTTCTGCAGCGAGGGGATGACGATGCGGCCCTTGTATTTCGGGTCGAACATCTCGGCCCAGGAGGAGGGCGGGGTCTTCATCGCGGTCTTGCTGTAGGCGACGCCGAGCCAGGGCTGCAGGTAATTGGCCCACATCCCGTCCATATGCGTCGAGCCCGGCAGGAGATCGGCCATGTTCGGCGCCTTGGCTGCCGTCAGCGGCTCCAGAAGCCCCTCCTTGACCGCCAGGATCATGACCGGATCGTCCATCTGGACGACGGACATGTAGGGCTTGTCCTTGTTCTTCTGCATCTTCTCGAGGTTCACCAGCGAGCGCGTGCCCTCGAAGATCACCTTGCAGCCGTATTTCTTCTCGAACATCGGCACGACCGTCTGCTCGACCCAGGGCTTATGCCCGGCCGCGCCGCCGACGACGAGTTCCTTCGTCTGGGCCCGCAACACGGACGGGGCGGCGATCAGTGCCGTGGCGCCCAAGCCCGCCTTGAGGAGCGTGCGGCGGTTCGGCGTGCCTGCGAACGGCTTATCCATGGTCGGACCTCTCGAATTCGGCGCGCTCCCCTTCGGCGCGGACGGGAACAGGTGTCAGCAACCGGCGTGCCAGCACGAAACCCAAGAGTAGATCTCAGCGAAAGAAACTATAAAACAATGATTTAGAACGAATTTCGGATTCCGTTTCTCGATCGAGCCCAGTGCTGAGCGAAGAGGCTCGGGCGTCAAATTTGTGCACAATCGCCATCTGAATGTGCATAAAAATTGGCCCCATCGGTGCTAGGATCGAACTCCGGCACGGCCGCCTCCGGCTGATCCGGCTTTGCTGTCGAGACGGGTGTGCATGAACGAAGCGGCGATCCACACGATCCTCTCGCGCCTGCTGTTGGGGGGCTCGCTGCCGGGCGGCACCAAGCTCGGGGAGCATCGACTCGCGGAGATCTTCGGAGTCAGCCGGGAGCGCATCCGCAAGGTGCTGCACCGGCTCGGCCATGAGCGGCTGCTCGAGATCGTCAAGAACCGCGGCGCCTTCACCATCGAGCCGGATTTGCGCGAGGGCAGGGTCGTCTACGAGGCCCGCCGCATCCTGGAGAGCGGCATGGTCGCCCATCTCGCCGACCATCTGACCGAGGCACAGATCGCGCGGCTGCGCGAGCATGTCGACGCGGAGGCCGACGCCCTGCGTCGCGGCGACCAGCCGACCTGGCTGAAGCTCTCGGCCCAGTTCCATTTCCTGCTGGCGGAGATGATCGGCAACCCGATCGTTCAGCGCCAGGCTCATGAGCTGATCGGCCGGACGATCATGCTGGTGAAGCGCTACGAGACGACGCTGGGCTCGGCCTGCGGCTGCGAGGAGCACCGGCTGATCTTCAAGGCGCTGGCGGGTCGCGAGCGCGGCAGGGCGGTCAAGGCGATGAGCAGCCATCTCTCGCTGGTCGAGACGCGGCTGCGCCCGATCGTCTGCGACGACGCCGGTCCCTCGCTGGAGGCTTTGCTGGAGGAGGCCATCGCCGCCTTCCGGGCGGAGCGGGGCGAAGGGGCGAGCCCGCGCCATGAGGCGCCGGCAGCGCCGACCCCGCGCTGAGCGCGCAGTCATGATGCGTTCCGTGCGCCGCGGGCGCGATTGCGCGGCCGGGCGGCGCGACTATCTCCCAGTCGATCCGGCGCCCATCAGCGGTGCCGTCCCCATCCCGGAGCCCGCCATGGCAGACCTCTCCGCCTTCAAGATCACGCAGCGCTGGCCCGCCCAGCATCCCGACCGCATCCAGCTCTATTCGCTGCCGACGCCCAACGGGGTGAAGGTCTCGATCGCTCTGGAGGAACTCGGCCTTCCCTACGAGCCGCACACCATCAACATCGGCCAGAACGATACCTGGGGGCCGGAATTCCTGTCGCTGAACCCCAACGGTAAGATCCCGGCGATCATCGACCCCGACGGTCCGGGCGGAAAGCCCTTCGGCTTATGGGAATCGGGCGCGATCCTGATCTATCTGGCCGAGAAGACCGGCAAGCTGCTGCCCACCGATCCCGCCGCCCGCTATGAGACGATCCAGTGGGTGATGTTCCAGATGGCTGCCGTCGGCCCGATGTTCGGCCAGCTCGGCTTCTTCCACAAATTCGCCGGCAAGGACTACGAGGACAAGCGCCCGCGCGACCGCTACGCCAATGAGAGCAAGCGCCTGCTGGGGGTGCTGGAGGACCGGCTGACGGGCCGCGACTGGATCATGGGGGCCGACTACACCATCGCCGACATCGCGCTGCTCGGCTGGGTGCGCAACCTCGTCGGCTTCTATGGCGCCGGCGAACTGGTCGATTACGCCAGCCTGAAGGCCGTGCCGGCCTGGCTCGAGCGCGGCCTGGCGCGGCCGGCCGTCCAGCGCGGGCTCGAAATTCCCAAGCGGCCCTGATCCCGTTCAGCCGATGAGAGGCTCCTGCGGTGGCACCGTCGCCACCGCATGGGTCGCAATGCCCGCCTGGGCCAGCGCGCTCCGGCCGCCGAGCCCTTCGATCTCGAAGGCGAACAGCGCCTGGTCGCAATGCGCCCCGAGGTCGCGCAGCAATCCCGCCGCGGCGAGCGCCGTCGCGCCGCTGAGCAGGCAATCGTCGATGAGGGCGATGCGCCGGTCGGAAATCTTCAGGCCTTTCGTGAGGGCCAGCCCATGCCCGATGTCGTGGCTGGCGACGACGGTGCGGACGATGTCGGTCCGCAGCGAGCCCACCTTCCTGATGTGAATGAAGCCGAGGCCGCGCGCGCTGGCGACCGCCCCCGCAAGCGCCGCGCCCCCCAGATCGATGGCGGCGACGATGGTGACGTCATCGCGGAGCGCACTGACCAGCGCGGCCACGGCGCGCTGGATGACCGCCGCGTCCTCCGCCACGGTGTTGATGTCGGGGAAGTCGATGCCGGGGCGCGGATGAGCCTTCCAGCGCCGATGGGGCAGCCCTGTTCCAGATGCCTGGGGATCCGTGCTATCCGCAAAATCGAGCGTCGCCATGCAAAATCTCCTCGATTCCGGGAGCCGTTGCCGGGCGAAGGCGCGGTTCCGGCCGTCTGGCCGACGAATCCTCACCCATCGGGGCTGGCATGATCACCATCTACGGCATCAAGAATTGCGACACGATGAAGAAGGCGCGCGCCTGGCTCGACGGGCATGGCGTCGCGCATGCCTTCCATGACTACAAGGCGAGCGGCATCGACCGGGCCTCGCTCGCGCGCTGGGTCGACGAGCATGGCTGGGAGACGGTGCTGAATCGGGCCGGCACGACCTTCCGCGCCCTGCCGGAAGCAGACAGACAGGGCCTCGACGCCGACCGGGCGATGGCGCTGATGCTGGCCCAGCCCTCGATGATCAAGCGCCCAGTGCTCGATCTCGGGGGACGGACGATCGTCGGCTTCAAGCCGGAGATTTATGCGGCGGCGCTGGCGAAGGCCTGAGGCCACAAGGCGTCAGTCTCGGGCCTCAAAGCGGACCTGGGAAGCTCCGGATGAGCGGCGCTGGTGCTGGCTGCCGTTCGAGATACCAACGTCAAGCCTGAGCATGACGGTTGAGCCGTGACCGCTCTTCCCTAAAATCCCGCGCTGCTCTACCTCGCGACCCATGACCGCATCGCCCCCGTCCCCGCCGGCCGCCCCCGCTCCCGCGACCGACTTCAGCTTCCACCTCCACGCCCGCGACGGCGCCGCCCGGACGGGCGAGATCGTCATGCCGCGCGGCGTCATCCGCACGCCGGCCTTCATGCCGGTGGGCACGGCCGCGACGGTCAAGGGCATGTATCCCGACCAGGTGCGGGCGCTCGGCGCCGATGTCGTGCTCGGCAACACCTATCACCTGATGCTGCGGCCGGGCGCCGAGCGCATCGCCGGGCTCGGCGGCCTGCACCGCTTCATGAATTGGCCGCACCCGATCCTGACCGATTCCGGCGGCTTCCAGGTGATGTCGCTCGCCAATCTGCGCAAGCTGACCGAGGAGGGCGTCGCCTTCCGCTCCCATATCGACGGCTCGAAGCACATGCTCTCGCCGGAGCGCTCGGTCGAAATCCAGAACCTGCTCGGCTCCGACATCGTGATGCAGCTCGACGAATGCGTCTCGCTGCCCTGCGAGGACGCGGTCGCCGAGAAGGCGATGCGCCTGTCGCTGCGCTGGGCGCAGCGCTGCAAGGACGCCTTCGGCCATCATCCCGGCCGGGCGCTCTTCGGCATCGTCCAGGGCGGGGCGGTGCCGCATCTGCGCGTCGAGAGCGCGCGCGAGCTCGCGGCGATGGACCTCAAGGGCTATGCCGTCGGCGGCCTGGCGGTCGGCGAGCCGCAGGAGATCATGCTGGCGATGATCGAGACGGTCGAGCCGCATCTGCCGGTCGAGAAGCCGCGCTATCTGATGGGCGTCGGCACGCCCGACGACATCGTCGAGGCGGTACGCCGAGGCATCGACATGTTCGACTGCGTGATGCCGACGCGAGCCGGCCGCCACGGCCAGATCTTCACCCGCTTCGGCCGGATGAACCTGAAGAACGCCAAACACGCCGACGATCCGCGCCCCGTCGACGAGGGCTCCTCCTGCCCGGCCGCGAACGGCTGGTCGCGCGCCTATCTCCACCACCTCGTCAAGGCCGAGGAGATGCTCGGCAAGATGCTGCTGACCTGGATCAACCTCGCCTATTATCAGGAGCTGATGGCTGGCCTGCGGGGCGCCATCGCTGAGGGGCGATTGGAGGATTTCGTCGCCCAGACCAAGGAAGGCTGGGCGAGGGGCGACATCCCCGCCGCGCCGTGATCGACCCCTGGTTCCTGATGCTGGCGGGCAAGATGGCGACCGCGGCTGCCATCGTCGTCGGCTGCTCGCTTCTGGCCGAGCGCAGCGGGCCGCTGATCGCGGCCCTGATCGCCACCCTGCCGATCTCGGCCGGGCCGGTTCTCGTCTTCCTCGCGCTCGAGCACGATGCGGCCTTCATCGCGGAGAGCGCACTGGGCGCCATGACGTCCAACATCGCCAATGCCGGGCTGAGCTTCGCCTATGTGCTGCTGGCGCAGCGCTTCGGCACGGTGCCCAGCCTGGCCGCCGCGCTGGCGGCCTGGGTCGCGACATTGCTGCTGATGCGCGGGCTCGATCCCTCCTTCCCGGTGATGACGGTCGCCACCATTGCCATCTATGGCGGGCTGCACCGGCTGTTCCGCCCCTTTCTCTCGGCGCGCCCCGACCGGCCGCCCGGCCGGCCGTGGTATCTCATCCCGATGCGGGCCGGCTTCGTCGCGGTTCTCGCCGGCGCGGTGACGACGCTGAGCGCCCATGTCGGGCCGGGCTGGTCGGGCTCGCTCGCCGCCCTGCCGGTCGTTCTCAGCAGCATGATCGCGATGCTGCAGCCCCGCATCGGCGGGCCCGCCACGGCCGCCGTTCTCGCCAATGGCGCGCTCCCGCTGATCGGCTTTGGCCTCGCGCTGGCGGCGCTGCATCTGACGGCCGTCCCGCTCGGCTCGGCCGCCGCGCTCAGTCTCGCGCTCGCCATCGCGATCGGCTGGAATCTCGGCGTGATGCGGCTAAGCCGCCGGGCGCGGTGAGCGCCGCCAGGAGGCCACGAACAGGCCCGCGATGATCAGGCCGATGCCGGCGACCTGCAGCCCGCTCGGGATCTCCCCCAGCACCGGGATGGCCAGCAGCGTCCCGATGATCGGGATCGTCGGCGGGAAGCGCCCGGCCACCGCCGGCCCCATGCGCCGGGCTGCGACGCTCCACAGCCACAGGCCGAGGATGACGTTCAGCACGCCCTGGTTGATCCCGTGCAGCACGATGACCCACCAGGGCGCGACATCGAAGCCGCGGAAGAAGAACAGCGCGTAGAACGGCAGATAGGCCATCGACAGCACCGCGACCACGCTGGTCGCCTTCAGCGGGTCGAGCCGCCAGAGCTGGACCAAGAGCGGATACATCCCCCAGATCAGCCCGACACCGACGAAGCAGAGATCGCCGAACAGGATCGAGGGGTTGGTGTGCGTCGTGCCGGCGATTCCGAGGCAGGCGAGGCCGAGCAGCACGGCGACGATGCCGATGACCAGTTGGCGCGTGATGATCGCACCGAACAGCGCGACGCTGCCGATGATCGAGATCACCGTGACGAGGCCGGGCCCGATCGTCGCGCCGTGGGCGGCCGGCGCATAGGTCACGCCGGTCAGGAGCAGATAGCTCATCGGGAAGCCGCTCATCACCGCGAGCAGCACGCCGCGGCCCCAGCCGAGGCCGTTGCAGCTCTTCACGCTGCCCGCAATGAAACCCGGCAGCAGCAGCAGGCCGGCGATGCCGAAGCGCAAGGCGAGGAGGTCATGCGAGGTCAGGCCGTTGAGCACGGCATGGCGGCTGACCACGAAATTCGCGCCGAAGATCAGCATCGCCAGCACCATCCCGGCAAAGGCCAGCCGCCACAGGCGCCTGTCTCGCAGGCCGGCGGCTTCCAACAGGGGCGCGGTCTGGTGCATCAGCCGGTATCGCCCGGTTTGGTTCCGGCGTGTTAGCGCTCGTGTTGCATGGCCCCCGCGCGAAATCCGCGTTGCCGCGCATGGGGCGCATGGCGCCGGAAACAATCCGAGACGAAACGCCACAATGGCTCCGCGCTTCGGCCCTCGCGGGACCGAACGCGCCCGCTCTTGTGAGGCCCTTCACGGAGGGTAGTCGGACATGACGGATTCGGTCTTCACGGCCACGGCCAGGTTCCTGCGGGGCGTCGGCGCGCAGGCGACGGTGTCGGTCGCGGCCTCCGCGCTGGCGGCGGCCGTGCTCGCTTTGCCTGCGGGCATCCCGCTGCCGTTCTTCGGCGCCTTGGCTCAGTCAGACACGGCGGTGGCGCAGCAGGAGCGCTGGGTCTCGCCCGTGGCCTCGGACGGCAAGATCCGCGAGCGCCATCAGGATGCGACGGCCAGCGAGCCGCCGCTGCGGGCCGCCCAGGGGCTGATCAGCCCGGCGGCGATCGTGATGCCGATGTCGCTCGACTGGAAGCAGCCCGCCAGCGAGATCGCCGTCCTGCGGCAGGAGCGGCCGGCGGCCACCGAGCCGCGGTCTCATGTCCTGCAGGCGCAGGCTGCCGCGACCGCCCAGCCGTCTCCGCCGCGCCGGCCCGTGATCGAGCGCGCCGTGGTGGCGGCGGAGGCTGCGCCGCTCCAGATCGCTCCCGCCCTTCAGGCTGTGGCCTTGGAAGGCGGCGCGCCGTCCCGGCCGCCATTGCGGGTTATGGGCGTGGCGTTGCCCACCCCGGTCGCCCGCGTCGGCGACGCGATGTCCGGGGCGGTCGGTATCGTCGGCGCGGCCGGTATCTGGACGCTGTCGCGTGCCTCCAGCCTGCTGCCGCGCCTGTGAGCGCTCAGGCCAGGGCCTTCAGCGCGCTGCGGCCGGCATAGACCGCCTGCGCGCCGAGCTCCTCCTCGATGCGCAGGAGCTGGTTGTATTTCGCGGTCCGGTCCGAGCGGGCGAGCGAGCCGGTCTTGATCTGCCCGCAATTCGTCGCGACCGAGAGGTCGGCGATGGTCGAATCCTCGGTCTCGCCCGAGCGGTGGGACATCACGGCGGTGTAGCCGGCGCGCTGCGCCATCTCGACGGCCGCCAGCGTCTCGGTCAGCGAGCCGATCTGGTTGACCTTGACCAGGATCGAGTTGGCCGTCTTGCCCTTGATGCCCTGCGACAGGCGGGTGACGTTGGTCACGAAGAGATCGTCGCCGACGAGCTGGCACTTCGAGCCGACGAGGTCGGTCAGCGCCTTCCAGCCCTCCCAGTCATCCTCGGACATGCCGTCCTCGATCGAGACGATCGGATAGCTGCCGACGAGCTTGGCGAGGTACTTCGCCTGCGCCTTGGGATCACGCGTCTTGCGCTCGCCCTCATAGACGTAAGACCCGTCCTTGAAGAACTCGGTCGCGGCGCAGTCGAGCGCCAGCGCGATGTCCTCGCCGGGCTTGTAGCCGGCGGCCTCGATCGCCGACATGACGAAGTCGAGCGCGGCTTCCGCCGACTTGATGTTGGGGGCGAAGCCGCCCTCGTCGCCGACATTGGTGTTGTGGCCGGCGTCGTGGAGCTTCTTCTTGAGCGTGTGGAATATCTCCGAGCCCATCCGCAGCCCCTCCGAGAAGGAGGGCGCGCCGATCGGCATGATCATGAATTCCTGGAAGTCGATCGGGTTGTCGGCATGGGCGCCGCCATTGACGATGTTCATCATCGGCACCGGCAGGACGCGGGCCGAGGTCCCGCCGACATAGCGGTAGAGCGGCAGGCCGGCGGCCTCGGCCGCGGCCTTGGCGACGGCGAGCGAAACGCCGAGGATCGCGTTGGCGCCGAGCTTGCTCTTGTTGGGCGTGCCGTCGAGCGCGATCATCGCCTCGTCGATCGCGACCTGGTCCTCGGCGTCCATCGCCACGAGCTGCTCGGCGATGGCGACATTGACGGCCTCGACCGCCTTGAGCACGCCCTTGCCGAGATAGCGGCTCTTGTCGCCGTCGCGCAGTTCGACGGCCTCGTGCTTGCCGGTCGAGGCACCTGACGGCACGGCGGCACGGCCCATCGAGCCATCCTCCAGCACCACATCGACCTCGACCGTCGGGTTGCCGCGGGAATCGAGGATCTGGCGGCCGATGATGTCGATGATCGCGGTCATGGAAGGACTCCGTGGCGGGCACAGGGGAGGGCGTCGGCCGTGCTTCTAGCCAAGCGCCCGGCTCGCGGGAAGCCCCGATCGCCGGGGGATGGCTCCCGGACGCCTCCCGTCACGCCGCCTGTCCCGCCCCGGAACGGCCTGCCCCTTGCGGCCCAGCCGATGCCGACAGCGGCGCTGTTCCATCGGGAGACGACTATGTTCCAGATCTTGTCCAACAACCGCCGTCCCTCGCGGGGCATTGTGCTGGCCTCGATCGCCGTCACGGTGGTGTACTGGGTCGGTCTCTGCCTCGTCGCGGGCCGCCCGATCTGGTTCTGGTGAGAGCTGCGGCACCGGCGCCCGCGAAAACCGGTTCCCACCCGGCATGACCTTGCTCTAGAAGGCGGCCAACCTCAGGAGCCTTCCATGTCCCTCGATGCCGCGACCCTGCAACTCGGGCAGCAGACCGGTCTGCCCGCCTCGCCGGAGGAGGCGCGCCTCGATCGCGTGCCCAATCCCCATGCCGGGACGTCCTATCTGGCGCGCTTCACCTGCCCGGAATTCACCTCGATCTGCCCGGTCACCGGCCAGCCCGATTTCGGGATCCTAGTGATCGACTATCTGCCGGGGAAATGGCTGGTCGAGTCGAAGTCGCTGAAGCTCTATCTCGGCGCGTTCCGCAACCACGGCGCCTTCCATGAGGACTGCACCGTCGGCATCGGCAAGGCGCTGGTCGAGCTGCTGGAGCCGGAATGGTTCCGGATCGGCGGCTACTGGTATCCGCGCGGCGGCATCCCGATCGACGTCTTCTGGCAGACGGGCGAGCCGCCCAGGGGCCTCTGGCTGCCCGATCAGGGCGTCGCACCCTATCGCGGGCGCTGACGGCCCGGCCGGGCGGCCGGGCCGTCAAGGCTCACTGCGACAGGCGCAGGCTGGTCAGCGACTGGCCGATCGACTGAAAGGCGGCGGTCAGGGCGGCGGCGTCGGTCGCGTCGTAATAGTGACCGGAGCTGCTCGCACAGCCCTGCAGCATGGTCTTTGCGGCCACGTCCGTGACGGCGAAGGCGACCGTGAAGACCTCGATCTTCTTCGACTTCGCGTAGTCGCAGATCTTTGTTGTGTCGACGTTCGTCGTCGTGACGTGCCCATTGTTGGTGGCGTTCTGATGGGTGCCGTCGGAGGCCCGGAAATACATGGTGTTCGCGCCGTCCGTCATCAGCACCATCGCCTTGCGCGGCATCTTGTTGGCCGTGTCGTAAACCTTGCCTTCGGCGAAGGGTTCCGTCGGGGAGAGCACGTTGACGCCCCAGATCAGCCCGCCCGGAATATAGGTCGAGGGCTTGTAGCCGCCGATATTGATGATCAGCTTGTCGATCGCGCTGGTCAGAACAGCCTTGTCGGAGGTCAGGGGCACGATCGGGTTGAGGCAGCGCTGGCTGGTGCCGAGGAAGCCCGTATAGGGCGAGGTCGGCTCGCTGTCGTTCAGGCGCAACTCGCCGGTCTTGCGCGACAGGACGCAGCCATACCACTTGTAGTTGGTCACGGTCGTCTTGGCGGGCGTGGGGCCGCTGCAGGACTGATAGGGCGTGATCGGCTGCTGGACGCAGGTCTGCGGCGTGCAGTCATAGGTCGAGACGACGCCGTCGGTCGTCGAGGTGCAGGTCTTCGGCGCCCCCTTCGTGCAGACCTGCTTCGTCGAGATCGTCTTGCAGGTGTAGGGAACAGCGGGTGTCGTGGTCGTCGTCGAATAGTCGGCGGGGACGGACATCCAGGCCTGGTTGCGGTTGCCGACGCCGACATTGACGTAGTCGGCGAAGGGCACGATGCCGATCTTCACATTGGTGCCGCCCTGGGCGAGGACCGTGTTGATCAGGTTTTTCGCGGCCGATTTCAGCACGGTGATCTTGGAGCCGCCGCCGCCGGCGCTGTCGGACATCGACCAGGTGTTGTCGAGCACCAGCGCCATTTCGACCGTGCCAGTCACCTCCTTCAGCGCCGCCGAGCGCGAGCTGAATCCCATCGTCTTGATGCCGGCGATCGACATCAGCGAGGTGTCGAGCACGCCGCTGCTCTCGATCGTCACGGTGCCCGACGATTCCTGGAAATCGAATTTGGTGATCTGGATGTTCTGCCCGTCCATCCCGACCGTGTTGGCGACGAAGAACTTGTCGGCCGCCGCGCGCATGGTGGCGGCATCCTTGCTTGGCAGACGGGCCGCGGCGAGCGCAGCGGAGTCGGTCGCCGCCTGCAGGTTGGCATGGGCCTTGGTCAGGCGGCCATAGTCGAGAACCGCTCCGGCCATGCAGATCAGCGCGACGCCGGCGAAGGCGAACATGGTGACGGTCGCACCGGAGTCATCGCGGCGAAAACGGCGGACAACCTCGAGGACGACATCTCGACAGAAGGGGTGCATCGCAGCCTCTCAACTCTGGCGATGGCCCCAGGACTGTCCGGCCGAGCGCCGGAAGCCTGAAACCGATCACGATGCGGGAGGTTATGCCGGCCAGAGGTTGCGATTCCGTTCCGTCAATTGTCGAAACTCGCCGATGTCTCGCATTTTATCGGATGTCAGGTCCGGCTGCGCGGCACGGGCAGGATGCGCGGCGTCAGATAGCCGAACAGGGCGATGGCGATCGCGAAGGCGAGGATGGCCAAAGGGGTTCCCACGACGCTCATAGCCGCGCCCATCGCAAGTGGGCCGGTCGCCTGGCCGAGGAAGAAGCAGCAGGCGAACAAAGCCATGGCGGAGCCGCGGGCGGCAGGAGCGAGCTCCGTCGCCTGTGCCTGGAACGTGCCATGCAGCAGGAAGAAGCCGAATCCCTGCAGCGCGAAGAGCGGAATCGCGCTCCACCAGACCCAGTCGAAGGCGAAGAGGGAGAGGCCGATCGCGCAGACCACCCCGCCGAGGCGCGTCATTAGCGTGGGGCCGAGGCGCTCGACCAGAATGCGCGTCATCAGCCCGTAGACCAGGCAGCCGAAGCCCATCCCGGCGATCACGAGCCCGGCCTCCGCCGGCCCGACCCCCGATCGCTCGAACAGAATCGCGGCGACATAAGCCGGGATGCCGAAGAGCAGGATGCCCTCGATCACGACCAGCCCGTAGAGCAGCCTGGTGCGCGGGTTGGCGAAGACGATCCGGTAATTGGCGAGCGCACCGCCGACGCTGAGCCTGGCGCGCGTCACATTGCGTCGCGGCTTCAGTACGAGCGCGACGAGCACGGCCGCCAGCACCGACACGACCGCCGCCGAGAGGAACGCGGCGCGCCAGCCGGCATGGGTCGCGATCAGCCCCGAACAGGCCGAGCCCGACATCTGCCCGATGATCATCAGCACGAGGAAGCGCCCGAGCGCGATCTGGCGTTCCTGCATCGGCGCCCGGTCGCCGATCGCGGCCATGGCGATCGGGATGATCCCGCCGGCGGCGATGCCGGTGATCGCGCGCACCGCCGTCATGATCTCGTAGGACTGCGAGAGCGCGGCCACCGTCGAGAACAGGGCCAACGCGATGAGGCAGGTCAGGATCGTCCGGATCTTGCCGATGGCGTCCGCGACCGGCCCGAGAAAGGGCTGGCCGAGCGCATAGGCCAGCGAGAAGCCCGTCACCATCATCACGATCTGGGGAACGCTGCGCTCGAATTCGCCGGCGAGCGTCGGGATCAGCGGATCGATGATCCGCATCGTGAAGGTCGAGGCGAAGCCGCAGGCGCCGAGGACGAGGATGAGGGATGCAAGCGAGGTGGGGGCCGGCGCGGCGGCCGGTCCCGGAGGCGGTGTGTCAGACATAAGCCAGCGTAGGCTGGGCTCTCGCCTTGGCAAGTCGATCGAAGCCTTGCAGCTCTGCGATCAGCGCAGGGAAGGCCGAGAGCGGCACCATGTTGGGGCCGTCGCTGGGGGCGCTGTCGGGGTCCTCATGCGTCTCGATGAAGACGCCGGCGACGCCGACCGCGACCGCGGCGCGCGCCAGAACCGGCACGAACTCGCGCTGCCCGCCGCTCGACGACCCCTTGCCGCCGGGTTGCTGCACCGAATGCGTCGCGTCGAAGATCACCGGCGCGCCGATCGTCTGCGCCATGATCGGCAGGGCCCGCATGTCCGAGATCAGCGTGTTGTAGCCGAACGAGGCGCCGCGCTCGGTCAGCATCACATTGGGGTTGCCGCTTTCGGTGATCTTGGCGGCGACGTTGACCATGTCCCAGGGCGCGAGGAACTGGCCTTTCTTGACGTTGACGACACGGCCCGTCCGGGCGGCGGCGACCAGCAGGTCCGTCTGCCGGCACAGGAAGGCCGGGATCTGCAGCACATCGACGCATTCGGCGACGAGGGCGCAGTGGTCGACCTCATGGACGTCGGTCAGCACCGGCAGGCCCGTCTGCTCGCGGATCTCGGCGAAGACCGGCAGCGCCGCGGCGAGGCCCATGCCGCGCGCCGCCTTGACGCTGGTGCGGTTGGCCTTGTCGAAGGAGGTCTTGAAGACGAGGCCGATGCCGAGTTCCTCGGCGATCTCCTTCAGCGCGAAGGCCATCTCCAGCGCGTGATCGCGGCTTTCCATCTGGCAGGGGCCGGCGATGACCGCCAGCGGCAACCGGTTGCCGAAGCGGACCGGGGCGGCGAGATCGGCACCGACGGTGACGATGGCATTGGCGGTCATGGGCGGCCTCTCCCGTCTGCTGAGGCGCCGGGCTTATGGCCGGCGGGGGGCGCGGGTCAAGCCGCGGCCCTGCGACGCCGAAGTTATGCGTCTGACGCGCGATCGCACTGGCGAAGCAGCCCCGAGGTCTGTAAATTCATCCGCGAAGCATTATGTCGGGCGGGTCACGACAGGGATCGATCTTGAGAACGACGGTTGCGAGCACGAAGCGGGCGGGGGGCACCAGAAGGGTGGCCGGCGCCGGCTCATGCGCCGCCTCCGTCGCAACCGGGCCGTCCATGGCCGACCGGCCGCGCCGGTCGGGGCCGCCGGCCGATGGCGGGCGCGAGGGCGCCGGCACGGCTGTCCTGACACGGACGCGCACCCGCAAGCCCAATCTCTATCGTGTCCTGCTTCTGAACGACGACTACACCCCCATGGAGTTCGTCGTTCATGTGCTCGAGCGCTTTTTCCAGAAGGACCGCGCGGCGGCGACGCAGATCATGATGCATGTGCATCAGAACGGCGTCGGCGAATGCGGGGTCTTCACCTATGAGGTTGCCGAGACCAAGGTGACACTTGTGATGGATCTGGCCCGCAAGCACATGCATCCGCTGCAATGCGTGATGGAGAAGAAGTAGCCTCTTGAGTTCGCTCATCCCCTCGAAATCGGAATAGGAGCGCAATCCGTGCCGAGTTTCTCGCGCAGTCTCGAACAGGCGCTTCACCGGGCTCTGGCGCTCGCCAATGAACGCCATCACGAATACGCCACTCTCGAACATCTGCTGCTCGCTCTGGTCGACGACCAGGACGCGGCTGCGGTGATGCGCGCCTGCAGCGTCGATCTCGACACGCTCAGGCGCAATCTCGTCGACTATATCGACGCCGAACTCGCCAATCTCGTCACCGACGGGCGCGATGATTCGAAGCCGACCGCCGGCTTCCAGCGCGTCATCCAGCGCGCGGTCATCCATGTCCAGTCGTCGGGCCGGGAAGAGGTGACGGGCGCCAATGTGCTGGTGGCGATGTTCGCCGAGCGCGAGAGCCACGCCGCCTATTTCCTGCAGGAGCAGGACATGACCCGTTACGACGCGGTCAACTACATCAGCCACGGCATCGCCAAGCGCCCGGGCGCGAGCGAGGCGCGGCCCGTCCGCGGCGTCGAGGAGGAGCCCGAGCAGCAGCGCGATTCGCGTGCCGCCGATCCGGTCAACGACGCCGACAAGGACAAGAAGAAGAAGGAAAGCGCGCTCGACGCCTATTGCGTCAACCTCAACCGCAAGGCGCGCGACGGGCGGATCGACCCGCTGATCGGCCGCGAGGCCGAAGTCCAGCGCACGATCCAGATCCTCTGCCGCCGGCAGAAGAACAATCCGCTGCTGGTCGGCGATCCCGGTGTCGGCAAGACCGCCATCGCCGAGGGACTTGCCCTCAAGATCACCCGCGGCCAGGTGCCCGAGGTGCTGGAAGACGCCACCGTCTTCTCGCTCGACATGGGCACCCTGCTCGCCGGCACCCGCTATCGCGGCGATTTCGAGGAACGCCTCAAGCAGGTGATGAAGGAGATCGAGGCCCACCCCAAGGCGATCATGTTCATCGACGAGATCCACACGGTGATCGGCGCCGGTGCGACCTCGGGTGGCGCCATGGACGCCTCGAACCTGCTCAAGCCGGCGCTCGCCTCGGGCAGCCTGCGCTGCATCGGCTCGACCACCTACAAGGAGTACCGCCAGTACTTCGAGAAGGACCGGGCCCTGGTCCGCCGCTTCCAGAAGATCGACGTCAGCGAGCCCTCGATCCCGGACACGGTCGAGATCCTCAAGGGGCTGAAGCCCTATTTCGAGGAGTTCCACAAGCTGCGCTACACCAACGACGCCATCAAGGCGGCGGTAGAACTGTCGGCGCGCTACATCCATGACCGCAAGCTGCCGGACAAGGCGATCGACGTGATCGACGAAACCGGCGCCTCGCAGATGCTGGTCGCCGAGAACAAGCGCAAGAAGACGATCGGCGTGAAGGAGATCGAGGCGGCGATCGCCACGATGGCCCGAATCCCGGCCAAGACCGTCTCGAAGAACGATGCCGAGGTGCTGCGCAATCTCGAGACCACTCTGAAGCGCACCGTCTACGGGCAGGAGAAGGCGATCGAGGCGCTGTCCTCCTCGATCAAGCTCGCCCGCGCCGGCCTGCGCGACGGCGAGAAGCCGATCGGCTGCTATCTCTTCGCCGGCCCCACCGGCGTCGGCAAGACCGAGGTCGCCCGCCAGCTCGCCACCTCGCTCGGCGTCGAGCTGATCCGCTTCGACATGTCGGAATATATGGAGCGCCACACCGTCTCGCGGCTGATCGGCGCCCCTCCGGGCTATGTCGGCTTCGACCAGGGCGGGCTCCTGACCGACCAGATCGACCAGCATCCGCACAGCGTGCTGCTGCTCGACGAGATCGAGAAGGCCCATCCCGACCTGTTCAACATCCTTCTGCAGGTGATGGACCACGGCAAGCTGACCGACAACAACGGCAAACAGGTCGATTTCCGCAACGTCATCCTGATCATGACCACCAATGCTGGCGCCGCCGACATGGCCCGCAACGCCTATGGCTTCACCCGCCAGAAGCGCGAGGGCGACGATACGGAGGCGATCAACAAACTGTTCGCGCCGGAATTCCGCAACCGCCTCGATTCGGTGGTGTCCTTCGGCCATCTGCCGAAGACGGTGGTCGCCCGCGTCGTCGACAAGTTCGTGCTGCAGCTCGAGGCCCAGCTCGCCGACCGCAACGTCACCATCGAGCTCTCGGACGAGGCCCGCGAATGGCTGGTCGAGAACGGCTATGACGAGGCGATGGGCGCCCGCCCGATGGCCCGGCTGATCCAGTCGACGATCAAGACGCCGCTCGCCGACGAGGTGCTATTCGGGCGCCTCAAGAATGGCGGGGCGGTGCGCGTCGTCGTGGTCCAGTCCGAGACCGGCATCAAGGTGCTCGGCCTCGAATTCCCCGACGGGCCGGTCAAGCCCAAGCCTGAGAAGGACGTCGCCGCCGCGGCCGAGAAGCGCGAGCGCAAGCCGCGCGCGAAGGCAGCCGCGGCCAAGCCGGCTCCCGCCGCGCCGCGCCGCAGTGGCCCGGCCGGCAAGGCCGGCAAGGGAGACGGCGGCGGCAAGGGGCCGGAGGCGCCCAAGGGCCAGCGTTCCGTCCGCACCGTCCCCAAGGTCCCGCTGACGAAGGCTTGAGACCGTGTTGTTCAGGCGAAAGACCGATACGCTGCTCGCCCATGCGGCCGAGCCGCAGCCGGAACAGGCCGTTCCGGCGCGCAAGGAAAAGCTGAGCTGGTTCGAGAAGCGCGACCAGCGACGGCGCCGGCGCAAGATGTTCGAGGAAATCCTGGGCTGGATCCTCGTTCCCGCCTTCGTCTACCTGATCTATCTCGGGGTGCAGGCGATCGGCGGGATCCCCAAGGAAATCATCGATTTCGGCAACGAATTGCTGGGCATCGTCATGAAGGGCGGGAGCTGACGCGCCTCTGGGCCCCGGCAGGCCTTTGCAGCCTGCGCAAGGCCGACCGCCCATCGTCGCGGCTCGGTTCGATGCCCGCTCCGGGCTAGAAGGGTTCTCGCAAACCGCCCCGTTCGGGACGGGACCTGCTCTCCCCGTCCTCCGATCCCCCCGCGTGCCGACCCTGCCATGACCGTATCCGCAGACTGGACCTGGTGGCGCGTCGCGCTGGCCGGCATGCGCGACGCGCTGTCGCTGCCGGCCTGGGTCGTCGGCTTCGGACTGATCGGCGTCGGCTCTCTGGCGCGCGATGTCGGCTATCCCGTCGAGGTCGCGGTGCTCTCGACCATGCTGGTCTGGGCCGGCCCCTCGCAGGTGATCTTCTTCGCCTCGATTGCGGCCGGCGCCGCCTGGAGCGCGATCGCGATCGCGGTCGGCTTCGCCTCGCTGCGCTTCCTGCCGATGACGGTGGCGATCCTGCCCTTGCTGCGCCGCCCGGGGCAGGGCGTCGGCATGCAACTCCTGCTCGCGCATTACGTGGCGGTGACGGCCTGGACGGAAGGGCTGCGCCGATTGCCGCACGTCCCGCCGCCCCAGCGCGTCGCCTATTTCCTCGGTTTCGCCAACACCTGCATGGCGACGAGTTCGGTCGGCACCTTCCTCGGCTATTATCTGATCGGGGCCCTGCCGATCCCCTTCGCCGCCGGGCTGCTCTGCCTGACGCCGATCTTCTTCCTCGCCTCGCTCACGGCGGGCCTGCGCCATCGCGGCGATGTCGCGGCCATCGTGCTCGGCCTCGCGCTGGCGCCGATCTGCGACCGCTTCATCGGGGGCGGCTTCGACCTGATCGTCGCCGGGCTGATCGCGGGTTCGATCGCCTTCGCGCTGCGGCCGAAGAAGGCGGCGCCATGACGGCGACCGCGATCACCCCGCCGATCGCCTGGCTCGACGGCCCGCTCTGGCCCTATCTCGCGCTGGTGCTGTTTGCGGTGCTGCCGACCGAGATCTGGCGCTGGCTCGCGGTGGCGTTCTCGCGGCGGATCGACGCCGATTCGCCCGCGCTCGAATGGGTGAGGGCGGTGGCGACGGCCCTTCTCGCCGGCATCGTCGCGAAACTGATCGTGGCGCCGCCGGGCGCGCTCGCCGCCGTGCCGCTCGCCCTGCGTGTCGGGGCGCTCTCGGTCACGCTCGCGATCATGCTGTTCGACCGAAGGCGGGTGATGCTGGCGGTGCTGGCGGGGGAGGCGACGCTGATCGGCGGCGCCTACTGGCTGCTGGCGCCGTGACGGACCCGCTCAGAGGGCCTTCAGCGCGTCCCTGATCTTGTCGGCGTTCGCGGCGAGGACCTCCGGCTTTTCCATCGCGCCAGTGTGGGGCTTCATGGACACCCCGTCATGGCGTGGAATGACATGGACGTGCAGGTGGAACACCACCTGGCCGCCGGCCGCCTCGTTGAATTGCTGGATGGTGACGCCATCGCCGTCGAACGCCGCCTTCACGGCGCGCGCCAGCTTCTGCGTCGTCAGCGCGACGGCCTGGAGCGCCTCGGGCGGCGCGTCCAGCACATTGCGGCAGGCCACCTTGGGGATCACCAGCACATGCCCGTCGGCCCGCGGCATGATGTCCATGATCGCGACCGTCGCCTCGTCTTCATAGACAGTGTGGGAGGGCAGCTCGCCCCGCAGGATGCGGGCGAAGACGTTGCTGGGATCGTAGGCGGTCATGCGGCATCCGGGGCAGGCGGGACGAACGGGACGCCAGCCTGTCGCGCCCGGGCGGTCGGCGTCAAGGCCGGAGCGGCGTCGCGGAGATCGGCGCGTCGGCCCGCAGGGCCAGCCGGTCGGCGATCTGCGAATCCAGCACCAGATCGTCGCAGGCGCCGAGCAGCCAGAGCTCCGTCACCTCGAAGCGCAGCAGCGACACATCCCACCAGCGCGCGATGATTTCCGCCAGCGCTGCGGTCTCGCTGGCGTCGAGGTCGTCGGTCAGGTTGTAGAGCCCCACCAGATAGAGATCGCCGGGCGGGCGCCCGAAGGCGGCCTGGACGGCATGGATGGGGTTCAGCCCGTCCCGCTTCTCCGGATAGACCCGCAGATAGATCCGCCCGCGATTGACGTTGCCCGAAAAGGGCCCGCGCAGATCGACCGCGAAGGGCTCGATCCGGGCGAGGGCTTGGCGGGTGCCGTCGTCGATCGAGGGAGCCTCGCCGGTCGAGAGCGTGCCGCACAGCGTCGCATGCAGCCGCTCGGACCGTCGCGGCAGGATGTCCCAGGCGATCTTCGCTGCGAAGGGCGCCGCGCGCATCTCGGCGTGGAGCCGCTGGAAGGGCTCCGAACCCGAGAGCAGGGCGCTATCGACGGGCAGGACCAGCGAGAAGATGGGCGGATGAACGCCCATCTCGTAGGATCGCCCCTCCTGCCGGGCAATCACACGGGGGTGGTCCGGCGCGACCAACGGCAGGTGGGCGAGCCGATAGGGCTCGTCCAGCATCAGCGGCCTATCCGCGAAATCGGTCAGGCTGCGCCGGTAGCCCAGTTCGCCGTCCTCCCAGAAGGCCGGCCCGGCGGAGGCGTTTGGATCAGACATCGGCATCGCCGGATTTGCGGAACGGGCTTTCCGCCGCCAGAGCCGCCTGCGCCTCGGCGATCTGCGCCCGCTCGCGTGTCAGGTAATGGGCGACCGCCCGCTTCAGGCCGGGATCGGCGAGATGGTGAAGCGACCGGGTCACCACGGGGCGGTAGCCGCGCGCCAGCTTGTGCTCGCCCTGGGCACCCGCCTCGACGCGGGCGAGCCCCTGCGCGATCGCATAGTCGATGGCCTGATGATAACAGACCTCGAAATGCAGAAAGGGGTGGTCCTCGATGCAGCCCCAGTTGCGGCCATAGAGCGTGTCGCCACCGCGGAAATTGATCGCGCCGGCGATGTAGCGCCCGTCGCGCTTCGCCATGACGAGAACGATCCGCTCGCCCATGGCCGCGCCGACGCAGGAGAAGAAGGCCCGGTTGAGATAGGGGCGGCCCCATTTGCGCGAACCGGTGTCATCATAGAAGGAGTGGAAATCGTCCCAGACCGCCTCGGTCAGGTCGCCGCCGCTGAGGACCTCGATGCTGATCCCGGCGGCCAGAGCCTCGCGACGCTCCCGCTTCAGCGCCTTGCGCTTGCGCGAGGCCAGCGTCGCCAGGAAATCGTCGTAACGCCCGAAGCCCTCGTTGAACCAGTGAAACTGCAGGTCGTGCCGCTCGAGATAGCCGGCCTCCCGCAGCGCCGCGACGTCGGGCTCCCCTGCGAAGGTGACATGGACCGAGGAGGCCTCGGTCTGGTCACGCAGCGCCTCCAGCCCGGCGATCAGCCCCGCGCTGGCCTCCTCCGCCCGCGGGCCGGACGCAACCAGCAGGCGCGGCCCCGTCGCGGGGGTGAAGGGCGCCGCGACCTGGATCTTCGGATAATAGCGCCCGCCCGCCCGCTGATAGGCGTCGGCCCAGCTGTGGTCGAAGACATATTCGCCCTGGCTGTGGCTCTTGAGGAAGCTCGGCGCGGCGGCGAGCAGCCGGTCCTCGCCATCCTCGACCAGCAGATAGGCCGGCGACCAGCCGGAGCGGCCGCCGATGCAGCCGCTCTGCTCGAGCGCCCGCAGGAATTCATGGGAGATGAAGGGGTTTTCGCGATCGAGCCCCGCCACCGTCGCGCCTTGCGCCTGCGGATGGGCGCAGGCATTCCACGCTGCGGCCGGAACCGCCTTCAGCGAGGTCGCGACGCGCACCCTGAGGTCGCCGCCCCCGCTCTCGCTCAAGGCGTGAAGCCCTCGAACACCATCTGGTCGGCGAGGCGGGCGGCCTTCTCCCGGTCCTCCGGGGTCCGCACCGTCCAGCTCATCAGCGGCATGCCCAGGACGTTGCGGCAGAGATAGGGCGCCGCGCTGTCGAGATCCGTGACCTTCCAGGACAGGAAATCCGGCCGGCTCCGCTCGAAATGCAGCAGATTGGCCATGGCGCGACGCTGGCCCGCATCGAGATGGGCATAGTCCGGATAGGAATAGTCGTTCATCGCGACGATCCCGCGCGGCACTCCGGGCGCGATCTCGCGCAGCGCCGCGACGATCTCGGGATCGAAGGACTTGAACACGATCGGCTGGCCGGCGCGGCCGGCGACGATCTCGGCGGCGCGGCGCGTCAGCCGCAGATCGCCGTCGAAGCGGCTCTTGATCTCGATCACGAGCGGCACGCGCCCGCCGATCAGGTCGAGAAAGCCCGAGAGCGTCGGGATGAGAGCCTGGCTGCCGCGCAGCGGGGTCGCCGCAAGCGCCTCCGCCGTCTGCGCCGAGACCGCGCCCTGATGCTCGGTCAGCCGGTCCAGCACGAAATCATGGAAGACCATCGCCTCGCCATCGGCGCTGAGCTGGATGTCGCATTCGATGCCGAACCCGCCGGCGATGGCCGCCTCGGCCGCCGGACCGCTGTTCTCGATCACGCCCGCGGCGGCGTCGTGGAGCCCGCGATGGGCGATCGGGCGGGCGATCAGCCAGCCGAGATCAGGGCGGGCACTGTCGATGAGAGGGCCGCGCATCAGGCGATCTCGAACATCGCCTCGACCTCGACCGCCGCATCGGCCGGCAACTGCGCCACGCCGATCGTCGAGCGGGCATGGCGGCCCTTGTCGCCGAGCACCTCGACCATCAGGTCCGAGGCGCCGTTCATGATCGCGGGCAGGGCGGCGAAATGCGGCGCGACATTGATGAACCCGCCGAGACGCACGCAGCGCGTGATCCGGCTGAGATCGCCGTTCAGCGCCGCCTTGGCCTGGGCGAGCACGTTGATGGCGCAGAGCCGCGCGGCCTCGAGACCGGCCTCGTTGAAAATCTCGCCCCCGAGCTTGCCCTTGTGGGCGTCGGAGAGCTTGCCGTCGAGCCCGAAACAGAGCTGCCCCGAGATCACCAGGAGATTGCCGCTGATGACGTAGGGGACATAGTTCGCGATCGGCGCGGCCGGGGTCGGCAGGGTGATGCCGAGTTCGGCGAGACGGGTATCGACGGCGTTCATCGGGACGGCTCCACAGGGTGCTGTCGGCGGGAGCACCGTCCCGCACGCAGGCGTCTTTCATGGCCGATGCCCGGGCCGCCCGCAAGCTGGCCGCCATGCGCCGCGCTGCCGCGTCGCCCGCGCTGGGCGAGCGGCGACAGCACGACAGGCCGCACCGTCGCCTTGTTTGCGCCATCGCCGCAATGCACCTAGATTCCCGCAGCATGAACAGGGAAGGCGACGGGCCCGATGACGACGAACGCAACCGGTCTGGCGGGATGTCTGGCGCTCCTGGCGCTCTGGAGCGGGCCGGCCGGCGCCCAGGCGCAACCGGCCGATCGCGTCGTTCTCGCCCCGCACCGGGCGGTTTATGATCTGGTGCTCGATTCCGGCAAGGCGACCAAGAACGTCGACTCGGCCCGCGGCCGCATCGCCTTCGATTTCACCGGCGACGCCTGCGACGGCTATGCGCTCTCCTTCCGGCAGGTCACGCAGCTCCAGAGCGGCGAGGGCGGCCCGCGGCTGATCGATGCGCGGACGACGAGCTTCGAGGCCGGCGACGGCGGTAGCTACCGCTTCAAGACCGAGAGTTCGGCCAGCGGCACCCCGAAGGAGACCGTCGATGGCACGGCGACACGCACGGGGCAGGGCTATGAGGTCAAGCTGACTGCGCCCAAGCCCGAGACGCATCGCGAGCCGGTCGCGGCCCTGTTCCCCAATGCCCAGATGAAGGCGGTCATCAAGGCGGCGCGCGAGGGGCGCAACACGCTGAACGTCCGGCTCTATGACGGCGCCAATGGCGGCAAGGACGTCTACGAGACCCTCTCGGTGATCGGCCGCAAGCTCGACAGCAAGCCCGCCGAGGAGCCGCTGCAGCGCCCCGAATTCGAGAAGCTGGCCCGCTGGCCGGTGACGATGTCCTATTTCAAGGTCGGCTCCGGCGAGACGACGCCGACCTACACGATCTCGTTCGAACTCTACGAAAACGGCGTCACCGGCGCCGTCAGGCTCGATTACGGCAGCTTCGCGCTGCGCGGCACGCTCACGCGTCTGGATCTTCTGCCTCAGGCGGATTGCGCGAAATAGCGTTGCCGGAGCCGGCCCGCTGCGGCAGGCGCAGGCTCAGGCCCTTGCCGATGGCGGCGTCGCCGAAGCGCGCGCGCAGGCTGTCGAGTGCGCCCTCCATCGCCTTCAGCCGCGGTGTCGCGACATCGGCGAGATCGCCATGGTCGGCTTCTTCCGGGCCGGTCAGGTCGCTCGCGCCGATGCCGATCAGCCGGTAGCGCGGTCCGGTGCATTCGCGCCGCAGCAGCTCGCGCCCCGCCGCGAACAGCCGCGCGGCGAGCTGGGTCGGCTCGGGCAGCCGCGTCGCCCGCGTGATCGAATGGAAATCCGCCGTCTTCAGCTTCAGCGTGATCGTTCGGCCCGCCAGTTCCTGATGCTTCAGACGCTTGGAGGTCTTCTCGCAGAGGCGCCAGAGCACCGGCTCCAGCTCCTCGAAGCGGGACAGGTCGACATCCAGAGTCGTCTCGCTGGACACGCTCTTGGTTTCGCGGTCGGGCGTGACGCGGCGCGGGTCGATACCGTTGGCGAGGTTCTTCAGCCGCGGGCCGTCCTTGCCGGCCAGCCGGAAGAGTTTTTCGACCGGCGCCTCGCGCAGATCGCCGATCAGACGGAAGCCCGCCTCCGCCAGCTTGGCCGCGCTGGCCTGGCCAATGCCGGGAATGAGACCGACCGGCTTGGCGGAGAGGAAAGCGACGGCTTCCGCCCGGCCGATCACCGAGAAGCCGCGCGGCTTGTCCATGTCGGAGGCGACCTTGGCGAGGAACTTGGCATAGGACAGGCCGACCGAGACGGTGATGCCGATCTCTGCCTCGATACGCCGGGCAAAGCGCGCCAGCGTGATCGCGGGGCTGGCATGGTGCAAGAGCTCCGTGCCCGCGAGGTCGAGGAAGGCTTCGTCGATCGAGATCGGCTCGACCAGCGGCGTCAGCTCCTGCATCAGCCGGCGCACCTGCCGCCCGACCGCGACATATTTCGCCATGTCGGGCTTGACGACCACGGCCTGCGGGCAGGCCTTCAGCGCCTTGAACATCGGCATGGCCGAGCGCACGCCATAGGTCCGGGCGATGTAGCAGGCGGTCGAGACGACGCCGCGCTTGCCGCCGCCGATGATCACCGGCTTGTCGAGCAGGCTGGGATCGTCGCGCTTCTCGATCGCGGCGTAGAAGGCGTCGCAGTCGATATGGGCGAGGCTGAGGGCGTCCCGCTCCGGATGCCGCAGCAGCCGTGGCGAGCCGCAGGCCGGGCAGCGGCGGGGCGAATCCCCCTCCGCCTCGTGGTCGGTCAGGCAGTCACGGCAGAGGACGCGCCGCGCCGCCAGGGGCCGCTCGGGGCTCAATCCGCCACGCCGGCGGGCGGGCCGCTCAGGCGCTCCCGGGCCAGGGCGACCGTCTCGGGCGCCACGCCGAGATTGGCGGCGAATTCGAGCAGCAGCGAATCGCTGCCGCCGACATGCTCGAGAACCGCGGCGAGAAAGGCCGGCTCGCCCGCCGCCGCCCGCAAGGTCGCCGGTCCGAGGCCGGTGACGGCGAGAAAGGGCTCGAGCCGCTCGGGCTCGGCGGCGAGAAAGCCCAGGGCGCGCAGGGCCAGCGTCTCCGCTTCGTCGAGGCTCGGTGATCTGGCCATGGCTTTCGAAAGGCTCCTGTCGGAATTGGTCATCGGGTTTGCGTTTCGTCAACGGCTTACGTGTTACGCATCATGGAACGAGGCTGCCAGCTTGGACATCTGGACCAGTCCCCGATGTCCGTGGCGCAAATGAAGGGCGGCATCATGAAGACGGTTCTGATCGTCGAGGACAACGAGCTCAACATGAAGCTCTTCAACGACCTCCTCGAGGCGCATGGCTACGCCACGCTGAAGACGGCCGACGGCATCGAGGCGATCGAGCTGGCCCGGGCGCATCATCCCGACCTCATCCTCATGGACATCCAGTTGCCGGAGGTTTCGGGGCTCGAGGTCACGAAATGGCTGAAGGAGGATGACGACCTGAAGGCAATTCCGGTCGTCGCGGTCACCGCCTTCGCGATGAAGGGCGACGAGGAACGCATCCGGGAGGGAGGCTGCGAGGCCTATCTCTCGAAGCCGATCTCGGTCGCGAAGTTCCTGGAGACCGTCCGCGCCTATGCCGGCGCGGCCTGAGCCTTCGAAAGCGAACCCATGTCCGCGCGCGTCCTCGTCGTCGACGACATCGTCACCAACGTCAAGCTGCTGGAGGCGAAGCTTTCGGCGGAGTATTTCGACGTCGTCACCGCGCTGAACGGCCCCGACGCCATCGCCATTTGCGAACGCGGCGAGGCCGACATCGTCCTGCTCGACGTGATGATGCCCGGCATGAACGGCTTTGACGTCTGCCGTCGCCTGAAGAGCGAGGCGACGACGGCCCATATCCCCGTCGTGATGGTCACCGCGCTCGACCAGCCGGGCGACCGGCTCAAGGGTCTCGATGCCGGGGCCGACGATTTCCTGACCAAGCCGCTCGACGACACCGCGCTCTTTGCGCGGGTCCGCAGCCTCGTGCGGCTGAAGTCGATGACCGATGAACTGCGCAACCGCGCGCTCGCATCGCGCCGCCTCGGCATCGCCGATCCGCTGGCCGCGGCCGCCTCGGAGACGGGGCTGAACGGCCGCATCCTGGTGGTCGAGGACAGGCCGCGCGTGATCGAACGGCTGGAAAGCGCGCTGTCGGCCTTCCATGTCGTCGAGACCGAGCCGGACCCGCAGCAGGCGCTGCTGCGGGCCGTCGAGGGCGATTTCGACAGCGTCCTCGTCAGCCTCGATCTTCAGGGCTATGACGGGCTGCGCCTGTGCAGCCAGCTGCGGTCGCTCGAGCGCACGCGCAACGTCTCCGTGCTGATGATGGGGGAGGCGGAGGACCGCACCCGCATCCTGCGCGGCCTGGAGATCGGCGCGCACGATTTCCTGATCCGGCCGATCGATCGCAACGAGCTGCTCGCCCGCGTCCGCACCCAGGTGCGCCGCAAGCGCTTCACCGAAAAGCTGCGCGACAGCGTGCAGTCCTCGATGGAGATGGCGGTGATGGACCAGCTCACCGGGCTGCACAACCGCCGCTACATGGACACCCGCATGGCGGCGCTGTTCGACGAATCCGCCCTGCGCGCCCGCTCGCTGGCCCTGCTCGTGCTCGACATCGACCATTTCAAGCGGGTCAACGACAGCTACGGCCATGACGTCGGCGACGAGGTTCTGCGTGAATTCGCCGACCGCGTCCGCTCCTGCACCCGCGGCATCGATCTCGTCGCCCGCATGGGGGGCGAGGAGATCGTCGTGGTGCTGCCGGATACGGCGCTCGACGCCGCCTATGCGGTTGCCGAACGCATCCGCGAGCGCGTCGTCTCCGAACCCTTCGGCATCCAGGGCGCGACGAACAGCATTCCCGTCACCGTCTCGATCGGCGTGTCGAGCCGGCGCGCCGGCGACGCCTCGCCCGCCGAGATCATGAAGCGCGCCGACGACGCGCTCTATCTGGCCAAGGCCAATGGCCGCAATCGCGTCATCGCCGCCAACGCCGCCTGACGCGGCGTGCTGCGCCGCGACGCGACTGGTTACGCGGTAAGGTTAAGCGCCGAAGATCATTGGTGAATCGCGTCCGCGCGATTGATTCGAAGGCCTTGCCCCTGCAATGGTCCGGCCGACGCAGCGTCAACGGCTGCATCGCGACGCCCCCCGGCTCTCAGGTCCGCCGCATCTCCTGGGAACCCGGAGGGCTCGGCCGGTCGGTTGCGGATATTCTGGCCTCCTCAGAACCGCCACCGGCCGGCCACCTCTCCCCCGCCTCAGAAATACTGCGAGAGCACGGCCGGCACGAGATAGCCGAGCCCGGCGAAAATCGCGAGGATGGCAATGAGCGCAACCGCCGCGACGACGCGGTTGCCGAGGAAGCGCGAGGAATCGATTTCGATGAGGAGTTTCAGCAGCCGGCGGCCGGCCCCGTGAGGCGTGCTGCGGGCGTCGGGATCGGGGTCTGCGGCGTTCACGGGTCGGTCTTCCGGTGACGAGGGACGAATGCCTGCGCAGCGCGCATCGCTGCCGCAGGTGGTCGTCGCCCCCGACCGGTCCTCAACCTGACATCATTCAGCGTGCCGCGGCGTGACAATTGCGCCGCAGCCGAGCAAAAAGTCGCTCTCCGGGCCTCGCTGCATCCTCATCCTGGCAGGATGCGCCCGCCGCCGGCGGGGGAATCTAAAGCCCGGTCGCGCGCCGCAGCGCGGCGTTGATCCGATCCTGCCAGCCGGGGCCCTCGTCCTGGAAATGCGCGAGCACGTCGCTGTCGATCCGAAGCGAGACGAGTTCGCGCGCGCCGGGCACGGCCATGCGCTTCTCCGCAGGCGGGGCCACCCTCGGCACGGCCACGGTGAACAGCGCCTCGGCCTTGTCGCGTGCGCTCATCGGCCGGCGGGGCCTGTCGGTGCTCATGGCGTCATGACCTTCCTGCGGAGGGGCGGGGGCTCACGCCGCCAGCGTCGTTCCGGCAACAAAAAACCGCCCGGGAGAGGGCGGTTTCGATGGCGACCGGGATCGGCAGGCGCAAGCGCCTCACTTGATCTTGGTTTCCTTGAACTCGACGTGCTTGCGCGCGACGGGGTCGTACTTCTTCATCGACATCTTCTCGGTCATCGTGCGCGAGTTCTTCTTCGTCACGTAGAAGTAGCCGGTGTCGGCGGTCGAAAGCAGCTTGATCTTGATGGTCACGGCCTTGGCCATGGGGATATCCTCGAACCATGCGGGGCTGGTGAGGCCCACGGAAAATGAGAAAGGCCGGGCGAACCCGGCAAACCGTCGGGCGTGGGAATGCCGGAAAGCCCCGCCGAAGTCAAGGCGCCATGGCGCCATGCGCCGCGCATCGCCCCGGCCGAAGCCTCAGAGTTCCTCGCGCACGAAGGCGCCATTCTTCTCCCAGTAGAAGGGCACCGGCAGAAAGGGCGCGAAACCCCCTTCGATCCGGGCTTCGACCTCCTGGATGATCACCTTGGTGATCGTCGGTAGATCGAGCGCCTTCGCCTCGTCGAAATCGACCCAGACCAGGTCGACCAGCTCCGAATCGGGCCCGACGACGTTCTCGATGCGCTTGGCGACGGCCGAGGCGTCGACGGTGAAGAATCGGGTGTCGAAGCGCTTGGGGCGCCGCGGCGGCGTGATCGCGCGTGCCACATAGGAGACAGCGGAGAGGTCGGGAAAGACGCCGTGGGCAGCGAAGTCCGCCCAGCTTCCGACCGGCGGCGCCTCGGGTGCACCATAATCCGCCGAGCCGAAGAGCAGGCCGGTCTCTTCGAAGGTCTCGCGGATCGCCGCCAGCGCCAGCGCGCGCGCCTTGCCGATGCTGGGGCGCACGGTGCGCTTCAGCAGGCGGTCCTCGCAGATCTGGGCCAGCGCCCCGGTGGCGACCATGCGACGGTCGCCCGGATCGAGGCGCCCGCCTGGGAAGACATATTTGCCCGGCATGAACTTGTGGCCGGCATGTCGCTTGCCCATCAGGATCCGCGGCTTGGCAGCCCTGCGGTCGAGGATCATCATCGTCGCCGCGTCGCGGGGGCGCTGATTGGCGGCGACCCGAACCCGCTCGGCGTTTGTCAGGGTGACGGCGTGGTCGTTCATGGCTGCTGGACCGCAGGCGGCAAGGGTTGGCGTTCCGGCAGGTCCGGCATCCCGCCGAAGCCGTGCATGCGCATCGCCCATTGCAGCCCGATGACGCCGCCCTTCACCGGTTGCATCAGCAACAGGGAGAGGATGACGGTCAGCGCCGGCCAGATCGCCATGTGCAGGCCCATCGACCAGTCGGCGTATTTTTCGGCCAGCAGCAGGCCGCCGACGACGACATGGCCGACGATGGTGATGACGACATAGGGCGGCAGATCGTCGGCGCGCTGGTGATGCAGCGCCTCGCCGCAGGCCTCGCAGGTGTCGACCGGCTTCAAGAAGCCCCTGAACAGGCGCCCCTGGCCGCAATGCGGGCAGCGCCCGCGCAGGCCGTTGCCGATCGCCCGGCGCCAGTCCCGTGCCTGCGGTTGGGGGCCCGCCGTGTGGATCTGGATCGCCATCACCGCCTCTTTCCGGATTTGGGTTTGCCCGCCTTGCCCTTGGCGAAGCGCCCCGGGCCGCTGCGGCCGCCGGGCGGACCGCCGAAGGCGCCGCCCTTGCCGCGACGGGGCGCGGGCCCGTGTCCGCCGAGGCCGCCTCCCGTCGCCGCGCGGCCGGCCGAGAGCAGTTCGAAGCGCAGCGCACCCGCGACGGGGGCGGCCTCGACGAGCTTCACATGGACGCGGTCACCGAGGCGGAAGCTCTCGCCCGTGCGCTCGCCGATCAGCGCATGTGCCGCCTCGTCATAGCGATAGTAGTCGGCGCCGAGCGTCGAGGCCGGAATGAAGCCGTCGGCGCCGGTGCCGTCGAGCTTGACGAAGAGCCCCGCCCGGTTGACGCCGCCGATGCGCCCGTCGAAGGAGGCGCCGATCTGGTCGGCGAGGAAATGCGCGATCAGCCGGTCCACCGTCTCGCGCTCGGCCGCCATGGCGCGCCGCTCGGCGGCCGAGATCCGCGTCGACACCTCGCGCAGCGTCTCCAGCGTCGTGCCCTTCGGCAGGCCGTCCTCGCCGAAACGCTGGGCCGCGATCAGGGCGCGGTGGACGATAAGGTCGGCATAGCGCCGGATCGGTGAGGTGAAATGGGCGTAACGGCGCAAATTGAGCCCGAAATGCCCGTAATTCTCGGCGACATACTCCGCCTGGGCCTGGCTGCGCAGCACGACCTCGTTGATGAAGATCTCGTTCTCCGAGCCCTTGATCATGCCCAGGATGCGGTTGAACAGCGCCGGGCGCAGCACGCCCTCCTTGGGCAGCTTGATGCCGATCGAGGCCAGCACCTCGCCGAGCGCGCGCATCTTCTCGAGCGAAGGCTCGTCATGGCAGCGATAGACCAGCAGGCTGCCGGCCTTCTCCAGGGTCTCCGCCGCCGCGACATTGGCGAGGATCATGAACTCCTCGATCAGCTTGTGCGCCGCCAGCCGCTCCGGCACGACGACGCGGTCGACCGAGCCGTCTGGTTTCAGGATCAGTTTGCGCTCGGGCAGGTCGAGATCCAGCGGCTGGCGCGCGTCGCGCGCCCGGGCCGCCACGCCATAGGCCGCCCAGAGCGGCATCAGGATCGTGTCGCGGACGGCCGTGCCCTTCTCGTCGCCCTGGCCGTCGATGGCGGCCTGGGCCTGCTGGTAGGAGAGCTTGGCGGCCGAGCGCATCAGGATGCGGTGAAAGGAATGGCTCTTCTTCGAGCCGTCGGCCTTGAGCACGAGCCGCACGGCCAGCGCCGGCCGGTCCTCGCCCTCGCGCAGCGAGCAGAGGTCGTTCGAGATCCGCTCCGGCAGCATCGGCACGACGCGGTCGGGGAAATAGACCGAGTTGCCGCGCTCCAGCGCTTCGCGGTCGAGCGCCGAGCCGGGGCGCACATAGGCCGCGACATCGGCGATGGCGACGGTGACGACATGGCCGCCGGGATTGTCGGGATCGGCGTCGGGCGCGGCATGGACGGCGTCGTCATGGTCCTTGGCGTCGGCGGGATCGATCGTGATCAGGGAGAGGTCGCGCCAGTCCTCGCGTCCCGCCGTGCCGGCCGGCCGCACGGCCTCGGCTTCCGCGATCGTGGCGGGCTGGAAGACGTTGGGAATGCCATGGGCGTGGATCGCGATCAGGCTGACCGCCCGCTCTGACTTCAGCGAGCCGAGTCGCTCCTTGACCTGCGCCTCGGGTGGGCCGAAGCGGGTCTCGCGCCGCAGCGCCACCGAGACGAGGTCGCCATCCTGCGCGTCACCGGTCTGCCCCTTCGGGATCAGCGCCTCGCGGCCCTGCGCCTTCTTGTCGATCGGGATCAGGCGGCCCGAACCGTCGGGCATGGCGCGGAAGATGCCGAGCACCTGCGCCTTGCCCTTGCCCATCACCTTCAGCACACGGCCGGAATAGGCATAGCCCTCGACGCCCTTCAGCCGCGTCAGCTTCAGCAGCACCTGGTCGCCGAAGGCCGGTGCCGGCGCGGCATGGCGCTTCGCCCGGAATTCGCGCGGCCGCTCGATCAGGATGCGGGGCGCCGTGCCCTGATCGGCCTCGTTCCACTCGAGCGGCACGGCATAGGCGTCGCCGTCGCGATCCTTGCCTTTGATCTCGCAGAGCAGCACCGGGGGCAGGGCGCCGCGCGGATGCACCGGCCGCTCGACGCCGTCGCCGCCGGTCTCGCCCTCTTCCTCGAGCTCCTTGAGCAGGCGCTTCAGCCAGATCTTGCCGCCGCCCGAGAGCCCGAACGCCTTGGCGATCTCGCGGCGGCCGACCTCGCGCCCGGCCTCGCGCTCTGCGTCGATGAAGTCGAGGATCGCCTCGCGGCTGGGTTCAGGCGCGGACAAGGCCGGGGCTTTCCGCATGGGGCAGGGACTGCGTCATCCGCCTGATGTGGCATGCGCGACGGCCGGATACCAGAACCGGCGGTGGATTCCTCCCCTGCAACGGAAGAAGGGCCGCCCTTTCGGGCAGCCCTTCCATTGCCGAACCGCAGCCCCGGTAACCGGGCCTGAAGGTCCAAAACTCAGGCGGAACACGACCCCCACGGAGAGAGAGACCCTGTCTGCCCGCCTTGAACCAGCGGTTGATGACAATGAGACACTGGATCACCTCCTTTCAGTTGTTACCGACAAGAGGAGGCTAGGGCGATTCCCGTCACGGCGTAAATGTCAAAAAACGCGCTGCCTTGCGCCGCTGCGAAGCCGGCTTTTGCGGCGGTATCGTCGACGTGACGTGCCGCTGCCTGTTCGGTGGGCGGTTCCTCTGCTTATGAAATAGGCAGACATGGCGTTGATGCACGATCCTTGCGTGGTGGGGCGGCTGTCTCGCAGGAAATGGCGTCGATGGCGCATGAATGGCAGAGACTTGTGGACCTGTAACGTCCGGTTGTGCCGTTGGCACGCCCCTTGCCAGTTCAACCTCCGGGCCGGGGAGGCCCGCCGACGCCTCGGTCCGAAGGCGCGGCCAACCAGGGTCGGTTCGGGGGATCATCCGTGAACACCACACGTCGCGTTATTCTGGGCGCCGCACTCGCGGGCGCCACCATGCTTGCATCCCATCTGCCGGCGGCGGCGCAGGAGACCATCAAGGTCGGCATCCTTCATTCGCTCTCGGGCACCATGGCGATCTCCGAGACGACGTTGAAGGACGTCATGCTCATGCTCATCGAGGAGCAGAACAAGAAGGGTGGCGTGCTCGGCAAGAAGCTCGAGCCGGTCGTGGTCGACCCCGCCTCCAACTGGCCGCTCTTCGCCGAGAAGGCCCGCGAGCTGATCACCAAGGACAAGGTCTCGGCCGTGTTCGGCTGCTGGACCTCGGTGTCCCGCAAATCCGTGCTGCCGGTCTTCAAGGAGCTGAACTCGATCCTGTTCTACCCCGTCCAGTACGAGGGCGAGGAAAGCGAGCGCAACGTCTTCTACACCGGCGCGGCGCCGAACCAGCAGGCGATCCCCGCGGTCGACTATCTCGCCAAGGAGGAGAAGGTCCAGCGCTGGGTGCTGGCCGGCACCGACTACGTCTACCCGCGCACGACCAACAAGATTCTCGAGGCCTATCTGCTCGCCAAGGGCGTGGCCAAGGAGGACATCATGATCAACTACACGCCGTTCGGTCATTCCGACTGGCAGACGATCGTCTCCGACATCAAGAAGTTCGGCACCGCCGGCAAGAAGACCGCCGTGGTCTCGACCATCAACGGCGACGCCAACGTGCCGTTCTACAAGGAGCTCGGCAATCAGGGCGTCAAGGCGACCGACATTCCGGTCGTCGCCTTCTCGGTCGGCGAAGAAGAGCTGGCCGGCATCGACACCAAGCCGCTGGTCGGCCATCTCGCCGCCTGGAACTACTTCCAGTCGGTCAAGACGCCGGAGAACGAGGCCTTCATCAAGCAGTGGAAGGCCTTCAAGAAGAACGACAAGGCCGTCACCAACGACCCGATGGAGGCCCATGTCATCGGCTTCGCCATGTGGGTGAAGGCGGTCGAGAAGGCCAAGAGCTTCGATCCCGACAAGGTGATCGACGCGCTGCCGGGCATCCAGGCGCCGAACCTGACCGGCGGCATCTCGACGATGCTCCCCAACCACCACATCACCAAGCCCGTGCTGATCGGCGAGATCAGGGCCGACGGCCAGTTCGACGTGGTCTCCAAGACCGATCTCGTGCCCGGAGACGCCTGGTCCAAGCACCTCGACGGCTCGAAGGACCTGATCGGCGACTGGGTCGAGAAGAAGTGCGGCAACTTCAACACCAAGACCGGCAAGTGCGGCGGCGCCTGACGAGTTGAGAGGGGGAGGGCCGGCACGGGCGCCATAAGGCCCGGCCGGCCCTTGCAATCAGCGGCACCCCCGGCTCGGGCCGGGGGTGTTCGCCACACAAGAGCCGGCGCTGCGCCCCGCCCGCCGACGGACCATGCGAAGCGAGCCCATGCGGATCCTGTCCTGCCTTCTGCGCACCCTGGCGCTGGCGATGCTGCTCGCGCTCCATCCGGGCGCGGCAACCGCCCAGAGCGCCGACGACCCCTTCGTCCGGCTCGCTGCCGACAGTTTTTCCGAAACCAACCGCGCCATCGAAGGGCTGATCGCCCAGGCGCATCCGCAGGCGGCCGTGATCATCGAGGCGCTGGCCGAAGGCCGGCTGCTGGCCGGCGACGGCGCCGTCGTCGTCCGGATGCCGGACGGCCGCATCCTCGACGCCCGCACTGGCGCGACCCTGCCCGCGGCGCCCGCGGGTCTTGCGGCCGTGCGGCTCAACAACAGCGTCCGCCGCACCATCCAGGGCGCGCTGGGCGGTCTCGGCCTGCTCAATCCCGATGCCGGCCGGCGCATCGCCGCGGCCGAGGCCGTGTTCAAATCGCGTGATGCGTCGCTTCTGCCGGTGCTCGAAGGCGCCATCGCCAAGGAGGCCGATGCGCGGGTCAAGGCCGTGCTGCGCCAGGCCCAGGCCGCCATCCTCGTCGCGAAGCCGGACGCACCGCCCTTCGACCGGATCGCTGCCATCGACGTGCTGCGCGAGCGCGGCGACCAGGATGCTCTGGCGACGCTGCGCTCGCTGCCGGCCGACGCCTCCGCCTCGCTGAAGGAAGCGCAGGCCCGCGCCGTCTCGGACATCGAGGGCCGGCTGGCATTGTGGCGGGCCGGCCAGAACCTCTGGTACGGCCTCTCGCTCGGCTCGGTGCTGCTGCTCGCCGCGATCGGGCTAGCCATCACCTTCGGTGTGATGGGCGTGATCAACATGGCCCATGGCGAAATGGTCATGATCGGCGCCTACACGACCTTCATCGTCCAGGAGGTCATCCGCACCAGCGCGCCGGGCCTGTTCGACTATTCGTTGCTGATCGCCGTGCCGCTCGCCTTCCTGGTGGCGGGGCTGGTAGGCATCGCCATCGAGCGCGGCGTCATTCGCTTTCTCTATGGCCGGCCGCTGGAGACGCTGCTCGCGACCTGGGGCATCAGCCTGATCCTGCAGCAGGCGGTCCGCACCGCCTTCGGGCCGACCAACCGCGAGGTCGGCGCGCCGGCCTTCATGTCGGGCGCGGTCGAGATCGGCCAGCTCGCCATCACCTGGAACCGGCTCTGGATCATCGTCTTCGCCGGGCTCGTCTTCGCCGCCCTGCTGGCGATCCTGAAGCTGACGCCGATCGGCCTGCAGATGCGCGCCGTCACCCAGAACCGGCGCATGGCCTCTGCCATGGGCATCCGCACCGGCCGCGTCGACGCGCTGACCTTCGGGCTCGGCTCCGGCGTGGCAGGGCTCGCCGGTGTCGCGCTGTCGCAGATCGACAATGTCAGCCCCAATCTCGGCCAGAGCTACATCATCGACTCATTCATGGTCGTGGTCTTCGGGGGCGTCGGCAATCTCTGGGGCACGCTGGTCGCGGCGATGACGCTCGGCGTCGCCAACAAGCTGCTCGAGCCCTATGCGGGCGCGGTGCTCGGCAAGATCGCGCTGCTCGTCTTCATCATCCTCTTCATCCAGAAGCGCCCGCGCGGCCTGTTCGCGCTCAAGGGCCGGGCGGTGGAGGCATGATCGCGCGCTTCCTCCTGCAGGACATGGACCGGCGCGGCACGGTCTTCCTTGCCCTCATCGCCGGCCTCGCCATCCTGATCCCGGCTTTGAACCTGCTCGTGCCGGCCGGCTCGCCCTTCCACGTGCCGACCTCGACCATGTCGCTCTGGGGCAAATATCTCTGCTACGCGCTGCTGGCGATCTCGCTCGACCTCGTCTGGGGCTATTGCGGCATCCTCTCGCTCGGCCACGGCGCCTTCTTTGCGCTCGGCGGCTATGCGATGGGCATGTATCTGATGCGCCAGATCGGCTCGCGCGGTACCTATGGCAACCCGATCCTGCCGGACTTCATGGTCTTCCTGAACTGGAAGGAGCTGCCCTGGTACTGGTACGGCTTCGACTCCTTCCCCTTCGCGATGCTGATGGTGCTGCTCGCGCCGGGGCTGCTCGCCTTCGTCTTCGGCTGGTTCGCCTTCCGCTCGCGCGTCACCGGCGTCTATCTCTCGATCATCACCCAGGCGCTGACCTACGCCCTGCTGCTCGCCTTTTTCCGCAACGACATGGGCTTCGGCGGCAACAACGGCCTAACCGATTTCAAGGACATCCTTGGTTTCAACGTCCAGGCGCAAGCGACTCGTGCGGCTCTGTTTTCCATGACCTGCGTCATGCTGATCGCCGGCTTCCTGATCGCGCGCGGCATCGTCGTCTCGAAGCTCGGCAAGGTGGTCATCGCGATCCGCGACGCGGAATCGCGCACGCGCTTCCTCGGCTACCGGGTCGACCGCTTCAAGCTGTTCGTCTTCACCGTCTCGGCTTGCATGGCGGGCGTCGCGGGGGCGCTCTACGTGCCCCAGGTCGGCATCATCAACCCCAGCGAATTCGCCCCCGCGAACTCGATCGAGACCGTGATCTGGGTCGCAGTCGGCGGGCGCGGCACGCTGGTCGGCGCGGCGCTCGGCGGCGTCGTCGTCAACTACGCCAAGACGATCTTCACCTCCGGCTTCATGGCGCCTTACTGGCTCTTCGCGCTCGGCGCGCTCTTCGTCTTCGTCACCCTCTTCATGCCCAAGGGCATCCTCGGCACGGCGCAGGACTGGTGGGAGAAAAGGCGCCGGCCTGCTCCCGCGACAGCGCCCGAACCGGCCCCGGCGGAGTGACGCGCATGAACGCATCCAACCCCGGCGCCCTGACCTCCTCGCTGCTCTATCTCGACGGCGTCAGCGTCTCCTTCGACGGCTTCAAGGCGATCCGCGGACTCTCGCTGACGATCGAGCCCGGCGAGATGCGCGCCATCATCGGCCCCAACGGCGCCGGCAAGACGACGATGATGGACATCATCACCGGCAAGACCAAGCCCGATGTCGGCACGGTGATGTTCGGCGGCTCGATCGACCTCACCAAGCTCGACGAGGCGGCGATCGCCAATCTCGGCATCGGCCGCAAGTTCCAGAAGCCGACGGTCTTCGACTTCCACACCATCGAGGACAACATCCTGCTCGCGCTGAAGGCACCGCGCACGGTGGCGCGGACCCTGTTCTGGAAGACGGCCGCAGCGCAGCAGAAGCGCATCGACGACATCCTCGGCATCATCAAGCTCGCAGACGTCCGCGACCGGCTCGCCGGCTCGCTCTCGCATGGCCAGAAGCAGTGGCTCGAGATCGGCATGCTGCTGGCGCAGGACCCCAAGCTCCTGCTCGTCGACGAGCCCGCCGCCGGCATGACCGACGGCGAGACCGCCGAGACGGCGGTACTCCTCAAGGAGATCGCCAGGGACCATTCGGTCATCGTCGTCGAGCACGACATGGGCTTCATCCGCGAACTCGGCGTGAAGGTCACGGTGCTGCACGAGGGCTCGGTCCTCGCCGAAGGCCCGCTCGACCAGGTCAGCGCCAACGAGCGCGTCGTCGAAGTCTATCTGGGGCGATGAGCATGCTGACCGTCGACGCCATCGACCTGCATTACGGCGCTGCCCAGGCGCTGCGGCGCGTCTCGATCACCGCGCAAGCCGGCAAGGTCACCTGCGTGATGGGCCGCAACGGCGTCGGCAAGACCACGCTGATGCGCGCCATCGTCGGCCAGCAGGCGATCAGCGCCGGCAAGATCTCCTTCGGCGGCGAGGACATCTCGACCTTGCGCACCGAGGACCGCGCGCGGGCCGGCATCGGCTTCGTGCCGCAGGGCCGCGAGGTCTTTCCGCTGCTCAGCGTCAAGGAAAACCTCGAGACGGGCTTCGCGCCGCTGCCGCGCCGGGAGCGCTATGTCCCGGATGAACTCTTCGACCTGTTCCCCGTGCTCAAATCCATGCTGGGCCGACGCGGCGGAGACCTCTCGGGAGGCCAGCAGCAGCAACTCGCCATCGCGCGGGCGCTGGTGACCCGACCCAAACTGCTGGTGCTGGACGAGCCGACCGAGGGCATCCAGCCCTCGATCATCAAGGATATCGGCCGCGCGATCGACTATCTGCGCTCCAGGGGCGACATGGCGATCGTGCTGGTCGAGCAGTATTTCGACTTCGCCCGCGACCTCGCCGACACGATGTTCGTGATGGACCGCGGCGAGGTCGTGCTCTCGGGCGCGATGAAGGACCTCGACGCCAACCAGGTCCAGCGCCTGATCCAGGTCTGAGCGCCGGCCGCGGCAGATTGATCCAGATCATGGCGACGCTGCTTTAATTGCAGGGACACTCCTCGAAATCGGGCCGGCGGCCCATGCGAGGGAGATTGATCGTGGCGACCCGTCGACAGCCCTCAGCCGGTGCCGCGTCTCGGCAGCCCCGCCCGGTCCCCACTCCAGTCGAGCCCGCCGTGACCGCCGAGGGCATCGAGGCCGGCTTGGCGGCGGAACGGACAGAAGCGGTTCAGGAAGCGCAGATCGCCGCCCTCTCGTCGGTGGCTGGCGAGGCCGATGCGGCGGGGGGTGTCGAGGCGATCCTCGCAGGCGCCTCGCCCGACGACGCCCGCCGGATGCGCAGCGCGCTCGGCCTGCCGAAGGCGCCCGGAAAACCGCGCGAAACCAGCGACGAATTATCGGGCGACTGGCGCCAGGGCGCCTATCCCTATCGTTACAAGATGCTGCGCAAGGACTATGAGCGCGACAAGTTCAGGCTGCAGTCCGAGCTCCTCAAGCTGCAGACCTGGGTGAAGGAGTCGCGTCAGCGCGTCGTGATCCTGTTCGAGGGCCGCGACGCGGCCGGCAAGGGCGGCGCCATCAAGCGCTTCATGGAGCATCTCAATCCGCGCGGCGCCCGGGTGGTGGCGCTGGAGAAGCCCAGCGAGGTCGAGCGCGGCCAGTGGTATTTCCAGCGCTATGTCCAGCATCTGCCCACGACCGGCGAGATCGTCCTGTTCGACCGCAGCTGGTACAACCGCGCCGGCGTCGAGCGCGTCATGGGCTTCTGCTCCGACAGCGAATACCGCGAGTTCCTGCGCCAGGCGCCGGAGTTCGAGCGCAATCTGGTGCGCAGCGGCATCCACCTGATCAAGTTCTGGTTCTCGGTCAGCCGCGACGAGCAGCATCGCCGCTTCAGGGAGCGCGAGGCGCATCCCCTGAAGCAGTGGAAGCTCTCGCCCGTCGATCTCGCCAGCCTCGACAAATGGGACGACTACACGGCCGCCAAGGAGGCGATGTTCTTCGCCACCGACACGGCCGATTCGCCCTGGACGGTGGTGAAGTCCGACGACAAGAAGCGGGCGCGCCTCAATGCGTTCCGCTATGTGCTGCGCTCGCTGCCCTATGCCGGCAAGGACGTCGATCGAATCGGCGCCGTCGACACGCTGCTCGTCGGCCGCGCCAATTTCGTCTACGAGCGCGACGAGCAGGTGCCCGGCCAGTCGGCCTGACGACACCGCTCGCCCCGCCGCCTCGGGGGGCGGCGGATGCGGCGCTCAGAACGCCAGCGGCGCGTTGTCGACGACCTCTTTCATCACGAAGAAGGTGCGCGTCTGCCGCACACCCGGAAGCGCGATCAGCTTGTCCCCGTGGAGCTTGTTGAAATCCGCCATGTCGCGGACGCGGATCTTCAGGATGTAGTCGAAATCACCCGCAACGATGTGGCAGTCGAGCACGACCGGCATCGCCCGGATCGCCGCCTCGAAGTCGCCGAAGCTCTCGGGCGTCGAGCGGTCCAGCACCACGCCGACGAAGGCGAGCGTGCCCATCTCGACCTTTTGCGGCGAGACCTGCGCCCGCACCCCCGTGACATAGCCCTCCGTGAAGAGGCGCTGGATGCGCCTGTGGCAGGTGGCGGCGCTGGTGTTCACGCGCTTGGCGATCTCGGCATTGCCCATCCGGCCGTCGCTCTGCAGCAGCCGCAGAATCTTGAGGTCGGTCCGGTCGAGTTTAGGCTCCATGAAAGGATCTTCCGAAAAAGGGGATCAATCTGCGAGCTAAAACAGAAGATGGGATCAAACACGACGTCAAGACGCCAATCCATGCCTCAACTTCGGAAGTACCTTTCAAGCGATTTTCGCTAGCTTTTCCGGGAATTCAATCCGGAGCAAGCAAGAACCATGCTGTCGAAATTCGAGCGTTACCCGCTGACCTTCGGCCCGACGCCGATCGAGCCGCTGCCGCGTCTGTCCGCCCATCTCGGCGGCCAGGTCGAGCTCTTCGCCAAGCGCGAGGACTGCAATTCCGGCCTCGCCTTCGGCGGCAACAAGCTGCGCAAGCTCGAATACATCGTGCCGGATGCGATCGCGTCCGGTGCCGACACGCTGGTCTCGATCGGCGGCGTCCAGTCGAACCACACCCGGATGGTCGCCGCGACCGCCGCCAAGATCGGCATGAAGTGCCGTCTCGTGCAGGAGAGCTGGGTGCCGCATGAGGATGCCGTCTATGACCGCGTCGGCAACATCCTGATGTCGCGGGTGATGGGCGCCGACGTCCAGCTCGTCGACGAGGGCTTCGACATCGGCATCCGCCAGAGCTGGGAGAACGCGCTGGCCGATGTGAAGGCCAAGGGAGGCAAGCCCTATCCGATCCCCGCCGGCGCCTCTGTCCACAAGTTCGGCGGCCTCGGCTATGTCGGCTTCGCAGAGGAGGTGAGGGCGCAGGAGGCGCAGCTCGGCCTGCGGTTCGACTACATCGTCGTCTGCACCGTGACGGGCTCGACCCATGCCGGCATGGTCGTCGGCTTCGCGAAGGACGGCCGCCAGCGCAACGTCATCGGCATCGACGCCTCCTTCACCCCGGCCCAGACCAGGGCGCAGGTCCTCGACATCGCGCAGAAGACCTCGGCCCTGATCGGCGGCAAGGACATCGTCGCAGACGACATCGTTCTGAACGAGGACTACGCCTATCCCGTCTACGGCGTGCCCTCGCAGGAGACCATCGAGGCCATCCGCCTCTCGGCCCGGCTCGAGGGCATGATGACCGACCCCGTCTATGAGGGGAAATCGATGCAGGGCATGATCGACCTGGTGAAGAAGGGCTTCTTCCCCGCCGGTTCGAAGGTGCTCTACGCCCATCTCGGCGGCGTGCCGGCGATCAACGGCTACAGCTACACCTTCCGCAACGGCTGACGGCGATGGAGGTCGTCCTCCTCATCGAGTTCGAGGCCGCCGCGCCCGGCCGCGCCGCCGTGCTGGAGCGGGTCGGCGCACTTGCTCTCTCGGGGCGGGGCCGGCTCAGCTTCCTCGGCACGGCTCCCGGCGAGGCGGGCGGGCCGGGCCGCGAGGTCCTGGCGGTCGGGCTGGCGCGGGCGGCCGAGGCGACGGCCCTCGTCGCGCGGTGGCGCGAGGAGGGGGCCCTGCCGGCCGGCGCCTGCGTGCGCCATCTCGCCGTCCAGCCACTCTGGTCGATGGAGCCGCTGGCGCTGATGTTCCCCTGACCGCGGCGTCACGGCCGGGGACGGCCGAGGGTCGCGGCTTGTCGGCGGGGGGCGGAGGATGCAAGAACCCGCGACAGCCGGCTGCGTCGCTCGCCGGCTCGACGGGAGTGCGCAAGATGCAGCTGGGTATGGTCGGCCTCGGCCGGATGGGTGGCAACATCGTGCGCCGGCTGATGCGCGCCGGTCATGACTGCGTCGTCTACGACCGCGATCCCAAGCCCGGCGCCGCTTTGGCGGCCGATGGTGCGGTCGTCGCGGCCGATCTCGCCGACATGGTCGCCAAGCTCCAGGCACCCCGCGCGATCTGGGTGATGCTGCCGGCCGGCAAGATCACCGAGGCGACGCTGGCTGAACTGGCCGGCCAGCTCTCGCCCGGCGATACGCTGATCGACGGCGGCAACGCCTTCTGGAAGGACGATGTCCGCCGCGGGCGCGAGCTGGCGGCCAGGGGCCTGCGCTACATGGATGTCGGCACGTCGGGCGGCGTGCATGGCCTCGACCGCGGCTACTGCCTGATGATCGGCGGCGACAAGGAAGCCTTCGACCGGCTGGAGCCGATCTTCGCGACGCTGGCGCCCGGCAAGGGCGAGATCGAGCCGACGAAGCATCGCGAAGGCCGCAACCCCACCAGCGAGGAGGGCTATCTCCATTGCGGTCCGGTCGGCGCCGGCCACTTCGTCAAGATGGTCCATAACGGCATCGAATACGGCATGATGCAGGCCTTTGCCGAGGGCTTCGACCTGCTGCGCAACGCCTCCGCCACGGAGGGCCTGCCGCCGGAATATGGTTTCTCCTTCGACACCGCCGAGATCGCCGAGGTCTGGCGCCGCGGCTCGGTCGTGACCTCCTGGCTGCTCGACCTGACGGCCGAGGCCCTGGCCGCCGACGAGGACCTCTCCGCCTATTCCGGCAATGTCTCGGATTCGGGCGAGGGGCGCTGGACCGTCGATGCTGCGGTCGAGACCGCGACGCCGGCGGAGGTGCTGACCTCGGCGTTGTTCGCGCGCTTCCGCTCGCGCGTCGACCATACCTTCGGCGAAAAGGTGCTCTCGGCGATGCGCGCCGGCTTCGGCGGCCATGTCGAACCCAAAAAGCAGGGCTGACTCCGGATGGTTGCTTCGAACAGGACGGTCAAACCGGCCGTCATCGTCGTCATGGGCGTCGCCAGTTCGGGCAAGACCTCGCTCGGCGAGCGCCTCGCCGCCCAACTCGGCTGGCCCTTCCGCGACGCCGACTCGTTTCATCCGCCGGAGAACGTCGCCAAGATGGCCGGCGGAACACCGCTGACCGACGAGGACCGCAAGCCCTGGCTCGCCGCCATCGCCGCCTGGATCGACGATCTCCGGGCCTCTGGCAAGAACGGCATCGTCACCTGCTCGGCGCTGAAGCGGGCCTATCGCCGCGTCATTGTCGGGGACAGGGCGGATGTCGCGCTGGTCTATCTCAAGGGCTCGCGCGAGCTGATCGGCGAGCGCATGGCGCAGCGGCAGCATCACTTCATGCCGACGGCGCTGCTCGACAGCCAGTTCGCCACGCTCGAGGAGCCGGGCGAGGACGAGCAGCCGCTTGTCGTCTCGGTCGAATCGTCGAAGGACGCGATCGTCGCGGACGTGCTGACGCGGCTCGGACTGGCGTGAAGGGCTGACGTCATTGCGAGCGTAGCGAAGCAATCCAGACTCGTAGAGCGCGGGGCCCTGGATTGCTTCGCTACGCTCGCAATGACGTCAAACAGTCATCGGCGGCGCCATGGCCAGCGGATCACGCCGCCGGCCTGAAGCGCCCACCACACCAGCACGGGCTGCAGTGCCAGCCGCGGTGCGTGATACCACCAGCTGGAGGGAAGGCCTGTGACCGCAATGCTTTCCAGCGCATGCTTGATGTTGGCCGGGAAGACGCAGGCCGCGTAGAGCGCGAGCCCGATTCCCGCGGCCGGGCGCAGGCGCGGGATCATCAGGCCGACGGCGCCGGCGATCTCCGCAACGCCGGTGGCGATCACGACCGCCAGAGGCGCCGGAACCCAGTCCGGCACGATCGGCAGGAAACCCTCGGGTCGGGCGAGATGCAGCAGGCCCGCCGCGAGATAGAACGCCGCCAGCAGCCACCGCATTGCTTGGCGCCAGCGGCTCTCCGCCATCACGTCACCTCGAACCAGGTCCACAGGCCGCGGTCGAACCGCTCCAGCACCGTCGAGGAGATCAGCCAGCGTCCCGGATTTTCGGCGATGAAGGCGATATGCAGGCGCTTGCCGTCGGGAATCTGCACCGTGTCGAGGAAATAGGGCTCCCAGCCATCATCGAGCGGGTGGAGCAGGCGGAAGCAGTGGCCGTGGACATGCAGCGGCTGGAGGAAAGCGGTGCGGTTATCGATGGCGAGCACGATCGGCGTGCCGCGCTTGACGCTGAACAGGGGCTTACCTGCTGCGTCTCCCGTCCCGCCATTGAGCCGCCAGGGCCGTGCCGGATCGAGCCCCGCCATGTCGAGCTTCAGGTCGGCGCCGAGCTTCGCGCCACCCTCGATCACGATCTGCGGCCGCACCGCATCCTGCAGGCGCACCGCCGCCGGCAGCGTCGGGTTGGCCTTGAGCGCCATCGGCGCTGTTGAGGCCGGCCTGGGGGCGCCCTCGGTGACGAGCCGGACCAGCGGCACCCCCGAGCCGACCAGCGCCGTCACGATTGCGGTCGCACCCGCCTCTGTGGGCATGTCGACCAGGAGGTCGTAGCGGGTCCCCGGCGCGAAGGGCAGTTGCGAGCGCACGGGTTCGAAGGATTCGGTGGGTTGCCCATCGACCGCGATGACCACGGCTTTGATGCCGTCGAAGCGCAGCCGCATGATCCGGGCATTGCAGGCATTGGCGAGCCGCAGGCGCACCCGCGCGCCCGGCGCGACCGGCACGCGCTGCGGCGGCGCAGCACCGTTGACGGTGATCCAGCTTCCCAGCCGGCCCGCGGCGGCGGCCGCGGGGCTTTCGGCCGGGAAGGGCTGGAGCGCATTGTCGTCGCCCAGCAGCCAGTCGGTGACCAGGACGGGCAGGTCGAGATCGACCGGCGGCGGGTCCTTCTCCTCGACGACCAGAAGCCCGCTCAGGCCACGGCCGGCGGGCTCGGCCGCGCCGCCCAGGACCAGCGGCCGATACAGGATCGTTCCCGAATCGGGCGGCGTCAGCCGGTATTCGAAGGTCTCGCCCGGCGCGATCGGCGCCTGGCTGAAACCGCCGACGCCATCCATCGCCGCCTCGCCGCGCAGGCCGTGCCAATGCAGCGCCAGCGGCGCGGTGGTCTTGTTGGCGAGGCGCAGATGCAGCGTCCGGCCCTGCTGGATTCGCAGCGCCGGTCCCGGGGTCGCGCCGTCGAAGGCCCAGAGCTCGGTGTCCACGGCCGGCGCCGGGCGCAGCCTCTGCCGCGCCGGCCCGGCCGACAGGGTCCGGGTGACGGGGGCGGGTGCGGGGGCGGCGCCGGAGGCCGTCTGCGCCCCGGCCCGCATGGAAAGGCCGGGCAGGGCGGAGAGGGCTCCCAGCGCCGCGAGCGCGGTGCGGCGGGTCGGCGGGGCGGGACTGTCTGTCGCGTCGGTCATGATCACCGGCATAATCGGCGGCGGGACCGAAGGCGAGAGGCCGCATCCTTGCGATCGCGTGAGGACGGCCGCCCGGCGTCTTTTGCAGAACCGTCATTTTTTTGCTGCATGGGCCGCCTGAAATGCGTATAGCACCCGCGCCCAATGATGGCCGCGCTGCGCTTCCCCGCGTGCTGGCGCCATCGGGCCGGCGGGCGTGGCGGAACTGGTAGACGCACTGGTTTTAGGTACCAGCGGCGAAAGTCGTGGGGGTTCGAGTCCCTCCGCCCGCACCATCGGATGGTTTTCGTGAGCGCGGCGGCGGTCTCCCGGCGTCGCGCTTTGGACATTGAAATAACGAGCTGTTGGCGGATCGAAAACGATGAACGTGACCGAAACCCTCTCGCAGGGCCTCAAGCGCGAATTTCAGGTGGTGCTGAACGCCGCCGACCTCAAGACGCGGCTCGATGACGGCCTCCAGGGTCTGCAGGGCAAGGCCAAGATCAACGGCTTCCGCCCCGGCAAGGTGCCGGTCGGCCATCTGCGCCGGCTCTATGGCCGCTCGGTCATGGCCGATGTCGTGCAGAACGCGGTCAACGAGGCCAACCAGAAGATCGTCGCCGATCACGGCCTGAAGCTCGCCTTCGAGCCGCAGATCAAGTTCCCCGAGAACAAGGACGAGATCGAGGCCGCGATGGAGGCCAAGGGCGATCTCGCCTTCACCGTCGCCCTCGAGGTCCTGCCGAAGATCGAGCTCGCCGACCTGTCGGACGTGGCGCTCACCAAGCCGGTCGCCGAGGTTCCCGACGCCGATGTCGACGCCGCCCTGGAGCGGATGGCCGGCTCGAACCGCAGCTTCTCCAACAAGGGCGAGAAGGCCAAGGCCGAGAAGGGCGACCGCCTGATGATCTCCTTCGTCGGCACGCTCGAGGGCAAGCCCTTCGACGGCGGCACGGGCGAGGGCATCGCGCTCGACGTCGGCGCCGGCCAGTTCATCCCCGGCTTCGAGGAGCAGCTCGAGGGCGCGGCCGCCGGCGAGACCCGCACCGTCAAGGTCACCTTCCCCGAGAACTACACCGCCGAGCATCTCGCCGGTAAGCCGGCCGAGTTCGAGGTCACCGTGACCGAGGTGCAGGCGCCCGAGCCGGTCACGATCGACGACGAGCTGGCGAAGGCCTTCGGGCTCGAGTCGCTCGACGCGCTGAAGACCGCGATCCGCGAGCAGATCGGTCGCGATTTCGCCACCCAGTCGCGCCGCAAGCTCAAGAAGAGCCTGCTCGACGCCCTCGACGGCAAGTACACCTTCGAACTGCCGCCGACCCTGGTCGAGCAGGAGTTCGCCAGCGTCTGGAGTCAGGTCGAGGCCGACATGAAGGACGCCAAGAAGTCCTTCGAGGACGAGGGCACGACCGAGGACGCCGCCCGGGGCGACTACCGCAAGATCGCCGAGCGCCGCGTGCGCCTCGGCCTCGTGCTGGCCGAGATCGGCGAGCAGGCCAAGGTCCAGATCTCCGATGACGAGGTCACCCAGGCGCTCGTCGAGCGCGCCCGCCAGTTCCCCGGCCAGGAGAAGCAGGTCTGGGAGTTCTATCGCAAGAACCCGCAGGCGCTGGCCGAGATCCGCGCCCCGATCTTCGAGGAGAAGGTCGTCGACCACCTGCTCGGCCAGATCAAGGTCGAGGATCAGACCGTCTCCCGCGAGGCGCTCTACGCCGATGAGGACGCCGAGGGATCGGCGGAGGCCAAGCCCAAGAAGGCCGCGGCCAAGAAGGCGAAGAAGGCCGACAAGGCCGAGGATGCCGCGGGCGAAGACGCGTCCGCCTGAACACGCCGGAAACCTTAACCAGAGACAGTGGCGCCGCTCGGCTCATGCCGGGCGGCGCTTCTCTTTTCAGCCGCGTTTGCCGTGCTTATGTGGATGGCCTCTCAGGACATCCGATTCGAACGACCGCCGGTTTCCGGCTCCCGCCCCCGGCTCTGCACCCAAGGACAGTTTCATGCTGCGCGATCCGATCGAGACCTACAACAATCTCGTCCCGATGGTGGTCGAGCAATCGAGCCGCGGCGAGCGCGCCTTCGACATCTATTCGCGCCTGCTGCGTGAGCGCATCATCTTCCTGACCGGTCCGGTCGAGGATTATTCGGCCTCGCTGATCGTGGCGCAGCTGCTGTTCCTCGAGGCCGAGAACCCCAAGAAGGAGATCTCCTTCTACATCAACTCGCCCGGCGGCGTGGTGACCTCAGGCCTGTCGATCTATGACACGATGCAGTTCATCCGCTGCCCGGTGACGACGCTCTGCGTCGGCCAGGCCGCCTCGATGGGCTCGCTGCTGCTGACCGCCGGCGCCAAGGACATGCGCTTCGCCCTGCCGAACGCCCGCATCATGGTCCACCAGCCCTCGGGCGGCTATCAGGGCCAGGTCACGGATATCCTGATCCATGCCCGCGAGGTCGAGAGCCTGAAGCGCCGGCTGAACGAGATCTACGTCACCCACACCGGCCGCAGCTATGCCGAGATCGAGGCGGCGCTGGAGCGCGACAACTTCATGACCGCCGAGGCCGCCCGCGAGTTCGGGCTGATCGACAAGGTCATCGACAAGCGGCCCGAGGACGCGGCCTGAGGCGGCTGCGACGAGCGGGCGCGCCGCCTGTGGGTTGGCTCGCCCGCCATTCGGCCCCATATTGCCAGGTGGCCGGCCCCGTGTTTGCATGGGGAATCGAACGGACGCGGGATGATCCCGCAGGTGTTTCAGCCTGATCCGCTTGTGGATCAGCCGCGAATTCAGGCGTTTCGGAACGAGCCGTTAACCTGATGATCGTGAACTGAACGCCTATGATGACGAAGAGACGACGGTTGCATCCGCTTTGGGCTGATGTGGTCTCCGGCTCCGAGAATGGAGATGGACGATGAGTAAGGTCAGCGGCGGCGATTCCAAGAGCACGCTCTACTGCTCCTTCTGCGGCAAGAGCCAGCACGAGGTTCGCAAGCTCATTGCGGGACCGACCGTGTTCATCTGCGACGAATGCGTCGAGCTGTGCATGGACATCATCCGCGAGGAATCGAAATCCGCGCTGGTCAAATCCAAGGACGGGGTGCCGACGCCCAAGGAGATCCGCAAGGTCCTAGACGACTACGTCATCGGCCAGGAGCATGCCAAGAAGGTGCTCTCGGTCGCCGTCCACAACCATTACAAGCGGCTCTCGCACGCGACGAAGCACAACGACGTCGAGCTCGCGAAGTCCAACATCCTGCTGATCGGGCCGACGGGCTCGGGCAAGACGCTGCTCGCGCAGACGCTGGCCCGTATCCTCGACGTGCCCTTCACCATGGCCGATGCGACGACGCTGACCGAAGCCGGCTATGTCGGCGAGGACGTCGAGAACATCATCCTGAAGCTGCTCCAGGCCTCCGACTACAATGTCGAGCGGGCGCAGCGCGGCATCGTCTACATCGACGAGATCGACAAGATCAGCCGAAAGTCCGACAACCCGTCGATCACCCGCGACGTTTCGGGCGAGGGCGTGCAGCAGGCCCTGCTCAAGATCATGGAGGGCACCGTCGCCTCCGTGCCGCCGCAGGGCGGGCGCAAGCATCCCCAGCAGGAGTTCCTGCAGGTCGACACCACCAACATCCTCTTCATCTGCGGTGGCGCCTTCGCCGGTCTCGACAAGATCATCGCCGGGCGCGGCAAGGGCACCTCGATCGGCTTCGGCGCGTCGGTGAAGGGCCCCGACGAGCGCCGCACCGGCGCGATCTTCCGCGAGGTCGAGCCCGAGGATCTGCTGAAGTTCGGCCTCATCCCGGAATTCGTCGGCCGTCTGCCGGTCCTGGCGACGCTGGAGGATCTCGACGAGGCGGCGCTGAAGACCATCCTGACCGAGCCGAAGAACGCGCTGGTCAAGCAGTATCAGCGCCTGTTCGAGATGGAGGACACCGAGCTGACCTTCACCGACGAGGCGGTCAGCCTGATCGCCCGCAAGGCGATCGAGCGCAAGACCGGCGCGCGCGGATTACGCTCGATCATGGAGGGCATTCTGCTCGAGACGATGTACGAACTGCCGGGCCTGGAAGGCGTCGAGCAGGTCGTAATCGGCCCGGAGGCGGTGGAATCCAAGTCACGGCCTCTGTTCATCTACTCGGAGCGCGAGGACGAGGCGAAGTCCGCCTCTGCCTGATTGCGCGGCGGAGGGCCCGGGTCAGGTATTGCCCTGGCCGCAAGTGGAGCTTCGGAACCGCTTCGCCAGCTACGCTGACGTCGAACGCGCGCTGTCTGGCGCGCGTTTTGCGTATCGAGCCAGAGATCTGCTTTGGCCGTCCAAGCGTATGCTTGGGGCTGCTGCGACGGGGTCCTGCCCGGCGTCCGCGAAAACAGGGTGGCGTCTGGTCGCGAGCCGATTGACGCAGTGCAAACTTCTGGGGCCAACTGTTGCCGGATCGCTTGAAAGCCGGCGCGGAAGTCTCCACTTTAATCCCACTCGCGAGAGTCGCATGCCTGTCGAGGGTGCGATGCGCGGGGGCGGACGCGGTGAATGGTCGCCACGCCCGCTTACGTCCGGCGCCTACGCCCATTGCGGGGGGACGTCGGGCGCAACCACAAAGGAAAAGTCATGACTGGCTCGGCGCCCCGCGCTCCTTTCGTGCCCGGCGAGACCGGCACCTATCCGGTTCTTCCCCTGCGCGACATCGTCGTGTTCCCCCATATGATCGTGCCGCTCTTCGTCGGCCGCGAGAAGTCGATCCGTGCGCTCGAGGAGGTCGTCAAGACCGACGGGCTGATCCTGCTCGCCACCCAGAAGAACGCCGGCGACGATGATCCGGAGACCAAGGACATCTACGAGATCGGCACGCTCGCCCGTGTGCTGCAGCTGCTCAAGCTGCCCGACTCCACCGTCAAGGTGCTGGTCGAGGGCGTCGGCCGCGCCAAGGCGACGGCCTATGTCGCCGACGAGGCCTTCTACCAGGCCGAGGCCGTCAGCCTCGCCGAGGAGGAGGGCAAGAAGGTCGAGGTCGAGGCGCTGGGCCGTTCGGTCATCAGCGAGTTCGAGAGCTATGTGAAGCTCAACAAGAAGATTTCGCCCGAGATCGTCGCGGCCGTCTCCCAGATCGAGGAGCCCTCGAAGCTCGCCGATACCGTGGCCTCGCATCTGGCGGTGAAGATCGCCGACCGTCAGGCCGTGCTGGAAATCACCCAGGTCGCGCACCGTCTGGAGAAAGTCCTCTCGCTGATGGAAAGCGAGATGTCCGTGCTCCAGGTCGAGAAGCGCATCCGCTCGCGCGTCAAGCGCCAGATGGAGAAGACCCAGCGCGAGTACTATCTCAACGAGCAGATGAAGGCGATCCAGAAGGAACTCGGCGACGGCGAGGAAGGCCGTGACGAACTGGCCGAGCTGGAGGAGCGCATCGCGCGCACCAAGCTCTCGAAGGAGGCCCGCGACAAGGCCATCGCGGAGATGAAGAAGCTGCGCCAGATGTCGCCGATGTCGGCCGAGGCGACGGTGGTGCGCAACTATCTCGACTGGATGCTCGGGATCCCCTGGGGCAAGAAGTCGAAGATCAAGAAGGACCTTCCGGCCGCCCAGGCGGTGCTGGACGACGATCACTTCGGTCTCGACAAGGTCAAGGACCGCATCGTCGAATATCTCGCCGTGCAGCAGCGCGCCAACCGGCTCGCCGGCCCGATCCTGTGCCTCGTCGGCCCTCCTGGCGTCGGCAAGACCTCGCTCGGCAAGTCGATCGCCAAGGCGACGGGTCGCGAATTCGTGCGCATGTCGCTCGGCGGCGTGCGTGACGAGGCCGAGATCCGCGGCCACCGGCGTACCTATATCGGCTCGATGCCCGGCAAGATCATCCAGTCGATGAAGAAGGCCAAGACGGCCAACCCGCTGATCCTGCTCGACGAGATCGACAAGATGGGCCAGGACTTCCGCGGCGACCCGTCGGCGGCCCTGCTCGAGGTGCTCGATCCCGAGCAGAACGGCACCTTCAACGACCACTATCTCGAGGTCGACTACGATCTCTCGAACGTCATGTTCGTGACGACGGCGAACACGCTGAACATCCCGCCGGCCCTGCTGGACCGCATGGAGGTGATCCGCATCGCCGGCTACACCGAGGACGAGAAGACGGAGATCGCTCGCCGCCACCTGATCCCCAACGCGATCAAGAAGCACGGGCTGGAATCGAAGGAGTGGTCGATCGAGGACGACGCGCTGCAGACCCTGGTGCGCCGCTATACGCGGGAAGCCGGCGTCCGCAATCTCGAGCGCGAGCTCTCCAACACCGTCCGCAAGGCGGTGAAGGACATCGTGCTGACCAAGAAGAAGAAGGTCACCGTCACCGGCGAGCTGCTGGAGGAGTATCTCGGCCCGCCGCGCTACCGCTACGGCATGGCCGAGACGGAGGATCAGGTCGGTGTCGTCACCGGTCTGGCCTGGACCGAGGTCGGCGGCGAGCTGCTGACGATCGAAGGCGTCATGATGCCCGGCAAGGGCAAGATGACCGTCACCGGCAACCTCAAGGAGGTGATGAAGGAATCGATCTCGGCGGCGGCATCTTACGTCCGCTCGCGCGCCGTCGATTTCGGCATCGAGCCGCCGCTCTTCGACCGTCGCGACATCCACGTCCACGTTCCCGAGGGCGCGACCCCCAAGGACGGTCCCTCGGCCGGTATCGCGATGGCGACATCGATCGTCTCGATCCTGACCGGCATTCCGACCAACCGCGACGTCGCCATGACCGGCGAGGTCACGCTGCGGGGCAGGGTGCTGCCGATCGGCGGGCTGAAAGAGAAGCTCCTGGCGGCGCTGCGGGGCGGCATCAAGAAGGTGCTGATCCCCGAGGACAACGCCAAGGATCTGGTCGATCTGCCCAAGTCCGTGAAGGAGGGGATGGAGATCGTCCCCGTCTCGCGGATGGAGCAGGTCCTCCAGCACGCCCTGACGCGGCAGCCCGTGCCGATCGTCTGGGAGGAGGACCTGAAGGCGATCCCTAAGGTCACGGACGACGACGCCGCCGGGGTGGTCGCTCACTGAGCTCGACCATCGAACAGTGACATGAGGCCGCCGGGAAACCGGCGGTCTGCCCTATGGTAAAGCCTTAACGAGCTGCGTGCATGCTCCACCTGTTGCAGGTGGTCATGACCGTTCATGCTTGATTCGACATTGAGGCCGGGCGAGCCCATCGCCAATGGCGCTTCACGCTCCGGCCTTTTCGCACGCCGGTCCCTGATCTGGTCACTCGTCCTGCCGGGCGTGGCCACCATCGTTCTGCTGATGACTGCGCTGGCCGTCTACCTGCCCGGATCCATCGTCGGGATTGAGGTCCGCGCTGCCCGCGAGCGGGCCGTCGCCGGCGCCATGCGGCTGGTCGCTCTCAGGGCCTTTTACTCGGAAGTCGTGGTCTCGCGTTTGTCGAGCGGCGGCGATGTGACCGCCAAGGCGAGCTATGCCTCAAATCCGCACGCAATCCCGGTCCCCACGACTTTTATCCTCGATTACGCGGCGCGGCTGACGGCCGGCGGTGATCAGGTCAAACTGGTCAGCCCCTTCCCCTGGCCCCAACGGACGAGGAGCGAGAACCTCGATGCCTTTCAGGCGGCGGCCTGGAAAACGCTGACGGAAGAAAAGACGCCCTCCTTCAGCGCCATCGAGGGCAGCGGGCCGGACGCCGTGCTGCGTGTCGCGGTCGCCGACCGCATGGCGCAGAGCTGTGTCGACTGCCACAACAGCCACCCGGATTCACCGCTCCGCATCTGGAAGGTCGGCGATGTGCGTGGGCTCATCGAGATCCGGCAGTCTCTCGCCAGCATCACCAAGGAGGCCCGCGAGATCGGCTGGCGGCTGACGCAGGGCGGGCTGATCGCGGCTGCGATCCTCCTGCTGACCTTCATCCTCGTGGCGCTGCGCGTCGTCCGCCCCTTGCGGGACCTGACCGCGACCATTGGCCAACTCGCCCATGACCGTTGCGATGTCCCGGTCCCCTATACCGAGCGGCGCGACGAACTGGGCGTCGTCGCGCGTGCCCTGCAGATGCTGAAGCGTGAACGGCAGGGGGCACTCGCCGCGCAGGAGGCCGCGGATGACGCAGCCCGTCAACGGCTCGAACGCGCCGGCCGACTGCACCGCTTCAGTGCCGGGCTGGGGCAGGACCTGCACCGCCTGAGGGCCGAGGCGACGGCGTCCTCCGAGGCAATCCGGGGCGCGGTGGGCGAGGTCGCGACGCTGTCGGCCGTCAGCTCCGAGCTGGTGCGTCAGGCACAGACCCATGCCACGCGCCTGGACGAGGCGGGGCAGGCCGTGATTGCGCTGAGCGAGGCCATCGGCACGGCCGTTCACGCCGTGGAGGCGCATCTCGATCTCGTCGGACATCATGCCGAGCAGACCGTTCGGCGTTCGCGCGATGCGGAAGAGAGGACGCGTCGTCTCGCGGCGGAAGCGACCCGCGTGGGGGATGTGATTGGCGTCATCCGCGACATCGCGGAACAGGTCAACCTGCTCGCCCTCAACGCCACGATCGAGGCCGCCCGCGCCGGCCCCGCCGGTCGCGGCTTCGCCGTCGTCGCCGCCGAGGTCAAGGCGCTGGCGGAGCGCACGGCCGTGGCGACCCAGGACATCGCCGACCGGATTTGCCAGATTCAGCTGGCTTCGGGCGAGGTCGCGGCTCAGATCACCGACATGACCGGCGGGCTCGTCGGCGACGGGGCCACCGCGCGAGACCTTGCCCAGCGGCTGCGCGACGACGTTGCCGTCTCGACGGATATCGAGCGCCATATGCGCACGGTCTTCGATGAAGCCCGCGCGATGGTCGCGGCCCTGGACCTGATCCGCAGCGAAACCGCCGAGGCCGGCGGTAGTGTCGAGGCGCTCGAAGCCGCTTCGTCGCGGGTGGCGGCTGCAGTCCAGCAACTCGACCAGCACGCCGATTCGCTCTCGCGCGAGATCGCCGCCGCTTGAAGGAGGCTGCATGGTGGGCGGTGACGGGCTCGAACCGCCGACCCTCTCGGTGTAAACGAGATGCTCTACCGACTGAGCTAACCGCCCGCGTCGCCGGATGTAAGCCCTGCGGCACTTGTCATCAAGCGCTCAGTGCCTGTGCCGGGCGGCGCGGAAACGGACCGTTCCGCGATGCAGCCGGGACATCTTCATTTTGCCGGGAACCTGCGCTTGACACTTCGGGCCCATCGCCATAATCCACACCTCGTCGACGGCCTCAGCGCCTCGGCCGCCCTGCGCGGGCGTAGCTCAGTTGGTTAGAGTGCCGGCCTGTCACGCCGGAGGTCGCGGGTTCGAGCCCCGTCGCCCGCGCCATTTAAATGAACGGCTTAGCCCGAATGACCTTCTGGTCGTTCCACCGTGCCTAGCGCGCTCATCAAACTATTCGCTCCCGATTGTTCTTCCTGAGCTTGGCGCGGCCCTCGCGACGGCTGGCATCGACCGCGCGTATGGTGGCGGCGATGTCGACGGGGTGTGAGCCTGCTGAAGGCTGGTCGAAGCCGCCAGCGCATTGGATCGTTGTGGGGATGGCCTCGGAGTTCGCTAGCCGCGACCTCGATCTCTGGGCCTCCCAGAAGGGCGTCGCGCTCAGCGTCGCAAGGCCGGGCAAACCCGATCAGCTCAGCCGGGCCGATCCCGGCGCGGCGGCGCAAGACCCAGGCGGCCAACCTTCAACGCGATAAAGGGGGCTGCCCTTCAATGCGATTTGACACTTCACTCCGCCCCGGCCGGTCGGGGGCCGGCTCGCCGGTTCTGATTGTTGATTTTAAGGTTCATTTAACCGTCGTGCGAGCGTCACAAGGCGGCGCTATCGCAGTCGAATGAACATGAGCGCCATTCATTTGAACACGACGGCAGGCTCCGACAGGCGGCAGATGGCGATTGCCGACATGCTGCGCAGCCGGGATTTCATCAGCGTCGAAGAGTTGGCCGCGCATTTTGCCGTCGCCACGCAAACGATCCGTCGCGATCTGGTCGCGCTTTGCGACCAGGGCGTGGCCAGGCGTCGGCATGGCGGCATCGAGAGCCTCGCCCGGAGCGGGAACGACATGATCAGGGCCGGTTCCGGCGACGACCGGATCGAGGCCGGCGAAGGCGACGACGTCATCGATGCCGGCTCGGGCGACGACATCGTGCTCGGCGGCGCCGGCAACGACATCATCGACGGCGGCTCGGGTGCCGACCGGCTCGAGGGCGGCGCAGGCGACGACATCCTGACCGGCGGGTCCGGCCATGACGTTTTCGTCTTCGCGGCGGGCTTCGGCATGGACGTCATCACCGACTTCAAGACGACGGGCTCGAGCTCGGACGTGCTGGAGTTCGACGTCGATCTCTTTGCCGATTTCGACGATGCGATGGACGCGGCCAGCCAGGTCGGGGCCGACACGGTCTTCACGATCGACGCCGACACCTCGGTCACGCTCAAGGGCGTGCAGCTGACCAGCCTCGCCGTCGACGACTTCCGCTTCGTCTGAATACCGATCGAAGCCGATGACGAATGCCAAAGGGCGCCCGCCACGGCGCCCTTTGTCGACATGGGGGCCCCGTCGGCAAGGACGCGCATCAATGGGCGCGGACGACGATCCAATTCCACGTCGGACTCGATCACCAGAGCAGTCCGCGCCGCCATGATGCGCCAGACGGGATCATGGAAGAAGCCCGGCGGCCACCGTCACCATCGTCCGGGCGTTCCCGGATAGGGGACGGTCGTCATGCTGGTGCCGCGCCGCTGGATTGGACTTCGTCAACGGGTTTGGAAGCCGACTCCTGGCGCCGTGCTCACTGCGCAGGCGTCTGCGTTCGGGCCGCGTGTCCAGGTCGCCATCTTGGCGCAGCCGGCCTGCAAGTCGCCTCGCATGGCCACCGAGGGAACAGATCCGCAGATGGACGACCCTCGGGAGGACTTGCCCAGATCCCCGGCTCCTCGTCGCGTTGGCCCTTCGACGGGGGCAGTTGATGGCGATGGGCCTGGCGTGTTCAATCGGAACGACACACAAGCCCATGCCGAAGCAGGAGCCTTGCTCATGGATGAAGCCGCTTACTTCGCCAGACTGCAGGCCTTGCAGAAAAAGGCCTGGCCCCCTGCCGTCCCGCTTGCGCCCCGTTATCCTCTCGGCGAGATCGCGATCAGCGAGCATTTGCGCGAATGGGCCAAGCGCCAGCCGGACAAGCCAGCCTGCATCTTCTACGGCCGGGAGATCACGTATGCCGAGCTGGACGATCTCAGCGACCGCTTCGCTACCCTTTTGCACGAGTCCGGCGTGCGCCCTGGCGATCGGGTCGCGGTCTTCCTGCCGAACTGCCCGCAGTTCATGCTCGCCTTCTTCGCCATCCTGAAGCTCGGGGCGGTGCATGTGCCCGTGAATCCGCTATTCCGGGAAGCCGAACTCGCCTACGAGCTGAACGACACCGGCGCGCGGACCATCATCTGTCTGGACAGTCTCATGCCGCTGCTGCGGCAGGTCCGGGATCAGACAACGGTTGCGACTGTCTTCGTCACGAGCTTCGCCGAGATGCTGCCTGCGGTGCCGAGTGTGCCCTTGCCGAAGGCGCTGCTGCAGACCAAGGTCACATGCGACGATGCCATCGACCTGCTGCCGGCGCTGGCGAAGGTGACGGCGCGCGCGCCCGCCGTCGCGCCCGATCTCGATGCGGTCGCCGCTCTGAACTACACCGGTGGCACGACCGGCATGCCGAAGGGCTGCATCCACACCCAGCGCGACATGCTCTACACGGCCGGCACCAGCCTGGCGGCAAGCTTCCAGCTGACGCCCGATGATGTCGTCGTCAATTTCGTGCCGATCTTCTGGATCGCCGGCGAGGACACCGGGTTGCTGTTCCCGCTGGTCGCGGGCGCGACCGTGGTGCTGATGGCGCGCTGGGATGCGGTGGGCTTCATGACGGCGGTCGCACGCTACAAGGCGAGCTTTGCCTATCTGCTCGTCGACAATGCCGTCGAGATCCTCGAGCATCCGCAGGCGGCGTCGTTCGATCTGACCACACTGCAGAAGGTCCGCGCCTCGTCCTTCGTGAAGAAGCTGAACCCGGATTTCCGGGCCCGCTGGCGGGCCCTGACCGGGGCGGACATGATCGAGGCGGCCTGGGGCATGACCGAAACCCACACGATGGACAGTTTCACCATCGGCATGCAGCAGGATGATTTCGACCTGTTGTCCCAGCCGGTCTTCGTCGGCCTGCCGGTTCCGGGCACTGACTTCAAGATCTGTGATTTCGACAGTGGAGCTTTGCTGCCGCTTGGCGAAACCGGCGAAATCTGCATCCGCTCGCCATCGCTGTTCAAGGGCTACTGGAACAAGCCCGATGCGACGGCAGAGGCAATTCGCGCGGGCTTCCTCCATACCGGAGACATCGGCGTGATCGACGAGCAGGGCTATCTGCACTTCCTCGGACGCCGCAAGGAGATGCTCAAGGTCAAGGGAATGAGCGTCTTCCCGGCCGAGATCGAGACGATGCTCGGCCAGCATCCCGCCATCGCTGGATCGGGGGTCATCGGTCGCGAGGATACGGAGCGCGGGCAGGTCCCCGTCGCCTTCATCGCGCTCGCCGAAGACGCAGCGGGGCTGGACGAGGCTGCGCTTGCCGCCTGGTGCCGTGAGCGTATGGCAGCCTACAAGGTGCCCGAGATCAGGCTCGTGCAGGCGCTTCCCATGACCGCGACGGGGAAGGTCAGGAAGGAAGAGCTCAGGGCTTTGCTTTGAGGCGGGCCGATCAGCCCCTGTCGGCGTGATGAGGAGACGAGTCCGTCCCCGGCGATCGACGGATGCGAGGCTTCAACGACGCTACAGGCTACTGCTGCGTCCGGCGCAGCAGATCGGTGTCGTAGCCAAGCGCGCGGGCGCGGCTGACCAGGGCCGCGTAGTGGCGGCGGCTGATCGTCTCGTCGCGCGTCAGGATCCAGAGATACTTGCCAGAGGGCTCGCCGACGATCGACCAGGAGTAGTCACTGGCACGGTCCAGGATCCAGTAATCGCCTTGGAAGGGCCAGAAGAACGTGACCTTCAGCTTGGCCCCGCCCGACCCATCGACCACGCGTGCTGTTGCCTCTGCGGTCCTGATCGGGCCGGCCGGGCCGCTTTGCCGACATGAGTTGACGACCGCGATCGAGCCATCGGGCTTTGCGGCATAATCGGCCGTGACCTTTTCACAGCCCTTCTGGAAGCTGGCCTCATAGCGGCCTTGCTCATACCACTTGCCGAGATAGCGGTTCAGTTCGACCGGCTTGCTTGGCTGAGGGACGCTCACATTGCCGACGGGCTGCTTCTCCAGCGGATTGCAAGCTGCGAGTGCCAGGCCTGACAACATGATCAGCGCGATCGGGGCGATCTTCTTCATGGCGCGTCCTCTTGAAAGCCGCCTCTCAACGCTTCCGATGAGGCTGGGTTCCGCACCAGCCGGCACCGGCAGACGACGTCGGCGGCATGGGAGCCGTTGACACCGGCTGCCCTGGGGGAGAAGCGGACAGGCTAGAGCCAGTGTGCGGTACGAGTCTCACTGAACTCCTTGCCTTGTCCGGATCTCTCAGCCCTTGCCGACCAGCTTGTCTTGGGTCCTGCTTTCGAAATCGCCAGCGTCGTGACGTTCGTGCAGTTGCCCGGACAGATCGCCTGATGTGCGATTGACCTTCCGGCCGCGGGCTACAGCGGGTCGTGCGAAAATCTGGTCGGCCCATCGCTGGACGTTGGTGTACTCCTGAACGGACAGGAACTCAGCCGCACCGTACTGCCAGCCCTTCACGAGCCCGCCATACCAGGGCCAGATCGCCATGTCGGCGATGGTGTAGTCGCTGCCAGAAATGAACTCGTTGTCGGCAAGTCGCCGGTCGAGCACGTCGAGCTGGCGTTTCACTTCCATGGCGTATCGGTTGATGGGGTATTCGAACTTGGCCGGAGCATAAGCGTAGAAATGACCGAAGCCGCCGCCGAGGAACGGCGCCGAGCCCATCTGCCAGAACAGCCAGGAAAGCGTTTCGGCCCGCGCGGCCGGCTCCGTCGGCAGGAACGCGCCGAACTTCTCGGCCAGATGCATCATGATGGCGCCGGATTCGAAGACACGGATTGGCGTCGGCCCGCTGCGATCCATCAGGGCGGGAATCTTGGAGTTGGGATTGACCTCGACGAAGCCAGAGCCGAACTGGTCGCCATCGCCGATCTTGATCAGCCAGGCGTCGTATTCGGCACCGGCATGACCGAGCGCCAGAAGCTCTTCCAGCATGATCGTGACCTTCTGGCCGTTCGGGGTCCCCAGCGAATAGAGCTGCATCGGATGCTTCCCGACGGGCAACGTCTTCTCATGCGTCGCGCCGGCGATCGGACGGTTGATGTTGGCGAAGGTGCCGCCGCTGGCCTTGTCCCAGGCCCAGACCTTGGGCGGGACGTATTCGGTGCTGTCGGTCATGTCGCGTACTCCGGATTTGGGCTCAGTTCGCAGGCGGGAAATTGGACGGGAACAGCGCGCGCTGGGCCTCCTCGTCACGTATCTGCTTGAAAGGGTGGTCTTTGCCAACCGCGCGTGCGCGAGCGCCAGCCGGTCGGGCCTCGATGGTTTCAAACAAGCGCTTGAGATTCCGGAGCGGTCCGAGCGGGTCGTCGGCGCCCTTGCGGACCCGAGACGCCCGGTCGAGCCAGCCCCATGCCGACATGTCGGCGATCGTGTCGCTCTCGCCGACGATATAGGTCCTTCCCTCGAGGTGATCGTCGAGCACCTGATCGTGGCGCTCGGCCTCGCGGCGATATCGGTTCACCGCATAGTCCAGACCTTCGGGAGCGGCGAACTGGAAGTGCACCGGCCTGTCCCGAAAAAGCACCAAGCCCCGACGCGATGAACAGCAGCCATGACAGCAACTCGGGCTTGTCCTCGGGCCTGCCCAGAAACTGGCCCGTCTTCTCAGCGAGATAAAGCAGGATGGCGGTCGAATCGAAGACCCGCGTTTCGCTGCCGCCCGGGCCGTCGGTATCGACGATCGCCAGAACCTTGCCATTGGGGTTGATCGCCCTGAACGATGCGGTGTGCTGCTCGCCCTTGCTGGTATCGACGGGAATGGCCTCATAGGGCAGCCCGGTCTCCTCCAGGAACAGCGCGATCTTCGCCGGGTTGGGTGTCGGGTGAACATAGAAGCGGATCATGCTGTTCTTCCTTGGGTCTGGCTCTGTGCCGTCCGGCGCGCCGCCAGCAGGACGCCGGCCACGATGATGGGCCGGAGCACACCCTGCCCAGAGGAATCGTGCAGTCCGCGCTCGCTTTCCTGAAGAGGCAGGAGAAGCCGCCGAGTCGGCAAGGACAGGCGGTGGACGGTTGGTTGCCATGGCCCCGCACGCATCACGGGTGCCACCCACCGAAGGCGCGAGCAGGTCGGGCGTCGCGAGGACCCGGGCGGCGCGCAGCGCTCGCGATTGAGCAGCCCGCGCCGCCGAGGTCGGCCGCCGCGGCGACGGGGCAGGCGGCGCGTCAGGCCGTGAACCATCAGCGGTTCCCGGGCGAACCGCTGGGGGCGGAGTCCTCCCTCTCGGTTGTTGTCAGAAAGGCCAGGATCGTCGCGAGACCCTCGACGTCGCCATATTTCGCGTCGATGTCGAACAATGCGGCGTCATGGGGCCCGGGATGGCGGTCCCCGACGCATTCGCGCGCGACGATCGGGCGGAAGCCATATTGCAGCGCGTCGACCGCGGTGGCCCGCACGCAGCCCGAGGTCGAGCAGCCGACGAGAATGACCGTGTCGATGCCCTGCGCCGTCAGCGTCGGCGCCAGCGCCGTGCCGAAGAAGCTGCTCGGATAGGCCTTCTCGAAGACGATCTCGTCGGCGAGCGGCGCGACCGCAGGGTCGAACTCCGCCAGCGGTTCGCCACGCACCATCGCGCGCAGCGCCGGCACCTTCTGCACGAACAGCCCGCCATCGCGCCCTGAGGGATGATAGATCGGGCGCGTATGCAGGATCGGCACACCGAGCCTGCGCGCCTGGGCGAACAGGACTTCTGTCTGCGCGACGGCCCTGACCACGCCCTCGGCATAGAAGGGCGCGCCCGGCGTCGTGTAGGAGCGGACGAAGTCGATCGCGATCACGGCCAGGCGCCGGCCGAAGCCGAGGCGGTTGTTGAAGACGCCGCGGTAGTTCTCCTCCGCACTCTCCTGGGACAAGACTGCCTGAGTTGCGAAGGCCCGCGGGCCATAGGCCGGCTCATCCTGCTTGCGCTCCACCGCCGCGCGCAAAGGCAGGGTCGAAGGCTGGCGCTGCGCCAGGGCGAGCCAGCGGTCGAGATGCTCGGGCTCGAGCTTGTCAAAGCCGCGGCTGGCGGCGAGTGCCGCGATGCTCTCGCGCGTCCAACTCATCATGCCGCCTCCGTCATCGCGCGCTGCGCCCGCCAGGGCGTGCGGTCCTCGTAAGCCGCGGCGAGCGCGAGGATGTCGCTCTCTCAATGGCGGTGGCCGACGATCTGCCAGCACAGCGGCAGCCCGGCCTCCGTGAAGCCGATGCATTGCATCAAGGCCGGTTGGTCGGAGAGGTTGAACGGCGTCAGCAGCGTCTGCGTGGTGAAATCGGTCATCTCCGGCTCGACGCCGAGCCGCGGCGCGACATGCAGCGGGCCATAGGTCACGAGCGCGTCGTAGCGTTGGATCAGCGCATCGATCTCCGCTGCGATCTGCCCGCGCCGCCGCTGGGCGGCGATGTAGTCGACGGCCGAGGCCAGCGACCCCGCCATCAGCTTGTCGCGCAGCGCGAAGCCGAGCTCGCCCGGCCGCTCGCGCAGCTCCCTCTCGTGGATCGCCGCCGATTCCGGCGGGCCGATCAGCCGGGTCACGGCATAGCAGTCGGCGGCGCTGACGGGCAGCGCGACGGTCTCGAGGATCGCGCCCTCGGCCTCGAGCAGGGCGACCGCGTCGGCGAAGGCGGCGGCGAGCGGCGCGTCCGGCGGGGGCATCCCGGGGCCGGGATCGGACACGATCGCGATCCGCAGGCTGGCGAGGCTCGGACTGCCCGGCACCGTCGGGCCCTTGCCGGTGAGTTCGCCGAAGACCAGCGCCGCATCGCGCGCGGTCCAGGCGAAGATGCCGGGTTTGTCGAGCGTGTAGCAATTCGGCAGGATGCCCGAGCGGTCGAGCACGTCCGAGGTCGCGATCAGGCCGAGCGTGCCCGTCGCCGCCGCCGGCAGGCGCACCGAACCGGTCGTGTCCGAGCCGAGCGCAAACAGCGTGGTGCCGGCCGCGACGCTCGTGCCGGCGCCCGTGCTGGAGCCGCCGGCGAAGCGTTCCGTGTCCCAGGGATTGCGGGCGGTCGGGAAGGGCAGGTCGAAATACTCGCCGCCATTGCCGGTGCCGAACTCCCAGGTGTTGAGCTTGCCGAGCAGGATCGCACCGGCCGCGCGCAGCCTGGCGACGAGCGCCGCATCCTGCGTCGGCACATGGTCGAGCCTGACGCGAGAGCCGGCTGTCGCAGGCAGCCCGGCAGCGTCGTAATTGTCCTTCACCGCATAGGGGATGCCGTGCAGCGGCCCGCGCCGCCGGCCGGCCCTGATCTCCGCTTCCGCCTCGCGGGCAGCGGCGCGAGCCTGCTCGGCCGCGACATGGATGAAGCTGTGGATCGCCCCATCGACCGCGGCGATGCGCCCGAGGCAGGCCTCGACGAGATCGACCGGCGAGAGCGTGCCGGCGGCGATGCGCTCCGACGCCTCGCAGACGGTCAGCGCCCAGAGCGGGCGATCGATGATGACGCCGTCAGACATCGTTGCGCGCCAGATGGGCGAGCACGGCGTCGAGCGGTTCGACATCGCCGAACTTCGCGTCGATGTCGAACAGGTTCCAGGCGACGGCGCCGGCGATCCGGTCGCCCACCGCCTCGCGCACCACGATCGGCCGGAAGCCCTCGGCGATCGCGTCCTCGGTCGAGTGCCGGACGCAGGCCGAGGCCGTGACGCCGGTCAGGATCACCGTGTCGACGCCCATGCCCTTGAGCAGGCTCGACAGGTTGGTGCCGTGGAAGGCGCTCGCCCGCTTCTTCAGGATGACGAACTCGCCTTCGCGCGGGGCGAGTTCGGCGTCGATCTCCGCCTCCCAGCTCGCGGTCTTCATCGCCTCGATCGGCACCTTGCGCGACCACAGCCCCATGTCGCTGTGCGGGCCGGCGGTCACGTCATAGGCCGTGGTGGTGAAGATGATCGGCAGGCCTTTGGCGCGGCAGGCGTCGAGCAGCGCCCGGTTGGCGGGGATGACACTGTCCATGCCGCCGCAGGTGAAGGGGCTGCCCGGCCGCGTCCATCCATTGGCCATGTCGATCACGACTAGTGCCGGCGCCTGGCCCCAGCCGACGCGGCGCTCGAAGCCGCGCTGCGCATAGAAGGCGGAATTCTCCGCGAAGATCGATCGCAGGCTCTGGTCCAGCACGTCGCTCATGGCGGCTCTCCTCTCGCGCTCGGGGGATCAGGCTTCGGGGCGGTATTGCGGCGTTTCGAGATCGATCACCGGCGCCAGGACCTCGCCCATCGCGAGCAGCCGGGCATCGTCGAAGCGCGGCGACACGATCTGCACGCCGACGGGCAGGCCGATCGGCCCGGTCGTGCAGGGAATGCCGAGGCAGGGGACGTGCAGCAGCGTCCACATCGCGTTGAAGACATGGTCGCCGGTGTTGTAGCTGCCCTCGGGCGCCTCGCCGGGTGCGGCCGGCGTCAGCACGACGTCGAAATCGGCATAGAGCGCCTCGAAGGACCGTCGGCATTCCGCCGCGAGGTCATAGGCGGCGATCAGCTGGGCCGGCGTGATGCCGAGCTTGTTCTCGGCGCGATCGCGGAAGTCCTGGTGCAGCCGGTCGCCGAATTCGAGCGCCGCATCGAGGAAGGAGGCGCGGCCCTCGCCCATCATGATCGTGTGCTGGGCGTCGAACAGTCCGCCGAAGGGCTCGGGCAGCGTCAGCTCGGTCACCGTCACGCCGGCCTGCCGGAGCCGGTCGCAGGCGAGGTCGAAGGCCTTTTCGCCCGCGGGCTCGATCTTGCCCCAATAGGGCGTGCGGCAGGCCGCGACCTTGAGCGTCGTCAGGTCGGGCGTCGTGAGTGCACCGACGTCGTGCAGGCGGAAGGCGGAGGCGACGAGCGAGAGATCCGCGACGCTGCGGCCATACCAGCCGATCGTGTCGAGCATGTTGGAATACTGCTTGGCGCCCTCGCGGCTGACCGAGCCCCAGGTCGGTTTCAGCCCGTAGATGCCGTTGAAGGAGGCGGGGCGGATATGCGAGCCGCCGGTCTGGGTGCCGAAGGCGAGCGGCACCTGCCGGTCGCCGACCGCCGCGCCCGAGCCGGAGGAGGAGCCGCCGGGAGTATGGGCGAGGTTCTTCGGGTTGCGCGTCGCCGCCCGCCGGCCGCCGGCCGCGAATTCGACCGTGTCGGTCTTGCCGAGGATGACCGCGCCCGAGAGCCGCGCCACGCCGACGCAGGCCGCGTCCCGTGCCGGCCGGTGGCCCTGGAACACCGGCGAGTTGTAGGTCGTCGGCATGTCGGCGGTGTCGATCATGTCCTTCACGCCGAAGGGCAGCCCGTGCAGCGGGCCCTTCACCGGATGCTTGTCGACCTCGCGGGCGGCCGCGATGGCCTTGGCCTTGTCGAGATGGAGCCAGGCCTTGACCTGCGGGTCGCGGGCCTCGATCCGCGCGATGCAGGAGCGGATCAGGGTCTCGCTCGTCAGCTTGCCGTCGCGGATCTGCGCGGCGGCCTCGGCGGCGGTCAGAAAACAGGGTTCCATGGGCTTGGGCTTTCTCAGGCGGCGGAGAGGAGGCGGGTGCGCTCTGCGGCACCCGTGTCGATGACGGATTGGAGCGCCTGCGCGATCCCGAGCAGCCGCGCATCGGACAGGCGCGGGCCGACGAGTTGGACGCCGACCGGCAGGCCGAGTCCGCCCAGGATGGCGGGGATGGCGATGCAAGGCGTGTGCAGCAGCGTCCAGAGGCCGTTGAAGATCCAGTTGCCGACGTTCTGCAGGCCCTTCGGCGCCTCGCCGGTCGAAGCCGGCGCCAGAACGGCGTCATAGCCCGCGGCGATGGCGTCGAACTCTTTCCGGCAGATGTCGGAGAGGTCGAACGCCTCGACGAGCCGTTTCGGCGTCACGCCGCGCCCGTTCTCGACCGTCAGCCGCAATTCCGGATGGAGCTTGTAGCCATGGCGCAGATATTCATCATGCAGCGCGACGCGCCCCTCGCCATACATGATCATCGTATGGGCCTCGGCGAGATCGCCGAAATGGGCGGGGAGGACGATCTCCTCCACGACTGCGCCGGCCTTGCGCAGCCGCTCGACGCTGGCGGCCATCGCCTGTTTCGCGCCGTCCTCGGCCTGAGCCCAGAACGGGGTTTCGCAAGAGCCGATGCGCAGGCCCTTCACGTCGGGAACGGCGATGGCCCCGGTTCCCTCGAGCCTGAATGCCTGCGCGGCCAACACCAGATCCTCGACGCTGCGGCCATACCAGCCGACCGTGTCGAGGATCGCCGAGATCATATGGACGCCTTCGCGACTGACCGTCCCCCAAGAGGGCTTGATCGCGTAGATGCCGTTGAAGGAGGCGGGCCGGATATGCGAGCCGGCGGTCTGGGTGCCGAAGGCGAAGGGCACCTGGAAATCCCCGACGGCCGCGCCCGAGCCCGAGGAGGAGCCGCCCGGCGTGTGGGCCGCGTTGTAGGGGTTGGTGCTGGCGGCCCGGCGCGAGTTGAAGGCGAACTCGACCGTGTCGGTCTTGCCGAGGATGACCGCGCCCGCCTGGCGTACGATCCCGACGCAGGCCGCGTCCCGCGTCGGGCGATGGCTCTGCCAGGCCGGCGAGTTGTAGGTCGTCGGCATGTCCGCCGTGTCCATGATGTCCTTCACGCCGAAGGGCAGGCCGTGCAGCGGCCCCATGGGCGGGCGCTTGTCGATCTCGCGCGCCTGGGCGATGGCGTGGGCGCGATCGACATGGAGCCAGGCCTTGACCACCGGGTCGCGCGCCTCGATGCGCTCCAGGCAGGAGCGGATCAGCGCCTCGCTGGTGAGCCGGCCCGTCTTGATCGCCTCGGCGGCCTGGGCCGCCGTCAGGAAGCAGGGTTCGGCTCCCGTCACGGCGCTGCCCGCCGGGGTGTCACCGTGAAGAGATGGGCGGGTTCGTTCTCCTCGGAGGTCATCCGCCTGACGCCGAGCCCGGCTTCGCGCACGGTCTTCGCCAGCTCGGCGAGCCGCGCGAACTGCGCCTCGGGCAGGCCTTTCAGCCCGTGCCGCTCGGCATAGAGCCTGATCTCGTCGAGGCTGGTGGTCTGGATGTCGGACATCGTCGTTCCTCGATGGGTCAGAGCGCGGGGCGGCGCGCGCGCCAGGGCGTCGCGGATTCATAGGCCTGGGCGACCTGCAGCACGGTCGCCTCGTCGAAGAAGCGGCCGACGATCTGGGCATTGAGCGGCACGCCGCCGGCGTCGTAGCCGGTGCAGAGCGACAGCGCCGGGTGGCCGGTGACGTTGAACACCGAGGTCGCGGTGTCGGTGGTGAAGGGGGTGATCGTCTCCGGCTCGTCGAAGCGCGGCGCGACATGGAAGGCGCCCGCGATCAAAAGTGCGTCGCAGGAGGCCATCAGCGCATCCGTCGCCGCCGTCAGCGTGCGCCGCAGCCGCGTCGCGGCGAGATAGTCGGCGGCGCGGACGGTGAAGCCCGCCATCATTTTCTCGCGCAGGGCCTGGCCCATCAGCGCGCTGCGCTCGAGGAAGTCCTTCTCGTGGATCGAGTAGGACTCGGCCCAGTTGATGACCTTGGTCACGCTGCGGTACTCGGCCAGCGGCGCCGGCAGCCGGACCTCGCGGATGATCGCGCCCTGCGCCTCCAGCAGTGCGGCCGCCTCGTCCATCGCCTGGGCGTTGGCGGCATCGAGCGTCTCGCCGCCGGGGCCGAGATCGCGGACATAGCCGATGACCAGCCCCTTCACGCCGGCATGCAGCGCCTTGCGGTAGTCGGGGACGGGCATGTCGGCGCTGGAGGGGTCCTCCGCGTCGTAGCCGGCGATCGCCTGCATCACGATGGCGTTGTCCTCGATCGTCCAGGTCAGCGGGCCGGTATGATCGAGCGTCCAGCAATTGGGCAGGCAATGCGCCCGGCTGACCCGGCCGAAGGTGGCCTTGAGGCCCTGCAGCCCGCAGGCGGCCGCTGGCAGGCGGATCGAGCCGCCGGTGTCGGAGCCGAGCGAGAACATCGCGAGCCCCGCGGGCACGGAGGCTCCCGCCCCGGTCGAGGAGCCGCCGGTAAAGCGCTCCAGATCCCAGGGATTGCGCGCCACCGGGAAGGGCAGGTCGTGATAGACCCCGCCATTGCCGGTGCCGTATTCCCAGGTGTTGAGCTTGCCGAGCAGGATCGCGCCGGCCGCCTCCAGCCGGGCCACCGCCGTCGACGTCGTCGTCGAGACATGGTCCAGCATCAGCCGCGACCCACCTGTCGTCGGCAGGCCGGCGACGTAGTAGTTATCCTTCACCGCGAAGGGGATGCCGTGCAGCGCCCCCTTCCAGCGCCCGGCCGCGATCTCGGCCTCGGCGGTGCGGGCGGCGGCGCGCGCGCGCTCGGCCGTGACGGTGATGTAGCAATGCAGGGTCGCGTCGAGCGCGGCGATGCGGGCGAGGAAGGCCTCGACCAGCGTCACCGGCGAAAGCTGGCCGCTGCCGATCAGGCGCGAGGCCTCGGTGACGGTGAGATAATGCAGCGGGGTGCTGTCGGTCGCGAAGCTGGCGGTGGGGCTCGGCTTGTTCATGGCGGCACCTCTCATTCGGCCGGGACGCGCCTTGCGTCCTCGGCCGGCATTGCGGGAAAGACACCGGCCGCCCGCAGCAGCCGGAAGACGTGAGGCGAGGACAGGATCACCAGGAAGATCCGGACGAGGTGGAAGGCGACGATGATCGGCACATCGAGGTGCAGGACCTTGGCGGTGATGCACATCTCGGTGACGCCGCCGGGTGATGTCGCCAGGATCATGTTGGCCGGCGAGATTCCGGTGAGATGCGCCACCAGCAGGCCGACGCTGGCGCAACCGGCCATCAGCACCGCGAGATTGAGCAGGGCAGCGGGGATGAAGCGGCGCATGCTGGCGAGCAGCGCGCGCTGGAACTGCGAGCCGATCTGCGCTCCGACCAGCACCTGCCCCGCGGCCGAGAGCCAGGACGGGATCGAGGACAGGTTCGCCTCGAACAGGCCGAGCAGGCAGCCCGCCGCCATTGGCCCGAGCAACCAGGCGTTGCGGAAGCGGAACTTGGCCAGAACCGCGGAGAAAGCGAGCGAGAAGGCCAGCGTCGCCAGCAGTCCGGGGGCGGAGGCCGGCAGCACGCCATGGACATTGGTGCTGCTGCCGCCGGCCCCCAGCAGCGTCAGCGCGCTCGGGATCACGATGGTCACGCTGACGACGCGCAGCAACTGCGTCACGGCGATCGGCAGCGGTTGCCCGCCGAAACGCTCGCCGATCAGGCTCATCTCGGCGACGCCGCCGGGCACGCTGCAGAAGAAGGCAGTGGCGTGATCGATGCGCGCTGTGCGGGCGAGCAGGAAGGAGGCGGCGGCGCCGACGACGAGCGTCGTCGCGCTGGCGGCGATGATCACCGGCAGATGCGACAGCACCATGCCGGCCGCCTCCGGCGTGAAATAGAGTCCCAGCGCCGTGCCCAGCACCAGCATGCCGGCGATGCGGCCGACCGGCGTGCCCGCGACCGGCAGGCCGCAGAAGGTCGCCAGCCCGCTGAACACGATCGGCCCGATCATCCAGGGCAGGGGGGTGCCGAGCGCGCTGAAGACGGCGCCGCCGAGGGCGCCGATCGCGATGCCGAGCGCGATGCGCCCGAGATGGCCGGGTGTGATCATCGTCGCGCCGCTCAGCTCGCCTTCAGGAGGGGCGCCTGCAGCAGCGGCGCCTGGGCGAAGCCCGGGCCGGGGCCGTATTGCAGGCAGCGCGCCCTCTGGCCGCCCTCGAGCGCGATCAGTTCCGGCTGGAGGGAGAGGCAGGGCTCGCGGGCGGCGTAGCAGCGCGGCGCGAAGGGGCAGCCGGCGGGAAGATCGGTGAGATCGGGTGGGGAGCCGGGGATCGGGTCGAGCGACGCGCCGCGCATGTCGGCGTGGATCGTCGAGTTCATCAGCCCCTGGGTGTAGGGGTGGCGCGGCGCATCCATCACCTGCTCGACCGAGCCGGTCTCGACGAATTTGCCCGCATACATCACCGCGATGCTGTCGGCGACCTCGCAGGCGACGCCGAGGTCATGGGTGACGAAGATCGTCGCCATGCCGAGTTCGCGCTGCAGTTCGCGCAGCAGCAGCAGGATCTGGATCTGCACGGTGGCGTCGAGCGCCGTCGTCGGCTCGTCGGCGAGCAGGAGCTTGGGCTTGCAGGCCAGCGCCAGCGCGATCATGCCGCGCTGGCGCAAGCCGCCCGACAATTCGTGCGGATAGGCAGCGAGCCGGCGCTTCGCCGAGGGCACCTGGACGAGTTCGAGCAGTTCCAGCGCCCGTTTCTCAGCGTCGCGGAAGGAGATGCCCTCGTGATAGACCAGCGTCTCGGCGATCTGCTGGCCGATGGTGAAGACCGGGTCGAGCGCCGTCATCGGCTCTTGGAAGATCATCGAGATCAGGCCGCCGCGGATGCGGCGCAGCTGATTCTCGCCGAGCGCGAGCACGTCCGTGCCGTCGACGGTGATGCGCCCGCCGATCTGGGCCGTCGGCGGAAAAAGCCGCATCAGCGCCCGCAGCGTGACGCTCTTGCCCGAGCCGGATTCGCCGAGCACGCACATCGACGAGCCGCGATCGAGCGTGAAGGAGACGCCGTTGACGACGGCGATGTCGAGATCGCGCCCGGTGAACCGGACGGTGAGATCCTCGACCTCGACCAGAGGAGCGCGGGTGGCGGCAGCCGCCGTCGCGGCCGTGGGAAGGGGGGAGGTCTGGGTCAATGCACCGCTCCCTCGCTTGGCGCCGCGCTGTGGCCGGAGCCCGGGCGGTGTGCGTGACAGGCGACCGGATGCGCCTCGCCCCCCTTGAGGCTGCCCAGCAGCGGTACCGTGTCGGAACAGACCGGCTCGGCGATCGGGCAGCGGGTCCGGAAGCGGCAGCCGCTGGGCGGGTTGATCGGGTTGGGCGGGTCGCCCGACAGGGGCGGCTTGCTCATCCGCCGGCGCGGATCCATCGACGGGCGCGAGGAGAGCAGGGCGCGGGTGTAGGGATGCTTGGGCGCGCGATAGATCTCGTCGACCGGGCCGACCTCGACCGCCTTGCCGAGATACATCACCAGCACGCGGTCGCTCATGTACTGGATCACGTTGAGGTCGTGCGAGATGAAGATGTAGGTCAGCTCGAGATTGCGCTTGAGCTCCTGCAGCAGGTTGAGCACCTGCGCCTCGACCGATTTGTCGAGCGCCGAGACGGCCTCGTCGAGGATCAGCAGCCGCGGCCCCATGGTGAGAGCGCGGGCGATGTTGACGCGCTGGCGCTGGCCACCGGAGAGCTCGTGCGGATAGCGCTGGGCGAACATGTCCGGCGTCAGCCCGACCATGCGCAGCATGCTGGCGGCGCGGGTCTTGGCGTCCTTGACCGCGGTGCCCTGCGCGATCAGGCCGAAGGCGATCGAATCCTCGATCGTCATGCGCGGGTTCAGCGAGGAATAGGAATCCTGGAAGACCATCTGCATCTGCCGGCGCAGGTCGCGCACCGAGAGTCCGCGCAGCGCCCCGACCGCCTCGCCGTCGAAGATGATCTGGCCGGCATCGGGCGTCATCAGATGCATCAGCAGCCGCGCCGTCGTCGACTTGCCGCAGCCGGACTCGCCGACGATGCCGAGCGTCTCGCCCTTGTCGACGACGAGATCGACGCCGTCGACCGCCTGCACCCAAGCCTGCGGCCGACCGAGCAGGCCGCCGCGGATGGGAAAGTGCTTCTTCAGGCCCTCGACGATGAGGAGCGGCTGGGCGGGCCCGCCGCGGTCGCGCGGGTCGGGATCGCTGGGAACCGAGGTCATCACGGCTCCGCGCGGGGAAGTGGGAACGGCGCTCATCGCGGGGACCTCACTGCTTGACGTCCATGGCGCTGCGCAGGCCATCGCTCATCAGGTTGAAACACATCGAGGTGACGAAGATCATCGCGCCGGGGATGATCGCGTTGAGCGGGGCGACGTAGATCGCCTGGCGCAGCGTGTTCAGCATCAGCCCCCATTCCGGCTCGGGCGGCGTGATGCCGAGGCCGAGGAAGGACAGCCCCGAGGCGAGCACGATCGAGACGCTGATCAGGCTGGAGGCGTAGCTCAGGATCGGCCCCGTGACGTTGGGCACGACATGGGCGGTGACGATCCGCCAGTTCGCGGCGCCGGTCGCGCGCGCCGCCTCGACGAAATCCTGCGCCCGCATCTGGGTCGCGACGCTTTCGGCGACACGGGCGATGGGCGGGATGAAGACCAGCGTCAGCGACAGGATGGTGTTGCCGATGCCCGCGCCCAGCACACCGGAGATCGCGACCGCGAGCAGCACGGACGGGAAGGCGTAGAAGACGTCGATCACCCGCATGATCAGCATGTTGACGGCGCCGCCGACATAGCCGGCGATCACCCCCAGCGCCCCGCCGATCAGCGTTGCCAGCAGGACGGGCGTGAAGCCGGTGAAGAGCGAGAGCCGGCCGCCATAGATCAGCCGCGAGAGCAGGTCGCGCCCGAGCTCGTCGGTGCCGAGCCAGTGGCGCGCATCGCCGGGCGCGATCAGCCGCCGCGCCATGCTGGTGCGGTAGGGGTCGTGCGGGGCGATCAGCGGCGCGAAGATCGCCGCCAGGATGATCAGCATCAGCACGCCAAAGCAGATCATCGTGAAGCGGTCCTGCAGCAGCCGGCGCAGCACGTTGCGCCAGAAGCTGCGGGTGGCCGGACGCTTGCCCTTGAAGGGAGCGGCTCCGGCGACGGCGATGGCTGGCTGCGACATGGCTTGTCCCCTCAGGCGCGCTTGATGCGCGGGTCGACCGCGGTCTGCAGGATGTCGACGAGCAGGTTGATCAGGACGAAGAACATCGCCAGCACGAGGATCGTGCCCTGCAGCATCGGCAGGTCGCGGGTGAAGATGGCGTTGTTCAGAAGGAAGCCGGTGCCCGGCCAGGAGAACACCGTCTCGACCAGGATCGAGCCGCCGAGCAGTTGCGCGAGCTGCAGCCCCATCACCGCCAGCACGGCCGGCAGCGCGTTCTTGACGACATGGACGAAGACGCGCCGTCCGGGCAGGCCCTTGGCGTAGAGCGTCTGCATGTAGTCCTGCTTGCGCACCTCGGCGACGGTGCCGCGCACCGAGCGGGCGATGATGCCGGCGGGAATGACCGAGAGCGTCAGCGCCGGCAGGATGAGATATTGCAGGCTGTCCCAGCCGAAGCCGAAGGAGCCTGACCCGCCTTCGCCCATGCCGGTGGCGGGCAGCAGGTTGAGGTTGACCGCGAAGACCACGATCAGGACCATGCCGAGCCAGTAATGCGGGATCGACACGCCGGTGATCGACACCGCGGTGACCGCGCGGTCGGTCGGTGTCCCCGCGACATAGCCGGAGACGACTCCGAAGGCGCAGCCGAGCAGGAAACCGAAGGTCACCGCCGCTGCCGCCAGCGTCAGCGTGTTGGCGATCGCCGGCAGCACCTCGGAGAGCACCGGCCGGCGCGTCATGATCGAGGTGCCGAAATCCCCGGTGACGACATGGCCGAGCCATTTCAGATACTGCACCGGCAGCGGCCGGTCGAAGCCATAGGCGGTGCGGATCTGCGCAACCGTCTCCGGCGAGGCTCCCTCGGGAATGATCGAGCTCAGCGGGTCCCCCGGTGCCAGATGGATCAGCGCGAAGCAGACCAGCGAGACGCCGATCGCGATCGGGACCGTGTAGAGTATGCGCCGCAGCACATAGATGAGCATGGCAGACCTCCGTTGCGGCCGGTATCGGGACGGCGGGCCGCCGTCCCGAGAGGCGCGGCGCTATTCCACCGAGACCGGGGTCAGGTCCTGGAACCAGCTCTGGGCCTGGACGAAGCCCTTGACGTTGGGCCGCATCGCGCGCGGGTTGAGGTCGTGGACGACCCAGATCCACATCGCCTCGTCGACGAGGCGTGTGTGCAGCTCCGCGAGGATCTTGTTCTGCTCGGCCGCGTCGAAGGCCGCCTTCGCCTTGAGAGCGAGCTCGTCGGCCTTGGCGTCCTTGTAGTCGCCCCAGTTAAAGCCGACGGGGACGCGGGCGAAGGAGCCGGCCGCAGCGATCAGGCCGATATCGGGGTCCCAGTAGGCCCAGGAGTTGTTGATGCCGTGCCGGCCCTTGTTCTCGGGGGCGTCGGCGCCCAGCCGGCGGCGGGTGCGCAGCGCCTCCCAGTCCATCACCTCGAACTCCATGTCGATGCCGACATCCTTGAAGTTCTCCTTGATGAACTCGTTCATCGGCAGCGGCTGCATCTGCCCGGAGCCCGACGGCGAGATGATCACCTTGACCTTGACCGGCTTGTCGGGGCCGTAGCCGGCTTCCTTCAGCAGCGCCTTGGCTTGGGCGGGGTCGTATTTGATCTGGAAAGTCGGCTTGCCGAACCAGGGGTGCTTGTCGTCGACCATGCCCTTGGCCGGTACCGCCAGCCCGCCGAGCATCTTGGCGATCCCCTCGCGGTCGATTGCGAGATTGGCCGCCTTGCGGATGCGGATGTCCTTGAACGGCGAGTCGTCGAGGAAGGAGAGCTGGTAGGGCCAGATATGGGGATAGAGATTGGTGACGATCTGCATCTTCTGCTGCTTGAGCCGGGGCACCGAGTCCGGCGGCGGCGCCTCGATCCAGTCGACCTGGCCCGAGAGCAGGGCGGCGACGCGGGTGTTGGCGTCGGGCATCGGCAGCAGGATCAGCCGCTCCGACTTGGTGATGCGGGTCTTGTCCCAGTGGTTGGGGTTGCGGACGAGTTCGGCACGCTCGCGCGGCTTGAAGGATTCCAGCATCCAGGGGCCGGTCCCCGACGGCTTCTCGGCGAATTTCGCCCAGTCCTTGCCGAGCTCCTCCCAGCGCTTGGGGCTCGACATGAACAGGCTGGCGAGGTTGTAGGGCAGCACGGCGTCGACCCGCTTGGTGGTGATCTCGACCGTCCAGTCGTCGATCTTTCGCCAGCTCGCGATCGGCGCGAAATAGGAAGCCGCCTGGTTCGCCTGGCTCTGGTCGAACTGCGGCGACTCCTTCTTCATCAGCTTGTCGAGGTTCCACACCACCGCATCGGCGTTGAACTCCGAGCCGTCATGGAACGTGACGCCCTTGCGCAGGGTGAAGGTCCAGATCTTCTGATCCGCCGGATTGACCACCCAGCTCTCCGCCAGCGCGGGAATGATCTGCGCGGCCTTGTCGGATTTGGAGAGGTCCCAGCGCGTCAGCCCGTCATAGAGCGTGATGCCCATGAAGCGGATGCCTTCGCCGCCCTGGCTCGGCTGGCCCGTGGTGAGGGGAATGTCGCCGGCGGTCATCGCGACGCGCAGCACCCCCGGCTTGCCTTGCGCCCAGGCTCTGTCGTGCTGGGCGCTCATCATGGTCAACGCCGTCAGCGATGCCGCCGACAGGAGGCGCAGAAACGAACGTCTGGTCATGGATGAAACCCTTCCCCAAAAAGTCCTCGAGATGTCCCCTCGCGTCGTCTCCCGGTGGTCGGCGGCCTTGGCGGCCGCTCTTTGTGCTCGTCGGTGCGCGACGGCGGATGGCAGCGGGCTCAGGCGCCGCTCGCAGGCATGAATTTCCGCGGGTCGAAGACATGGGCGGGCTCGTCGGCCCGGTCGCGGCCACGACGCAGCCGCATCAGCATCGGCTCGACATTGCCCCAGGCCACGACCAGCTCCTCGAAGAGGTCGGGCGGCAGGTCGAGGCCTGCGTTCCTGGCGAGAACCGCGATCTCCTCGCGGCTGGCGGGGGCGGGCGGCACGGTCCTTTTCGCGGTCATCGGCTTCTCCCGTCAGGCGAGGTCGGGTGTGGCGAGATGCCAGTCGGTGGCGCGCTGATAGGCGTCGCCGGCGCGCAGCACCGTCGCCTCGTCGAAGGGGCGCCCGCCGAACTGGAGCGACAGCGGCAACCCGCCGGCCGAGAATCCGCAGGGCACATTCAGCGCCGGCATGCCGGTGAGGCTGAAGGGCATGGTGACGAGCTGGCGCTTCTTGAAGAAGTCGACGCCCTCGGGATCGGCGGGGTCGGCCGGAGCGAGCCAGCCGGCGGTGACGAAGAGGTCGAAGCGGCCGAACTGCGCCATCATCCGGCTGGCGAGTTCGGCCCGCCAGCGCATCGCCTGGACATAGTCCTCGGCCCGCACCAGCCCGCCGGCGATGACGCGGCTGCGCAGCAGCTTGCCGAAATCCTGCGGCCGCGTGCGCATGTCCTTCTCATGGACGCTGAACAGCTCAGCGATCGAGATCGTCGTCTTCGCGTCGACATAGTCGCGCAGCGGATCGAGCGTGACCGGCTCGACGATCGCCCCGAGGTCGCGCAGCACCGCGACCGCCGCATCCACGGCGGCGACGACCTCTTCCGTCGCGTCCGCCTCGTACCAGTGCCGCACCAGCCCGATCCGCAGGCCCTTGATCGAGCCCGTCAGCGCGGCGAGATAATCCGGCACCGGCTCGTCGATCGAACCCGGGTCGCGCGGGTCGTAGCCGGCGCAGGCCCCGAGCATGATCGCGCAGTCCTCGGCCGTGCGGGTCATCGGCCCGCAATGGTCGAGCGAATAGGTGTTGGGGTGGACGCCGCGCCGGCTGATGCGGCCATAGGTCGGCTTCAATCCGGTGATGCCGCACATCGCGGCGGGCCAGCGCACCGAGCCGCCGGTGTCGGTGCCGATCGCGGCCGGAACGAAACGGGCGCCGACGGCCGCCCCCGAGCCCGACGAGGAGCCGCCCGGCAGATAGTCGCGGTTCCACGGATTGCGCGCCGGCGGCCAGGGCAGGTCCCAGGACGGGCCGCCAATGGCGAACTCGAAGGTCGCGGTCTTGCCGATCAGGATGCCGCCCGCCGCCTCGAGCTTGCTGGCGACGGTCGCGCTCTCCGTCGGGAAGCGATCGACGAAGATTTTCGAATGGGAAGAGGACAGGACGCCGGCGGTGTCGACATTGTCCTTCAGCGCGAAGGGAATGCCGTGGAACGGTCCGCGATCGATCCCCTCCGCCAGCTCCCGCGCCGCGATCTTCGCCTGTGCCAGCGCCGTCTCGGCGCAGACCGTGATGAAGCTGTTGAGACGCCCGTCATAGCGGGCGATCCGGTCGAGGCAGGTCTGGGTCAGCGCGACGGGGGAGACGTCGCCGGAGCGCATCAACCGCCCCAGCTCCAAGACGCTGAGATCCACGAGATCCGTGGTCGCGACCGGCTCGGCTTCGATGACGGACATGCGCTTCTCCTTCGATCTGCCGGTATTGCATGCAATGTAGGCGTCGATCGGGAGCCCGATTCACCCCCGTTTCCTGTCTCTCAGCAAGCGACATGCCAACCAATCCAGCGGTCGCCGGACGCGGTGAGGGATCTGGTTGCCGCCTCGGGAAAATCAGATAAGCGATGGAATTTATTCGATTTAATGCTTGTATATCTCGATTGAGGAGTCCGTGGCTCCGGTCGCGGCGCGGTTTCGATCGCAGGTGCGGCCGACAAATCCCGGTTGACGCGACACTGTGCTCAATCGAGAGCCAGCGAAGCGATCCGCAGATGGGCAGGTCTTGGAGAGAGGTGTCGAATATCGTAACAAGATAAACATCTTAGAGGATACTTTCTTCGTTTTCGATTTTTGCATAAATTGTGTACAAAGAGCGGCGATCCGGAGTTGACCTGGTTTGGTAGGCCCGGATTGCACAAGACGGAGGGCAGACGGCGACATGGTCACACGAACGGAATCGGTCACCCGGCGCCTGCGCGAGGCGGTTCTTGGCGGCGCCTATATGCCCGGCGGGCGGTTGAACGAGATGGCGCTGGCGGAGGCCATGCAGGTGTCGCGCACGCCGGTGCGGGCGGCGCTGGGCGCGCTCTTCGCCGAGGGTCTGCTCGATTACGAGCCCAATTGCGGCTATGTCGTCCGCCGCCTTTCGCTCGACGAGGCGGTCCACATCTACACGGTGCGGGCGACGCTCGAGGGGCTGGCGGCCCGTCTGGCGGCCGAGACCGGGCTGGCCGATGCCGCGCGCGCGCGCTTTCGCGAGACGCTCGACGAAATGGAGCGGCTGGTCGCCGGCGACAACTGGGGCGATGCCGAGCAGCAGCGTTGGGGCGACCTCAACATCGCCTTCCACGGCCAGATCATCGCGGCCTCCGGCAATGGCTACCTCGCCAATTCGATCCAGCGGACGCGCACCCTGCCGCTGCTGACCGAATCCGGCGTCCGGACCTTCCTCGCCGAGCGCGCCGTCGTCTGGTGGGATCGCGCGGCCTATCGCCGTTCGCAGGACGATCACCTCGACCTGGGCGAGGCCATCCTGGCGCGGCAGGGCGGGCGAGCCGAGGCTTTGATGCGCGAGCATGTCGAACGCGCCGGCCGGCTGATCGGGCGCAAGCTCGCCAACCGCACCGAGGCGGCGCTGGCGCTGTCATGAGCATCGCAGGAGGTCCGTGTCAGGGCAGAGCGTCCTCGCACGAGCGGCCGGATCGATCCCGCCATCCTGGCGCCGGCCGCGTGGTTGCCTCGGCTGGATGCATGCCATAGCTAGGATGAACTGCATGCAATCGAGCGCTCGGCCGCGGGGCCAGGCGCCGATTTGGACCTGATCCAGTACGAGGTCACGATGGCGACGACGGCTTCCCTGCTCCTGCGCGATGTCCGCCCCTATGCCGGGGCGGCGACCGACATCCTGATCGAGAACGGCCGCATCGCCCGGATCGCGACCGGGATCGAGTCGCCCGGCGTCCCGGTGGAGGAGGGGCGTGGCGAGATCGTCGTGCCAGGCCTCGTCGAGGCGCACACCCATCTCGACAAGAACCTGCTCGGCCTGCCCTGGTATGTGAACGAGGTCGGCCCGAACCTGCTCGACAAGATCGACAACGAGCGGATGAACAAGAAGCGGCTCGACATCGAGCCCGCCCGGCAGTCGGCCCGACAGGCCGTGCGGGCCTCGGTCTGCGGCGCGACCCAGATCCGCAGCCATGTCGACGTCGACACCGAGCACGGGCTCTGGGGCATCGAGGGCGTGATGGCGACCCGCGATGCCTGGCGCGACATCGTCGACATCGAACTGGTCGCCTTTCCGCAGTCTGGCCTGCTGCGGCGACCGGGCACGCTCGAGATCATGGACGCGGCCATGAAGGCCGGCTGCGAGGTCGTCGGCGGGCTCGATCCCTGCGGCATCGACCGCGACCCCAAGGGCCATCTCGACGCGATCTTCGGGCTCTGCCAGCACTACGGGAAGCCGCTCGACATCCATCTCCACGAGCCCGGGGAAATGGGCGCCTTCTCGCTCGACCTGATCATCGAGCGGACGCGGGCGCTGGGCATGCAGGGCAAGGTCGCGATCAGCCACGCCTTCTGCCTGGGCACGCCGGATCCGGCGCTTGTGGATCCCCTCATCGAGGCGATCGCCGAACTCGATATCGCCATCGTCACCACCGCAACGGCGAGCCGCCCGGTTCCCGCCGTCAAGCGCATGCTCGCCGCCGGCATCCGCATCGCCGCCGGCTCGGACGGCATCCGCGACACCTGGAACCCCTATGGCAATGGCGACATGCTGGAGCGCGCCGTGCTTGTAGGACTGCGCAACAATCTCCGCCGTGACGACGAGGTTCGGCTCGCGCTCGACACCTGCACCGTCGAGGGCGCGAAGCTGATGGAGGTCGCCGATTACGGGTTGGCCGAGGGCTGCGCCGCCGATCTGCTGATCCTGCCCGGCGAGACGCTGGCCGAGGCGGTCGTCAATCGCTCGCCCCACCGCCGCGTCCTCAAGCGCGGCCGCATCGTCGCCCGCGACGGCGTGCCGTTGCGCCCGGCGCCCTGAGGCCGCAGCTCAGTTCTTCTTGAGCCCCGACAGGCTGCGCGCCTCGACCTGGTCCATGGCGCGCACCTGGCCCCAGAAGCTCGCCGGCGTGTCCAGCAGAGGCCGGAAGCCGCAGTAATCGAGCATCCATTCCGTCTGGGCCTGGGCATTGTCGAGCACCGCATCCTCGTTGACGAATAGCGCCTTGCGGCCCCGCAGCGCGATCCGCCCGTCGACGATGACGGTGTCGACGTCGTTGCCATTGGCGAAATAGACCAGCCGGAACAGCGGCATGTTGGCCGGGTAGAGATGCGGCCGGCGCCAGTCGAGCAGCACGACGTCGGCCTTCTTGCCGACCTCCAGCGAGCCGATCTCGTCGGCCATGCCGAGTGCGCGCGCCGCATCGACGGTGCACATCTCCAGCACGCGTCCCGGCGGCAGCCAGCTCGGATCATGATGGAAGGTGCGGTGGTAATGCATGCATTGCTGCATGTGCCGGAACATGTCGCCCGAGCGGTCGGGCGCCGTCGCATCCGAGCCGAGGCAGACATTGGCGCCGGCTTCCAGCAGCTCCGTCACCGGGCAGCGCGCCAGGATCGAGGCAACGGCGGACGGATTGTGGACGATATGCGTGCCGGTATCGGCGACGATGGCGATCTCCTCGTCGGTCAGCGCCGTCGAATGCGACAGGAGCGCATGCGGACCGAGAATGCCGAGCTCCCTGGCATAGGCGACGCTGCCCCTGGTATGCCCGTCCTGCGTGAAGACGAGGCCGGCCTCCTTGGCGAAATCGGACATGCGCCGGCCCTGGGCGCGGGCATCCGCCAGATCCGACGCGCTGAGCCCGGCCTCGTGCTCGGCCCGCAGCGTCGGCGTGATCAGCGCGATGTTGAGCCGCTTGCCGAGCCGGCCATGCTGTGTCTCGACCAGTGACTGGCAGGTCGCGAACATGTCCTCGAAACTCGTGGCATGCTCCTTCGCCGCACCGTTCTCGATGCGGGCATAGGTGCGCGGGAAGGGCGGGCGCGTCGCGCCGACCGCCAGCACCGAACGGGTTCCGACCTCGGCGACGCCGTCGAGATGCGCCTCGCCATAAACAGGCTCGTCACAGCGCATGATGGTATCGCCGCCGCCGAGCAGCGCGACCGCGGTCGTCACGCCGAAGCGCAGTCGCTCCAGCGCCGCGAGCTGCGCCTCCGCGCGCCACCACTCCGGCGTCGAGGCGACGGTGTAGACCCTGTGGCAGACCTCGTACCATTCGTCGCTGCGCCCGCCGCCCATGGTCTTGATCAGGCCGTGGCCGGCATGGGTGTGAGCGTCGATCAGGCCGGGCATCACGATCTTGCCGGCGGCATCGATGATGGTTGCGGCGTTGCCATGGCTGATCGCGAGCTCGGCGCTGGTGCCGACGGCAATGATGCGGTCGCCCTTAATCGCGACGGCACCGTCCTCGATGACGCGGCGGGTGCCGTCCATCGTCACGACGACGCCGTGCTGGATCAGGATGTCGGTCATGGTCGTCTCCTCGGGCCCTATGTTTTCTGTTCGGTGAAGCCGGCCGTCAGACTTCGCCGCGAATGCGCTCGAGCGTCGGTACGAGCGAGAGCAATTGCCGGGTGTAATCGGCCTGGGGCGCCGTGAAGAGCGTCTCGGCCGCCGCCATCTCGACGATCCGGCCCGCGCGCATCACCGCGACCCGGTCACACATCTGGCGGATCACCGCGAGGTCGTGGCTGATCAGCAGCAGCGTCAGACCGGTCGCGTCGCGCAGATCCTTGAGCAGGTTGAGGATCTGCGCCTGGACGGAGACGTCGAGAGAGGAGGTCGGTTCGTCGCAGACGATCAGCCGCGGCCTGGCGCCCAGCGCCCGCGCGATCGAGAGCCGCTGGCGCTGCCCGCCGGAGAAGGCATGCGGGAAGCGCTGTGCGGCCTCCGTGGGCAGGCCGACGGCCTCGATCAGCAGGCCGACATCGGCCTCGGCCTCGGCCTGCGTCCGCGCCAGCTCGTAGAACAGGATCGGCTCGGCCAGGATGCGGCCGACCCGCATCCGCGCGTTCAGCGAGGAATAGGGGTCCTGGAATATCATCTGGATCGCGCGACGGGTCTTGCCCTTGCGCTGCGCCGCCTCAGCGCCGGCGATCACCTGGCCGTCGAAGCGGATGGTCCCGCCGGTCGGCGCGCGCAGGCCCGCCACCACATTGGCGATCGTGGTCTTGCCGCAGCCGGATTCGCCGACGAGGCCGAAGACCTCGCCCTGACGGATTTCGAAGCTCACCCCGTCGACGGCCCGGAAGGCGCGGGCGCCACGGCCGGCGAGGAAGCCCGCCCCATAGTCGACGCTCAGGTTGTCGACGCTGAGCAGGGGCACGTCGCGACCCGACGACGGGTCCCCGACGGCCAGGGCCTTCGCCCGCAGCTGGTCTCGCGCGGCGCCGGCCTCGGTCTGGTTCGCCCCGTCGAGCATGGGAAAACGGTCGAGCCGGATGTCGATGCGCGGCACGGCGCCGATCAGCGCCTTGGCATAGTCCGCCTGGGGATGGCGCAGGACCTGCGCCACCGGCCCGCTCTCGACGATGTGGCCACGATGCATGATCGTCACCGTGTCGGCGATCTGCGCGACGACGCCCATATTGTGGGTGACGAGCAGGATGCCGATGCCGCGCTCATCCGCGAGGCCACGCAGCAGGTCGAGGATCTGCGCCTGGATCGAGACGTCGAGCGCGGTCGTCGGCTCGTCGGCCACGAGCAGCCGGGGCTCGCAGGCCAGGGCGCAGGCGATGACGACGCGCTGCCGCTGCCCGCCGGAGAGCTGGTGCGGATAGGCCGACAGCCGCCGCTCGGGCTCGGGAATGCCGACCGCCTTGAGCAGCTCGAGCGCGCGCGTCCGCGCCGCGGCCCGGTCGAGCGGCAGATGCGCCCGCAGCGTCTCGACGATCTGGCTCTCGATCGTGAAGAGCGGGTTCAGGCTCGTCATCGGGTCCTGGAACACCGCGCCGATGTCGCGGCCGAGCCGGACCGCGCCGGGCTTCTGCGGGTCGAAGGGTTGGCCGTCGAGCGCGATCGTGCCCGAGGCGATCCGGCCCGGCTTTTCGAGCAGGCCGAGCACCGCATTGCCGATCGTCGTCTTGCCCGCGCCGGATTCACCCACCAGCGCATGGATCTCGCCCGGCGCGATCGAGAGCGTGGCGCCCTCGACGGCCGTCAGCACGCCGCCATCGGCCAGCGGGTATTCGATCCGCAGCCGGTCGATGGCGAGGATGGGGGCAACCGCGCTCATCCGCGCCCCCGCAGCTTCGGGTTGAACAGGTCGCGCAGCCAGTCGCCGACGATGTTGACGCCGAGCACCAGCAGCACCAGCAGCAGCGCCGGAAACAGCGCGATCCACCAGACGCCGGAGAAGACGAACTCGTTGCCGATGCGGATCAGCGTGCCAAGCGAAGGATAGGTCGGCGGCATGCCGACGCCGAGGAAGGAGAGGGTGGCTTCCGTCAGCACGGCGGCGGCGAGGTTGATCGTCGCGATGACCAGCACCGGCCCCATCACATTGGGCAGGATGTGCCGCAGCATGATCTGGCGGGAGGGCAGGCCGATCACCTTGACGGCGCGGACATAGTCGCGCGCGCTCTCGACCATGGTCGCGGCCCGCACCGTGCGCGCATACTGCACCCATTCATGGATCGCGATCGCCCCGATCAGGATGAAGGGCGCCCATTCCGCCGAACTCGCGGCTGGAAACAGCATCCGCGCCACCCCGGCGACGAGCAGGGCGAGGAGGATGGTCGGGAAGCTGAGGATGATGTCGCCGAAGCGCATGATCGCGGCGTCGACCCAGCCGCCGAAATAGCCGGCGATCAGGCCGAGCCCGACGCCGACCACCGCCGCCACCATCACCGCGCCGCCGCCGATCAGGATCGAGACGCGCGCGCCGTAGAGCATGGCGGAGAGCAGGTCGCGGCCCTGGTTGTCGGTGCCGAGCAGGAAGCGCGGATCGCCATCGGGCGAGAAGCGCGGCGGCAGCTCCGCGTCGATCAGGTTGAAGCTGGTCAGATCGGTCGGATCGAAGGGCGCGATCAGCGGGGCCAGGGCGGCGGCCGCCACGATGACGACGGCCATCAGCCCGGCGAGCCAGACCGAGAGCGGCACGCGCCGCAGCCGCCGGGACAGAGAGGCCGCCACGGTCAGGCCCTCACGCGCAGGCGCGGATCGACCAGCGCATAGAGCAGGTCGACGGCGGTGTTGATGACGACGAAGAGCAGCCCGACGAAGAGCAGATAGGCTGCCATCACCGGCACGTCCGAGAAGCTCACCGCCTGGATGAAGAGCAGCCCCATGCCCGGCCACTGGAAGACGGTCTCGGTGACGATGGCGAAGGCGATCAGCGAGCCGATCTGCAGGCCGGTCACGGTGATCACCGGCATCAGCGCATTGCGCAGCGCCAGCGTGAAATGGATGTGCCGCGCCGACAGGCCGCGCGCCCGGGCGAAGCGGATGTAGTCGCTGGAGAGCACGTCGATCAGCTCCGAGCGCACCAGCCGCATGATCAGGGTGAGCTGGTACAGCGCCAGCGTGATCGAGGGCAGGATCAGCGCCTTCAGCCCGCTCAGCGTCAGCAGCCCGGTCGACCAGGGGCCGATCTGCACCGTCTCGCCCCGGCCGAAGGAGGGGAGGAGGCCGAGCGTCACCGCGAAGGTCAGGATCAGCACGATTCCCGTCACGAAGGTCGGCGTCGAAATTCCGATCAGCGACACCGCCTGGACCAGCCGTGCCGCAACCCGGTCCGGCTTCAGCGCACAGAGCACGCCGAGCGGGATGCCGAGCGCCAGCGACAGCAGCGTCGCGACGAGGACCAGTTCGAGCGTCGCCGGCAGCCGCTCCGCGATCAGGGTCGCCACGGGGCGCTGGTTGCGGAAACTGATGCCGAAGTCGCCGCGCACGATCCGGCTCAGGAAGCCCGCGAACTGCACGACAACCGGGCGATCGAGCCCGAGCTGCTCGCGCAGCTCGGCCTTTTCGGCGATCGTCGCGTTCTCCCGCGAGAGGGCCGCGACAGGGTCCCCCACGAAGCGGAACATCCCGAAGGACACCGCCGAGACCGCGAGCATGACGAGCGCGGCCTGGCCGAGGCGGGCGAGAAGCAGGCGCAGCATCAGTCTGGGGACCGCCTGGTCGCTGGCCTCACTTCACCTGAGCGAACCAGAGGCGGACATACTCGTCCGGGAACTGCGGCACATCGAGGCCCTGGCGCGAGGCCCAGGCGACCGGCTGCAGATGCAGCGGGATATAGGCGATCGTGTCCTTGGCGACCTTGAGCGCCTGGACCATCATCGCGCGCCGCTTGGGCTCGTCGAGCTCGACAGCGGCCTCCCGCGTCAGCCGCTCGATCTCGGGGTTGGTGTAGCCCATCGGGTTCGAGCCGCCGAAACCGTCCTTCGGCGCGGTCAGCAGGGCCGAGAGCACGCTGAACCCGTCCATCGGCGGCAGGGTCGCCCAGCCCAGCATGAAGGAGTCGAACTCGCCGCGGTCCTGTTTCGGGAAATAGGTGGCGCGCGATTCCGTCTTCACATCGGTCTGCACGCCGATGCGGCTCCACATCGCGGCGACCGCGACGCAGATGGCCTCGTCGTTGATGTAGCGGTCGTTGGGGCAGTTCAGGCCGAGCTTGAAGCCGTTGGGGTAGCCGGCCTCGGTAAGCAGCGCCTTGGCCTTGTCCGCATTGTAGCCGGGCAGCGTGTCGTTGGCCTTGTCGTAGCCCGGCACCGGCGGTGCCACGAGCGTGCCGGTGTTCTGCGACTTGCCGCGCATGACGCGCTTCTGGATCGCGTCGAGGTCGATGCCCTGCCACAGCGCCTGGCGGACCTTGAGGTCCTTCAGCGGGTTCTTCTGGCCCGGCATCGACTTGAGTTCGTCGCGCTGGCTCAGGCCGAGGAAGATCAGCCGCAGGGACGGCTCCTCGATCACCTTGAAGGAGCTGTTGGCGCCGATCCGGGCGAGATCCTGCAGCGGAGCCGGGGCGATCAGGTCGAGTTCGCCCGACAGCAGCGCCGCTACCCGGGTCGCGTCGGACTTGATCGGCTTGAACTCGATGCGCGTGATGTTGTGCTGCGGCTTGTCCCACCAGTCCGGGTTCACGACCATGTTCGTGCCGGCGTCCGGCTTGAACGACTCCAGCTTGAACGGCCCCGTGCCGATGGCGGTGGTGGAGGCGGCCGTGCTGACGCCGGTGGCGATGTTGCCGGGCTTGAGCGATCCCGTCTGCTCCATCCACTCCTTGTCCATGATGTAGATGCCGGCGAGATCGTTCAGCAGCAGCGGGTAGGGGCCCTTGGTGACGAGATCGACGGTGAAGTCGTCGACCTTCTCGGCCCGGATCACCTGCGAGAGGTTGCCGCGGGCCCGCGCGCCGGGGTCGAGCAGGCGGGTGACGGAGGCGACGACGTCGTCGGCGGTGAAGGCGTTGCCGTTGTGGAACTTCACGCCCTTGCGCAGCTCGAAGCGCCAGGTGTCGGGCTTGACCGCCTTCCAGCTCGTCGCCAGCGCCGGCTCGAGCTGCATCGTCCGCCCGCGCCGCACCAGCGGGTCGAAGACGTGGTGGAGCATCGCCGTGGTGAAGCTCTCGGTCTGGGCGAAGGGATCGAGCGTCGCGATGTCGGTCGGTGCCGACCAGCGCACGGTCTTTGCATCCGCGGTCGTCGAGATCAGGGCGGCGGCCGATACGGCGGCCAAAAGCACGGCGATGCGGTTCATGACGACACCCCTCTGTGTTCGAGCCGCATCGCGACCCCCTTTGTATGCGTCATCATAGGTGAACTGCATGCAGTCTCGTCAACGGGTTTGTGAGCCTCCGTGTCAGAGCCCTGCCCGTTCTTTCATCAGGCGGTAGGCGCGCTCGGCCCGGTCCAGAACCGCGCCGGCCTCGAGGGCGGTCGGGCGTCCGTTCTCCGCCAGCACGCGCCCCGCGACCATGACCAGCGAGACGTCCGCGGCGTTGGCGAAGAAGACGAGCCGGTGCACGGGCAGGTCGCGCGGCTGCAGATGCGCGCCGCGCCGCGAGACCGCGACGAGATCGGCGAGCTTGCCGGGCTCGATCGAACCCAGTTCGTGCTCGAGGCCGAGCGCCTTCGCGCCGCCGAGCGTCGCCATGTCGAGGATCGTCCAGGCGTCGATCGCGGACGGGTCCTTCCAGCGGATCGCCTGATGCCGATGACCCATGAACATCGTCCGGAACACGTCGAGCGAGCGGTCCGGCGCTGGTCCGTCGGTGCCCAGCCCGACGCGCACCCCCTCCGCGAGCAGGCGCGGAGCGGGGCAATAGCCGAACACCGCCATCAGCGAGCTCGGCGTATAGGCCGCGCCCGCACCGCGCTCGACGAAGGTGGCGATGTCGGCCTCGGTCAGGTCGATGCAATGGGCAAGGACCGAGCGCCGGTCGAACAGCCCGAAGGTCTTGGCCATGAAGGCCACCGACCCGTCGCGATGCCCGTCCTGGATGAAGCGGCTGCCGCTGCCCTGCGCGAGCGCCCAGGCGGCGGTCGTGGTCTCGCGCAGGGCGGCCTGGAGCGGGCCATCGGCCGCCGCGAACTCGGCCTCGCCGATCACGGGGGCGGACACGGCGATGTCGATGAGGCCCTGGGCGGCGCCGCGCCAGCGGCCGGCGAGCGTTCCGATCGCCGCGATCTGGTCGGACAGGGACATCGAGCGCTCGTCGGCCCGGCCGTCGGTCCAGGCGCGACGGGGCTTGGGAAAGGGCGGGCGGTCGACACCGAGCACGAGGATCTCGCGCAGGCCGCTCGCCTCGATCTCGCGCAGATGAGCCTCCGCGCAGGCGGTGTCCTCCGTGCGCATCACGTTGTCGCCGCCGCCTAAGAAAGGCACGGCCAGCGTCGTGCCGCCGAGTGTCCGCTCCAGCGCCTGCAGCGCCGCGTCCGCCGCCCAGAACTCGGCATCGGCGTGGCGGGCATAGACATCGCCAACGGTCTCCATCCAGGCGTCGACGTCGCCGCCCAGATTCTTGGTCAGCCCGTGGCCGGCATGGAGATGCAGGTCGATCAGCCCGGGGATCAGGGCCGCGCCGTCGAGATCGATCCGGCGCACCGCCGCAAGCTCTCCCTTGGGCCAGGCACCGGCCGCGACGGTCGCGATCCGGCCCGCCTCGACCACGACATGCCCCGGATCGAGGATCTGGCGCCGACCATCGAGCGGGATCACCGCCGCATTGCCGAGGATCGTCCGGGTCGCCTCCGTCATGGTGCGGGCCGCAGCGGATAGGTCGGCGTGAAGATCTCCGAGACGGGCGGATGACCGAAGGTCCGGTCGGGATAGCGGGCGATCAGCCCGTCGAACTGCGCCTGCGCCTGCCGATGGGCCGCAGCCGCATCGAAGCCGGGCAGGATGCGGCCCTCCATCACCAGCCGTCCGTCGACGACGACATCGGTGACGTCCCGCCCGCAGGAGGACTGCATCAGCGTCTGGATCGGGTCGATGACCTGGCCGATGCCGTCATGCCCGAAATCGATGGCGATGAGATCGGCCCGCGCGCCCGGCATCAGCCGGCCGAGATCCGGCCGGCCGAGCGCATCGGCCCCGATCCAGGTCGCTGCGTCGAACATCTCGGCGCTGCTCGGCCGCGAGACCGAGCGCGCCATCACCCGCCCGAGCATCAGGCCGACCTGCATGTTGAGGATCATGTCCGGCGGCCAGGTGTCGGTGCCCAGCCCGATCCGCAGCCCCCGTTCGCGCAGATCGGAGAGATGGTCGAGCGCAGCCCCGTTGCGGGCCATCACGACCGGGCAATGGACGACCGTGGCGTCGGCCTCGAGCAGGGTCGCCAGATCGCGCTCACGCGTCGAAATGCCGTCAAGGGCCGGAAAATCGGTGAAATGCGGCAGCAGCACGCGCGGGCCGAGCAGTCCGAGCGAGGCCAGCCAGCCGGTCGGCGAGAGGTCATGGCGCTTTGCCACCTCGTCGACCTCGAAGCGCGACTGATGGCAGTGCAGGCGCAGCGGCACGTCGAGCGCGCGGGCGGCCTCGGCGGTGCGGCGCAGCAGCTCCGGCGTGCAGCCCTCGATCCGGTCCGGCGCCAGCATGGTGCGCACGAGCCCGCCGGCCCGGCCCTCCATGTCGCGGCAGAAGCGGACGGCCTCGTCGAGCCCCGCCAGCCCGCGCGCCTCGTCGATCAGCAGGCTGACCGTGCCGGCCTCGTCGACGACGGTATGGCCGCTGCGATAGGCCGGTCCGAGATAGACGCGGATACCGAGTTCTTCGGCGGCCTGCGCGGCGGCGGCGAACTCGCCATAGGTCTCGCCCCATTGCCGATAGAACAGCGAGGCGATCGGCAGGGCCGTGGTGACGCCGTTGCGCAGCAGCTGTGCGAAGGCATAGCGCTTCTGGAAGGCCAGTTCGTCGGGCGAGTACATCTCGTAGGGGCCGCGCGCGACGTAGCTCTGCGGCCAGACGCGGCCCTTGCGCCAGGACGGTGTGTTGTCGAGGCTGAGCACGGCGGTGTCGAGGTCGCTGACCGCATCGAGATCGACGAAACCCGGTGCGATCAGTGCATCGGGACGCTCGATCCGCCGCGCCACCTCGCCGGGAAAGGCGTGTCCGACGAAGACGATCGCGCCGTCCTCGAACACCACCTCGCCGCGCTCGATCAGAAGGTGGCGCCCGTTCTGGTGGCCGACGACCCAGCGCCCGCTGACCAGTGTCCGTCCGTTGTCATGATACCCGTGGCTCATGATGCTCCCGCGACGGTGGCGCCGCCCTCGAACAGGATCCGACCCCGCGGCGGCTCGATCAGGCCCGGCCTGATAATGAAACCGTCTGCGTTACGGTTGTTCGCGGCGGTGAGGAGCGGGCGCAGTGGGCCGTTGGATGGGGACACATCGTGCTCTTCGGCTGTCGGTCTGTGTTGGCATAGAACAGCCGGGTCGCCACCGTGGCAATCGCGCCCGCGCATTCTGGCGCTGCGGGTGGGTCGGCCGTCGCAATGTCTTGCCAGCCCCGCAGAAATTGGTAAACCAATCGGGGCGGCCCGACGGCCGATCGAGGCACACACGACCGGAGCACGATGAGCACGACCACAGGACACGCCCAGCGGGTTCGCGATTTCATCACCGATGGGATCCGCGCGGGCGTCTACGGGGCCAGGAGCAAGCTGCCGACCGAGCGTGCGCTGGCGGCGCAACTCGCCGTGCCGCGCTCGGCCGTCCGGGACGCACTGGCCGTGCTGGAGAGCGGCGGCGCCGTCACGCGGATCATCGGCAGCGGCACCTATGTCCGCGCGGCTGCGAGCGAGCCGCCGCCCGCAGAGCCTTCGCCGCCTTCGGCGAGCCCGGCCGAGATCATGGAGGCGCGCCTGCTGGTCGAGCCTCGTCTCGCCGAGCTTGCGGCGATCAACGCCGATCAGGATGATTTCGCGCGCTTCGACGACTGCATCCGCCAGGGCGATGCGGCCGATGATTTCGAGGCCTTCGAGCATTGGGATGCGGCCCTCCACCAGGCGATCGCCCGGTCGACCCATAACCGCCTCGTCATCGAACTCTATGCGATGATCACCCGCGCGCGCGATCTCACCGCCTGGGGCGAGCTCAAGCGCCGCAGCCTCAGCGCCGAGCGGCGCGACCATTACCGGCGCGAGCATCACGCCATCGTCGCGGCGCTGAAGGCGCGGGATGCCGCCGCAGCCGAGGCGGCGCTGCTCGGCCATCTCGAACGCGTGCGCAGCAATCTGCTCGGACGCTGAGGCATCATTGGTCAACCAATAATGCCAAAAAGCACGTTGCATTGTCTGATTGGTTGACAGCTTGCCGAGGCCTGCTCTAGCTCTTGGGCATCGCGCCACCTCGGCGCCAGCATCGGGCCGGCCTCATGAAACTCGCCATCTTCAGTCAGGGCACCAGCGGGGCCGCCAAGGGCCGCCTCGGCGTCATCCTCAAGGACCACATCGCTGATCTGTCGGGTGTCGACGGCGCCCCGGAAACGATGGCAGCCTGCTGCGCGCTGGGCGCCGGGGCCGTTGATCGGTTGACCCATCTGGCCGCGGCGGCGCCGAAACTGCCGCTCGCCGAGGTGACGTTGCGCGCACCGTTTCCGCGTCCGGCGCGCAATGTCTTCTGCGTCGGCAAGAACTATCACGAGCATGCGAAGGAGTTCGCCCAGAGCGGCTTCGACGCCAGCGCCAAGGATGTCGTGCCGGAAGCGCCGGTGGTCTTCACCAAGCCGCCCTCGGCGGTGATCGGCCCGGGCGAGACGATCCCCGGCCATCTCGACCCGACGAAGTCGGTCGATTACGAGGGCGAGCTCGCGGTGGTGATCGGCAAGGGCGGGCGCGGCATTGCCGCCGCCGACGCGCTCGGCCATGTCTTCGGCTACACCATCGTCAACGACGTCACCTCGCGCCAACTCCAGCACAAGCACCGCCAATGGGTGCTCGGCAAGGGCATCGACGGCTTCTGCCCGATGGGCCCGGCGGTTCTGACCGCCGACGAGGTGTCCGATCCGCGCCAGCTGCGCCTGCGCACCTGGGTCAATGGCGAGCTGCGCCAGGACGCGACGGTGGCGGACCTGATCTTCGATATCCCGACGCTGATCAGCACGATCTCGGCCTACATCACGCTGGAGCCCGGCGACATCATCGCCACGGGCACGCCCGTCGGCGTCGGCATCGGCTTCAACCCGCCGAAATTCCTCGCCGCCGGCGATGTCGTCCGCATCGAGATCGACGGAATCGGCACGCTCGAAAACCCGGTCGGCTGACGAACCGTCCAGTCGACGACCAAACCATAAAGGGAGCCGCGCCAAAGCGGCCCATCAGGAGGAGGAAACGGTGTCCAGGATCAAGCTTCTTTGTCTCGCGGCCATGGCGTCGGCCGCACTCGCGACCTCCGCCATGGCGCAGTCCTATCCGAGCCGCGGCGTTAGGGTGATCGTGCCCTTCGGCGCCGGCGGCCCGGCCGACATCTATGCGAGGGCCGTCGGCCAGCAGTTGCAGGATGCGCTGAAGCAGCCCTTCACCATCGAGAACAAGCCGGGTGCCGGCGCCGTCATCGGCACGACGGAAGCCGCCCGCGCGGCGCCCGACGGCTACACGCTGCTGATGATGTCGAACACCCACACCGCCAACGAGACGCTGATCCCGAGCAAGGCGTACAATCTGACCAAGGATCTGGTGCCGGTCGCGCCAGTCAACGAGGCCGATCTCGTGATCGTGGTCCACCCGTCGGTGGAAGCCAAGACGCTGCAGGAGTTCATCGCGCTCGCTAAGTCGAAGCCGAAGCAGCTCAACTACGCGTCCTCCGGGGTCGGCACGCCCTATCACCTGGCCGGCGAGAACTTCAAGGCGCTCAGCGGCACGGAGATCGTGCATGTGCCGCATCGTGGCAGCGGCGAGGCGCGCACCAACGTCATCGGCGGCCATGTCCAGATGATGATCGACTCCGTCACCACCATGGCGCCGAGCATCGCGGCCGGGCAGGTGCGCGCCCTCGCCACCACGGGCGCCCGCCGCTCGGCGCTGCTCCCCGACGTCCCCACCGCGACGGAGGCGGGGCTGAAAGGGTACGAGGCGACGATCTGGCTGGGCTTCATGGCGCCGGCGGGCACCCCGCAGTCCGTCGTCGATCTGCTCAACGCCGAGATGCGCAAGGCGCAGGCGCGGCCCGAGGTCAAGGCCGCCTGGGCCAAGCAGGGCACGGCGGGCATGGATATGAGCCCGGCCCAGTTCGGCGAGTTCATCAAGGCCGACATCGCCAAATGGGCGAAGGTCATCGAGGCCGCGAACATCAAGGTGAACTGAAGCGATGGAGGCCGGCACGCGCCTGACCGTCAACGGCGCGGGCCGGACCCTCGCCGCCACGCCCGACACCATGCTGCTCGACGTGCTGCGCGGCGAACTCGGCCTCAAGGCGGCGCGCTTCGGCTGCGGCGAGGGGCTTTGCGGCTCCTGCCGCGTCCTCGTCGACGGGCATGCCGTCGCCTCCTGCAACACCCCGCTCTGGTCGGTCGCGGGGCGTGAGGTCACCACCCCTGAGGGGCTGGGGACGGCGGAAGCGCCTCATCCGGTTCAGGCAGCGCTGATCGCCGAGCAGGCGGCGCAATGCGGCTACTGCATCTCCGGCATCGTCGTCAGCGCCGCTGCCCTGCTGGCGCACACGCCCGATCCCGACGATGCCGCGATCAGGGCTGCGCTCGACCCCAATCTCTGCCGCTGCGGCGCGCATAACCGCATCCTGCGCGCCGTCCGCCGCGCGGCGGCCGCGATGCGGGACCGTGCGGCATGAGCGCCGCTGCCGTCCTTCCCCTGGGTCTGCGCGTCACGCCTCAGCTCGACCGCTGGCTGTCGGTCTCGCCCGAGGGGCATGTCACGCTCTCGCCCGGCAAGGTCGAGATCGGCCAGGGGATTCTCACCGCGCTCGCCCAGATCTGCGCCGACGAACTCGACATCGCCATCGAGCGCGTGCGCCTGCGGCCGGCCGATACCGCGGCGAGCCCCAATGAGGGCGTCACCTCGGGCAGCCTCTCGGTCTCCGATTGCGGCCTGTCGGTGCGGCTCGCGGCGGCGCAGACGCGCGGGCTCTTCCTCGCCGAGGCCGCGCGGCTTCTGTCGGTGCCGCAGGAGGCGCTCGCGGTCGAGGACGGCGCGATCACCGGTCCGGGCAATCTCGCCACCAGCTATTGGGAACTGGCGGACAAGGTCTCGCTGGCCCGACCCGCCGATCCCGCCATGCAGCCGAAAGCGCCTGGTGCCCGCACGCTGGCCGGCCGCCCGGTCCCGCGCATCGACCTCGCCGGCAAGGTCTTCGGCACGCGGCCCTTCATCCACGATCTCGACGAACCCGGCATGGTCCATGGCCGGGTGCTGCGCCCTCCGCGCCCCGGCGCGACGCTGGAAGGCCTCGACGAGGCGTCGCTGGCTGGGCTCGACGGGCTGATCGCGCTGGTGCGCGACGGCGGCTTTCTCGGCCTGGTCTGCGAGAGCGAGGTTCAGGCCGCGGCCGGCCTCGTCCGCCTCGCTACGGCGGCGCGCTGGACGGGTGGTTTCGAGTTGCCCGACCAGCATGACCTCTCCGCCTGGCTGCAAACCGAGCCGACTGAAGCGTCCATCGTCGATCTCCGCGAGGACCCGGAGCCCGCCGGCACGACCCGCCGTCTGGTGCGGCGCTATCTCAAGCCCTATCTCGCCCATGCCTCGATCGGCCCCTCCTGCGCGATCGCCACCTGGGCGGAGGACGGTCTGCGGGTCGTCACCCACAGCCAGGGCATCTTCAACCTGCGGGCGGATCTCGCGCTGGTCTTCGGCCTGCCGGAGGACGACATCGTCGTCGGCCATGCCGAGGGCGCCGGCTGCTACGGCCATAACGGTGCCGACGATGCCGCGCTCGACGCCGCGCTCCTGGCCCGCGCCGTGCCCGGCCGCACCGTGCGTCTGCGCTGGTCGCGTGCCGATGAACTGGCGCGGTCGCCCTTCGGGGCCGCGATGGCGATCGAGATCGCCGCCGAGATCGGGGATGATGGCCGCATCGCAGCCTGGAGCCATGAGATCTGGAGCAACGGCTATGTCGCCCGGCCCGGCCGCGCTGGCAGCCCGGCCCTGCTCGCGAGCTTCGACCTCGAAAAGCCCTTTCCGCTCTACATATCGCAGGACCCGCCGCTCGCCGGTGGCGGCGGCGCCCAGCGCAACGCCGTGCCGCTCTATGACTTTCCCGCCTGGCGGATCACCAAGAACCGCCTGCTGACCATGCCACTGCGGACATCCTCGATGCGCGCGCTCGGGGCCTTCGGCAATGTCTTCGCCATCGAATCGATGATGGACGAACTCGCCCATGAGCAGGGCGAGGACCCGCTCGACTTTCGCCTGCGCCATCTCGGCGATGAGGAGCGCGCGCGCATCGTGCTGGAGCGCGCCGCCGCGATGGCGGATTGGGGCGGCGCCGTGCCCGAGGGCAGGGGGCGTGGCCTGGCCTTCGCGCGCTACAAGAACACCGGGGCCTATTGTGCCGTCGTCGCCGAGATCGACCTCGCGGCCGAACCCCGCGCGACGCAACTCTGGGTCGCGGTCGATGTCGGCGAGGCGATCAACCCCGACGGCGTCGCCAACCAGATCGAGGGCGGGGCCGTTCAGGCGACGAGCTGGACGCTGAAGGAGGAGGTCGCCTTCAGCCGCGAGGCGGTCACCAGCACCTCCTGGGAGACCTACCCGATCCTGCGCTTCAGCGAGGTCCCGGAGGTGACGGTCGAGATCCTGCCCCGGCCCGATCAGCCGCCGCTCGGGGCCGGCGAATGCGCCCAGGGGCCGACCGCGGCCGCCCTCGCCAACGCCGTCCATGCGGCGCTCGGCGTCAGGGTCCGCCAGATGCCGATTACGCGCGACCGCATCATTGCGGCGATGGAGTAGCCCATGCCCGACATCAGCATTCTCAGCGGCGGCGCCGCGCAGGCCCTCGTGCGGGCGCTCGAGCCGACCTTCCGACAGGGTTCCGGCCATGGCATCGAGGGCAGCTTCGGTGCCGTCGGCGCGATGCGGGCCAAACTCGCCGAGGGCGCGCAGCCCGACGTCGTCATCCTGACGGCGGCCATCGTCGCGGAGCTGGTCGCGGGCGGCATCGTCATGGCCGACAGCGTCGCGGATCTCGGCGATGTCGGGACCGCGATCGCGGTGCGCGACGGCGACCCGGTTCCCGACGTCGGCGACGCGGCCGCGCTGCGCGAGGCGCTGCTGTCGGCGGACGCGATCTATTTCCCGGATCCAAAGCTGGCGACGGCCGGCATCCACTTCGCCGGCGTCATCGACAAGCTCGGGATCGGCGCGACGGTGGCGGAGCGTCTGCGCACCTATCCCAACGGCGCGTCTGCCATGGCCGCGCTCGCGAGCGCGCCGGAAGCCCACCCGATCGGCTGTACCCAGGTGACGGAAATCAAGGCGGTCGCCGGCGTCGCTCTCGTCGCCGAGCTCCCGCCGGGCCTGAGCCTCGCCACTCGCTACACGGCCGCGGTCGTCGCGCGGGCGTCCCATCCCGCGCAGGCCCGTGAACTGGTGAAGCTGCTGACCGGCGAGGCGACGGCCGATCAGCGCCGGCGTGCCGGCTTCGTCTGATGGGCCGGGGTCCTCCGGACGCCGCCGATCGGAAACGGAGTGCGGCATCGGCGCCATCGGTTCCGTGGCGTAAGCCGCATTGTCGAGCGGCGGCCGATCGACTATGGCTGAGTCTGCCCGGGTGCGAAGGATGCCCGAGCCGGACCGTGCGAGCGGCCGACAGGATCATGCCGAGGACGCGATTTTCACGAGCGCCCGCCTCTATTACCAGCCGCAGGTCAGCGCCGACGGCAAATCCCTGGTCGGCCTCGAATGTCTGCTGCGCGCGGTTGCGCCCGACGGTTCGGTTTCGGGCCCCGGTGCCATCCTCGATCATCTCGCCGACGATGCGCAGGCCGATGCCCTCGACTGGTGGGTGATTCGCCAGGCGCTGTCGGACGCGCTGCGGTGGCCACAGCTTTCCGTCGCGATCAACATCAGCGCGCGGCAGTTCCAGGCGCCGGATTTCGCGGGCAGGCTGCTGGCCGTGATCGCGGAGATCGGCAACGCACCCGCGCAGGTCGAACTCGAACTGCTCGAGAGCGGCATCATCGAGAATTTCGAGCGCGCCATCGAAACCATGGACATTCTCCGGCGCAGCGGCATCCGCATCGCGCTGGACGATTTCGGCACCGGCTATTCGAGCCTCGCCTATCTGCAGAAGCTGCCCATCGACAAGCTCAAGCTCGACAAGTCGCTGATCGACGGAACCGGCGAACTGAAGGCGGCCGCGATCGTCCAGGCCGTCACCGCCCTGTCGCGGGCGCTGGGCTTGAAGGTGGTGGCGGAGGGGGTCGAAACCGCGGCCCAGCAGCAGTTCCTGCGCGTCGCCGGCTGCCATCTGCTGCAGGGCTATCTCTTCTCGCCCGCTGTCACCGCCGATCAGATCGACGCTTTCGTCCGAGGCGGCTGGCCGGCCGTCCGCTGACGGCGGTGCCGGCGCCTCACCGCGCCAGATGGGCGGCGGTCGAGCCCGGTCCCACACCCTCCGGAACCGGAATATTGGTCGAGGAGTATTTCGCGTTCAGCACCATGGTGGGGCCGGCCGAGAGGGTGAAGCGGCGCGCCACCACGATCGTGTAGGCCGACTCCGCGGCGACCGGCTTGTTGGCGCCGATGTTGAGCTCGCCCTGCGGGAAGTAGAGCGTGCCGAGCAGGACTTTGGCGTCATTGCTCAGGATTTCGTGCTTCTGGTTGACCGGCGAATTCCTGTCCTCGAAGAACAGGATGCCCGCCATCACGCCGCTCTGGGGCGCCGTCAGGTCGATCTTCGTGTCGGTATCGAAGCGCAGCACCGCGCCCTTGCCGCTGAGATAAAGCCCAACATTCGCGCCCTTGAGGGTCGCGCCGCCGGAGACGTCGAGCGGGCCGTCCTTGAAGACGTAGATCCCGGGATTGAGCGTCACCACGGCGCCCTTGCTGATCCGGATGCCGCCGCAATAGGTGCCGGGGCTCAGCATCGTGCTGGAGGTGATCTTCAGATCGTTGGCGCTGCAGCCGCCGATCGACGGAGGCGGACGCGAGGCGAGCGGGTCGGCGAGCACCGGGCAGTCAAGCGTCGGGCTGGGCAGGAAGCTGTCATGCTTGTCCTTGTAGGAGCCGCCGGCCGAGCAGATGAAGCGCGCCCGAAGCTGCGAGTTGTTCATCGCCTTCAGCCCGTCGCGTGAGGTCGAATTCGAATAGACGGCGCATTCCGGGGCCTCGAGCTTGGCGTCCTTCTCGAGATGGATCGTGTCTTTTTTCTTGGTCTCCAGGCCGATGACGCAGATCGAGGCGGTGCCGAGCACGCGAGCGGTGGCCCGTGCGCTGATGGTGACGGTGTCGGAGCCGAACATGTGCATGATGTTCGTCTGCGCGACATTGGTCACCTCGACGGTGACGGTCATCTTCCGGAGGTCGACGGTCGCCGCGATGGTGCCGGTGTGGTCGAGAGCCTTGAGCTGCGTCGTCGCGAATTTTTCCGCGGCCGACTGGACAAGCGTCGGCGTTGCATTGGCGAGCCGGAACTCGCGGGCCGCGGCGAGCGCGGAGCCGTCGGCCACCGTCTGGAAGGCGGTGCGCTGCTCGGACAGCATCCCGTAGTCGATCACCACGCCGGCAGCCATCAGCAGCGCCGGCAGGGCGACGCCGAGCATCACCAGCGCGCCGCCGCGCTCGTCGCGGCGCAGCCGTCCGATCGCCGCTGTCAGGTGCGCGGGCATCTCAGGCCGCCACCAGGGCGCGATGCGCCCGAACCATGAAGCGGATCTGATGGCCCAGAAGCCGCCAGTTGACCGGCTTGCACATGAAGGAGGTCGCGCCGGCGGCATAGGCCTGGTCGATCGAGAGAATGTCCTCGCGGCCGGTGATCACCATCACCGGGAGATCGTCGAACCGGCTGTTCGCCCGGATGCGGCGGACCATCTCGATGCCGTTGATTCCTGGCATGTCGACATCGACCAGGGCGACGTCGAAGCGCTGCCGCTCCAGCAGCGCCAGCCCTTCTTCCGCCGAAGCGGCCGTCATGATCTCGGCATGGGGAGAAGCGAGATAGACGGTGCAGAATTCGCGCTGGATCGGGTCGTCGTCAACGGCCAGAATCACGATCTGGTCGCACAGGACGTAACTGAACGGCATCGCGGCGGCTTCGGCCATCGTCATCGCATCGCTCCGAGGGCACTGTTCTGGTGCCTGAGGCGATGACCCTGACAGGGAGTTGCAAACAAACAGTTCCGACTCGTTCTAAATTTCGGGGGCGTTGTTTGGAATTGCGAAAGCATGGGCTGGCTATGCTGGGCCATGACCTGGCGTCCCCATCTCTCCATTCGCAGCCGGCTGATCCTGCTCGTCGTGAGCGCGACGCTGTTGGCGAGCGCCTTCCTCGTCGGCGTGACCGTCTGGCGCGAGACCGAGAGCTACGGTCAGTCGCGGCGCGATGCCCTCCTGAACACGGCCCATGCGATCGCCGCCGCTGCCGCCATTTCCGTGGCGGATCAGGATTCCATCTCGACGTCGCAGGCGATCAACGCCATCGCCCGCCTGAAGGGGATCGTCTTCGCCGGCATTGAGACAGCTGACGGTCGGCCGCTCGCCGATATCGGGGCGGCCGAGCAGCTCGCCGGCGATCTCGTCGTCGAGGGGGCCGACACGCGCTGGTCGCTGCCGGCGATCCTGCGCAGCCGCACCATGGAGGCGGTCGTCCCCGTCATCCACGGCGGCGTACCGGTCGGCAGCCTGCGCATCATCGCCGACACGCGCGACCTGGCCGAACTGATCGGGCGCGCGGTCACGAGCACCTTGCTGACCGGCGCCGTCGCGACGCTGCTCGCAGTCGCGCTGGCGCTGCGGCTGCAGGGCCGCATCACCGGCCCGCTCGGCGCGCTGACGCAGACGATGATGCGCGTGCGTCGCGAGCACGATTATTCGGTCACTCTCGCCGCGACCTCCCGCGACGAGATCGGAATCCTCGTCGACAGCTTCAACGGCATGATCGGCGACATCCGCGAGCGCGATCGCCGGCTCGCCGACCACCGAGACAAGCTGGAGCGCGAGGTCGCCGACCGCACCGCCGACTATCAGCGCGCCGCTCAATCCGCCGATCAGGCGAACCAGGCAAAATCCGATTTTCTGGCGACGATGAGCCATGAGATCCGCACGCCGATGAACGGCATCCTCGTGATGGCGGAGTTGCTGGCGGCGGGTGAACTGCCGGATCGGGCCCGACGCCAGGCGGAGGTGATCGCGCGCTCGGGCACCAGCCTGCTCGCCATCATCAACGACATTCTCGACATCTCGAAGATCGAGGCCGGCAAGCTCGAGGTCGAAGCACTCGAGATCGATCCCGAAGAGACCGTCGATTCCGTGCTTCAGCTCTTCGGCGATCGGGCACAGTCAAAGGCGCTCGATCTCAGCGGGTCGATCGCGACGCCGCCGGGGCTGACGGTGCGGGCCGACCCGGTCCGCCTCGGGCAGGTTCTCGCCAACCTCGTCAACAACGCTCTGAAATTTACCGAAGCCGGCGGCGTGACGGTTGCCCTGACCCGCGAAGGCGAGGGGCGCCTGCGCTTTGCGGTCTCCGACACCGGGATCGGTATTCCCGCCGACAAGCTCGAGACGATCTTCGAATCCTTCTCGCAGGCCGACCAGTCGACCACGCGCACCCATGGCGGCACCGGGCTCGGCCTCGCCATCGCCCGCCAACTCGTCGACGCCATGGGCGGGACGCTGAAGGTGGAGAGCGTGGTCGGGAGCGGCAGCTGCTTTTCCTTCGCGCTCCCGATCGTCACCGAGCCGGCGCTGGCCGCGCCCCCCACATCGAGCGGCCGGACGGCCGCCATCCTTGTCTCCAGGGGCCAGACCGGCGCGATGCTCGCGCAGGAACTCGGGCGGGCCGGCTATGCGGTCTGCAGCGACGCTTCCGTGTTGGCGCAGGAGAGCGCGCGCTTCGATCTGGTGCTCGCCTCGCCGGACAGGCTGCCGGCCTGCGCGAGCCGCGCGGGCACCGTCGTCGTCGTGGCCGGAGCGTCGGAGGATGCCGATGCGCTGATCCGGGCCGGAGCCGCCGAAGTGCTGACCTGGCCGGTGCAGCGGCGCGACCTGGTGTCGATCCTCGCCGCGCTGCAGGACGGACAGCCGCTGCGGCGGGCTCAGGCCGCTCGCTCGGGCACGCCGGAGAGCTTGCAGTTTCCGGGCCTGCGCGTGCTGGTCGCCGATGACAGCGAGGTCAATCGCGAGGTCGCCGACGCGGCGCTGCGGCGCTTCGGCATCGCGGCGCGCTTCGTCGAGGACGGCCTGCAGGCCGTCGCTGCCGCCGAGAGCGAGGTCTTCGACCTGATCCTGATGGATGGCAGCATGCCGGGTCTCGACGGTTTCGGGGCCGCGCGCGCCATCCGCGCCCGCGAAGCGCAGACGGGGCAGCCGCGCGTTCCGATCGTCGCGCTCACCGCCCATGTCGTCGGCACGGCGGCTGACGCCTGGCGCGAGGCCGGCATGGACGACGTCGTCCACAAGCCCTTCACCCTGGCGCGGCTCGGCAGCGTCATCGCGGCGCTGGCGCCGGGCGCCCGCGCGGAGGCGACGGGCCTGGCCATGGCCGCCGCTTCCGACGCTTCGCAGGAAGAGGCCGATCTCGACGAGACCGTGCTGCGCGACCTCATGGCGATGACGAACGGCTCGCTGGAGACGGTGCGGCGCATCACCGAGCTCTATCGCACCCGTTCGCTCGAAGAGGTCGAGCGGCTCGACGATGCGGCGCGCGCCGGAGACAGTGACCGCGTCGCGCAATATGCCCATGCCTTGAAGTCCATGAGCGCCAATCTCGGCGCGCGCCGGGTCGCATCGGTCGCGGCCGAGATGGAGCGTGCGGCGCGCGAGGGCGAGGTCCCACCCGGGCCGGACGCGGCGGCCGGACTGGGCGAGATGCTGCGTCGGACGCATCGCCTGCTCGACGAGGCGATGGCGCGCGCAGCCTGAACGAGGCCGGGCGCCGGCTCGCCCGCCTCACCAGGGCCGGCGCGGCCCGGTGTCGATGTGCAGGATGCCGTTCCAGTAGACCTTGTGCCCGCCGACCTCGGGCAGGGTGCGGACCCATTCGATGACGCTGCGCGGGCGCACGCCCGGCACGCGGAAATCCATCGCCTCGCAGCGCTTGTGATAGGAGCCGCGCCGCGCCCGCCAGGGCGGGCGCCAGGTCGAGGTCACCTTCACCGCCCCGTATTTGTCCGAGATCTTAATCAGGATCTGCTTCAACCGCGGTGGCAGGCAGGCGATCGATGTCCCCGGGTCGGTCGAGATGCCCGGACGGTCCGGCTTTTCGTTCGGGTCGAAGGCCGGCTCCGCGCCTTCCTTCTGGCCCGGCGTCAGCTGTGGCCATTCCGGCCCTTCGCCCTCGTCCGGCTCGCTCGTCATCGGTGAATTCGCGTCGGGCGGAGGGTCATCCTTTGCCTCGGCGGGCGCGGGAACGATGATCGGCGGCAGGGCAGGGGTGCCCGGCAGTTCGAGATCGAAGGGGCGCTGCGGCGGAAGGGGCGCGCGCATCATCGTGCCCTCCTGAGCGAGGGCCGCGATGTCCATGACACAGGCGAGCGCCAGCGACGACGCGACGAGGCGGGCGCGATGCATGCCGGTCAGGGAGCGGGCGCGGGGATGAACACGGCGCGGGTCTCGGCGCCGACCAGCGCGAACTGTGGCGACTTGGCGCAGAGTTCGGCGAGCGCGGCCGGCGCGGCGGTGATCTTCTCGAGGTCCAGAAGGGGCCGCATGGCGCTGCCGGCGAAGTAGCCTGCGAGCCAGAGCGACAGCTGGTTGCGGTCGTTCTCGTTCATGGCGGTGAAATCCGAACAGCTCGCGCGAGTCAGGTCGAGCGCCTCGGCGCGGAGGCCGGCCGCGGGTCCAAGAGCCGCCAGCAGCAGGATCGGCGAAGCGAGTAGGAGCCGGCGGTGCGCGCGCATCAGGAGCCTTTCTCGGTGAGGCGGCAGGGCCGCGGGGATGAGTCGATTCGGCGCGAGTGTGTCGGGTCACGCCGGCCTCGGCTAGCGACAAGTCCGCTCTATGCGGCGAAATTCCGGCGGACCTTGTCGAGCCGCCGGACGGCGAGAGCCGAAACGGCTATGCTTGCGCCAGAATCAACCCTGCCGCGCGATGCTGCGGCGCGGCGAAGTCTTGCTTCATTCTAATCGAGGGTCTAATCGACACCGGCGGCACGTTGCCGCCATCCGGTTGACGGGAACGCCCATGCAAGCCCTTCCAGTGCCGTCCCTGCTGAACGACTATCTGCCGCTGGTGATCTTCATCGGCGTTTCGGCGTTCATCGGTCTGGCACTGCTGATCGCGCCTTTCGCGATCGCCTATTCGAAGCCGGATCCGGAAAAGCTCTCGGCCTATGAGTGCGGGTTCAACGCCTTCGACGACGCGCGCATGAAGTTCGACGTGCGCTTTTACCTGGTGGCGATCCTGTTCATCATTTTCGATCTCGAAGTCGCCTTTCTGTTCCCCTGGGCGGTCGCCTTCGGTGGACTCGGCTGGTATGGGTTCTGGTCGATGATGGTGTTCCTCGGCGTGCTGACGGTCGGCTTCGTCTATGAGTGGCGCAAGGGTGCGCTGGAGTGGGACTAACTGTCGCCTCGCAGCCTCAAAGCGCGAGACAGATCTGACGGTTACGGTTCACGAGGATACGACAATGGCTACAACAGCGATCGACCGCGGTGACCCGCTCGTCGCCCCCGCGCCGAAGGGCCTGCTCGGGCCCGACGGCCTGCCCGTCGGCCAGCGCGACCCGTTCTTCACTGCGATCAACAGCGAGCTCGCCGACAAGGGCTTCCTCGTCACCGCCACCGACGACCTGATCAACTGGTCGCGCACCGGCTCGTTGATGTGGATGACTTTTGGGCTCGCCTGCTGCGCCGTCGAGATGATGCAGCTCTCGATGCCGCGCTATGACGTCGAGCGTTTCGGCTTCGCGCCGCGCGCCTCACCGCGCCAGTCAGACGTGATGATCGTCGCGGGCACGCTGACCAACAAGATGGCTCCGGCGCTGCGCAAGGTCTACGACCAGATGCCGGAGCCGCGCTACGTCATCTCGATGGGCTCCTGCGCCAATGGCGGCGGCTACTACCACTACAGCTACTCGGTGGTGCGCGGCTGCGATCGCATCGTGCCGATCGACATCTATGTGCCGGGCTGCCCGCCGACGGCGGAGGCGCTGCTCTACGGCGTGCTGCTGCTGCAGAAGAAGATCCGGCGGACGGGCACGATCGAGCGCTAGGCCGTCGTCGTCTTGGTCGGGCTTGGCCCAGCCATCTCGACGGACAAGCGCGGGACACGACAGGGATTGGGCCCAATCCTGCACGAGATGGTCGGGTCGAGCCCGACCATGACGCGGGTGGGGCAATGAAGGTGAGATGATGAGCGACGCGCTCGTACAACTCGGCGAAGAGATCAAGGCGGCGCTGCCGGGCGCCGTCACCGAGGCCGTTGTCGCCTTCGGCGAACTGACGGTTCATGCCGAGGCGGCCTCGATCCTCGAGGTGATGAGGACGCTCTCGGGCGACCGCCGCTTCCGCTTCGTCAATTTCACCGACATCGCCGGCGCCGACTATCCCGGCCGCGAGAAGCGCTTCGACGTGGTCTACCATCTGCTGGCGCCCTATTCGAACCGCCGCATCCGCGTGAAGGTCCAGACCGACGAGGCCACCCCGGTGCCGTCGATCATCGAGGTTTTCCCGGCGGCGAACTGGTACGAGCGCGAGGCCTACGACTTCTACGGCATCCTGTTCTCCGGCCATCCGGACCTGCGCCGCATCCTCACCGACTATGGCTTCGAGGGCTATCCGCTGCGCAAGGACTTCCCGCTGACCGGCTATGTCGAGGTCCGCTACGACGACGAGCAGAAGCGCGTCGTCTACGAGCCGGTGAAGCTCAACCAGGAATTCAGGAATTTCGACTTTCTCTCGCCCTGGGAAGGGACGGACTATGTCCTCCCGGGCGACGAAAAAGCGAAGACGGCCTGATCGGAGCCGGACATGTCTGAGCATAACATCCGGAACTTTTCGATCAATTTCGGCCCGCAGCACCCGGCCGCGCACGGCGTTCTGCGCCTGGTGCTGGAACTTGACGGCGAGATCGTCGAGCGCGTCGACCCGCATATCGGCCTGCTGCATCGCGGCACCGAGAAGCTGATCGAGGCCAAGACCTATCTCCAGGCGATGCCCTATTTCGACCGGCTCGACTATGTGGCGCCGATGAACCAGGAGCATGCCTTCTGCCTGGCCGTCGAGAAGCTGATGGGTGTGACGGTGCCGCGTCGCGGCCAGCTCATCCGCGTGCTCTACTCCGAGATCGGCCGCATCCTCTCGCATATCCTCAACGTCACCACGCAGGCGATGGACGTCGGCGCGCTGACGCCGCCGCTCTGGGGCTTCGAGGAGCGCGAGAAGCTGATGGTGTTCTATGAGCGTGCCTCGGGCGCGCGCATGCACGCCGCCTATTTCCGGCCTGGCGGCGTCCATCAGGACCTGCCGCCCTCGCTGATCCACGACATCGCCGAATGGTGCGACCCGTTCCTGCAGGTCTGCGACGACCTCGAGGGCCTGCTCACCGACAACCGCATCTTCAAGCAGCGCAATGTCGACATCGGCGTGGTCGATCTCGAGACCTGCTGGAAATGGGGCTTCTCGGGCGTCATGGTCCGCGGCTCCGGTGCCGCCTGGGACCTGCGCAAGTCGCAGCCCTATGAGTGCTATGGCGAGATGGATTTCGACATCCCCATTGGCAAGAACGGCGACTGCTACGACCGCTACTGCATCCGCATGGAGGAGATGCGGCAGTCGGTTCGCATCATGAAGCAGTGCTGCGAGAAGCTGCTCTCGGCTGATGGCGGCGGGCCGATCTCGGCGCTCGACGGCAAGATGGTGCCGCCCAAGCGTGGCGAGATGAAGCGCTCGATGGAAGCGCTGATCCACCATTTCAAGCTCTACACCGAGGGCTTCAAGGTTCCCGCGGGCGAGGTCTATGCCGCCGTCGAGGCGCCCAAGGGCGAGTTCGGCGTCTATCTCGTCGCCGACGGCACCAACAAGCCCTACCGGGTCAAGATCAAGGCGCCGGGCTTCGCCCATCTCCAGGCCATGGATTTCATGTGCCGCAAGCACATGCTGGCGGACGTCTCCGCGATCCTGGGCTCCCTCGATATCGTCTTTGGTGAAGTTGACCGCTGATGTCCGTCCGTCGTCTCGCTCCCGATGCCGTCCAGCCCGCCTCCTTCGCCTTCGATGCGGCGAATGAGAACTGGGTGGACCAGCAGATCGCCAAATACCCGGAGGGGCGCCAGGCCTCGGCCGTGATCCCGCTGTTGTGGAAGGCGCAGGAGCAGCATGACGGCTGGCTGCCGCGGGCCGCGATCGAGGCGGTCGCACGCAAGCTCGGCATGGCGCCGATGCGGGTGATGGAGGTCGCGACCTTCTACACCATGTTCAATCTGCAGCCGGTGGGCGAGCATTTCGTCCAGCTCTGCGGCACCACGCCCTGCGCCCTGCGCGGCGCGGAGGCGCTGAAGAAGGTCTGTCAGGACGTCATCGGTCCGCAATCGACGGTGACCGCGGACGGCAAGCTCTCCTGGCTCGAGGTCGAGTGCCTCGGCGCCTGCTGCAACGCCCCGATGGCGCAGATCAATTTCGATTACTACGAGGATCTGACGCCCGAGAACTTCAAGGCGCTGCTGGAGGATCTCCGCCACGGCCGGCCGACGAAGCCAGGCCCGCAGAATGGCCGCTCGGGCTCGGAGCCGCTCGGCGGCGGCGAGACCCTGAAGGACCCGGCCCTCTATGACGGTACGGTGATCGGCGCCGGTGACTGGCAGAAGCGGGTCACCGAGCAGCGCAAGGCCGCCGCCGAAGCCGCTGCCGCCAAGGCTGCCGCCGAAGCGGAAGCCAAGAAGGCGGACGCGCCCAAGCCCGACGCGCCCAAGGCAGACGCTCCAAAGACCGATGCGACGCCTGCAGCGGCGGCGAAGCCGGCGACCGAGACGGCGGCTGCGGGCCGTCCGAAGCCGTCCGAGCCGGGCCAGCCCACCAGCGCCGCCAACGACACGCCCGCCGCCGGCGGGAAGGTCGATCCGAAGTCGGCGGCGGAATCCGACAAGTCGGCCGGCACGCCCGCCGACAAGCCGGTGAAGTGAGGTCAAGACGATGCTCGCCGATCGCGATCGTATTTTTACCAATCTCTACGGCCTTCACGATCTGTCGCTGAAGGGCGCCATGGCGCGCGGCGCCTGGGACGGCACCAAGTTCCTGCTGGAGCAGGGGCGCGACTGGATCATCGACGAGATGAAGAAGTCCGGCCTGCGCGGCCGCGGCGGCGCCGGCTTCCCGACCGGGCTGAAATGGTCCTTCATGCCCAAGCAGAACGACGGGCGCCCGCACTACCTCGTCGTCAATGCCGACGAGTCGGAGCCCGGCACCTGCAAGGATCGCGAGATCATGCGCAACGACCCGCATACGCTGGTCGAGGGCTGCCTGATCGCCTCCTTCGCGATGGGCGCCCATGCTGCCTACATCTACATCCGCGGCGAATATGTCCGTGAGCGCGAGGCGCTGCAGCGCGCCGTCGACGAGGCCTATGAGGCCAAGCTCATCGGCAAGGACAACGTCCACGGCTATCCCTTTGATCTCTATGTGCATCACGGCGCCGGCGCCTATATCTGCGGCGAGGAGACGGCCCTGCTCGAGAGCCTCGAGGGCAAGAAGGGCATGCCGCGGATGAAGCCGCCATTCCCGGCCAATGTCGGGCTTTATGGCTGCCCCACGACGGTGAACAACGTCGAGTCGATCGCGGTCGCGCCGACCATCCTGCGCCGCGGCGCGAGCTGGTTTTCCTCGCTCGGCAATCCAAACAATGTCGGCACCAAGCTGTTCTGCATCTCGGGCCATGTGAACAAGCCCTGCAATGTCGAGGAGGTGATGGGCATCACCTTCCGTGAGTTGATCGACCGGCACTGCGGTGGCGTCCGCGGCGGCTGGGACAACCTCAAGGCGGTCATCCCCGGCGGCTCCTCCGTGCGCATGGTTCCCGCCGAGCAGATCATCGACACGCCGATGGATTTCGACTCGCTCTCCAAGTTGAAATCGGGCCTCGGCACCGCGGCCGTGATCGTCATGGACAAATCCACCGACGTCATCCGCGCGATCGCCCGCCTCAGCCATTTCTACAAGCATGAGAGCTGCGGCCAGTGCACGCCCTGCCGCGAGGGCACGGGCTGGATGTGGCGCGTCATGGAGCGCATGGTCGAGGGGCGCGCCCAGAAGCGCGAGATCGACATGCTGCTCGACGTCACCAAGCAGATCGAGGGGCACACCATCTGTGCGCTCGGCGATGCCGCCGCCTGGCCGATCCAGGGCCTGATCGCGCATTTCCGTCACGAGATCGAGCAGCGCATCGACGACTATGCCGCCAACCCGCACAGCGAGCCTGTGCGCATGATGGCGGCGGAGTGAGAGCATGACCAAACTGATCATCGACGGCATCGAAGTCGACGTCCCCGCCGAATACACGGTCCTGCAGGCCTGCGAGGCTGCCGGAGCCGAGGTGCCGCGCTTCTGCTTCCACGAGCGGCTCTCCATCGCCGGCAATTGCCGCATGTGCCTCGTCGAGGTGAAGGGCGGCCCTCCGAAGCCCCAGGCGTCGTGTGCCATCGGCGTGCGCGATCTGCGCCCCGGCCCGAATGGCGAGCCGCCGGTGGTCTCGACAAAGTCGCCCATGGTCAAGAAGGCGCGTGAGGGGGTGATGGAGTTCCTCCTCATCAACCACCCGCTGGATTGCCCGATCTGCGACCAGGGCGGCGAGTGCGACCTGCAGGACCAGGCGATGGCCTATGGCGTCGACACCTCGCGCTATGCCGAGAACAAGCGCGCGGTCGAGGACAAGTATATCGGCCCGCTGGTCAAGACTTCGATGACGCGCTGCATCCAGTGCACACGCTGCGTCCGCTTCACCACCGAAGTGGCGGGCGGCTCCGATCTCGGCGCCATCGGCCGCGGCGAGGACATGGAGATCACCACCTATCTCGAGCAGGCGATGACCTCGGAGCTCCAGGGCAACGTCGTCGATCTCTGCCCGGTCGGCGCGCTGACCTCCAAGCCCTACCAGAACAAGGCCCGGCCCTGGGAGCTGACCAAGACCCAGTCGATCGACGTGATGGACGCCGTCGGCTCGGCCATCCGCGTCGATTCCCGCGGCAAGGAGGTCATGCGCATCCTGCCCCGCCTCAACGAGGCGGTGAACGAGGAGTGGATCTCCGACAAGACCCGCCACATCGTCGACGGCCTGCGCACGCAGCGTCTCGACCGGCCCTATATCCGGCAGAACGGCGCGCTGCGCCCGGCCTCCTGGGCCGAGGCCTTCGCGCTGATCGCTGAGAAGGTGAAAGCGGCGAAGCCCGAGAAGATCGGCGCGATCGCCGGCGATCTCGCCGCGGTCGAGGAGATGTTCGCGCTGCAGGGCCTGATCGCCTCGCTCGGGTCGGGCAACCTCGATTGCCGTCAGGACGGCACCAGGCTGCATCCGAAACTCGGCCGCGCCAGCTACATCCTCAATGCCGGCATCGCGGGCATCGAGCAGGCGACGTCGCTGCTGATCATCGGCGCCAACCCCCGCCGCGAAGCGCCGATCCTCAACGCGCGCATCCGCAAGCGCTGGCTGCGCGGCGATTTCAGGATCCAGGTCATCGGCGAGAAGGCCGACCTGACCTATGACTACGACTATCTCGGCGCCGGTGCCGACACGCTGGCGGATCTCGCCGGCAAGGCGGAGCAGGCCGGCGAGCGGCCGATGGTGCTGGTCGGGCAGGGCGCTCTCGCCCGCGGCGACGGCGAGGCTGTCCTCGCGCTGGCCGCCAGGGCCGCCCAGGCGCTGGGCGCTGTCTCGGAAGGCTGGAACGGCTTCGGCGTGCTGCACACGGCGGCCTCGCGCGTCGGCGGGCTCGATCTCGGCTTCGTGCCGGGTGAGGGCGGCCTCGATGTTGCCGGCATGCTCGCACCGGGCGCGCTCGACGTGCTGTTCCTGCTCGGCGCCGACGAGATCGAGGTGCCGGCAGGCGCCTTCGTGGTCTATCAGGGCACGCATGGCGACAAGGGCGCGCACCGCGCCGACGTCATCCTGCCGGGCTCGGCCTATACCGAGAAGTCCGGAACCTACGTCAACACCGAGGGCCGCGTGCAGATGACCGACCGCGCCACCTTCCCGCCGGGCGACGCCCGCGAGGACTGGGCGGTCCTGCGGGCGCTCTCGGCGGCTCTGGCCAAGACACTGCCCTTCGACTCGCTGGCCGGCCTGCGCAAGGCGCTCTATGCGGCGCACCCGCATTTCGCCGCGCTCGACCGGCTCGATCCGGCTGACGCTTCCGGGCTCGGCGCGCTCGCCGATCTCGGCGGCAAGGCCGAGAAGACCGGCTTCGTCTCGCCGGTCGCCGATTTCTACCAGACCAACCCGATCGCGCGCGCTTCCGCCGTGATGGCCGAATGTTCCGCGCTGGCCTCAGGCCGGTTGCAGCAGGCGGCGGAGTAACCGGCCATGAACTGGGACCTCGTTCTCGATCTCGCGATCATGCTGGGCAAGAGCTTCCTGCTCATCGCCTGCCTGCTGGTCTTCATCGCCTATATCCTGCTGGCCGATCGCAAGATCTGGGCAGCGGTGCAGTTGCGCCGCGGCCCCAACGTGGTCGGGCCCTTCGGCCTGTTCCAGAGCTTCGCAGACCTGCTGAAATTCGCCTTCAAGGAGCCGATCATCCCGTCCGGCGCCAACAAGGGCGTCTTCCTGCTGGCGCCGCTGGTGACCTGCCTGCTGGCGCTGTCGGCCTGGGCGGTGATTCCGGTGGCCGAGGGCTGGGCGATCGCCGACATCAATGTCGGCATCCTCTATGTCCTGGCGATCTCCTCGCTGGGCATCTACGGCATCATCATGGCCGGCTGGGCCTCGAACTCGAAATATCCCTTCATGGGCGCGCTGCGTTCGGCGGCGCAGATGGTCTCCTACGAGGTCTCGATCGGCTTCGTCATCATCACCGTGCTGCTCTGTGTCGGCTCGCTGAACCTCTCGGCCATCGTCGAGGCGCAGAACACGAAGGTCGGCCTGTTCGGCTGGTACTGGCTGCCGCTGTTCCCGATGTTCGTGATCTTCTTCATCTCGGCGCTGGCCGAGACGAACCGGCCGCCCTTCGACCTGCCCGAGGCGGAATCGGAGCTCGTCGCCGGCTACATGGTCGAATACTCCTCGACCCCGTATCTGCTGTTCATGCTCGGCGAATACGTGGCGATCATGACCATGTGCGCCATGATGGTGATCCTGTTCCTCGGGGGCTGGCTGCCGCCGTTCCCGATCGCGCCCTTCACCTGGGTGCCCGGCGTGATCTGGTTCATGCTCAAGGTCTGCGCCGTCTTCTTCATGTTCGCGATGGTGAAGGCCTTCGTGCCGCGCTACCGCTACGACCAGCTGATGCGGCTGGGCTGGAAGGTCTTCCTGCCGCTCTCGCTGGTCTCGGTCGTGGTCGTGGCGTTCGTGCTGCAGCTCACGGGCTGGGGCCCGGTGCGCTGATGACGGTCTCGGCCGGCCTGATCGGCGCGCTGATCGGGCTGGTGCTGGGGATCGTGGAATACAGGATTGTGTCGGGGCTGCTCATCGGGGCGCTGCGCCGGACCGATCGATCGCAGACGCAGGCCGAGCGTGACGATTACGAGCGTCGCATCGGCTTCGTCAGGGCAGCGCTGGTCGTCTTGATGATCGGCGTCACGCCCGTGCTGGGTTACGTGATCGGCCAGACGGTGTTTGGCTGAGTGGGAAGGACGAAGAGCATGTCGCTCGCACAAGCCGCCAAAGGCCTGCTGCTGAAGGAGTTCGTCGGCGCGTTCGCGCTGTCGATGCGCTATTTCTTCAAGCCGAAGGCGACCATCAACTATCCCTTCGAGAAGAACCCGCAGAGCCCGCGCTTCCGCGGCGAGCATGCGCTGCGCCGTTATCCCAATGGCGAGGAGCGCTGCATCGCCTGCAAGCTCTGCGAGGCGATCTGCCCGGCGCAGGCCATCACCATCGAGGCCGGCCCGCGCCGCAACGACGGCACGCGCCGCACCACGCGCTACGACATCGACATGACCAAGTGCATCTATTGCGGCTTCTGCCAGGAGGCCTGCCCGGTCGATGCGATCGTGGAAGGGCCGAACTTCGAGTTCGCCACCGAGACTCGTGAGGAGCTGTTCTACGACAAGGATCGGCTGCTCGCGAACGGTGCCCGCTGGGAACGCGAGATCGCCCGCAACATCGCGATGGACGCTCCCTATCGCTGAGGCTTCGGCCAGACCCGTCGCGCGGTTGTCGCAGCCGGTGGGCCTGACTATAGACGCTCCAAACGGCGTCCGGCGAGAGTCGGGCGCAGGTGAACACGAGAGCCGCCCGCCTGGGCGGAAAGGCTGACCGAGATGAATGCCGCAGCGGCTTTCTTCTATCTGTTCGCAGGCATCACCGTCGCTTCGGCGTTCATGGTGGTGACATCGCGCAACCCCGTTCACTCGGTGCTCTTCCTGATCCTGGCCTTCGTCAACGCGGCCGGGTTGTTCCTGCTGCTGGGGGCCGAATTCCTCGCGATGCTGCTGATCGTCGTCTATGTCGGCGCGGTCGCGGTGCTCTTCCTCTTCGTGGTGATGATGCTCGACGTCGATTTCGCCGAGTTCCGCCAGGGCTTCCTGAACTATCTGCCGATCGGCGCCCTGATCGGCCTGATCTTCGCGGTCGAGCTGCTGCTCGTCGTCGGCGCCTGGGTCATCGACCCGCAGATCGTGCGCGCGCCGGTCGCCGCCATCCCCGCCGGCATCACCAACACCGAGGCGATCGGGCGGGTGCTCTACACGCAGTATGTCTACTATTTCCAGGCCGCCGGCCTCGTCCTGCTCGTCGCCATGATCGGCGCCATCGTGCTGACCCTGCGCGATCGCCCCGGCATCAAGCGCCAGGACATCATGCAGCAGAATGCGCGCACCAAGGCGACCGCGATGGACGTCAAGAAGGTGCAGCCGGGCGCAGCCCTGCCGGAGGAGACGGTCTGATGATCGGGCTTGGCCACTACCTCGCCGTCGGGGCGATCCTGTTCACGCTGGGCGTGCTCGGCATCTTCCTGAACCGCAAGAACGTCATCGTCATCCTGATGTCGGTCGAACTGATTCTGCTGGCGGTGAACCTGAACTTCGTCGCCTTCTCGAGCTTCCTGAACGATATCGTCGGGCAGATCTTCGCGCTGCTGGTGCTGACCGTGGCGGCCGCGGAAGCCGCCATCGGGCTCGCCATTCTCGTCGTCTACTTCCGCAACCGCGGCACGATCGCGGTGGAAGACATCAACATGATGAAAGGCTGAGGCGTAGCAACGCCCGGATCCGCCCCATGTATCACGCGATCGTCTTCCTCCCCCTGATCGGCTTCCTGATCGCCGGCCTCTTCGGCCGGCTGATCGGCGCACGCGGCTCGGAGATCGTCACCACCTCGCTGCTGATCGTCTCGGCCGTCCTGTCCTGGATCGCCTTCTTCAATGTCGGCTTCGGCGCCGGCACGACGCGGATCCAGGTCGCGACCTGGATGTCGTCGGGCGGGCTGCAGGTCGACTGGGCCTTCCGTGTCGACACGCTCACCGTGGTGATGCTGGTCGTCGTCAACACCGTCTCCTCGCTCGTGCACCTCTACTCGATCGGGTACATGCACGAGGATCCGCACCGGCCGCGCTTCTTCGCCTATCTGTCGCTGTTCACCTTCGCCATGCTGATGCTGGTGACGGCTGACAACCTGCTGCAGATGTTCTTCGGCTGGGAGGGCGTGGGCCTCGCCTCGTACCTGCTGATCGGCTTCTGGTACCATAAGCCCTCCGCCTGCGCTGCCGCGATGAAGGCCTTCATCGTCAACCGCGTCGGCGATTTCGGCTTCCTGCTCGGCATCTTCCTGGTCTTCGTCCTGACCGGCTCGGTCGCCTTCGACACCATTTTCCCGCAGATCGCCGGCCTGACCGAGAAGAGCTTCCGCTTCCTCGGCTATGACTGGAACGCGCTGACGCTGACGGCGCTCTTGCTGTTCATGGGTGCCATGGGCAAGTCGGCCCAGTTTCTGCTGCACACCTGGCTGCCCGACGCGATGGAGGGCCCGACCCCGGTCTCGGCCCTGATCCACGCCGCGACCATGGTCACCGCCGGCGTCTTCATGGTTGCGCGCCTGTCGCCGATCTTCGAATACGCGCCGGTGGCGCTCACCGTCGTCATCGTCATCGGCGCGACGACCGCGTTCTTCGCCGCCACCGTCGGCCTCGTCCAGAACGACATCAAGCGCGTCATCGCCTATTCGACCTGCTCGCAGCTCGGCTACATGTTCGTAGCGCTCGGCGTCGGCGCCTATTCAGCCGGCGTCTTCCACCTCTTCACCCACGCCTTCTTCAAGGCGCTGCTGTTCCTCGGCGCCGGCTCGGTCATCCATGCGATGCATCATGAGCAGGACATGCGGAACATGGGTGGCTTGCGGAAGCACATCCCGCTGACGGCCGCGGCCATGACGATCGGCACGCTGGCGCTCACCGGCTTCCCGCTGCTTGCCGGCTACTTCTCCAAGGATGCGATCATCGAGAGCGCCTATGCGGCGGTGGCGCATAAGGGCTTCGCCGCTTCTTACGCCTTCGTGCTGCTGGTGGTCGCCGCCTGCTTCACCTCGTTCTACTCTTGGCGGCTCTACTTCATGACCTTCGAGGGCAAGCCGCGCTGGGGTGCTGGCGCCCATGCGTCGCATGGCCATGATGACCATGCTCACGCCGCCCATGGCCATGATGACCATGCCCATGCTGCTCATGGCCATGACGACCATCACGGCCCTGGTCATGACCACAAGCCGCATGAGAGCCCGCTGGTGATGTTGATCCCGCTCGCCGTGCTCTCGCTCGGCGCGGTGGCCGCGGGCTTTGCCTTCAAAGGCGCCTTCATCGGCGATGGTTACGACGCCTTCTGGAAGGCCTCGCTCTTCACGGCTAAGGACAACCACATCCTGCACGAGATGCACGAGGTGCCGAAATGGGTGATCTGGTCGCCCTTCGTCGCCATGCTGATCGGCTTCGTGCTGGCGCTCTACATGTACCTGCTGAGGCCCGACGTGCCGGGCAAGCTCGCCGCCGCCAATCCGGTCCTGTACCGCTTCCTGCTCAACAAGTGGTATTTCGACGAAATCTACGACTTCCTGTTCGTCAAGCCGTCGATGTGGATCGGCAAGTTCCTCTGGAAGAAGGGCGACGGCTTCGTCATCGACGGCATGGGGCCGGACGGCATCTCCGCCCGCGTCGTCGACGTCACCAACCGGGTCGTGCGGCTGCAGACCGGCTATCTCTACCACTATGCCTTCGCCATGCTCATGGGCGTCGCGGGCCTGGTGACCTGGTATCTCGTGGCGCGCGGGTGAGATGATGTTCGGCTTCGGTATCCTCACCGGTCTTCTGATTCTGCCGCTGGTCGGCGCGGCCTTCATCCTGGCGCAGCGCGGCGACGAGGCCTCGGTCGAGTCCAATGCGCGCTATGCGGCACTCGCCGCCACGGTCGCGACCTTCGTTCTGGCCTGCTTCGCCTGGGCGAAGTTCGACCCCGCCAATCCCGGCTTCCAGATGGTCGAGACCCATGCCTGGGTCTCCGACGCCATCCAGTTCAAGCTCGGCGTCGACGGCTTTTCCTTCCCCTTCGTGGTGCTGACCGCCTTCTTAATGCCGTTCTGCATCCTGGCGTCCTGGCATTCGATCACGAAGCGGGTGCGCGAATACATGGTCGCGTTCCTCATCCTCGAGACGCTGATGATCGGCGTCTTCGTGGCGCTCGACCTCGTGCTGTTCTACCTCTTCTTCGAGGGCGGCCTGATCCCGATGTTCCTGATCATCGGCATCTGGGGCGGCAAGCGGCGCGTCTATGCCTCCTACAAGTTCTTCCTCTACACGCTGCTGGGCTCGGTGCTGCTGCTGCTGGCGCTGATGGCGATGTACTGGCACGCCGGCACCACCGACATTCCGACGCTGCTGGCGCACAAGTTCCCGGCCGGCATGCAGACCTGGCTGTGGCTGGCCTTCTTCGCCTCGTTTGCGGTGAAAATGCCGATGTGGCCGGTCCACACCTGGCTGCCCGACGCCCACGTCGAGGCGCCCACCGCCGGTTCGGTCGTACTCGCCGCGATCATGCTGAAGATGGGCGGCTACGGCTTCATCCGCTTCTCGATCCCGATGTTTCCGGAGGCATCGGAATACTTCGCCTCCTTCGTCTTCGCGCTCTCCGTCATCGCCATCGTCTACACCTCGCTGGTGGCGCTGATGCAGGAGGACATCAAGAAGCTCATCGCCTACTCCTCGGTGGCGCATATGGGCTTCGTCACCATGGGCCTGTTCACCCTGACGCCGCAGGGCATCCAGGGGGCGATGTTCCAGATGGTCAGCCACGGGCTGGTCTCGGGCGCGCTCTTCCTCTGCGTCGGCGTGATCTATGACCGCATGCACACCCGGGAGATTTCCGCCTATGGCGGGCTGGTGAACCGCATGCCGGTCTACGCGGTCATCTTCATGGTCTTCACCATGGCCAATGTCGGCCTGCCCGGCACGGCCGGCTTCGTCGGCGAGTTCCTGACGCTGATGGGTGCCTTCCGCGCCAATCCCTGGGTCGCCTTCATCGCCTGCTCGGGCGTCATCCTGTCGGCCGCCTATGCGCTCTGGCTCTATCGTCGCGTCGTCTTCGGCGAGCTGGTCAAGCCCGAGCTCAAGGACATCGCCGATCTGGACCGCCGCGAAATGGCGATCCTGATCCCGCTGGTCGTGCTCACGGTCTGGTACGGCATCCGTCCGGGCACGATCCTCGACGCTTTTGCGGCGCCGACCGAAGCCCTCATCAAGAATTATCAGGCCGCACTCACCGCCGCGAAAACGGCGATGCTGGTCGTTCAGTAAGGTCTCGCAGGATGGCTCTGCCCGCTCTCGGCCCGGCGCTTCCGGAAATCATCCTCGCGATCGGCGCCATCGCCATGGTGCTGGTCGGTGCGATCCGCGGCGAGCGGTCGACACGCCTGCTCGAGGGCGCGGCCCTGGCGCTGTTTGCGCTGGCGCTCGTGCTGGTTCTCGCCGGCGAGGGCCGGGCGCTCACCTTCAACGGCGGTTTCGTCGTCGACAGCTTCGCCCGTTTCTTCAAGGTGCTGACGCTGCTGGGGGCCGCCGCGGCGATCCTGCTCTCCTCGGACTCGCTTCGTCGCGACGGCTCGATGCGCTTCGAATTCCCGATCCTGATCGTCCTGTCGACGGTCGGCATGATGATGATGATCTCGGCCAACGATCTCATCAGCCTCTATGTCGGCCTCGAGCTGCAGTCGCTGGCGCTCTATGTCGTCGCCGCCTTCGACCGCGACAATCCGAAATCGACCGAGGCCGGCCTGAAGTATTTCGTCCTCGGCGCGCTCTCCTCGGGCATGCTGCTCTACGGCGCCTCGCTGGTCTATGGCTTCACCGGCACGGTCAACTATGCCGGCATCGCCGCGGCGGTCCAGGGCGGCAATCCCGGTATCGGGCTGATCTTCGGCATCGTCTTCATCGCCGCCGGCGTCGCCTTCAAGATCTCGGCCGTGCCGTTCCACATGTGGACGCCGGACGTCTACGAGGGCGCACCGACCCCGGTCGCCGCCTTCTTCGCCTCCGCCCCCAAGATGGCGGCGATGGCAATGGTCGTGCGCATCTTCGTCGGGGCCTTCCCGGGCGCGCTGCATGAATGGCAGCAGATCGTCATCTTCATCGCCATCGCCTCGATGGCGCTCGGCGCCTTCGCCGCGATCGGCCAGACCAACATCAAGCGCCTGCTCGCCTACTCGTCGATCGCCAATATGGGCTATGCGCTGGTCGGTCTCGCCGCCGGCACCGCCAATGGCGTCCAGGGCGTACTGGTCTACATGGCGATCTATCTGGCCACGACGCTCGGCGCCTTCGCCTGCGTGCTGCTGATGCGCCGCGACGGCAAGGCGGTCGAGGAAATCGGCGAGCTCGCCGGCCTCTCGCGGACTAATCCGTGGATGGCCTTCGCGCTCTCGATGATGATGTTCTCGCTCGCCGGCATTCCGCCGCTGGCCGGGTTCTGGGCGAAGTTCTATGTCTTCCTCGCCGCCATCGACGCCAAGCTCTATGTGCTGGCCGTGGTCGGCGTCGTCACCAGCGTCATCGGGGCCTACTACTATCTGCGCCTCGTCAAGGTGATCTATTTCGATGACGCCAAGCCCGCCTTCGAGAAGGGCGATATCGGTGTCCGCGCGGTCCTGCTGGTTTCGGCTTTGTTTGTCCTGGCGCTCTCGCTGCTGCCGGCCCCGTTGCTGAACTCGGCCGGCGCGGCGGCGAAGTCGCTGTTTTGAGCATGGACGTCATGCTCGGGCCTGACCCGAGCATCTCAGGACGCGAAGTCTCCGGTGTTTCATCCGGCCTGAGATTCTCGGGTTTACGCTGCGCTGCGCCCGAGAATCACGTGTGTTACCATGCTCGGTGAGGCCGCCCGTGCCGCCGGCTACCGGCTGATCGTCCGCGACGAGGTCGGCTCGACCATGGAGGAGGCGCGTCGCGCGCTCCACCAGGGTGATCCCGGCCTTCTCTGGGTCGTCGCGCGCAGCCAGAATGCCGGGCGCGGGCGCCATGGCCGGCAATGGACCTCGCCGCCGGGCAATCTCTACGCGAGTCTTCTCCTGGTGAACCCCTGCGAACCGGCGCTCGCGCCACAGCTCGGCTTCGTCGCGGGGCTCGCCCTGCATGATGCCGCCGCGCGCGTGACAGGGCTCACGGCCCCGCGGCTGGCGCTGAAATGGCCGAACGACCTGCTCGTCGACGGGGCCAAATGCTCCGGCCTGCTGCTCGAGGGCGAGAGCGGGGCAGGGCGCTTCGCCGTCATCGCCGGCCTCGGCGTCAACATCGCCTCCTGCGCGGAAGGCACGCCCTATCCGGCGAGCTTCCTGCGCGCCCATGCGCCCGAGGTCACGATCGAGGCGACGCTGGCGGCGCTGGCCGAGGCCTTCGCACAGCGCTTCGCCATCTGGCGCCAGGCCGGTGGCTTCGGCCCCACCCGCCAGGCCTGGCTGGAGCGGGCGGCCTTCCTCGGCGAGACGATCACCATCCGCCCGCCTTCGGGCGCCGTCACCGGCGTCTTCGTAGGCCTCGACCCCGGCGGCCGGCTGCTGATGGAGACGGCGGGCGGGCCGCGGGCCTTCGATGCGGGTGATCTGTTCTTCGGCGCCGCCATCCCCGGGGATGCGCCACGCTGATGGCGGCGTCCGCTCCGGCGGACGGTGAAGCCGCGCCGCTATGGAGCCCTGCGGCGCCGCGTGTTAGGGCTCCCGCACCATCCCGGCGCCGCCGGCGTTCGATCAGTCAGGATTCTTCGTGACCCGTTCCAAAGACCAGCTCGTTTTCGTTCCTCTCGGTGGCCTCGGCGAGATCGGCATGAACGCCGCCCTCTACGGCTATGGGCCGGAGGGCAGGCGGAAATGGATCCTCGTCGATTGCGGTCTGTCCTTCGCAGGCCCGGAGGTCCCGGGCGTCGACATCATGCTGCCGGACCTCCGCTACATCATCGAGGAACGGGCGAACCTGCTGGGCATCGTCATCACCCACGCCCATGAGGACCATATCGGCGCTCTCGCCGCGCTCTGGCCCTCCCTGCGCGCCCCGGTCTACTGCACGAAGTTTGCCGCCGGCCTGTTGGCGACCCGTCGCCTGTCGGAGCCGGGCGCGCCCAAAGTGCCGATGCACACCGTCGCCCAGGGCGGCCGCATCACGCTCGGCCCCTTCGACATCGAATTCGTGCCCGTCGCGCATTCGATCCCCGAATCGAACGCGCTGGCGATCCGTACGCCCGTCGGCCTCGTCGTCCATACCGGCGACTGGAAGATCGACGTGACGCCGCAGGTCGGCCTGCCGACCGACGAGAAGCGCCTGCGCGAGCTCGGCGAAGAGGGCGTGCTGGCGCTGGTCTGCGACTCGACCAATGTGATGCGCGACGGCACCTCGCCGAGCGAGGCCGATGTCGCCGCCAAGATCAAGGAACTGGTGCACTCGGCTCCCGGTCGCGTCGCGGTCACCACCTTCGCCTCGAACGTCGCCCGGCTGCGCGCGGTGGCGGAAGCGGCGATGGCCGATCAGCGCGAGGTCGTCGTCGTCGGCCGCGCCATGGACCGCGTCATCGATGTCGCCCGCGAATGCGGCTATCTCGACGGCATCCCGGCCTTCCGCTCGGCCGATAACTACGGCTACCTGCCGCGCGACAAGGTCGTGGCGCTCTTGACCGGCAGCCAGGGCGAGCCGCGCGCCGCGCTCTCCCGCATCGCCTCCGACGACCACCCCGAGATCGCGCTGTCGCCCGGCGACCGGGTGATCTTCTCTTCGCGCACCATTCCCGGCAACGAAAAGGCGGTCGGCGCCATCCAGAACGCGCTCGCCCGCGACAACATCGAGATCATCACCGACCGGACCCATCTGGTCCATGTCTCCGGCCATCCGCGCCGCGAAGAAATGGCCAGGCTCTATGGCTGGCTGAAGCCGAAGATCGTGATCCCCGCCCATGGCGAGGACCTCCATCTCTCGGAGCACGCGACCTTCGCACGCGGGCTCGGCGTCAAGATCGTGGTGCGCGCCGGCAATGGCGACGTCGTCGCGATCACGCCCGAGGGCGCCAGCAAGATCGACGAGGTCACTCATGGCCGGCTCTACCAGGACGGCAACCTCCTCGTGAACGCCCTCGAGAAGACCATTCCCGAGCGCCGGCGCCTGTCCTTCGTCGGCATGATCTCGGTCGCGGTCGCCATCGACGAGAAGGGGGGACTCGCCGGCGATCCGGAAATCGCGGTGCTCGGCCTGCCGCCCTATACGCGCGACGGCACCGGCTTCGACGAATATGTCGCCGATGCGGTGTCGGAGCTGATCGACGGCATTCCCAAGGCCCGTCGCCGCGACCCGGAAGCGCTGCGCAATGCGCTGGAGCGCGGCCTGCGCAGCGCGGTCAACGAGGAGTGGGGCAAGAAGCCGCTGGTGCACGCGCTGGTGATCGAGGTTTAAGTAGCGTCGGAAATTCGGGGTCGGCGTCATCCTGGGCGAAGCGCAGCTTCGTCCCGGGATCCATCATAGGGCACAGCGGCGCCCAATGATGGATCCTGGAACTGCGCCGCTTCGCGGCTTGCCCAGGATGACGGGTGTTTCCGAACCGAAGCCTGATCTGCGAGGAGTGGAGCAAGACATCATGATCGGACGCCTCAACCACGTCGCCATCGCCGTGAAGGATCTCGCGGCGGCGACCGCGCTCTATCGCGACACGCTCGGTGCCCGCGTCTCGCAGCCACTGCCGCAGCCGGAGCATGGCGTCACCGTCGTCTTCGTCGAGCTGCCCAACACCAAGGTCGAGCTGCTCGAGCCGCTGGGCGCCGGCTCCCCGATCATGAAGTTCCTCGAGCGCAACGCCGATGGCGGCATCCACCACATCTGCTACGAGGTCGACGACATCCTCGCCGCGCGAGACCGGCTGAAGGCGGCGGGCGCGCGGGTGCTGGGCACGGGCGAGCCGCGCATCGGCGCGCATGGCAAGCCGGTGCTCTTCCTGCATCCGAAGGACTTCACCGGCACGCTCGTCGAGCTCGAGCAGGCCTGAGGCGATGGACGCATCCGCGATCAGCTTCTTCGGCCAGCCGGAGCCGGGCTCAGCCCGCCCCTTCAGTGCGGCGACGCGCGCCGGCGGCCTCGTCTTCGTTTCCGGCCATTCGGCGCCCCATGATCCCGCCCGCGGCATCCATCGCGGCGAGACACCAGCCGATGAGGTGCGCAATGCGCTCGCCCATATCGCCGGCATCCTGACCGAGGCCGGCAGTTCGCTCGGGCGCGTCGTGCAGATGACCATGCTGATCACCGATCCGGCCGACTATGCCGCCTGCAACGCCGAATATGTGAAGCATTTCCCGGGCGGGCTGCCGGCGCGCCACACCGCCCGCTTCGGCGTGCCGACGCAGGCGCGTGTCGCCTTCTCCTGCATCGCGCTGGCCGACATCGCCGAAAAGGACCTGCAGCCATGACGATCGCGAGTGCGCTCGCCGTCTACTTCGTGATCTGGTGGACGGTGCTCTTCGCCGTTCTGCCCTTCGGCGTGCGCAGCCAGGTTGAGAGCGGGGAGGTCGTCGAGGGCACCGAGCCCGGCGCTCCGGCCCTTCCGGGTCTTCGCCGCAAGGTGGTGATCACCTCGCTGATCGCGGCGGTGGTCTTCGTCTTCGTCTGGTATGGCTGGGCGGCGCTCGACATCTGAGCCGCAGGAAGTTGCGACAGGCTCGTTGCGGCGGGCCCTTGGGCAACCGGACACTGGCGCGGCCATCGGCGCGCCGGACACCAGACAAAGAAAAAGGCAAGGCCGGTGCCTTGCCTTCTTAGTCTGTTTTTACCGCAGTAACGGCACACATCTGTTTGCGTGCGACTCGTATACTGAACGGGCGTTTGTCCTCCCGAGACCTGGTCCGCGGCGCTTCGTTCAACAAAGCGTGTCCAGCAAGGGTTTGATAACCGATCGCCACACGTCTGTCATCACTTTGAGCAGGTCGAGCCTCAACTTTTTGCAAATTTATTCTCCGCTGCACTTGTGCGGTGCAACATCGTGCGATTCGGCGTCCTGCGGCGCCTTGTTCCGGCCAAAGGATGCCGCTACGACGCCCGCGACGACATGCACGCCGACATCTCGGCGGCCAAGGAGACGATCATGCTGCGCCACTCGCTCGCCACCCTCGCTCTTTTCGCCTCCCTCGGCCTTGCGACTGCGCCGGTTCGGGCCCAGGCCACGGATCCCGCCAACACGCTGATCCTCGAGACCAAGGACGGGCCGGTGACGATCCGCCTGCGGCCGGACCTCGCGCCCAAGCATGTCGAGCAGATCAAGACGCTGACCAAGCGCGGCTTCTATGACGGCATCGTCTTCCACCGCGTCATCGACGGATTCATGGCGCAGACCGGCGACCCGACGGGCACCGGCACGGGCAGCTCCGACCTGCCCAACATCAAGGCCGAGTTCACCCCGACCCCCTACAAGGTCGGCTCGGTCGGCATGGCGCGCTCGCAGTCGCCCGATTCGGCCAATTCGCAGTTCTTCATCTGCTATGAGGGCTGCGGCTCGCTGACCGGTCAGTACACGCTCTTCGGCGAGGTCGTCTCGGGCATGGAGGCCGTCCGCAAGATCAAGAAGGGCGCCGCCGGCAGCGGCATGGTCACCGGCCCCGACAAGATCGTCCGCATGCGGCTCCAGTCCGATGTAAAGTAAGCCGATGGCGGGCAGGGCGCCGCGCGCCCTGAACGGCCTGTTCCTCTGCGCGCTGTCGGCTGTCACGGCGGGCGCGGCTGCGGCGCAGGGGACGACCGAACTCGGCCTGCCACCGGCGTCCGGTTCGCAAAATCCGGTCCTGCCGCCGCCCTCTGGCTCCCAGAACCCCGTGCTGCCGCCGCCGTCGGGCCAGCGCTATGTGCCCGGCACCGGCGGCCGCTTCGGTGGCGAGCCCGATCTCCCGGGCGCTGCGACGCGGCCGATCCCGCCGGCGCCTCGCGCCGGCAGCGGCGAGATCGGCGTGGTCGGCACGGTCGAGCCGGCGATGAAGACGCCCGACGTCGGCGCGCTCGACCGCCTCGTCGACATCGCCCCGGCGCTGCGCCGCTGCTGGGCGCCACCGGCGATGGACGGTCGGTCGAGCGGCGCGATGGCGACCGTGCGCTTCAGCCTGCGTCGCGACGGCTCGCTCTTCGGCGAGCCGCGCGTGACCTGGCAGACGCAGCAGACAGAGGCCGATCTGCGCCGCCGCTTCACCGACTCCGTCGTCGCAGCCGTTCGCAGCTGCACACCTATGAGGTTGTCGCCGCAGCTCGGAGCCGCTATCGCGGGGCGACCCTTGTCCATCCGCTTCCACGGCCGCGCGCCGTCCAACGAAAGGCCGATCTGATGTCGCTCGATCCCGAGAACACCCTCGTCATGGAAACCACCAAGGGCAAGGTGGTGATCAAGCTGCGCCCCGACCTCGCGCCCAAGCATGTCGAGCGGCTGAAACTGCTCGCGCGCGAGGGCTTCTATGACGGCATCGTCTTCCACCGCGTCATCGACGGCTTCATGGCCCAGGTCGGCTGCCCGCACGGCACCGGCACCGGCGGCTCGAAGCATCCCGACCTCGCGCAGGAATTCAACGCCGAGCCGCATGTCCGCGGCGTTTGCTCGATGGCCCGCTCGCAGAACCCGAACTCGGCCAACAGCCAGTTCTTCATCGTCTTCGAGGACGCCCGCTTCCTCGACAAGCAGTACACCGCCTGGGGCCAGGTCGTTGAAGGCATGGAGAATGTCGACAACATCAAGCGCGGCGAGCCCGTGCGCGATCCCGACTCCATCGTCTCGATGAAGGTGATGGCCGACATCGCCTGAGCCCGATCGTGGATGTCGGTCTCTTTGATTTTGACCTCCCCGAAGACCGCATCGCGCTGAGGCCCGTCAGCCCGCGCGATGCGGCGCGTCTGCTCGTCGTCAGGCCCGATGCCGCACAGCCCTTCGAGGATCGCGGCATCCGCGATCTCGTCGGGCTGCTCCAGCCGGGTGACGCGCTCGTCCTCAACGACACGCGCGTCATTCCGTCCCGGCTCTATGGCCGGCGCCGGCGGGGCGAAGCCTCCGCCCGCATCGAGATCATGCTGCACAAGCGCGAGGCGGCCGACCGCTGGCTGGCCTTCGCGCGGCCGGCCAAGAAGCTGGCACTCGGCGAAACCGTCACCTTCGGCGACGAGGCCGAGAGCGGCGCCTGCGAGCTCGGCCGCCTCCAGGCCGAGATCGTCGCCAAGGCCGACGGCGGCGAGGTCGCGCTGCGCTTCGCACTCGCCGGGCCGCATCTCGACGAAGCCATCGCCCGCCTCGGCGAACTGCCGCTGCCGCCCTACATCGCCGGAAAGCGCGCGACCGACGCCGCCGATGCCCGCGACTACCAGACCATGCACGCGCGCAACGACGGTGCCGTGGCGGCGCCGACGGCCGGGCTGCACTTCACGCCCGACCTCGTCGCGGCGCTGGAGGCGAGGGGCGTTTCCCGCCACCTCGTCACCCTTCATGTCGGGGCCGGGACCTTCCTGCCGGTGAAGGCCGAGGATACGGAAGGTCATCGCATGCACGCCGAATGGGGGACGATCGCGCCGGAGACGGCCGCCGCCCTCAACACTGTGCGGGCGAAAGGCGGGCGCATCGTCGCGGTCGGCACCACCTCGCTGCGCTTGCTCGAAAGCGCCACGGGCGAGGATGGCGTCATCCAGCCATTTTCAGGCGATACCGCGATCTTCATCACGCCGGGCTATCGTTTCCGCGCTGTCGATCTGCTGCTGACCAATTTCCACCTGCCGCGCTCGACACTGTTCATGCTCGTCTCGGCCTTCTGCGGCCTGAACGTGATGAAGCGGGCCTATGCCCATGCGATCGCCGAGAACTACCGCTTCTACTCCTATGGCGACGGCAGCCTGCTGCACCGGGCGGCGATGACGGAGCGGCCCGGCCCCTGACGGGCGCGGCGGCGTCGTGGCACTCGTCATGACGATTGCGCGGGATCGTCGAGGAAAATCCTGTTCCGGCTCGCCATTGCCGGTCGAAAATGCTACCGGGCACGACCACACAGGATGTCTGACGGACCATGGCCGATATTTTCCGCGAGATCGACGAGGAAGTACGCCGCGACAAGGCGGCGGAGCTCTGGAAGAAGTATGGCTGGCTGGTCACGGGCCTGGCCGTGCTGGCGGTCGCGGCCGTGGCCGGCTGGCAGTTCTGGCTCTACCGGGAGCAGCAGGCCTCGCAGGTCGTCGGCGCCCGGCTCGAGGCAGCCCTGAAGGCCTCTCGCGACGGCAACGGGTCCGAGGCCGAGACGATCCTCGGCGAACTCGCGGCGAGTGCGCCGGCGGGCTACCGCCAGATCGCCCGCTTCCGCCTCGCGGCCGAGACCGCCAAGCGGGATGCCGCTGCCGGCGCGACCGCCTTCGACCAGATCGCGGCCGATGCCTCGCTGGGCCAGCTCTATCGCGATCTCGCCCGGCTGCGGGCAGGCATGCTGCGCGTCGACCTCGTGCCCTATCCGGAGCTTCGGACGGCGCTGGAGCCGCTGGCGACCGCGCAGGGCGCCTGGCGCCATTCGGCCCGCGAGTTCCTCGGCATCGCCGCGCTCAAGGCCAATCTCTTCGAGGATGCCGGCCGCTGGTTCGATGCCATCGTCACCGACCCGCAGTCGCCCGCCGTCCTGCGCCAGCGCACGGAGCTCTATCTCGCTCTGGTGCGCGGTGGGCCGGTCGAGACGAAGAACTGAAATTTCTCATTCCGGGACATCGCGGAGCGATGGACCCGGAAACCACGACGAGCTGCTGTCGTCCGACACCGCCGGTCACCCGGTCGTGGGTTCCGGGTTCGGCCTGTCGGCTGCCCCGGAATGACGAAGTGGCGCTGCTGCTGTAATGGAACTGCAATGACCACCGTCGCCATCATCGGCCGTCCCAATGTCGGCAAGTCGACGCTGTTCAACCGGCTCGTCGGCAAGAAACTCGCCTTGGTCGACGACCGGCCCGGCGTGACGCGCGACCGGCGCGAGGGCGAGGCTGCGCTCGGCCATCTGCGCTTCAACATCGTCGATACGGCGGGGCTGGAGGAAGCCGATCCCGGCTCGCTCGCCGGGCGCATGCGTGCGCAGACCGAGGTCGCGATCGCTCAGGCGGACGTCATCCTGTTCATGATCGACGCCAGGCTCGGCCTGACGCCGATGGACCAGCCCTTTGCCGATCTCGTCCGGAAATCGGGCAAGCCCGTCATCCTGCTGGCCAACAAGGCCGAGGGGAGGAAGGGGCTCGACGGCATCTTCGAATCCTACGCTCTGGGCCTCGGAGATCCCGTGCCCTTCTCGGCCGAACATGGCGAGGGTACGTCCGACCTGCTGGAGGCGCTCGCGCCTTACGTCGATGTCGAGCCGGAGGAAGAAGAGTCCTTCGACGAAAGCTATGGCGACAAGAAATGGGTCGAGGCACCGGCCGCCTTCGTTGACGAGGAGGCGGAATACAACGACCCCAACAAGCCGCTGCGCGTGACCATCATCGGCCGCCCGAATGCCGGCAAGTCGACGCTGGTCAACCGGATGATCGGCGAGGAGCGCCTGCTCGTCGGTCCCGAGGCCGGCATCACCCGCGACACCATCTCGGTCGACTATGAATGGCGCGGCCGGCCGGTAAAGCTGTTCGACACGGCCGGCATGCGCAAACGCGCCCGCATCGAGGAAAAGCTCGAGAAGATGTCGGTGCAGGATTCGCTGCGCGCGATCCGCTTCGCCGAGGTCGTCGTCGTGCTGCTCGACGCCACCATCCCCTTCGAGAAGCAGGACCTGACGCTCGTCGACTTCACCGAGCGCGAGGGCCGCACCGTCGTCATCGGCCTGAACAAATGGGATCTCGTCGCCGACAAGAACGGCCTCCTCGCCGAGCTCAAGGAGAAGGCCACCCATCTGCTGGCGCAGGTACGCGGCGTGCCGATCATCCCGCTCTCTGGTCTCGCCGGCGAGGGGATCGACCGGCTGATGCAGGCCGTGTTCCAGGCCTATGACGTCTGGAACCGCCGCGTCTCGACGGCGAAGATCAACCGCTGGCTCGAAGGCGTGCTCTCGGCCCATCCGCCGCCAGCCGTGGCCGGCCGGCGAATCAAGATCCGCTACATGACCCAGGCCAAGGCGCGCCCGCCGACCTTCGCGCTGTTCGGCAACCAGCTCGACCATCTGCCGGTGTCCTACACCCGCTATCTGGTCAACAACCTGCGCGAGGCCTTCGATCTGCCGGGAACGCCGATCCGTCTGCACACCCGCGGCGGCGAGAACCCCTACGACAAGAACAAGCGCGCGGGGTGACAACCCGGCGCGTCATTCTCGGGCGGAGCGCAGCGGAGACCCGAGAATCTTCGGCAAGAGATGCTCGGGTCGAGCCCGAGCATGACGCCTGAGCCTAACCCGGCATCTGCGGGCTGAGCACCTTGCCCTGCGGGAAGTCGAAGATCTTGCCGCTCTCGGCCCAGTCCGGCGAGGCGATGGCGACCAGATGCGGCGCCAGTTCCTCCGGCGTCTTCAGCGTCAGCGGGTCCTCGCCCGGCATGGCTTCCGCCCGCATCCGCGTCCGCAGCGGCCCTGGATTGACCATCATGACCTTGAGCGGCGTCGTCGCCGTTTCGGCCGCATAGGTGCGCCCCATCGCCTCGACGGCGGCCTTGGAGATCGAATAGGGGCCCCAATAGGCCAGGCATTTATGCGCCGCGCCCGAGGACATCAGGATGACGCGCCCGGCATCGGAGGCCTGGAGTGCCGGCTCAACCGATTTCAGCAGCCGCCAATTGGCCGTGACGTTGGTGTCGAACACCCTGGCCCACTCCTTGGGCGAGGCATGCGTCAGCGGCGAGAGCGGGCCGAGGATGCCTGCATTGGCCAAGAGGATATCGAGCTTGCCCCAGCGCTGCAGCAGGGCCGGGCCGAGCTTTTCGACCGCCGGGGCGTCGCCGAGATCGAGCGGGACCAGCGTGGCGCTGCCGCCCTCGGCCCGGATCTCGTCGTCGAGTTCCTCCAGCGCGCCGCTGGTGCGGGCCAGCGCGACGACATGGGCGCCAGCCCTGGCGAAGGCGAGCGCAGCCGCCCGCCCGATCCCGCGTGAGGCGCCGGTGACGAGCGCGACGCGCCCGGAGAGAGGTTGGGTCATCGACTGAATTCTCACTTCGTAACCGTGGGTCATCCCGGACCAGCCGCGAAGCGGCGCCGATCCGGGATCCATGCCTGAACCGTTCCGGAATGGACCCCGGGTCTACGCTGCGCTTCGCCCGGGATGACGTGTTCTGGTGATGCGTGGACAGACGCGATCAGCCCGCCTCGGCCAGCAGCGAGATCTGCTGCTTGGCGCTCTCGCCGATCACGTCGGTCAGCGAGGTCGGATAATCGCCAGTGAAGCAGTGATCGGTGAATTGCGGGCGGACCGGATCGCGCCGCTCGTGCCCCATGGCGCGGTAGAGTCCGTCGACCGAGATGAAGGCCAGCGAATCGGCGCCGACGAATTCCCGCATCTGCTCGAGCGAATGCGTCGCCGCCAGCAGCTTCTCGCGGTCTGGTGTGTCGATGCCGTAGTAGTCGGGATGGGTGATCGGTGGCGAGGAGATGCGGAAATGCACCTCGCGTGCCCCGGCCTCGCGCATCATCTTCACGATCTTGAACGAGGTCGTCCCGCGCACGATCGAATCGTCGACGAGCACGATGCTCTTTCCCTCGACGACCGAGCGGTTCGCCGAATGCTTCAGCTTGACGCCGAGCTCGCGCACCTTCTGCGTCGGCTCGATGAAAGTCCGGCCGACATAGTGGTTGCGGATGATGCCGAGCTCGAAGGGGATACCGCTCGCCTGCGCGTAGCCCAGCGCCGCCGGCACGCCGGAATCCGGCACCGGCACGATCACGTCGGCATGGGCCGGCGATTCGAGGGCGAGCTGCGCGCCCATCGCCTTGCGGTGCTCATAGATGCTGCGGCCCTTCACGATCGAATCGGGGCGGGCGAAATAGATGTATTCGAAGATGCAGGGGCGCTCCTGCACGGCCGGGAACGGCTTGTGGCTCTCGATCCCGCTCTCGGAGATGACGACGACCTCGCCATTCTCGATCTCGCGGATGAAGCGCGCGCCGATGATGTCGAGCGCGCAGGTCTCGGACGTCAGGATCGGAGCGCCATCGAGCTCGCCCAGCACGAGCGGGCGGATGCCGAGCGGGTCGCGCGCGCCGATCAGCTTCTTGTTGGTGATGCCGACGAAGGCATAGGCGCCCTCGATCTGGCGGATCGCCTCGACGAAGCGCTCGATGAAGCGCGGCTTGCGGCTGCGCGCCACGAGATGCAGCAGCACCTCGGTGTCGGAGGTCGACTGGTAGATCGCCCCGTCCCGGACGAGATTGCGCCGCAGCGTCAGGCCGTTGGTCAGGTTGCCGTTATGGGCGACCGCGAAGCCGCCGCCATGAAGCTCCGCAAACAGCGGCTGGACGTTACGCAGGATCGTCTCGCCGGTGGTCGAATAGCGGACATGCCCGACCGCCTGCGAGCCCTTCAGCTTGTCGATCACCGAGGCTTCGGAGAAGGCGTCGCCGACGAGGCCGAGGCGGCGCTCGGAGTGGAAGCGACCGCCGTCGAAGGTGACGATGCCCGCCGCCTCCTGGCCGCGATGCTGGAGCGCATGCAGGCCGAGCGCCGTCAGCGCCGCCGCATCGGCATGACCGAAGATGCCGAAAACGCCGCATTCCTCGCGCAGCCGGTCGGCATAGGGATCGAAGGGGGCGTCGCTGGCGCTGGCCTTCGTCGAGGATTCTGCGACCATCACGGGGCTCCTGGAAGCGGGACGACAGGCTTTTACGAGCGAATTACGGGCGAGTTGGGGCAGGTGTCGTCGGGCGCGTGCCGTCGATGGCACGCTGCAGCGCCTGCCGGTCCGTCGCGTTCGGCACCTCGGTGCGGCGCTGTGGGTCGCTCCCCGGGGCGGTGGGCGTGCGCGGCTCCTCCGCAGGGGCTTCCGTCGGTTCGCCTTCGCCCTTGGGCTTCAGCAGGTTCTTGATGAAGTCGGCGTTCACGTCCTGCGGCAGCATCGTCAGCAGCGAGCGACCGGTTTCCTCGAGCATCGGCTTCGCCTTGGCGTCGCGGGCCCAGGGCGGCATGTTCTTGTCGCCCATCAGCGCAGCGAAGAAGAGGTAGCCGATTACCGCCAGAAGCAGCCCGCGCCCGGCGCCGAAGACGAAGCCCAGCGTCCGGTCGAGCGCGCCGATGCGGGAATCGAGCACGAAGTCCGAGATCCGCGCCGTCACCAGCGAAACCACGATCAGCGTCACCAGGAACAGCGAGGCGATCGAGGCGATCAGCGCGATCATGTCGTTGGGGATGTACTGCTTCAGGATCGGCAGCAATTGCGGGTGGAACACCCAGGCGACGGCTGCTGCGGTTGCCCAGGAGGCGATCGCGAGCACCTCGCGCGTGAGCCCCCGCACTGCCGCCAGCAAAGCCGAGATCAGAATCACGCCGATGACGACGAGATCGAGAATGGTCACAGGCATGGATGAGCCGCTTCGTTATGGTCTCGGAATGGCCTGCAACAGATGGGCTGGCCGCATCGGGTTTGCTATACGCGTTCGCGCCCGTTGCGTCACTATTGCGACAGGGTCATTTCGCATTGCGGCGGGGGGCTCGCGCGGCGATATCGGCAACGAGTTCCGTGACATGGCCGAAGCGCCGCAGCGACAGGCCGCCGCCGTCGCCCGCATCGGCGCCACCAGCCGGCATCAGAGCCGCTTCGAAGCCGAGCTTGGAGGCCTCGCGCAGCCGCGCCGCCGCGACCGAAACCGGCCGGATCGCGCCTGATAGCGCGATTTCGCCGAAATAGACCGATTCGGGCGGCAGGATCGCACCTGTCAGCGACGAGACCAGCGCGGCCGCCACGGCGAGATCGGCGGCCGGCTCGTTGACCCTCAATCCTCCGGCGACGTTGAGATAGACGTCGTGCTGCCCCAGCCGCAGCCCGCCATGCGTCTCGAGCACGGCCAGCACCATCGACAGGCGGCTGTTCTCCCAGCCTACGACCGCGCGTCGCGGCGTGCCGAGCGAGGTCGGCGCGACCAGCGCCTGGATCTCGACCAGCACCGGGCGCGTGCCCTCGATGCCGGCGAAGACGGCAGCCCCCGGCGCGGCCTGGTCGCGCCCGGCCAGGAACAGGGCCGACGGGTTGGAGACCTCCGAGAGCCCCTTGCCGGTCATCTCGAAGACGCCGATCTCGTCGGTGGCGCCGAAGCGGTTCTTCTGGCCGCGCAGGATCCGGAAGGCATGCGCGCCTTCGCCCTCGAAGGAGAGGACCGCGTCGACCATGTGCTCGACCACGCGCGGGCCCGCGATCTGCCCGTCCTTGGTGACGTGGCCGACCAGGATCATGCAGGCGCCGCTGGTCTTGGCGTAGCGGATCAGCGCCTGCGCCGAGCCGCGCACCTGCGTCACCGTTCCCGGCGCGCTCTCGACCTCGCCGGACCACATCGTCTGGATCGAATCGATCACCACCAGCGCCGGCCGCGATCCCTGGCCCAGCGTCGCCACGATATCCTCGACATTGGTCTCGGCGGCGAGTTCGACGGGGGCTTCAGACAACCCCATCCGCTCGGCGCGCAGCCGGACCTGTCCGGTCGATTCCTCGCCCGAGACATAGACGACGCGGCGTCCCGACAGGGCGAGCGCGGCACAGGCCTGCATCAGCAGCGTCGATTTGCCGATGCCGGGGTCGCCGCCGATCAGGAGCACCGAGCCCGGCACGAAGCCCCCGCCCGTGACGCGATCGAGTTCCCCGATGCCCGAGACGATGCGCGGCGCATCCTGGGTCTCGCCCTTCAGCCCTTCCAGCGCGAAGACGCGCCCGCGCGCCCGGCCGGACGAGGCCCCGCGCGCGCCGGGAACAGGCGCAGCCTGCGCCTCCTCCGTCAGCGACGACCAGGTGCCACAGGCGTCGCACTTGCCCTGCCAGCGGTGGTAGACCGCCCCGCAGGCCTGGCAGGTATAGGTGGGGCCGCGCTTGGCCATCAGCCTTCTCCGCCTGTCATTCCGGGGCCCGGCGAAGCCGGGAACCCGGAACCCACGACGGGGCGCGATGCCCGTGAGTTCACGTCTGTCGTGTGCGCCCGGTCGTGGGTTCCGGGTTCTTCGCTGCCGCGAAGCCCCGGAATGACAAGGGTCGCCGTCATGACCGGCTAAACCCCGACATAGCGCCGCGCATGGCGCCGGCCGAGGCTGGTCAGGATCTCGTAGCCGATGGTCTTCGCGCCGGCGCCGACCATATCCAGATCGAGCGGGCCGCCGATCAGCGTGACCGGATCGCCCCGCTTCACCGATGTCGCGGGCAGATCCGTCACGTCGATGATGACCAGATCCATCGAAACCGTGCCGACGAAGGGACAGACCACGCCATCGACGATCGCGCTGCCGCCCGGGCTGGTATCGGTCCCGCTCGCATTGCGCGGATATCCGTCGGCATAGCCCAGGCAGATCGTGGCGAGCCGGCTGTCGCGCTGGGCCGTCCAGCGCCCGTTATAGCCGACCTGCGTGCCGGCCCGGACGTCGCGCAATTGCAGGATGCGCGAGGTCAGCCCGACCACGGCTCGCATCGGATTGGGCCGGCCCGGCGTCGGATTGCCGCCATAGAGCGCATAGCCGGGACGCGTCAGCTGATAGGAGGGGCAGTCCTTCAGGAAATGCCCCGAGGAGTTCTTCAGCGAGGCCGGGATGCCGGGGAGGGCGGCGGTGATGGCGGCAAAGGCCGCCATCTGGCGCGCATTGGCCGGGTCCGTCTCGTCTTCGGAGGAGGCGAAATGGCTCATCACCAGCCCGATTCCCGCCGCGTCGATCTCATTCTTGAGGGCTAAGACCGCATTCGGGCCATCGCCCGCGGGTAGGCCGAGCCGGTTCATCCCCGTGTCGAGATGCAGGGCCGCAGGCCTGCCCCGCGCGCCGCCGGCGCGGAAGGACGCCCATTCCCGCAGTTCATCGGGCGAGCCGAGAACGGGCGACAGATCATGCTCGACATAGCGGCCGCAGCTGCCGGGCAGCAATCCGTTGAGGATGTAGACCGTGGCGTCCGGTGCCACCGCGCGGGCCCTTACGCCCTCGGAGAGATGGGCGACGAAGAAGCTCTTGCAGCCGGCGGCGGCGAGCGCGGTCACGGCCGGCTCGATGCCGAGTCCATAGGCGTTCGCCTTGACGACGGCGGCCGCCTGCGTCCCGGCCCGGTCCTGGAGCGCGCGCCAGTTGGCGACGAGCGCCCCGAGGTCAATCGTCAGGATGGTGCCGCAGGTGTCGGCGTCGGGCGTGTCGAAGCGGCTCATTCGCGGTCCGGGAGGCGCATTTCGTCGGCGCGGTCGGAGAAGCGCGTCACCTCGGCGTCGAACTGCAGCGCGATCGCGCCGGTCGGGCCATGGCGCTGCTTGCCGATGATCAGCTCGGCGACGCCATGGGCGGCCTCCATCTCGATCTGCCATTTGTTGTGTTCTTCGGTGCCGGGGCGCGGCTCCTTGCCCTTGAGGTAGTACTCGTCGCGATAGACGAACATCACCACGTCGGCGTCCTGCTCGATCGAGCCGGACTCGCGGAGGTCGGAGAGCTGCGGGCGCTTGTCGTCGCGGCTTTCCACCTGGCGCGAGAGCTGCGAGAGCGCCACGATCGGCACCGCCAGCTCCTTGGCGAGCGCCTTCAGGCTGGTGGTGATCTCGGTCAGCTCCTGCACGCGGTTCTGGCCGTTCTTGGCCGAGCCGGAGAGAAGCTGCAGGTAGTCGATGAACAGGACGTCGAGCCCCTTCTGCCGCTTGAGACGGCGTGCCCGGGCGACGAGCTGGGCGATCGATATGCCGCCGGTCTGGTCGATATAGAGCGGCAGCTTCTCGATCTGGGCGGCCACGTCGGTCAGCCGCGCGAACTCGGCCTCGGTGATGCGGCCCTGCCGGATCTTGTAGGAGGAGATGCCCGACTGCTCGGCGACGATACGCGTCGCGAGCTGGTCGGCCGACATTTCCAGCGAGAAGAAGGCGACGATGCCGCCATCGACCGTCTTGATCGTGCCGTCGGTCTGGCGTTCGCCGCGCCAGGCCTTTGCGATGTTGAAGGCGATGTTGGTCGCGAGCGAGGTCTTGCCCATGGCCGGGCGGCCGGCGAGCACGATCAGGTCGGAGGGCTGCAGGCCGCCCATGCGCTGGTCGAGGTCGCGCAGGCCAGACGAGATGCCAGACAGCCCGCCCGCCCGCTGATAGGCATTCGCCGCCATGTCGATGGCGGTGTAGAGGGCGGTGTCGAACTTCTGGAAGCCGCCTTCGTAGCGGCCCTTTTCCGCCAGCTCGTAGAGCTTGCGCTCGGCCTCCTCGATCTGTTCGCGCGGCGGCATGTCGACCGGCGCGTCATAGGCGACGTTGACCAATTCCTCGCCGACGCCGATCAGCTGCCGGCGGATCGCCAGTTCGTAGATCGTGCGGCCGTAGTCGCCCGCATTGATCACGGTCGTCGCCTCGGCGGCGAGCCTTGCGAGATATTGTGACGCGGTCAACCCGCCGAGGTCGATCTCGCCGACGAAGGTCTTGAGCGTGATCGGCGTCGCGATCTTGCCGGCCCGGACGAGGCTGGCCGTCAGCTCGAAGACGCGCTGGTGAATCGGCTCGAAGAAATGGTCCGGCAGCAGGAAATCGGAGACGCGGTAGAACGCGTCGTTGTTGACCAGGATCGCCCCCAGCAGCGCCTGCTCCGCCTCGATGTTGTGAGGCTGGACACGATATTCGGCCTCGCGGGTTTCGAGGCGGGTGACGAGGGCGGTTGCTGTGACCATGGCCTTCGATAGGTCAGAATCGACCCGCGGCGGAACGGGAACAAATAAGGAACGCAAGAATTAGGCGGAACTCTGCCCGCTGTCCACAGCTTCGGCCCCCGATCGCCGATCGAGGGCCAGTTCCTTGCTTCGGCCGGCCGCTCCTGGACGCCGGTTTCAGTGAGGCGGCTGGACCAGAATCTTGATGTGCGCCTTGTCGTGGACGAGCGCTTCGAAGCCCTCCGAGACGATATCGTCGAGCGCGATGCGCTTGGTCACGAGTGACTCGGCCTGGAAGAAGCCCTTGGTCATCAGCATCATCACGGCCGGGAAGATATCGCGATAGGCGATGATGCCCCGGACCACCCGCTCCTTGAGCACCACGGTGTTGGGCTGGAAGGCGGCCTCCTTCTCCCAGATCGAGACGATCACGGTTTCGCCTTCGTAATGCGTCGCATCGATGCATTGCTGCAGCACTTTGGGCACGCCGGTGACTTCGAAGGCGACATCGACGCCGCCGGCGGTCAGGTCGCGGAGCCTGGCGACCGGGTCGTCCTTGGAGGGGTCGGTGACGGTCGTCGCCCCGACTTCGAGCGCCTTGGCGCCGCGCTCGGCGGAGAGTTCCACGACATGGATCGCCGACGCGCCGGCGACGCGCAGCGCCTCGACCAGGAGCAGCCCGATCGGCCCCGCCCCGAAGACGGCCGCGGTGCCGCCCGCCTTGAGGCTGCTGAGCCGCACGGCATGCAGCGCGACGGCGGCTGGCTCGACCAGCGCGCCCTGTTCGAAGGACAGGCCCTCCGGCATCACATGCACCATGCGCTCGTCGACGACGGTGTGGCAGGCGAAGCCGCCGCCGCCGCCCGACAGGCCGTGAAATCCGAGCTTGTCGCAGAGATTGTACTTGCCGCGTCGGCAGGCCTCGCAGACGCCGCAAGCCAGGATCGGCTCGACGACGACGCGGTCCCCGAGCCGGATGCGCGTGACCTCGGCGCCGATCTCGACCACCTCGCCGGAAAATTCGTGCCCCATGACGATCGGGGCGCGGTCATGGCTCAGCGGGTGCGGCTGGTCGACGGGAACGAAGATCGGGCCGGCGATGTATTCGTGCAGATCGCTGCCGCAAATGCCCGCCCAGGCGACCTTGATCTTGACCTGCCCGGCCGCCGTTTGCGGTTCGGGCACCTCCTCGACGCGAATGTCGTGGGCTTTGTGCCAGCATGCGGCTTTCATCGGCGTCGGTCCTTTGCGTCATCCCAGCGCGCCTCTCATGCCGCGGGCAGGGGCGCCGCGCCTTGATCTCGCGCATGAGACGAACCCCGATCGACTCCGCCGTTGCGATGACCGCGCCGGGCCCGACCGCGCTCACGAAAAAGGGCGCCGCGAATGCACGCGGCGCCCTCACAGACCAGCCGGAACGGCCCTGCTGATTTCAGCGGTCGTCCTCGCCGGCTTCCGCCAGCGCAGCGCCGACCTCCAGGCCGAGATCGTCGAGGTCGAATTCCTCGCGGGCCGTGACGTTTTCGCCGCGCACCTGGCGCTCGGCTTCCTCGGCGGAGCGGGCGACGTTGACCGTCACCGTCACCGAGACTTCCGGATGCAGCACGACCGGGACCGTGTGCAGGCCGAGCGTCTTGATCGGCGCGTTCAGCGTGATCTGGCTGCGGGCGACGTTGAAGCCCTCTCCGGTCAGCGCATCAGCGATGTCGCGGGTCGAGACCGAACCGTAGAGCACGCCGGACTCGCCCGACTGGCGCAGCATCACGACGCTCAGGCCGTCGAGCGTCTCGGCGACCGCATCGGCCTCCGACTTCAGCTCGAGATTGCGGGTCTCGAGCTCGATCTTCTGGCTCTCGAAGCGCTTGCGGTTCTCCTCGGTGGCGCGCAGCGCCTTGCCGCGGGCGAGCAGGTAGTTGCGGCCGAAGCCGTCGCGGACGCGCACGACGTCGCCCATCTGGCCGAGCTTGGCGACGCGTTCGAGCAGGATCACTTCCATGGTGTTGTCTCCTTTGAGGGTTGATGTCTTCGAAAGCTCTTGGAACCGGGGCGGGCGCCCTCAGCTCCCGGGAGGGGGCGGGGGAGGCATCGCGGCCCGCTTGCGCAGTCCGAGAAGGGAATCGACCATGCCGGCGAGCGCCAGCAGCGGCGTCAGGACGGCCTGCATCACGACGAGCGCGACATAGACGCTGATGAGCATGGGCGTGCGCCAGGCCTGTCCGCGCGAGAGGTCGTGCAGCATGCACAGGCCGGAAAACATGAAGGCGGCGAACAGCGCGCCGATCAGCGCCACTCCGGCCAGCCCGACGAAGCCATCAAGCCCCGCCGTCACCAGCCCGGCCACAAGCAGGACGAGCGCCGAGCGCGGCAGCGTCGTCGAGGGAATGAACGGCCAGGGCCGCGGCAGCCGCCCGGAGAGCTGCACGGTCTTGGCGGCCAGCCAGAGATTGGCGGTGATCGTGGTGACGACGGAGGCACCGATGCCGAGCGGCACGGCGCGCACCAGGAGCGGCGTCACATTGGCGGCCATCTCCGCCTGGGTCACGCCCGCCGGCAGGGTCAGCATCTTGCTGCGCACCATCTCGGCGAGGAGATTCTCGACCATCCGCGCGATCACTGAACGGTAGGTGTCGTAGTCCGTCGTCATCACCAGCGCGCTGGCGACGCTTGCCAGGGTCGCCGTGCCGGAGATCCAGATCATCAGATGCCCGAGCGGGTACCATTCGACCGGGCCGCTCTCGTCCGACCGCGCGAGCAGGGCGAGATAGGCGATCCACCAGGCCGGCAGCGCGATGATCGCGGCGAAGGCCAGTCCGGCCGGCAGGGTCAGTGCGACCGACACCGCGAGCGCGCCGGTGGCGACGGCATAGAGGCCGGCGCGATGATTCCAGCCCAGCGCGGCGATCAGGATCGGGAGGGGGGCGGCCGAATACAACAGCACCGCCAGCGGCGATCCGGTGATCACCACGGAGAAGAGCAGCGCCGCTACGAGGCCTGCGCCGATGCCGACGGCCTGGGTCATTCTTCGTCCTGCTGTCCCGCTGCTTCCGGCCTTGCGAGCCGGGCAGGGTGAGAGGCGTCCCGCCTCAACGAACCCGGTGGAATCTCACCACGGGGCGACTGGTTCAGTGAAGGAAACCCGGCGGCGAGCGATCGCCGCCGGGGCGTTCGGGTCCGCTCAGCGGATGACGTAGGGCAGCAGGCCGAGGAAGCGGGCGCGCTTGATCGCCTGGGCGAGCTCGCGCTGCTTCTTGGCCGAGACGGCCGTGATGCGCGACGGCACGATCTTGCCGCGCTCGGAGATGTAGCGCGAGAGCAGGCGCACATCCTTGTAGTCGATCTTCGGAGCGCCCTCGCCCGAGAAGGGGCAGGACTTGCGGCGGCGGAAGAAGGGGCGGCGGGCGCCGGCAGATGCAGTCGACATGGCTCAGGCCTCCGCGCCGGTCGTTTCGGGAGCAGCTTCGTCGTCGCGACGCGGACGGTCACGACGCGGGCCGCGATCGAAGCGGTCGCCGCCGCCGGGACGGTCGAAGCGATCGCCGCGATCACCGCGGTCGTCGCGGTCGCGCTTCTGAAGCATGGCCGACTGGCCTTCCTCGAGCTCCTCGACGCGGACGGTCAGGAAGCGCAGCACGTCTTCGTTGATGCGCATCTGGCGCTCCATCTCGGCGACCGCCGCGGCGGGAGCGTCGATGTTCAGCAGCGAATAATGCGCCTTGCGGTTCTTCTTGATGCGATAGCCCAAGGACTTCACGCCCCAGTACTCGACCTTGGGGACCGAGCCGCCATTCGCCTCGATGATGCCCTTGAACGTCTCGACAAGGGCCTCGACCTGCTGCGCGCTGACGTCTTGCCGCGCGAGCAGAACATGCTCGTACAATGCCATGATTGGCCTTTCCGTTTCACCCTGTTTCGCCCGGCGCGGAGCCCTTCGAGCCCTGGATCAGGCCCGACAGGATTTCATCGAAGGCGGAGACACGGGATGACGGTTCCCACCGGAACCTGCAGCGCGAGCGCTGCCATCCGTTCAGCCTCCGGCCGAACAAACAGGAGGCGGTCGTTACAGTGTGGCGCCGCGATATGCAACCGAAATCGCGGCATTGGCGCGGTCGGGACGGGCTTCAAAGCCCTTCGGCGCTTGACTTGACGTCCAAGGCAGTGTGACAGCGCCGTGAAATCGCTCAAAACGTTTGAAATCGGGGCCGACCGTCATGACGACCGCGTTCATCTTTCCAGGCCAGGGCTCCCAGGCCGTGGGCATGGGCAAGAGCCTGGCCGATTCCTTCGCCGCCGCGCGTGCGGTCTTCGAGGAGGTCGATGCGGCGCTGTCGCAGAAGCTCTCGACGCTGATGTGGGAAGGGCCGGCCGAGGAACTGACCCTGACCGCCAACGCCCAGCCCGCCTTGATGGCGGTCAGCCTGGCGGTGGTGCGCGTGCTGGAAGCCGAGGCGGGTCTGGATCTGAAGCGGGACGCCGCCTTCGTCGCCGGCCATTCGCTGGGCGAGTACTCGGCGCTGGCGGCTGCCGGCACCTTCAGCATCGCCGATGCCGCGCGCCTGCTGCGCATCCGCGGCGACGCCATGCAGAAGGCGGTGCCGCCGGGGCAGGGCGCCATGGCGGCGCTGCTCGGGGCCGACCTCGATCTCGCCCGCGCGATCGCGGCCGACGCCGCGCAGGGCGATGTCTGCGAGGCGGCCAATGACAATGGCGGCGGGCAGGTCGTGCTGTCGGGCGCGAAGGCTGCGATCGATCGCGCCATCGTCCTTGCCGGCGAGCGCGGCGTTCGTCGCGCCATGCTCCTGCCGGTTTCGGCGCCCTTTCATTGTGCCCTGATGCAGCCGGCGGCCGACGCCATGCGCGCGGCCCTCGCCGATGTGGCCATGCACGCCCCCGCCGTCCCCGTGATGGCGAATGTCGGCGCCGCGCCGCTGAGCGATGTCGAGGCCATTCGTGCCTCGCTCGTGGCACAGGTTACCGGCACGGTGCGCTGGCGCGAATGCGTCGAGGCGATGGCGACCGCGGGTGTCGACCGATTCGTCGAGCTCGGCAGCGGCAAGGTTCTGGCCGGGCTGGTGAAGCGCATCGCGCCCGGCGCCACTCCGCTTTCTGTCGGCACGGCGGACGACGTGTCGGCCTACAAGCCCTGAAAGGGCATGCGAGAACGGCAGAACGCCGAAAGGGAGAGACGATGCTTGATCTGACGGGCAAGAAGGCGCTGGTCACCGGCGCCACCGGGGGGCTGGGTGGCGCCATCGCGCGCAGGCTGCATGCGCAGGGCGCCACCATCGCGCTGTCGGGGACGCGGGCCGAGGCGCTCGAGGCGCTCGCCGCCGAACTCGGCGAGCGCGCCGTCGTCACGCCCTGCAATCTGGCCGACAAGGACTCGGTGGAGGCTCTGGTGCCCGCCGCCGAGGAGAAGCTCGGTGGCCTCGACATCCTCGTGAACAATGCCGGCGTCACCAAGGACAACCTCTTCCTGCGTCTCAAGGACGAGGATTGGGACAGCGTCATCGCCATCAACCTGACGGCGGCCTTCCGCCTCTCGCGCGCGGCCGTGAAGTCGATGATGCGCCGCCGCTATGGCCGCATCATCTCGATCGGCTCGGTCGTCGGCACCACCGGCAATCCGGGGCAGGGCAACTACGCCGCCTCCAAGGCCGGGCTGATCGGCATGTCGAAGGCTCTCGCCGCCGAGGTCGCCAGCCGCAACATCACCGTCAACGTCGTGGCGCCGGGCTTCATCGAGTCACCGATGACGCAGGCGCTCAATGAAAAGCAGCGCGAGGGCATTCTTTCCGACGTGCCGATGGGCCGCCTGGGCTCGGGCGACGACGTGGCGGCGGCCGTGGCGTACCTCGCCAGCAGCGAGGCCGGTTACGTCACCGGGCAGACTCTTCATGTCAATGGCGGAATGACAATGATCTGAAGCGGTTGCGGCGGTTCCTGGACAGTTTCGATAGTCCCGCCGACATACTCGCCAGCCAAGATCGGCTGTGTTAACTAGCGCCGTCGGGCCGCGATGCGGGATCCGGGGGACTTGACGGGAACCCGGTTGTTGCGTTTGTGCAGGCTTCGAGTTCCGGCCCGTCGGCACCGTCTGGGTGCCGCGGGAGCCAGGAGTGACAGCCCCTCTACGCAACGCGTCGGCGCTGCGTGTTTTAAGCTTTAAGGAAAAGACCCATGAGCGATGTCGCCGAGCGCGTGAAGAAGATCGTGGTCGAGCATCTCGGCGTCGAGCCTGAGAAGGTCGTGGACGGCGCCAACTTCATCGAGGACCTGGGTGCGGACAGCCTCGACACCGTCGAGCTCGTGATGGCCTTCGAGGAAGAATTCGGCGTCGAGATTCCCGACGATGCCGCCGAGACGATCGTGACCGTCGGCGACGCCGTCAAGTTCCTGTCGAAGTCCGCCTGATCGGCCAGTCGGTCGATCGTCGCTGAAAGAGCCATGGTTTCACGCAGTCTTCCGATGCGACGCGTTGTCGTGACCGGCCTCGGCATGGTGAGCCCGCTCGCCTGCGGCGTCGAGCCGACGTGGTCTCGTATTCTCGCCGGCGCCAGTGGCGCCGGCCCCATCACCAGCTTTGACTGCAGTGATCTGCCGGCGCGCATCGCCTGCAACATCCTGCGCGGCGATGGCTCGAACGGCACCTTCAATCCCGATGACTGGATGGAGCCGAAGGAGCAGCGCAAGGTCGACGACTTCATCGTCTTCGCCATGGCGGCCGCCAAGCAGGCTCTGACCGATGCCGACTGGAAGCCCGAGAGCTACGAGGATCAGATCGCGACCGGTGTCGCCATCGGCTCGGGCATCGGCGGCCTCGGTGGCATCTATGAGGGGTCGATCCTGCTCAAGGAGCGTGGGCCGCGTCGGCTTTCGCCCTTCTTCATTCCCGGCCGCCTGAGCAACCTTGCTGCGGGCTATGTCTCGATCGAGCATGGTCTCAAGGGTCCCAACCACTCCGTTGTCACCGCCTGCTCAACCGGCGCCCACGCGATCGGCGATGCGTCCCGCATGATCGCGCTCGGCGATGCCGATGTCATGCTCGCCGGCGGCGCCGAATCGGCGATCAACCGCCTCGGCATCGCCGGCTTCTGTGCCTGCCGCGCGCTGTCGACCGATTTCAACGACACGCCCGAGAAGGCTTCCCGCCCCTATGACCGCGATCGTGACGGCTTCGTCATGGGCGAGGGTGCAGGGGTCCTCGTGCTCGAGGAACTCGACCACGCGCTGGCGCGCGGCGCGCGCATCTATGCCGAGGTCGTCGGCTACGGCATGTCGGGCGACGCCTACCACATCACCTCACCGGCCGAGGACGGCGACGGCGCCTTTCGCTGCATGCAGGCGGCGTTGAACCGGGCCGGCATCGCGGCCTCCGATCTCGACTACATCAACGCCCATGGCACCTCGACGCCGCTGGGTGACGAGATCGAGCTGCGCGCCGCCGAGCGCCTGCTCGCCAATGCGCCGCGCAAGCCCGCGATGTCCTCGACCAAGTCGGCGACCGGCCATCTTCTGGGGGCGGCCGGAGCCGTCGAGGCGATCTTCGCCATCCTCGCCATTCGCGACCAGATCGCGCCGCCGACGATCAATCTCGACAACCCCTCCGTCGAGACAGATCTCGACCTCGTGCCCCATGTCGCGCGGAAGCGGAAGATCGACGTCGTCCTGTCGAACTCCTTCGGATTCGGCGGCACCAACGCGTCGCTGGTCATGCGGCGCTACGTTGACGGCGCCTGACGGGGCGCGAGCTGCGCGCTTTCGCCATATTCGTGCGTAGACTGCCTCTAAGCGGCGGGACTGTGAATTTGCTTTCGCAGCCGGCGTGAATCCGGTTTGATGGCGCGCGCAGTCCATCGGAGGCGTCCGGTCCACCGGGCGCCGCGACGGGCGGGGTGGCGTGCGGTGATGAAGTTCCAAGTGCGAGCACGACAGCTGTGAATCATTCGCCCCGCGTCGCCCCCAAGAGCCCCAGCGAGGCGTTGAAGCCGGTGGCCCCGCCGGCGCCGCCGCCCAAGGCTCGCCGCCGCCGCCGGAGCCCCTTCATCGCGATGATGAGCGGTCTCTTCACCGCTCTTCTGGTCGCCGGTGGGCTCGTCGGCGCCGGGATCGCGATGGTCAGCAGCCAGAGCCGTGCACCGGGCCCGCTCGCCAACGACCGCGTGCTGATCATTCCCAAGGACAGCGGCCTCGCCGACATTGCGGACCTGCTGCAGCGGGAAGGGCTGATCGAACATCCCTGGGCGTTCCGCGTCTCCGCGCTCGTCAGCGGCAACTGGACCAAGCTCAAGGCCGGCGAATATCTGTTCAAGGCGCGGGCTAGCCAGGCCGACATTCTCGACATCATCGCCGACGGCAAGGTCGTCGAGCACTCGGTGACGATTCCCGAGGGGCTGACGAGCGAGCAGATCGTCGCGCGGCTGCGCGATAACGAACTGCTCACCGGCGACATCATCCAGGTTCCGCGCGAGGGCTCGATCCTGCCGGACACCTACCGCATCCCGCGCGGCTTCAGCCGCCAGGCCATCATCGATCGCATGACCCGCGACCAGCGCGCGGTCCTGGCCCGAATCTGGGAACGCCGCCCGGCGGACCTGCCGATCAAGACGCCGCAGGAACTCGTCGTCCTCGCCTCGATCGTCGAGAAGGAGACGGGCCGCGCCGATGAGCGCCCCCGCGTCGCCGGCGTCTTCATCAACCGGCTGAACCGCCGGATGAAGCTGCAGTCGGACCCGACGATCGTCTACGGCATCGTCGGCGGCAAGGGCACGCTCGGGCGCTCGATCCTGCGCAGCGAGATCACCCAGGCGACGCCCTATAACACCTATGTCATCGACGGCCTGCCGCCGGGGCCGATCGCCAATCCCGGCCGTGCGGCGATGGAGGCGGTGGTCAGCCACTCCCGGACCAAGGACCTCTATTTCGTCGCCGACGGCAGCGGTGGGCATGCCTTCGCCGAGACGCTCGAGCAGCACAACCGCAATGTCGGGCGCTGGCGCCAGATCGAGGCCGCGCGGCGCGATCCGGGCAAGCCTCCGGCCGAAGCCTCCGTGGACAAGGTCGAGCCGGCGCCTTCGCCCGATACTCGCTCCGAGGCCCCTGCACAGCAGCCGGCGGACGGCCAGGCGATCGAGACCTGGCCCGTCCCGGGCAACCGCCGTGCGGCGGCAGGCCAGCTTCCGCAGGGCGCCGCGCTGGCCGGCGGTCGTGTCCGCGCCTTCGATGCCTCGGAAGGGACGCCGCGCGATCCGCTGCTGAACAAGACCTTCGACCTCAACTCCCCCAAGCAGGTGCCGGCGCTCCGGCCCTGAGGCGCGCGGCCGGCGGAGCCGGGCCGTCCCCAGCTTCCTGACTCCGCCGTCGGCTGCTGCGCTTGCCCCCTGGCGCCCCCGCCACTACGGTCCGGCCGCGTCGAGGGGCGGAGGCACGTAGGGTGGCGATCGAGAGCATGACGGGCTTCGCCCGGGCGGCCGGGACGGTGGGCATCCATGCCTGGGCCTGGGAGATCCGCAGCGTCAACGGCCGCGGGCTCGACATTCGCGTCCGCGTCCCCCCCGGCCTCGAGGTGCTGGCCGAGGCGGCGCGCAAGCGCCTGACCGGCGCCTTCTCGCGCGGCACGCTGCACGTCAATCTGCAGGTCACCAGCGATGCCGGCCCGCCGCGCCCGCGCATCAACGAGGCTGCGCTGGCGGCACTGTTGCAGGCCGTCGAGCGCCTGCCGGCTTCGGCCATCGTGACCCCGCCCTCCTATGACGGGCTGCTCTCCATCCGCGGCGTCATCGAACTAGCCGAGGAGGGCGAGGATACCCTCACCGCGGTCGAGAAGCCGGTCCTCGGCGGGCTCGAGGAGGTCGTGTCCGGCCTGAAGGAGGCCCGCGCCAGCGAGGGGCGGGCTCTGGAGGCGGTTCTGCGCGGCCATCTCGACGCCATCGCGCGGTTGACGACGGAGGCCGAGACCCATCCGGCGCGCGGTGTCGACGCGATCCGCGAGCGCATCGCGGGCCAGGTCGCGCTGCTGCTGGAGGCGAGCCAGGCGCTCGATCCGCAGCGTCTGCATCAGGAGGCGGCGATGCTGGCGGTGAAGGCCGATATCCGCGAGGAGATCGACCGGCTGCAGGCCCATGTCGCGGCGCTGCGTCTGCTCCTCGACCAAGGCGGCCCGATCGGTCGCAAGCTCGATTTTCTGTCGCAGGAATTCGGCCGCGAGGCTTCGACGCTCTGCGCCAAGGCGGGCGATGCCGGCCTGTCGCGCATCGGCCTCGAACTTCGCACCGTCGTCGACCAGATGCGCGAGCAGGTCCAGAATGTGGAGTGAGTGCTGATGGCCGAAGTGGCGCGCCCGGCCCGTCGTGGGCTGATGCTGATCCTGTCCTCGCCGTCGGGCGCGGGCAAGTCGACCCTCACGCGCAATCTCAAGACGGAGAACAACCTCGATCTCTCGGTCTCGGTGACGACCCGCGCCAAGCGCCCCTCCGAGATCGACGGCGTGCATTACCGCTTCATCGACCGGGCGAGTTTCGACCAGATGAAGCAGCACAATGATCTGCTCGAATGGGCCGAGGTCCACGGCAACGGCTATGGAACGCCGCGCAAGGAGGTCGAGGCTTCGCTCGCGGCCGGTCGCGACGTGCTCTTCGACATTGATTGGCAGGGCACGCAGCAGATCGTGGCGAAGGCGCGGGCCGACGTCGTGACCATCTTCATCCTGCCGCCATCCATGGCCGAGCTGCGCTCGCGCCTAGTGCGGCGGGCGGAGGATGCGCCCGACGTCATCGCCAAGCGCCTCGGCAACGCCCGCGACGAGATCGCACGCTGGAACAAATACGATTACGTGATCGTCAATGACGATCTCCAGGCGGCCTATGAATCGGTCAAGGCGATCCTGACCGCCGAGCGCCTGAAGCGCGAGCGCGCGACCGGCCTCTCGGAGTTCGTCAGCGGCCTGCTTTCGGAGAAGCTGCCCTGAACGGTGGTTTCAGAGGCGCGTCACCAGGGTCTGCGCCAGGCGCACGAAGCCGCTGACCGGCACCTCCTCGGCGCGGACCGTGGGCACGAGCCCGGCTTCCTCGATCCAGTCTCCGGGCTCCGGCAGCACGGCCTTCAGGCTCTGGCGCAGCATCTTGCGGCGCTGGCCGAAGGCGGCGAGCGTGATCCGCTCCAGCAGCCGGCGGTCGCAGGGCTCCGGGTTCATCCGCGGCACCAGCTGCACGATCGCCGACGTGATCTTGGGCGGCGGCACGAAGGCGCTGCGCGGCACGTCGAACAGGATCTTCGTCTCGCAGCGCCAGTTGCACAGCACGGCGAGGCGCCCATAATCGGCGCGCTGCTCGGGCGTCGCGACGATGCGCTCGGCCACCTCGCGCTGGAACATCAGCGTCAGCGAGGTCCACCAGGGGGGCCAGGCCTCGGGGCTGAGCCAGCCGACGAGCAACGGCGTCCCGATATTGTAGGGCAGGTTGGCGACGATCCGCGCCGGCCCACCGCCGATCCGGGTTGACAGGTCGACCGTCAGCGCGTCGCCATCGACCACCTCGAGCCGCCCGGGGTAATGCACGGCGATCTCCTCCAGCGCCGGCAGGCAGCGCCGGTCGCGCTCGATCGCGATGACGCGTCCGGCACCCGCCGCCAGCAGCGCCCGCGTCAGCCCGCCGGGCCCGGGGCCGATCTCAACGACGGTCTCGCCCTCCAGCGCGCCGGCGGAGCGCGCGATCCGCGAGGTCAGGTTCAGATCGTAGAGAAAGTTCTGCCCGAGCGACTTCTGCGCCACCAGCCCGTGGCGCTCCACCACCTCGCGCAGCGGCGGCAGGGTGTCGATCTGGCTCATTCCGGTATCCGTCGATGCTGCGCCGCCATCCGGGCGGCGAGCCGGAGCGCCGCGATCAGGCTGTCGGGTCGCGCGATGCCCCGGCCGGCGATGTCGAAGGCGGTGCCGTGGTCGGGCGAGGTGCGGATGAAGGGCAGGCCGAGCGTGACGTTGACGCCCTCGTCGAACGCGATCGTCTTGATCGGGATCAGCGCCTGGTCGTGATACATCGCCAGCGCGCAGTCATAGCCGGCCCGCGCCCGGGCATGGAACATCGTGTCGGCCGGGTAGGGGCCACTAGCCTCGATGCCTTCCGCCCGCAGCGCCGCGATCGCGGGCCGCACCACCGCGTCATCCTCAAGGCCGAGCGCGCCGCCTTCGCCCGCATGCGGGTTGAGGCCGCTGAGCGCCAGCCGCGGCGCGTCGATGCCGAAGCTGCGACGCAGGCCGTGCGTCACGATGCGCGCGGTCTGGACGATCAGCTCCGTCGTCAGCAGGTCCGGGACGCGCCGCAGCGGGACATGGATCGTGACCGGAACGACGGCAAGCTCCTCGCACCACAGCATCATCACCGGCAGGGGCTCTGGCCCCCCATCCGCCGCCAGATGCGCCAGGAACTCGGTATGTCCGGGATGGGCGAAGCCGGCGGCATAGAGCACCGACTTCGCGATCGGGTTGGTCACCACGGCTGCGGCCTGTCCCGCCCGAACGGCCGCGACGGCGCGCGTGATCGACGCGATCGTTCCCGGAGCCGTGGCGGGGTCGGGACAGCCTGGCTCGACCGCCAGGGGTCCGTCGAGCGGGATCACCGGCAGCGCATCCGCGAAATGCCCCGCCGCCCGCTCCCAGTCGCTGGCGATAAGCGGAACGTCGAGCGAGAGCCGCTGCGCCAGCCGTCCGAGATGGTCGATGTCGGCAATGCAGGCGAAGGCCGGCAGTGCCGCGATGTCGCGCCTCAGCCACGCCGACAGTGCCAGTTCGGGGCCGATGCCCGCCGGGTCGCCCTGGGTCAGAGCGAGAGGCGGCAGAGGGGTGGAGGCCTGCAGGCGCATCGGACGTCCTCTCGCCGCCGCGCCGCTGTCGATTGTGAGATCAGCGGCTGGAGGAGGTGACGCCGTCGCCGACGGTCGATCCGTCGAGGTTCTGCGAGTAGCTGATCTCGCCCAGGGTGCGCAGTTCGAGGCGGAACATCACCGTCCTCGTGTCTTTGGTCGCGCCCGACTGGCGGTCGGCATAGCTCTGGGAATAGCTGATGTCGAACACGGTGCACTCGTCGGTATAGTTGATGCCGAACGAGGTCGAGGCCGTCTGCATCAGCCGCGAATCGACATAGCGCGGCTGGGCTATCGTCGCGGGCGACGCCATCCAGGAGGTGTACTGGGCGATGCGGACTTCGCGGTCGTATTTGTACTTGTCGAGGTCGAACAGCACACCCGCGCGCAGGCGCCAGTTCGGCGTCACCAGCAGTGAGCCGTTGAGCGAGAGCCCTTCGCGACGCCGGAACACGCCGAGTTCGGGCTGCGGCTCGTAGCGGCCATAGCCGATGGAGGCCGTGATCACGCTCGTCGCATAGGTCGCCGCCGCGTCGATGCGCTGCGCTTCGAAGGTGGTCGAATTCAGCCGCGCCGCGCCCGTGAAGAACAGGCCTTTCAGGGGCGAGAGCTGCGCGCGTGCGACAATGTCGGAGGTGTCGGTCTGCAGACCCGAATCGAGGCCCGTATTGACGAGATCGCCAGTGGCGAAGGAATTGCGCCCGCCCAGATGATAGGACTGGCCGAGCAGCAGGTTGGCGAAAGCCTCCTTGCCGAAGCGCCCGGTGTAGAGGGCGCCGACATTGGCGCGCGTTCCGCCCTCGACGCGGTCGTAGCCCGAGAACTTTCCGCTCCACTCGAACAGGTTGTTGGCGTCGAAGACCAGGCTCTGCGAATCCTCATTGGCGACGCGCAGGCTGTTGGTCTCGTTCGGGCGCGCCACGATCTGCGCCACCGGCTCGATGATATGCGTGCCCCAGTTCGTCTTGGCGACGAAGGGGTAGCGATACATCAGACCGATCGCCGGCATCGCCCGGCCGAAGACCTCGTCCGAGGTGTCGACGATCGTGCGGACATTGGAGTTCGGGTAGCCCGTCGTGTCGGGATTGACCGAGAAGATGTCGGCCCGCAGCGAGGCGTAGGGCGTCCAGACCTGGCCCAGCGGGTCGATGATGTTGCGCCGCCAGGAGACCTCCGCCGTCGCCCGGGCCATGTTGCCGGCCAGCCCGCGCACGAGGCAGGTGTTCTTCTGGTAGACGGCGCAGCCGTCATACAGCGAATAGCCAACGCCGGTGCTGGTCGTGCCGCTGATCAGGTAATTGGTCTGCCGCGGAAGCTGGGAGAACGCCGCGGCATCACGCGTCAGATGAGTGACGTTGGCGTTGAAGGTGATCTCGCCGCCGAGGAAGCTCGGCTTGTGCACCCGCTTGTTGTAGTCGATCACCGGCAGCACGACGGGCTGCTGCTTCTGCCAGTCGGTCGAGGTCAGCGGCTGGAAATAATAGCCGCGCATGTCGAACCAGCCGCTCGCCGTCTGGCCGTTGAGATAGGCGGTCGAGATCGCTTCCTGGAGATAGGTGGTCGAACTCACGCTCTCGTTGAGGATCCGGTAGTTCTTGTAGAACCACCGGTCCGTCGACATCGACGCGTTCCAGCCGAAGGTCCAGCGCGGGTTGATGAAGAACTTGCCGTTGGTCTGGACCGATCCGCGGAAGGTGTCGTCGCCCGCGCCCAGCGGCGAGGCGAGGAAGGCTTCCTTCTCCTGCTGGAAAATGCCCGAGGCCCGGATCATGTAGGAGCCGGTCATCAGGCGGTGGCGCCACTCGACCTGGCCGAGCAGCCCCTGCCGGGTCAGATAGGTCGGTGTGATCGTGAGATCGTAATTGGGCGCGAGATTGAGGAAATAGGGCAGGCCGACGCCGTAGCCCAGCGGCCCGGTATTGAGGAACTTCGGCGACAGGAAGCCAGACTTCCGCTTTACCGTCGAATCCGGGCCCGACATGTAGGGGATATAGGCGAGCGGGACACCGGCGAATTCCAGCCGCGCATCCTCGTAATAGATCGTCTGCTCGGCCTTCTTGTGGATGATGCGCGCCGAGCGGACCTGCCAGAGCGGCGGCCGCTCGGGGTTGTCCTTGCAGGGCTCGCAGGCGGTGTAGATGCCCTTCTCGAAGATGAAGGTCTCGCCGTCGGTGCGCTCCGCGCGCGGGGCGGTGAAGCGCGTGCGATCCGGGTTCACGACCCGCAGCGAATCGATGAAGCCATCGCGGAAATCGTCGGTCAGGTTGAAGCGGTCGCCCGTGATGACCGTGCCGTTCGCCTCGGTGATGCGGGCGTTACCGGTGGCGATGACGCGCTTGCCGGCCTGATCATAGGTGACCTTGTCGGCCTCGATCGTGCGGCCCTGATAGAGAATCTGCACGTCGCCGACGGCGGAAACGGTCTTCTTGTCGTTGTCGTAGACGAGTTCGCGCGCATCGACGACCATCCGGTCCTGCGGCTTGGCGGCGGGCGGAGTTTGCGCGAGAGCGCTCCCGGCCGAGGCCAGGACAAAGGCGAGGCTCGTGGCGAGGGCGGTCGCCGCGGCATATCGAGCCATGCGTTTCACGCCCGGAACCATACGCTCAATCCTAAATTAACCATAGGCACAGTACGATCTACCCGTCTTCCTGGTGAAGGAGAGCAAGCGCGCCCAGCATCGCTCCGATCGTGGCGGGCAGCCAGGCCGCGACCACGGGATTGACGATTCCGGACGATCCCAGTTCCTCCGACAGCTGCGTCGCAACATACAGCATGAAGCCGGCAGCGACACCAGCTATCACCAGTTTGGTCACCCCACCAAACCTGAAAAATCTTAAGGAAACGGATGCGGCCACCAGCACCATGGCGACCAGCAGCAGGGGCCGCGCCATCAGCGACTGATAGCGCAGTTCGTAGCGCGTGGTGTCGAGCCCGGCGCGCTGGGTCCGCTCGATCACGGCGGGCATGGACCAGAACCCGACGGCTTCGGGCGGGGTAAAGCTCTGCCGCACCTGCTCGGGCTCCAGCGTCGTCGCGAACAGATAGGTCTTGTAGCTCTGTGGCTGTTCCATGGCGGAGATGACGCGCGCATCCGACAGCTCCCAATAGCCGCCGCGCAGCACGGCCTCGCGGGCATCGATGCGTTCGCTGAAGCCGCCGCCTGGCGAGAAGCTGAAGATCGCCACATGGGCGAGGCCGTTGCCGTCCGGCAGCGAACCGGCCGCCCGGATGATCGCCTGTCCGTCGACGCTACGCTGGCGCAGCCAGATTTCGGGCGCATTGCTGGTCTGCGCGCCGCGGACGAAGAGCCGCGTTTCCAGCGCGGTGGCCTTGCGCTTCAGCTCGGCCGCGACGGGATTGTAGACCAGGATCGACACCAGCCCGATCGCGCCCGCGACGACCGCCGCCGGCTGCAGGAACTGCCAGGCCGAGACGCCGACCGAGCGGGCGACGACGAGTTCGAGCTTCCGGCTCAGTGTCAGCAGGGCGAACATGCCGCCGAACAGCACGGCGAAGGGAAAGATCTGCTCGGCCACGCTCGGCACCCGGAACAGGGCGAGCTGGACGATGAGCGGAGTCGTGGCGGCGGGCGAGTCGCCTGCGCGCCGCATCAGCTCGACGAAATCGAGCGTGCCGATCAGGAAGAAGAACGTCCCGAACACGCCCAGGATGGAGCGCGTGAACTGCTTGGTGAGGTAGCGCCCGAAGGTCGTGACGAGCAGCATCAGGCGCGCCTGAAACGGGCCGAGAGCGCCGAGAACGGCAGCAGCAGCGGCGCCGTCGCTCGGGCGAGAAGCGGCCTGACCGTCTGGCCGTAGAGGATGACGGCGGTCGACAGGGCGATCGCCGCCACGGGCAGGATGTAGAGCATCGCCGCCGCCAGGGGCGAGCGGACGCTCGCCGTCCAGGCCATGTAGGCGCCTATGCGCGTGGCCGCGACGATCAGGATGGCGGACTGGATGGCGAAGGCACGGCCCTGTCGCGTCGTACGCGCCTCGCCGATGCAGGCGAAGGCGATCAGCATGAAGGCCATCGGATAAAGCGGTGCCGAGAGACGGTTGTGCAATTCGGCACGGAACCGCCCGGCCTGGAACTTGTAGTAGTTCTCGTTGGGATCCTGGTTGAGGAGCTGCCAGGTCGAACGCTCGCGCGGCTTGTAGACGGCCTTGTCGCCGTCTCCTTCGCCGGCGCCGCCCGTCGGCTCGCCCGAAAGCGCGGACAGGTTCAGCGCATAGCGCTCGAAGGAGATGATCGAGCTCGTGTCGGTGTTCTTGGTCTCGCGCTGGATCGTGCCCTTTTCGAGCATCAGGAAGCTGTTGCCGTCGACCTCGACCGTGCGGCCGCGCTCGGAGATGTAGATCGAGGGCTGGTTGGGGTCGCGCCGGTCCTGCATGAAGATGCCGACGAGCGCGTCGCCCGAGCGTTCGCGATAGTGGAAGGTGACGCCGGAATCGAGCGCCACGAACTGCCCCTCCTTGACGACGTTGGCGACGAAATCGGCCCGGATCAGCGTGATCAGGTCGCGCAGCACCCTGAAGCCGCTCGGCATCACCGAGAGAGTCATCCAGCCGACGAGCAGCGAGACCGCGATCGTCAGCACGATGAAGGGGCGGGTGATGCGGTGCGGCGCGACTCCGGCCGCATTCATCACGATCAGCTCGGAATCGCTGTTGAGCCGGTTCAGCGTATAGAGCGTCGCCATGAACAGCGCGACGGGCGCGATGCCGGCGATCAGCGCGGGCAGCGACAGAAGCGTGACGGTGAAGAAGATCAGCACCGTCTGGCCCTTGCCGGTGATGAGATCGACCTCGCGCAGGGCCTGTGTCACCCAGATCACGCTGGTCAGCCCGATCAGCAGCACGATGGCCGCGATCGTCGCCATCTTCAGGATGTAGCGGTCGAGACGCTGAAGCAGCACGCTTGGTTTTTCCGATGGGGCGGCATGGGGCGCTGCCCCGTCGCTGGTGGTTCGCGGAGAACACCGTATGGTATAGGCGCAATCATGGCGCAAACGGGAATCGTTTGCGGCCGCATCGTTTCGCCCGTCTCGCAACATCATGAGCCCCCCATGTCGCAACGCCTCAAGCTCGAGATCAAAGCCCTGCACGGGATTGGGGGGCAGGACCTCGTGATCCTGCTATCGGACACGCTGGCTCCGGCTGGGATCGCCCAGGAATGGCTGGGCCGCGGCGCCGGCGATCTCCTGGCGCGGGCGGCCGCCGCCGAACGCTTCAAGGGCAAGGCCTTCTCGGGTCTGACGCTGCTCGCTCCCGAGGGAGCCGGCTATGAGCGTCTGATCGCCGTCGGCGTCGGGCCGGACACCGAGCGCGGCGAACTCGATTTCGTCAAGTTGGGCGGCGCGATCGCCGGCAAGCTCGGCCATGGCCGCAGCGCCGACGTGATTTTGGCCCTGCCGGAGGGCGCCCTGGAGGCGGGCCAAATCGCCGACATCGCGCTCGGCCTGCGCCTGCGCTCCTATGTCTTCGACCAGTACAAGACCAAGAGCCGCAAGCCCGAGGAGGCCGAGCCGATCGCAGTGACGCTGCGCCTGCCCGATCCGGCTCTGGCGAAGAAGGCGCTGAAGGCGGCCGACGCGGTCGCCGCCGGCGTCGAGATCGCGCGCAACCTCGTCAACGAGCCGCCGAATGTCCTCCACCCCGAGGAGTTCGCCGACCGGGCGTCCAAGCTCGCCAAGCTCGGGGTCGAGATCGAGATCCTCGACGAGAAGCAGCTGAAGAAGATCGGCATGCGCGCGCTGCTCGGCGTCGGCCAGGGCTCGCGGCGCGAGAGCCGCGTCGCGATCATGCGCTGGAACGGCGCCAAGGCCGGCGGCCAGCCGGTCGCCTTCGTCGGCAAGGGCGTCACCTTCGACACCGGCGGCATCTCGCTGAAGCCCGGCGCCGGCATGGAGGACATGAAGGGCGACATGGCGGGTGCGGCCTGCGTGGTCGGGCTGATGCATGCGCTCGCCGCCCGCAAGGCCAAGGTCAACGCCATCGGCATCATCGGCCTCGTCGAGAACATGCCCGACGGCAACGCCCAGCGCCCCGGCGACATCGTCACCTCGCTCTCGGGCCAGACCATCGAGATCATCAACACCGACGCGGAAGGCCGCCTCGTGCTGGCGGATGTGCTCTGGTACACGCAGGAGCGCTTCAAGCCGCGCTTCATGATCAATCTGGCGACGCTGACGGGCGCGATCCTGGTCGCGTTGGCGCAGGAGCATGCCGGGCTCTTCACCAACAGCGACGAACTGGCGGACCGGCTCTCGGCAGCCGGCAAGTCGACCGGCGAGACGGTCTGGCGCATGCCGCTCGGCAAGGCCTACGACAAGATGATCGATTCCAAATTCGCCGACATGAAGAACGCCGCCGGCCGCCATGGCGGCTCGATCACCGCCGCCCAGTTCCTGCAGCGCCACGTCAACGACACGCCCTGGGCGCATCTCGACATCGCCGGCACCGGCATGGGTGCCAAGGACAGCGAGATCAACCGCTCCTGGGGGCCGGGCTGGGGCGTGCGCCTGCTCGACCGGCTGGTGGCGGAGCATTACGAGGCCTGAATCGATTTGGCAGCGTCGCCGCTCAACCTGCTGTCGCACAAAGGCTCTTGATGGCCGAGATCCTGTTCTTCCACCTCCAGTCGCGGCCGCTCGAACAGGTGCTGCCGACGATTCTCGACCGGGCTCTGTCGCGCGGCCAGAAGGTGGTGGTGGAAGTGTCGAGCCAGGAGCGGCTGGGCGCCGTCGACGACCAACTCTGGACCTATGCCGACGACAGCTTCCTGCCCCATGTCACGGCGATGGAAGCCGACGCCGCCGCCAATCCGGTGGTGCTGACGACGCTCGATCACAACCCGAACGCCGCGCAGGTGCGCATCTGCGCAGAGGGCGTCCGCATTCCCGACGCATTGGAGGGATACGAGCGGGTCGTCCTGATATTCGATGGTGACGATCCCGACGCGCTGACCGCGGCACGCGAGGATTGGAAGAAGGCCAGGTCCTCCGGCCACGCCGCCAGCTACTGGCAGCAGGACGAGACCGGCCGCTGGGAGAAAAAAGCGTGAGACTGTCCGTATTGCTGTTCTGTGCCGCCACCCTCGGCGGCTGTTCCGTCGACATGGGCGGCTTCGCCTTCACCTCGGAGACCCGCGAGAGCCCCGCCGGCCCGGTGACGACGGCGACGACGAGCAGCGTCACGGCGAGCGCCTCGACCCAGGAGGCGACGCTGACTTCGGACGGCGAGTGCAGCGTCGGCACCTCGTCCCGCGCCGTGCCGCCCGCCATCGCCGAGGGCATTACGGAATGCGAACTGGTGACGCTGAAGGGCGCGAGACCGACCGATGTCCTCATCGGCGACAGCGGCAAGGGCCAGCGCGAGGTCCAGGTGCTCTATTCCGAGCCCGGCGGCCGCGAGATCTACCTGTTCACCGACAACCGCCTCAGCCGGATCGTGAAGCCCGGGCAGGGGTGAGAGTGGCGGAGGCCTGGGCCGTCTCCCGAACCTCGCGCTCATCCCGATTTACCCCAGAGGCAGGAGCCGGTCGTGGCCGAGCGCTTTGAACGTCATCGCCAGCCCTGGACGGGCGAGGAACTCGACAAGCTGAAGACGCTCGCCAGGAAGGGCATGGCGCTGAAGGCCATCGCCAAGGCGCTGACCCGCAGCGAGGAATCGATCAAGGACCGCGCCAAGCTCGACGGCATCGGGATCGCCAAGCTGAGGTAAGGCGCGCTTACGCGCTCTCCAGCTCCGCGCTCAGCTCCAGCCATTCCTCCTCGGCCGCCTCGAGCGCCGCGGCGAGATCCGCCCGCTGGCGCGACAGCGTCAGTGCCTTCTCCGGATCGCGGGCGAAGGCGGCGCCGTTGCCGAGCACGCCGTCGACCTTTTCGATCAGCCCGGTGAGCTTGGCGATCTTGGCTTCCGCCAGGTTGAGCTTCTGGCGCAGCGGCCCCTGCGCCATGCGTTTCGTCGCCGCCTCCTTGCGCTCCTCGGTCTTCGGTTTGGTGCCTGACGCCTCGGCCGCCTTCTCGCGCCGTGCCGCCTTGGCGCCGCCGAGCACGAGGCTGCGGTAATCCTCCATGTCGCCGTCGAAATTCTTCACCGTGCCGTCGCCGACGATCCAGAGCCGGTCGGCGCAGGATTCGATCAGGAAGCGGTCGTGGCTGACCAGGATCACGGCGCCCGGATAGTCGTTGATCGCGTTGACCAGCGCGGTGCGGCTGTCGATGTCGAGATGGTTGGTCGGTTCGTCGAGGATCAGCAGATGCGGCCCCGCGAAGGCCGCGAGCCCCAGCATCAGCCGCGCCTTCTCGCCGCCCGAGAGGTTTTTCACCGGCGTGTCGGCCTTGGAGGCGGGAAAGCCGATCTGCGCCGCCTTGGAGCGCACCTTCGCCTCCGGCGCGTCCGGCATCAGGTCGCGCAGATGGCCGACGGGCGTGTCCTCCATGCGCAGCTCGTCGAGCTGGTGCTGGGCGAAATAGGCCGTCTCCAGCTTGGACGACTTGCGCATCGTGCCCGACAGCGGCGCGAGCCGCCCGCCGATCAGCTTGCAGAAGGTCGACTTGCCGTTGCCGTTCGAGCCGAGCAGGGCGATGCGGTCGTCCGGCAGCAGCGTCAGGTTGAGCTTCGAGAGCACCTTGCGCTCGCCATAGCCGGCGCTGGCATCGTCGAGCACGATCATCGGCGGCGCCAGCGGCCGCTCGGGACCTGGCAGGCTGAAGGGCTGGACGTCGCGGTCGACGATGGTCGCGATCGTCTCCATCTTCTCCAGCCGCTTGACGCGGGACTGCGCCTGGCGCGCCTTGGTCGCCTTCGCCTTGAAGCGGTCGACGAAGGATTGCAGGTGCTTGCGCTCGGCGTCCTGCTTCTCCTTCGCCTTGGCGAGCTGCATCTGCTTTTCGGCACGCTGCTTGGCGAAGGAGGTATAGCCGCCGCGGTAGATCGTCAGCTTGCCCTGGTCGAGATGCAGGATGTGGTCGACGCAGGTGTCGAGCAGCTCGCGGTCATGGCTGACGACCAGCACGGTGTGCGGATAGCGCTCGAGATAGTCGTAGAGCCAGAGCGTGCCCTCGAGATCGAGATAGTTGGTCGGCTCGTCGAGCAGCAGCAGGTCGGGCTGCGAGAACAGCACGGCGGCGAGCGCCACCCGCATCCGCCAGCCGCCGGAGAAATCCGAGCAGGGCCGCTGCTGCGCCGCCTCGTCGAAGCCCAGCCCGTAGAGCACGGTCGCGGCCCGCGCCGGCGCCGAATGCGCGTCGATATCGGCCAGACGCGTGCCGATCTCGGCGATGCGGTGGGGATCGGTGGCGGTCTCGGATTCGGCCAGCAGCGCCGCCCGCTCCGTGTCGGCCGCGAGCACGACCTCGATCAGCGATTCCGGCCCGCCGGGCGCCTCCTGCGCAACGCCGCCGATCCGCCGCCCCTTGGGCAGGCTGATGCTGCCGCCCTCGGCCGACAGATCGCCCGTGATCATCCGGAACAGGGTGGTCTTGCCGGTGCCGTTGCGGCCGACGAGGCCGACGCGCGAGCCGTCCGGCAGCGAGGCGCTGGCATGATCGAGCAGCAGTCGCTCGCCGAGACGATAGGTGATGTCGTTGATGGTGAGCATCGCGGGGTTCTGGCGCGAAGACCCGGTGAAGGCAATCACGAAATCGACAGAAAAGGCCTGTCATGCTTTCGCCACGATCCCGCCATCTGCGGGCCGGGTGCGGCCATCACCAAGGGTAAGCGACAGTTCACCGATTCGTGGAGGAGGCGAGATGCATTTTGATCTGAATGGTTTCGGCCGGCGGCGGAGTTCGGTGTCTGCATCTCTGCTGGTGTTGCTTTCGGTCACTATCGGGAGCGCGATGACCCTGCTGGCGATCGTGCCGTCGTCCTGAGCGCTGGGTCTTCAAGCGACGTTAACCAGATTCTGTTCTTGTTCGGGGCGCGCGCTTCCGCTGCGGAATACGGGGCCCCGGACGTTGTCTAGCCTGAGATTAAGACTTCCTGCGGCCATGCTTCTGCTGGCCTGTCTGGCGGTTATTGCCGTCGGCCTGTCGGGATACCGTGCGGTGTCGATTTGGGCCGAGGAGGCGGTGAGTGAGCGGCTGACCGTGCTGGCGGAGGGCCGTGCCAGGGCCCTCGAGCGCCGCTGGAGCCGCTTCGTATCCGAGCTTTCGGTGCAGGCACACAGCGCCCATCACGTGTCGTCTCTGGACGAGATTCGCGGCTGGATGGAGCTTCCCGAGCAGCGCGCCGCCATCATCGACTATTTCCAGCAGGGCGGCGCGCTCGACGCCGAGGAGCGCATGGCCCGCGCCGGTCTCGGCCAGCGCCACGGTTTCATGAAGCGCCATGTCGAGTTTCACGGCACCTATCTCGCCGCGCTCCGGCAGTTCGACTATGCCGACATCTACCTCGTCGCCCCCAATGGCCGTGTCGTCTACAGCGTCACCAAGGGAGCCGAGTTCGGGCGGCTCCTGAGCGAGGACGATCTGGCGGGAACCGGGCTGGCGAAGGCTGTGGCGGCCGCAGCCGTCACCGGGATCGACCAGCCGGCATCGGTGGACTTCGCGCCCTATGACTTGGTCGGCGGAGCGCCCCGGGCTTTCGTCGCCCAGCGCTTCTACAATCCGGCCTCGCACCAGCCCGTCGGCACCGTCGTGCTCTCGGTCGGCCCAGCGTTCATCGATGCGGCGCTGATGTCGGTCGCGGGCGATACGGGCGACGTTCGGACCTATGTCGTCGGGTCCGATGGCTTCCTGCGCTCCGATCCGGCGGCGCGGCTGGCCGGTCGCAGCCCGCGCGAGACCATGGATCGCAGCCGCTTGCCCAGCGAAGGCGTCCTGCGGTTGATCAGTCGCGATGGCGAGCCGCTCGTCGCGGTGGGGCGCGAGGTCGAGATCGCTGGAGGGTCGTGGTTGCTGTGGCTGACCAAGACTGAGCGCAAGGCCTTCGCGGTGATGGACAAGGTCGACCGGGCGCTGGTGCTGGGCGCGCTGACTGTGATCGGACCGCTTCTGCTTCTCGCGCTGCTGATGGGGCTGTCGGTGACGCGTCCCATCGCGGGCCTGGCCGAGGCGCTGGCCGGTATCGCCGCGGGCCGCACCGATCTGCGCATTCCCGGCGAAAGACGCCGTGACGAGATCGGCGCCATCGCTGCAGCTGTGGCCAAAATTCGTGAGAACCTGCTGCGTGACGAGACCCGGCGGCTGGAGGAACGCGAGGAGCGCGACCGCGAGGCGGCCCAGCAGCGCTCGACACTGCTCGCCGATCTGGCGAGCGATCTCGAACGCTCGGTCCTCGGCGTCACCTCATCCGTATCGGCGGCGGCCGAACAGCTCAGCGTCACCGCCCAGGAGCTCTCGGGCGGGGCCCTCCGGACGCAGGAGAACGCCGTCACCGTCCATGGTGCCACCTCGCGTGCCGTCGCCAGCATCCGCTCGATCGAGGGCGCCGCGCAGGAGTTGAGCCAGGCGATCGACCGGCTCGATGCCGACGTCCAGTCCTCGGACCGGTCGGCGCGCACGGCAAGGGACCATGCCGAGGCGATGGGCAGCGTCGTCGAACAGCTCGCCGCTGGTGCGGCACGCGTCTCCGACGTGATCGGGTTGATCTCCGACATCGCGGCGCAGACCAATCTGCTCGCACTCAACGCGACCATCGAAGCGGCCCGCGCCGGCGAGGCCGGTCGCGGCTTCGCCGTCGTCGCCTCCGAGGTGAAGGGGCTGTCGGGCCAGACTGCGCGCGCCATCGACGACATTTCCCGCCAGATCGCCACGATGAACCAGGCGACGGCGGCGACGGTCGAATCGATCGGCAGCATCCAGGACATGATCGGCGGGCTCAGCGACGTGGTCCGTCGCACCGCGGAGACGATGCGTCACCAGCACGGCGTCACCCATGCCATCGCCGAGGATGTCGGCCTCGCGACCAACGAGTTCTCGCGCATCGGCGAGGCGACCAGTCTGGTCTCGGCCGCTTCGCAGCAGACCTCCGAGGCGGCCGCCGCCGTGTCGCGCGCCTCCGCCGAACTGACCGGCCTGGCCCATCAACTCAAGTCGCGGGTGGCGGGGTTCATCGTGCAGGTCCGAGCCGCCTGACGGACAGGCCCGGCCCCTCGGGCCGCTTGTCGGGCGAGGGCGCAGCGACTAACCCTTGAGCCATGACGCGCGCCATCCCCAGAACCGCCTTCTACACCGGCTCCTTCGACCCCGTGACGAACGGCCATGCCGACGTGATCGCCGGCGCGACGCGGCTGTGCGAGCGCCTCGTCCTGGCGATCGGCGTCCATCCCGGCAAGGCGCCGCTGCTGGAGGCCGGCTTGCGCGCCGCACTCCTGCGCGAGGTCGCCGGGCCGCTCGCCGCGGCGGCCGGCGCGTCGCTGGAGGTCGTGACCTTCGATGATCTGGCCGTCGACGCGGCGCGCCGTGCGGGCGCCACGATCATCGTCCGGGGCCTGCGCGACGGCTCCGACTTCGACTACGAGATGCAGATGGCCGGGATGAACGCGACGATGGCGCCCGACATCCAGACGGTGTTCCTGCCGGCCTCGGGCAGCGTCCGCCACATCACGGCCACGCTCGTGCGCCAGATCGCGGCGATGGGTGGCGACGTCTCGCCCTTCGTTCCGGCCCCTGTGCTCGCAGCGCTGACGGAGCGCTTCGCGCAGCGCTGACGCCCGGCCGCATCGGCTCGCCGCGTCAGCAGATTTTGGTTTGCATTTTGTGCAAAGCGATGGTGTCTGGGCGAAGTGAATCGGTGCGCCGTCCGCGCCCATCGCCCCCCGACCGAGTGTCTCCGATGCGTCTCTCCCGCTATTTCCTGCCGATCCTGCGCGACACGCCCAAAGAGGCCGAGATCGTCTCGCACCGGCTGATGCTGCGCGCCGGCATGATCCGCCAGCAATCCGCGGGCATCTATTCCTGGCTGCCGCTGGGCCTTCGCGTGCTCAACAAGATCAGCGCTGTGGTTCGCGAGGAGCAGAACCGCTCGGGCGCCGTCGAGATCCTGATGCCGACCGTTCAGTCGGCCGATCTCTGGCGCGAGAGCGGGCGCTACGACGCCTATGGCAAGGAGATGCTGCGCATCAAGGACCGGCATGATCGCGACATGCTCTACGGCCCGACCAATGAGGAGATGGTCACCGACATCTTCCGGTCCTACGTCAAGTCCTACAAGGACCTGCCGCTGAACCTCTACCACATCCAGTGGAAGTTCCGCGACGAGGTCCGCCCCCGCTTCGGCGTGATGCGCGGTCGCGAATTCCTGATGAAGGACGCCTACTCCTTCGATGTCGACCAGGCTGGCGCGCGCCATGCCTATAACCGCATGTTCACGGCCTATCTGCGCACCTTCGCGCGGCTCGGACTGAAGGCGATCCCGATGCGCGCCGATACGGGTCCGATCGGCGGCGATCTCAGCCACGAGTTCATCGTGCTGGCCTCCACCGGCGAGAGCGAGGTCTTCTGCCACAAGGACTATCTCGACTTCGAGACGCCGCCCGCCGACACCGATTTCGACAGCGTCGAGGGGCTGAAGGGCATCGTCGACAAATGGACGAGCCTCTATGCCGCCACCGAGGAAATGCACGACAAGGCGGCCTATGACGCGATCCCCGCTGAAAGCCAGCTTTCGGCACGCGGCATCGAAGTCGGTCACATCTTCTATTTCGGCACGAAGTACTCCGAGCCGATGGGTGCGACCGTTCAGGGCCCCGACGGCCAGAACCTGCCTGTCCATATGGGCTCCTACGGCATCGGCCCCAGCCGGCTCGTCGCGGCACTGATTGAGGCGGGCCATGACGAGGCCGGCATCGTCTGGCCTGACGAAATCGCGCCGTTCGACGTGGCGGTCCTCAACCTCAAGGTCGGCGACGCCGAGACTGACGGCGCCAGCCAGCGCCTCTACCAGCACCTGCTCTCCAAGGGCTACGACGCCCTGTACGACGACACCGATGCGCGCCCCGGCGGCAAGTTCGCCACCGCCGACCTCATCGGCGTGCCCTGGCAGATCATCGTCGGCCCCAAGGGGCTGGCCGATGGCAAGGTCGAGGTCAAGCGCCGCACCAGTGGCGAGCGCGAACTGGTTTCACTCGAAGAGGCGCTCGCCCGCTTCAAGGGCAAGGCGGCGTGAGCGTCGCCACGGAGAGCGATCGTCAGGGCGAGGCACCGAGCGGGACGCGGCCCTTCGCCGGCTTCGAATGGCTGCTGGCGGGGCGCTATCTGCGCACCCGGCGGCGCGAAGGCTTCGTTTCGGTCATCGCCGGCTTCTCCTTCCTCGGCATCCTGCTCGGTGTCGCCACGCTGATCATCGTGATGTCGGTGATGAACGGCTTCCGCAAGGAACTGCTGGAGAAGATCGTCGGCGTGAACGGCCACATCTTCGCGACGCCGATCGACCGCCCGCTCGACGATTACGACATCGTCTCGCAGCGGCTGCGCTCGATTCCGGGGATCAAGCTGGCGATTCCGCTGGTCGAGGGGCAGGCGCTGGCGTCCTCGCAGACCGGTAATGGCGGCGTTCTGGTCCGCGGTATCCGTGAGGCCGACATCAAGGCGATCCCCTTCGTCGGCGGCAATGTCCGGCGCGGCACGCTCGACGGGTTCGATCAGGCGGGCGGCGTCGCCGTCGGCAAGCGGCTTGCGGATTCGCTCGGCCTTCAGGTCGGCGATTCCATCAACATCATCTCGCCCAAGGGCGCCTCGACGCCATTCGGCACGGCGCCGCGCATCAAGGCCTATCCGATCCAGGCGGTCTTCGAGATCGGCATGACCGAGTTCGACGCCTCCTTCGTCTTCATGCCGCTGACCGAAGCGCAGGCCTATTTCAACCGCGAAGGCGACGTGAACGTCATCGAGATCTTCGTCGACAATCCCGACCGGACGCAGGCTGTCCGCGACGCGATCGAGGCCGACGCACCGCGCCCGCTCGTGCTCTCCGACTGGCGCCAGCGCAACCGCAGCTTCTTCAATGCGCTCGAGGTCGAGCGGAACGTCATGTTCATCATCCTGACGCTGATCGTACTGGTCGCGGCGCTGAACATCGTCTCCGGCCTGATCATGCTGGTGAAGGACAAGACGGCCGACATCGCCATCATGCGTACCATGGGGGCGACGCGCGGCACGGTCATGCGCGTCTTCCTGATCACGGGGGCGGCGATCGGCGTCTTCGGCACGCTGGCGGGACTCGCGCTCGGCGTCGTCTTCGCCAACAACATCAAGGCGATCATGGCCGCGCTCAACTGGATCACCGGCGCCAATCTCTGGGACCCGACGGTGCGCTTTCTCAGTGACATTCCCTCCGTCATCGACTGGGGCGAGGTCACGAGCGTGGTTCTGATGGCGCTCGTCCTGTCGCTGCTGGCGACCCTCTATCCGGCCTGGAAGGCGGCGCGGCTCGATCCCGTGCAGGCGCTGAGGATGGGCTGAGGCGCATGTCCGACACCACGCCCCGCGAAACTCCGGCGCTCTTCCTCTCCCAGGTCGAGCGCTACTACCCGCAGGCCGACGCGCCGCTCGAGATCCTGCGCAAGGCGGATTTCGCGCTCTGGCCCGGCGAGCTCGTCGCACTGGTCGCGCCCAGCGGCACCGGCAAGTCGACCCTGCTGCACGTCGCCGGCCTGCTCGAGCGGCCCGATGGCGGCGAGGTCTTCGTCGGGGGCCTGCCGACCACCAAGCTCGACGACAAGGGTCGCACCCGCCTGCGCCGCACCGAGATCGGCTTCGTCTATCAGGCCCACCATTTGCTGCCTGAGTTCACGGCGCTGGAGAACGTCGTCCTGCCGCAGCGCATCCGCGGGCTCGACAAGGCGCTCGCCGAGGAGAGGGCGGCGGAACTGTTGACCTTCATGGGGCTCGGCGAACGGCTCGACCACCTGCCGGGCGAACTCTCCGGCGGCGAGCAGCAGCGGGTCGCCATCGGCCGCGCCGTCGCCAACACGCCGCGCCTGCTCCTCGCCGACGAGCCCACGGGCAATCTCGACCCGCACACCTCGCTCCACGTCTTCCAGACGCTGGTCGCCCTGGCTCGCGCCTCGGGCCTCGCGGCGCTGATCGCGACCCATAATCTCGATCTCGCCCGGCGCATGGACCGCCAGGTGACGATCCGCGACGGGCATGTCGTGCCGCTCTGACGACACGCCGCCCTCCGTGCCGGCGATTCAGTATCTGTTAACTGCTTGAAGCATGCGCGTTCTGCGGATGACGCATGGAGATTGACGAGAACAAACAATGAACTAAAACGGACATATCGGAAACATGAGGGCTTGATCATGATCGTCGCACGGAAAGTCGCAGCCGGAATCGCCGAGATTGCATCGCTCGGGCTGTTCCTCGGCATGGTCTGGGTCTGGGCGGCGCTGTTCTGCGCACCGGGCATCTGACGATCCACAACGGCGACGATCGGTGCCATGGCGCCGCGCCCGGCGCAGCCGCATAACGGGGGCGAGGGCGGCCCGCGAGTCGCCCGCGACAACCCCGCAGGCGGATGATGGCACGCGAACCCGACGACAGCCGCGTTCTCTCCGAAGTCGGCTTCGTTCATCTCCACGTCCATTCGAGCTATTCGCTGCTCGAGGGCGCCCTGATGGTCGGCACGCTCGCCAAGATGGCGGCGGCGGATGGTCAGCCGGCGCTGGCCCTGACCGACACCAACAACCTCTTCGGCGCGCTCGAATTCGCCGAGAAGATGACCGGCGTCGGCGTTCAGCCGATCGCGGGCGTCCAGCTCTCGCTCGATTGCGGCGACGAGGTCGAGGCGGGCCGGGGCAGGGCACTGCCGCAGATCCCGCCCCACATCGTCCTGCTGGCGATGAACGAGGCCGGCTACGGCAATCTGATGAAGCTGGTGACTCAGGCCGCGCTGGCCAGCGGCGGCAGCGGCCAGCCGGTCTCCAATCTCGATGCGCTCGCGGCCCATCACGAGGGGCTGATCGCGCTGACCGGCGGGCGGGGCGGGCCGCTCGACGTCGCGCTGCGCAACAACCAACTGCCCCAGGCCCGCACCCGGCTGGCGACGCTGGCGCGTATCTTCGGCGACCGGCTCTATGTCGAGGTCCAGCGCCACGGCGGCGACGGTGACGCCGCCGTCGAGGCGCATCTGCTGCAACTCGCTTATGATGCGGATCTGCCGATCGTCGCCACCAACGAGCCCTTCTTCGCCAAGCCCGCCGACTACGACGCCCATGATGCGCTGCTCGCGGTGGCCGCCGGTCGCCTCGTCTCGGACGGCGAGCGCCGCCGCGTCACTCCGGAGCATTATTTCACCAGCCGCGCCGAGATGAAGCGCCGTTTCGCCGATCTGCCCGAAGCGCTGTCCGCTACGGTCGAAATCGCCATGCGCTGCACCTGGCGCGTCGGCCTGCGCAAGCCGATCCTGCCGCGCTTCGGCGAGGAGGGGCGCGACGAGGCCGAGGAGCTGCAGCTGCAGGCCAAGGCCGGCCTCGCCGCCCGCCTCGCCAAGCACGGGCCGGCCGAGGGCTACAGTGTCGAGGATTACGAGAAGCGGCTCGATTTCGAGCTGTCGATCATCACCCGGATGAAATTCCCGGGCTACTTCCTGATCGTCGCGGACTTCATCAAATGGGCCAAGGACCACGACATTCCCGTCGGTCCGGGCCGTGGTTCGGGCGCGGGCTCGCTCGTCGCCTATGCGCTGACGATCACCGACGTCGATCCGCTGCGCTTCGGCCTGCTCTTCGAGCGCTTCCTCAACCCCGACCGCGTCTCGATGCCGGACTTCGACATCGACTTCTGCCAGAACCGCCGCGAAGAGGTCATCGACTACGTCAAGCATCGCTATGGCGAGGAACGCGTCGCCCAGATCATCACCTTCGGCACGCTGCTCGCCCGCGGCGTGCTGCGCGACGTCGGCCGCGTGCTGGAAATGCCCTATGGCCAGGTCGACCGCCTGACCAAGCTCGTCCCGCAGAACCCTGCCAAGCCGATCTCGCTGAAGGACGCCATCGAGGGCGAGCCCAAGCTGCAGCAGGCGGCGCAGGAGGAGCCGATCGTCGCCCGCCTGCTCGAGATCGGCCAGAAGCTCGAGGGGCTGCACCGCCACGCCTCGACCCACGCCGCCGGCGTCGTCATCGGCGACCGCCCGCTCGAACAGCTCGTTGCGCTTTCGGTCGACCCGCGCACCGGCATGCGCGTCACTCAGTTCAACATGAAATGGGTCGAGCAGGCCGGGCTGGTAAAGTTCGACTTCCTCGGCCTCAAGACGCTGACGACCCTGACGACCGCCGTGAAGCTGATCGCCCAGCGCAACATCACCATCGACCTGGCGAGCCTGCCCTTCGACGATCCGCCGACCTACGCGATGCTGGCCCGCGGCGAGACGGTCGGCGTGTTCCAGGTGGAATCGGCGGGCATGCGCAAGGCGCTCGTCGAGATGAAGGCCGACCGCATCGAGGATCTGATCGCGCTGGTCGCACTCTATCGGCCGGGCCCGATGGACAACATCCCGACCTATTGCCGCCGCAAGCTGGGTCAGGAGGAGCCGAGCTATCTCCACCCGGGCATGGCGCCCTATCTCTCCGAGACGCATGGCATCATCGTCTATCAGGAGCAGGTGATGCAGGTCGCCCAGGCGCTCTCGGGCTACTCGCTCGGCGAGGCCGACCTGCTGCGCCGCGCCATGGGCAAGAAGATCAAGGCGGAGATGGACGCCCAGCGCGACCGCTTCGTGAAGGGCGCGATCGCCAACGGCATCAAGACCGAGACGGCCTCCGAGATCTTCGACCTGCTGGCCAAGTTCGCCGATTACGGCTTCAACAAGAGCCATGCGGCGGCCTACGCCGTGGTCGCCTTCCAGACCGCCTATCTCAAGGCCAACTACCCGGTCGAGTTCCTGGCGGCGTCGATGACGCTCGACATGGGCAACACCGACAAGCTCTCGGAATTCCGCCGCGACGCCGAGCGGCTCGGCATCAAGGTGCTGCCGCCGGCGATCAACCGCTCCGGCGTCGAGTTCGACGTGCATGAGGGCGCGATCCACTACGCTCTCGGCGCGATCAAGGGCGTCGGTCGCGTCGCCGTGGAATCGGTCGTGGTCGCCCGGGCGGCGGGCGGTCCCTTCCGCGACCTCGCCGACTTCGCCCGCCGCATCGACACCAAGCTCGTCAACCGCCGCACCATCGAGGCCCTGATCGCGGCCGGCGCGCTCGACGCGCTCGAGCCCGAGCGGGCCCGCGCCATGGCGGCCATCGACGGCATGCTCGCGCTTTCGAACCGCACGCGGGAGGCCGCGCTCGGCGGCCAGTCGGAGCTCTTCGGCGGCGGCACGGTCCAGGAAGCCTTCCGCATCCCGCCGGTCGAACCCTGGGCCCCGGCCGAGCGCCTCAAGCGCGAGCACGACGCGGTCGGCTTCTTCCTCTCCGGCCACCCGCTCGACGATTATGAGCATGTGCTGAAGCGCCTGCGCGTCCAGCGCTTCGCCGATTTCGCCCAGACCGTGCGCGCCAACGGCACCGGTGTCGCCAAGGTCGCCGTCTCCGTGATCGACCGCTCGGAGCGGCGCACGAAGTCCGGCTCCAAGATGGGCATCGTCAACCTGTCGGATCCGAGCGGCCAGTTCGAGGCGATCCTGTTCTCGGAGGCGCTGCAGCGCTATCGCGACCTGCTGGAGCCGGGCCGGGCGCTGGTGCTGCGCCTGTCCGCCGTGCTCGACGGCGAGGATGTCCGTCCGCGCATCGAGGATGTCGAGGTACTGGACGAGCTCGCGGCCCGGCAGAAGCAGGATCTGCTGGTCTATCTGCGCGACGACAAGGCGCTGGCCTCGATTGCCGAGCGCGTCCGGCCCCGCGGCGACGGCCTCAAGGCCGACGGCAAGATCGCCCTGGTGATGATCCTGAACGACGGTGCCCAGGAGGTCGAGATCGAGCTGCCCGGCCGCTATCCGGTCAACCAGCAGATCGCCAACGCCGTCCGCGCGGCGCCGGGCGTGGTCAGCGTCGAACTGCGGTGAGGTATCGGTCCTCGCGGCCCGCTCAGCCGACCGACGCCTCCTGCCGCGATTGGACGCGATCGCGTCCGAGACGCTTCGAGCGGTAGAGCGCGCTATCGGCGTCCAGCAGCAATTGGTCGAGAGGCTGCGAGGAGGTGTCGCCCTCGGTGACACCGATGCTCAGGGTCGGCCCGCCCGGCAGCTCCGGCCGCGCCGTGATCGCTCTGGCGAAGGCCTGCTGCAGGCGCTCGGCGATGCGGATTCCGGCCTCGATTCCCAGTCCCGGCAGCATCACCACGAATTCGTCGCCGCCATGCCGCGCGACGATGTCGCCCGCCCGTAGCTGGCTTCGGGCCACGTCGGCGAAGAGTCGCAGGACCTGGTCGCCGGCTGCGTGACCATGGGTGTCGTTCAGCGCCTTGAAGTGGTCGATGTCGATCAGCAGCAGGGCTGCGCGCTGCGGCCGACCGGCTTGGCCGGCCAGTGCGGCGACCGCGCGTTCGAGGCCGCTGCGGTTCATGGCCCCCGTCAGGGGATCGCTCTCGGCGAGAGCGGCGAGCTGGCTGCCGCTGCGCTCCGCCGCCAGCAGCAGCAGGGCGTTGCCGCGGGCGAGGACGAGCGCCGCAGCGCCTACCGCCGTCCAGTGCATCGGCACGGGCTGGGGCGGAAAGAGTTCTTCGCCCAGATGGCCGTTGAGCGCCAGAATCGCCCGGACGACGAAGAGGGCACTCGTCGGCAGGAAGAGCGCGACGAGAATCCAGGCCGAGCGCAGCCCGTCCTTGCGTGCGAGGCGGAAACCCTCGCGGGCCACGGCGGCATCGCAGCATGCCATCAGCAGCGCGACCAGGGCCGCACGCCGGGGAAAGCCGCCCGGCTCGATCCACAGCATCAGCAGCGTCATCGGGGCGACCACCGCCAGGCCGTAATGCCATGGCTTCGTGCGCAGGCCAGCGAAACTGCGTACGCTGACCAGCACGAGGAGGTAGCCGGCCCAGGTCAGGGTGTTGGCGAGACCCATCGAGATCGCGTCGGGAATGGTCCCGCGCATCACCACTAGGATGATGCCGGCGCCGATCAGCAGGCTGCTCAGGCCCCACCATAGCGGCCAGCGCCCGAAGCGCCCTGTCGCGAAGGCACTGAGCTGAAGCAGGCCGAGGATGATCGAGGTCGCGGCGGCCACCGCATAGATCGTTCGCAGGTCGAGAGGCACAGCTGTCGGGTCCGATCGCGCTTCGGCTTCTCTAGCGTAAGGAAGCTGAACGGTCTTGCATCATTCACGGCGGCGCCGCTCGGCGCACGCACTGGCTTTTGCCGCCGCCGCCTTGCATTCGCGGCGCTTCCCCTGTATGGCGCAGCCCATCCCACATGGGGAGCACCGCCTCGACTTTGAGGCGATCCGGTGACTTGGCAGCTCATGCCTCGTTCATTCGCACCCCAGAGGCTCAACCGGAAGGACGTTACAGACCATGGCTCTGCCTGATTTCTCCATGCGCCAGCTTCTCGAAGCCGGGGCCCATTTCGGCCACCAGGCTCACCGCTGGAACCCGAAGATGTCGCCCTATATCTTCGGTACGCGCAACAACATCCACATCCTCGACCTGTCGCAGTCGGTGCCGATGCTTTCGCGCGCCCTGCAGGCGGTGTCGGACACCGTCGCCCGTGGCGGGCGCGTTCTCTTCGTCGGCACCAAGCGCCAGGCGCAGGACGCCATCGCCGACGCCGCAAAGCGTTCGGCCCAGTACTATGTCAACTCCCGCTGGCTCGGCGGCATGCTGACCAACTGGAAGACCATCTCGGCCTCGATCCAGCGCCTGCGCAAGGTCGACGAGCTGCTCAGCGGTGGCGGCAGCGGCCTGACCAAGAAGGAGCGCCTGATGCTCGCCCGCGAGCGTGACAAGCTCGAAAAGGCGCTGGGCGGCATCAAGGACATGGGCGGCACGCCCGACATGATCTTCGTCATCGATACCAACAAGGAAGCGCTTGCGATCAAGGAGGCCCAGCGCCTCGGCATCCCGGTCGCCGCGATCATCGATTCGAACTCGGATCCGGACGGCATCACCTTCCCGGTCCCGGCCAATGACGACGCCGGCCGCGCCATCCAGCTCTATTGCGACCTGATCGCCCGCTCGGCGATCGACGGCATCTCGCGCGCCTCGGGTGACCATGGCGTCGATCTCGGCGCCGCCGAGGCTCCGATCGTCGAGGAGGTTGTCGCCGAGCCGGCCGCCGCCGATGCCGGCGTCGCTTTCGAACTGCTGACCGCGCCGCGTGGCGCGCCGGACGATCTGATGAAGCTCTCCGGCATGGGCCCGGAGCTGGTTCAGAAGCTCAACGACGGTGGCCTGTTCCACTTCTGGCAGTTCGCTGCGATGTCGCCGGCCGATCTGACCAAGATCGACCAGGACCTGAAGCTCGGTGGCCGCATCGAGCGCGAGGGCTGGGTCGCCCAGGCGCGTGAACTCGCCGACGCCTGATCCTGCCAGGCGGGATGCGGCGCGTCATCGGCGCGTCGCAATCCGGCTGCTGATGAGACGAAGATGAACGCCGACCAGCGCCGACGCCGGAAACGGAGCGTCGGCGTTGCTCCATAGGAGCCGGTCCGGCTGGGATCCGCGGCAGCCCGCCATGCGGTGCCGCAAGACAGACGAGGATGACGAAGATGGCTGCGATCACCGCTGCATTGGTGAAGGAACTCCGCGACAAGACCGGCGCGGGCATGATGGACTGCAAGGCCGCGCTGTCGGCCGTCGATGGTGATATCGAGGCCGCGATCGACTGGCTGCGCACCAAGGGCCTCGCCAAGGCCGCCAAGAAGGCCGACCGCGTCGCTGCCGAAGGTCTGGTCGCCGTCGCGGTGTCGGGCCGCAGCGGCGTCGTCATCGAGCTGAACTCGGAAACGGACTTCGTGGCCCGCAACCTGGAATTCCAGGGCCTGGCGCATGGCATCGCCAATGTCGCGCTGGAGCGTGGCGGCGACGTCGAGGCTGTGCTGGCCCATCATTATCCGGGCGGCGGCACGGTGAAGGATGCCATCGCCAACGCGATCGCCACCATCGGCGAGAACATGAATCTGCGCCGCGTCGCGCAGCTCGAGGTCTCGGCTGGCGTGATCGGCACCTATGTTCACGGCGCGGTCGCCGATGGCCTCGGCAAGATCGGCGTCATCGTCGCGCTGGAGTCGACCGGCAAGGCGGATGAACTCGCGCTTCTCGGCCGCCAGCTCGCCATGCACGTCGCGGCGACGAACCCCGTCGCGCTCGACCTCGCCTCGGTCGCCCCCGACGTGCTGGAGCGCGAAAAGGCGATCCTGGCCGAGAAGAATGCCGGCAAGCCGGCCCATGTGCTCGAGAAGATCACCGAGAGCGGGCTCAAGAGCTACGCCAAGGAATACTGCCTGCTCGAGCAGACCTACATCCACGACGGCTCGAAGTCGGTCGGCCAGATTCTCAAGGAAATCGAGGGCAAGGTCGGCGCGCCGGTCAAGCTGACGGGCTTTGCCCGTTACGCGCTCGGCGAGGGCATCGAGAAGGAAGAGCAGGACTTCGCCGCCGAGGTGGCCGCTGCCGGCGGCACCACGGGCTGAGCGCTCCGCTCCGACGATGCATGAAAAGGCCGCGCATCGCGCGGCCTTTTTTGTAGGAAGGGGTGCGGCGCGCGAATCGCGAGCCAATCGCGCAGCGGCGCGGACCGGCACCTCGCGCCCGGCGTGATCAGCCCGCCGGCAACGACAAGAACGGAGACGATCCGATGCGGCCCCAGCGCGTTCTCGTGAAGCTCTCCGGCGAAGCCCTGGCCGGTCAGGCCGGATCGGGCCTCGACGGCGCGACGCTGACGGCGCTTGCCGCCGACATCGCCTATGCCTCTCGCGAGGGCGTCGAAATTGCCATCGTTGTCGGCGGCGGCAATTTCTTTCGCGGCGTCCAGGGGCTGACCAAGGGGCTCGACCGCACCAGTGCCGATTCGATCGGCATGCTCGGCACGGTGATGAACGCGCTCGCGCTCGAGCACGCGATCGAGAGCGCCGGCGCGCCGGCGCGTGCCATGTCGGCCGTCCCGATGCCCTCGCTCTGCGAGAGCTATGCCCGCAAGCGTGCGCTCGACCATCTCACCAACGGCAAGGTCGTGGTGCTCGGCGGAGGCACCGGCAATCCCTATTTCACCACCGACACAGGCGCCGCGCTGCGCGCGGCGGAGCTGGGCTGCAGCCATCTGCTCAAGGCGACGCAGGTCGACGGTGTCTATTCGGCGGATCCGAAGAAGGACCCTGCCGCGACCCGCTTCGACACGCTCACCCATGCCGAGGCGATTGCCCGCGACCTGAAGGTGATGGATACGGCTGCCTTCGCGCTGGCGCGCGATGCCGGGCTGACGATCGTCGTGTTCTCGATCGCCGAGGCCGGCATGCTGGCGGCCGTGCTGCGCGGCGAGGGCCGGGCGACCTATGTGACGCCGTAACCGCTGCGCGTCACGATGTCTTGACCCTGGCCGGCCCCCCCGCCATGGTCGCGCCGGGTCCGTGGAAACACCCGGCAACGCATAACCGATCTCGCATCGCGGCCGGCGACATGCCGGCCTTCGCTTCGGCGCGATGCACCAGTTCAAGGTCTAGAAGACGATGCCCCAGACGACGTTCGATCTCGCCGACGTGAAGCGCCGCATGCAGGGCGCGCTGCAGTCCTTCAAGGGCGATCTCGCCTCCCTGCGCTCGGGTCGCGCCTCCGCCAACATGCTCGATCCGATCCAGGTCGAGGCCTATGGCGCCCGTCAGCCCCTCTCCCAGCTCGCCACGGTCAGCGTGCCGGAGGCCCGCCTGCTCAGCGTCCAGGTCTGGGACCGCAGCATGGTCGGCCCGGTCGAGAAGGCGATTCGCGAATCCGACCTCGGCCTCAACCCGCAGACGGAAGGGCAGGTGCTGCGCATCCGCATCCCCGAGCTGAACGAGCAGCGCCGCAAGGAGATGGTCAAGGTCGCGCATAAATACGCCGAGGAATCGAAGATCGCGGTGCGCCATGTCCGTCGCGACGCCATCGACATCATCAAGAAGGTCGAGAAGGAGGGCGCCTTCACCAAGGACGATGTCACTCGCCAGTCCGACCTCGTCCAGAAGGCCACCGACCAGCATATCGCCGAGATCGACCAGGCGCTGGCGGCGAAGGAAAAGGAAATCCTGAGCGTCTGACGCTCGCGGCGCCAGCGCGCCTGTTTCCCCGGCGCCAGGCCGAACGAGGCATACCCCGAATGTCAGCACGCCAGCGCCAGGGACAGGTCCCCCAGCCCGCCCATGTCGCGATCATCATGGACGGCAACGGGCGCTGGGCGCAGATGCGGGGCCTGCCAAGGCAGGAGGGGCATCGCCGCGGCCTCGAGGCGCTGCGCGCGGCGGTTCGCAATGCCGGCGAACTGGGCGTCAGGATCCTGACGCTCTACAGCTTCTCCACCGAGAACTGGCGCCGCCCGGCGACCGAGGTCTCCTTCCTGCTCGGTCTGCTCAGGCGTTTCGTCGAGAAGGATCTGGGCGAACTCCACGCCGCCGGCGTGCGGGTCCGCATCATCGGCGGCCGCGACGACCTCAGCCCCGATCTGCGCCGGCTGGTCGAGCATGCCGAGACGCTGACGCGCGACAACACCGCGATGACGCTCGTCGTCGCCTTCAACTACGGCGCGCGTGACGAGATCGTCCGGGCGGCGCGCGCGCTGGCGTCCGACGCCGCCGCGGGCCGGGTCGATGCGGCCGCGATCGACGAGGCCCTGCTCTCCTCGCGTCTCGACACCGCCGATCTGCCGGATCCCGAACTGGTGATCCGCACCTCCGGCGAGATGCGGATCTCGAACTTCCTGCTCTGGCAGGCGGCCTATGCCGAGTTCGTCTTCCTGCCGGTGCTCTGGCCCGATTTCGACCGCGCCGCCTTCGAGGAGGCTCTCGCCGAATACGGCCGGCGCGAGCGCCGCTTCGGCGGCGTCTCCGAGGGCGTCGACCGGTCCGTGGGCGCGGCATGACCGGTCCCGCCGCCGGGCAGCCGCGATCCGGCCAGGGCGAATTGCGGCTGCGGATCATCTCGGCGCTGGTCCTGGCCGCCGTCGTCCTGCTCGCGACCGCCTGGGGGGGCTGGCCGTTCCGGATTATCTGGACTCTGGTTGCCGGTCTCGTCGCCTATGAATGGCTGTCGATCGCCGCCACGCGCGACCATGCCGTCGCCGCCGCGATCGGCGTCGTGCTGGCCGGCCTGCTGCTGGGTTTCGCACCGGTGAGCCAGCCGGCGCTGGCCGGCGTCGCTTCGCTGGCCGCGCTCGCCGGTGCCGTCCTGACCCCGCGCATGCGCGGGCGGCTGCCGCTGGAGCTCTGCGGCATCGCCTATGCGCTCGCCTTCGCGCTCGTCGCGCCGGCGCTGCGGGTGCAGCCCGAGATCGGCCTGTCGCTGGTGATCTGGAGCTTCGCCGTCGTCTGGTTTACCGACATTGCCGCCTATTTCACCGGCCGCAGACTCGGCGGGCCGAAGCTGATGCCGAGCGTCAGCCCGGGGAAGACCTGGTCGGGTGCGATCGGCGGTGCGCTGGTCGGCACGCTCTGCGGCTATGCCGTCTGGGCGTTCACGCCCGCCGCCCAGCAGATCGTGGGCGCGGGGCTCGTCATCGTGGGGTCCTTGGCGGGGTCGATCTTCAGCCAGATGGGAGACCTGTTCGAATCGGCGCTGAAGCGCCGCTTCGGCGCCAAGGATTCGAGCCGTCTGATCCCCGGCCATGGCGGCTTTCTCGACCGGCTGGATGGCTACTGGGCCGTGCTCGTCTTTGCCGGCCTTGTCCTCTTCATGTCCCATCTCTGACGCGGATCAGCGCATGCTTCGCACCGTCACGCTTCTCGGAGCGACCGGGTCCATCGGCCGATCGACCCGCGAGGTCGTGGCGGAGAATCCGGAGCGCCTGAGGATCGCGGCGGTCGTGGCGGGGCGCGATGCGGCAGCGCTGGCCCGCATCGCGATCGACACCGGCGCCGGCTTCGCCGCGCTCGCCGACGAGCGGGCCGGGCCCGCTCTGGCCGAGGCGCTGGCGGGCAGCGGCATCGCCTGCGGGGCCGGACGCAGCGCCGTGCTCGAGGCAGTCGCCCGCGAGAGCGACATCGTCGTCAGCGCGATCTCGGGTGCCGCCGGGCTGGAGGCGACGTTTGCGGCGCTGATGCCGGGCCGCGTCGTCGCGCTCGCCAACAAGGAAAGCCTCGTCTGTGCCGGGGCGGCCGTGATGGCGCGTGCCAAGGCGGTCGGTGCTCGCATCCTGCCGCTCGATTCCGAGCACAACGCCCTGCATCAGGTGCTGGGCGCCGAGCCGATCGAGGCGATCCGCAGCATGACGCTGACCGCTTCGGGCGGCCCGTTCCGGACCTGGAGCGCCGAGCAGATCGCGGCCGCGCGGCCCGAGCAGGCGCTGGCCCACCCCAATTATGCGATGGGCGCCAAGATCACGATCGACTCCGCCAGCATGATGAACAAGGGGCTCGAGCTGATCGAGGCCTGCTTCCTGTTCGGGCTGGCGCCAGCGCAGCTCGAGGTGCTGGTCCATCCCCAGCAGATCGTCCACGGCCTCGTCACCTTCAGGGACGGCTCGGTGAGCGCCGGCATGGCGCTGCCGGACATGCGCGTCGCCGCCGCCCACTGCCTGGGCATCGACGGGCGCCTCGATGCGCCGCCCGCCCGTTTCCTCGATCTCGCGACGACCGCGCCGCTGAGCTTCGAGCGGCCGGATCTCGCCCGTTTCCCGGCGCTCGGGCTCGCCATCGCCGCCCTGGCGGCGGGCGGAGCCATGCCTGCCGTCCTGAATGCCGCCAACGAGGTGGCGGTCGCCGCCTTCCTGGAGGGGCGGATCGGCTTTCCGGGGATCGCGGGCCTGGTCGAAGCGGTCTGCGAGGGGTACGGCCCGGGGCTGCCGGCCGCCACCGACGTGACGGCCGCCCTCGCCATTGACCATGAGGCGAGAAACCGCGCGCGGGGACTCTTGTCGCGGGCGCCCTTCGCTGTCACCTAAGGCGAAGAACGGGAGAATGTGATGGAATTCTTGGCGACACTCTGGAACGCCGGTGCGTTCCTGCCGGCCTACATCCTGCCCTTCCTGTTCGTGCTCACCATCGTCGTCTTCGTTCACGAACTCGGCCATTTCCTCGTGGCACGCTGGTGCGGCGTCGACGTCAAGGTCTTCTCGATCGGATTCGGCCGCGAACTGTTCGGCTTCAACGACCGCCACGGAACGCGCTGGCGCTTCGCGCTCATCCCGCTCGGCGGCTACGTCAAGTTCTCGGGCGATGCCGACGCGGCCTCGGCCGGGACCGATTCCGCGGAAATGGGCACGATGACGCCGCATCAGCGCGAGCGCTCCTTCCCGGCCCAGTCGATCGGTGAGCGCGCAGCCATCGTCGCCGCCGGCCCGATCGCCAATTTCCTGCTCGCCATCCTGATCTTTGGCGCCTCGGTCTATATTTTCGGCAAGCCGGTGCTGGCGCCACGCGTCGATCAGGTCGTCGCCGGCAGCGCCGCCGAGCGCGGCGGCCTGCGCGCGGGCGATCTGGTCGTCTCGATCGACGGCCGCGCGATCGCCAGCTTCTCCGACATGCAGCGCGCGATCTCGGTCCGTCCCGAGGAGACGCTGAGCGTCGTGGTGGATCGCGCCGGGGCGCTGGTGACGTTGCCCGTCACGCCGGCGCTGGTCGAGCAGAGCACGCCGGTCGGGAAGCAGCGCATTGGCGTGCTCGGCGTGCAGGCCTCGCGGCAGGCGAGCGACTGGCAGACGCAGCGTTTCGGCCTCCTCGAATCGGCCAAGGTGGGCGTCGGCGAGACCTGGTACGTCGTCGAGCGCACCTACGACTATCTGGCCAAGCTCGTGCGCGGGCGTGAATCTGTCGACCAGCTCTCCGGCCCGATTCGGATCGCGCAGGTCTCTGGCATCGTCGCCAGCAACTCCGGCCTGATGGGGCTGCTCAACCTAGCCGCGATCCTCTCGGTGTCGATCGGCCTGATGAACCTGTTTCCCGTGCCGATGCTCGACGGCGGTCATCTGATGTTCTACGCGATCGAGGCGTTGCGCGGGCGTCCGCTCAGCGATCGGGCCCAGGAAATCGGCTTCCGCTTCGGCCTTGGCCTTGTCCTGATGCTGATGCTCTTCGTCACCTGGAACGATCTCGTCCACGTGCGATCGCTGCTCTAGCCTCCGGGGACCGACGGCCGGAATCGCCGTCCGAGCGGGGCCGAAGGACGGCCGATCCGTTAACGGCTTGCCGACAGTTTGAGCGTTCGGGCCCGACCCGGCGGCGACGCACCAAGATTTTCAGGGTGTCGCAGCAGGCCTCGCGGCCGGCGGTTGCGGGCCGGTTTGCGGCCAAATCGCGGCAATCTGCGTGGCATGCGAGCAACGAGGCTCCCGAAAATATTTCGTTAACGACAATGCCCGTTTGCACCCTGCGGGAAACTTTGTAGAAGCGATTGGACTGCAATGTCCCCATGCGGCCGCTGTTAGGCGGTCGCCCCCGCAACTGGGGTGGTGACCTGATAAATGGAATAGGCGACCCGATGACGTCGACCCAAAAGAGCCGGTCCATCAGAACGCGGCTCTCTCGATCAGTCGGACTTTCGGCCTTCATGTTGGCCGTCAGCGGTGGCGTGGTGTTCGCGCAGGCCGTGATTGTCCAGGGCAACAGGCGCGTCGATGCGGAGACGATCCGCTCCTACGCGTCAGGCCAGAGCGCGCCGCAGCAGATTCGCGAGAACCTGCTCGCCACGGGGCTCTTCACCAATGTCCAGGTCAGCCGCCGGGGCGCGCAGACCGTCATCTCCGTCCAGGAGAGCGACACGATCAACCGCGTCGCCTTCGAGGGCAACCGCCGGCTGAAGAGCGAAATCCTGCTGCAGCAGGTCCAGTCGAAGGCCGGCGGCCCGATGAGCCAGCAGCTCATCGATGCCGACGTCGCCCGGCTCAAGGAAGTCTATCGCCGGGCAGGCTACGGCCTGTCCTCGGTGAGCGGCCGCATCGCCCCGCTCCCGAACGGCCGCTCGGACGTCGTCTTCACGATCAACGAGAGCGGCAAGACCGGCATCAAGTCGATCAATTTCGAAGGCAACCAAGTCTATTCCGACGGCCGCCTGCGCGGCCTCATGACCTCGACCGAGTCGAACTTCCTGAGCTGGATCAAGACGTCCGACGTCTATGATCCCGACCGCATCAACTCGGACCTCGAGCTGGTGCGTCGCTTCTACCTGAAGAACGGCTATGCCGACTTCCAGATCCTGAATAGCGCCGCCCGCTTCGACGACGCCGCCGGCGGCTGGGTCATCGACGTCACCGTGTCGGAAGGCCCGCAGTACAAGGTCGGCAGCGTCGCGGTCGATTCCTCGGTGCGCGAGATCGACTCCGCCACGCTCAACAACTACGTCGTGACCTCGGCGGGCGACACCTACAACGCCGAGGCCGTCGAGAGGACGCTCGTCAGCCTGACCACCGAGGTCTCGCGTCGCGGCTATCCCTTCGCCCAGGTCCGTCCGCGCGGCGACCGCGACGCCGCCGGCCGCCTGATCGGCATCACCTATGTCGTCGACGACGGCCCGCGGGTCTATGTCGAGCGCATTAATGTGCGCGGCAACACCCGCACGCGCGACTATGTCGTTCGCCGCGAGCTCGATCTCGGCGAGGGTGACGCCTACAACAAGGTCATGGTCGACCGCGCCGAGCGTCGCCTCAACAATCTCGGCTTCTTCAACAAGGTCCGCATCACCAACGAGCCGGGCTCCGCGCCCGACCGCGTGGTCGTCAACATCGATGTCGAGGACAAGGCCACCGGCTCGTTCTCGATTTCGGGCGGCTATTCGACCTCGGACGGCGTGATCGGCGAGGTCGCGCTGTCGGAATCGAACTTCCTCGGCCGCGGCCAGTTCGTCCGCATCGCCGGCACGCTCGGCCAGCGCACGCAGGGCGTCGACTTCTCCTTCACCGAGCCCTATTTCCTCGGTCGCCGCATCGCTGCGGGCTTCGATCTGTTCTCGAAGTTCAGCGACAACTACAACACCGGCCGCTTCGAGAGCCGCGTCACCGGCGGCACCGTCCGCTTGACCTTCCCGATCACGGAAGAATTCTCGATCACGCCGCGTTACTCGATCTACACTACCGAGATCGAAATCCCGAACACGACCGACCGGCCGTACAACGATTGTACGGTTCCGCTGACCGGCATCACGCCTGGCACCGCCGGCGCGCTGTCCGCCAGCACGAGCATCAACTGCCTCACCAATGGCGAGGCGACGATCGCGGTGAAGGAAGCCGCCGGCACGACGCTGACCTCGATGGTCGGCCTGGGCTTCAACTACAACTCGCTCGACAGCAACCAGAACCCGCGCAACGGCTTCATCGCCGAGATCAAGCCGGAATTCGCCGGTCTGGGCGGCGATTCGAAGTTCCTGCGCGTGGCCGCGGATGCGCGCTACTACAAGGAAATCTTCGACGACGTCGTCGGTTTCGTCCGCGTCCAGGGCGGTCACGTCCAGGCGACCAGCGGCGATCTGCGTATGATCGACCACTACTTCCTCGGACCGACCCTGGTGCGCGGCTTCGCGCCGTCGGGCATCGGCCCGCGCGACGTGCTGAACGATCCGACAGCCAACGCGCTCGGCGGAACCAGCTATTTCGGTGGCTCGGTCGAGGTGCAGTTCCCGATCTGGGGCCTGCCGCGCGATCTCGGCCTGCGCGGCGCGATCTTCGCCGACGCCGGCACGCTGTTCAACTATGACGGCGGCAAGGCGGTCGCGAGCGCCTGCCCGGCCGGCTCGACCGGGCGTCAGTTCAACGTCGCCACCACCTCGGCCTTCCAGACCAACGTGGCCTGCGTGCGCGACAAGAACGTGCTGCGCTCCTCGGTCGGCGTCAGCCTGCTCTGGCAGTCGCCGCTCGGCCCGATCCGCTTCGACTACGCTTACGCGCTGTCGAAGGACGACGGGCAGTGGGGTACGGCGATCGTCAACGGCCAGGCCGTCACGGGCAAGTTCGGCGGCGACCGCCTGCAGGCCTTCCGCTTCTCCGGCGGCACCCGCTTCTGACGCGGCGGGGCGCTCGCGCCCCGCTCCGGACACAGACCTGATGTCAGACCCTCAATTTTTCCCGGCCGCGACCTCGCTCGACAGTGGCGAGGTCGCAGCTATTTCGGGCACCTCGCTTCCCGAGGGCGCCGATGCGACGCGGCGTTTCACCGGTGCGGCTGCGCTCGAGCAGGCCGGTCCCGCCGACATCGCCTATATGGACAACCCGAAATACACCGAGGCGCTGGCGGCGACCGCCGCCGGGCTGTGCCTGGTCTCGCCGCGCTTCGCCGAGCGCGTGCCGGCCGGCACGCTCGCGCTGGTGACGCCGACGCCCTATCATGCCTTCGCCCGCGTCCTGGCGCGCTTCTTTCCCGCCGCCCTGAAACCGGGCTCCGTCTTCGCCTCGCAGGGCGTCGCACCCGGCGCCTTCGTGCATGCGACGGCGGTGCTCGAGGCCGGAGTTACCGTCGATCCGGGCGCCGTCATCGGGCCGGGCGCCGAGATCGGGGCCGGAACGGTCGTCGCCTCGCATGCCGTGATCGGCCCGCAGGTCCGCATCGGGCGCGACTGCGCGATCGGCGCCGGCTGCACGCTGCAGGCCGCCCTGATCGGCAACCGCGTCATCATCCATCCCGGCGTCCGCATCGGGCAGGACGGGTTCGGCTTCGCGATGAGCCCGAGAGGGCACATGAAGGTGCCGCAGATCGGCCGTGTCATCATCCAGGACGATGTCGAGATCGGCGCCAACACCTGCATCGACCGCGGCGCCAGCCGTGACACGGTGATCGGCGAAGGCACCAAGATCGATAACCTCGTCCAGATCGGTCACAACGTCGTGGTCGGCCGCCACTGTGTCATCGTCTCGCAGGTCGGCATCGCCGGGTCGTCGACGCTGGAGGATTTCGTCGTTCTCGGCGGCCAGGTCGGCCTTGCCGGCCACCTGACCATCGGCATGGGCGCGCAGATCGCGGCCCAGAGCGGGGTCGCGGGCGATGTCCCGCGCGGCGCCAAATATGGTGGCTATCCGGCCCAGCCGGCGCTGAGCTGGGCGCGCGAAAGCGCGATGCTCAAGTCGCTGCTGGCCAAGCGTGGCAAGGGGCAGCCCGAAGGCTAGTCCGGCCGCGGCGGCGACCCTCGCGCGGCGAGCCTCACGACGGCACCCGGCGGGTGTTGGCCTCCCGGCCTGCGGCGGCTAGAAGCAAGCAATGAAGCGGCGGGACGCCCGCGCGGGAGAGACGAGACGATGACCGAGGCGACGACGACGCTGGGTGTGGCCGACATCCAGAAGATCATGGCCTGCATTCCCCACCGCTACCCATTCCTGCTGGTCGACCGCGTCGTCGAGATCAACGGTGACGAATCGGGGATCGGCATCAAGAACGTGACGATCAACGAGCCCCAGTTCACCGGCCATTTCCCGGACAGGCCCGTGTTCCCCGGCGTGCTGATGATCGAGGCGATGGCCCAGACGGCGGGTGTCCTCGTGGTCAATGCCCGCGGCAGCGAGGACACGGCCGTGCGGAGCGTGCTCTTCACGACGATCGACAAGGCCAAGTTTCGCAAGCCCGTCGGCCCCGGCGACACGCTGCGTTTCCACCTCACCAAGGTCGCCCGCAAGCGCAATATCTGGTTCTACCGAGGAGAGGCGCGCGTCGAGGGCGTGCTCGTCGCCGAGGCCGACCTCTCCGCGATGGTCGTCTGATCCGATGTCCTCCGCCACGAACAGGACGGCGCCCGCCGCGAGTATCCGGTCATGAACGCGAAGATCCACCCGATGTCGGTCGTCGACCCGGCCGCGCGCCTGGGCGCCGGCGTTACCATCGGCCCCTTCTGCAGCGTCGGTCCCGACGTCGTGCTCGACGAGGGCGTGGAACTCGTCAGCCATGTTGCGGTCGCTGGCCGCACCACCATCGGCGCCCGCACCAGGGTCTATCCCTTCGCCTCGATCGGTCATCCGCCGCAGGACGTGAAGTACAAGGGCGAGCCCTCGACGCTGACCATCGGCGTCGATTGCCTGATCCGCGAGGGCGTCACGATGAACCCGGGCACCGAGGGCGGCGGCATGAAGACGACGGTCGGCGACCGCTGCTTCTTCCTCGCCAACTCCCACGTCGCCCATGACACCTCGATCGGCGACAACGTCATCTTCTCCAACAACGTCATGTGCGCTGGCCATGTGAAGGTCGGAAATTTCGTCATCGTCGGCGGCGGCACCGGTCTGCACCAGTTCATCCGCGTCGGCGACCACGCCTTCATCGGCGGCGGCGCGGGCGTGATGCATGACGTGATTCCCTTCGGCATGGTGCGCGACAACCCGGCCCATCTCGCCGGGCTCAACCTCGTGGGCCTGCGGCGGCGCGGCTTCACGCGCGAGCAGATCCACGAGTTGCGCCGCGCCTACCGGCTGCTCTTCGCCGATGAGGGCACGCTCTCGGAGCGCGTCGAGGACGTCGCCAGCGAGTTCGCGGCCCATCCGCTCATCCACGAGATCTTGGATTTCATCCGGATCGGCGGCGAGCGCGCCATCTGCGTCCCGCACGACGTCAACGCGCCCGATCGGTGAGCGCCGATCCGGCAACGCCGCCCGCGACGCGCAGCCCTCTCGCCATCATCGCCGGTGGGGGGGATTTCCCGCTGCGGCTGGCCGAGATCGTCACCGGCAGCGGGCGGCCCCTCTTCGTTGCGGCGCTCGAGGGCGCTGCGGACCCTGCCGGCTTCGGCACAGCCGATCTGCAGAGCTACCGCCTGGGCCAACTCGGCCGCCTGCTCGACGAACTGCGGCGGCGCTCCATCACCGACCTGGTGCTGATCGGCAGCCTGCCGCGCCCGAGCTTCTCAGGCCTTCGGCCCGAGGCCTCGACACTGAAATACCTGCCCCATTTCGCCCGCGCGTTCCGCGGTGGCGACGACCATCTGCTTCGCGGCGTCGTCAGCTTCTTCGAGGGGCAGGGCTTCGCGGTGCATGGCCCGGCCGATATTGCCCCCGATATGACCGCGCCGCTCGGCGCCCTCGGCCGCCGGGCAGCCTCTCCGGAGCAGAAGGCGCTGATCGCGCGCGGCTTCGAGCTGCTGGCGGCGCTGTCGCCTTTCGACGTCGGGCAGGCGGCCATCTTGGCCGACCATCGCGTCATCGCGATCGAGGCCGCCGAGGGCACTGATGCCATGATCCGCCGTGTCGCCGAGATGGTCGAGTCCGGGCGTCTCCGGATCGCCAAGGGCGACGGTGTCCTGGTCAAGGCCCCCAAGGACGGGCAGGATCTGCGCGTAGACATGCCGGCGATCGGCCCGCAGACACTGCGCAACGTCGCCGCTGCCGGCCTGGCGGGAATCGGGCTGCGTTCCGGTCGCGTGCTCGTCGGCGATGCCGGAGCGCTGGGCCGGCTCGCCGACGAGGCCGGGCTGGTCGTCGAGGGCGTACCATGACGGAGCCCTTCCGCCTGGCCATCGTGGCGGGCGAGGCCTCGGGCGATGCGCTCGCACTGCGCTTCCTCGAGACCCTGCGCCGCAGGCTGGCCCCGCGGGAGGTCATCGTCACCGGCGTCGGCGGCGAGGCGCTCGTCGCAGCCGGCCTGGTGCCGCTGTTCCCGCAGGCAGACATCGCCGTGATGGGGTTTGCTCCCGTCGTGGCGCGCCTGCGCTTGCTGTTGCGGCGGATGGAGGACGCCGCGCGCGGCATCGCCACCTTCGCGCCCGATCTCCTTCTGACGATCGACGCGCCGGATTTCAGCCTGCGTGTGGCGAAGAAGGTGCGGGCCCGCACTCCCGACATCCCGATCGCCCACTGGGTCTGCCCCAGCGTCTGGGCCTGGCGCTCGGGGCGCGCGCGCCGGATGAAGCCGCATGTCGACCGGATCCTGGCCCTGTTGCCGTTCGAGCCGGCGGCGCTGGAGCGGCTCCAGGGGCCACCGACGGTATATGTCGGCCACCCGCTGATCGAACGACTGGCCGAGTTGCGGCCGGGCCCTGCCGAGGCCGCGACGCGGGCGGACGCCGCGTCTCCCGTCGTCCTCGTGCTGCCCGGCAGCCGGCGTTCGGAGATCCGCCACCTGATGCCGGTCTTCGGCGAGGCGGTGGCCCGCGTCGCCGCGAAGCTGCCGGGCGCGCGTTTTGTCCTGCCGGCGGTCCCGCATCTGAAGGACGAGATCGCGCAGGCAGTCGCCGGATGGGCTCAAAAGCCCGAGATCGTGCTGGGAGAGGCGGCGAAGCTCGCGGCTTTTCGCGGCGCGCGGGCGGCCCTGGCAGCGTCGGGCACGGTCACGCTCGAGCTCGCTCTGGCGCAGGTGCCGACGGTCGCGGCCTATCGCGGCGCCGGCTGGGAGGCTGCGATCGCGCGGCGTCTCATCAAGTTGCCCAGCGTGATCCTGCCCAACCTCATCCTCGGCCGGAGCGTCGTGCCTGAATTCATTCAGCAGGATGCGACGGCGCAGCGGCTGGCCGATCAGCTCGAAGCGGCCCTGGCAGAGGGAGAGGGGCGGCATCGGCAGCTCGCCGGTTTCGCCGAGATCGAGACGATCATGCGGTCCGCCGGGGAGAGCCCGGCCGCCAACGCCGTCGAGGCTGCGCTGGCGCTGGTCGAGGCGCGCAGGCCGCTGGCGGGCCGTCCGACCCGGCCCTCGCGCCCGTAGCGCGAGCGACCTGCGCCCGGGCTTGTTTCCGGGGTGATGCCGCGCACTCTCGACGCGGTCGGGCCCGGCCCATGCCCGGGATCGGAGCGAGACCTGACGCAGACCAAAAAAAGGGGGCGCGACGGTCTGTCCGTCACGCCCCGTCAGGCTGGTCTGCCAGGTCGGATCAGCGACGGCCGATCGGCGTGTAGTCGCGCAGCGGCGAGCCGGTGTAGAGCTGGCGCGGGCGGCCGATGCGCTGGGACGGATCCTCGATCATCTCCTTCCACTGCGCGATCCAGCCGACGGTGCGCGCCAGGGCGAACAGCGCGGTGAACATCGAGGTCGGGAAGCCCATCGCCTTCAGGGTGATGCCCGAATAGAAGTCGATGTTCGGATAGAGCTTCTTCTCGATGAAGTAGCTGTCCGACAGCGCGATGCGCTCGAGCTCGATCGCCACGTCGAGCAGCGGGTCGTCCTTGATTCCGAGCTCGTTGAGGACCTCATGGGTGGTCTTCTGCATGATCTTCGCGCGCGGGTCGTAGTTCTTGTAGACGCGGTGGCCGAAGCCCATCAGGCGGAACGGATCGTTCTTGTCCTTCGCCTTGGCGATGAATTTCGGGATGTTCTCGACTGAGCCGATCTCCTCGAGCATCTTGAGCGCCGCTTCGTTGGCGCCGCCATGGGCGGGCCCCCAGAGGCAGGCCGTGCCGGCCGCGATGCAGGCGAAGGGATTGGCGCCCGACGAGCCTGCGAGGCGCACCGTCGAGGTCGAAGCGTTCTGCTCGTGGTCGGCGTGCAGGATGAAGATCCGGTCGAGGGCGCGCGAGAGCACCGGATTGACCTTGTACTCCTCGGCCGGGACCGCAAAGCACATGCGCAGGAAGTTCGAGGTGTAGTCGAGCGAGTTCAGCGGATACACGAAGGGCTGGCCGACCGTGTACTTGTAGGCCATCGCCGCCAGCGTCGGAATCTTCGCGATCATCCGCATCGAGGCGACCATGCGCTGATGCGGGTCCGAGATGTCGGTCGAGTCGTGGTAGAACGCCGACATCGCGCCGATCGAGCCGACCATGACCGCCATTGGATGCGCGTCGCGGCGGAAGCCCTGGAAGAAGCGGGCCATCTGCTCGTGCACCATGGTGTGGCGCGTCACGCGATAGTCGAAATCGGCCTTCTGCGCGGCGGTCGGCAGTTCGCCTTCCAGCAGCAGGTAGCAGGTCTCGAGGAAGTCGCCATGCTCGGCGAGCTGCTCGATCGGGTAGCCGCGATAGAGCAGCACGCCCTCGTCGCCGTCGATATAGGTGATCTGTGACTCGCAGCTCGCCGTCGAGGTGAAGCCGGGATCATAGGTGAACATGCCCGTCTGGGCGTAGAGCTTGCCGATGTCGATGACGGACGGGCCGATCGAACCCGTCTTGATCGCCATATCGACGGTCTTGCCGTCGACCTGAAGCTGGCTGGTGGTTCCGCTCATCGATACCGATCCTTTCAGGCTCGCTGCTGGTCAGTCGTCGTCGCGCTCGGTCTTGTCACGGTTGTCCATGAGACCTGTCCGTCGTCAGAGCGAACCGACATGACAGGGTCGTGTCGGTGCAGGGGCGGCCGAGGGTCGAAGAGCGGTTCATCCGACTGATTTTCAAGCAATATTCGTGCCCGCCCCGGCAGACGCCAGCGTGGCCACATCAGGCGTCACTAGACCATTTGCAGACCCGGTTCAACCGAGCCGAAAGACGGTCGGGACAGCGTTTTGCTCAGCTCTGGTCGGCGAGCCGAGCAAGGGTTTCCTCGCGCCCGAGAACCGCCATCACGTCGAACAGGCCCGGCGACATGGCGCGCCCGGTCAGCGCGGCCCGCAGCGGCTGCGCCGCCTGCCCGAGCTTCAGCCCATGCGTTTCCGCGAAGCCACGCACGGCAGCCTCGAGCGCCTCGACGGACCAGTCGTTGATCGCGGCCAGCGTCTGCGCGAGTCCGGGCAGTCGCTGCCGGCCGGCCTGGTCCAGCAGGGCGGCCGCCTTGGCGTCGAGCTGCAGCGGGCGCGGCGCATAGAGATAATAGGCGCTGTCGAGCAGCTCGATCAGCGTCTTGGCGCGCTCCTTCAGGCCCGGCATCGCGGCGAGGAACCGCGCTTCCAGCTCGGGCGACAGCGTGGGGCCAAGTCCTCGCGGCGGCCCGATTTCCGGCAGGATCACCTTCAGCGCCGCGATCAGGTCGTGGTCGGCGGACTGGCGCATATAGAGCCCGTTCAGGCTCTCCAGCTTGGCGAAATCGAAGCGCGCGGCCGAGCGGCCGATCGAGCCGAGGTCGAACAGCTCGATCATCTCCTGCGTCGAGAAGATCTCCTGGTCGCCATGACTCCAGCCGAGGCGCAGGAGGTAGTTGCGCAGCGCCACCGGCAGATAGCCCATCGCCCGATAGGCATCGACGCCGAGCGCGCCGTGGCGTTTGGAGAGCTTGGCGCCGTCGGGCCCATGGATCAGCGGGATGTGCGACATGCTGGGGACCGTCCAGCCCATCGCCTGGTAGATCTGCGTCTGGCGCGCGGCATTGGTCAGGTGGTCGTCGCCGCGGATGACATGGGTCACGCCCATGTCGTGGTCGTCGACCACCACGGCGAGCATATAGGTCGGGTTGCCGTCGGAGCGCAGCAGCACGAGATCATCGAGATTCTCGTTCTGCCAGACGACGCGGCCCTGAACCTCGTCCTCGACCACCGTCTCACCGGTCTGCGGCGCGCGCAGGCGGATCACCGGCTTGACACCCTCAGGGGCGGTGGCGGGGTCGCGGTCGCGCCAGCGCCCGTCATAGCGCATCGGTCGGCCTTCGGCCTTGGCCTGCTCGCGCATCGCGTCGAGCTCGGCCGGCGTCGCGTAGCAGCGATAGGCGTTGCCGCTGGCGAGCATCTGATGCGCGACCTCGCGGTGCCGCTCGGCCCGCGAGAACTGGTACACCGTCTCGCCATCCCAATCGAGACCGAGCCATTTCAGCCCATCGAGGATCGCCGCGATCGCCGGCTCGGTCGAACGCTCGCGGTCCGTGTCCTCGATACGCAGCAGCATCTTGCCGCCATGGCGCCGCGCATAGAGCCAGTTGAACAACGCGGTCCGCGCCCCGCCGATATGCAGGAAGCCCGTGGGCGAGGGCGCAAAACGTGTGACGACGGCATCGCTCATGAAAGCTTGGCTCCGGCTGGCTGTCGAAAGGGGCTGAGGGGAAAGTGGCGAATCGGCACGCCGCGGGACGGCGCGCGCCGAAGCGGGCATGACATCCGGCGCGGCCCCTGTAACATGCCCTGGCGGCTGGCGTTAAGCGCAAGATGCGCGCGCCGCCGATGCGGGCAGGGATGGGGAGCCGATGCAGCCGGCACCGCCGCCAGGGCAGGGGGAGGCGACGCGCCGCCGTGGCGCGCGGACCCTGGCGCTGCCTTGGGGCCGGCCGGGTCGCGCCCGGGGCGGACCGGACCTCGCTCTCGCGCTGGCTTCCACTCGCGAGCGCCTCAGGCGCACCCTGGCGCTCGAGGCCGAGCGCCGCCGCCTGTTCATCTGGCTGCCGGTGCCGATGGCAATCGGCATCCTCCTCTACTTCGCTGCCGATCGCGAGCCGGCTCTCTGGGCGCCGCTGGTCGGCTTCGGGCTCGCTGCAGCGGGGGCGTTCGGCCTGCGCCGCCGTCCGGGCGCGGCGCGGGCGCTGATCGCGCTGGCGGCCGTGTTCGCAGGATTCGCGACCGCGGCCTGGCGGACGGCCTCGGTCGCCGCGCCACTGCTGGACTGGCCACGGGTCGGGCAGTTGACGGGCTTCGTCGAGTCGGTCGAGAGCCGTGACGCCGGCGCCCGCCTCGTCATTCTGGTGACGGGTCTGGCCGGCGTCGAGGCGGCGGACCGCCCGAGACGCGTCCGGGTCAACATTCGCGCCGGCCAGGTCGCGCCGGGCGATCACATCGCGGCGGTGGCGCGGCTGCTGCCGCCGCCCGGCCCCGCCCGGCCGGGCGGCTATGATTTCGGCCGCGACGCCTTCTTTCGCGGGCTCGGCGCCGTCGGCAGCATCTCCGGCAGGATCACGCTGACGCCGCCGCCGCAGGCGCCGCCGGCCGCGCTGCAGATCGCCGCCGCACTCGACCGCGCCCGCAACACCCTGACGCAGCGCATCGCCTCGATCGGCGGCGGGCAGGCGGGTGCGATGGCGGCGGCGCTCGTCACCGGCAAGCGCGGGCTGATCACCGACGCGACCAATGCCGACCTGCGCGCGGCGGGCATCTACCACATCGTCTCGATCTCCGGCCTGCACATGGTGCTCGCGGCCGGGACGATCTTCTGGCTGGTGCGGGCGCTGCTCGCCCTCTCGCAGACGCTGGCGCTGCGCCTGCCGGTCAAGAAGATCGCCGCACTCGCGGCGATGGCGGGCTCGGTCGCCTATTGCGTCTTCTCGGGCGCCGAGGTCGCGACCGTGCGCTCGCTGATCATGACGCTGGTGATGCTCGGCGCGATCCTCGTCGACCGCCCGGCGCTGAGCATGCGCAATCTCGCGCTGGCGGCGGTGATCGTTCTCCTGCGCGAACCCGAGGCGCTGCTGGGGCCGAGTTTCCAGATGTCCTTCGGCGCGGTGGCGGCCCTGATCGCCTTCGCCGAGCGCTGGGAGAACCGCGGCCGGCCGCAGCCACCGCCGGCGCTGCCCTGGCCGCTGCGCCCGCTGTGGATCGCCGCCTGCGGCATCGTCGCGACCACGCTGCTGGCGACCGCCGCGACCGCCCCTTTCGGCGCCTTCCATTTCCAGACCTTCAATCCCTTCGGACTGCTCGGCAATGCGCTGGCGCTGCCCTTCGTCTCGCTGTTCGTGATGCCCGCCGCCGTCTTCGGCGTGCTGGCCTATCCCTTCGGGCTCGATGCGCCGGCCTGGTGGCTGATGGGACAGGCCTCGCAGGTCGTGCTCAGGCTGGCGCATGGGGTGGCGTCGATCGACCATTCCACCCTGGTGATCCCGGCCTTCGGGACGCCCGCGCTGCTCTGCTTCGTCCTGTCGCTGCTCTGGGCGACGCTGTGGAGCACGAAGCTGCGCCTGCTGGCCGTGCTGCCGCTGGCCGCCGGCGTCGCGGTGGCGGCCAAGCCCGAGCGCCCGGCGATCCTGGTCGAGCGCGACGGGGCCGGGCTGGCCGTGCGCGGGCCCGACGACCGCCTGGTCATCGCCGGTCGGCCCAGCCGCTTCGTGCTGGAGCAATGGTTGAACGCCGATGGCGATGGCCGCAAGGCGGATGATCCGTCGCTGCGCCAGGGCGCCGCCTGCGACCCCGCAGGCTGCGTGCTGACCACCCGTGACGGGCGCTCCATCGCCTATGCGCAGGAGCGGCTGGCCATCATCGAGGATTGCCGGCGCGCGGATGTGGTGGTGACGCCGATTCCCTGGACGGCCTCCTGCGCGGCACTGCTGATCGACCGGACCGCGCTGCAACGCGACGGCGCGACCGCTCTCGTGCATGGCGTCACGGGCTGGCGCCACCATGCCGCCGAGCATGCCGGACGCTCACGACCCTGGAGCCGTCAGCCGCCGATCCAGCCTGCGGCGAGGACGGCTCCTGCACCCTCCATCGCCGAGAGCGCTCCCGACGCCGAGCGCCTTCAGTAGCGCCGCATCAGATTGACCAGTCGGCCCTGGATCTTGACCCGGTCGGGACCAAGCACCCGCGTCTCATAGGCGGGATTGGCCGCCTCCAGCGCGATCGAGGAGCCGCGCCTGCGCAGCCGCTTCAGCGTCGCCTCTTCGTCGTCGATCAGCGCGACGATGATGTCGCCGGTGTTGGCGGTGTCCTGGCGGCGGATCACCACCGTGTCGCCGTCGAGAATGCCGGCCTCGACCATCGAGTCACCGCGGACCTCGAGTGCGAAATGCTCGCCGGAACCGAGCATGTCGGCGGGCAGGGCGACGCTGTGGCTGCGGCTCTGGATCGCCGAGATCGGCGTGCCCGCCGCGATGCGGCCCATGACGGGGATCGCGATCGTATTGCGGGCATCCTCCAATGCCGCTTCGACCGGCCGGGCCCGGCCGGGCAGCCCGTCCTTGGCCGGCGGCGCATCCTTGCCGAGCCCACCCTGGACGACCGACGGGTTGAAGCGGCGCGCGCCGGGCTGCAGACCGCCGCCGGCACCGTCGGGCAGCTTGATCACCTCGAGCGCCCGCGCCCGGTTCGGCAGGCGGCGGATGAAGCCGCGCTCCTCGAGCGCCATGATCAGGCGGTGAATGCCGGATTTCGACTTGAGGTCGAGCGCGTCCTTCATCTCGTCGAAGGAGGGGGGGACACCGCTTTCGCGCAGGCGCTCCTGGATGAACCGAAGCAGTTCGAACTGTTTGCGTGTCAGCATTGATCCCCGCCGGCGCTCTGGAATCTGCCGGTTGTCGCAGATTCGAAACAAATCACGAACACCATACCCGTTCGCGTTGTGTTCCGCAAGCGGATCGGCCGGCCGCAGCCTAGCGCAAACGGATGAAGCGGCAGGGATCGCCCTTGCGGGCGGCTGGCGCGAAGACCGGTCGGATCGCCAGCGCCTGCGCCTGGGCGAGCAGGCCGAGCATGGAGGAATCCTGCCGCTCGAACGGCGTCGCCTCCCAGCCGGCCTCGGTCAGGACAAGGCTGGAGCGCAGATAGTCCTCGCGCTCATCGTTCGCGGGCATGTCGCGGCCCAACAGCCCCGGCTCGCTGCGGTCGCGTTCGGGCGAGGGTATGCCGAGCAGCGCCTCGATCACGGGTACGACGAAAAGATGCCCGCAGACGATCGAGGAGACGGGGTTGCCCGGCAGGCCGATTGCGACCATCGCGCCGAGCCGGCCCGTCATCATCGGTTTGCCCGGCCGCATCGCGATCTTCCAGAAGCCGAGATCCATGCCGGCCCGCTTGAGCGCCTCCTGGACGAGGTCATGCGCGCCGACCGAGGCGCCGCCCAAAGTCACCAGCACATCGACGCCGGCCTCCCGCGCCTGCCCGATCCGCGCGGCGAGGTCCGCGTGGTCGTCGCGCGCGATGCCGAGGTCGAGCACGCTCCCGCCCGCCTGCTCGACCAGCGCGGCCAGCGCAAACGAGTTGGACGCAACGATCTGGTCCGGTCCGACCGGCTCGCCCGGCAGCACCAGTTCGTCGCCGGTGGCGAGGATCGCGACCAGGGGTTTGCGGCGCACCGGCAGCGCCGGATGGCCGGCGGCGGCGGCAAGCCCGAGTGCGGCGCTGTCGAGCCGGGTCCCGGTCGCGAGCAAACGGTCGCCCTCACTGAAGTCGAGCCCGGCCTTGCGGATGAACCTGCCCTTCGGCGCGCCCTCGCGGACGGTGATCGCGGCCGAGCCGACGCCGTCCGCGTTCTCCTGGATCAGGATGGTGTCGGCACCTTCGGGGATCGGCGCGCCGGTGAAGATGCGCACTGCCTCGCCGGTGGAGACACTGCCTGCGAAGGAACGCCCGGCGGCGGATTCGCCGAGAACGCGCAACTCGGCGCCGGGAGCGAGGTCGTCGGCCCGCACCGCATAGCCGTCCATGGCCGAATTGGCGAAGGGCGGCTGCGTCCGCAGCGCCGCGATGTCGGCTCCGAGCACGCGCCAGGCGCACTGCGCCAGCGGCAGCGTCTCGATGGACGTCGAGCCTGGCACGCTGTCGAGCAGGGCGCGCAGCGCGACGGAGACCGGCGTCAGGGCCATCAGCGCTGTGCCCCCTCGGCGCTGTCGGCCTCGAACACGCCCGACTTGCCGCCGGATTTGTGGGTCAGCTTAATGCCCTCGATCCGCATGCCCCGGTCGGCCGCCTTGACCATGTCGTAGACGGTCAGGCAGGCGACGCTGACGGCGGTGAGTGCCTCCATCTCGACGCCGGTCTGGCCCTTCACCTTCACCTCGGCGCGCACCCGGATGCCGGGCAGGGCCTCGTCGATGGTGAGATCGACCGCGATCTTGGTGATCAGCAGCGGGTGGCAGAGTGGGATCAGTTCATGGCTGCGCTTGGCGGCCATGATGCCGGCAAGCCGTGCTGTCCCGAGCACGTCGCCCTTCTTGGCGTCGCCGGCGCGCACGATCGCCAGCGTCTCGCGCTGCATCACCACGCAGCCTTCCGCGATCGCCACGCGCGACGTCTCGGCCTTGTCGCCGACATCGACCATATGCGCCTGGCCCCGGGCGTCGAGATGGCTGAGCGCGCTCACGCGGCGGTCTCCTGGGCGTGGCCCGTGAGGAGTTCGCGCGTCGCGGCCGTCACATCGGCCTGCCGCATCAGGCTCTCGCCGACGAGGAAGGTGCCGACGCCGGCGCGCTTCAGCCGGCCGATGTCGTCATGGCTGAAGATGCCGCTCTCGCTGATGACGATGCGGTCGGCCGGCACGCGCGGCGCCAGCCGCTCGGTCACGGCGAGATCGACGGTGAAGTCGCGCAGGTCGCGGTTGTTGATGCCGAGCAGGCGGCTCTTCAGCGCCAGCGCCCGGTCGAGTTCGGCGTCGTCATGGACTTCGACCAGCACATCCATGCCGAGATCGAAGGCCGTGGTCTCCAACGCGCGGGCCGTGGCGTCGTCGACGCCGGCCATGATGATCAGAATGCAGTCCGCACCCCAGGCCCGCGCCTCGTAGACCTGATAAGGGTCGTAGAGGAAATCCTTGCGCAGCACGGGCAGGCCCGAGGCCGCGCGCGCCTGCAGCAGGAACTCCGGGCGGCCCTGGAAGGAGGGGCCGTCGGTCAGGACGGAGAGGCAGGCGGCACCACCGGCGGCATAGGCGCGCGCGAGCGCGGGCGGGTCGAAATCGGCGCGGATCAGCCCCTTGGAGGGCGAGGCCTTCTTGATCTCGGCGATCAGCGCCGGGCGCCCGGCGTCATGCTTACCGGCCAGCGCATCGGCGAAGCCGCGCGTCGGCCCGGCGTCGCGCGCCAGCACTTCGATCCGGTCCTGCGGGATCGCCAGCTTGGCGGCCGCGATCTCCTGGCGCTTATAGGCCTCGATCTTCGCGAGAATGTCGCTCATCGCCGCCTCACGCGTTCGAACTGGCGACGAGGGCAGCGAGCGTCGCCTTCGCCTTGCCGCTGTCGAGCGCCGCATTCGCCTGCGCGAAGCCGTCGCGCAGATCGCCCGCCCGCCCGGCGACGAGCAGCGCAGCGGCGGCGTTGAAGGCAGCGATGTCGCGGAAGGCGGTCTTCTGCCCGTCGAGCACCGCGCGCAGCGCCTCGGCGTTCTGCGCCGGCTCGCCGCCGCGCAGATCCTCCGCTTTGGCGCGGGCCAGCCCGACATCCTCGGGCGAGATCTGGAAGGTCTCGATGGTGCCGTGATCCAGCGAGACCACCCGCGTGGGACCCGTCGTGGTGATCTCGTCGAGCCCGTCCGAGCCATGCACGGCCCAGACCCGCGTCGAGCCGAGGCTCGCCAGCACCTTCACCATCGGCTCAAGCCAGGTCTCCGAGAAGGCGCCGATCAGCTGCTTCTTGACGCCGGCCGGGTTCGAGAGCGGGCCGAGCAGGTTGAAGATCGTGCGCGTGCCGAGTTCGACGCGCACCGGCGCGACATGGCGCATCGAGGCGTGATGCGTCGGCGCGAACATGAAGCCGACGCCGGCCTGCGCGATGCAGCGTGCCGTCGCGGCCGGATCGAGCCCGACCTTGACGCCGAGCGCCATCAGCACATCGGCCGTGCCGGTCTTGGAGGAGGCGGCGCGGTTGCCATGCTTGGCCACCGGCACGCCGCAGGCGGCCGTGATGATCGAGGCCAGCGTCGAGACGTTGTAAGAGCCCGAGGAATCCCCGCCCGTGCCGACGATGTCGATGGCGTCGGCGGGGGCGTCGACCGTCAGCATCTTGCCGCGCATCGCGCCGACAGCGCCGGTGATCTCCTCGGTCGTCTCGCCTCGGACCCGCAGCGCCATCAGGAAGGCGGCCGCCTGCGCATTGGTGACGCCGCCGGACAGGATCGTGTCGAAGGCGTCACGCGCCTCGTCGCGCGAGAGCGAGGCGCCGGTCGCGACCTTGGCGATGAAGGGCTTGAAATCGTCCATGGGAACTCTGCGAAAAAACGGGCGATCGGGAAGGGCGGCTTGTGCGGGCCGGCGCTCAGTCGGCCTCGGCTGGCGCGGTGGTGGCATGCTCGCGCTGCCATCGCTCCGCGAGGTCGAGGAAATTGCGCAGGATCGTGGCGCCATGCTCGGAGGCGATGCTTTCGGGGTGGAACTGCACGCCATGGACCGGCAGGCTGCGATGCGACAGCGCCATGATCAAACCGTCCTGCGTCTCGGCCTCGATCGTCAGATCGGCCGGGCAGGTCTCGCGGGCGACGACCAGCGAATGATAGCGTGTCGCCTGCAGCGGGCCGTTGATGCCGCGGAACAGGCCCCGCGCCCGGTGCTCGATCGGGGAGACCTTGCCGTGCATCGGCAGAGGGGCCCTGACGACATCGCCGCCGAAGACCTGGCCGATCGTCTGCAGCCCGAGGCAGACGCCGAAGATCGGCTTCTGATCCGCGCCCTCGCGGACGAGATCGAGGCAGATGCCGGCCTCGTTGGGCGTGCAGGGTCCGGGCGAGAGCACGATCGCGTCGTGATCGCCGGCGAGCGCCTCATCGACGGAGAGCGCATCGTTCCGGCGCACCTCGACCTCGGCGCCCAGTCCGCCGATCAGGTGGACCAGGTTCCAGGTGAAGCTGTCGTAATTGTCGATCAGCAGGATGCGCATCGGCTCAAGCCACGGATTTTGGGCTCCGGTCATGCACGGTCGGGGGCGGGCTGGTCAAGTTTACGGCTCGTGGCGAATGCACAAGCAGCCGTCATTCTCGGGCGAAGCGAAGCGTAGACCCGAGAATCTCTTGCCGGAGATGCTCGGGTCGAGCCCGAGCATGACGCGCAATACCTCAGCCCCGCGCCCCGCGCGGCATTCCGGCGGTGCGGACCGAGCCCTGGCCGGGCGCGGTCTCGATGCCGAGCGTCGGCAGGGCCAGCGTCCGCTGCCCGCGGAAATCGACATGGCAGACGATGAGCCCGCGCTCCTCGATATAGGCGATCAGCCGGCGGGCGCGGCTCGGCGAATGGGTGCCGTAGACCTGCGCCAGCTCGGCATCGCTGGGGCAGGGCGCGCCCTCCATCGCGGCGCGCGCGATGAACAGGAACAGCCCGTGGAGATCGTCCGGCAGCGAAAGAGACGCCTCGACCGCCGCCTGCCAGGTCGCCGAGCCGGTGATCTCGTCGCTCGCGCCGGCCTTGGCGACGGCGAGCCGGCGGCGGAACTCGTCGAGGCTGAGCTGGGTGCGGCCGAGCCGGCGCATCCGGCAGCGCACGGTGAAATCCTGGTAGAGCACGGCGACCTGGCGCGAGCGCGCCTCGGGGTCGGCCATCAGCTCGCGCAGAATCTCGGCCATGATCGCCTCGCGCTCGGCCGGCTCGATTTCGACCTCAGGCTCCGGATCGGGGGCGGGCGTCGGGCGGTAGCTCTCGATCTGGCGCAGCGTGTCGTGGACCGCCGGGCGCGGACGGGGAGCCGGACGCGGCAGGCGGCTGACCGGCGCGGGCTCGTCGGCCCCGGCGGTGAAGATCAGCTTGCCGGCCTCCTCGGGCGCCTGCTCGGGCAGCGGCATCAGCCCCGGCGCCCCGCCGCGGTCGACCGAGGTGACGGAGCCGATCCGCAGCGGCAGCGGCCGCTTCGAGAGCGCCGGGCCGAGCGCCACGAACTGCCCGCGTTCGAGATCGCGGAACATCTCGGCCTGGCGGCGATCCATGCCGAGCAGATCGGCGGCGCGCGCCATGTCGATGTCGAGGAAGGTGCGCCCCATCAGGAAGTTCGACGCTTCCGCCGCGACGTTCTTGGCGAGCTTGGCGAGGCGCTGCGTCGCGATGACGCCGGCGAGCCCGCGCTTGCGGCCGCGGCACATCAGATTGGTCATGGCGCCGAGCGAGAGCCGTCGCGCCTCGTCGGAGGCCTCGCCCGCCATGACGGGGGCGAAGAGCTGGGCCTCGTCGACCACGATCAGCATCGGGAACCAGAGCGACCGGTCGACATCGAAGAGCCCGCCGAGGAAGGCGGCGGTGGCGCGCAGCTGCTCGTCGGCTTCCAGATTCTCCAGATTGAGCACCACCGAGACGCGGTGCTGGCGCACCCGCAGCGCGACCCGCTGCAACTCGGCCTCGCCGCATTCGGCGTCGACGACGACATGGCCGAACTGCTCGGCGAGGCTGACGAAATCGCCCTCCGGGTCGATCACCGCCTGCTGCACCAAAGGCGCGCTCTGTTCGAGCAGCCGCCGCAGCAGATGCGATTTGCCCGAGCCGGAATTGCCCTGGACCAGAAGCCGCGTCGCCAGCAGCTCGGCAAGGTCCAGCAGGGCGGGTTGGCCGCCCTGGGTCAGCCCCATGTCGATCGCCGTGGTCACGCCGTCAAACCGCTCCTCTTGGCGCAGGCCGCCCGCCCGGTCGGGTCGGGAGGCTCGCGGCCGGCGCTTCTAGCATGGGCAATCGCCGCCGCGCCCTGCCCGAGCCCGGCGTCCACAGCAAAGCGGGGCGGCGTTTTAGCGCGGGCAGCGCCGCGCCCGCTCCTCGCGCTGGATGTCGGCGATGGTGCGGCGCTGCGCGGCCGAGAGCGGCACCTCGTCGGCATTGTCATACTGGCAGCCGGCATTGCCGAAGGCGTCGATGCCGCGGCGCGTGCGGAAGCAGTAGCCCTGCGCCTTGTAGATCTCGTTGCGCGCATACCAGAGGTCGTCGCAACTCTCGGCCCAGGCGGGGAGGGGATGGGCCGTCATCGCGAACAGCGGCCCGAGCACCGCCAGTCCCATCGTCAGTGCGCGCATGCTCGATCCTCCCCGGCCCCATGGACCCGGCTGGCAGTCTGGGCGAGGCGGCGGCGCGCGGCAAGCTGTCGACCCGGTTCGCCCAGCGCCCCGACGCGTCGCGCAAGGGTCGTCGGACGGCGATAGCCTGCCCCGTGGAGGGCCAATCCATGCGTACCTATGGCTATTGCGAACGGATCGGGGACCATCTCTGGGACGAGCCCTGGAACGCCGTGACCAACGGCGCCTTCCTGCTGGCCGCCCTGGCCGCTTTCCTGCTGTGGCGGAGGGCGGGCGGGCGCGATCGTCCGGTGCTCCTCCTCACCGGTCTCGTCGCCGCGATCGGCATCGGCTCCTTCCTGTTCCACACCGCGCCGCAGCCCTGGACGCTGGCCGCCGACGTCGTGCCGATCCAGCTCTTCGCCTTCTCCTATTTCGCCATGGCGCTGGCGCGCTTCGTCGGTCTCGGACCGGCCGCCACCGGTCTGGGGACCGCAGCCTTCTTCGGCTTCGCCCTGTTCCTGAGCTGGACGGCGGCCACCCTTCTCCCGCCGGGGCTGCGCGGCTCCGCCGGTTACGCGGCCTTCCTGCTCGGGCTGTGGGGGATGGCCGGCGTCCTGTTGCGTCGCGGTGGCAGCCGGCAGACGGCCCGGATCATCGCGTTGGCGGGTCTCGTCTTCGCCGTCTCCCTGACCTTCCGGACGCTCGATCGCCCGCTCTGCGATGTCATCCCGCTGGGCACGCACTGGCTTTGGCACCTTCTGAACGCGACCGTGCTCTATCTTCTGCTCAGGGCCGCGATTTTGCAGGGGCCGGTCCAGCCTGACGCTGGTAGTCGGCGCTCACGGCCGGCGATACGGTGAGCTCTGCGCACGTCGCCGCCACCCCGAAACGGACCAGTCCCCATGACCCGCCGCGCCCGCATCCTCGTGATCAACCCCAACTCGAACGAGGCCGTCACCGAAGGGCTGCGCCAGGCGGTGCTACCGCTGAGCTATGCCGACGGCCCCGAGATCCTCTGCGAAACGCTGACCGAGGGCCCCTTCGGCGTCGAGACGCAGGAGCACGCCGAGAGCGTGACGATCCCGCTGCGCCGCAAGGTCGAGGCCGCCAACGGCGTCGATGCCTTCGTCATCGCCTGCTATTCCGACCCCGGCCTGCATGTCGCCCGCGAGGGCACGACGAGCCCGGTCTTCGGCATCGCCGAGAGCGGTGTCCTGACCGCGCTCGCCCGGGCCGACCGCTTCGGCGTGATCGCGATCAAGTCTCGCTCGATCCCGCGCCATATCCGCTATCTCCGCCAGATGGGGCTGATGGACCGCCTCGCTGGCGAGCGTCCGCTGGAGATGTCGGTCGCCGAGACCGCATCCGGCGACCGCACGCTGGAGCGCATGATCGCGATCGGCCGTGAGCTGAAGGAGATCGACGGCGCCGGCGCCATCGTCATGGGCTGTGCCGGCATGGCCCGCCATCGCCGCCCGCTTGAAGAGGAACTCGGCATTCCCGTGATCGACCCGACCCAGGCAGCGGTGACGATGGCAATCGGCACGTTGGCGGTGAGGTGACCGCAGGGCGCCCGCCCGCGGCATGACCGCCTCGCGTCGGGCGACGGAGGCGCCCCGCGCCCGATCTGCTATTAGCGCGCCATGCTGAAAGAGTTCTTCGCCTATTACCGGCCGCATCGGGCGCTGTTCCTGGTCGATTTCGGCTGCGCCGTGCTGTCGGGCCTGCTCGAACTCGGCTTCCCCATGGCGGTGAAGGCCTTCGTCGACCTGCTGCTGCCCCGCGGTGACTGGCCGCTGATCCTGCTGGCCGGGCTCGCTTTGCTGGTCGTCTACGCCGTCAATTCCGGGCTGATGGCGATCGTCACCTATTGGGGCCACAAGCTCGGCATCAATATCGAGACGGAGATGCGCCGGCGCGCCTTCGACCATCTCCAGAAGCTCTCCTTCCGCTTCTATGACGAGCAGAAGACCGGCCATCTCGTCGCCCGCGTCACCAAGGATCTCGAGGAGATCGGCGAGGTCGCCCATCACGGGCCGGAAGACCTCTTCATTGCGATCATGACCTTCATCGGCGCCTTCCTGCTGATGCTCTACGTGCACCCGCAGCTCGCCCTGATCACGGCCCTGATCGTCCCGCTCGCCGGCTTCATCGTGGCGCGCTACGGCGCGCTGATGGCGCAGAACTGGCGCCTGCAATTCGGCCGCGTCGGCGCCTTCAATGCGCGGCTGGAGGAGAACATCGGCGGCATGCGCGTCGTCCAGGCCTTCGCCAACGAGGCCCATGAGCGCGCGCTCTTTGCCGGCGACAACCAGCGCTACCGCACCACCAAGCTCGAAGCCTACCGCATCATGGCCGCCAGCCAGGCCGTGAACTATCTGGGCATGCGCATGGTCCAGCTCGCGGTGATGCTGGCCGGCACCTATTACGTCGTCCAGGGCAGCCTCAGCGTCGGCGGCTTCGTCGGCTTTCTGCTGCTGGTGGGCGTGTTCTATCGCCCGCTCGACAAGATCGCGAGCGTGATCGAGACCTATCCGAAGGGCATCGCCGGCTTCCAGCGCTATCAGGAACTGCTCGCGACCGAGCCCGACATCGCCGATGCGCCCGATGCGATCGAGGCTCCGCCGCTGAAGGGCGACATCCGCCTCCAGCGCGTCGGCTTCGGCTATGCCAGCGAGCGCCCGGTTCTCTCGGGAATCGAGCTGTCGGTCGCGGCCGGCGAGACGGTCGCCTTCGTCGGCCCCTCCGGCGCCGGCAAGACCACGCTGCTCTCGCTGCTGCCGCGCTTCTACGAGGTCGATGCGGGCGCCATCACCGTCGACGGACACGACATCCGCAAGCTGACGCTCGCCTCGCTGCGCCGCCAGATCGGCATCGTCCAGCAGGACGTCTTCCTCTTCGCCGGCACGATCCGCGAGAACATCGCCTATGGCCGCCTCGATGCCAGCGAAGCGGAGATCGCCGAGGCCGCCCGCCGCGCCAGGCTCGGGACGATGATCGCGGACCTGCCCGCCGGGCTCGACACGGTGATCGGCGAGCGCGGCGTCAAGCTCTCGGGCGGGCAGAAGCAGCGCCTCGCCATCGCCCGCATCTTCCTGAAGAACCCGCCGATCCTGATCCTCGACGAGGCGACCTCGGCGCTCGACACCGAGACGGAAGCCGCGATCCAGCAATCCCTGACCGAGCTCTCCGTGGGGCGCACCACGCTGGTCATCGCCCATCGCCTCGCCACCATCCGCCATGCCGACCGCATCGTCGTCGTGACGCAGGCCGGCATCGCCGAGCAGGGCCGCCATGATGAGCTGCTGCGGGCCGACGGTCCCTATCGGGCGCTGCACGAGGCACAGGTCGCGCCGCTACGGCATGCGATGGGAACGGCGGCCGAGTAGGCAGCGGCCATCGTCGCGATGGCCGTCATCGAAGCTGACGCACGGAACCTGTCTGGCAAGGTGAGGTTGAGCCAGGACGGAGCGGCCGAGATGGCCAGCCAGGCTCGGGAGACCATCGACATGCTGCGTGCCGGAACTGCCGCCCTGGCGCTGTTCACCCTGCTGATCGGCCCGACCCTCGGTCTGGCGCAGGGCGTCGGCACGCCCGGCTCCGGGCCGCTCGTGCCGGGTGGTCCGCGCCAGGGGCTGGGTCCGCCCTCGCTGTCGGATTCGGTGCCGGATCTGCGCCTGCGTGCGCCGGGTGGTGGGATCCCGGGCGCCGGCCCGCCGATCGATTATGGAAGGCCTCCATCCTCAGGCGCGAGTGGTTATGGTCTCGGGAGCCGCCCGCGCGCCCAGGCCGTCGGGCGGTTCTGCGAAACCCCGCGCACGACCTGCCGGCTCGGGCGCACGGCCCTGCTCGGCCAGCCCTGTTCCTGCCGTGGTCGCGGACGGGGCGTCGTCGTCCGCTAGCCGAGCGCCGCCTCAGCCCGCGACGGCCCGCAACGCCGCGCGCGGCTGGCTCGGCGCGTGCAGCTGCGCCGCCGGGCGCGAAAAGCTCTGCCGCCCGTTCTTGAACCCCATGATCGGCTCGGCCAGGCCCGCCAGCGCCTCGGCCTGCGTCGGGGCGTCGAGCACGACGAGATCGGCCGGGTTGCCGATGGCGATGCCGTAATCCCTGAGGTTCATCAGCCGCGCCGGTAGCGCCGTCACGAGGTCGATGCAGGCATCGAAGCCCTCCGGGCCGACCTGCGCGACATTGGCGTAGAAATTCGCCATTCGCAGCAGCGAGGCATCGCCGAAGGGGGTGAACGGGTTGAGGACATTGTTGGTCGCCACCGAGCAGGTCACGCCCTGCGCCAGCAGCCGGTGCGCCGGTGTCAGCCCGCGCGGCACGTCATGGGTCGCCTCCCGGCCGAGCAGATAGACGTCGGTCGCAGGCAGAACCGTCACTGCGACACCCGCTTCCGCCAGCCGCTCGGCGGCCCGCGCGAAGGCCTCGGGCGGCAGCGAGGACAGCTTGGTGACGTGGCCGATCGCGACGCGTCCGCCATAGCCGTGCGCGGTCGCCTGGCGGCAAACCTCGTCGAGATGCATCCAGCTCGCATCGAGATCGAAATCGAGATGGAAGTCGAGATCGACATCGAAGCGTGTCGCCAGCGCAAACAGCCGGGCGATCTGCTGGTGCGGGTCGGTGTCGGTATAGGGGCAGCCGCCGAGCGCGTCCGCCCCGTCCTGCAGGGCCCGGACCAGCAGCTCCTCGGTACCGGGGTCGTTGGTCAGCCCCTCCTGCGGAAAGACGCAAAGGGACAGGTCGATCGCCCAGGCATAATCGCGCTTCAGCGCATTCAGCGCCTCGAAGCTGCGCAGGCCGACGCGCGGATCGATCTCGACATGGCTGCGCATGCGCGTCGTGCCCTTGGCGATCGCCCGCTCCAGAACCTGCGCCCCGCGCTCATACACGTCAGCCGTCGTGAAATCGCGCTTCATCGCCGAGACGGCGGCGATTGCAGCCTTCAGCCCGCCCTGCAGATGCCCGCAGCGCCCGAGCAGGCAGGCCTTGTCGAGATGGACATGGCTGTCGACGAAGCCTGGCAGCACGGCGCGCCCGCCCACCACCACTTCGGGGGCATCCGCCACGATGACCGGCGCGATGGCGGCAAAGCGCCCCCGCCGGACACCGATGTCGACGGGCCTAGCCGCACCGGGAAGGGCCGCCTGCCGGAAGATGAGGTCGAAAGCGTTGTCGTCGGGCATCGGCACGGAACTGTCGGGAGAACGGAAGCAGGAGGTTGAACTGTATGCACTTTACATGCCCGCTGCCGCCTGTGAAGGCTGCCTCGGTGCTCGGAAGCTTAGGGCCGGGTGGGGCGCTTAGCCCGTGGCTTTGACGCGCGCCGCTCGCGGCGGCTCGGCATAGGGTGCCAGGATGTCCATGATGTCGCGCCCGCGCGGCCGCGTCTGGGCGACCAGCGCACGGCTCGCCACCGAATCGAGATGGTGGTGCATCAGCGACATCACGGCCTCCGCATCGCCCTTGGCGAGCGCGTCGATCAGCAGCCGGTGCTCGTTGATGGCGCATTCGGAGGAATGCGGGCGGCTGAACAGGGACAGCGTCAGACAGCAGCGATAGGCGATCTCGCTGACATAGCGGATCAGGATCGGGCTCTCCGTCATGCTGGCGAGCAGGATGTGGAACTCGGTCGCGAGCCGGATCGAGATCGCGTCGGGGCCGTTGCGCGCCTCGTCCTCGGCATCGACATGGGCATGGAGCTCGGCGATCTGCGTCTTGGTCAGCCGTCCCGCCAGTTGCCGCACGACCAGCCGCTCGAGTTCGATGCGGATGTCGAAGGCGTCCCGCGCCTCCTGCCAGCTCGGCGTTGCCACCACGGCGATGCGGTTGCGGCGCAGCTCGACCAGCCCCTCGGCGGCGAGCTGGCCCAGCGCATGGCGCGCGATCGTGCGGCTGACGCCGAAACGCTCGCCGAGCGCGTCCTCCGGCAGCTTGGCCCCGGGCTCCAGCGCCTGCTCGATGATGGCGCGGCGCAATGCGCGGCAGATCGTCCCGACCCGGTCCGTCGCAGGGCGGCTGCGGTTGTCCTCGCGCGTCATCACCGAAATCCGAATGCGTAAGCCTCCGTCTTAGCCCCGAGGCCGGGGTGGCCGCAATCCGCGGCTGCAATCGCCGGTTGGCGCCGCGCGAAAGGAGGCGACGGAGGAGCGGCGCCGGGCGAGGTGAGCATGGCATCGCTATTGCATGCACTTTTCAGAAGATAGGCATGCAGTCGCAGGGGGGCGCTCCCTCGGCTGCGACGCCCTTGGCCGCCCGGGCTGCGCCGGTGCCCGCGATCGCGCCGTCGCGGGTCGCCGTCATCGTTGGCGAGGGAGCCAGTGGGTGGCCGGCGCCGAAATGCTTGAATCATCGTCTCAGAAAAGGGGAACAAGATGCTGAAAAGACTCTGCCTCGGTGCCGCAGCGGGCCTGGCCATGGCCGGGCTGGCCTTCACCAGCGCCGCCCGGGCGCAGGAGACCACGATCAAGTTTACCCTCGGCTGGAAGACGCAGGGCTCGGACGCCGCCTTCTTCGTCGCCCGCGACAAGGGCTACTACAAGGCCGAGGGGCTGAACGTCGTCATCGACCAGGGCGAGGGCTCGGGCGCGACCGTCACCCGCATCATGGGCGGCGCCTATGATGCGGGTTTCGGCGACGTCAACGCCATCATCCAGAACGCCGCGACCAAGCCGGGCGAGAACCCGGTCATGGTCTACATGATCTGGAACCGCCCGCCCTTCGCGATCTCCAGCAAGAAGGCGACCGGCATCACCAAGCCGAAGGATCTCGAGGGCAGGACGCTAGGCGGGGCCCCCGGCACGCCGACGACCCGCCTGCTCGAGGTCTTCGCCCGCAAGAACGGGCTCGACATGGGCAAGATCAAGCTCACCAGCATGGCGCCCAACCTGCAGGAGCCGCTGCTGATCAAGGGCGACATCGACGGCGCGCTGGTCTTCAACATCACAAGCTATTTCAACCTCTTGCTGAACCGCCAGGACCCCGAGAAGGACTTCAACTGGCTCACCTTCGGCGATTTCGGGCTCGATCTTTATTCCAATGGGCTCATGGTCTCGCAGAAGCTGATCAAGGAGAATCCCAAGGCCGTCGCCGGCCTCGTGCGCGCCACCAACAAGGCGATGCTCGAGATCGCCAAGGACCAGGCCGTCGGCATGAAGGCGGTGATGGCCTATGACGCCCTCGTCAACGAGGCGATCGAGAAGAAGCGCCTGCAATACTCCTTCAGCGAACTCATCGTCTCGCCGGAGATGAAGGAGATCGGCGTTGGCGACACCAAGGATGCCCGCATGGCCAGCGCCATCGGCATCATCGCCGAGGGCTACCAGCTGCCCCGCACGCCCAAGCCCGAGGAGATCTTCTCCCGCGCCTTCCTGCCGCCCAAGGCCGAGCGCGAGCTGGTCTACACGGCGAATTGATCGCACGGACGGGACACCGGATTGCCCTGCCGATCCGGTGTCCTCTTAGAGTATGGCAATTGATGCCATTTGATGCCATTCTCATCCGCGGAGGACAGATGATGGCATCGATGAATATCTCTCTGCCCGACCCGATGCGGGACTGGGTCCAGCGTCGCATCGACGACGGTCACTATGCCAGCGCGAGCGATTACGTGCGCGACCTCATCCGCCATGATCAGGAGCAGGCGCGCCGGCTTTCGGTCGAGGATATTCGTCGGTCCATTGCAGAAAGCCGGGAGAGCGCAGCGACCAGCTCCGCCGATGCGGTGTTTGACCGGCTCGAGGCCCGGTTGAAGGCGATGGTCGAGTAGGTGTCCCGACCCTGCCGCTTCGCGCTGTCCGCGGAGAAAGATCTCGAAGAGATCGCGCTGTTCATCGCCTCGGACAGCCCCCGGCGCGCCCTGTCCTTCGTCGCGGAACTGCGGGCCCATTGCGCCCGCATCGCCGATCAGCCGGAAGCCTATCCGCTGCGCGAGGAATATGGCGTGGGCGTTCGGATCACGGTCCACAGCCGCTATCTGATTTTCCATGCGATCCGTGACGACGCTCTCGTCATCGAGCGGATCCTGCATGGCGCCCGACACCTGGACTGGGTGCGACTTTAAGCACGGGGTACAGCCAGCTGCCTGGCTTCCCTGTGAGTCAACTCCGACTCGCCTTTCCGCCAGGGCTCGTTCTATAAAAGAACAAATATAGAACATGAGCCCTCATGCAGCCCCGCCCGAACCCCGCTTCCCTGACCGATCTGCGCCGCCATCTCGCCGAGATGGCGCTGCGCGGCGCGCCTGCGGCGGTGGGGCAGGTGAGTTTCGGCGCGCCCGCCCTCGATGCGGCGCTGGGCGGCGGCATCACCCGCGCGGCTCTGCACGAGGTCTATGCGCCCGCCACGGCCGATCTCGCGGCGGCAACGGGATTTGCCGTCGGCCTCGCCATCCGGGCCGCGCAGGAGCGCCCGATCCTCTGGGTGCGGCAGGATGTCGTCGATGCCGAGACCGGCCGGCTGCATCCGCCGGGGCTGACCGAACTCGGGCTCGATCCCGCCCGCGTGCTGCTGGTGCGGGCGCGCGATGCCGAGGGCGTGCTGCGCGCCGGGGCGGAGGCCGCCCGCTGCCCGGCGCTGGGGGCGGTGCTGATCGAGCCCTGGGGCGCGCCGCGGCGCCTCGATTTGACCGCGAGCCGGCGCCTGGCCCTGGCGGCGGAAGGCTCGGGCGCGACCACGCTTCTGCTGCGCGCCGCCGTGGCGCCGCAGCCGAGCGCGGCCTCGACCCGCTGGCAGGTCGCGTCCCTGCCGTCGCGGGCGCTGGAGGCGAATGCACCGGGAGCCCCAGCCTTCAGCCTCCGATTGCTGCGGCATCGCGGGGGGCTGGGTGAGTCCGAGTGGCGTGTGGAGTGGAGCCGTGACCGACAATCTTTCCAGGAGAGTGACGTCCGAAGCCGTCAGGCCGCTGCCGGCCGCGACGAGACCACCCTGCAGCCCAGAGCCAGCCCCGATGCCTCGCCGCTATCTCGCCCTGTGGTTCCCTTTCCTGCCGACCGACCGGCTGCGGCGGGAGGGCCGGGTCCCGACATCAGGCGCACAGGCTGACGCCCCGCTGGTCGTCTACGCCCATCGCGGCAATGCGCTTCGCCTCGTCGCGGGGGACGACAGGGCTCTTGCGCTCGGGCTGGCGCGGGACCTCACCCTGGCCGATGCCCGCGCGCGCATTCCCGGTCTGATCGCGATCGAGGCCGAGCCCGAGGCCGACGAGGCCCTGCTGATGCGGCTCGCCGCCTTCTGCGACCGCTTCACCCCGCTGGTCGCGCTCGATCGCCCCCAGGGCCTGCTGCTCGACATCACCGGCTGCGCCCATCTCTTCGGCGGGGAGGGCACGCTGCTGGTGACGCTCGGCCGTTGGATGCAGCGCGGCGGTCTCGCGTTGCGCTCGGCCGTCGCGGGCACGCCCGAGGCGGCCCATGCGCTGACACGCTTCGGCCGCGGCGGGATCGTGCCGCCAGGGCAGGACGAGGCCTGGCTGCGTCCGCTGCCGGTCGCGGCGCTGGAGCTTCCTCCTGAGACCGCGCTCGCCTTGACCCGCGCGGGCCTGAGAACGCTGGCCGACCTCGCGGAGCGCCCCTCCAGGGCGCTCTCGGCCCGTTTCGGCGAGGATCTGGTGACGCGGCTGCGGCGCACGCTCGGCCATGAGGATGCCCGCCTCACGCCGCTGCGCCCGCCGCCGGCCTGCCTGGTCGAGCGCCATTTCGCCGAGCCGATGCTGGATCTCGACGGGCTGCAGGAGGTCGTCGCCCGGCTGATCGCGGAGGCTGCGCGCGTGCTGGAGCAGCGCGGCGAGGGCGGGCGCGTCTTCGAACTCGGCTTCCATCGCAGCGACGGGGCGGTGCGGCGGCTGGTGATCGAGACCGGGCGCCCGACGCGCGACGGCAAGGCCATCCTGAGGCTCTGGCGCGAGCGCATCGAGAGCCTCTCCGACCCGCTCGACCCCGGCTTCGGCTTCGATGCGGTGCGCCTCGCCGTGCCGGTCTGCGAGCCGCTGAGCGAAACCCAGCCGAGCCTCGACCGCCGCGCCGTCGAGGACGAGGCCGTGGCCGATCTCGTCGACCGGCTGGTCGTGCGCTTCGGCCGGGATCGGGTGCTGCGCTTCGTGGCGCAGGACACGCACCATCCCGTACGCGCAGCGAAGGCCCGCTCGGCCGCGCTGCCGCCGGCCGGCATCGCCTGGCCGGCGCCCCTTCCCCACGAGCCGCCGACGCGTCCGCTCCAGCTCTTCGAGCCGCCCCAGCCGGTGGAGGCGATCGCCGAGGTGCCCGACGGCCCGCCGATCCGCTTCCGCTGGCGCCGGCTCATCCATGACGTCGCCCGTGCCGAGGGTCCCGAACGCATCGCGCCGGAATGGTGGCGCGACGGCTCCAGCGAGCCGATGCGCGACTATTACCGCGTCGAGGATGCCCAAGGCCGCCGCTTCTGGCTCTTCCGCATCGGCTTCCATGAGCCGGAGCAGGCGCCGCCGCGCTGGTTCCTGCATGGGCTGTTTGCATGAATCAGGTTCTCAACCCCTTCGCCGAACTCGTTGCCGCGACAAATTTTTCCTTCCTGCGCGGCGCCTCGCCGGGTCCCAATCTGGTGCTCACCGCGCTGCTGCTGGGCCATGCGGGTCTCGGCCTCGCCGACCGCAACACGGTGGCCGGCGTGGTGCGGGCCTGGAGCGCGCTGCGGCAGCTGCGCGAGGACGGGCTGCCCCCGGCCGAGAAGCTGAAGGAGGGTGACAGCCCCGGCGAGCATGTCTGGATCGAGAACCCCGCCTTCGCCGATCTGCCCTTCACCGCGGCGCAACTGCGGGCGATGGCGCAGGATTTCCGGCTCGTCCTCGGCAGCCGGCTCGTCTTCGCCGACGGCACGCCCGACATCGTCGTCTATCCCGCCAACCGCAGCGGCTGGGGCAGGCTCTGCCGCCTGCTCAGCGCAGGCAACCGGCGCGCGGGCAAGGGCGAGTGCATCCTCACCCTCGACGATCTCCTCACCGACACGCGCGATCTCCTGCTGGTCCTGATGCCGCCGCGCGATCTCGCCGGTCTGCCTGCACTGCTCGCCCGGCTGGACGAGGCCGCGCCCGGCTCGCTCTGGCTCGGTGCCAGCATGCACCGTCGTGGCGACGACCGCCGCCGGCTGGCGCGGCTGAAGGCGATCGCCGCAGCGACCCGGACTCCGCTGTTGGCAACCAATGACGTGCTCTACGACGCACCCGAGCAGCGCGACCTTCAGGACGTGCTGAGCTGCATCCGCGAGGGCGTCCCGATCGAGCGGGCGGGGCGCCTGCTCGAAGCCAATGCCGAGCGCCACCTCAAGACGCCCCAGGAGATGATCCGGCTCTTCCGTGACGCCCCCGAGGCCATCGCCGAGACGCGCCATCTCCTCGCCCGCATCGACTTCGATCTCGGACAGCTCGAATACGAATATCCCGACGAACCGGTCCCGCCCGGCTGGAGCGACCAGGCCTGGCTGGCGGAGCTGGTGCGCCGCTGCTGCGTCATTCGCTATCCCGATGGCGTACCGGCGAAGGTCGAGGCCCTGCTGCGCAAGGAGCTCGATCTGATCGCGGGGCTGAACTACGCCCGCTATTTCCTCACCATCCACCAGATCGTCGAATTCGCGGTCAGCCGCGGCATCCTCTGCCAGGGCCGCGGCTCGGCCGCCAATTCCGCCGTCTGCTATGTGCTGGGCATCACCGCCGTCGACCCCGCCGAGAGCGACGTGCTGTTCGAGCGCTTCATCTCGACGCAGCGCCGCGAGCCGCCCGATATCGACGTCGATTTCGAGCATGAGCGGCGCGAGGAGGTGATCCAGTGGATCTATGAGCGCTATGGAAGGCACCGCGCCGGCATCGTCGCGACCGTCATCCGCTACCGCCCGCGCAGCGCCATCCGCGATGTCGGCAAGGCGCTGGGGCTGACCGAGGACGTCACGGCCCGCATCGCCGGCACGCAATGGGGCAGCTGGGGCACCGAGATCGGCGACGACCGCGTCCGCCAGGCCGGGCTCGACCCCGCCAATCCCACGATCCGCCGCGCGGTCGATTTCGCCATCCGCTTGCTCGGCTTCCCACGCCATCTCTCGCAGCATGTCGGCGGCTTCGTCCTGGCGCGCGGGCGCCTAGACGAGATGGTCCCGGTCGGCAATGCGGCGATGGCGGATCGCACCTTCATCGAATGGGACAAGGACGACATCGACGAACTCCGCCTGATGAAGGTCGATGTGCTGGCATTGGGCATGCTGACCTGCATCCGCAAGGCCTTCGACCTGCTGCGCGACCATGAAGGCCTCAAGATGGGGCTGGCCGACGTGCCCAAGGACGACGGGCCGACCTACGACATGCTCTGCCGGGGCCAGTCGCTCGGCGTCTTCCAGGTCGAGAGCCGGGCGCAGATGAACATGCTGCCGCGCCTGAAGCCGCGCTGCCTCTACGACCTCGTCATCCAGGTCGCGATCGTCCGGCCCGGGCCGATCCAGGGCGACATGGTCCATCCCTATCTGCGGCGGCGGGCGGGACTCGAGCCAGTGCATTACCCCGCGCCGGCCCCGGAGCATGGCCCGGCCGACGAGCTCTTTCAGGTGCTGAACAAGACCAAGGGCGTGCCGCTCTTCCAGGAGCAGGCGATGAAGCTCGCCATGGTCGCCGCGAAATTCACCGACAGCGAGGCCAATGGCCTGCGCAAGGCGATGGCGACCTTCCGCAGCGACGGCAGCATCGGCAACTATCAGGACATGATGGTCGAGCGGATGGTGGCGCGCGGCTATGAGCGCGATTTCGCCCAGCGCTGCTTCGACCAGATCAAGGGCTTCGGCAGCTACGGCTTCCCCGAAAGCCACGCCGCCTCCTTCGCCAAGCTGGTCTACATCTCCTCCTGGCTAAAATGCCACCACCCGGCGGCCTTCGCCTGCGCGCTTTTGAACGCGCAGCCCATGGGCTTCTACGCACCCGCCCAGATCGTGCGCGAGGCACAGGAGGTCGGCGGCGTCGAGCCACGCGCGATCGATGTGAATTTCAGCTTCTGGGACAATGGGTTGGAGCGCGTCGATCATGTTGAAAAGGGAAGCGCCGTCATCCCGGACGTAGCGAAGCGAAGATCCGGGATCCATTCCGGAGCGCAGGCCGGAATCCACAGCCCTCATCCTGAGGAGCCGCGCAGCGGCGTCTCGAAGGATGATCCAGCGCGCTCTGAAACCATCCTTCGAGACGCGCCTGCGGCGCTCCTCAGGATGAGGGCTGAGGGGGCGGACAAGAAGAGCTTCGCCCTGCGCCTCGGCTTCCGCCAGATCGACGGCTTCCGCGAGGAGTGGGGCCTGCGCATCGCGGCGCGGCGGGGCGGGGGCTACGCCGATGTCGAGGAGCTGATGCGCCGGGCCGATCTGCCGGGCCGCGCCATGCGGCTGCTCGCCGATGCCGACGCCTTCCGCTCGCTCGGGCTCGACCGCCGCGAAGCGCTCTGGGCCGTGCGCCGCCTGCCGGATGACGAGGCGCTGCCACTCTTCGCCGCCGCCCAGGCCCGCGAACTCGGCGAGGAGCCGGCCCTCCCGCTGCCGGTGATGCCGCTGCCGCAGCAGATCGTCGCCGACTACCAGACGGTCAGGCTCTCGCTGAAGGGGCACCCGATGGGCATGCTGCGGCCGCTCTTCCGACGCGACCGCGTCCTGAGCTGCGCCGAACTCGAAGGCCGCCCCGACGGCAGCTGGGCCGCAACCGCCGGCGTCGTGCTGGTGCGCCAGCGCCCCGGCAACGGCAAGGCGATCTTCATCACGCTGGAGGACGAGACCGGCATCGCCAACATCCTGCTCTGGGCGCGCCTGTTCGAGCGCTTCCGGCGCGAGGTGATGAGCGGGCGCCTGCTGCAGATCGAGGGAAGGGTGCAGAAGAGCCCCGAGGGCGTGGTCCATCTGATGGCGCAACGCGTCGTCGACCGCACGGCCGATCTCGCGAGCCTGTCCGAGAGCCACAGCGCGACGATCACGCTGACACGGGCGGACGAGTTCAAGCATCCTCAGGCCCCGCGTGGCCGTCACCCCCGCGACGTCCGGATCCTGCCGAAATCCCGGGATTTCCACTGACTGCCGCAATGGTAGCCAATTCGCCTGTTTCATGGGCAAAATAGACGCTGCGTATGCGCGCCCCCGCCTTCTGTCCAATCCTGACGCAGGGACGAGGGGCGGGCGCCGGCCAAACCGGGGGCGGCCCTCTGGCATGCCCGTTGCTAACCTCGTGCCGCCGCTCGCAGGGGCGCGCGGCCAACCACAGGGGAGAAAAACGTGTCCGTATCCAGCTTCACCCGCTCGGCCCTTCTCGGCCTCGGCCTTTCGACGGCGCTCGTTACCGGCGCGCTCGCCCAGGAGAAGGTCCTGCGCATCGGCATGACGGCAGCGGACATTCCGCGGACCCACGGCCAGCCCGACCAGGGCTTCGAGGGCAACCGCTTCACCGGTATCCCGATGTATGACGCGCTGACCCATTGGGATCTCTCCTCCGCCGAGAAGGCGAGCGTCGTCATCCCCGGCCTGGCCACCGAATGGGCGGTCGACGCCACCGACAAGACCAAATGGACCTTCAAGCTGCGTCCGGGCGTCAAGTTCCAGGATGGCTCGGACTTCAACGCCGCCGCCGTCGTCTGGAACGTCGACAAGGTCCTGAACAAGGAGGCGGCGCATTTCGCCCCGGACCAGATCGGCGTCACCGTCTCGCGCATGCCGACGCTGCGGAGCGCCCGCGCGATCGACCCGCTCACCGTCGAACTGACCACGAGCGAGCCTGACGCCTTCCTGCCGATCAACCTGACCAACCTGTTCATGGCGTCCCCGGCGCATTGGGCCGCCAAGCTCGCCGCCGTGCCGGCCTCCGTCACCGATCCGGCCGAGCGCGCCAAGCAGGCCTGGGCGGCCTTCTCGGCCGATCCGTCCGGCACCGGCCCGTTCAAGGGCGTCCGGCTCGCGCCCCGCGAGCGTTTTGAGATGGTCGCCAACAAGGCCTATTGGGACCCCAAGCGCGTGCCGAAGATCGACCGCGTCGTGCTGCTGCCCCTGCCGGAGGCCAATGCCCGCACTGCAGCCCTGCTCTCGGGCCAGGTCGACTGGATCGAGTCGCCCTCGCCGGACGCAGTACCGCAGATCAAGCAGCGCGGCTTCACCGTCTACACCAACGCCCAGCCGCATGTCTGGCCCTGGCAGCTCTCCTTCGTCGAGGGCTCGCCCTGGGTCGACAAGCGCGTGCGCCACGCCGCCAATCTCTGCGTCAACCGCGAGGAGCTGAAGACGCTGCTCGGCGGGCTGATGGAGATCCCCAAGGGCACCGTCCCCCCGGGCCATCCCTGGTGGGGCAATCCCAAATTCGACATCAAATACGATCTCGCGGCCGCCAAGAAGCTAATGACGGAAGCCGGCTACTCGGCGTCGAAGCCGGCGAAGGTGAAGGTGCTGACCTCGGCCTCGGGCTCGGGCCAGATGCAGCCGCTGCCGATGAACGAGTTCATGCAGCAGGCGCTGAAGGAGTGCTTCTTCGACGTCGCGCTCGAGGTCGGCGAATGGAACGCCGTCTTCACCAACTGGCGCGAGGGCGCCAAGCACCCCAACGCCCGCGGCGCCAACGCCACCAACGTGACCTTCGCGGCGATGGACCCGTTCTTCGCCATGGTGCGCTTCACCTCGACCAAGACCTTCCCGCCGGTCTCCAACAACTGGGGCTATTTCGGCAATGACGAGTTCGACAAGCTCATCGCCGACGCCCGCACCAGCTTCGATGGGACGGCGCGCGATGCGGCGCTCGCCAAGCTCCATGCCCGCATCGTCGAGGAAGCGCCCTTCGTCTGGGTGGCCCATGACGTCGGCCCGCGCGCGATGAGCGCCAAGGTCAAGGGCGTCGTCCAGCCGAAGAGCTGGTTCATCGACCTCGCTCCGATGTCGATGGACTGATCGCTTCCGCCCCGCGGCAGCATGCCTCTGTCGTATGGTCGGGCTCGCCCCGACCATCCACGGCTTCGTCGTCGGTGACGATGGGCGAGACGTGGAGGCTCGTCACCTGGGCGAGCGTGACGTTGGGGAGGGTGCCGCGTGCGGCTGGCACAGCCCTTGCGAAGCCAGTTTGGAACCCATCCAGACCGGAGCCACCCATGATCCGCAGCGCCCTTGCCCTGACCCTCGCCGCCGGCGTCTCCCTCTTCGCCGCATCGGCGCAAGCCCAGGGCACGCTGCGGATCGGCATGACCGCCTCCGACATCCCGCTGACCACCGGCCAGACCGACCAGGGCGGCGAGGGCATGCGCTTCATGGGCTACACGCTCTATGACGCGCTCATCAACTGGGACCTTAGCAAGGCCGACAAGGCCTCCGACCTGACGCCGGGCCTGGCCTCGAGCTGGTCGGTCGATGCGACCGACAAGACCAAGTGGACCTTCGTGCTGCGCGAAGGCGTCAAGTTCCACGACGGCTCGGAGTTCACCGCCGATGCCGTGGTCTGGAACCTCGACAAGCTCCTGAAGAACGATTCGCCGCAGTTCGATCAGCGCCAGGCGGCGCAGGGCCGCTCGCGCATTCCTGCCGTCGCCGCCTACAAGGTGATCGACAAGTACAAGGTCGAGATCACCACCAAGGCGCCCGACGCCACGCTGCCCTACCAGATCGCCTGGGTGATGATGTCCTCGCCGGCGCAGTGGGAGAAGCTCGGCAAGAGCTGGGAGGCCTTCGCCAAGACCCCGTCCGGCACCGGCCCCTGGCAGCTCACCGCCTTCCAGCCGCGCGAGCGCGCCGAACTCTCGCCTTATCCCGGCTACTGGGACAAGGCCCGCGTGCCCAAGCTCGACAAAATGGTGCTGCTGCCGCTCCCGGAGGCCAATGCCCGCGCCGCGGCGTTGCGGGCCGGGCAGGTGGACTGGATCGAGGCGCCGTCGCCGGACCTGATCCCCTCGCTCAAGTCCGCCGGCTTCCAGATCGTCACCAATGCCTATCCGCACAACTGGACCTGGCATCTCTCGCGCACCGAGGGCTCGCCCTGGAACGATATCCGCGTCCGCAAGGCCGCCAACCTCGCCGTCGACCGGCAGGGGCTGAAGGAGCTGCTCGGCGGCCTGATGATCCCGGCCGAGGGCTTTTACCCGCCCGGCCACCAGTGGTTCGGCAACCCCAAGTTCAAGCTCAAGCTCGACCAGGCCGAGGCGAAGAAGCTCCTCGCCGAGGCCGGTTTCTCGCCCGCCAAGCCGTTGCAGACCAAGATCCTGATCGCGCCCTCGGGCTCGGGCCAGATGCAGCCGCTGCCGATGAACGAGTTCGTCCAGCAGAACCTGGCCGAGGTCGGCATCAAGGTCGATTTCGAGGTCGTCGAGTGGAACACGCTGATCAACATCTGGCGCGCTGGCGCCAATCATGAATCCTCGCGCAAGGCGACGGGGATGAACTACACCTACTTCATCCAGGACCCCTTCACGGGCCTGGTCCGCCACCTGCAGTGCAACCTGCAGCCGCCGGCCGGCACGAACTGGGGCATGTACTGCGATCCGGAGATGGACAAGCTCTTCGACCAGGTCCGCAACACCTTCGACGCGACGGCGCAGACCGCCGTCCTGCAGAAGATCCACGAGAAATATGTCGACGAGGCCCTGTTCCTGATGGTGACGCACGACGTCAACCCGCGCGCCATGAGCCCGAAGGTGAAGGGCTTCGTCCAGGCGCAGAACTGGTTCCAGGACTTCTCGCCGATCACCATGGCGAAGTGAGGAAGAGAGTGCGCAGGCGACCCGACGCTGTCATTCCGGGGCATCGCGCAGCGATGAACCCGGAACCCACGACCGGGCGAGCCCTGATGGGTTCGCTGGACTCAAACGGAGTGCACCGCCGTGGATTCCGGGTTCGCGGCTTTGCCGCGCCCCGGAATGACAGGTGAGGACCGCATGCTGAAATACCTCGCCAAGCGCATCCTCTACGTCCTGCCTGTCGCCTTCGGCGTCAGCCTGTTCTGTTTCCTGCTGGTGCATATCGCGCCCGGCGACCCGCTGACCTCGGTGCTGCCGCCCGATGCCTCGCAGGCGATGCAGGACGAGCTGCGCAAGATCTATGGTTTCGACCGGCCGCTGCCGGTGCAGTTCGGCCTCTGGCTGTTGAAAGCGCTGCAGGGCGACCTCGGCACCTCGATCGCGACGGGCCGTCCCGTCGCGGCCGAGGTCTGGCGCGCGGTGGGCAACACGCTGCTGATCGCAGGGCTCGCGACCGTCATCGGCTTCGTCTTCGGCTGCTTCTTCGGCTTCGTCGCCGGCTATTTCCGCGGCTCCTTCCTCGACAAGTTCGCCTCCATGCTGGCGGTGCTCGGCGTCTCCGTGCCGCATTACTGGCTGGGCATGGTGATGGTGATCGTGTTCTCGGTGCAGCTCGGCTGGCTGCCGCCGGGCGGGGCGGGGCCGGGCGGCTCGGCGGCGTGGAAATGGGACTGGGAGCATGTCAGCTACATGATCCTGCCCGCCATCACGATGTCGGTGATCCCGATGGGGATCATCGCGCGCACCGTGCGCGCGCTGGTCGCCGACATCCTCAACCAGGAATTCGTGCCGGCGCTGCGGGCCAAGGGGCTGATGGATTTCGGCGTCTTCCGCCATGTCGTGAAGAACGCGGCGCCGACCGCGCTCGCCGTGATGGGCCTGCAGCTCGGCTATCTGCTGGGCGGCTCGATCCTGATCGAGACCGTCTTCTCATGGCCGGGAACCGGCTTCCTGCTCGGCAACGCCATTTTCCAGCGCGACCTGCCGCTGCTGCAGGGGACGATCCTCGTGCTCGCCATGTTCTTCGTGGGCTTGAACGTCCTCGTCGATATCCTGCAGGGTCTGCTCGACCCGCGCGTCCGGAGGCGCTGAGATGTCCGCCATCGCGCAAGGCAACGCCGCCATCATCGTGCCGCCGCTGGCGAAGTCGCCCGGTTACTGGGCCGGCGTCTGGCGTCGGTTCAAGAAGGACAAGGTTGCGGTCGGCGCCGGCCTCGTCGTGCTGGCGATCATCCTGATGGCGATCTTCGCGGATTACATCGCCCCGGCTGATCCGACCCGCTCCTCGATGCTGCGGCGCCTGCGGCCGATCGGGACACCGGGTTATCCGCTCGGCGCCGACGAACTCGGCCGCGACATGCTCTCACGGCTGATCCACGGCGCGCGGCTCTCGCTCTTCATGGGCGTGGTGCCGGTCTTCATCGCCTTCGTCGTCGGTTCGGTGATCGGCGTCGCCGCCGGCTTCTTCGGCGGCAAGTTCAACACCATCACCATGCGCACGGTCGATGTGTTCTATGCCTTCCCCTCCGTGCTGCTGGCGATCGCGCTCTCGGGCGCTCTGGGCGCCGGCATCACCAACTCGCTGCTGTCGCTGACCATCGTCTTCATCCCGCCGATCGCGCGCATCGCCGAGAGCGTGACCACGCAGGTCCGCGCGATGGACTATGTCGAGGCGGCCCGTGCCAGCGGCGCCAACGCGATCACGATCATCCGCGTCCATGTGCTCGGCAATGTGCTCGGCCCCATCTTCGTCTACGCGACGAGCCTGATCTCGGTCTCGATGATCCTGGCCTCGGGCCTCTCCTTCCTCGGTCTCGGCACCAAGCCACCGACACCGGAATGGGGTCTGATGCTGAACACGCTGCGCACCGCGATCTATGTGCAGCCCTGGGTGGCGGCGCTGCCGGGCGCGGCGATCTTCATCACCTCGATCTCGTTCAACCTGCTCTCCGACGGTCTGCGCTCGGCGATGGACGTGAAGGGCTGACCATGACCGAGGAAACCCCTCTCCAGACCCATCCCGACCGCGGCGGCGCGGGCACGCCGCTGCTGCAGGCGAAGACCCTGACCAAGCATTTCCCGCTCGGCGGCGGCGCCGTCGTGCGCGCCGTCGACGGCGTCGATTTCGCCGTGATGAAGGGCGAGACGCTCGGCGTCGTCGGCGAATCCGGCTGCGGCAAGTCGACGACGGCGCGCGTCGTCATGCAGCTCATCCCGCAGGACAAGGGCGAGATGCTGTTCGACGGCGAGATCGTCGGCGGCCAGGCGCTCACGCTGAAGGAGTACCGCCGCCAGGCGCAGATGGTCTTCCAGGACAGTTATGCCTCGCTCAACCCGCGCCTGACGATCGAGGATTCGATTGCCTTCGGGCCGACGGTGCACGGCGTCTCCAAGGCCAACGCCATACTCAAGGCGCGCGACCTGCTGGAGCGCGTCGGGCTCGATCCCGCCCGCTTCGCCGCGCGCTATCCGCACGAGCTCTCCGGCGGCCAGCGCCAGCGCGTCAACATCGCCCGTGCGCTCGCGCTTGGCCCGCGACTGGTGATCCTGGACGAGGCGGTGTCGGCGCTCGACAAATCGGTCGAGGCGCAGGTGCTCAACCTGCTCGCCGATCTGCGCGAGGAGTTCGGCCTGACCTATATCTTCATCAGCCACGACCTCAACGTCGTCCGCTTCATCAGCGACCGCGTCATGGTGATGTATCTCGGCGAGGTCGTGGAGATCGGCCCGGTCGAGGAGCTCTACGGCGATCCGCGCCACCCCTATACCCGCGCGCTGCTCTCGGCGATGCCGTCCATGGACCCGGACAACCGGACCATGGAAGCCCCGCTCGCCGGCGATCCGCCGAACCCGATCAACCCGCCCGAGGGCTGCCGCTTCCATCCGCGCTGCCCGCATGCACAGACGGTCTGCGCCAAGGTGAAGCCGGTCCTCGCGACGGTGGGCGAGGGCGCCCGCCAGGTCGCCTGCCACATGCAGGTGCCCGGCTCCGGCCACAGCCAAGCCCCAGCCCTGGAGGTCGCGGCATGAGCACGGGCATGAACACGGGAACGAGCGCGCCTCTCGTCGAGATCGAGAACCTGACGCTGCGCTTCCGCGGCGTCCAGACGGTCCACGCCGTCAACGGTGTCTCGCTGACCCTGGAGCCGGGCAAGGTGCTCGGCATCCTCGGCGAATCCGGATCCGGCAAGAGTGTCACGTTGAAGACGCTGCTGCGCCTGCTGCCCGAGAGCCGCACCGACATCGGCGGCGGCGTCCGGGTCGACGGCCGCGACGTGCTCGCCCTGAACCCGCAGGATCTGGCGGATTACCGCGGTGCCGTCACCTCGATGATCTTCCAGGATCCCGCGCTGGCGCTCGATCCCGTCTACACCGTCGGCCAGCAGATCGCCGAGGCGATCATCCGGCACGAGAGCATCTCGGCGAAGGCGGCGATGGCGCGCGCGCTCGAACTGCTCGAGCTGGTGCGCATTCCCTCGCCGGAGCGCCGGCTGAAGGCCTATCCGCACGAGATGTCGGGCGGCATGCGCCAGCGCGCCATGATCGCGCTCGCGCTCGCGGCCCGTCCGAAGCTCCTGCTCGCCGACGAGCCGACGACCGCGCTCGACGCCACCGTGCAGATCCAGATCCTGTTGCTCCTGCGCCAGCTCCAGCGCGATCTCGGCATGGGCATGCTCTTCGTCACCCATGACATCGGCGTCGCCGTCGAGGTCTCGGACCGGCTGGCGGTGATGTATGCCGGCCAGATCGTCGAGACCGGCACGGTGCGCGAACTGCTACGCGATCCCCAGCACCCCTATACGAGGGGGCTCCTCGCCGCGAATTTGCACGGCGCGAAGAAGGGCGAGCGGCTGGAGGCCATTCCCGGCGCGCCGCCGGCGCTGACCGAGCCGCCCTCGGCCTGCTCCTTCGCGCCGCGCTGCAAGCACGCGCAGGATCGCTGCCGCGCCGCGCTGCCGCCGGTCGTGCAGCTCGGCGAGGGTCGGGTGGTGCGCTGCATTCTGGCGGAACAGGCCCTGACCGCGGCGGCGTGAGCGCGCCGCCCATTCCGCACGGGCCATTTCCTCGCAAGCCTCGACCCGCTATCAGCAGGCGATGACGCGCCGCGACCCTGCTGCGCCAACCTGACGGAGCCAGCCATGGATCTCGGCCTTCACGACAAGCGCGCGCTGGTGCTGGGTGCGAGCCGGGGCCTCGGCGCTGCCATCGCCCGTACGCTCGCCAGCGAAGGCGCCTCGGTCATCGCCGCGGCCCGCAATGTCGCCGCGACCGACGCCTGGGTCAGCGAATGCCCCGAGGAGGTGCGCAGCCGCATCTTCGCCGCCAGCCTCGACCTCTCGGATCTCGCTTCCGTCGAATCGCTGATGACCGTGCTGCGCGACGCCGGCGGCATCGACATCCTGATCGGCAACTCCGGCGGTCCGCCCCCGGCCGAGGCCCGCGAGGCCGGCCGTGACGACTGGCTCAAGCATTTCGAGGCGATGGCCGCCAATCTCTTCCATCTGGCGCAGGGCATGCTGCCGGGCATGGTCGAGCGCGGCTACGGCCGCATCATCACCATCGCCTCCTCGGGCGTCGAGCAGCCGATCCCGCGGCTGGCGCTGTCGAACGGCATCCGCTCGGCGGTCGTCGGCTGGTCGAAGACGCTGGCTGCGGAGGTCGCCTCGCAGGGTGTGACGGTGAATGTCGTGCTGCCCGGCCGCATCCACACCGAGCGCGTCGACCAGCTCGACCAGGCGGCGGCCGATCGCACCGGCACCACGCCGGAACAGGCCGCCAAGGCCTCGCGCGCCACCATTCCCGCCGGCCGCTACGGCACGCCGCAGGAATTCGCCGATGTGGTGACGTTCCTTGCCAGCGAGCGGGCGAGCTACGTGACAGGCGCCAAGATCCGCATCGACGGCGGCGCGACGCGCGGCATCTGAGGCCGCTGCTCGAGAGCATGAGAGGCGCCGGCCTGCCTTCTGGCGACCGGCGTCATCGGCTCGGGCCGGCTCAGGCCGCCTGCGAATAGGTGGTGCCGGACGCATTCGCCGCGCCGAGCTGGTAGGTGCTGCCATAGGCCTGCGAGGCACTGCCCGGCGGAGGGCCGGGCGGCGGACCCGACGGGCGGCCGCGCTGTTCGAGCGCCGCCTGGAAGGAACTCTGCTCGTCCTTCGAGATCGACCCGTCCGAACTCGAATCGATCGCGTCGAACAGCTTGCTCAGCAGGTCGCTCGACGAACTCGTGCCGGAGGAAAAGGCCGAGAGGAACTCGTCCTTGGCGACGCTGCCATCGGAATTGGCGTCGAGCTGGGCGAAGATGTCGGTCTCCTCCTCGCTCTCGTCGCCGCTGCTCTCACTCTGCCCGCCGGCCTGAAGACCGAACAGGAAGGACTGCAGCTGCTGCTGGGCCTGCTCGGCCTTGGCCTTGAAGGCGTCCTGCTCCTCCTGGGTGACCGACCCGTTGCTGTCGCTGTCGATCGCCTTGAAGAGCTCCTCGCTCTTGCTGCTGGCGGCGCCCTTGGGCGCGCCGGCCTTGAACTCCTCGATGCTCAAGCTGCCGCTGCTGTCGGTATCGACCGACTCAAAACTCGGAGGCTTGGGCGGAGGCGGGCGAAACCCGCCGCTGACGCCACTGATGCTGGACATGGCTGGACTCCATTCGTCACCGCCGAATGGCGGCGCCCGGGATTGTCCGGCCGAATGCGGTTGCAGAAGCCTAAGGCGCAGGGGCCGCCCGCGAGGCGGTTGGTAAGCCAGTGTTTCGACAGAGCCCTTCGGCAACAGAGCGAAACACAAATCCGGGTGGCCTCAGGCGATGACCGCCGTCGCCTCGATCTCGACCAGTGCCTCGGGCTCGACCAGCGAGACCACCTGCACGACCGCCATCGCCGGAAAATGCCGGCCCAGCACGCCGCGATAGACCGGTCCGAGTTCCCTGAGGCTGCCGCGATAGGCCTCCATGTCGGTGACGTACCAGGTCATCCGCACGATGTCCTCGATCCGCCCGCCGCCGGCCTCGACCACGGCCTTGATGTTGAGGAAGGTGCGTTCGAGCTGCGGCAGGAATCCCTGGGCGAAGACGCCGTTCTCGTCCCAGCCGACGAGCCCGCCGGTGACCAGCACGCGGCCTTCCGCGACCATGCCGTTGGCATAGCCGCGCGGCAGCGGCCAGCCTTCCGGCAGGATGGCGCGGGACAGGGTTTCACTCGACATGGGCGTCGCCTCGGTTCGGGGCCGTTCCGGCTCGTCTGTAGGGGTGGTTCAGGCCTCGCCCTGCGCCATCTGGCGCAGCGCAAAGCGCTGCAGCTTGCCGCTGGCGGTCTTGGGCAGGGCGGTGACGAAGTCGATGGCGCGGGGATATTTGTAGGGCGCGATACTGGCCTTCACATGATCCTGCAAGGTCTTGAGCATCGCCGCATCGCCGGCGAGGCCCTCGCGCAGCACGACGTAGGCCTTCACGATGTGGCCGCGCTCGGGGCAGGGCGCGCCGACCACACCACACTCCATCACGTCGGGATGGGCGAGCAGGCAGGCCTCCACCTCCGGGCCGGCGATGTTGTAGCCCGACGAGACGATCATGTCGTCGGACCGCGCCTGGTACCAGTAATAGCCGTCCGCATCGCGGATATAGGTGTCGCCGGTGACGTTCCAGCCGTCCTGGACGTAAGCCTTCTGGCGCGCATCGGCGAGATAGCGGCAGCCGATCGGCCCGCGCACGGCCAGCCGGCCCGGCGTGCCGTCAGGCACGTCGCGGCCGTCGGGATCGATGATCTTCGCCTCGTAGCCCGGCACCGGAAGCCCGGTCGAACCCGGGCGGATGGCCTCCAGCGGCGCCGCGATGAAGATGTGCAGCATCTCGGTCGCACCGATGCCGTCCATCAGCATCAGGCCGGTCTTGGCCTGCCAGGCGTCGAAGACGGGCTTGGGCAGGGTCTCGCCGGCCGAGACGCAGATCCGCAGCGAGGAGATGTCGCGACCTTCCAGCTTGTCGAGCACGGCGCGATAGGCCGTCGGCGCGGTGAAGATCACGCTCGCCCTGTGGCGCTCGATCGCGTCGAGCAGGTCGGCCGGCGCCGTCCTGTCGGGCAGCACGGCCGCCGCACCGATCCGGAACGGGAACAGCACGATGCCGCCGAGGCCGAAGGTGAAGGCGAGCGGTGCCGAACCGATGAAGCGGTCCTCTGGCGAGGCTTTCAGCACCTTCGCGGCATAGGTGTCGCAGATCACCAGCAGGTCGCGCTGGAAATGCATCGTGCCCTTCGGCTCGCCGGTGGTGCCGGAGGTGAAGCCGATCAGGCAGACATCGTCGCTGGCGGTGTCGACCGCCTCGAAGCGGCCATAGCCCGGCTGCGCCATCAGCGTCTCGAGCTCGCAGCCCTCCGCGCCGAAGGCGACGATGCGCGTGAGGTCCGGCACCTGGCGCTGGGCGCCCTCCATCTCGGCCATCAGGCGGTGGTCGCACAGCGCCAGCGCGATCCTGGCCTTGCGCAGCGGATAGACCAGCTCGCCCGCCCGCAGCATCGGCATGGTCGCGACCACGACGCCACCGGCCTTGATCACGGCGAGATAGGCCGCGACCATCATCGGCGTGTTGGCCGCGCGCAACAGCACGCGGTGGCCGGGCACCAGACCGAGATCGCGCGTCAGCACATTGGCGATGCGGTCGATCCGCTCGGCGAGGTCGCGATAGCTCCAGGTGACATGGTCTCCGATGATCGCCGGCCGGTCGCCGCGGCCCTGAACGACATGGTCGTCGACCAGAACGCTCACGGCGTTCAGCCGCTCCGGATAGCTCAGCCCGGCCCCGGCGAGGTCGATCGCAGGCCATTGTTCGAGCGGGGGCAGGTTGTCCCGCGGAAAACTGTCGCTATGGCCGGAGCGCAGGAATGTCATGGCCGTCACCCTCGTCGTCTAGCTCTTGGCCTTGAGGAGGTCGCGCGCGATCACGACCTTCTGGACTTCCGAGGCGCCTTCGTAGATCCGCAGCGCCCGGATTTCCCGGTACAGTTCCTCCACCTTGACGCCCTTGGTGACGCCTAAGCCCCCATGGATCTGGACGGCCCGGTCGATCACCCTCTGGGCGTTCTCCGTCGCGACGAGTTTGGCGAGCGCGGCCTCGCGGGTGACGCGCGCCGCGCCGCAATCCTTGGTCCAGGCGGCGCGGTAGACGAGCAGGGCGGCGGCATCGACCTCGGCCGCGCTGTCGGCGATGGCGGCCTGGCTGAGCTGGAGATCGCCCAGGGTGCCGCCGAAGAGCTTGCGCTTGCTGGCGTGGGAGATCGTCTCGTGCAGCGCCCGCCGTGCGAAGCCGAGCGCCGCGGCGCCCACCGTCGAGCGGAAGATGTCGAGCGTCGCCATCGCGACCTTGAACCCGTCGCCGGGTCCGCCGATGCGGTTCTCGACCGGCACGCGGCAGGCCTCGAAACGCAGCGTCGCCAGCGGATGCGGCGCGATCACCTCGATCCGCTCGGTGACGCTCAGGCCCGGCGTGTCCGCCTCGACCAGGAAGGCCGAGAGCCCGCGCGCGCCGGGCGCCTCGCCGGTGCGGGCGAAGACGACGTAATGGTCGGCGATGCCGCCATTGGAGATCCAGCTCTTCTCGCCGTCGATCCGGACATGGCCGTTGCCGTCGGGCGTGGCGGTGGTCGCCATCGCGGCGACGTCGGATCCGGCTTCCTTTTCCGAGAGCGCGAAGGCGGCGATCCGCGCGCCCTCGCAGACGCCGGGCAGAATGCGCTGCTTCAGGGACTCCGAACCCGCGACCGTGATCGCGCCGGTGCCGAGCCCCTGCATCGCGAAGGAAAAATCCGCGAGTCCGTCGCGCGCCGCCAAGATCTCACGCGCGATGCAGAGCGTGCGCACGTCGAGCGTCGGGTTCAGCCCGCCATAGGCTTCTGGCACCACCGCCCGTAGAAAGCCGCCTTCGCCGAGAGCCGTGACGCGCGCCCGGCAGGCGGCGTCGACATCATCATGCGGGAGGCCGGGCAGGGTGGCATCGGCCCAGCCCGACAGCTCGGCGGCAAAGCGGCGGTGCCGGTCCTCGAAGAAGGGCCAGTCGAGCGTGTCGCCGAGGATACCGTCCAGGATGCCGTGAGCCATCTCAGTTGCCCTTGAAGACCGGCTTCTGCTTGTTGGCGAAGGCGTGGTAGGCGCGGGCGAAATCCTCGGTCTGCATGCACAGCGCCTGCGCCACGGCTTCGGCCTCGATCGCGCTCTCGACCGACATCGCCCATTCCATCTCGAGCATGCGCTTGGTCATGGCATTGGCGAAGGTCGGCCCGTCCGCCAGTTCGGCGGCCAGCGCCTGCGCCTCGGCGAGAACCGCCTCCTTCGCGACGAGCCGGTTGAGGAAGCCCCAGCGCTCGGCCTCTTCGCCGCGCAGGGTCCGGCCGGTGTAGAGCAGCTCCGCCGCGCGGCCCTGGCCGATGATCCGCGGCAGCATCGCGCAGGCGCCCATGTCGCAGCCGGCAAGCCCGACACGGTTGAACAGGAAGGCGATCTTGGTCTCAGGCGTTCCGAGCCGCAGGTCGGACGCCATGGCGATGATCGCGCCCGCCCCGGCGCAGACGCCGTCGATGGCAGCGATCACCGGCTGCGGGCAGGCGCGGATCGCCTTGACCAGATCGCCCGTCATCCGGGTGAACTTCAGCAGCTCCTTGGTCTCCATCGCGACCAGCGGGCCGATGATCTCGAAGACGTCGCCGCCGGAGGAGAAATTGCCGCCCGCGCCCGTCACCACGATCGCCTTGACGTCCTCTTCCTTCTGCGCGGCGAGGAAGAAATCGGTGAGTTCGCGGTAGCTTGCGAAGGTCAGCGGATTCTTTTTCTCAGGCCGGTTCAGCGTCACCGTCGCGACCTTGCCGGCCACCGAGAGCGCAAAATGCTGCGGCTGAAAGCCTGCGAGCGGCAGGGTCGTGGCGTTGGCCAGCATGGTCACGAGGCATCTCCCTTGCCGGAATCGTCCAGCTTGCCGGCGTCCTGCGCGCGGGCCGCGATCGCCCGGTGCAGCGAGGTCTTGGTCTGTCCGAGCAGGCGGAAGAGCTGCGCTCGCTCCGGCTGGTCGAGCCCCGCGAAGAGCTCGGCGATCCAGCCCTCATGCCGTTCGGCCATCGCCTTGAAGGCCTTGCGGCCCTGTGCCGTCAGCGTCAGCACCTGCACGCGCCGGTCCTGCGTGGCGGCGCGCTTGTCGACGAGCCCGTCGGCCAGAAGCCCGGCGACGACCGCGGTGACGTTGCCGTTCGAGACCATCAGCCGCTGCGACACCTCGCCGACCGTCATGCCGGTGCTGGACTTGTCGAGCTGCGCCATCAGGTCGAAGCGTGGCAGCGTCGTCTTGAACTCCTCGCGCAGCCGGTTGCGGATTTCCGTCTCGATCAGCGTCGAGCAGGTCAGCAGCCGCAGCCACAGCCGCAACTCGTCCTTGTGATCGCCGGGGCGCTCGCTCGCCTTGGTCTCGCGGTCGAGCATCAGGCCCGGCAGGATGCTCTCCATCGCCTAGAACTCCCCGCCATTGATCGTCAGGGACTGGCCGGTGACCGAGCCGCTGGCCGGCCCGCAGAGATAGAGCACCGCCTGCGCGATCTCGTCTGGCGCGATCAGCCGCCCCTGCGGATTGTCCTTGACCATCCCGGCCAGCGCTTGCTCGCGGCTGACGCCCGTCTTGGCGACGATCGCGTCGAGCCCGCTCGCCACCATGTCCGTGTCGGCATAGCCGGGGCTGACTGCGTTGACGGTCACGCCGCTGCGTGCGGTTTCCAGCGCCAGCGACTTCACCAGCCCGATCACCGCGTGTTTGGCCGCGACATAGGCCGAGACGTACGCATAGCCGCGATGACCGGCGGTCGAGCCGATTGCGATCAGTCTTCCATGCCCGCGCTCGACCATGCCGGGCAGGGCACCGTGGAACAGGTTCACGGTGCCGATGAGGTTGATCTCGGTCATCCGGCGGAAGCGCTCGGCCGGGCTGCGCAGGAAGGGGCCTGTCTCGACGGCGCCGGCATTGGCGACGGCGATATCGATCGGCTGATCCGCTGCCAGCCGCGCCAGCGCCTGCGCCATCGCGGCCTCGTCGGTGACATCGCAGGCCGCATGATCGTCGGCGTCACCCGCCTCGCACGCCGACGCCAGCGCCGCCGCGTCGCGGCCGAGGATGCAGACGCGCGCCCCCTCGCGGCGCAAGCGCGCGGCGATGGCGCGGCCGATCCCGCGCCCTCCACCCGTCACCACCGCGTGCCGCCCTGAAAGGAGCATCCGATCCGCCTCCCGATGAACTAATGTATTTTAGGTCTAAAGCATTTTGCAAGCGGCTGTGGGAGGGGAAGGCGGGGCTCTGTCTGGATGCCATAAGCGACCCAGAGAGCGCGTATCGACAAGGCATGGCCTGCGTCGTTTGATCTCGGTCAAGGCGACGAGGGCGTCGCTTGAGTGAAAATTATTTTAGGCCTAAAATAATTTTGCAGTCGGTTCGGGAAGAGGGGCTTCGGATGCGTATCGCGGTGGTCGGCGGCGGGCCTGCGGGGCTCTATTTCGCGCTCCTGATGAAGCGGGACTGGCCGGATCTCGAGATCACGGTCTTCGAGCGCAACCAGCCCGACGACACCTTCGGCTTCGGTGTCGTCTTTTCCGACCAGACGCTCGACATCTTCAAGGCCGCCGACGAGGCGAGCTACGCCGCGATCCGCGACAATTTCGCATATTGGGACGACATCGAGGTCCACTTCAAGGACAGCGTCCACCGCGTCTCCGGCAACGGCTTCTGCGGCTGCTCGCGCCGCTCGCTCCTGCTGCTCGTCCAGGCGCGAGCCCGCGAACTCGGTGTCGAGCTTCGCTTCGGCGAGGATGCGGCCGACATCGAGACGCTCAAGACGCAGTACGACCTCGTCGTGGGTTCCGATGGCATCAACAGCCGCATCCGCGAGGGCTGGCGCGACCGCTTCCAGCCGGAGGTCGATCTGCGGCCGAACCACTTCACCTGGATGGGCTCGACGCGGCCCTTCGACGCCTTCACCTTTTTCTTCAAGGAAACGGAGCACGGCGTCTTCATCGCGCATTGCTACCAGTACGAGGCCGGCCGCTCGACCTGGGTGCTGGAGACCGACCCCGAGACCTTCCGGAAGGCCGGCCTCGGCGCGATGGACGAGGCGGCGTCGGCCACCTTCCTCGAAGGCGTCTTCGCCGAGGAACTGCAGGGCCACAAGCTGATCACCAACCGCTCGCTCTGGCGTAACTTCCCGATGATCCGCTGCCGCAACTGGGTGGTCGAGAACGTCGTCCTGCTCGGCGACGCCAAGGCCACCGCGCATTTCTCGATCGGCTCGGGCACCAAGCTCGCGATGGAGGATGCGATCGGCCTGCACAAGGCCTTCCACAAGGCGGGGCTGAAGGTTTCCGACGCGCTGTCCCTGTTCGAGCGCACCCGCCGCGAGGAGGTCGAGAAGACCCAGCACGCCGCGGATGTCTCGCTGGTCTGGTTCGAGCAGCTCGGCCGCTTCTGGGATTTCGATCCGCTGCGCTTCGCCTTCGGCCTGATGACCCGCTCCAAGGCGATCACCTATGACAATCTCGCGTTGCGGGCGCCCGACATGGTCAAGGCAGTCGACGAGATGGTCGCCGGCGAACTCGGCCCGCTCGCCCGCCGCCGCAAGGATGGCAGCGCCGTCCCGCCGGCCTTCCAGCCGCTGAAGCTGCGCGATCTCACGCTGGAAAACCGCCTCGTTCTGGCGCCGATGTGCCAGTATTCGGCTGAAGCTGGCGTGCCCGGCGACTGGCACCTGATGCATTACGGCTCGCGCGCCATCGGCGGGCCCGGCCTGATCTTCACCGAGATGACCTGCGTCGCTGCCGATGCCCGCATCACGCCCGGCTGCGCCGGTCTCTACACCGATGCGCAGGAGGCCGCCTGGGCCCGCATCGTCGATTTCGTCCACGCCAATTCAGCAGCGAAGCTCTGCCTCCAGCTCGGCCATGCCGGACGAAAAGGCGCGACGAAGCTGATGTGGGAGGGCATGGACCGCCCGCTGGCGGAGGGCGCCTGGCCGATCATCTCGGCCTCGGCCTTGCCCTATCATCCCGAGAGCCAGGTGCCCCGCGAGATGACGCGCGCCGACATGGACCGCGTGAAGGCGGAGTTCCTGGCGGCGGCCGAGCGCGGCGCGCGCGCCGGCTTCGACATGCTCGAGCTCCACTGCGCCCATGGCTACCTGCTGGCGAGCTTCCTCTCGCCGCTGACCAACCGCCGCGGCGACGCCTATGGCGGCTCGATCGAGAACCGTCTTCGCTATCCGCTCGAGGTCTTTCAAGCGCTGCGCGAAATCTGGCCGCGCCAGAAGCCGATGTCCGTGCGCATCTCCGCGACGGACTGGGCGCAAGGCGGCCTCTCCGCCGCGGATTCGGTGGCCATCGCCGAGGCCTTCGCCGCCGAGGGCTGCGATCTCGTCGACGTCTCCACGGGCCAGACCGTGCGCGAGTCGCGGCCGGTCTATGGCCGCATGTTCCAGACGCCGTTCTCGGACCAGATCCGCAACGAGGCCCGCGTCGCCACCATGTGCGTCGGCAACATCACGACCGCCGACCAGGCCAACACGATCGTGGCCTCGGGTCGGGCCGATCTCGTCGCGCTCGGGCGCCCGCATCTGTCGGACCCGTCCTTCGTGCTGCGCTCGGCCGCCTGGTACGGCGTCGATCTGATGCAGCCGGTGCAGTATGGGCCGGGCAAGGACCAGCTCATGCGCAACACGCCGCGCGAGCGGCAGGATCTGGAAGCCCTGAAGCTGAAGGCCAAGCCGAGCCGGCATGCGCTCAGCCCGTGACGCCGCGTGGTGGCATCCGCCGCCACCGGAACATCCGGCCTGCCGCAGGGTTGCCTGATCCGACGCCCGCAAGCTGCGCGGGCCAGGCAAAGGGTGATCTGATGTTCCGCTCGCTTCCGGGCCTCGCGCTCGCCGCCGTCCTCTCGGCCCTGACCACCGCCGCCGTGGCACAGCCGCAGGGCCAGACCACGACCAAACCGGAGGCGCCGGCAGAGGCGAATGCGAGCGGCGGTCTCGGCCCGGTGATCACGAACCCCACGGAAATCGACAAGGGCCAGAACATGATCCTGCCGAACGCCGGGGTCTCGTACCCGTCGGCCGCTCCGACGATGGTGTATGACTGCAAGAACAAACCGCAGGATTGCATCACCCCGACCAACCCCGGCGACAAGCTCGATCTGCCCGACACCTCGGTCGCTCCGCCGACCTCGAAGCCCTGAATGGCAGGTGGATCGCCTCGGAGATCATTGCGCTGAGGCAATAGGGCGATTGCCCGCGCCATGGTTCCATGGCGCGCCCGGCACGCTATCTCTGGTGCAACGGCCGGGCGTCCTGCCTGGCGGACCTGAGAGGGCGCCATGAAGCTCACCGGAATCCACCACGTCACTGCGATCTCGGCCGATGCGCCGGGCAACCGCCGCTTCTATGTCGAAACGCTGGGCATGCGCCTGGTCAAGAAGACGGTGAACCAGGACGACACCTCGGCCTATCACCTCTTCTATGCCGACGGGGCCGGCTCGCCCGGCACCGACCTGACCTTCTTCGACTGGCCGGCCCCGCCCGCCCGTCGCGGCACCCATTCGATCGTCCGCTCCTCGCTGCGCGTCGCCGACGAGGACTCGCTTGAGTGGTGGCGCGAGCGCCTGACGGCGGCCGGCATCGCGGTCACGCCGATCCGCAGCATCAACGGTCGCGCGGCGGTCGATTTCGAGGATCCCGAGGGCCAGCGCCTGACGCTGCTCGCCGATGGCGGCGATATCCCCTTCGTCGTGTGGGAGAAGAGCCCGGTCCCGGCGCAACATCAGATCCGCGGTCTCGGCCCCGTGACCATTTCCGTGCCCAAGCTGGAGCGGACCGACGTCGTGCTCACACAGCTGCTGGGCCTGGAGCGCATCGCCAGCTATCGCGACGCGGCCCACGCCACCGGCGAGATCCACGTCTTCCGGATCGGGGAGGGCGGCCCGGCCGCCGAACTCCATGTCGCGGTCGAGCCCGATCTGCCGCAGGCGCGCGAAGGGGCGGGCGGTGTCCACCATCTCGCCCTGCGGACTCCGACCTTCGCCGACTACGACGCCTGGGCCGAGCGGCTGCGCGCCGCCGGCTATCCCAACAGCGGCCCCGTCGACCGTTTCTATTTCCGCTCGCTTTATCTGCGCGAGCCCAACGGCATCCTGATCGAGATCGCCACCGACGAGCCCGGTTTCGCCACCGATGAGCCGGCCGAGACGATGGGCGAGACGCTGGCGCTGCCGCCCTTCCTCGAAGGCCGCCGCGCCGCGATCGAGGCCGGCCTCAAGCCGCTCTGACCAACGGCCTCGGCTGCGGGTTCGACATCACCGCGGGGCGGACCGGGCAGCCGGTGCGCCCCGCGGATTTTTGTCGCAATCGCCGGATGGCCTTCACCCCGCCTTAACCAAGGCCACCTCTACTCGATCCAGGCCGCTTGCCGGCTCGTGCCGTCCCGTCGCGACGGCGCCTGTGTGTTGCGTCGGGTCGAGAGCGTTACGGGATGTCGGGTCAGGGCTACAGGCTGCGCATGGCGTCGCGAACCCGCTACCGGGTCGGTCACAACATCTTCGTCCAGATCGCCGCCATCGTCGTCGCCTGCGGTGTCGGCTACGTCGCGCTCGATCCGGGCCATGAGGCGGAGCGCTCCGCCGCAGTGGCTCCCCAGCGCGACGTGATGGTGACCGGCTCGCTCGCCTCGTCCTCCACCGCCTATCGCGACCTGCTCAGGCCCGGCTTCGCGCTCGGAACGACGCCCTCGGCCTTCGGCGCGCAGGCGCCGCTCCAGGCCGGGCTCCAGCGCCATGAGGCACCCGTCCAGGCCGCCCGCCTCCCGCTCGTAACCGAGCCCTCCGTAGTCGCCGCCCTGCCGCCCGCCTCTGTGGCTCCCGCGCCCGCAGCTCAGGCGGCTCCTGCGGCGGTCGCGTCCGTCGCCGCTCCCGCCGTCGAGCCGCAGGCGGTCACCCGCATCCTGAAGGATGCGCCGCTGCCGGCGCCGCGCCCGGCCGAACTCAAGGCTCCGCAGGTGGCCGCGCCGCCCGCCATCGCGCTGCGCCAGCCGACGCGCCGCGCCGCCCGCGTCGCGGCTGCGACGCCGGCCCCGGCGGTCGAGGACAACCGCTCCTTCCTTGAGAAGCTCTTCGGCGCGGCGCCCCAGCCCAGGGGGCCGGCCATGGCCTATGCTGCGCCGGAGGACGATGCGGTCGACCGTTCGCGCGGCCGCCGCCTTAGCCCCTCCTTCGGGCCCGCGCCCGGAGCCGCACAGGCCACCGCGATCTACGACATCAGCGCCAAGACCGTGCATATGCCCAATGGCGAGAAGCTGGAGGCCCATTCCGGTTTTGGCGACAAGATGGACGATCCCCGCTACGTCCATGTCCGGATGCACGGCGCGACGCCGCCCCACACCTACAATCTCGTCGAGCGTGAAGCGCTGTTCCATGGCCACCGCGCCTTGCGGATGCATCCCGTCGGGGGCAGCAGCGCGATCTACGGCCGCGCCGGTCTTCTGACCCACCCCTATCTGCTCGGACCCAGCGGTCAGTCCAATGGCTGCATCTCCTTCAAGGATTATGACCGCTTCCTGCAGGCCTATCTGCGCGGCGAGGTGAAGCGCATCGTGGTCGTCGCCAGCATGCGCGACGCGCCGACCTCGCTGATCGCCTCGCGTTGACGCGGAGGTGAACGGCGCGTGATCATCGGTTGGGGAACGATGGGCGGAGCCGAGGGGTTCAGACCCATCGACCCTCAGGGAGTCCGCCGATGACCCGTTTTGCGACCTTCGCCACCGCTTCACGCCGCCGCCTGCTGGCGGCCGCAGCCTTCCTTGCCGCGACAATGGCCCTGCCGGTTGCAGCCCATCATGGCTGGGCCTGGGCCGAGGGCGAGCAGATGGAGCTCAAGGGCACGATCCGGACGATCTCGATGGCCCCGCCGCATCCGATGCTGATGGTGACCGCCGCCGACGGCAGGGAGTGGCAGGTCGATCTCGGCAACCCCAACCAGACCGCGCGCTCCGGCTTCACCGGTGACACGGCCAAGCCCGGCGACGCGATCACCGCGCTCGGCAACCGCCATCTCGACAAGAGCAAGGCGCATCTGAAGGCCGTGCGCATCGTCATCGCCGGCAAGAATTACGACATGTATCCGGAGCGCATCCGCACCAACTGAGGCCGCATGGAGCTTCTCGCCGGTCTCGGGACATGGCCCGGAGCCGTGCTGCTCAAGCAGAGCGGCACGGCCTATCTCCTCGTCAACGCCAGCCACATTCTCGGCATCGCCCTGCTGATCGGCGCGATCCTGCCGCTCGACCTGCGGCTGCTTGGACTCTTCCGCAGCGTGCCGGTCGCCACCCTCACGCCCGTGCTGTCGCGCATGGCGGGAATCGGGCTTGCCCTCGCTCTCGTCACCGGCGCCTGGCTCTTTACCGTGCGACCGGTCGAATATGCTGGAAACGCCGCCTTCCTCTGGAAATTCGGCCTGCTCGCTTTGGCGCTCGCCAACGTCGCCCTGCAGCATCGCAGCGCGGCCTATGCCCGCGCGCTGGCGGGGGACATCACCGCGGCGGTGCGCTGGCGCGCACTCGCCTCGCTGACGCTCTGGCCCAGCGTGCTGCTGGCGGGGCGCTGGATCGGCTTTCTCTGAAGCAGCCGCCGCCCCGCTCGCCTCAACCCTTGGCGGCAGCCTTCGCCTTGCCCGCCGCGGCTTTCGGCTTGGCGGCGGCGGTTTTCGCCCCCGCTTTCGCCGTAGCCGGCTTGGTTGCAGCCTTGGCCGCGGGCTTCTTGGCCGGCGCCTTGGCGGGTCCCTTGACGCCGCTCGACTCGGCCTTGGCGTTGACCAGCTCCACCGCCTGTTCGAGCGTGATCGCCTCCTGCGTCAATGATTTCGGCAGCGTCGCATTGACCTTGCCCCAGTTGACGTAGGGCCCGTATTTGCCGGCCCGCACCACCAGCTTGCCGCCGCCGGGATGCTCGCCGAGCTCGCGCCCGGGTACCGCCGCGCCGCGCCCGAAGCGAGCACCTGGTCCGCCCGTTTCCTTGGCGACGATCAGGTCGATGGCGCGGTTGCCGCCGATCTGCAGGATGTCGTCGTCCTTGTCGATATTGGCGTAGGTCTTGCCGTGCTGGACGTAAGGCCCATAGCGGCCGATGCCGGCCAGGATCGGCTCGCCGCTCTCGGGGTGCTTGGCAACCTCCTTGGGCAGCGCGAGTAAGGCGAGCGCCGTCGCGAGATCGACGCTGCCTGGGCTCATACCCTTGGGCAGGCTGGAGCGCTTGGGCTTCTCGCCCTCGCCGAGCTGGATATAGGGGCCGAAGCGGCCGTCGCGGATCGTGACCTCGGTCTCCGTCACCGGGTCCTTGCCGAGGATACGCACGCCCGGCGCGCCGGTGCCGCCCTCGGCGGTGGCCTCGCCGTCGGCGGCGGAGACGGTCAGCGGGCGGGTATAGCGGCATTCGGGATAGTTCGAGCAGCCGACGAAGGCGCCGAACTTGCCGAGTTTCAGCGACAGCGTGCCGGTGCCGCAGACCTGGCAGGAGCGCGGATCGCCGCCATCCTCCCGCTGCGGGAAGACATGGGCGCCGAGCACGCCGTTCAGCGCCTCCAGCACCTCTGTAACGCGCAGATCCTTGGTATCGCCGATCGACCTGGTGAATTCCTCCCAGAATTCACGCAGCAGCACTTTCCAGTCGATCTCGGCATTCGAGACGCGGTCGAGCTTTTCTTCGAGATTAGCGGTGAAATCGAACTCGACATAGCGCTTGAAGAAGCTCTCCAGGAACGCCGTCACCAGCATGCCCTTGTCCTCGGGCACGAGGCGCTTCTTCTCGATGCGGACATATTCGCGGTCGCGCAGCGTCGAGAGCGTCGCGGCATAGGTCGAAGGCCGGCCGATGCCGAGCTCTTCCATGCGCTTGACGAGGCTGGCCTCCGAATAGCGCGGCGGCGGCTCGGTGAAGTGCTGGTCGGCCGCGATGGCGCGCTTTTCGAGCGGCTCGCCCGTCTTCATCACAGGGAGCTTCTTGGAATCCTCGTCCTCCTCGTCGTCGCGGCTTTCCTGATAGAGCGTCAGGAAGCCGTCGAAGAGCGTGACCTGGCCGGTGGCGCGCAGCTCGAGGTTGCGGCCTGCGACGGTTGCCGCGATGTCGACCGTGGTGCGCTCCAGCGAGGCCGATTCCATCTGGCTGGCGATGGTGCGCTTCCAGATCAGCTCGTAGAGCTTCGCCTGCTCGGGTTCGAGATGGCGCATCACCATGGTCGGCAGCCGGCCGAGATCGGTCGGACGGATGGCCTCGTGGGCCTCCTGTGCGTTCTTGGCCTTGACGGTGTATTTGCGGGGCACGTCCGGCACATAGGCGTCGCCGAACTCCTTGCCGATGACGCGGCGCGCCGCGGCGATCGCCGAGCCGTCCATGTCGACGCCGTCGGTTCGCATATAGGTGATGAGACCGACCGTCTCGCCGCCGATGTCGACGCCCTCATAGAGCCGTTGCGCCAGCTGCATCGTGCGCGCCGGGGCCAGCCCCAGCTTGCGCGAGGCCTCCTGCTGCAGGGTCGAGGTCTGGAAGGGCGGGTAAGGGTGGCGCTTGACGGGCTTGGCCTCGACATTCGCAACGTTGAAGGCGGCGCTCTCCAGCGCCTCCTTGAAGGCGCGGGCCTCTTCGCCGGTGCCGATGTCGAGCCGGGTGATCTTCTTGCCGTCGGCGCCGACGAGGCGGGCGTCGACGACGCCGCCCGCAGCCGTCGCCAGCGTCGCCACCAGCGACCAGTATTCGCGCGCCCGGAAGGCCTCGATCTCGCGCTCGCGATCGCAGACGATGCGCAGCGCCACCGACTGGACGCGGCCGGCCGAGCGGGCACCGGGCAGCTTGCGCCAGAGCACCGGCGAGAGGGTGAAGCCGACGAGATAATCCAGCGCCCGGCGTGCGAGATAGGCGTCCACCAGCGCCTGGTCGACCTGGCGCGGATTGGCGAGCGCCGTCTGCACCGCATCCTTGGTCACCGCGTTGAACGTGACGCGCTCGACCGGAATGCCCTTCAGCGCCTTCTTGGCGTTCAGCGCTTCCAGCACGTGCCAGGAGATCGCCTCGCCCTCGCGGTCGGGGTCGGTCGCCAGGATCAGCTTGTCGGCGCCCTTCAGCGCCTTGACGATCTCGGCGACCTGCTTGGCGCCGCGCCCCTCGATCTCCCACTTCATCGCGAAGTCATGCTCGGGATCGACCGAGCCGTCCTTGGCCGGCAGGTCGCGGATATGCCCGAAGGAGGCGATCACCTCATAGTCGGAGCCGAGATATTTGTTGATCGTCTTGGCCTTGGCCGGCGACTCGACGACGAGGAGCTTCATGGTGCGGTGTCTCGGTCATAGCCTCATCGGAGCGCGGCACCGCCCGTGTCGGGAACGGTCCCGCGACCGGTGAAAGACCCGGCGGTTCGGAATTGCGCGCGAAGTTGGTTCAGGGAATCGGTCGTGTCAAACGCCGATTGCGCTTTTGCGCCGGTCGGCGGCGTTTTGGCCACATCCCCCTGTTGACCTGCAAATGGCGGGCTCGGCCCCGCTCCGCAAGGGTCGTGGCAGCGGCGCCGTCCTGCTCCGTCTCAGCGCAGCGCGCCGTAGAGCTGGCTCAGGAAGCCGTCGAATGACGCCCCGTCGATCCAGCGCAGCACGGCGACGAGGTCGTTTTCCGGATCGACCAGAATGACGTTGGTGCCCGCGCCCAGCGCCCAGTAGGCACTCGCCGGAATCGCCGGGCGGGCCGTAGGGCCGCGGTTCAGCCACCACAGGAAGCCGTAATTCGCCAGCGTCGGGGAGGGCGCGACCATCTGCGCGATCCACTCGGCCGGCAGCAGGCTGCGCCCGCCCCAGTCGCCGCCCCGCGCCATCAGCAGGCCGAAGCGGGCATGGTCGCGCGCGCCGATGAACAGGCCGCCGCCCCAGTGGCTCCCGCCCGGAACCGACTGCATGCGCTGCCCGTCGATCTCGACGAAGGAGGTCTCGTAGCCCTGCCACTCCCAGTCGGAGGAGGCGCCGATCGGGTCCATGATCCGCTCGCGCAGCACCTGCGGCAGAGGCCGGCGGAAGCGCTGCAGCAGCGCATAACCCAGCACGTTCACCCGCACGTCGTTGTATTCGTAGAAGCTGCCGGGGGCATGGAGCTCCCGCTTCTGGCCCTTGCGGCTGTTGTCGGCGCCGGGGCCGATCTGGCGGTTGTGGTCGACCTGGTCCGACTTGCCGAAGATCTCGCCCTGCCATTCGCTGGACTGCTGCAGCAGATGCCGCCAGGTGACCTTCGCGTTGTGGGCGCTCTCGAAGACGGGTCCGGGCACGCTCTTGGCCACCGGCTCGTCGAGATCGCCGATCAGCCCGTCCGCGACGGCGAGCCCCGCCAGCACGGACAGATAGCTCTTGGCGATCGAAAACGTCATGTCGGCGCGGCCTGTATTGCCCCATTCGGCGACGATGCGCCCGCCCTTCAGCACCAGACCGGCCGGGCCGCCGCGCTCGCGCACGGGGCCGACGATCTCGGTCCACGGCCCGCTCTCGTTCCATTCCCGATTCCCGACATAACTCCCGTCGGGGTAGAACAGGCTCTTCGGCCAGGGACTCTCATGGGCCTGCGCGAAGGCGATCGCCTCCGCCAACCGGGCGGCGTCGAACCCGGCCTCGGCCGGCGCGATCGTGCTCCAGGTCGCGCCATGGGCGGCGGGAACGGCGGAGGGGGACATGGGCAGGCTCCTCACGGCGGGCAGCGGGCGGCATGGTCGCCGAACCCAAGCCGTAGCGGCGTTTTGCCGGCGCCGCCATCGGGTCAACCGCATGGTGACAACAGCGGCAGGCGGCTTGCGCCAAACCCGACTCGCGCCTAAACACCCCTCTTCAAATGACATCGCCAGCCCCGCTCTATCCGCACCGGCATCTCCTCGGGATCGAGGGGTTGAACCATTTGGACATCGAGGCGCTGCTGGACCGGGCCGACGCCTATGTCGCGCTCTCCCGCCAGGTCGAGAAGAAGACGGCCACCCTGCGCGGCCGCACCCAGATCAACCTGTTCTTCGAGCCCTCGACCCGCACGCAAGCCTCCTTCGAGCTGGCCGGCAAGCGCCTGGGCGCCGACGTGATGAACATGTCGGTCGCGTCCTCCTCGGTGAAGAAGGGCGAGACGCTGATCGACACCGCCGCGACGCTGAACGCGATGCGGCCCGACATCATCGTCGTGCGCCATCACGCGGCCGGCGCGGTCCATCTTCTGGCCCGCAAGGTCGGCTGCTCTGTCGTCAACGCCGGCGACGGCGCCCATGAGCACCCGACGCAGGCCCTGCTCGACGCCCTCACCATCCGCCGCAACAAGGGGCGGATCATGGGGCTGACGGTCGCGATCTGCGGCGACATCCTGCATTCGCGCGTCGCCCGGTCGAACATCATCCTGCTGAACGCTCTTGGAGCGAAGGTCCGGCTGATCGCGCCGTCGACGCTTCTGCCCGCCGGCATCGAGCGCATGGGCGTCGAGGTCTTCACCGACATGAACAAGGGGCTGGAAGGCGCTGACATCGTGATGATGCTGCGCCTCCAGCTCGAGCGCATGCACGGCGCCTTCGTGCCCTCCTCGAAGGAGTATTTCCGCTATTTCGGCCTCGACCGCGAGAAGCTGCAGCAGGCCCAACCCGATGCGCTGGTCATGCATCCCGGCCCGATGAACCGCGGCGTCGAGATTTCCTCCGAGGTCGCCGATGGCGCGCAGTCGCTGATCCGCGAGCAGGTCGAGATGGGGGTCGCGGTCCGGATGGCGGTGCTCGACGCGCTGGCGCAGCACCTGCCCAATCTGTGACGCGATGCTGAGGCTCGCGACGGGCGTTCTGGCGGCCAGGGCGAAGGGCGCGCTCTGGCTTCTGCTGTTCGCCTATGTCGCTCTGGCGGCGATGCTGCTTTACGACGATGCGGGCTCGGTCTGGACCTGGGCGCTGCTTCTCGGCGGCGGCTTCTTCATCGCTCTCTTCGTCGGCATTCTCTGGTTCTGGCTGGCGATCTTCAAGGGTCTGGGAGACCGCAATGGCTGACTCGCCGACCACCGTCATCGTGAATGCCGAACTGGTCGATCCGGCGGCACGCCGGCGGGGCAGGGGCGCGCTCCTGCTCCGCGACGGCATGATCGCCGACGTCGCCTGGGGCTCGGAGCCAGCCTCGCCCGAGGGAGCGCGCCGCATCGATGCGCGCGGGCTCGTCGTCGCGCCCGGCCTCGTCGATCTGCGCGCCTTCCTCGGCGAGCCAGGCGCCGAATTCCGCGAGACGCTGGGGACGGGTTCGCAGGCCGCCGCCGCCGGTGGCGTCACCACCGTCGTCTGCCGGCCCGACACCGATCCGCCGATCGACGATCCCGCGATCATCGACTTCATCAAGCGCCGCGCCCGCGACAAGGCGATCGTGAATGTCCTGCCCTGCGCCGCCCTGACCAAGGGCCTGCACGGCAAGGAGATCACCGAGATCGGCCTGCTGCTGGAGGCCGGTGCGGTCGCCTTCGGCGATGGCGCCAAGGCTCTGCGCAACCCGCAGATCATGCGCCGCGCCCTGATCTATGCCCGCGATTTCGACGCGCTGATCATGAACCATGTCGAGGATCCCGATCTGCGCGGCGCCGGCGTGATGGCTGAGGGCGAGTTCGCCAGCCGCAAGGGCCTGCCGGGTATTCCGCGCGAGGCCGAGACGGTGATGCTGGAGCGCGACCTGCGCCTCGCCCGGGCGACCGGCGGGCGCTACCACGCCGCGATGATCTCCTGCGCCGACTCCGTCGAACTGATCCGCAGAGCCAAGGCCGAGGGTCTTCGCGTCACCTGCGGCGCCTCGATCAACAATCTGACGCTGAACGAGAACGACGTCGGCGACTACCGCACCTTCTGCAAGGTCTCGCCGCCACTGCGCGACGAGTCCGAGCGCTTGGCGCTGGTCGCTGCCCTGGCCGAGGGCGTCATCGACGTCGTTGTCTCCGATCACGATCCACAGGATGTCGAGACCAAGCGCCAGCCCTTCGCCGAGGCTGCCGACGGCGCGCTCGGCATCGAGACGCTGCTCTCGGCCTCGCTGCGCCTCGTGCAGGCGGGCCAGATCGCGCTGCCGGACCTGCTGGCGGCGCTGTCGACACGACCGGCCGATCTTCTCGGCCTGCGCTGCGGGCGCCTCGCGCCCGGCGCCCCCGCCGATCTGATGTGGCTCGACCTTGACGCGCCCTATGTCGTCGACAAGCGCAAGCTCAAGTCGCGCGCCAAGAACTCGCCCTTCGACGAGGCGCGGCTGGAAGGCATCGTCCAGACGACCTTCGTCGGCGGCGGCGTGGTCTATGAGGCCCCGGTCGGTTAGGCTAAAGTCGCGATCGGTGGCGAAAGAGGCGGCATGAGCGACGTGATGAACTGGGGCCTGTCCGGCTCGACCGGCGCTGCGGCGCTTCTGCTCGGCTATCTGCTCGGCTCGATTCCCTTCGGCATCATCCTCACCCGCCTGAGCGGCGGGCCCGACCTGCGCAGCATCGGCTCCGGCAACATCGGCGCGACCAACGTCCTTCGCACTGGCAACAAGAAGCTGGCGGCGCTGACCCTGCTTGGCGACATGCTCAAGGGCACGGCGGCGGTCCTGCTGGCTGCGGCGCTCCTGGGCGGGCGCGAGGCGGGACTCGTCGCGGGGCTCGGCGCCTTCCTCGGCCATCTCTTCCCCGTCTGGCTGCGGTTCAAGGGCGGCAAGGGCGTCGCGACCTTCCTCGGCATCCTGATCGCGCTGAAGGGTTCGATCGCGCTCGTCTTCGCGGCGCTCTGGCTCAGCATCGCCTATCTCACGCGCTATTCGTCCCTCTCGGCGCTGATCGCGAGCCTGCTGACGCCGTTGCTGCTGCTGTTCTGGGTCCGCGACGCCAAGGCAGCGGCGCTGATGGCGGTGCTCACCCTGCTGCTGTGGTTCATGCACCGTGCCAACATCGTCCGCCTCCTCGCCGGCAGCGAGGGCAAGATCGGGCAGAAGGGCTGAGGCGCCCATGGCTGGCATCGTCCTCAGCGATCGCCAGCGTCTCGACTGGCTGCGGCTGATCCGCAGCGAAAGCGTCGGCCCGCGCACCTTCCGCTCGCTGATGAACCGTTATGGCGGCGCGGCGGCAGCGCTGGAGGCCTTGCCGGATCTCGCGCGCCAGGCCGGCAGGACCATCCGGATCTGTCCGCAGGCCGAGGCCGAGCGCGAGATCGCGGCGCTGGACCGGCTCGGCGGACGGCTCCTCGCCCTCGGCGAGGGCGCTTATCCGCCCGCGCTTCAGGCGATCGACACCGCCCCGCCGCTGATCGCCGTTCTCGGCCGGGTCGACGTTCTGCTGCGGCCCTGCGTCGCCATCGTCGGCTCGCGCAACGCCTCCGCCGCCGGGCTCAAATTCACCGCCAGGCTCGCCCGCGACCTCGGCGAGGCCGGATTCGTCGTGGTATCCGGCCTGGCGCGTGGCATCGACACTGCCGCTCACGAAGCCAGCCTCGCGGCGGGCACCGTGGCCGTGCTGGCGGGCGGGCTCGACCAGGTCTACCCGCCGCAGAACCTGCCGCTGCTGGAGCGCCTCGTGGTCGAAGGCGCCGCGATCAGCGAGATGCCGCTCGGGCTGGCGCCCCGGGGCCGCGACTTCCCGCGCCGCAACCGCCTGGTCTCAGGGCTCTCGCTCGGCACGGTCGTGGTCGAGGCGGCCCGCAAATCCGGTTCGCTGATCACCGCTCGATTCGCCAACGAGCAGGGGCGGATCGTCTTCGCCGTCCCCGGCTCGCCGCTCGATCCGCGCGCCGAGGGCGGCAACCACCTGATCCGCGAGGGCGCGACGCTGTGTGCCGAGGCGGCCCATGTCGTCGAGGCGCTGGCGCCGCTGATCGGCAACGACAGCGCGCTCCTGCCTCCGGCGGCGGCGATGAGGGACGGGGCGGGAGAGACGCCGACCCAGCCCCTCTGGGACGAACTCGACCTCCCCGGCATCGAGCCCGCCCCGATGGCGCGTTGGCCGGAGGCGGCGCCCATGACCGAGGGCTCGGTCTCTGCCGCGGACGACACCGGCGGGATCCGGCGGCGCGTCCTGGCGCTCCTCGGCGGGACGGCGGTCTCGCTCGACGACCTCGTGCGCGCCAGTGGCTGCAGCGCCCGCGACATCAGCCGCACCGTGCTCGATCTGGAACTGGAGGGCGCGATCCGGCGGCACCCCGGCGGGGCCTTGTCCCGCGTCGAGGGGTAACGCCGCATCGCGATGCGACATAGGCTCTGGTCGTGACGGGCGCCCGCATCGCGACTCGGTCAGCGGCTGCGGTCGGGGACGCACCGCGTCGGACGCTGCGCCTGGATCGCCGCTTCCAGCCGCGCCATCTCGAGAAAATAGGCCAGGCTGTCGAGGGCGGCCGAATGCGCCATCCATCGCATCTCGGCGACCAGAACCTCGATATAGCCGGCCACTTCGGACGGGGCGGCATGCGGCGGCGGACTTCGCGGCACCTTCTCCGCCGGGGTGGGCTGTCGCCGCGCCGGTGTCCTGGTCTGTCCTTCCGCGTCGGTGTCCTCCGCCGCGACCGGCGGGTTTCGTCCAGCAGCCGTCATCTCTGACGTATCCCCGAGCAGTCTGGGCCGAGCCCCAGCGATGGCGTCTCCCCGAGATCGGAGCGACGACTGCAATTTTAGCGTGTAACCACTAAAAATCTCAAGTGATTGTATCGCCCTATATGAGGAAAACAACGGCCACCGGCAGCGTCGCCAAAGCGAGCAAGGTCTGTAGCGTCGTGATCTCGGCCATCAGAGGTGCATCGCCGCCGAGATCACGAGCGAGGAAGTAGGCCGCCGTCGCGGTGGGGACGGACGCCGCGACGACCGTCATGGTCAGGGCCGGGCCCGAAAGGCCGAGATGACGCGCGATCGTCCAGGCCAGCAGCGGCATCACCACGAGCTTGGTCACGACCGCGACGACATGGGCGAGGCGCGGCCGCGCGAGGCTGCGCAGGTCGAGCCCGGCACCCACCGCCAGCAGTCCGACGCCCAGCGCCGCACGCCCCATCACGTCGAGATAGCTGACGATGGCAGCGGGCAGCATCCACTGGCACTGGTTGAGTACGAGGCCGACGGCGGACGACCAGATGAAGGGGTTGAAGGCGATCGAGCGGATCGTCGCCAGCGCGCCCATCGGCCGGCCATGGGCGAAGCGCGACAGCACCAATACGCACATCACGTTGAGCAGCGGGATCATCGCGGCCACCGCGATCGCCATCAGCGTGGTGCCGTCCCGGCCCTGCAGCCCGGCGGCGAGCGCGAGCGCGACGAAGGTGTTCCAGCGCACGGAGCCCTGGAAGATCGAGGTGAAGGCGGGGCCGTCGACGCCCGCCCGAGCGAGCAGCGGGCGCGTCAGCAGCAGCAGGCCGGCCACGATCAGGATCGCCAGGACGAGGCTCAGGCCCATGGCCAGGACCGGCAGGCGGCTGAGATCGGCGACGGCGAGCGTGTGGATCACCACCGCCGGGAACAGCACCTGATAGGTCAGCCGCTCGACGCCGAGCCAATGGTTCGGCCCGACGATGCCGCGCGCCTTGAGGAACCAGCCCGTGGCGATGACGAGGAAGACGGCGATCAGGCTGGTCAGCATGGCTTTGGCGGGGAGAGGAGGGGCGGGGGCGCCCGGCGGTGCCCAGAAGGAACCGGTCCGGCCGTCGACCGTTGTTGCGGCAGACGGCGATGGCATCCGGAATGGATGGTCCGCTTCCATTTCATGGCCGTCGGCGGGGAGCAATGGCCCGGCCCTCTGGCCGCATTGCGTCTGCCGCAATCCGGCCGCGTTTGGTTCAGGCCGCATTCAACCGCCGGGGGCGAGACTGCCTCGCAATCGGGGCCGTTCCCGCAGACAGGAGATCCACCATGATGTCGCTGAGGAAGACCGCCATCGTCGCGCTCGCTTCGCTGAGCGTCGCATCCGTCGGGCTCGCCGCGCCGGCCATGGCCGCGGGCGCGCCCGCAGCCGTCGATCCGGCCCGGCTGGACAAGGCCCAGGCCGAGTACAGCCAGTACCGCTACCGCGGCCATCGCGGCGGCTGGCATCGCGGCAATCGCGGCGCGGCGATCGCCGCCGGCGTCGGGCTCGGCATTCTCGGCGCGGCGGTCATCGCCTCGCAGCGCCGGGCCTATGCCGATCCCTATTATGACGGCTACTACGCGCCGGCCCCGGTCTACGCGCCAGCGCCGGTCTATCGCCGCTACTATCACCAGCCCTACGACTTCCGCGACCATCGCTGAGCGTCGAGCATAGGTACGACTGAAGCCCGTGCGTGCAAACGCGCGGGCTTTTCGTTGACCCAGCCAGCCACTGCTCAGCGGCCTTCGGGAAAATCCTCGTCTATGCCCGCGGCTTCCAGCCGCATCAGTCGGTCGAGCGCGCCCTGGAGGATGTAGGCCGCCGCCATCTTGTCGACCACGCTGGCCCGCTTGGCGCGGGAGGCATCGGCGTCGAGCAGGGTGCGGGTTACCGCCAGCGTTGACATGCGCTCGTCCCAGAACAGGATCGGCAGCGGCGTCAGCGGCACGAGATGGCGCACGAAGGCGCGCGTCGATTGCACGCGCGGCCCTTCCGTGCCGTCCATGTTCAGCGGCAGGCCGATGACCAGCCCGGCGACGCCATACTTCGCGGCGATCTGCAGCAGCGCCGCCACATCCTGCGTGAATTTGACCCGCCGGATCGTCTCGAGCGGCGTCGCGATCCGGCGCTCCACATCGGAGAGCGCCAGACCGATTGTCTTGGTGCCGAGATCGAGGCCGAGCAGCCGCGCATGATCGGGCAGGGCGGCGAAGGTCTCGATCGGCACGACATTGCTGGACATTGCCGGCCCCTAGCATGCGCCGCCACGCGAGGCGAGCGGCGCATGCCATCGGCGGGGATCGGCCCTCAGCCCTGCGGCTTGACGCCGGCGGCCGCCAGCGAGGTCGCCCATTTGTCGACCTCGGCGGCGAACAGCTTGGCATGGGCCTCGCGGGTCATCTCGCTCTCGGGGAAGGTGCTGGTGCCGAATGCCTGAAACTTCTCGACCACGGCCGGTGCCTTCAGCGCGGTGCGCAGCGCGGCGTTGAGCTTGTCGAGCACCGGGGCCGGGGTGCCCTTGGGCGCGTAGAGACCGTGCCAGATCGTCATGTCCAGCTTGGCTCCGGCCTCCGCCATCGTCGGAACGTCCGGAAGCACGCTGAGCCGCTGGGCCGAGGTCACGGCATAGGCGCGGATGCTCTTGCCGGTGATCTGCGGGATGGCCGAGGTCGACTGGTCGCAGAGGATGTCGATCTGTCCACCGACGAGGTCGTTCATCGCAGGGCCTGTGCCGCGATAGGCGACCTGGTTGAACTTCGCCCCGAGCTGCTGGGACATCAGCACGGCGCAGAGATGCGAATTCGAACCGACGCCGGCATGCGCGACCGTCAGCTTTTCGGCATTCGCCTTGATGTAGGGGAAGAACGACTTCGCGTCCGTCGGGGGCAGGGCGAGCTTGCTCGCGATCACCATCGGGCCGGTGTTGACCAGCCCGATCGGCGCGAAGGCAGTCTTGGTGTCGTAGCCGAGATTGTTGTAGAGCGCCGGCGCCGCGGCGAGCGCGAGGTGGTGGATCAGGATGGTGTGGCCGTCCGGTTCGGCTGCAGCGGCCCGCTTAGCGCCCGCCGTTCCGCCCGCGCCGGCGACGTTCTCGACCACGACCGGCTGGCCGAGCGCCTTGCTCATCTGTTCGCCGAGCAGGCGTGCGATCACGTCGCTCGGTCCGCCTGCGGCGTAGGAGACGATCACCGTGATCGGCTTGGTGGGAAAATTCTGCGCCAGCGCCGGCGCAGCCAGCCCCAGTGACAGCAACGCGGCCAGGGCCGCCCGTTTGGTCATGCTCATGCGTATTTCCTCCATGGGTCGTGATGAACGGCCGCTCTGCGTCGGCTTGGGTTGGACAGTTCAGGGACCTCGAACGCTTCAGCGTAGATCTGACAGGTAGTGAGCCTCCTCCGTCAGACACAGGCTGAACCGTCTCTCGACGGGCGAGTCCTCCAGCGACAGCGCGATCCGGTCGATCGCGAGCGCCGGCGTTCCGGCGGCGACGCCCAGATGCAGCGCATCCTCGGCCGACAGGGCGACCGCCTTCAGGCGTTCGCGCGCATGGGCGACCGTAACGCCGTAGCGGGTCGCAAACAGGCTGTAGAGATTGTTCGGCACCGGCCCCTCGGCCAGGCCCGGAAACCGCTGTGCCGGCAGGCTCACCGTTTCGAGAACCGAAGGCCGGCCGCCCAGCGAACGGATACGCCGGATGCGGATGACCGCCGCGTCCGGCCCCAGCTCCAGGGCAGTCTGCTCGGCCGCATCGACCGTCGCAATCTGGCAGGAGAGGACGGCGCTGTCGGGGAAGCGGGCCACTCCGTCATCGGGAACCAGCTTGAAGAACTGGAACAGGATGCGCTGCTCGTCATGCTCGGCGACGAAGGTGCCCCGGCCCTGCCGCCGCACCAGCAGGTTCTCCGCGGCGAGTTCGTCGAGCGCCTTGCGAACCGTCCCCTGGCTGACGCCGATCTCGCTCGCGAGTTGGCCTTCGCTCGGCAGCGCCATGCCGGGCGCCCAGGCGCCCTCGACGAGTCGCCGCACGAAATTCGCCTTTACCTGACGGTAAAGCGGCCGAAATCCCAGGATTTCGGCTCCGCCGCCGGTTTCGGCCGGCGTCGCAATTTCGAGCTTGTGCTCAGTCATGTGTCTTATATAAGACTTGCCGCGAGGCCGGTCGAGTCCTGAATTGCAGGCGTGAGCCGGGCGAAAGATCGCAGCGAGGAAATCCCATGAGCAAGCCCCACCTCCTGGTCCATGAGAAGAAGGACACCGTCGGCGTCGTCGTCGTCGAAGGCCTGAAGGCCGGCACCGACATGCTGTGCGTCGTCACGCACGACAATTCGGACTTTCGCTTGACCGCGAAGATGGACATCCCGATCGGCCACAAGGTCGCTCTCAAGGACATCAAGAAGGGTGAGACGATCTGGAAATACGGTCAGGACATCGGCCAGGCCAAGGCCGATGTGAAGCAGGGCGAGCATCTTCACGTCCACAACGCCAAGACCAAGCGCTGGTGAGCGCTTCGCCGTTCTGATCGCGCCGCCAAGGGGCTCCCGCAGGGTCGAGCCCGTCCAGCCAGAAGAGGAAACGTCCATGTCGATCGTCGCCAATTTCGATCTTGTCAAAGGCAAGCTCGCCCGCATCAAGGGTCGCAAGATCGAGGCCCCCGAGTTCAAGACCCCCGTCGTCCGCCGCCCGACCGGCCGCAACCTCGACTCCTTCTTCGGCTGGCGCCGCGAGAACGGTCGCGTCGGCGTGCGCAACCACGTGCTGCTGCTGCCGCTCGACGATCTCTCCAACGCCGCCTGCGAGGCCGTCGCCAACAACGTCAAGGGCACGCTGGCGATCCCCCACGCCTATGGCCGCCTGCAGTTCGGCGAGGATCTCGAGCTCCACTTCCGCACCCTGATCGGCACGGGCTCCAACCCCAACGTCGCCGCCGTGGTCGTCATCGGCATCGAGGACGGCTGGACCAAGCGCGTCGTCGACGGCATCGCCGCGACCGGCAAGCCCGTCGTCGGCTTCGGCATCGAGGGCCATGGCGACATCTCGACGATCGCGCGCGCGTCCTATGTCGCCAAGGAATTCGTCCAGTGGGCGACCGAGCTGCAGCGCGTGAAGTGCGGCATCGAGGAGCTCTGGGTCTCGACCAAATGCGGTGAGTCCGACACCACGACCGGCCTCTCCTCCTGCCCGACCGTCGGCAACATGTACGACAAGTGGATCCCGCGCGGCGTCTATGGCGTCTTCGGCGAGACCTCCGAGATCACTGGCGCCGAGCATCTCTGCAAGGCCCGCGCGGCGACGCCGGAGGTGGGCGAGCGCTGGTACAAGATGTGGAAGGCCTATCAGGACGACGTGATCGAGGCCCACAAGACCGACGACCTCTCGGATTCGCAGCCGACCAAAGGCAACATTGCCGGCGGCCTGACCACGATCGAGGAAAAGGCGCTCGGCAACCTCGAGAAGATCGGCCGCGAGTGCAAGTACATCGACATCCTCGAGCCGGCGCAGGCGCCGACCAAGGGGCCGGGCCTGTACTACATGGACACCTCCTCGGCCGCGGCCGAATGCGTGACCCTGATGGCGGCGGGCGGCTATGTCGTGCACACCTTCCCCACCGGGCAGGGCAACGTCATCGGCAACCCGATCGTCCCGGTCATCAAGATCACCGGAAACCCCAAGACGATGCGCACCATGCCGGAGCATATCGACGTCGACGTCTCCGGCATCCTGCGCCGCGACATGACGATCCCGCAGGCGGGCGATGCGCTGATTGAGAACATCGTGCGGACAGCCAACGGCCGACTGACTGCGGCGGAAGCATTGGGTCACCGCGAATTCTCGATGACCAAGCTCTACCGCTCGGCCTGAGTCGCTGCTAACGGCCGGAGCGCCGCCGCCAGTGGCGGCGCTCCGGCCGCCTTTTTCCGCTCCGGCCTGCAATTCGGGAGCCGTCCGCCTTGTCCCCTGCGACCACGATCCGCGTCAGTGCCTGGCGTCCGCTCCTCGACGGCATCGCGCTGTCCGCCGCGGTCGCGGTCGCCGCCTACATCGCCGAACCGCTGGTGAAATCCGCCGCCGGCGGCCGTTTCGGCATCCCTGCCGTGGTGATCGCCCTGATCATCGGCATGGTTCTGCATCCTCTGGCCAACGCGCCGCGCTTCCAGGCCGGCATGACCTTCTGCGTCAAGAAGATGCTGCGCTGGGCCATCGCGCTTCTGGGTCTGCGCGTCGCGCTGGGCGACATCATCGCGCTCGGCCTGACCACGGCTCTCCTCGTCATCGTTGCGATGGCCGCCACCATCCTCTCCGGCTTCCTGCTGGCGCGCTGGCTCGGCCGCGAGACCGGCATGGGCGCGCTCGGCGGCGTCGCCACGGCCGTCTGCGGCGCCTCCGCCGCACTCGCCACCGCCACCGTGGTGCCGGACTACAAGAGCAAGGCCGCCGACGTCGCTTTCACCGTCATCGCGATGAACGCGCTCTCGACGGTGGCGATGCTGGCCTATCCGCTGATCTGCGTCTGGCTCGGCTTCACGCCGTCGCAGACCGGCATCATGCTGGGCGCCACCATCCATGACGTGGCGCAGGTCGTCGGCGCGGGGCAGGCGGTCGCGGTCGAGGCCGCCAACGCCGCGATCATCGTCAAGCTGTTCCGCGTCTTCCTGCTGCTGCCCGCCGTGCTGATCGTCGGCTGGTGGCTGGTCCATGACGATGCGAAGCGGGCGGGAGACGTCGCCGGCAAGGCCAAGGTCCCGGTCCCGGTCTTCGCGATCATGTTCCTCGTGCTGTGCCTGGTGAACAGCGTGCTCGCGGTACAGCCGGCCCTGGCCGGCGTCTATCCGCCGATCCGCACGCTCCTGCTGACCGTCTCGACCTGGGGCCTGCTCGTCGCCATCGCCGCGCTCGGGCTCGGCACCTCGCTCGGCGCCATGGCCCGGCTCGGCTGGCGCCATATGGTGCTGGTCACCGGCACCAGCCTCGTCATTCTCGTCATCGTCACCGGCAGCCTGCTCGCGCTGGGCTGACCGTCAAAGCTGCAAAGGCGCCTGCCATGACCGACATCGTCATCACGGAATTCATGGACGAGGCGGCTGTGGCCATGCTCAGCGCCCGCTACGACGTCCATCACGACCCCGATCTCTTCGGCAAGCCCGACGAACTGGCGAAGCTGATCGCCGACGTTCCCGCCCTTATCGTCCGCAACCAGACGAACGTCAGGGGCCCGGTCCTTGAGGCTGCGACGAAGCTGAAGGTCGTCGGCCGGCTCGGCGTCGGCCTCGACAACATCGACATGGACGCCTGCGAGGCGCGCGGCATCAAGGTCTTCCCGGCGACGGGGGCCAACAGCCTCTCCGTCGTCGAATACGTCATCGGCAGCGCCATGATGCTGCTGCGCGGCGCTTATTTCGCCAATGCCGCGATGGTGGCGGGCGAGTTCCCAAAGACCAAGCTGATCGGCCGCGAGATCGCCGGCAAGCGGCTCGGCCTCGTCGGCTTCGGCGCGATTGCCCGCGACACTGCCGCCCATGGCCGCCTGCTCGGCATGACGGTCGCGGCCTATGACCCCTATGTTCCGGCCGACCACCCGGCCTGGGCGAGCGCCGAGCGGCTCGAGCTCGATGCGCTGCTGACGAGTTCCGACGTCATCAGCATCCATCTGCCGCTGACGCCCGAGACCAAGGGGCTCATCGGCAACGACGCGCTCGCCCGGATGAAGCCGGATGCGATCCTGATCAACGCGGCGCGCGGCGGCATCATGGACGAGGCGGCTCTCGTGGAAGCGCTCAAGGCCGGCAAGCTCGGCGGTGCGGCGATCGACGTCTTCGCCGAGGAGCCCCTGCGCGGCGCCGGCAAGCTCTTCGCGGATGTACCCAACCTGATCCTGACGCCGCATATCGCCGGCAACACGGTCGAATCCAACGGCCGCGTCTCCGGGCTGGTGGCCGAGCGCGTCATGGCGGCGCTGGAGGGACGGCTGTGACCCGCGTCTCCTTCGAGCGGGCCGAGGCCCGCCTGACCGACATCTTCGCCACTGCGGGCGCCTCGCCGGCCAATGCGGCCTCCGTCGCCTGGGCGCTGGTGATGGCCGAGGCCGACGGGCTCAAAGGCCACGGCCTGTCGCGCGTGCCGACCTATCTCGCCATGCTGAAATCAGGCAAGATCGACGGCCAGGTCGTGCCCAAGGCGAGCCGGCCGAAGCCCGGCGTGCTGGCGATCGATGCCGGCCACGGCTTTGCCTATCCGGCGATCGACCTCGCCATTGCCGAAATCCCCGACCTCGCCCGCGATCAGGGCATCATCGCCGCGCCGATCCGCCGCTCGAACCATTGCGGCGCGGCCGGCCTGCATGTCGAGCGCCTGGCGCAGCAGGGCCTCGTCGCGCTGCTCTTCGCCAACACGCCGGGCGCGATCGCCCCCTGGGGCGGCTCGAAGCCGGTCTTCGGCACCAACCCGATCGCCTTTGCCGCGCCGCTCGCCGGGCGCGAGCCGGTCGTCATCGACATGGCGCTGTCCAAGGTCGCGCGCGGCCCGATCGTCGCCGCCAAACAGAAGGGGCAGGCCATCCCCGAGGGCTGGGCGCTCGACGTCGACGGCAAGCCGACGACCGATGCGACTGCGGCGCTCGCCGGCACCATGGTGCCGCTCGGTGACGCCAAGGGCGCGACGCTGGCGATGATGGTCGAGATCCTGGCTGCGGCGCTCGTCGGCGCGCATTTCGGCTTCCAGGCCTCCTCCTTCCTCGACGCCGCAGGCGGCCCGCCCGACACCGGACAGCTCATCCTCGCCATCGACCCGCACGCCATGGGCGGCAACTGGTTCGACGAACGCATGCGCGCCCTGGTCCACGCCATCGAGGCGCAGGAGGGCACGCGCCTGCCGGGCGTCCGGCGCCTGACTCTGCGTGCCAAGGCGCGGGCGGAAGGGATTGAAATGCCGGAGGAAATGCTCTCCTCCTGACGATCAGGTCTCCAAGGCGGCCTGGACGTCGCGCCCCCCATAGAGAATCCGCAGAATTTCGACCCTGTTTCCGACGACGCGGAAGGCAATGGTGACACGCCTTTCCATGCCGATGATCCTCAAGCCTGGCAGCAGATCGTCATGCTGGGTTCCGCGCATCGGGAATTCGACCAGGGCACGATAGGTTGTCTCGATACGCTGGATGTAGCGATCGGCGGTCTGCGGACTCGATCGTTCTGCGATCCAGTCGTAGATCGAACGCAGGTCGAATTCGGCTCGTGGACTGAGCTTCAGCTCAAACGGCGTCACGGGCCTTGGCCAGCCGTTCCTGATGATAGGCTCGCATTCGGTTCGACATCTCGTCGGCCGATAGCCAAGGCCGCGGATCCGCCAGCGCCTCTTCGACCTTCGCCTTCAGCTCGGCCTCGAACGCCCGTTCCTCGCGGGCGAGCGCTTCGAGCCCAGCGCGCACCACGTCGCTCGGCGACTCATATTCGCCCGAGCGAACCCGCTCCTCGACCTTCCCGGCAAGATCGCCGAGCGTGACCGCCAGCGTTGTGTTCGGATCATCCATCGTGGACCTCCTCTGTCACGTCTCGCGATTCTAGCATCCGAGCCGCTGTCGCGACAGTCAGACGAAGTCGAACGCGTCGACATCGACCAGCCCCTTGTCGGTGATCTTGAGATGCGGGATCACCGGCAGGGTCAGGAAGGCGACCTGCAGGAAGGGTTCGGCCAGCACGACGCCGAGCGCCTTGGCCGCCGTCCTTAAGCCCTCCAGCCCGTGCCGCACGGTCTCAAAGGGCTGATCGCTCATCAGCCCCGCCACCGGCAGCGCCAGTTCGGCGGTCACCACGCCGCCATCGGCGACCGCGAAGCCGCCGCCGATTTCGATCAGCCGATTGGCGGCGGCGGCCATCGAGGCCTCGTCGACGCCGACCACGCAGAGATTATGGCTGTCATGGCCGACGGAGGAGGCGATCGCGCCATGCTTCATCCCGAAGCCATGGACGAAGCCCGTCGCGATGCCGCCACTCTTGCCATGCCGCTCGATCACCGTGACCTTGACCGCGTCCTGCGCCAGATCGGGCAGGGCCTCGTCGCCGCGCGACGGCAACGGCATCGCCAGCCGCTCGGTGATGATGCGGCCGGGCACCACCCCGATCACAGGCGTCTCGCCCTCGCGCGCCGCGACGCGGAAATCAGCCTCGTTAAGCGCTCGGCTCTTCACGCTGCTGAGCCCGACCGGCGCCACCGGCACGCGGTCGGCGAAGAGTGCATCTTCGACCAGCCGTCCGCTGGCGAAGACCCGCTTCACCGAGCAGGCGGCTAGATCCTCGACCAGCACGATGTCGGCGCGCTTGCCCGGGCCGATGAAGCCGCGGTCGAACAAGCCGTAGAGCCGCGCCGCCGAGAGCGAGGCGATGCGGTAGGTCGCCAGCACATCCGCGCCGCGGGCGATGGCGGTGCGGATCATGAAGTCGAGATGGCCTTCCTCGCCGATGTCGAGCGGGTTGCGGTCGTCGGTGCAGAAGGCGAGGAACGGCGAGGCGTCGCGCGAGATCAGCGGGATCAGCTGCAGCAGATCCTTCGAGACCGAGCCCTCGCGGATCAGGATCGCCATGCCCTTGGCGAGCTTCTCGCGCGCTTCGTCGGCGGTCGTCGTCTCGTGGTCGGTGCGGATGCCGGCGGAGAGATAGGCGTTGAGGTCCAGGCCCCGCACCAGCGGCGCATGGCCGTCGATAGGACGGCCCGCGAAGGCCTCGAGCTTGGCCAGGCAGCCGGGATCGCGATGGATCACGCCCGGAAAGTTCATGAACTCGGCCAGACCGATCACCTTGGGATGGTCCATCATCGGCGTCAGGTCGCCGGCCTCCAGCCGGGCACCCGCCGTCTCCAGATGCGTCGCCGGCACGCAGCTCGACAGGTTGACGCGCAGATCCATCCGCATCGCCTGCGCGCATTGAAGGAAATAGGCGATGCCTTCCACGCCCAGCACGTTTGCGATCTCGTGGGGATCGCAGATCGCGGTGGTGACGCCATGCGGCAGCACGCAGCGCTCGAATTCGAGCGGCGTCACCAGCGAGGATTCGACATGCAGATGCGTGTCGATGAAGCCGGGCACCGCGATCAGCCCGCTGGCGTCATGCTCGACCTTGCCCACGTAGCGAGCATGGGTGCCGACGATCGTATCGCCGCACAATGCGATGTCGGATTCGACGAGCTCGCCCGTCACCAGATCGAGCAGCCTCGCGCCCCGGATCACGAGGTCGGCAGGCTCGTCGCCGCGTCCCTGGGCGATCCGGCGGGCGAGGGTGGCGGTATCGGTCATGGGTGGTCGTCCAAAGTCATTCAGGGCGGGGAGGGTGCACGGCTGACGATCGCTTGTCGATTGCGCCACCATTCTGGCACCGTGATGTCATCCCAATCACAACAGCGATGATCTATATCCGATCGCCCATCTCGACTGATCGCCTCGCAGGAGCCTTCGCATGAAACTGACCTGGTACGGCCATTCCGCCTTCCGCGCCGAGATCGACGGTGCGGTCATCCTGATCGACCCGTTCTTCACCGGGAACCCGGTTTTCGAGGGCGATGTCGGAGCGATCTCGCAGGGCGTGACCCATATCGTCGTCACCCATGGCCATGGCGATCATGTCGGCGACACGCTCGCCATCGCGCAGAGCACGGGCGCCACCGTCATCACCAACTACGACCTCGCCATGCATCTGGCGTCAAAGGGCCTGAAGGCCTTCCAGCCTGTGAACACCGGCGGCACGATCGATCTCGGTGCCTTCGGCGTCACCTGGGTCCGCGCCGATCACTCGGCCGGCATGGGCGAGGCCCGCGTCTCCGTGCCGCTCGGCAATGCCAATGGCGCGATCATCAAGGCCAAGGGCGAAAAGACGCTCTGGCATATGGGCGACACGGACATCTTCTCCGACATGGCGCTGCTCGCCGAGATCCACGGCGTCGAGGCCTGCATCTGCCCGGTCGGCGACCGCTTCACCATGGGCGGCAGGGTGGCGGCGCTGGCGATGACGCGCTTCGTCAAGCCGAAGGTCGCGATCCCCTGCCATTATGGCACCTTCCCGCTGATCGACGCCAATGCCGACGCCTTCGTCGAAGGGCTGAAGGGCAGCGGTATCGAGGCACTGGTGCCGAAAAAGGGCGAGGCATTCACGATCTGAGGCTCTCAAACTCTGCGCCGTGGTCCCGGCTCGGCACGGCTCCGACGCTTGTCCGGGATGACGGCGCGCTTGTGGTTGTGTGCGGAGCGCCGGAATGACGAACGAGACGGATGCGAGCCCGACGAAATCAGGGGACAACCTCGCGAAGGGGGCTTGAACAAAACAGGAACATCGTTGATAGTGGCGCGGTCGGCCGGTAGGGTCGCGCTCCGGTGGAAAGCCGGTTTCGATGTGCGCAGGAAATGGAGCCTCTCATGGCTGGTAGCGTCAACAAGGTCATTCTGGTCGGCAATCTCGGGCGCGACCCGGAAGTCCGGCGCCTCGGCTCGGGCGAGCCGGTCGTCAATCTGCGCATCGCCACCTCGGAAACCTGGCGCGACAAGCAGTCGGGCGAGAAGAAGGAGCGCACCGAATGGCACTCGGTCGTGATCTTCAACGAGAACCTCGCCAAGGTCGCCGAGCAGTATCTGAAGAAGGGCTCGAAGATCTATATCGAGGGCCAGCTCCAGACCCGCAAATGGCAGGACCAGTCGGGCGTCGAGAAGTACACGACCGAAATCGTGCTGCAGCGCTACCGTGGCGAGCTCACCATCCTCGACAGCCGCGGCCAGGGCGGCTCGGACGAGTATGGCGAGGGCGGCGGCATGATGGAGGATCGCTCCTCCGGCTCGTCCTTCGGCCGTTCGGGCCCGACGGGCGGAGGTGCGCGGCAGCCTGCGATGGCCGGTGGCGGCGGCGCCTCGCGCTCCTCGTCGAGCCATCTCGACGACGATATCCCGTTCTAGAGAGTACCGCGACCACGAGATCGAGCACGAAACATGAAGACGTTGTTTTGCAACGTCTTTTTGTTTGGTCGAGGGCGCCGAGGGCTGCTCGCCGGTCGGGCGTCAGCGTAGACCGCCCGGTGGCAGAGGCGGCGCCTCGTTGATCAGGGTGATCGTCACCCGACGATTGGGCGAGAGATAGGGATTGTCGGGGAAGAACGGCTCGGTGTCGGCGCGTCCCGCCACGGCGGTGAAGCGGTCGCTGGGGAAACCGGCACCCGACAGGATCTCGCGCACGGCGACCGCACGCCCGGCGGTCAGGCTCCAGGAATCGACGGCATGAACCGAGCCCGGGCGCGCGGCGGCCGTGTGGCCGGTGACGGACAGGCGGTTGGGCAGCCGGCGCAGTGTCGGCGCGAGCGCTTCCAGCACGCGGCGGGTGCGCTCATGGGGACGGGTCGAGCCCTCGGGGAACATCGAGCGGCCGTCCTGGTCAGCGAGGGAGACGTTCAACCCCTCCTTGGTCTGCTCGATGATGATGTTGCGCGAGATCTCGGCAAATTCCGGCATGGTCTGGAGTGCTTGCCGGATGCTGGCCGCGGCGCTGTGCTGGGACTGTGCGCCCTCGGCAGTGCGGCTGAGTTCGAGGTCGCTGGCGCGGCCTGTGCTGGACCGGCGCGCTCCCTCTTCCTTTCCGGAGGTTCCCATGGCGGCGTCGCGCGGCGTCGACGATTTGTTGCCGGCCTTGTCCAGGGAGGTCCCCATCAGGATGCCGCCCGCGCCACTGGTTGTGGGGCTGACAGAGGCCGGCGCGAAGTATTCGGCCAAGCCGATCTTCTGCTCTTTCGTGGTCATGTTGATCAGCCACATCAGCAGGAAGAACGCCATCATGGCGGTCACGAAGTCGGCATAGGCGATCTTCCAGGCCCCGCCATGGTGCCCATGGGCGGCCTTCTTGACCTTCTTGATGATGATCGGCTGGTCTGTCTTGGCCATCGCGGTCCTGCTGGAGATTGGGTCAGACGGTGGCGGGGAGGGCGGAGGTCGCCGCCTCGACTTCGGTGAAGGTCGGGCGGACGTCGCTGAACAGAGCCTTGCGGGCAAATTCGACCGCCATCACCGGCGGCTGGCCGCTGATATAGGCGAGGAGCCCTGCCTTGAGTGAAACGTAGTATTTGGATTCAGCCTCGAAGGTGCCCTTGAGCGAAGTCGCCATGGGCCCGAAGAATCCGTAGGCGACGAAGACGCCGAAGAAGGTGCCGACGAGCGCGCCGCCGATCAGATGGCCCAGTACCTCCGGCGGCTCCGAGATCGATCCCATCGTCTTGATCACGCCGAGCACGGCGGCGACAATTCCGAGCGCCGGTGTTCCGTCGGCGAGCGACTGCATGGCTCCGACGATACGCTCCTGCTCCTGATGATGCGTTTCGAGTTCCTCATCCATGAGAGCGTCGATCTCATGGACGTTATCAGCGCCCAGCGACAGCATGCGCATGTAGTCGCAGACGAACTCGACCGCATGATGGTTCGCTGCAAATGTCGGGAAAGCGTTGAACAGCGTCGAAGAGTGCGGATCTTCGATGTGCGGCTCGAGCGCGAGCAGGCCCTTCTGCTTCGCGAGCCTGAACATCGAAAACTGCATCGCCAGCAGCTCGACATAGGCTTGCTGATTGTATTTGGGGCCTTTGAAGATGGTGCCGAACATGGCGGGCACGGCCTTGAGCACCGGCCCCTGGTTGGCGATGACGAAAGCGCCGATCGCGGCGCCGAGGATGATGACGTACTCCCAAGGCTGCCAGAGGACGCCGAGCTTGCCACCCATCGCTGCATAGCCGCCGAAGACGCAGAGAAAGACAACGATTGTGCCGACGATCAGCCGCATGGATTTGCCACCCTCGGTCCGCAGCGGGTACAGCCCCCGCCAAGCAACCACTGGACTGACCAAATGACCGATTAAGGTTAAGGGCGCGTTTAGAGCCGTCGGCCCGGAGCGGCCTCCAGCGGCGGCTGCGACCGAGGGCGCGCCGCCTTAGCGGCAGAAATCGGCGCAGCCGGCCTCCCAGAAGGGTGCGTCGACGCGCAACTCCGGCATCGAGGGGCGCGGATTGGCGCCGGGCAGATCGACCGGCGTCGGCGCGACCAGTTCCCACCAGCGATGGGCGCATTGCGAGCGGAAGGCCATCTGATCGGCAATCGAGGTGTCCTGCTTCGCCAGCGCTTCGTCGAGGGCGGCGCAGGCGTCGCGCAGCCGCGCATCATGGGAATCGGAGGGGTCGTTGGCATAGTCGTGGAAGGCGGCTGTGAAGGCCTCCATCTCGCGCGCGATGTGCGGCCAGTCGTGCCGGTCGAGGTTCCAGGCGTCCATCCATTCGCGCACGACGGTCTCGACGGCCTCCGCCTTCGGCCTGTCCTTCACCTTGCGCGCCGTCGTCAGCATGTGGCGCATCAGCTCGGCGCGGGCATGGATCTGCCGGGCGGCCAGCGCCGCTGCGCGCATCGCCGCGATGGCGGCGTCCGCCTCGGCGCGCAGGTCCTCGACCAGATGGGGCATGGCTGATCCTCGAAAGCGGTCAGGGCAGGGTGGCGAGGCGTTCGATCATCCGCTCGAACAGCGCGTGAGCCTCGACGGTGGCGACGACATGGGCGTTGGGCTCGCGCTTCAGCCGGCCGTTCCAATCGATCGTGGTGCGGCCGCGCAGGGAGCCAGCGCCGGTCTCGATCTCGACGAAGCAGTCGCGCCCCGCAAACAGCTCCGGCCAGAGCAGGAAGGCGATGACGCAGGGGTCGTGCATCGGGTGGCCCGCCGTGCCGAGCCCACCCGGGCGCGGGCGCGTCAGCATGCCATGGACGGCCCGGCCGCTAGCGGTGCCGAGCGCGCCGATCCGCGCGACCTGCTCAGGACTCGCGATCGCCTGCAGCGTGACGCCGAGCCCCATCATCAAAATCGGCCGGCCACAACCGAAGACGATCGCCGCCGCATGGGGATCGACATGAACGTTGAACTCGGCCGCAGGCGTCATGTTGCCCAGCCCGAGCGCCCCGCCCATCAGCACGATGCGCTTCACCTTGGGCAGGATGTCCGGCGCCAGCCGGACCGCGAGCGCCAGATTGGTCAGCGGCCCGAGCGGGCAGAGCGTGATGCCGTCGTCCGGCGCGGCGCGGCAGAGCGCGATGATCGCCTCGACCGCATGGCCCGGCGCGATTGCGCTCGCGGGTGGGGGCAGGTCGGCGCCGGCGAGCCCGTCCGGCCCGCAGACGAATTCCGCCGTCTCCAGCGGGAAGAGCAGCGGCCCCTCGGTGCCGGCATGGATGGGGACGGTCGCCGCCCCGACTCCGGCGAGGTCGCGGATGCGCAGGGCGTTGGCAGTGGTCTGCGCCACCGGGACATTGCCGGCCACCGTGGTGATGGCGCGCAGGTCGAGCCGCTCGCGCGACGCGAAGGCGAGCAGCAGCGCGACGGCGTCGTCCTGGCCGGGATCGGTGTCGATGATGATCGCTTCGCGCATGGGCTCAGGCCGCCCTGGCGTTGCCGGCCATGATCAGATGGGCGATGTCGTCGGCCTTGAGATCGCCGATCGGCCGGTCGACGTATTTGCGGCCGGCCCCCATGATCACGACGCGGTCGGCGAGTGCGACCACGTCGCGCATGTTGTGGCTGATCAGGATGACGGTGCGCCCGTCGGCCTTGAGCTTGCGGATCAGGTCGAGCACCAGCGCGCTTTCCTTGACGCCGAGCGCCGCCGTCGGCTCGTCCATGATGATGATCTCGGCATTCCAGCGCAGGGCGCGCGAGATCGCCACCGCCTGGCGCTGGCCGCCCGAGAGCCGCTCGACCGGGCGCGTCATGTCCGTCACCGCCGCCGAGAGCTGCGAGAGATAGCGCTGCGATTCCGCGATCATCCGCTTCTTGTCGAGCACGCGCAGGAAGGGCAGCAGCAAGGGCTTCGTCAGCTCCGAGCCCATGAACACGTTCTGGGCGATGGAGAGCCGCGGGGCGAGCGCGAGATCCTGGTAGATGGTCGCGACGCCGTGCTCCAGCGCGTCATGCGGCGAGCCGAAGGCAACCGGCTGGCCGCGCACGCTCATCGACCCCGACGTCGGCTCCTCGGCGCCCGAGATCACCTTGATCAGGCTCGATTTGCCGGCGCCGTTGTCGCCGCAGATGGCGACGACCTCGCCCGCAAAAATGTCGAGATCGACCTCGCGCACGGCGACGACGGGGCCGTAGGCCTTGCCGATGCCGCGCAGCGAGAGAAGGGGGGTGGGGTCGGTCATGATCTGTCCGTCCGGCTACGGGGCACGCGGCGTCATTCTCGGGCGGAGCGACGCTCCGACCCGAGAATCTCATGCCGAGCAGGCGCTGGTTTCCGAGATGCTCGGGTCTTCGCCCGAGCATAACGCGCAGGGGCTCACTTCAGGAACTGCTGGACGTTCGTCTTGTCGACCAGCACGGCCTCCGTGAAGAGATAGGGCCCGCTGGTGACGGTTTCCTTCGGCTTCTTGTCGACGACGATGGTCTGGATCGCGTCGACCGCCTGCTTGCCCATCGCCTCGAAGGGGATGGCCACCGTCGCCAGGAAGGTCGAGGCGGGGTCGGCGATGCGGGCATAGGTCTCCTTGCCGCCATCGACCGAGATCAGCGGGATCTGGCCCTTCTTGACGCCTTGGGCCTGCAGCAGATCATCGATGATGTAGGCCTGCCCGTCGAAGGAGGCCCAGATGCCGTTGATCTTGCCCTGGTTCTGCAGCAGCAGCGCCTGCATGCCGGCCCGGACGTCGTCGCGCCAGCTCTGGGTGCGCGCCATCGAAAACTTGCCGACCTCCTTCACCGCCTGGTTCTCGGCCAGCACCGCATCGAGGATGCGGCCGCGGATGCGCGAGGCGACGTTGAGGTCGAAGCGGGCGGTGACGATGTTGCCCTGGTAGCCGAGCTGGCCGAGCAGATAGAGCGCCGCATCCGCGCCGACCTTGTACTCATTGGTCTGGATGTCGAAGAGCGCATGCGGGCTCGACCCCGACTGCACGGTGATGACGGGGATCTTGGCGTCCTTGGCGGCCTTGAACTGGGCGTCGGCCTCGACCGGCTTGCCCATGGCGATGATGATGGCGTCGACCTTCTTGGCGATCAGCGCGTCGAACTGCTCGGCATGCTTGGGCAGCGCGCCCTCCGAGTTAAGCAGCGTCACGCCCCAGCCCTTGGCCTTGGCGGCGGCGGCGGCCGCGTTGGCGACGCGGGCATGCGTCTCCGACGAGAACTGGAAGCCGATGATCCCGACCTCGAAGGCCTGTGCCTGCGAACCCAGCGCGAGCATCGCGGCTGCGGCCAGCAGCGTCTTCCTCAATCCGAACATGTGACCTCTCCCCTCGTTCTTGTGGTGGTTCTCAGACCTTGAACGCCGCCTTCTTCATCGCGCTGGCCGAGAAGGCGACCGAGCCGATGATGATGACGCCGAGCACGATGTCCTGAATGTAATAGGGCGCGCCGAGCAGGACCAAGCCGTTGCCGAGCACCTTCAGCACCAGCGCCGCGAAGACCGTCCCGGCGATGTTGGGCTTGCCGGGCTCGAACATGGTCATGCCGAGCAGCACGGCGGCGATGGCGTAGAGCAGGTAGTCGCCCGCCATGTTGGGCGCCGCCGAGGACAGGTTGGCGGCGAGCAGCGCCGCCATCAGCCCGGCGAAGACGCCCGCGAGCAGCAGGCCAATGCGCTTCATCCGCGCCGTGGCGATGCCGGCGAGCCGCGCCGCCTCGTCCGCCTCGCCGGTCGCGACCATATGCGCGCCGGTGCGGGTCCATTTCACCAGGATCCAGGCGAAGAGCGTCGCGCCGGTCATCCAGAGCACGAGATTGGGAATGCCGAAGCTGTAGCCGCGCGCCAGCCCGGTGAAGCTCACCGGCCAGCGCCCGGTGAAGGCGACGCCCTGGGTGATCATGAAGGCGAGCCCCTTGGCGATGGCCGCGGTCCCCAGCGTCATGATCAGCGAGGGGATTCGCAGCACGGTGACGCCATAGCCGTTGAGGCTGCCGAGCACGATGCCGACCGCGATCGCGGCACCAAACGCCACCGCAGGCGGATATTGCGAATGCACCATCCAGCCGCAGACCACGGCCGCCAGACTCGCCACCTCCGCGATCGAGAGGTCGAGCTCCGCCACCGTGAAGGCGAGCGCGAAGCCCAGCGCCAGGATGGCGAGGAAGCTCGTATCCTTGAGCACATTGATGATGTTCATCGTGCTGGCGAAGTTCGGCGCGAAGAGCAGGAAGAACAGGACCAGCGCGAGCCCGGCGATGGCCGTGCCGTAGCGCCCGATCACCTCGCGAACATCGAGCCCGGCCATCGCCTCAGGCCCCCTTCGCGATGGTCGAGATCGGGGAGAGGATCTCGATGCCGCCGGTGATCGGGATCAGCGCCCCGGTCACGAAGGCAGCCGAAGGCGAAAGCAGGAAGGCGATCACGGCAGCGACATCCTCAGGTCGTCCCAAACGTCCAAGCGGCGTGCGCAGGGCCGCGCCGGCAACCAGCGCATCGAACTGCTGCGCGAAGCCGCCGCGCACCATAGGCGTATCGATGATCCCCGGCGCAACCGCATTCACGCGAATCCCATGCGGGCCGAGCTGCTGGGCCATGCCGTAGGTGAGGGTCGCGACGCCGCCCTTGGCCGAGCCATAGGCGAGATTGGCCCCGCCATTGGCGTGGGCGATCGAGGAGATATGGACGATGGACCCGCCTTCGCCCTGGCCGATCATCTGGCGCGCGGCCGCCTTCGAGATGCGAAACACGGCGGAGAGGTTGATGTCGACGAGCCGGTCCCACTCGTCATCGTCCATCTCGACCATCGGGACGGGGCGCGACGCGCCCGCGCCCGTCACGAGATGGTCGAGCCGGCCGAAGCGCTCGACCGCGAGATCGACGCAGGCCTGGGCGAGATCGCGCTCGCGGACATCGCCGGCGAGCGTCGCGACGCTGGCGCCCTGTTCGATGAGATTCTTAGCCAGCGCATCGAGTCCGCCCTGGTCGAGACCCGACAGCACCAGACGATGGCCCTGCTGCGCCAGCATCGCGGCGAGCGCGCCGCCGATGCCGCCCGAAGCGCCCGTGACGAGCGTGACCGGTCCCGCCATGGCTTCAGGCCGCCTTCCGGTTTTCATAGGCGCGCACCAGCGCCTGGGCGCGGCGCGGCTCGACCGGGTTCAGCGTCTGACGGTCATACTTGATCGAGGTGCCGACGATGAAAAGCTCGGCGACCTCCGCCAGCCGCGCGATGTTCTCCTCGGCGACGCCCGTGCCGACCGCGACGGGCGTATCGGGCACCTGACGGGCGACGCTCTCGATCACCGCGATGTCGGCCTCCTTGCCGGCGGCAGGGCCGCCGACGCAGACGATGTCGGCGAGCCCGATGAAGACCGCGCCCGAGGCCTTCTGCTCGACGGGGCGGCTGTCGAGATTGATCGAGAAGCCCGGCGTGACGTTGCAGATGATGCGGATGTGCTCGGCGCCGAGATGGGCGCGCAGGCGAAGCGCTCTCGCGCCGTCCGGCGTCATCATGCCGATGTCGCCGACGAGACCGCCGGTCAGGAAGGCGCGCACGAAGCGCCCGCCCGTGGCATGGGCCACCGCGATCGAGGCGGGCGGGTCGATCAGCATGTTGACGCCGTGGGGCAGCGTGGTCCGCGCCTGGCATTCGGCGATCACTTCGGTCATCGCGGCGACGACCTCGATCGGCATGTTGGCCTCGTAGGGCATGTCGGATTCGTTGGTGTAGAGCAGCGCGTGGAAGCCGGCCTCCTTGAGGATCTTCGCCTCCTCCTTCGCCTGCTTGACGATCTTCCGCATGCCGCCGCTGCGGTCATAGAGAGGGGTGCCGGGCAGGGCGAGCGTGTGAACGCAGCCGATGAGGAGATGGTCGCGGCCGAAATCGGTCTGGACGAGGGTCTTCATGGGCGGTCAGTCCTTACTGGTGGTCAGGGGCGCGGCGTGAATGCCGGGCAGGGCACCGGCGCTGCGCGAAAGGGAGGCGAGATCGGCGGATAGGGGCGCGAGCGCCGCCTCGCTGCGCCGGTAGAGCGCAAACAGCGCGTCATAGGCCGGTTTGCGCTCCGGTTCCGGCGTGAAGCGCCGCGCCGGCCGCACCAGCGCCTCCTGGGCCTGGGCCAGCGAGGCGAAACGCCCGAGCCCCGTCCAGGCGACGATCGCGGCACCGAGCAAGCCCGGCTCTTTCGAAGCACCGACGACCACGGGCCGGCCGCAGATATCCGCCTTGATCTGGCTCCAGACCGGATTGGCCGCGGCGCCGCCGCCGAAGCGTATCTCGCCGACCGGCGCCCCCAGCGCGGCTTCGGCCCGCTCCAGCACGATCCGGTTCAGGAAGGCGACGCCCTCCAGCACCGCATAGGCGAGGTCGGTCGCGCCATGCTGGCGGCCCAGCCCGAGGATCGCCCCGCGCAGGGCGGGATTCCAGTAGGGTACGCGCTCGCCCTGGAGATAGGGCAGGAACAGCAGCGGCTGCGGATGCCGGCGCCCGGCCAAGAGCGCGTCGATGCGCTGGCTGGTCGAGCCCGGCTCCATCCCCTTGCGCGCCAGCAGGGAGAGCAGCCAGGAGACGGTGTCGGCGCCGTTCTGGCTAGGCCCGCCGATCTGCCAGAGGCCGCGCCAGTCCACCGTCAGCAGGCCCTCGGCCTCGACCGGCTCCAGGCCGACGGCACCCAGCACCTCCGTGGTGCCGGAGATGTTGTAGGCATAGCCCGGCCGCAGCGCACCGAGGCCCGCCACCGCGACCCAGGTGTCGCTCGACGAGCAGAACACGGGCACGCCGGCGAGCCGGTCGAGCGGCGCGGGCAGGCCCGGCTGCACGGGTCCGACCGTGTCGCAGGGCTCAAGGCAGGGCGGGAGGATGCCGGCGGACAGCCCGATCGCGCCGAAGGGATCGACACCGCCGACGGCTTCGCGCGAGGCCAGCAGCCGCGCCATCGAGACCGGGTCGCCAGCGTGGCGGCCGGTCAGACGGGCGTTCAGATAATCCTTGGGCTCGAGCACGCAGGCGAGCGCGCGGAAACAGGCCTCTTCCTCCTCGCGCAGCCAGGCGAGCCGTGCCAGCGGGTGAAAGGCGTTGATGCGCTGCGCTTCGGGGTGCTCGCCCAGCCGCTCGCGCAGCCGCCCCGCGGCAGCCTCCGAGCGCGTGTCCTTCCAGGTCATCGCCGGGCGCAGCTGGCGGCCGTCGCGGCCGAGGAAGACCTGCGTGCGGGTGACGCCGCAGATCGCGATGCCCTCGATTTCGCCGAACAGGTCCGGTTCGGCCTCGGCGAGCTGCCCGGCCGCCTCGACGAGGATGCGCCACCAGGCCGTCGCATCGATCTCAGACCAGCCCATCCGGTCGATCGCCGTCGGACCGAGGATCATGGCCTGGGCGCGGGTCGTGCCGGTTTCGTCGATCAGCGCGGCGCGGAAGCTGGTGCCGCCGAGATCGCAGGCGAGGACGACGCTCATGCGGTGGCTCCCGATGCCGCACCGGCGACATCGCGATGGATCGTGAAACGGTAGATGTCGCCGCGGATCAGGTTGTCGCTGACCTCGACCACGAGCCCTTCCGCATCCCGCGCCACGCGCTGCGAGCGGAACACCGCCGTGCCCGGCGCGAGCGCCAGCGGGCCGGCCTCCTCGGCGCTGACGGACCAGGGCTCCAGCGTCTCCTCGACGGTCGCGAGGCGCACGCCGCGGCACTCGGCGAGATAGCGGTAGAGCGAGGCGTTTTCCAGATCGGCGGCCGTGGTTTCACCGAGCGTCGCGAGGCCGAGGCGCGAGCGCTGCAGCACGGCGGGCTGATCGTCGAGGCAGCGCAGGCGGGTGAGGTCGACGAGGCCGGCGGCGGCAGCCGGCCCGAACAGCGCCGCCTCGTCGGCGGCGGCCGGCCGCGTGACGAGCGAGAGCACGCGCGTCGTCGGCACACGGCCGGCCATGCGCGCCTCGGTGTGAAAATCGACGAGGCTGCCGAGATGCTTGGGGATGTGGCGGGGACGGTAGAAGGTGCCCTGGCCCTGCCGGCGCTCGATCAGCCCGCGCTCCTGGAGCTGCTTCAAAGCGGCGCGGATGGTGGTGCGGCTCGCGCTGTAGCGCTCGCAGAGGTCATGTTCGGAGGGCACCGCACGGGCGCCGCCGCCGCCGGCCGTCAGACCGCGTTCGAGGCTTTCGGCGATTTCCTGATAGCGGACCACGCGCGCATCCCGGATGAGGGAGCCGCATGAGAGATACAAATTCAATACAAGTCAAGCGTGGCGCGAGGGGCTTTCTGGTGCTCCTGATCGGGCCAGGCTGTCAGCCCGCGGCGGCGCGCTCCAGCGCCGCGATGTCGAATTTCGTCATCCGCATCATCGCATCCATGACGCGGCCGGTGACGGCGGCGTCGCCGCTATTGACCAATTCGACGAAGCGCTCGGGCACGATCTGCCAGGACAGGCCGAAGCGGTCCTTGAGCCAGCCGCACTGGCCGGGCTGCCCGCCCTCGCAGAGCCTCTCCCAGTAATGGTCGACCTCGGCCTGCGTGGCGCAGTGGACGACGAAGGAGACCGCCTCACCGAAGCGGAATTGCGGGCCGCCGTTCAGTGCCGTGAAGGTCATCCCCTCCAGTTCGAAGGAGCGACGAGGACGTCGCCGGCGCGGCCGGGCGCCGCGCCGGTGTTGCGGACCACCGGTCCCGGCCGGCTGTTCGGGAAGACCGACAGGTAGAAGGCGGCGGCCTCCTCGGCCTGGCCATCGAACCAGAGGAAGGGCGTGATCTTCTGTAGCTTCATGGCGACCTCCTGCGGCAAAGGGCGGATCGGATACGGTCAAAACTTATCCAGATGGTTTAATGATTGGACTGGCCTGTCAAGATCTTGGTGGCCCGAGCCATGCCATCAGGGCAGGGCGCCCCCGCCGCGCCCCGCGCTTGCCGGCAGGGCCGCTCGCGGCCAAGGTTCGCGCATCATGAACACGCCCGATCCCGTCTCCGCCCTCTCCGTCTGGCTCGCTTTGGAGAGCCCCACCCATCACGCCCCCGGCGTCAACGGCATGATGGATCTCGTCGCCGCCGAGGTCGAAGGCCTGCCGATCGCGGTCGAGCGCATTCCCGGCCGCGACGGGCTGGGCGACGCCCTGATCCTGCGGGCGGGCCTCGCCACGGGCGAGCCTGGCCTCGCGGTGATGTCGCATCTCGACACGGTCCATCCTGTCGGAACGAGCGCGCGCGACTTGCCCGTGCGGGTCGAGGGCGACCGGCTCTACGGGCCCGGCGTCTACGACATGAAGGGCGGCGCCTTTCTGGCACTGCAGGCCTTCAAGCAGGTCGCGCTGGCGGGGACGGCGAAGCGGCCGCTCGTCTTCCTGTTCACGCCGGACGAGGAGATCGGCTCGCCGACGACGCGCGGGCTGATCGAGGAGATCGGCCGCAAGTCTGCGGCCGTGCTGGTGACCGAGCCGGCGCGCGAGGGCGGCAAGATCGTCACGGCGCGAAAAGGCGTCGGGCGCTTCGAGGTCAAGCTCGAGGGGCGGCCGGCCCATTCGGGCGCGCGCCATGCCGATGGCCGCAGCGCGATCCGCGAGGCGGCGCATCAGATCCTGGCGATCGAGGGCCTGACCGACTATGCCCGCGGCGTCACCACCACGGTTGCGCTGATGGGGGGCGGCACGGCGGCCAATGTCATTCCCCAGCATGCCTGGTTTAGCGTCGATCTGCGCGTCGCCACTGCCGCCGACGGCGCCGCGCTGGAGCGCCAGATCCTCGACCTCGCGCCGAAGGACCCGGATGTCCGGATTACCGTGACCGGCGGCATGAACCGGCCTCCTTACGAGAAGTCGCCCGAGGGGGCGACGCTGTTCGAGACGGCGAAGCGCATCGCGGCCGGCATCGGCTTCGACCTGGAGGACTGCCCGATGACGGGCGGCGGTTCGGACGGCAACTTCACCGCCGCGCTCGGCGTGCCGACCCTGGACGGGCTCGGCATCGACGGCGAGGGCGCCCATACGCTGTCGGAATACGCGCTGATCTCGTCGATCGCGCCCCGGCAGGCGCTGATCAAGGGGCTGCTGGAGACGGTGTGAGCGCGCAGGCGGCACCGCCTTTGGCTCAACACCTCCAACAACGCGCTGTCATTCCGGACAAGCAGCGAAGCCGCGCTGATCCGGAATCCCTCGTAGAGCCAAGACCTTGGTCCGTTTTGCTCTACAATGGATCCCGGCGCTCCGCTTCGCTGCGGCCGAGATGACACGCGTCTCCGGAACAGCTCAAACCTGAACAAAAAAGGGGCTGCATCGCTGCAGCCCCTTTCGTGTTTTCGCAGGCAGCGAAGCGCTTATGCCTCGCTCGGGCTCTCCGGCGCCGGGCCGGCTTCTGCCTCGCCCTCGTCGCCTTCGCCCTCGTCGCCGATGCGCTCGACCGAGACGACCTTCTCGCTGGCGTCGGTGTTGAATACCGTGACGCCTTGCGTCGAGCGGCCGGCGATGCGGATGCGGTTGCCCGGCCCGGCATCGACGGGCACGCGGATGACCTGGCCGCCATCGGTGACCAGCATGATCTGGTCGCGGTCGTCGACCGGGAAGGAGGCAATGAGCTTGCCATTGCGGTCATTGACGACCATGGCGACGATGCCCTTGCCGCCGCGGCCGGTGACCCGGTACTCGAAGGAGGAGCTGCGCTTGCCGTAGCCCTTCTCCGACACCGTCAGGATGAACTGCTCGGAGGCGTCCATCTGGGCGTAACGCTCGAGGCCGAGCTCGATATCGCCCGATTCCTCCTCCGCATCGACCGTGACGGCGGCCTCTGCCTGGTCCTCACCTTCGCCGTTGAACGCTTTGCGTGCAGCGGCCGACCGCTTGAGATAAGCGGCGCGTTCGTCGGGCGTGGCGTCGAGATGGTGCAGGATCGCCAGCGAGATCACCTCGTCGCCCTTGCCCAGGGTGATGCCGCGCACGCCGGTCGAATCGCGGCCTTTGAACACGCGCACCTCGGTGACCTCGAAGCGGATGCACTGGCCGGCCGAGGTGGTCAGCAGCACGTCGTCATTCTCGGTGCAGATCTGGACGTCGACGATATGGTCGCCCTCGTCGAGCTTCATCGCGATCTTGCCGGCGCGGTTGACGTTGACGAAGTCCGACAGCTTGTTGCGCCGGACGCCGCCGGACGCGGTGGCGAACATCACGTCGAGCGTCTCCCAGCTCGCTTCGTCCTCCGGCAGCGGCATGATCGTGGTGATGCGCTCGTTTTTATCGAGCGGCAGCATGTTGACCAGCGCCTTGCCCTTGGCGTTCGGCGCCGCCAGCGGCAGACGCCAGACCTTTTCCTTGTAGACCTGGCCGAGCGAGGAGAAGAACAGCACCGGTGTGTGGGTGTTGGCGACGAAGAGGCGGGCGACGAAATCCTCGTCGCGGGTCGCCATGCCGGAGCGGCCCTTGCCGCCGCGCTTCTGGGCCCGATAGGTCGAGAGCGGCACGCGCTTGATGTAGCCGGCATGGGACACGGTCACGACCATGTCCTCGCGGGCGATCAAATCCTCGTCGTCGAGGTCGGAGCCCCAATCCTGGATCACGGTGCGGCGCGGCGTGGCGAAGGCGGCCTTCACCGCCGCCAGCTCGTCCTTGATGATCGACTGGATGCGGATGCGCGAGCGCAGGATGTCGAGATAATCGGCGATCTCGGTGGCGAGCTTCTGCAGTTCGTCGCCGATTTCGTCGCGGCCCAGAGCCGTCAGGCGGGCGAGGCGCAGTTCGAGGATCGCCTTGGCCTGGGCGTCCGACAGCCGGTAGGTGCCGTCGGCGTTGATCGGGTGGCGCGGATCGTCGACCAGCGCGATCAGCGGGGCGATGTCCTCGGCCGGCCAGTCGCGGTCCATCAGCGAGGCATGGGCCGCGGCCGGTGTCGGCGCGGTCCGGATCAGGCGGATGACCTCGTCGATATTGGCCACCGCCGTCGCGAGGCCGCACAGCACATGGGCGCGCTCGCGGGCCTTGTTGAGCAGGAAGCGCGTGCGCCGGGAGACGACCTCCTCGCGGAACTCGACGAAGGCGACGATGAAGTCGCGCAGGTTGAGCACCTCGGGGCGGCCGCCATTCAGCGCCACGAAATTGCAGCCGAAGGAGGTCTGCAGCTGGGTGAAGCGGTAGAGTTGGTTCAGCACGACGTCGGCCAGCGCATCGCGCTTGATCTCGATGACGACGCGCACGCCCTCGCGGCTGGATTCATCGCGCAGGTCGGAGATGCCCTCGATGCGCTTCTCGCGCACCATCTCGGCGATCTTCTCGACCATCGAGGCCTTGTTGACCTGATAGGGAACCTCGGTGACGACGATCGCCTCGCGCTCCTTGCGAAGCTCCTCGATATGCGTCTTCGAGCGCATCACCACCGAGCCGCGGCCCGTGTGATAGGCGGCGTGGATGCCGCTGCGGCCCATGATCGAGGCGCCGGTCGGGAAATCGGGGCCCGGCACGATCTCGATCAGCTCGTCGATCGTGATCTCGGGGTTGTCGATCAGCGCGACGCAGGCGTCGATGACCTCGCCGAGATTATGCGGAGGGATGTTGGTGGCCATGCCGACCGCGATGCCGCCGGCGCCATTGACGAGGAGGTTGGGATAGCGCGCCGGCAGGACGGTCGGCTCCTGCTCCTTGCCGTCATAGTTCGGCTGGAAGTTGACCGTGTCGAGGTCGAGATCCTCGAGCAGCGGCATCGCCGCCTTGTCGAGGCGCGCCTCGGTGTAACGATCGGCGGCCGCGGAATCGCCGTCCATCGAGCCGAAATTGCCCTGGCCGTCGATCAGCGGCAGGCGCAGCGAGAAATCCTGCGCCATGCGCACCAGCGCGTCATAGACCGCGAGATTGCCGTGCGGATGGTATTTACCCATCGTGTCGCCGACGATGCGGGCGCATTTGGTGTAGGGCCGGTCGGGCAGGTTCTTGTTCTCGTGCATCGAGAACAGGATGCGCCGGTGCACGGGCTTCAGGCCGTCGCGGACGTCGGGCAGAGCGCGGCTCACGATCACGCTCATGGCGTAATCGAGATAGCTCTTCTTCATCTCGTCGGTGATCGCGATCGGCTTGATCTCGCCGCCGAACTGCGGCTCGTCCGGGCGCTTGTCGTCTGTGTCGTCGCTCAAGGGATTCAGTCCCGATTCCGGTTCTTTTTCAGCCTTCTGGCTAGCCGATTCCGCCGGTTTAGGCCAGCTTCGCCGGCGGCTTTTCGGTGGAAAATAAGCGTAGCAATTTCAATGACTTGCGTCCTTCAGCGATGGCGCCTGCCGTTGCGCTCCACATTGCCGCCTTGTTTCGAGGTGGCCGTGAGCAAAAATGGGTTGATCCGCCATGGCCGCGCGCTGGCCGGCCCTCCAACCCTCATCCTGAGGAGGTCGCTTCGGCGACGGTCTCGAAGGATGCTCCAGCTCGTCCCAGAGCCTTCTGGAGCATCCTTCGAGACGCTGCTGCGCAGCTCCTCAGGATGAGGGCTCAGCTTCGGCCGCTGCCTTGGGCTGCCGTCGGCTCTTCCGAAGCGGCGCGCGGCGTGTCTTTACTGCGGCCATGCAACTCGACTTCCTCACCTCTGCGCTCGTCACCCTGCTCGTGACGCTCGATCCGCCGGGGCTCGCGCCGATCTTCCTGTCGCTGACGCAGGGCATGTCGGTGGCGGAGCGCCGGCAGGTCGCGATCCGCGCCTGCATCATCGCCTTCGGCATCCTCGCCTTCTTCGGCGTGGCCGGCGACATCGTGCTGAAGGCGCTCGGCGTCTCGCTGCCGGCCTTCCGCATCGCAGGCGGGCTTTTGCTGTTCTGGATCGCCTTCGAGATGGTGTTCGAGCGGCGCAGCGAGCGCAAGCAGCAGACCGCCACCACCGCTATCACGCAGGATCACATCCGCAACGTCGCCGCCTTCCCGCTGGCGATCCCGCTGATGGCGGGGCCAGGTGCGCTCACCGCGATCATCCTGCTGGCGGGCAGGGCGGAGGGCGACCCGCTGCGGCTGACGGCACTGGCGATCATCTGCGGGCTCGTGATCCTGTCCTGCCTCGTCGTCTTCCTGCTGGCGACGCCGCTCGCCCGCCTGCTCGGCATCACCGGCAACATCGTCCTGACCCGCCTGCTCGGCGTGATCCTCGCGGCGCTGGCGGTGCAGTTCGTGATCGACGGGGTGAGGGCGGTGGTGCGGGCAGGTTAGGCGACGATTCATATCCGTCAGGGGCGATCGGCGCCGCACCTCCGTCAATTGGATGACGCCGGTTCCGGTCCTGCCGGCGATACTTCCGCGGGGGAATCACTGGCTTCGGCGGAGGCGGCATGCGATTTCGGTCTTGGAGGTTCACCGCGTTCATCGCGATGGCGGTGATCGCGAGCGCGCTGGTGGTCGCGTCGCAGACGGTTCGGGCGCAGGCTCCCAACGGCGCCAAGCGCCTCGCCTTCGTCATCGGCAACGGCGCCTACACCGCGATCCCGCCCCTGCAGAACGCCCTCAACGACGCCACCGCCACGCGCAGCGTGCTGCAGGAGGCCGGCTTCGAGGTGGTGCCCGCCACTGATGCGACGCTGTCCGACCTGCGCGGCGCGCTCGACCGTTTCATCGAGCGGGTGCGCGAGGCCGGCCGCGGGACGACGGCGCTGGTCTACTATGCGGGGCATGCGGTGCAGCTCGACGGCACCAATTATCTGCTGCCGGTCGATGTCCGGCCGCAGCGTTCCGCCGATATCCCCGCCCAGGCGCTCTCCCTCAGCGACATCCTGCGGCGCCTCGACGGCACGGGGGCGGTGTCCAAGATCGTCGTGCTCGATGCCTGCCGGAACAACCCTTTCGCCACCGCCGAATTGTCGCGCGGGCTCGCCCTGCACCTCGTCGACGGCGCGCAGGATGGCATCCGGTCGGAGGCAGGGCTGGCGCGCATCGACTCCGGCAGCGGCACCTTCGTGGCCTTCTCGACCTCGCCGGGCGCGACCGCGGCCGACGGCGCCGGCGCCAACAGCCCCTTCACCACGGCCTTCCTGCGCGAGATCCGCGAGCCGGGCCTGCCGGTCGAGCAGCTGTTCCGGCGCATCCGGCTCTCGGTCCACGATGCCACCGGCGGGCAGCAGATTCCCTGGGACACCTCCTCGCTGATCACCGATTTCGCCTTCTTCCAGAGCTCGGCCGGGGCCGCTGGCACGGCGCCCCCGACCGCTCCGGCGACGGCCCAGACACCCTCCCTGACGCTGCGCCCGACGGCGACCTCGCTGCGTGCGATGGCGCCCGCCGAGGCCTATCGGGCCGCGATCGCCTGGGACCGCCGCGACCTCTACCGGGCGACGCTGGAGGCGCATCCCGACGACGAGCGGGCGCTGCGGCTGCATCGCACGCTGGCGCTGCGGACCGAGGAGACGGCCTGGGCCGAAACCGTCCGGGCCGGCGACGCGGAGTCCTTCCGGCTGTTTGCGAGGCTTTACCCCGGCTCCAGCCATGTCGCGGAGGCGCTGCGTCTGGCCCCGGGCGCACCCAGCCGCAATCGCGTCCAGACGGCCGCCATTTGCCCGGTCTGCCCGGCCGTGGCGCCGCGCAGCCGCCGCGCCGATTATACCCCTCGCGCGGGGGCGCCGGCCCGTATCGCACCGGCTCGCTCAGCGCCCCCGCAGCGACAGGCGACGCCGAGCGCGGCGCCCGCGCAAGCCGGGGGCGTCGAGCCCTTGCCGCCGGCCCTGCTGCCCGCAAAGCCGCGCTGGACGGGCTTTTATGTCGGCGGCTCCGTCGGCGGCGGCGACCAGCGCTCGCCGACGGTGATCCAGGGCGTCGGCCCGCGTGACTCGGTCCAGACCTCGATCGCTGCCGGCAATGTCGCGTCGCGGCTCTCGCCCTCCGGCAGCAACGCCGTCTTCACCGGGCAGATCGGCTTCAATTATCAGCTCGGGCCGATGGTGCTCGGTGCCGAGACGGATTTCTCGGCGATGCATACCGGCGGCCGCAAGGCCTCGACGGTCAATCCCTTCGGCGTCGAGGTGACGACGCAGGCGCAGACCGAGCTGTTCACGCTGGGCACCGTGCGGGCGCGGGCGGGCATCGCCTTCGGCGACCTCCTGGTCTTCGCGACCGGTGGGTATGCCTATGGGCATCTCGGCCAGCGCGGCGCCATCGCGCCGGTTCCGACCAACAACCCGACCTATGCCGGGTCCAATCCGCAGATGGCCTCGGGCTGGGCGCTCGGCGGCGGCCTCGAATATGCGGTTGGGCCGATGCTGTCGGTGAAGCTCGACTATCTCCATTACGACCTGGGAACCCAGCGGCTGGTACTGGGCGAGACGGCCGGGTTCTTCACCGACGAATACGCGACGATGCGGGCGAAGACGCGCGGCGACATGGTCCGCATGGGGCTGAACATCGGGTTCTGAGGGCGGGCCGCGTGTGAGCAACGTTCGCCCTACTTCTCCAGGAACGCCCGGATCGCGCCTTCCGCCTGCTTCATCGAGATGACGCCGTCGAGATGGCCGCGCGAGCCCTGGATGTGGACATGGGTGACGTCGACGCCGCCCTTCTTCAGCGTGTCGGCGGTGCGGTCGACCATGTCCGCGGTGAAGACGAGGTCCTTGGGCTGGGTGATCAGCAGCACCGGCGCCTTGATCTTCGTCGCGGCGTCGGCGAGCGAGGTGCCGCCGGCGGCGAAGAGTTGGTTCGCCTTGACCAGATAGAGGAAATGATTGGCGTCGGACACCTTGGCGCGGGCCTCGCCGGCATTGTCGAGGATGCTCTGGACCTGGAACTTGGCAGCGAGCGACTTCGCCGGATCCTCCCCCTCCTTGGCGGCGCGCCGGCCGAAGGTGGCGTTGGCCCAGTCGGCATGGTTGGCCTGCAGCGTCACTACGGCGAGTGCCTTGGCGAGGCCGGCATTGGGGGGCGTCCTGCCGTAATAGTCGCCCTTGTTCCAGTTCGGATCGACCAGGATCGGCGCGGCCCAGACATCGAGCCAGGCGATGAGTTGCGCATCGGCCTCGCCCGCGCCGATCACCGGCATCGCCTTGGCGACCATCTCGGGATAGCGCGCCGCCCATTCGAAGGTCTGGAGCGAGCCCATGGAGGGGCCGGCGACCAGAGCCAGCCGCCTGATGCCGAGGCTCTCGACCAGCGCCTTCTGGACATTGACGAAATCGCCGACCGTCACGACGGGAAAGTCGAGCGCATAGGGCTTGCCGGTGTCGGGGTTCACGGAAGCCGGGCCGGTCGTCGTCGTCTTCGGGTCGCCGGTGTTGAGGTTCACCAGCGTGTCGGAGGAGAGGACGAAATACGTGTTCGTGTCGATCGCCTTGCCCGGGCCGATGATCGCATCCCAATAGCCCGGTGCGGCGTCCGTGGCCGCGTATTTGCCGGCCGCGTGCGAGTTGCCCGAGAAGAAGTGGCAGATCAGCACGGCGTTGGACTTGTCGGCGTTGAGCGTGCCGTAGCTTTCCCAGCCGATTTTGACGTCCTTGAGGGTGCGCCCGCTTTGCGTGGTGAAGCTCTGGAGGGTGAAGACCTTCTTTTCGGTCATCAGCTCCTGTGCCGCCGCCGGGGCGCCGCCGGTCATCAGGTCCATCGCCATCCATCCCAACAGGCCTGCCGTGGCCGCGATCCAGTGCTTCATCACCCGCTCTCCCGTCGCCATCCCGGTCGGCCGTCATGCGGCCTTGCCGCATCCAACCGCAAGGCGGCCGGCGACGGAAGGGGGAATGCGCGCCGCGTCAGCGCGAGGGCGGCTGCTCGGCCTCGGCGGCTGCGGCCGGACGCAACAGCGCCTCGGCCTGGAGATCGAAGACGGGGGCCGCGAGCGAACCCTTCAGGCGGAAGGGCAGCCGCAGCGGGCCGGTGGCGGGCTGCAGCAGCGCCGCCATGTCGAGCTGCGCATCGGCGAGGCCCGCCGTGCCGACGAGGGTGAGGCGGTAGCCCTGGCCGGTCATCTGCGCGTCGGCGAGGGTGAGGATGCCGTTGGCGATGGTGGCCGTGGCGCCGGCACTTTCGAACACCGTCTTGCCCTGGCGCCAGTCGCGCAAGGCGAGGCTGGGGTTGCGTTCGGCGCGGCGCATCAGTTCCCCGAAGGCGAATCCGGCCAGCTCGCCCTGACGAAGGGCGAGGCTGCCCTTGCCGCTCAGCGACGCGACCAGTTCCGGCAGGGTGTGGCCCAGCCCGTCGAGGTTGAACTGGAGACCGGCGGTCCCGTTCAGCCGCGCGATCTGCGGCAGGTCGGCGCCGGCGCGGCCGAGATTGACCTTGTCGAGCCCGCCGGTGAGCTTGAGGTCGATTCCGGCCGGGGTTGCGGTCGCCAGCAGGCGGCTCTTGAGGCTGCCGCCATAGGCGCTGGCGCGGCCGATTCCGGCCTCGAAGCGCCCCTTCTTGACCAGCAGATAGGTCGCCACGTCGGTCAGTCTGGCACCGTTCAGCCGCGCGGTTTCGACCGAGATGCGCAGATCGAGATCCTGCGCCGTCCAGGCTTCGAAGGGCAGGGGGGGCGCGTCGGGCGCCAGCGACCCCAAGGGTCGATCGAGCCGGCCCAGCAGGCGGCCGACATCCAGCGTGGCGCCCGCCAGCGTGCCCGAGAGCGCGGTCCGGCCCGCGGCCGTCGCGAGGTTGAGCGCGCCGTCGAGCCGGTCGCCGTCGAGACGCAGGGCGACATTGGTCAGGGCGGCGTCGCTCGGCCGCAAGCGCAGATCGGCGCTGAGGGAGAGCGGCCCGATCGCGCCCGCCAGGCGAGGCGCCTCGCCGAACCAGCCGAGCAGTTCCGGCAGGGAGCGCGTCGCCAGCGTCAGCTGGCCGGTGGTGATCGTCTCCGGAGGGCTGCTGCGCAGGCCTTCGAACTGGAGCTTCATGAGCGGCGCCTCGACGCTCAGCATCGTGCGCCCCCGCGCATTGGCGACCGGCCAGAGCAGGCTGACTTCGGCCGGCACGCCGCGCCAGGTGAAGGTGCCCGCCACCGACAGCGGCTCGAGCGTCTCGCGCTCGGCCAGGACCAGGTTGACGTCGCGCAGGATGCTGCGGATCGCCCCCTCCGCGCGCAGGAAGATCGAGCCGGCGGTGATCACGATGCGGCTCTGCCCGCGCAGACGCTGCAGGTCGTCGAGCGGGCCGGCCAGCCAGTCGGCCAAGCCGTCGCCGGCCTGGGCGACGGCAACGTCGAGCTGCGGTCCGACGAGGTCGATCCGGTCGACATCGATCCGGCCGGCCAGCAGCGGCAGCAGCCGGGCCTGGGCGCGCAGCCGCAGCGCCCGGCCGGCGAGAGAGCCGTCCCGCTGGGTGAAGGCGACCTGCGACAGGCTGATCCGCGGCAGCGGCAGGAAGGCGATCTCGGCGCGCTCGAGCGATGTCACGGTCAGGCCCGTGCGTGCCTCGATCGCTCCGATGACATGTCGCTCCACCCGCGCGACCGCGATGCTCCAGGACTGAAGGCCGAGGAGACCGAGCCCGAGGATCAGGCTGTAGACGAGGATCGAGGCGCGGCGCGTCATGAAGCTTGGGGGCGAGTACCTGAGGTGCGAGAGTGGCGGCGACGGCCGGGGAGGCGCAGCGAACGCCGGCGGGCCGCCGTCCGGGAGATCGTCAGCGGCGCAAGACCCATGCCGGCAGGCCTCCGAAACTCTCGCCGCGCCGTAAGGCGCCGCCGCCCGGCGCAGCACCCGTCCGGGCAGCAGCCCCGCGCCCTGTCCCGCCGGCTGGCGAGTCGGCGGGCGTCGCCCGTCTCCGCTCCGCTCATGTCCCGGTTTAGGACGATGGCCGGGGCTTGTCGAGCCGGCTCAGGCCAGCCGCCCACCGGCCCGCGCCAGCCGCACCGCCGGGTAGAGGCCCGCGAGCACGATCAGCAGTCCGGCCAGCGCCCCGTCCTCGAAGGCGCCGCGCGAGGCGTGGCCGTAGATGGTGGTGGCGAGCGTCTCGACATTGAGCGGGCGCAGCAGCAGCGTCGCCGGCAGCTCCTTGAGGCAGTCGACAAAGACGAGCAGGGCCGCTGCCGCGACGGCCGGGCGGGCCAGCGGCCAGTGCATCCGGCGCATCACCTCCGGCGCGCTGGCGCCGAGCGTGCGGGCGGCGTCGTCGATCCGCGGCGAGATGCGCGAGAGGCCGCTCTCGACGCCCGAGACGGCGATGGCGAGGAAGCGGACGACATAGGCGAGCACGAGCGCCGCACCCGAGCCGATCAGCAGCAGGCCGCTGTTCAGGCCGAACCAGTGGCGCAACCCGTTCGCGACGATGTTGTCGAGCGCCGCCAGTGGCACCAGCAGGCCGAGCGCGAGCACGGTGCCCGGGACGGCGTAGCCGAGGGACGCCAGGCGCGACAGCGCCGGGAGCCAGGGCTCTCGTCCCTGGCGCCGCGCCGCGGCGATGCCGACGCCGAGCAGGATGACGATGCCGGAGGCGAGGGCCGAAAAGGCGAGCGCGTGGAACAGTGCGCGCAGCATGGCGCCGTCGAGTTGCTGCCAGAGATCGCGGCGCAGCACCTCCGATGCGAGGAAGCCCATCGGCAGCAGCGCGCCGAAGAGGACGGGCAGGGCACAGGCCAGGGTCGCGGCAGCCGCTTTCCCGCCGCGCAGCGGCGCGCGGCCCACGGCCCGCGGCTGGCGCACCGGCAGGGCGAAGCGCCGCTGGCCGCGCAGCCTGGCTTCGATGCCCATCAGCAGCACGACCAGCAGCAGCATGACGCAGGCGATCTGGGCCGCGCCGGCGAGCGAGTTGCGGTTCACCCAGGTGGTGTAGATCGAGAGGGTCAGCGAGCGGACGCCGAGATATTCGCTGGCGCCGATGTCGTTGAGCGTCTCCAGCAGCACCAGCGTCAGCCCCGCCGCCAGGGCCGGCCGCGCCATCGGCAGCCCGATGCGCCAGAACAGACGGCCCGGCGCGGCACCCAGCGTGCGGGCGGATTCGACGATCGCGGCGGCCTGCAGCCCGAACAGGGCGCGGACACTGAGATAGACGTAAGGATAGAGCACGATCGCCATGATGCAGATCGCGCCGGGCAGGTTGCGCGGATCGGGAAACCAGTAGTCGCGCAGCGAATGCCAACCGGTCAGGGCGCGCAGGGCGCTCTGGAACGGACCCTGGAAGCCGAGGATTTCGACATAGACATAGGCCGTGATGTAGGTCGGCAGGGCGAGCGGCAGCACCAGCAGCCACTCCAGGCTGCGCCGGCCCGGAAACTCGAACTGCGTCACCAGCCAGGCGGTGCCGACGCCGACGACGCCGCAGAACAGGCCGACGCCGAGCAGCAGCAGGGCGGTGTCGCGCAGAGCGGCCGGCAGCACATTGGCCGCCAGATGCGGCCAGATCTCCGCCGCCTGCGAGGACAGGGCCGTTAGCCCGAGCGCCAGCACGGGCAGCAGGACGAGGCCCGCCCCCAGCAGCGCGACATAGACCAGACGAGTCGACGGCCGCCACAGGCGTGGCGACCGTCGGATCTCAGCGCCGGAAACGCTCAGGCTCAATTGTCGAAGCCGACCTTGTCGACCAGATTCGCCGCGGCTTTGCGGTTCTTGGCGACGTCGCCGAGCGGCGTGGTGTCCGGGGTGATGGTGCCGAGGAGCTTGACTGCGGCGCTCTCCTTCACATCCGCGTTCACCGGGAATTCGAAGTTGCCGTCGGCATAGAGGGTCTGCGCCTTCTCCCCGAGCATGTACTCGACCAGCTTGACGGCATTGTCCTTGTTCGGCGCGTTCTTGGCGATGGCCGCGGCCGAGACGTTCACATGGGTGCCGCCATTGGCGAAGCTGGACTTCAGCGGCTTGATCGCCTCGTACCAGCTCTTCTGCTCGTTCTTCGCCTCGCTCATCAGACCGATGTAATAGGTGTTCATCACCGCGATGTCGCACTGGCCGGACAGGATGTCGCGCGCGACATCGCGGTCGCCGCCGCCGGGCTTGCGAGCGAGATTGGCCTTGAGGCCCTTCAGATACGCCTCGGTCTTCTCGGCGCCGTTGCGGGTGAGGTAGGCGGCGAAGAAGGCGTTGTTGTAGGGGTGCTGGCCCGAGCGGATGCAGAGCTTGCCCTTCCACTTGGGATCGGCGAGGTCCTCGTAGGTGATCGCGTCCTGCTTCACGCGATCCTTGGAGACGACGACGATTCGGGCGCGCTGGGTGAGCGTGACCCAGTTGTCGGACGGACCGCGCAGCGCGGCCGGCACGGTCTTTTCGACGAGCGCGGACTTGATCGGCTGGGTGATCCCGGCGTCGACGAGGGCGTTGATCTGGCCGACATCGACCATCAGCATGACGTCGGCGGGGCTGTTGGCGCCCTCGGCCGCGACGCGCTCCTGCAGGCCGTCCTTCAGGAAGACCGCGTTGACCTTGATCCCGGTGTCCTTGGTGAAGGCGTCGAGGACCGGGTTGAGCAGAGCTGGCTCGCGCGTCGTGTAGAGATTGACGGTCTGGGCCATGGCCGGGGCGGCCAGCAGGCAGGAGGCGAGCGCCAGAGCGGACAGTCGGGTCGCGTGCATCATGTTCTTGCTCCTTCGGGTTCAAGGCCCGTTTCTTCGCGTTGCGCCAGGAGCGGTAGTGGCCAGCAACGCGGCCGTCAACCAAAAAGCCTGTTAGAACAGAGGCTTAGACTGTTTCAAAACTGTGCCATGTTTTGACGGTTTCTAAATTGGGCGGGCCGGATCGGGCCAGGCCGGCGCGCCGGACGCCGTCAATCCTCGGCGACCATCGAGATCACCCGGACGGGGCCGCGGCGCACCGGATCGAGCGAGCCGCGCAGGACGAAGCGGTCGGCGTCACTGGCGATGCTGTCGTCCCGCAGGCTGGCCTCGCGCAGCATCATCTGCCGGCGCACGACGCGCGCCTGGGCCTCCAGGCGGGAGATGCCGACCCGCTGGTCGATTTCGCGGCGCTGGCTCTTGGAGAGTTCGCCGGCGCTGCGGAAATCGCGGAAATCGCGCGGGCTGTAGGGCCAGCGCGAGCCGCCGACGAAGGTGCGGACCTTGCCGTCGAGCACGACGCTGTCGCCGGGCCGCAGCGTGAAGTCGCGCAACAGGGAAACGCGGCGCTCGCCGGCCTGGACGATGGCGGGGCGGCAGGCGGCGGCGTCGCGCGTGGTTTCGTGGCTGTAGGCCATGGGCAGCGCGCGGTAGCGCTGGCCATCGCCCGATTGGGCCTCGCCGATGTCGGCGACACCGGCGGCGAGACGGAAGACCTTGACCGGGATACCCGGGTTGTTGGCCTGGCAGAGGGCCTCATGGGCCTTCAGGTCGGAGCCTGCCCGGAGATGGCCGAGAGGGGCGTGGAAACCGTCGCACAGCCGCACGCAGAAGGTCCGCGCCACATCGGTCGCTCCCGAAGCGGCGTCGATCCGCGCCTGCCGGCTGCGCTTGGCGGACTTGCGGGTGGCGTCGACGGCGCCCTGGCGAAAGGGGTTCAGATCGACAGGCGGGTGGGCGATGCGGCCATCCGCCTGCATCTGCAGCAGCGGCACCTGCCAGCCCGAGCGAGCCGGCGCATAGGCTGCGGCCTGCGGCTGCGGCCGGCCGGCACCATAGGCTCCCTGACGGGCGGCCTGGCGGTTGGCCGCTTCCTGGAGGTGGAAGGCGTGGATTCCGGCATCGTCCTCGGCCTGGACGATCGACACCGTCAGCAGCGTGCCGGCCGAGCCGAGCGCGATCCCGGCGGCGGCGAGGACCGCGAGGCGAAGGGGGCGTCCATGGGGTGACGGCATCGCCCGGGACGGGCGCACGACAAAAGCAGCATCGGGGCAGGACGAACCCTGCGTCATAGTCTCCCGGACACGCAACATCGCGTCGACTCCACTCTACGCTCGATGACCCGTCCGCCGCCCGAAGGGTGTAGTTTACTTTCCGTTAAGCTTCAACGCCGGGCCGACCCGTTCCCCGCAAAACGGGGCGGATGCTTAACGCGACGGGCTGGAGCGGGACTGGCGCGGTCAGAGGACTGCGAGAACGACGCCGATCCACATGCCAAACAGCACGACGACTCCGAGCCCGAAGGCCGGCGCGCGCAGGCGCAGATCGTTCGAGCCGACATGGATCAGCGTGTGGGCGACCCGGCTGGCGACGTAGAGCCAGGCGAGCACCGCCATGACATAGCTGGTCGCGCCGACCTCCATCGCCAGCATGATCAGGGCGAAGAAGATCACCGGCGTCTCGAACTGGTTGGCGAAATTGGCCGCCGCCAGGCGCGCGGGCTGGGGATAGGCCTCGGTCGAGACCGCGACATCGGCCATGCGGACCTGCTTGCCGGCAAACGCGGCCTTGCGCCGCAGGAACAGGATGCCGAGCACCACGAACATCCAGAGGATCAGCGCGAGGGCCGGGTAGACCAGCTTGAGCGACATCATGCGTCTCCGACCGCCTGCCGCGGCGGATCCGCGCGGCCGGGCACATCGCGAGCCAAGCAACCCGACATGGCGAAAGCAAGCGTGGCGTCCCCGCGAAGAGACGCCACGCCGAAAAAGTCGGTGGATAGACGCCGAAGGCGTGGTCAGGAGCGCGTCGGGTAGTTGGGGCTCTCGCGCACGATCGTCACGTCGTGGACATGGCTTTCGCGCAGGCCCGCGCTGGTGATGCGGATGAAGCGGGCCTTGGACTGGTAGTCCTTCAGGTCCTTGCCGCCGACATAGCCCATCGCGGCGCGCAGGCCGCCGGCGAGCTGGTGCAGCACGCTCGAGACCGGGCCCTTATAGGCGACCTGGCCCTCGATGCCCTCGGGCACCAGCTTGAGCGCGTCCTTGATGTCCTGCTGGAAGTAGCGGTCGGCCGAGCCGCGCGCCATCGCACCGACCGAGCCCATCCCGCGATAGGATTTGTAGGAGCGGCCCTGGTAGAGGAAGGTCTCGCCCGGCGTTTCGTCGGTGCCGGCCAGCAGCGAGCCGACCATGGCGCAGGAGGCGCCGGCGGCCAGCGCCTTGGCGAGGTCGCCGGAATATTTGATGCCGCCATCGGCGATGACCGGGATGCCGTGCTTGCTGGCGGCGTTGGCCGCGTCCATCACCGCGGTGAGCTGCGGCACGCCGACACCGGCGACGATGCGCGTCGTGCAGATCGAGCCCGGGCCGATGCCGACCTTGATCGCATCCGCGCCGGCATCGATCAGCGCCTGGGCCCCGCCGGCGGTGGCGACGTTGCCGGCGATGACCTGGACGGCGTTGGAGAGCCGCTTCACCCGCGTCACCGCCTCCAGCACCTTGGCGGAATGGCCATGGGCGGTGTCGACGACGATGATGTCGACACCGGCGTCGATCAGCATCTCGGAGCGCTCGAAGCCGAGATCGCCGGTCGTGGTCGCAGCCGCCACCAGCAGGCGGCCCTTGGCGTCCTTGGCGGCGCTGGGATGGGCGACCTGCTTCTCCATGTCCTTGACGGTGATCAGGCCGATGCAGCGGTGATGGTCGTCGACCACGAGCAGCTTCTCGATGCGGAACTGGTGCAGAAGGCGGCGCGCCTCCTCCTGTGTGACGCCCTCGCGCACCGTGATCAGCCGGTCCTTGGTCATGATCTCGGAGACCGGCTGCTCGGGATTGGCGGCGAAGCGGACGTCGCGGTTGGTCAGAATGCCGACGAGCTTGCCCTTGTGCCCCTGCGGGCCTCGCTCGACCACCGGAATGCCCGAGATCGAATGGTGCCGCATGATCGCGAGGGCATCGCCCAGCGTCTCGTCGGGGAAGATCGTGATCGGGTTGGCGACCATGCCCGATTCGAACTTCTTGACGAGGCGGACCTGCGCGGCCTGCTGGTCGGCATCGAGATTGCGGTGGACGACGCCGAGGCCGCCGGCCTGCGCCATCGCGATCGCCATTTTCGCTTCCGTCACGGTGTCCATGGCGGAGGCGATGATCGGCAGGTTCAGGGAGATGGTCTTGGTGAGCTGGGTGCGGATGTCGACATCCGCCGGCATGACCTCGGAGGGGCCGGGCTCCAGCAGCACGTCGTCGAAGGTGAGACCGTCGCGAATCAGGCCGTCGAGCATAAGCGTCATCGTCAACTCCGACACCGGCACGGGCCGGTTCTGCTGCGGTCTTGCGGGAGGAGCCCGCGACCGGGTTGACGAGGCCCGTTAGCATGGGCTCCCCGCCGCCGCTAGAGCGCCACGCCACAAAATTTGCTGCGGCGCGGCGAAGCGTGTCGGCAGGGAGGGCGCCGTAGCTTATCCCTGGCGCTGGGGGTTCGAGCGGACCGCACCGGCGGGCACGCGCGGCGCGCTCGGAGCGACGCCAAAGCAGCCGGCCTGGAACACTGTGTGGCCCTCGCGGTTGGCCATCTCCTGGCAGTCCTTCTGCCGCAAGCAATTCATCACACGCAGGCTGTCGCCGGAGCCGGGCGAGACGACCGGCTGGGCACAACCGATCTCCCAGCTCGTCGCGGGATTTTGCGCTGGCTGGGCCTGGACGGCGCGCCCGCCCGCGCCGGCGACGCCCAGCCCGGCGAGGGCGCAGAGCCCGGTGAAGCGAATGGCCCGGCGCAGGTTGGGGAGAGGAAGACGGTCGAACATGCGGACCTCCGGAAGCGTGAACTGTGGCGCCCCTGTGCCGTTCAGATGGGGGCGGGCTGCCGGCGGCGTCACTGCGCAGAACGCATGGCGGCGCTGCTCCGGGGCCAGGTTATCCGATACAACGCATGGCAGCCCTGCGTGTTGCACCCGATCCGGAGGAGCTCCGGCGCCGATCCTGCCCTCTTCTTGCCCGGCTCCGGGCGTTAAGGCTGCCATCTTCCCGCGAGGACAACCGTCTTGCAGCGCGCCAAACTCCTGCCCCTGATCGTCGCCTGTGCGCTGTTCATGGAGAACACCGATTCGACGGTGATCGCGACCTCGCTGCCAGTGATCGCGCAGTCGCTCGGCGAGGACCCGATCTCGCTCAAGCTGGCGCTGACGTCCTATCTCGTCAGCCTCGCCGTCTTCATCCCGATCTCCGGCTGGATGGCGGACCGCTATGGCGCGCGCACGATCTTCCGGGCGGCACTGGCGGTGTTCATGCTGGGCTCGGTCCTGTGCGCGCTGTCGAATTCGCTCGGCGCCTTCGTCGGCGCGCGCTTCGTGCAGGGCATGGGCGGGGCGATGATGGTCCCGGTCGGGCGGCTCGTCATCCTGCGCAGCGTCAGCAAGTCCGAACTCGTCGGCGCGCTCGCCTATCTGACGGTCCCGGCGCTGGTCGGCCCCGTGGTCGGGCCGCCGCTGGGTGGGTTCATCACGACCTATTTCGACTGGCGCTGGATCTTCTTCATCAACATCCCGATCGGGATCGTCGGAATCGTGCTGGCGAGCCTGTTCTTCGAGGATGTACGCGAGGAGGACGTCGCCCCCCTCGACATCCGCGGCTTCCTGCTCTCGGCCTTCGGCTTCGCCAGCCTGATGCTGGGCCTGGCGACGGGCGGGCGTCATCTCGTGCCCGCCGCCGTGTCCTATGGCTGCGTCATTGCGGGCATCGCGGCGCTGGTCGCTTACTGGTTCCATTCGCGACGCGTCGCCCATCCCGTGCTGAACCTGTCGCTGCTGAAGATCCCGACCTACCGGATCGGCGTCGTCGGCGGCTCGATCTTCCGCACCGGGATCGGCGCGATTCCCTTCCTCCTGCCGCTGATGCTGCAGCTCGGCTTCGGGCTCGACGCGCTGCAATCGGGGCTGATCACCTTCGTCTCCGCGGCGGGCGCGCTTTTGATGAAGACGGCGGCCAAGACCATTCTCGCCCGCTACGGTTTCCGGCGCGTGCTGACCTTCAACGCCGTGGTCGGCGCGGCTTTCCTGGCGGCGTCCGGGCTGTTCACCCCTTCGACGCCACACTGGATCATGCTCTGCGTGCTGCTGGTCGGCGGCTGCTTCCGCTCGCTGCAGTTCACCGGCATCAACGCGCTGAGCTATGCCGACGTTTCCAACAGGGACATGTCGGGTGCGACCAGCCTGTCGAGCGTGGCCCAGCAGCTCTCACTCAGCATGGGCGTCACGATCGGGGCCTTCGCTCTGGAGGCCGCCAATCTCGTCCATGGCGGGGGCGCGCTGGGTGCGGCCGATTTCTGGCCTGCCTTCGTGCTGGTCGGGCTGATCTCGGCCTCCTCCGTGCTGGTGATGGCGCGACTTGCACCCGATGCCGGAGCGGAGGTGTCGGGGCATATCCTCGCCGAGGTCCCCGCCAGCGGGCCCAAGGCGACGGCCCAGGCGATCGCGGACCAGAAGCCGCTGGAGTGATGGCCGTCGCGGTCGTCTTGTCATCTGTCGTTGCGGCAGGGCATGATGACGCATGGACCCGGCGGAACCCCGCGCCCCGGCAGATTACGACCTCGCGATCGGCGATGGCGCGATGCGCCTCAAGCTCACAGAGGCGCGGCTGACGCTCAGCGACGAGGGTATCAGCTACACCCTCGATGGCCGTGAGGGGCTGCGCCTGTTCTCGCAGCTGCGCTCGGTCCGGATCCAGGCGGTCCATGGCGGAAGGCACAGCCCCGCCTGGGAGGCGATGATCGAACTCTTCTTCGCGCGGGGCCGGCCGCTGCTGGTGCATTCCAGCACGCCCATGGGAGGCCACGATCCCGTGCGGGATCCCGTCTTCATTGCCTTCGTCGAGGATCTGCACCGGCGCATTCCGCCGGACCACGCCGCGCGCGTTCGCTTCCTGCGCGGCGTGCCGGAGGGCCGGCACCGCTTCCTGCAGGGCGTACTGGTCCTCTTCCTGATCGTCTTCGGCAGCGCGGGCGGCTTCATCCTGCTGAAGACGGCGGGCGGTATCATCCCCGTCGCAGAGATGCTGTTCCCCATGCTCGCGCTGGTCGGCTTCGGGGTGTGGGTCTGGCAGTCGGTGGAGAAGAGCAAGCCAGGGACCTACAGCCCCGACAGGCTGCCGCGCGATCTGTTTCCGGAGCGGGACTGATCGGCGGCCTCCTGGCGCCCAAGCAACGCTACGTGGCGTCCTCGCCCGGCTCTTCCGCCCTCCGCCGGAACCCCGTCGCCAGCACATAGAGTTCCGAGGAATCCGAGCGGCTCGAGGCAGGCTTGATGTTGCGAACGGTGGTGAAATCGCGCTTCAGGCCACCCAGCAGGGTCGCGCTGTCGCCGCCCTGGAACAGCTTGGCGAGGAAGAAGCCGCCGGGCGCGAGGACCGAATGGGCGAAGTCGAGTGCCGCCTCTGCCAGCGCGATGATCTTGATGTGGTCGGTCTTCTTGTGGCCGGTGGTGTTGGCGGCCATGTCGGACATGACGCCGTCGGCGCGCCCGCCCAGGCGCTGGGTGAGGAGGGCGGGGGCCTCCTCGTCCATGAAGTCCATCTCGACCAGATCGACGCCGGGGATGGGGTCGACCGGCAGCAGGTCGATGCCGACGATGCGGCCCTTGCCCTTGTCGAGGCCGATGCGCGCCGCCGCGATCTGGCACCAGCCGCCCGGCGCGCAGCCGAGATCGATCAGCTTCTGGCCCGGCTTCAGGAAGCGATACTTGTCGTCCATCTCCTCGAGCTTGAAGGCGGCGCGGGAGCGGTAGCCCAGCTCGCGGGCGCGCTTCACATAGGGGTCGTTGAGCTGGCGCTCGAGCCAGAGCTGCGAGGAGTGCTTGAGCTTGCCGGCCTTCTTGACCTTGACGCGCATGTCGCGCGCGCCGCCGCCGCCGGCCACGGTCTTGGGAGCCTGCTTGCCGGGCACGCGCGCGCCGGCCCCGCCTGCCTTGGCCGCGCCCGTCTTCGGGGAGCCCGTGCCCTTACCCCCGGCCTTGGCGCCTCCTGTCTTGCCGCCGCTCATGCCGGGGGCCGGATCGCGAAGGCGGGTCGTGGGGACAGCGTCATCTCATCTCCGGCGCCAGGCGCGGTCTTCATGCATCATCCTGAGCAGGATGCCTTCGCGCAGGCCACGATCGGCGATGCGGACGCGCTCGCTGGGGAAGGCGCGGCGGATCGCTTCGAAGATGGCGCAGCCGGCCAGCACGAGATCGGCCCGCTCGCGGCCGATGCAGGCATTGGCCGCCCGGGCTGCGTAGTCCATTTCGACGAGCCGGTCGATGACGGCGAGGATGTCGTCCTGCCGCATCCACAGCCCGTCCACCTCGCGCCGGTCATAACGGGCGAGGCCGAGATGGATGCCGGCGACCGTCGTCACCGTGCCGGAGGTGCCGAGCAGGTGGAAATTCCGGGCGCCGCTGGCGGCAGCGGCCTTTGCGGCGAAGGCCTTCAGTTCGCGGGCACAATCCTCGACCATGGTCTCGAACAGCGCGCGGCTGACGTCGACGCCGCCATAGCGCTCGGCCACCGTGACGACGCCGATCGGCAGCGAGGCCCATTCACGGATGCGTGCGGCCGGGTCGCGCGCCTCGTTGCGGCCGCCCATCCAGATGATCTCGGTCGAGCCGCCGCCGATGTCGAAGACGATCACGCCCTCGGCGGCTGGATCGGCCAGTGCGGCGCAGCCGGAGACGGCCAGCGCGGCCTCCGTGCGCTGGTCGATGATCTCGAGCTCGAGCTGCGCCTCGACCGCGACGCGGCGGACGAAATCGGATCCGTTGATCGCGGCGCGGCAGGCTTCCGTCGTCACCAGCCGGGCGCGGGTGACGTTGCGGTGGAGCATCTTGCCGCGGCAGATCTTGAGCGCGTCGACGGCGCGGTCCATCGCCGCGTCACAGAGGCGGCTGCTGGCGGCCAGACCCTCGCCCAGCCGCACGATCCGCGAAAAGGCGTCGACGACGCGAAAGCCGTGCTGCGCCGGCCGCGCGATCAGCAGGCGACAATTGTTGGTACCGAGATCGAGCGCGGCATAGGTCGCGGCCGGATGGCGCGGCGCGGCTTGCGGATCGGCCGCCGGGCGGGGACCGCTGAAGGGTGCGCCTGATCCGGAAAGGGGCTGGCCGAAAGCCGCGCCGAGCAGAGCGCTGGCCGGTGGCGGGCTGGTGCCGTGGCCATGCGGCAGCGTCGCCGCCGCCATCATTCGCTCCTGCCGGTCCTCGACCTCCACGCCGCCGTTCCCCTGACCTGCCGCCGGGCCCGCCTCGCGGCGGATGGCCCTGCGGACGCATCGGGCGAAAGCCCTGACACGCCTTGGATTCGAAGCGTAACAACAGCGGGACCGCAGTGCCAAGCGGAACCTTCTGTCACGGCCCGTTCGGCGGTGGAGGTCCGGGCCTTGCCCTGGCGGGGAGGCTTGCGCCAGTCTTTGCCGCCACGGGCCCGGCAGGACGGGCCGCAGCCGCAGAAAGGGAGGCCGACATGGCCGCCGCACGCCATCTCCTCGCGATCGACCAGGGCACGACCTCCTCGCGCGCGCTCGTCTTCGATTCGGGCCTCGGGCTCGTCGCCAGCGCCCAGCGCGAGTTCGCCCAGCATTTTCCGGCCTCCGGCTGGGTCGAGCACGAGCCGGAGGACATCTGGGAAAGCGTGCTGGCGACCTGCCGCGAGGCGATCGCCAGGGCCGGGGTGACCGCCGCCGACATCGCCGCGATCGGCATCACCAACCAGCGCGAGACGACGCTGGTCTGGGACCGGAAGACCGGCCGCGCCATCCACCGCGCCATCGTCTGGCAGGACCGCCGCACGGCCCCGGCCTGCGCCGCCCTCGTCGCTGCCGGCCATGAGGCGCTGGTCGCAGCCCGCACCGGCCTGCGGATCGATCCCTATTTCTCGGCGACCAAGATCGCCTGGCTGCTCGACAATGTGCCTGGCGCGAGGCGTCGCGCGGAAGCGGGCGAACTCGCCTTCGGCACGGTCGACAGCTTCCTCCTCTGGCGCCTGACCGGCGGGGCCGTGCATGCGACCGACGCCACCAACGCCTCGCGCAGCCTGATCTTCGACATCCATCGCGGCGTCTGGGACGAGGAACTGCTGGCTCTGTTCGACATCCCGGCCTCGCTGTTGCCGCAGGTGAAGGACTGCGCCGGCCTGTTCGGGCAGACCGACCCCGCGCTGTTCGGCGGGTCCATCCCCGTGCGCGGCATCGCCGGGGACCAGCAGGCGGCGACGATCGGCCAGGCCTGCTTCGCGCCGGGCATGGTCAAGTCGACCTATGGCACCGGCTGCTTTGCGCTGCTGAACACCGGGGAGGCGCCCGTCGCCTCGCAGCACCGGCTGCTCAGCACGGTCGCCTATCAGCTCGAGGGCCGGCGCACCTATGCGCTCGAGGGCTCGATCTTCATCGCGGGCGCGGCGGTGCAATGGCTGCGCGACGGGCTCGGCCTGATCAAGGAGGCGAGCGAGACCGGGCCGCTGGCGCGCGCCGCCGATCCGGCGCAGGAGGTCTATCTGGTGCCGGCCTTCGTCGGGCTCGGCGCGCCGCACTGGGACGCCGAGGCGCGCGGCGCGATCTTCGGACTGACCCGCAATTCCGGGCCGCGCGAATTCGCCAAGGCGGCGCTGGAGGCCGTCTGCTACCAGACGCTCGACCTGATCGAGGCGATGCATGCCGACTGGGGACAGAGCGCGGGCGGCGCCGGGCAGGGGACGGGGCAAGTCGCGCGCTCGGTGCTGCGGGTGGATGGCGGGATGGCGGCGTCCGACTGGACGATGCAGCGCCTCGCCGATCTGCTCGATCTCCCGGTGGACAGGCCGAGCCTGCGCGAGACCACCGCGCTGGGCGCGGCCTATCTCGCCGGTCTCGACGCCGGACTGCTGCCCGAGCCCGACCGCTTCGCCGATCTCTGGCGGCTCGAGCGCCGCTTCACGCCGGGCATGGCCGACAGCGAGCGCCACCGCAAGATCGCGGGCTGGCGCGACGCGGTGAGGCGGACGCTGAGCGACCATTGAGGCTGCAGCCCCGCGAGAGGCGGCCCGTCCCACGGCCGTTGACCGTGTCGGCAGATCGTTCGCCCGCTTCCGGGGAAGCCCCTTGCCCGAAGGGAAGCCCGGCCCGATGATGCGGCCATGGCAGCGAGACGGGGCGGGGGCTTCCGGTTGGGCGGGTCTTTGGACGACAGGGCGCCATGCGGCGGACCCCGCCGCGCAGCGGCGCGGCGGGTGATGGTTGTCGGGCGGCCATGAAGCCGGATGTGCTGACGTCTGCCCTGGCCGAATGCCGGCGCGCTTTCTGGTCTGTCGGCCTGGTGAGCTGCGTCACCAACCTGCTGATGTTCGCTGGCCCGATCTACATGCTGCAGGTCTATGACCGGGTCATTCCCGGCCGCAGCATCCCGACCCTCGTCGGCCTGACTGCGATCCTGATCGCCGCCTTCGCCTTCCAGGGCTTCCTCGACGCGCTGCGCAACCGGCTCGTCATCCGCATCGGGCGGCTGCTCGACGAGCGCCTGGCCGGGCCCGTGCACGGTGCGGTCCTGCTGCTCGCCCGGCAGAACCGCCCGCCCGGCGAAAGCAGCCAGCCCCTGCGCGACCTCGACATGATCCGGGTCTTCCTCTCCGGTCCGGGGCCGGCGGCGATCTTCGACATGCCGTGGATCGTTGTCTTCGTCACGGTCTGCTTCCTGATCCACCCGATCGTCGGCCTGGCCGCGATCGTAAGCGCGCTCCTGCTCATCGGCCTGACCGTGCTGACCGAGCTGAATGGCCGCGAGGCCCAGCGCGAGACCCTGCGCGAGACGGCCGGGCGGCAATCCCTGATCGAGGCGGCGCGGCAGAATGCGGCGATGGTCAAGGCGCTCGGCATGACGCCGGCGCTGCGCGAGCGCTGGCTGCGCGTCAACCGCCGCTATCTCGATGCCATGCAGCGCAGCAGCGACACGATCGGCGGCTTCGGCAGTGCGTCGCGGACAATGCGGCTGCTCGTCCAGTCTCTGGTGCTCGGGCTCGGCGCCTATCTGGTGATCCAGGGCGAAATGACCGCCGGAGCGGTGATCGCCTGCTCGATCATGATCGGGCGGGCGCTGGCGCCTGTCGAATCGGCGATCGGGAGCTGGGCCGGGTTCACCCAGGCACGCCAGGCCGTCTCGCGCCTGAAGCGCCTCTTCGCCGCGGTCCAGGCGCCGGGCGAGGCCACGCAACTGCCGGCGCCGGTGGCGTCGCTGCAGGTCGAGGCTCTCGTCGTCGCCGCCCCCGGCGCGATGGGCGCCCTGCTGCAGCAGATCGCTTTCGGGCTGAAGGCGGGCGACGCGCTCGGCATCATCGGCCCCAGCGCCGCTGGCAAGAGCTCGCTCGCGCGGGTCCTGGTCGGAGCCTGGCCGGCGGCGCGCGGCGCGGTGCGGCTCGACGGGGCGCTGATCGACCACTGGGACCCGGTCGCGCTCGCCCGCCATGTCGGCTACCTGCCGCAGGATGTCAGCCTGTTCGACGGCACCGTGGCGGAGAACATCGCCCGGATGGCGGTCGATCCCGATCCCGCCGCGGTCGTCGCCGCTGCCAAGGCGGCCGGCGCCCATGAGATGGTGCTGCGCCTGCCGGGCGGCTACGACACGGTGATCGGAGAGGGCGGCGTTACGCTCTCCGGCGGACAACGCCAGCGCGTCGCGCTCGCCCAGGCGCTCTACGGCGATCCCTTCCTCGTCGTGCTCGACGAGCCCAATGCCAATCTCGATCGCGACGGCGAGGCGGCGCTGGCCGAGGCGATCCTCGGCGTCAAGGCGCGTGGCGGCATCGTCGTGGCGATCGCGCACCGGCCGAACGCTGTCGGCGTCTGCGACTATGTGCTCTATCTCGGCCAGGGCACGCAGCTGGCCTTCGGACCGCGTGACGAGGTGCTCCGCAAGATCATCGCCGCGACCTCCGCCGGCGCGAACGACGGCCGACGGGTCGAACGCCGCAGTGAGGTCGCCTGAGATGAAGACGTCCGGCAGCCCTCTGGCCCAGGTTCAGGCCAGCCTCGCCCGCCTCAACCGCATCGGGCTGGTGAGCGTCGCGATCTTCCTGTTCGGCATCGGCGGCTGGGCTTGGGCGGTCAATCTGTCGGGGGCGGTACTCGCGGCCGGACAGGTCGTCGTGGAGGGCAGCCTGCGTCGTGTGCAGCACCCGACCGGCGGGGTCGTCGGCCAGATCTTCGTGGCCGAGGGGCAAGCCGTGGCGGCCGGCGACGTGCTGCTGCGCCTCGACGACACGCTGACGCGCGCCAATCTCGGCATCGTCCGCTCGCAGATCGACGAGCTGGAGGCGCGCGAGGCGAGGCTCTTGGCCGAGCGCGACGGCGAGCGCGCGATCCGCTTTCCCGACGCGCTTCTGTTGCGCCGCGCCGATCCGTCCGTCGAGCGGGCGCTCTTCGGCGAGGAAAAGCTGATCGAGGCCCGGACCCGCTCGCGCGAGGGGCAGAAGGCGCAGCTGCGCGAGCGCGCGGCCCAGTTCGCGGAGGAGACCCAGGGCATCTCGGTGCAGATCGGGACGAAGGAGAAGGAGGAGGCGCTGATCGCCGAGGAGTTGCGCGGCGTCGCCCAGTTGTTCAAGCAGAACCTGACCTCGATGCAGCGTTTCACGGCCCTGCAGCGCGACCAGACACGCGTATCGGGCGAGCGGGGCCAGCTCCTGACCGAGCGGGCCCGGGTGCGCGGCAAGATCGCGGAGGTCGAACTGCAGATCCTCCAGCTCGACCAGGACATGCGTACTCAGGTCCTCGGCGATCTGCGCGACACCCAGGGCAAGCTCGGGGAGCTGCGCGAGCGGCGCATCGCGGCCGAGGACCAGCTGGCGCGGGTGGAGATCCGCGCGCCGATCGGCGGGCTCGTCCACCAGCTGACCGTGTTCACGGTCGGCGGTGTGATCAGCCCCGGCGAGACCCTGATGTCGATCGTTCCTCATGACGAGGCACTGGTGGCGGATGTCCGGGTCGCGCCCACCGATATCGACCAGCTGGCGGCGGGGCAGGAGGCGATCGTGCGCGTGCTGGCCGGCAACCAGCGCACCATTCCCGATCTGCGCGGGCGGCTGGTGCGCCTCGGCGCCGATCTGACGCGCGAGCCGCAGACCGGGTTGAGCTATTTCACGGCCCGCATCGCCCTGCCGGAGAGCGAGATCCGCCAGTTGCGAGACCTCAAGCTGGTTCCAGGCATGCCGATCCAGGCCTTCATCAAGACACTGGACCGCTCGGCTCTGGACTATCTGGTCCGTCCGCTGATCGAGCAGGCGGGTCGCGCCTTTCGCGAGCGCTGAAGCATCAGCTCAGAGAACCGCATTCATCACCATCCACGTGAATATTTTTGCGTCGGTCTGCATATTTTTTCAGCAAACTAAGGATCATCTTGCCCGGATTAAAGCGTTGCGAGAGATATATCCAGCACAATTTGGAGGTATTATTTATTTCTATTGATCGGTCAAATTTTCATTGTGAAAATTTATCGTCTGATACATCCAATGCGCGTCTGTCTTTGTGGATACTGAAAAAGAAGTATTTATACTATGAGCTGGCTTTGTTTTCTGACGTATTTTGCTTATGCGGGTCCTTTACGGCGTGGCGTACCCTGCGTAATGATAGGCGCGCGGTAACATTTCATTAAGTTTACTTCGGAGCTGCCATGCCCGCCCCGACCCGCCTCTCGCTCTCCCATCTCGCCGTCATCGAGAACAGCTCCCTCAACACGATCGTCGGCCTGCTGTCGGCCACGGATTCAGATCCGGGCGACGGCATCGCGCGCTACGAGTTGGTCACGCCGGGCACGCCGTTCAGCATCTTCAACAACGAGCTGCGCGTCGTTGGCCCCGTCGATTTCGAGACACAGCCGAGCTGGACCCTGACGATCCGGGCCTATGATTTCGGCGGCAATTTCGTCAGCGCCGATTTCACCATCGCGGTCCGCGATGCGATCGAAGGCACGGCGAACGCGGATACGCTCAACGGCACGAGCGGCAACGACATCATCCAGGGTCTCGCCGGCAACGATTCGCTGACGGGGCAGGCCGGCGCCGACCTGATCGATGGCGGCTTCGGGCGCGACCGCGTCAATTACGGCAACGAGACCGGTACGGGCCCGGCGATCGTCAACCTCTCCAACGCGGCCATTGAGTATGATGCCGACGGCGTCGGGCCCGGTACGCCGGTGATGGTCGAGGCTGGGACCGGCATCGACACCTTCGGGGCGGTCGATACGCTCGTCGGCATCGAGGATGTCAGGGGCACGTCGCAGGCCGACTACCTCGTCGGCGGCGACGAAGCCAATCTGTTCCACGGTCGTGGCGGCGACGACTACATGCGCGGCAATGGCGAGGCCGACGAGTTCATCGGCGGCGCCGGCAATGACACGCTCGACGGGACCGATGTCGTCAACGACGGCGACCCCACCGATACGGTCTTCGCTCAGTTTGCCAGCGGCGACCCTCTCGCAACGGGCGTGATCGTCAATTTTGGGGACGCTGCCGTGACCGTCGGCGCCGAGACGGTCGCCGGCCATACGACGCGTGATGCCTATGCCTCGACCGATACGCTGATCGACATCGAGATGGCGCGCGGCACCTATAATGTCGATCACTTTTTCGGCGGCGACACCGGCAATGACGACTATGAGGGTTTCGAGGGACTGGCCGGCAACGACGTGATCGACGGCGGCAGCGGCTTCGACGAGGTCCGCTACACCAATGACGCGGTCTACCAGAATGCGGCCGGGCAGATCGGCGGTCAGGGAGTCGTGGTCAACCTCTCGGCCACCGCCAAGACGGTCGATCGCGATGGCGCGGGGCCGGGCGCGCCCATCACCGTCGCGGCGGGTACGGCCCGCGACGGCTACGGCGACACCGACACACTCATCTCCATCGAGGGCGTCCGCGGCACCAATTCGGCGGACTGGATCTATGGGGGCGACGCGAATGAACGGTTCCGCCTCTTCGGCGGAAACGACGTCGTCGATGGCGGAGCCGGCATCGACCAGGTCGACTACCGTCGCGAATGGACGGGCGGCAACGGCGTCACCGTCGTGCTCGGCGGCACCGCGACGATTAATGGAGTGGGACCAGGGACAGCGCGTGATGCGAGCGGCGCGACCGATACGCTGATCGACATCGAAGACATTCGGGGCACCGACGGAGCCGACGTCATCGTCGGCGACCACGGAGCGAACTGGCTGCGCGGTCAGGGCGGCGGCGACAACCTGACGGGCAATGGCGGCTCGGACATCCTCGACGGCGGCGGCGGCATCGACCGCGCCAATTATGGCAATGAGACCGGCGGCATCGCCGGCCGCGGCGTCATCGTCAACCTGTCGACACAGGCGATCACGGCCGATATCGGAGCCGGACCGACCCTCGTTGCGGCCGGTTCCGCAATCGACACCCATGGTGACACCGACACGCTGATCTCGATCGAGAACGTGCGCGGCACCAGCAATGCGGACCATATCGTCGGCGACGGCCAGTCCAACACCGTGTTCTCGAGGGGCGGCGCTGACGTCATCATCGGCGGCGGCGGCAACGACTTCATCCACGGCGGCGGCGGCGCCGACATCCTCGACGGCTCGGTCGCGGGCGGAGACGGCTTCGACGTCGACACGGCCTTCTACCAGTCCGACCTGACGGACACGCTGACGACCGGCATCCACGTCAACCTCTCGAGCGTCGCCGTGACGCTGACCGACCCCGTTCCCGGCGCGGGTACCATCACGATTGCGGCCCATTCGGCCAAAGACCCGCTCTACACCGGGGCCACCATCGAGGCGGTCGATACGCTGATCGACATCGAGGCCGTGCGCGGCACGATGCTGTCCGATGTCCTGATCGGCGGCGATGTGCAGAACGACGCCTATGAGAGCTTCGAGGGCTTCGGCGGCGACGACTATATCGACGGTGGCTCGGGCTTCGACGAAATCAGCTATGCGAACGGCACGTCGGTCGGCGGCACGCAGGGCGCGATCGTCAATCTGAGCGCGGCCGACCGCGTCGTCGGCGGCGTCACGGTCGCCGCGCAAACGGCGCGCGACGGCTTCGGCGGCATCGACCGGCTCATCAGCATCGAGGGCGCGCGCGGTTCCTCCTTTGCCGACACGCTGATCGGCGGCGACGGCAACGAGCGCTTCTCGGGCCTTGCCGGCGCCGACGTGATCGACGGTGGGGCCGGCGTCGATACCGTCTCCTACCTGTTCGATGCCGGATTCGGCGGTACGCAAGGCGTCCAGGTCAATCTCGGCGAGACGGCGGTCGGCACGCTTGCGGCCGGCACGGCGCGCGACGGTTTTGGGTCCGTGGATACGCTGGTCTCGATCGAGAACGCCCATGGCACCAATTTCGCCGACACGCTGATCGGCTCGTCTGCTGCCAATGCGTTCACTGGCTTCGGCGGCAACGATTTCATCTCCGGCGGCGCCTTCGTGCAGGCGAGCGTCTTTACCGGGGACGTCAACGACCGTGTGTTCTACAGCGGCTCGCTCGCCGATTATGCGATCACGCGCGGCCAGTTCGGCACGACCTATGTCGTGAGCGATCTGCGGGCAGGCTCGCCGGATGGCACCGACCAGATCTCCAACATCGAGTATCTGCACTTCGCCGACCAGATCCTGGACCTGCGCCAGACCTACAACAGCGCACCGACCGGGATCACGCTGTTCAATACGCAGGTGCCGGAGAACATGCCCGGCTTCGGTGTCACCGGTTTGGCAGTGACCGACCCGGATTTCGAGACCGTCTTCTCTTTCTCGGTGTCGGATGTTCGCTTCGAGGTCGTCAACGCGGGTTTCTACGAGCTCAAGCTGAAGGCTGGCGTCGCACTCGATTTCGAGGCGGAACCGACCGTGAGCTTCGATATCACCGCAACCGACCACTGGGGCGGCAGCGTCATCCAGTCGGTGACGTTGACCGTTCAGAACATGAACGACGCGCCGGTCGTCGCCATTCCGATCCCAGACCAGAATGCGACTCTCGGCCAGCCTTTCAGCTATATCATCCCCGCGGGAACGTTTTCGGACCCGGACGGAAACGCGCTTGAGCTCTTCGTGCAGAATCTGCCCGGCTGGCTGACCTACAACCCGGCCACACGCGAGCTCTCGGGCACCCCGTTGCCCGGCGCTCCGAATGCGATCATCACGGTCTCCGCCAATGACGGCGCCGGCGGGCAGGTGTCCGACAGTTTCAGTGTCTCGGTCGCCGGGGCCTTCAACCAGTTCCCGGTCATCGTGACACCGATCCCCGACCAGGTGGCGCGGATCGGCGAGCCCTTCAGCTACACGATCCCGGCCGGGGCCTATGTCGACCCCGAGGGGCAGCCGCTGACCATCAACGCGAGCGCTCCGGCTCCCTGGCTCAGCTATGATCCGGCGACGCGGACGATCTCGGGCACGCCGCCGGTCGGGTCATCGACCGTGGCCGTCAACGTGATGATTTCAGACGGCTCGGGCGGGTTGGCCTCGGACAGCTTCAACCTGTCAGTCGGCAGTGTTGGCCAGAACCTGCCGCCGACGTTCCAGTCGGACGTGTTGAACCAGTTTGTCACGGTCGGACAGCCATTCAGCTACACGATTCCGGCCAATGCCTATTTCGATCCCGAAGGCCAGCCGCTCACGCTGAGCCTTGTCGGACAGCCGGCCTGGCTCAGCTTCGATCCCGTCACGCGCACGATGTCGGGGACGCCACCGGCTGACTTCATTCAGGCCTCGCTGGCGGTGTCCGTGTCGGACGGAGTCAATCCGCCGGTCATCGATGGCTTTACGGTCCAGAGGGCAGGTTATCTCAACCAGTTCCCGGTCATCACGGCCCCGATTCCCGATCAGGTCGCCACGATCGGCCAGCTCTTCAGCTACACGATCCCGGCGGGAGCCTATGTCGATCCCGAAGGCCAGCCTCTGACCATCACGGCGAGCGCTCCTGCTCCCTGGCTCAGCTACGACCCCGTGACGCGGACGATCTCGGGCACGCCGCCGGTCGGTTCTTCGACCGTCACGGTCAACGTGATGGTCTCGGACGGCTTCGGAGGTGTCGCCTCGGACAGCTTCAATCTGTCGGTCGGCGCCGCGGGCCCGAACCTGCCGCCGACGCTCCAGTCGGAGGTGCTTAACCAATTCGTCACCGTCGGCCAGCCCTTCAGTTACACGATCTCGGCCGATGCCTATTTCGATCCCGAGGGTCAGCCGCTGACGCTGAGCCTCGTCGGCCAGCCGGCCTGGCTTAGCTTCGACCCCGTCACGCGGACGATGTCGGGCACGCCGCCGTCCGATTTCCTGCAGGCCTCGCTGGCGGTGTCCGTGTCGGACGGCGTCAATCCGCCGGTCATCGATGGCTTCACGGTCCAGCGGACGGGCTATCTCAACCAGTTCCCGGTCATCACGGCACCGATCCCCGACCAGGCCGCCACGATCGGCCAGCTCTTCAGCTACACGATTCCGGCCGGGGCCTATGCCGATCCAGAAGGCCAGCCGCTGACCATCACCGCGAGCGCTCCGGCACCCTGGCTCAGCTACGACCCGGTGACACGGACGATCTCGGGGACGCCGCCGGTCGGCGCTTCGACCGTCATAGTGAATGTCATGGTCTCGGACGGCTTCGGCGGTGTCGCCTCCGACAGCTTCAATCTTTCAGTCGGGACAGGCGGAGCCAACCAGTCCCCCACTGCGATCGCGCTGTCGAACCTCACCGTCGCGGAAGGCGTGCAAAATGCCGTCGTCGGCACGGTCACCGTGACCGACGCCGACAGCACGAGCTTCACCTTCACCGTGTCGGATGCGCGCTTCGAGGTGGTCGGCTCGCCGGGTGCCTATGTCCTGCGTCTGGCCGGCGCCAACGTCCTCACCGCCGAACAGGCGGCGAGCATCTCGCTGACCGTGACCGCTACAGACGGCACCGGCAACAGCTACGCGCAGGGCTTCGGCCTGACCGTCCTGAACACGCAGATCGACGGCACGAATGCCGGCGAGTTCATCTTCGGCGACGACACCGCGCAGGTGATCAACGGCCTCGGCGGCAACGACTTCCTGTTCGGCCAGGGCGGCGACGACACGCTGAACGGCGGCAGCGACAATGACGGCCTTTCAGGCGGCGCCGGCAACGACACGCTGATCGGCGAGGACGGGTTCGACTACGCGGAGTACAACCTGCCCGCCGATGCCGGCGCTTTGACCTACGCCGTCAGCGGCGACAGCGCGACCGTCTTTGCCGGTGGCGTTGCGGTTCTTCAAATCCAGCGCGTCCTCGGTGGCGGCTATACGGTTCAGGATCTGCGCCCGGGCTCGCCGCTGGGCACCGACGCGCTGGCGAGCGATGTCGAGGCCGTATCCGTCGTCCTCGACGGACCGGCAGGGCAGCCTCCTGCCCAGGTCCTGACGCTCAACCTCGTGCCCCGGAGCGACACCGGCTTCGTCCAGGGTGGCATCTTCGGCGACCTGATCGACGCCTCAACGATTCCCGGCGTTGATGCGGCCCAGAACATCGGCATCGAGGGCGGCGAGGGCGACGACGTCATCATCGGTCACGAAGGCTCGAACTTCATCACCGGCGGCGCCGGCGACGACGAGATCTCCGGTGGCGGCGGCTTCGACACGGCGAGCTATGCGCTGCCGACCGGGACGGCGGGCACGCTGTCCTCGGTCACGACCGGCAACGTCACGCTCGTTCGGCTGACCGACGGCGCGACGGTGACCGACGTCTTCCGTGTCACGTCTTCGGGCTCCGCCGTCACGGTCGAGGATCTCAGGCCAGGATCGCCGCTGGGCACCGACACGGTCTATGTCGGCTCCGGCCCCGTGTTCCAGACCGAACTTCTCAACTTCCAGATCAGCGGCGTCGGCAATGCGCCCCCTGTCCAGAGCCTGTTCCTCAATATCGCGCCCCAGGGCTTCGCCAATGCCGGCGGCGGCTTCATCCAGGGCAGCATCGGCGGCGACACGATTTCCGCCAATGTCTTCTTTCCGCTCGCGGGCAGCGCGGACGCGATCAGCATCGACGGGGGCCTCGGCGACGACATCATCACCGGCCATGCGGGCTCGAACTTCATCACCGGCGGAGCGGGCGACGACGTCATCAATGGCGGCGGCGGCATCGATACGGCGGCCTTCACATTGCCGCTCGGCACGGCCGGCACGCTGAGTTCCGTCACGGCGGGCGCGGTCACGCTGGTGAAGCTGACCGACGGAGCCACGACGAGCGACGTCTTCCGGATCACGCAGACGGCGAGCGGCTGGAGCGTCGAGGATCTGCGCCCCGGCTCGCCGCTCGGCACCGATACGTTGGACCAGACGATCGAGAACCTCTCGGTCGGCATCGATGGCGGGCCGGGCCTGCCACCCGTGCAGTCGCTGTTCCTGAACCTTGCGCCTCAGTTCTTCCCGGACGGCAATGGCGGCTTCGTGCAGGGCGGCATCGGCGGGGATGTCATCTCCGTGGCCGCGATCGCTCCGGCAGCGGGGAGCCAGGACAACGTCGGCGTCAACGGAGGTTCCGGCGACGACGTCATCACCGGCCATGGCGGCGCCAACTTCATCGAGGGCGGCGGCGGCAACGATGCGATTGCCGGCGGCGGCGGACGCGATGTCGCGCAATATGTGCTGCCTTCGGGCACGGCGGGCTTCATTGGCGCCGTTCGCGACGATGACGACGTCGTTCGCCTGACCCTGAACGACAATGGCAGCGTCAGCGACCTGTTCTCGATCGTCCGCAATGGCAATGGCACCTGGACGATCACCGACCTGCGTCCCGGCGCGCCGCTGGGGATCGACACGCTTGCGGCCGATGTCGAGCAGATTTCGGTTTTCGTGCCGTCATCGCCTGCCGCGATCGTCGTCAATCTCATGCCGCTAACCGAGATCGCGAACGGCGTCACCTCGGTCTTCGGCTCGATCGAGCCCGACGTCCTGACGGCGAGCGGCCCGTCTAACAGCCAGATCAACCTCTTCGGCAATCTCGGCAACGACACGCTGACCGGCCATGGCGGCACGAACTATCTCAATGGCGGGCCGGGCCGTGACATCCTCGACGGCGCCGGCGGCAACGACACGCTCGTCGGCGGCGGTGGCGCGGACCAGATCAATGGCGGAGCCGGATTCGACCTGGTCAACTATGGCGACGAGACCGGCGTCGCCGGCGTCGTCGTCAACTTGTCGGGCGCTGCCGTCACGGTGGACGGCACGGTCTTCGCGGCTCGCACGGCCCGCGACAGCTACGGCCAGACCGACACCCTCTCCAACATCGAGAATATCCGCGGCACCATCTTCGCCGACACGCTGGTCGGTGACGATCTCGAGAACGATCTGCAGGGTGGCGGTGGCTCCGATACGCTGATCGGCAACGGGGCCTCCGACAGCTTCAACGGCGGTGGCGGCAACGACATCATCGACGGTACGGCCGTCGCCGGCGACAGCGACGACACCGACCAGGTCTACTACCAGGGCACGAACGAGACCGTGACCAGCGGTGTCCGCGTCAATCTCTCGGCCACGGCGATCACGCATCTCGATGGCGGCGTCATTGCGGCCCGCTCCGGCCAGGACACATTCGGCGGCGTCGACACGCTGATCGACATCGAGATGGTGCGCGGCACCAATTTCGCCGACGTGATCTACGGCGGCGACACCGGCAACGACGCGTTCGAGGCCTTCCGCGGTCTCGGCGGCGCCGACCATATCGATGGCGGCTCCGGCTATGACGAGGCGCGCTACGACCGGGACGCGCAGTTCGGTGGAACGGCCGGCGTGGTCGTCAATCTCAGCGGCTCCAGCCGCACGGTCGATCGCGACGGGGCGGGGCCGCAGGCGCCGATCACGATTGCGGCGGGCACTGCGATCGACGGCTTCGGCACTGTCGATACGCTCGTCGGCATCGAGGGCGCGCGCGGCACGGCTCAGGCCGACATCTTCATCGGCGGCAGCGAAGACAACACCTTCATGGGCTTCGCCGGCGCCGATTCCTTCGACGGCGGCGGCGGCACCGACACGGTGCGCTACGACCAGGAGTTCAACAATGGCGGGGCGCCGGTGGGGGTCCGTGCCAATCTCAGCACGACGGCGCAGGTGCTGGGCGGTGTCGCGGTGGCGGCCGGCTCCGTGATCGACAGCTTCGGCGCAACGGACAGCCTGACCAGCATCGAGGCGATCCGCGGCACCCGCTTCGACGACATCGTTTACGGCGGCAATGCGGGCGAGACGCTGCGCGGCGACGGCGGCAACGACATCTTCTACGGCAATGGCGGCATCGACACGCTCAGGCTGAACGGAAACCGCGCCGATTACAGTGTGACTGCCATCGCGCCCGGCCGGTTCGAAATCGTCGATCTGCGGGCCGGTTCGCCCGACGGCATCGACACGATCTACGATGTCGAGCGCCTGCGCTTTCTCGACGGAACCGTCGACATTTCGGTGCCCGAAGCGCCGCCGACGGACATCATCGCCACCGGCCCGCTGTCGGTGCAGGACACCAGCGGCGCGGGCACCACGGTCGCCACCTTCGGCGTCGTCGATGCCGGCGATCTGGGTCCCCACAGCTATGCCCTGGTCGGCGGGGCGACGGACCGCTTCGCGATCGTCGGCGACCGGCTCGTCGTGGCGCCCGGTGCGAGCTTCGACGCCGAGAACGAGCCGGTGGTCTCGGTGACCGTCCGCGTGACCGACCCCGGCGGCCTGAGCTATGACGAGACGTTCGCGATCACGATCGGCAGCCGCAGCCTCGGCGGCTCCGGCAACGACACGCTCACCGGCACGGGCGGCGCCGACAGGCTGTTTGGTCAGGGCGGCAACGACGTCCTGATCGGTCTCGACGGCGACGACACGCTCAATGGCGGCACCGGCGCCGATGTGATGCAGGGCGGCGCCGGCAACGATTCCTATGTCGTCGACGACGCCGGAGACGTGGCCAGCGAGGATGACGGGTTCGGCGGCGACGCCGGCGGCCTCGACAAGGTCACGGCCTCGGTCAGCTTCACGCTTGGGGACTTCGTCGAGAATCTCACCCTCAGCGGCACGGCCGACATCGACGGCACGGGCAATGCGCTCGACAACCGGCTGCTGGGCAATGCTGGTGCCAACGTCCTCGACGGCGGCGATGGGCACGATACGCTCAACGGCTATGGCGGCTCCGACACGCTGCGGGGCGGGGCGGGCAATGACCGGCTCGATGGCGGGACGGGCGTCGATTTGCTGCTCGGCGGCGCCGGCGACGACATCTATTACGTCGACGACGCCCTCGACACGGTAAGCGAGAATGACGGTTCGGGCGGCGATGCCGGCGGGCTCGATCTCGTCATCGCGACCGCCAGCACGGTGCTCTCCGCCCATGTCGAGGATCTGCGGCTCGTCGGGAGCGACGCCATCGACGGCACCGGCAATGACGACGACAACACGCTGCTGGGCAACAATGCCGCCAACCGCCTCATCGGCCTGGGTGGCGCGGATCTGCTCAACGGCTATGGCGGCAACGACATCCTCGAAGGCGGGGAGGGCGACGACGTCCTCACCGGTGGCGACGGCGACGACATCCTGCGCGGTGACGAGGGCGCCGACATGCTGAAGGGCGGCGCCGGCATCGACGCCATGTTCGGTGGCGCCGGCGACGATCTCTATTATGTCGATGACCTCGGCGACACCGCCAGCGAGGACGATGGCTTCGGCGGCGACGCGGGCGGCTTCGACACGGTCTATACCACCGTCAGTTTCGCGCTGGCGGCGGGCATCGAGGTGCTCAGGGCGAGCGGATCGGGTGCGCTCTCGCTCACCGGCAACGCCGGCGACAATTCGCTCTACGGCAATGCCGCGGCCAACATCATCGAAGGGGCGGCCGGCAACGATCTGCTCAGCGGCGGCGCGGGCGACGACGTGCTGCGGGGCGGCGACGACGATGACCGACTCCTCGGCGGCGACGGTGCCGACCAACTCTTCGGCGATGCGGGCAACGACCGCCTCGACGGCGGGGCCGGGGCCGACGTCATGAACGGCGGCGCCGGTGACGACATCTACTACGTCAACGATGTCGGCGACGTCGTCAGCGAGGACGATGGCTTCGGCGGCGACGCCGGCGGCTTCGACATCGTCTACAGCAGCGTCGACGTCACGCTCGGGGCCGGTATCGAAAATCTCTACCTGACCGGTTCCGCTGCGGCGAACGGTACGGGCAATGGTCTCGACAACCGCTTGCTCGGCAACAGCGGTGACAATGTGCTGAGCGGGGGCGACGGGGCCGACGAGCTCGTCGGCAACGCCGGCAACGATGTGCTGATCGGCGGCGCGGGCAGCGACAATCTGAATGGTGGCGCGGGCATGGACCGGCTGATCGGCGGTCTCGCCCGTGACGTCCTGACGGGCGGGGCGGACGCCGATACCTTCGTCTTCGAGGCCGTGCCCGATACGCGCGACACCATCACCGACTTCCAGACCGGGCTCGACAGGATCGAGATTTCGAGCGCGGCCTTCGGGGGCGGTCTGGCGGCGGGTGGCAGCGTCAACCTCGTCGTCAACGGCACGCTGGCGGCGGGCGTCGCCGGCTTCACCTACAACTCGACCAGCGGGGCGCTGGCCTGGGACGTCGACGGGCAGGGCGGCGCGGCCGCCGTCGCCGTCGCCGTGCTCACCAACAAGCCCCTGCTGACGGCTAGCGACTTCCTGCTGGTCTGACGACGACCAGGCTGCGTGCGGCTCAGGCCGCATGCAGCCTCGGCGGGATTGGGCGCGTCTGCGCGCAGCCAAACTTCGGCAGCGCACTCCAGAGTTTCTGGCGACTCCCATTTGATGCACGTCAAAGCACCTGACGGTCGACGGTGTCACGTTGGCATGACAGTCGACGGAGGCTTCCGATGCGCATCGTGCTGGTTCACCCGAACTACCATTCCGGGGGCGCCGAGATCGCCGGGAACTGGCCACCCGCCTGGGTCGCCTATCTGGCGGGGCCCCTGAGGGCCGCGGGTTTCGACGACATCACCTTCATCGACGCGATGACCAACGATCTGAGCGATGAGGAGTTGCGCGCCCGGCTGACGGACCTGCGGCCCGACGTCGTCGGCACCACCGCGATCACGCCGTCGATCTACAAGGCGGAGGCGGTCCTGAAGATCGCCTCGGAGGTGGCTCCGCAGGCCATCCGCGTGCTCGGCGGCATCCACGCCACCTTCATGTACAAGCAGGTCCTGTCCGAGGCGCCCTGGATCGACGTGATCGTGCGCGGCGAGGGCGAGGAGATCTTCCGCGAACTCATCCGCGCCATCGATGCCGGCGCCTGGCCGGCCAGCCGCAACACGATCAAGGGCTTGGCCTTTTGCGACGGCGAACGGATCGTGGCGACCCTGGCGGCGGCGACCGTCAAGGACCTCGACGCGATCACGCCCGACTGGTCGCTTCTGGAATGGGCGAAATACATCTATGTGCCGCTCGGCGTGCGCGTCGCCATTCCGAACATGGCGCGGGGCTGCCCCTTCACCTGCTCGTTCTGCTCGCAGTGGAAGTTCTGGCGCGACTACCGGGTGCGCGACCCCGTCAAGGTCGTCGACGAAATCGAGAACCTCGTCGAGCGACACGGCATCGGGTTCTTCATCCTCGCCGACGAGGAGCCGACGATCAACCGCAAGAAATTCATTCAGTTCTGCGAGGAGCTGATCCGGCGCGGCCTGCCCGACAAGGTCAAATGGGGCATCAACACCCGCGTCACCGACATCTATCGGGACCGGGAGCTGCTGTCCTTCTACCGCAAGGCCGGGCTCGTCCATGTCTCGCTGGGCACGGAAGCGGCGGCCCAGCTCAAGCTCGACCAGTTCAACAAGGAAACCAAGGTCGAGGAGAACAAGGAGGCGATCCGCCTGCTGCGCGAGGCCGACATCTTCACCGAGGCGCAGTTCATCGTCGGCCTCGACAACGAGACGGCGGAGACACTGGAAGAGACCTTCCAGATGGCCTGGGACTGGCAGCCCGACCTGGCGAACTGGGCGATGTACACGCCCTGGCCGTTCACGCCGCTGTTCCAGGAACTGAAGGACAAGGTCGAGATCTTCGACTTCTCGAAATACAACTTCGTCACGCCGATCATGGCGCCGGAGGCGATGTCGCGCGGGGCCCTGCTCGACGGCGTGATGAAGAACTACCGGCGCTTCTATTCGCGCAAGGCACTGTTCCACTATCCCTGGCGCGGCACCGGATTTCGCCGCCGCTACCTGCTGGGTTGCCTGAAGGCCTTCCTGAAGGCCGGCTTCCAGCGCAAATTCTACGATCTCGGCAAGGCTGGCTACTGGGGGCCCCAGTCCAAGGACAAGGTGAACTTCAACTTCGACCGCACTCGCACCATCGCCCCGGCGCAGATGGACGATTGGGAGGCGGCGGCCGACCGCGCCTCCCAGGCGCGGGCCCGGCGCGAGTCGTGCCAGCCGCTGGTCGCCTGCGGCGGGGGGACGGAGCAACTCGCGCCTGTCGCCCTGACCCGTCCGGCCGCCGCGCCGGCGGAGACGACCGAGCGGCCATGCTGAGTCTCGGCCTCACCTTCGACACGGCCGCCGGGGCGCGGGCAGGGGCCGGGCTCGTCGGCCCCAACGCCGTCATCCAGCTGGGCGCGGCGTTGCGTGCGGCGCCGGGGCTGGCCGGGGCGGCCGAGCGCGTGTTTGCGCGCGCGGGGTGCACTCGCCTGCTCGCCTCGGCTCCGGATGCGATGATCGACGAGGCGATCCCGGCACGGCTGTTTGCGGCGCTCTGGCGCGAGCTGCCATCCGCGCAGGCGGCGGCAATCGCCCATCAGGCGGGACACCGGACCGGCGCCTACGTCCTGGCGCACCGCATCCCGGCGCCGGCGCGCTGGGCGCTGCGGCGCCTGCCGCCGTTCCTGGCCGCGCGCCTTCTCCTGCAAGCCATCCGCAGAAACGCCTGGACCTTTGCAGGCTCGGGACTCTGTCGCGTCACGCCGGGCGCACCGGCGACCATCACGATCAGCCGCAATCCGCTCGCGATGCCGGGCGGGGTCTGGCATGTCGGCGTGTTCGAATGCCTGTTCCGCGCATTGGTCAACGAAGGCACGCAGATTGGCCACGCGGCCGATGTCGTTGCCGGCGGGCGTGATTGCCGATTCACGATCGACTGGCGCGGATGATCCGCAGCCGATGCGGCTGTGCGGGAGGCCAGAACGGCCAGCAGCGCCGGACGAAGCCACCAGCGAGGTCGAGGGGCGGCTCGCCACGGTCCTAGGCGAGGGACGCGGGGTTCGTCGCGCGGCGGGCCTATGTGCCTGTCGCTGATCGCCATCATGATGCGGTCTTGGCCGAGTTCGCCCGTGCCGAAGCCCGGCGGAAGCGCTTCGTTGCAGCGGACACCCGGCTCGCTTGACACCCGCCGGACAACAATGCGCGCATGGAACTCGGTTCCGGGTTCTCGAAAGCCTCCTCGGCATGATCATCCGCCAATTGATCTATCTCGATGCGCTGGCGCGCGAGCGTCATTTCCGCAGGGCAGCGGATCAGTGCCATGTCTCGCAGCCGACCTTGTCCGCCGCCATCGCGCAGCTGGAGGAGGAACTCGGCGTGCTGATCGTCGAGCGCAGCCGGCGCTTTGAGGGGCTGACCAAGGAAGGCGAGATCGTGCTGGCCCATGCCCGCCGGATTCTCGCCGAAGCCGACCAGATGAAGCAATCCATCGCCGAACTCAGGGAAGGTGTCAGCGGGCGCATCAGGCTCGGCGCCATCCCGACGGCGCTGCCGATGATCGCTCACATCACCGGCCCGTTCTCGGCGCGTTATCCGGCGGTCTCGCTGACCGTCCTGTCGCTGACCGCTTCGGAGATTCAGGCCCGCATCGACAATTTCGAACTCGATGCCGGGTTGACCTATCTCGACAACGAGCCTCTCGACGGGGTCGTCTCCAAGCCGATCTATCAGGAATCCTACGTCCTGCTGACGCGGGAGGATGGGCCGCTGGGCGGGCGCGACAGCATCACCTGGGCCGAGGCCGGAGAGCTCAAGCTCTGCCTCCTGACCTCCGACATGCAGAACCGGCGGATCATCGACGGCATCTTCCGCTCGGTTGGCCAGACGCCGCGCCCGGCGATCGAAACCAATTCGATCTTCAATCTCTGCTCCCATGCCGGCATCCAGGGCGTGTCGAGCATCGTGTCCCTGCAGCTGCTGGAGTTCTTCGGCGTGCCGCTCGGGACCAAGGCGCTGCCCCTGGTCGAGCCCGAGGCCCGTCGCATGATCGGTCTGATCATCGCCGATCGTCAGCCCCTGGCGCCGCTGGCGCGCAACCTTCTGATGATGTCGCAGCCGGTGGCGGACGCGATGCTGCCGACACGCCCCATTCCGAGATAGTCTCGATCTATTGCGCTTTCGCAGCCGGCTTGTTTTGCGCCGCACAATCAGTCTGCAAGCCTCGTTCAGGGTAGGCCTGATCGTGGCGCGAGAGAGCGGAGCCGTCTTCTTCCGTCTATTTGATAGCTTGAAACTATCAAACGGTTGGCAGAATCGATTTGAAATTGGTCCAGATTGAGTTCCTTCTTGTCGAAAGCGATCGTCGGGACAACGGCGTCGGACGGAGGAACAATGGCCGGATATCGTGCCTGGAATGATGAGGGGGCCCGCCAGATCGTCGGTGGGCTGGTCCACCTCGAAGGAGCGACGCTCCCGATCTTGCACGCCCTTCAGGACGAGTTCGGTTATGTCGACCCGAAGGCCGTGCCGCTGATCGCCGACGCCCTGAACCTGTCGCGCGCCGAGGTCCATGGCGCGATCTCGTTCTACCATGACTTCAAGACGGCGCCCCGTGGAGGGCGTGTGGTCAGGCTGTGCCGGGCAGAGGCCTGCCAGGCGCTCGGCTGCGAGACGCTGGTCGCGCAGCTTGAGCGGGATCACGGCATTCAGGTCGATGGCCACAGCGGGGTCGATGGGGTGGCGGTCGAGACCGTCTACTGCCTCGGCAATTGCGCGCTCGGCCCCTCCGCCCTGGTCGATGGCGCGTTGATCGGCCGCGTCGACGTCAACCGGCTCGCAGAGCTCTGCGGCCTCGCGAGCGCCCCGCGATGAATGCCCCCATCGCCCCCGTCCGCATCTTCATCCCCGTCGACGCCGCGGCACTCTCGGTCGGTGCGGAGGCCGTTGCGGAGGCGGTTTCGCGGGAGGCGGCAGCACGCGGGATCGCGATCGATCTCGTTCGCAACGGCTCGCGCGGCATGCTCTGGCTGGAGCCGCTGGTCGAGGTCGAGACTCCGCAGGGCCGCATCGCCTATGGGCCGGTCGTGGCCAGGGACGTGCCGGGTCTGTTCGAGGCCGGCCTCATTGATGGTGGCGGACATGCGCTCCGGCTCGGTCCCGTCGAGGATCTCGACTGGATGAAGCGGCAGCAGCGCCTGACCTTCGCCCGCACGGGCGTCATCGATCCGCTCTCCCTGAGCGACTATAGCGCCCATGACGGGCTCGCCGGCCTCAACGCCGCGCTGGCGCTGACAAGCGCGGAGATCGTCGAAACCGTCCGCGCATCGGGCCTGCGCGGTCGCGGCGGCGCGGGATTCCCGACAGGGATCAAATGGAAGACCGTGCACGACGCGAGCGCCGACCAGAAGTACATCGTCTGTAACGCCGACGAGGGTGACAGCGGCACCTTCGCCGACCGCATGCTGTTCGAGGGCGATCCCTATCTGACGATCGAAGGCATGGTGATCGCCGCGATCGCCGTCGGTGCCACCCGCGGCTACATCTATCTGCGCTCGGAATACCCCCACGCCTACAAGACGATGCAGCGCGCGATCCTCAAGGCCGAGCAGGCGGGGATCCTGGGGGATTCGGTCCTCGGCACGGCCCACGCCTTCCATCTGGAGGTCCGCCTCGGCGCGGGTGCCTATATCTGCGGCGAGGAGACATCGCTACTGGAAAGCCTCGAGGGCAAACGTGGTGTCGTCCGCGCCAAGCCGCCGATCCCGGCGCTGAAGGGGCTCTTCGGCAAGCCCACGATCGTCAACAACGTTCTGTCCTTCGCGGCCGTGCCGTGGATCCTCCAGCACGGTGCTCAGGCCTATGCCGATTTCGGCATGGGGCGCTCGCGCGGCACGCTGCCCGTCCAGCTCGGCGGCAATGTCAGGCGCGGGGGGCTGGTCGAACTCGCTTTCGGCATTTCGCTTCGCGAGATCATCGAGGATCTCGGCGGCGGCACGCTGTCGGGCCGTCCGATCCGGGCGGTTCAGGTCGGCGGCCCGCTGGGAGCCTATCTCACGGCGGCCCAGCTCGACGTCGCGATGGACTACGAGGCGCTGGCCGCGATCAAGGGCATGCTGGGCCATGGCGGCATCGTGGTCTTCGACGACAGCGTCGACATGGCCAGGCAGGCCCGTTTCGCCTTCGCATTCTGCGCCAAGGAAAGCTGCGGCAAGTGTACGCCCTGCCGGATCGGCGCGACGCGCGGCGTCGAGACGATGGACAAGATCATCGCCGGCACCGAACGGCCGAAGAACCTCGCCATCCTGCGTGATCTCTCGAAGCTGATGGCGGATGCCTCGCTCTGCGCCATGGGCGGGCTCACGCCGAACCCGGTCCTGAGCGCGCTCCAGCATTTCCCCGAGGATTTCGACCGGCCGGCCGGGCCTGCGAAGGGCTGGCCGCTGGCCGCCGAATGAGGACCTCGTCATGAGCCTGATCAAGGAGATCGATTTCGGCACGCCGATCCGCGTCGCGGACAGGACCGTCACCCTGTCGATCGACGGCATGAGTGTGAGCGTGCCCGAGGGCACCTCGGTGATGGCGGCCGCGATGTCGCTGGGCACCAGGATTCCCAAGCTCTGCGCCACCGACTCGCTCGAACCCTTCGGCTCCTGCCGGCTCTGCCTTGTCGAGATCGAGGGGCGGCGCGGCACGCCCGCCTCCTGCACGACGCCGGCCGAGGAGGGCATGGTCGTCCGCACGCAATCGGAAAATCTGGCCGGGCTGCGCAAGGGCGTGATGGAGCTCTACATCTCGGACCATCCGCTCGACTGCCTGACCTGCTCGGCCAATGGCGATTGTGAATTGCAGGATATGGCGGGCGCCGTCGGCCTGCGGGAGGTGCGCTATGGCTATGAGGGCGAGAACCATGTCTTTGCCAAGAGCGCGGATGGCCTCGCCAATGCAAACTGGCTGGGGAAAGACGCATCGAACCCGTACTTCACCTATGATCCGACGAAATGCATCGTCTGCAATCGCTGTGTGCGCGCCTGCGAGGAGGTGCAGGGCACCTTCGCCCTGACGATCACAGGACGCGGTTTCGAATCCCGCATCTCCGCCGGGCCGACGGATTTCCTCGGCTCGGAATGCGTCTCCTGCGGCGCCTGCGTGCAGGCCTGCCCGACCGCGACGCTGATGGAAAACACCGTCATCGCGATGGGCCAGCCGGAGCATTCCAAGGTCACGACCTGCGCCTATTGCGGCGTCGGCTGTTCCTTCAAGGCCGAGATGCAGGGCGACAAGGTCGTCCGCATGGTGCCCTACAAGGACGGCAAGGCGAATGAAGGCCATTCCTGCGTGAAGGGCCGCTTCGCCTGGGGCTACGCGACCCATGCCGACCGCATCACCAGGCCCATGATCCGCGCGAAGATCACGGATCCCTGGCGCGAGGTCTCATGGGAGGAGGCGATCGGCCATGCGGCTGCGGAGTTCAAGCGCATCCAGGGCCAGTATGGCCGGGAGGCGCTGGGCGCCATCACCTCGTCGCGCTGCACCAATGAGGAGGTCTTCCTCGTCCAGAAGCTGGTCCGGGCAGGCTTTGGCAACAACAACGTCGACACCTGCGCCCGCGTCTGCCATTCGCCGACGGGCTACGGCCTGAAGACGACGCTGGGCACCTCGGCCGGCACGCAGGATTTCAGATCGGTCGCCAAGGCCGACGTCATCCTCGTCATCGGCGCCAACCCGACCGACGGCCACCCGGTCTTCGCCTCGCGCATGAAGAAGCGTCTGCGCCAGGGCGCGCGCCTGATCGTCGCCGACCCGCGGCGGACCGACATCGTCAAGTCGCCGCACATCAAGGCCGACTACCACCTCCAGCTCCTGCCCGGCACCAATGTCGCGCTGATCAACGCGATAGCCCATGTGGTCGTGACGGAGGGGCTGATCGACCAGGATTATGTGCGCGAGCGCTGCGATCTCACCGATTTCGAGATCTGGACGCGCTTCATCGCGCAGGAGCACAATTCGCCCGAGGCGACCGAGGCCTTCACCGGCGTGCCGGCCGCCGATGTCCGGGCCGCCGCACGGCTCTACGCCACCGGCGGCAATGGCGCGATCTATTACGGCCTCGGCGTCACCGAGCACAGCCAGGGCTCGACCATGGTCATGGGCATGGCCAATCTCGCCATGGCGACCGGCAATATCGGGCGCGACGGTGTCGGCATCAATCCGCTGCGCGGGCAGAACAATGTCCAGGGTGCCTGCGACATGGGCTCCTTCCCGCACGAGCTCACCGGCTATCGCCATGTCTCGGATGACGCCACGCGCCAGGTCTTCGAGGGGATGTGGGGCGTGACGCTCGATGTCGAGCCGGGCCTGCGCATCCCCAACATGCTGGACGAGGCCGTCGGCGGCAGCTTCAAGGCGCTCTACGTCCAGGGCGAGGACATTGCCCAGTCCGACCCCAACACCCAGCATGTCACCGCCGGCCTTTCGGCAATGGAATGCGTCGTGGTTCAGGATCTCTTCCTGAACGAGACCGCCAAATACGCCCATGTCTTCCTGCCGGGCTCGTCCTTCCTGGAGAAGGACGGCACCTTCACCAATGCCGAGCGTCGCATCAACCGCGTCCGGCAGGTGATGGCGCCGCTCTCGGGCAAGGCCGAATGGCAGGTCACGATCGATTTCGCCCGGGCGCTGGGCTACGAGATGGCCTATTCGCACCCCTCCGAGATCATGGACGAGATCGCCCAGCTGACGCCGAGCTTCGCCGGGGTGAGCTATGACAAGCTGGACAGGCTCGGCTCCGTGCAGTGGCCCTGCAACGAAAAGGCCCCGCTGGGCACGCCGCTGATGCATGTCGACCGCTTCGTGCGCGGCAAGGGCAAGTTCATGATCACCGAGTTCGTGCCGACGGAAGAGAAGACCGGCGCGCGCTTCCCGTTGATCCTGACTACGGGCCGCATCCTGTCGCAGTACAATGTCGGCGCGCAGACGCGGCGCACCGCCAACTCCGCCTGGCATGACGAGGACGTGCTCGAGATCCACCCCTTCGATGCCGAGAACCGCGGCATCAAGTCGGGCGACCTCGTCGCGCTCGCCAGCCGCTCGGGGGACATCTCGCTGCGGGCCGAGGTCTCGGGGCGCATGCAGCCCGGCGTCGTCTACACGACCTTCCACCATGCCGAGACCGGCGCCAACGTCATCACGACAGACTACTCCGATTGGGCGACGAACTGCCCGGAGTACAAGGTCACGGCGGTCGAGGTGCGCCGGACCAACTATTATTCGCAATGGCAGGAGCGCAATCGCGAGGAGGACGTCTCGCTGCGCCGGATCGCCAGGAGGCTACCCGATGCCGCGGAATAGCGCGCCCGCCCAGCCCCCGGCCAGTTGCGCGGTCGGCGCGACGCCGGTCCGCTTCGCCTGTGGGGCAGGGGAGGCGGGTAGCGTTGAGGTTGCCGTCGAAGCGGCGGTCAACATTGTCTATGGCAACCAGCCCTATGCGGTGATGATGGCGACGCCATCGGATCTCGAGGACTTCGTCACCGGGTTCAGCCTGACCGAGGGCATCATCTGCGATCCCACTGAAATCAGGGGGATTTCCGTGGCGCCGCAGGCCGGCGGGCTCATCGCGACGGTCGATCTCGCTCCGGGCCGTTTCCGCGAGCATCTCGCCCGCCGTCGCAACCTCTCGGGGCGCACCTCCTGCGGGCTCTGCGGTGTCGAAACCCTGGCGCAACTGCCGATGGCGGCCGGTCGCCGCGATGATCAGCCCGGCATTGCGGCTGCAGCGATCGCAACGGCGCTGTCGGCGCTCGATCGACATCAGCCGCTGCATCGCCTCACCCGCGCCGTCCATGCCGCGGCCTGGTGCGACGTGCAGGGAAGAATTCTTGCGGTCCGCGAGGATGTCGGGCGCCACAACGCCCTCGACAAGCTGATCGGGGCGCGGCTGCGGGCCGGCCAAACGGCTGGAGAGGGCTTCTTGCTCGTGACCAGCCGGGCTTCTTTCGAGATGGTCGAGAAGACTGCGATCTTCGGCGCGGGCACGCTGGTGTCCATTTCGGCCCCGACTTCGCTCGCGATCGAGCGCGCCGTCGCGCTGAGGCTGACGCTGGTGTCGGTCGCGCGGGACGATGGCTGCACGATCTTCGCCGGCTCCCTCACCTCGAGCCTGGAGCTCGCCGCACGATGACGCCGACTGACACGGCGACCGGGGGCGCCACCTCGCATGAGAGCCTGCAGCGCGAGAAGCTCGCCCGCATGGCCGGGCAGATCGCGGGGTTTTTCGAGGCCTATCCGCGCGAGCAGGCCGTTCCGGCGATTGCCGAACACATCAACCAGTTCTGGAGCCGCAAGATGCGCAGCGATTTCCTCGCCGCGTTCCGGGCGGATTCCCCGGAACTCCACACCCTCGTGCGAGACGCGATGGCGCAGATCAAGCCGCGGGGGAGGGGATAGCGGACAAGGGTTCGTCCGGGCGCTCGCCGGCGGCTTGCCCTCGTTGACCATCAGCAGCAGTTCGAGGATCGACACGCCCGGCTCACGGTCAAAACCGCAGCCTGATCCTGTCTACCCGCAGGGGCGCACTCCATTCGGCGATGCGTCGCCATTTGGACAACATCATGGACGGCTTTGGACGGCTCTCTTTCTCTTTTGAGAACGAGATAGAGAGATTGCCCGATAGGACGGAACGTCGTCGGAGGGTGCAAAGGGGCGGGGGTAAGAGAGCAGCGAGTGCTTACCTGCATCTGGATCGGCAGCACGCCGGACAGAGCAGCCAACACGAAAAGCCATGCATTAACAGCGGCTTAGGCGATGGCTGGGGGACTAGGATTCGAACCTAGACAACCAGAGTCAGAGTCTGGGGTCCTACCGTTAGACGATCCCCCAATGGCGGACGGCGTCGGCGCGCTCGCCTTGGTGTCGCGGGGTCTAATCAATGCTTCGCCGAATGGCAAGCCCCTAATGCGCCCGTCGGCGGGCCGGGCTTGAGCCTTCGCGCGCATCGCTTGCGCGGCGTCGCGCCCGACCGCGCCGAGGGGCGGGCAGGGGGGCGGCTGTCATCAGCCCGCCGCCCTGGCTCCGGTCTCCGTGGCGTAGCGGAAGCGCGCGATTGACAGGCCTGCATGCCGGCGCGCAGTATGCAGCATACAAGAATGCGGCCGGATCAACCGGCTGCGGTCCCGGGCCTGGAAACATCCGGAGTCGCGTCATGCGCTCTCGCCGATCACCTGTTCGATTCGTGTCGGAAACCCGCGCCGCTCGGGTGCGGCATGCCTCGCGGCCGCGTTGCCGGTCGTGGCGCTGACCCCCCGGCCCCTGAGCAGAGACGAAGCCTGAAAGCCCCTTGCCGATGAACCTGCCCCGCTCGCTGCTGCGCCTGCTCGAGAATGCGCTCATCCTCGCCTTCGTTGTGATGATTGCGATGGTCTTCGGCAATGTCGTGCTGCGCTACGGGTTCAACTCCGGCATCACCATGTCGGACGAAGCTTCGCGCATGATCTTCGTCTGGCTGACCTTCGGCGGCGCCTTCCTGGTCGCGCTCGAGAGCGGGCATCTCGGCATGACGGCGATCGTGCAGATGCTCGGCCTGCGCGGCCGGTGGCTGGCGCGACTCATGGCCGAGAGCCTGTCGCTGTTCTGCATGGGGCTGCTGGTCTGGGGCTGCTGGCAGCAGAGCAGCCTCAACATGGCCAATCTCTCGCCGGTGATGGGGGTGCCGACCGCGATCTTCTATGTCGCTGGGCTCGCCTGCGGGCTCGGGATCGGGGCGATCAACCTCGTGACCCTGGTCAGGCTCGTCACCGGGCGAATGCCGCCCGACCGGCTCGTCATCGGGGCGGAGTCGGAGGAACTCGCCAGCTTCGAGGCGCAGCAGCGGGAGCGGCCGCGCCCATGACGGTCCTCGTCTTCCTCGTCTCGCTGCTCGGCGCGATGGCGCTGGGCATGCCGATCGCGGTCTCGCTGCTGGTCTGCGGCGTCGCGCTGATGCTGCATCTGGGGATGTTCGACGCGCAGATCCTGGCGCAGAACCTGATCGGCGGGGCCGACAGCTTCCCGCTGATGGCCGTGCCCTTCTTCATGCTGGCCGGCGAGTTGATGAATGCGGGCGGGCTGTCCAAGCGCATCATCGCCTTTGCGATGGCGCTCGTCGGGCATGTCCGCGGTGGCCTCGGCTATGTCGCCGTCGTCGCGGCGATCGTGATGGCCAGCATCTCCGGCTCGGCGGTCGCCGACACGGCGGCGCTCGCCGCCCTGCTGATCCCGATGATGCGGCAAGCCGGCTACCGGCTCGACCGCAGCTGCGGGCTGATCGCGGCCGGCGGCATCATCGCCCCGGTGATCCCGCCCTCGATCGGTTTCGTCGTGTTCGGCGTGGCGGCCGGCGTTTCGATCACCCGGCTGTTCCTGGCCGGCATCGTGCCTGGCCTGCTGATGGGGCTGGCGCTGGTCATCACCTGGTATGTGCTGGCGAAAGACGAGCCGGTCTCGACCCTACCGCGGCCGAGCGTCCGCAGTATCGCGAAGGCTGCGCTCGACGGGTTGTGGGCGCTGCTGTTGCCCTTCGTCATCATCGGCGGGATGAAGCTCGGCGTGTTCACGCCGACGGAGGCCGCGGTGGTGGCCGCCGTCTACGCCTTCTTCATCGGGATGTTCGTCTATGGCGAGCTGAAGATCGCGCATCTGCGGCCGGCGCTGCTGGCGGCGCTGAAGATGTCGGCCTCGGTGATGTTCCTGGTCGCGGCGGCGCTGGTCTCGGCCTGGCTGATCACGATCGCCAACATTCCCGCAGAAGTGGGCGCACTGCTCGGCCCGCTGATCGAGCAGAAGACGCTGCTGATGGCCGCGATGATGCTGCTCGTCGTCGTCGTCGGCACGGCCCTCGACTTCATCCCGACCGTGCTGATCCTGACGCCGGTGCTGATGCCGATCGTCAAGCAGGCGGGGATCGACCCGGTCTATTTCGGCGTCCTCTTCATCATGAACAACGCGATCGGCCTGCTGACGCCGCCCGTGGGCACGGTGCTCAACGTGGTCTGCGCCGTCGGCCGCGTGCCCGTGGACAAGGTAGTGCGCGGCGTCATGCCGTTCCTGCTGGCGCAGATCGCGGTGCTCGCCCTGCTGATTCTGGTCCCGGAGATCGTGACCGTGCCGGCAAAATGGTTCTACGGGCGCTGAGGAGGCGCCGCGTCGAAGACGAGAAGCAACAAGAACGACACCCTCAGGAGGAAGACAAGATGACCATCACCAGGCGCCATGCTCTGATCACAGCCGGCTCCGGCCTCGCCCTCTTTGCGATCGGCCGGCCGGCGCTCGCCCAGGCGGCGAAGCTGCGCTTCGCCCATCCCCATCCGGAATCGGACAGCTGGCACAAGGCCGCGCTGCAGTTCGCCGAGAAGGTCAAGGCGAAGAGCAATGGCCAGCTCGAGGTCCAGATCTTCCCGAACGGCGCGCTCGGCTCCGATCCGCAGACGATCAGCGCCGTGCGCGGCGGCTCGCTCGACATCTGCCTGACCGGCAACCCGTTCTTCACCGGTCTCGCACCGAAGCTCAACGTGCTCGATCTGCCCTTCCTGTTCCAGAGCCGCAAGCATGCGGCCGCCGTGATGGACGGCCCGATCGGCGACGGCCTGCGCAAGGAGCTCGAAGGCTCGAACCTCAAGGCGCTGGCGACCTGGGAGATCGGCTGGCGCAACCTGACCAACAGCCGCCGCGCCGTGGCGACGGCCGCCGACATCAAGGGGCTGAAGATCCGCACCACGCCGAACCCAGCCCATATCCGCGCCTTCCAGCTGCTCGGCGCCGTGCCGACGCCGATGGCCTTCACCGAGCTGTTCTCGGCGCTCGAGACCGGCGCGGTCGACGGGCAGGAAAACCCGGTGACGCTGATCCTCAACGCCAAGTTCGCCGAGGTGCAGAAGCATCTCTCGCTGACGCGCCACGCCTTCACCACCGGCCCGGTGGTGATGAACAAGACCAAGTTCGACGCGATGGCGCCCGATCTCCAGAAGGTCCTCACCGAGACCGCGATCGAACTCGCCGGCGTGCAGCGCCAGATGAACGAGGACACGGAGGGCTCCAGCCTCGCCGCGCTGAAGAAGGCCGGCATGCAGGCGGTCGAGAACCCCGACCGCGAATCCTTCTCGAAGATCGTCACGGCGGAAGTCGAGAAGGAGTTCGTCACCAAGTTCGGCGGCGAGACGCTCGAGGCGATCAAGAAAGCGGCGGTGTGATGGAGATCATCGACCTCTCCATGCCGATTGAGCCGCATTTCCGCTGGCCGGTCGACCTGGCGATCAAGGGCGACATCGCGGCGGGGGACCCGTTCCGGGTCTCCCGCATCAGCATGACCTGCCACGGCTTCTCGCATGTCGATGCGCAGGCGCATGTCATCGCCCACAGCCCGACGATCGAGGCGACCGCGCTCTCGCGCGTCGTCGGGCCCTGTCGCGTGCTCGACCTGCGCGATGTCGCGCCCAACCAGGCGATCGACGCCGACAGGCTGGCGGCGGCCGATCCCGGCGGGCCGGAGGGGGAAATCCTGCTGCTCTCCAGCGGCTGGGACACCAAGCGCGACTACCGCACCCGCGAATTCTGGCTCGACGCGCCCTATCTCACGCGCGAGGCAGCGCTCTGGCTGAGGGACCGCAAGCCCACCGCGCTCGCCTTCGACTTCCCGCAGGATTATCCGATCCGCCTGCTGCTCGACGACCAGCATGTGCCCTTCGACCAGCATGTCACGCATGACATCTGTCTGCGGGCCGGCATCACGCTGATCGAATATGTCGTCAACACCAGTGCGCTGAAGAACCCCCGCACATTCTTCTGCGCGGCGCCGCTGAAGCTGCCGAATGCGGACGGCTCGCCGGCGCGGATCTTCGCGATCGAGGGGATGGTCTGAGAACGGTTCCTGCTCAGGCGAGGGCGCCGAGGCCTCGCGCGATCACATAGAGCCCGACGGCGGCGACGAGGCCGGCGAAGAGCCGCGTCAGCAGCGTCCGGCTGCCGGACAGCCGGCGCGCCAGCAGCGTGCCGGCGATGCCGCCGACGAGTCCGCCGGCGACGAATAGCGCGGCGACATGCCAGTCGACCAGCCCCGACAGTGCATAGGACGTGGCGGTCGTCAGGCCGAAGGCAGTCACCGCCACCAGCGAGGAGCCGATTGCGACGATCATCGGCAGATTCGCGGCGGTCATCAGCCCCGGGACGATCAGGAAGCCGCCGCCGATCCCGAAGAAACCGGAGAGCCCGCCGACGAGGCCACCCATGCCGAGAAGGCGCGGCAGGAGCCTCGCCGCGGTGCTGCGCCCGAGCGGCTGGAAGCCGGCGCCGCTCTCGCTCCGGCGCAGCAGCATGGCTGCAGCGATGACGAGCATCAGCACGCCGAAGACCAGCAGCAGCTTCTGTCCGTCGAGCCGCTTGCCGAGCGCCGAGCCCAGCGCCGCGCCGGCGATGCCGGCTGCGGAGAACACCAGCGCACAGGGCCAGCGGACATGGCCGGCGCGGGCATGGCCGAGCAGATTGCCGAAGGCGCTGAGCGCGACCGCGACCGCGCTCGTGCCGATCGCGACATGCGGCGATGCGACGCCGACGACATAGACCAGCAGCGGCACGGCGAGGATCGAGCCGCCGCCCCCGACGAGGCCGAGGGTGAAGCCGACGAGCGAGCCCGAGCCGAGCGAGGCGATGTCAGGCATGGCGATCATCGGCGGCGTCCGTCAGAGCACGTCCAGCGGGACCTTGAGGAAGCGCTTGCCGCTGGCGTCGGGCGCCGGCAGTTCGCCCGCCTTCATGTTCACCTGGAGCGAGGGGATGATCAGCTTGGGCATGTCGAGCGTCCTGTCCCGGGCTTCGCGGGTGCGGACGAACTCGTCCTCGGTGATCCCGTCGCGGACATGGATGTTGTGCTCGCGCTGCTCGGCGACGGTGGTCTCCCAGCGAATGTCGCGGCCATTGGGGCCGTAGTCATGGCACATGAACAGCCGGGTCTGTGGGGGAAGCGCCAGCACGCGCTGGATCGAGCGATACAGCGTGCGGGCGTCGCCGCCGGGGAAATCGGCCCGGGCGGAGCCGCCATCGGGCATGAACAGCGTGTCGCCGACGAAGGCGGCATCGCCGACGACATGGGTCATGCAGGCCGGAGTGTGGCCGGGCGTGTGCATGGCGAAAGCGGTCATGCCGCCAATCGTGTAGGTGTCGCCATCGGCGAAGAGACGGTCGAACTGGCTGCCGTCGCGCTGGAACTCGGTGCCCTCGTTGAAGACCTTGCCGAAGGTCTCCTGCACGATCGTGATCCGGTCGCCGATGCCGATCTTGCCGCCGAGCAGCCCCTGGAGATAGGGCGCGGCGGATAGATGGTCGGCATGGACATGGGTCTCGATCAGCCACTCGACCTCGAGCCCGTGCTCGCGGACGAAGGCGACGATCTCGTCGGCGGAGTGATAGGCGATCCGGCCCGCCGCATAGTCGATGTCCATCACCGAATCGACGATGGCGCAGGCGCGGGAGCCGGGATCCTTCACGACATAGCTGACGGTGTTGGTCTGCGCGTCGAAGAAGGCGGTGACCTCGGGCCTGGTCGCGAGGTCGACGGGGTGCGGAATGGTCATGGGGAACCTCTTCGGTTGGTCAGGCGGTGTTCGACCGCAGGGGCGGCGTGGCGGACGACAGGAGCCGCGCCAGGGCCATGCCGGCGAGCATGGCCGCGATGAAGATGATCGCCGGCTGGCCACCGGTCAGGGTGGAGACGAGCGCGGGGCCGGGGCAGAGGCCGGCGAGGCCCCAGCCGATGCCGAACAGGGCGGCGCCCGTCAGCAGCCGGGCATCGGCCGCGCCGGGCTCGGGCAGCAGGAAGCGCTCGGCCATGACGGGACGTTCGCGGGCCAGGATCAGCCGGTAGGCCAGGAAGGTGACGGCGATTCCGCCCGCCATGACGAAGGCCAGGCTCGGATCCCAGGTGCCGGCCGGGATCGCGGCGAGATCGAGGAAGGCGAGCACCTTGGCCGGGTCGGCCATGCCGGCGAGGATCAGCCCGAGCCCGAAGACGAGGCCGGTCAGGAACTGCAGGATCACGGACATCGAGGCTCTCACAGCACGTGTCGGACGAGGAAGACGGTCGCAATCGCCGTCGTCATGAAGGTGGTGACGGCGACGGCGGAGCGCAGCGAGAGCCGCGAGAGGCCGCAGATGCCGTGACCGGAGGTGCAGCCATTGCCCCAGACGGCGCCGAAGCCGACGAGACCGCCCGCCACAGCCAGCAGAAAGGGCCCGGTCGCGATCTCGGGCCGCGGCGCGGTCCCGGTCAGCGCCCCGTAGACGAGCGGGGCCAGGACCAGGCCCGCGACAAAGGCGAGCCGCCCCCAGGACTGGCCGTCGCCGGCCGGCAGGAGCAGCCGCGAGACGATGCCGCTGATCCCGGCGATGCGGCCCTGGAACAGCATCAGCATCGCTGCCGCCAGCCCGATCAGGGCGCCGCCCGCCAGCGAGGCGAGCGGCGTGAAGCTCGACGCGACCGTCACGGCTGGCGCATCCCGCAGGTGTTGAGGCCCAGCAGCGTGTAGGCCGGGCAGAAGCGCATTGCGGCTGTCCCGATCATCACCGCGCCCCAGGCCGTCAGCGCGTATTTCCAGGCGCCGAGCGGTGCGACCCAGCCGGCGAGGGGCGGTACGAAGACGGCGACGAGGAGGACCGCGCCGACGACGAAGCGAAGCGTCCGATCCAGCGAACCGACATTGACCATGACCACGATCTCCCGTTAAGAACTGATATCCTCCATATATATGGAATACCGAATATGTCAACGGCCTTGCTGACGCGCGATGAAGCCGGCATCGCAGCCCCGATCGAGGCGGCGGCGGGGCTGCTCGCCGCCATGGCGAGCCCGCGCCGCCTCGCCATCCTGTGCCGTTTGGTCGAGGGTGAGGAGGGGGCGGGCGAGCTGGCGCGGATCACGGGCTTGAGCCCGGCCGGCGTCGCGGCCCATCTGGCGCAGCTGCGGCGGCAAGGGCTGATCGCCGCGCGCCGTCGCGGCGTCGCGGTGACCTTCTCGCTGGCCAGCGCGGAGGCAAGGGCGGTGCTGGAGACTCTGCACGCGCTCTATTGCGAGCCGGCCGCCGCACAGGGCGGCCCAGCGGCGCAGGCCTGAGCGGGGTGTCCGCCCAGGCCGGTCGTCCGTCGGTGTCGTCAGGGGCCGATGAGCTGGCCGCCATCGACGACGAGGCTCTGGCCGGTGACCCAGCTCGCCTTCTCGGAGGCGAGGAAAAGCACGACCTCGGCGATCTCCTCGGGCCGGCCCATGCGCCCGAAGGGGATGGTGGCCAGGGTTGAGTTGTAGAGATCGGGGTTCGAGGTCCTCCGGTCCTCCCAGGTGCCGCCGGGGAACTCGACCGAGCCGGGCGCGACGCAGTTCACGCGGATGCCCTGCCGCGCCAGCATCTTCGCCTGGCTCGCGGTGTAGTGCATCACCGCCGCCTTGATGGCGCCATAGGGCGCCGAGCGGGAAGTGGCGCGCAGCCCCGAGATCGAGGAGATGTTCACGATCGCGCCGCCGGCGGCCATGTGCGGGACGGCGGCGTGGCTGCCGCGCACGACCGCCATCATGTCGATGTCGAAGGAGGCGCCCCAGCCGGCCTCGTCATCGGAATGGCCGAAGCCAGAGGCGTTGTTGACGAGAATGTCGAGGCCGCCGAGCGCCTTGACCGCTTCAGGAAGATAGGCGTCGATCGCGGCCGCGTCGGCGAGGTCGACGGAGGCGGCATGGGCGCTCACGCCGAGATCCGCGATCTCCTGCCGCGTCGCGGCGAGCGGACCGGGGGTGCGTGCGCAGATCGACACCGCGGCCCCGCGCCGGGCGAAGGCGAGCGCGGTCGAGCGGCCGATGCCGCGACTTCCGCCCATGACAATGACATGTTTGCCGGCAAAGTCTTTCATCATGGCGCGCGGTGCTTTCTGCAGAGGGAGGGCAGGGCTGGCGCGGCGAGATCGCGCCGGCCATCCTCTCCGGTGTAGTCCAAGCCGCGGCCGCGGTCGAACCGCCCGCCGTCGCTTCGCGTTGATCGAACGCAACGATGCGGCCGGCCGGCACCGCGATGATGCAGGCCGCAACCGGGAGAGCACGATGGCGGCCGAGGATTTCGAGGAGGCGCTGGGCCTGCTGGCGGCCGAGGCAGGCGTCCCACCCGCGCAGGCGCGGGTGATCACCACCCATATCTCCGTCGTGCTGCTGGGCGGAGAGCGGGCCTTCAAGCTGAAGCGGCCGGTCGCGCTGCCCTATCTCGATTTCTCGACGCCGCAGAAGCGGCTCGCCGCCTGCGAGCGTGAGCTGTGGCTGAACCGGCGGACGGCGCCGTCGCTCTACCGGGCCGTGCGCCGGTTGACGCGCGATCGCGACGGGCGGCTGGCGCTGGACGGCGACGGCGCTTTGGTCGATGCCGCGGTCGAGATGGCGCGCTTCGACGAGGACGGGCTGTTCGACCGGATGGCGCAGGAGGGGCGGCTGACGCCCGCCCTGATGACGACGCTGGCGCGCACCATCGCGACCTTCCATGCGGCGGCCGAGATCGCGCGCGGCCGCGGCGGCGCCGAGGCGATGGCCTCCGTCCTCGCGATCAACGCCAACGGCTTCGCCCTGACCAATCTCCTGCCGGCCGGCGAGGTCGCGGCGCTGGAAGCGGCTTGCCGGGAGGCGCTCGACCGCCACCGGTCGCTGCTGGATGCGCGCGGCCGGGAGGGGCGGATCCGCCGCTGCCATGGCGACCTTCACCTGCGCAACATCTGCCTCGTGGCGGGCGAGCCGACGCTGTTCGACGCGCTCGAATTCGACGAGGCGCTGGCGACGACGGATGTCCTCTACGACCTCGCCTTCGTGCTGATGGATCTCTGGCATCGCGACCTCGCCGGACACGCGAACACGCTTTTGAACCGCTATCTCGACATCACCGACGACGAGTCCGGGCTGCCGCTGCTGCCCTTCTTCATGGCCGTGCGCGCCGCCGTGCGGGCCCATGTCGTGGCCGTCCAGGCGCGGGACGGCGAGGACGCACAAGTCCTGGACGAGGCGCGCTCCTATCTGGCGCTGGCCTTGCGCTGCCTGGCGCCGAAGGCCGCCCGGCTCGTGGCGGTTGGCGGCCTGTCGGGGGCGGGCAAGTCGACCGTCGCGGCGGCGGTGGCGCCGGGCCTCGGGCCGGTTCCCGGCGCGCGGATCCTCGCCTCCGACCGGCTGCGCAAGCGCCGCTACGGGGTCGAGCCGCAGACGCGGCTGCCGCCGGAGGCCTATCTGCCGGCCGTCTCCGAGGCGGTCTTTGCGGAACAGGCGCAGCGTGCGGGCGCGATCCTGCGGCTGGGGCACGGCGTCGTCGCCGATGCCGTGTTCGACCGCGCGCCCGATCGCGAGCGCATCGCGCGGGCCGCGCACGAGGCGGGCGTGGCCTTCCAGGGGCTGTGGCTCGAGGCGCCGGCGCAGACCCTGATCGCGCGGGTCGAGGCTCGCCGGGGCGATCCCTCGGACGCCACGGGGGACATCGTGCGCCAGCAGCTTGGCCGCGCAACACCGGTGGAAGACTGGAGGCGGCTCTCCACCGAGGCGGGCCCCGAGGCCGTCTGCCGGGCGGCCTGCGCAATGGTCGCCGGGACGGATCCCTCCGGCGCCGCTTGATCTCCCTCAAGGTCCGATCCGCGCGACGCCGTACCATGGCGGTGACGAAGGGAGAGCGGATCATGGCGACGACGATGAAGGCTGCGGTGGTGCAAGCGTTCGGCCAGCCCCTCGTGATCGAGGACGTGCCGGTGCCGGTTCCGGGACCGGGCGAGCTGCTCGTCAAGGTGCGGGCCTGCGGCGTCTGCCACACCGATCTCCACGCTGCCGACGGCGACTGGCCGGTCAAGCCGGTGCCGCCCTTCATTCCCGGCCACGAGGTCGCGGGAACTGTCGCCGCGCTCGGGCCCGGCGTCACCGATTTCAAGCTGGGGGACGCGGTCGGCATCGCCTGGCTGCATGATTCCTGCCTGCGCTGCGAGTATTGCGAGACGGGCTGGGAGACCCTCTGCGAGCACCAGCACAACACCGGCTACAGCTGCAATGGGGGCTTCGCCGAATATGCGATCGCCTCGGCGGCCTTCGCGGCCCGGCTGCCGGACGGCGTCGACTTCGCGGCGATGGCGCCGATCCTCTGCGCCGGCGTCACCACCTACAAGGGCCTGAAGGAGACCGAGGCGCGGCCGGGCGAATGGGTCGTGATCTCCGGGATCGGCGGGCTCGGCCAGGTCGCGATCCAGTATGCGCGGGCGATGGGGCTCAAGGTCGTGGCGGTCGATATCGCCGAGGACAAGCTGGCGCTGGCCCGTGAGACGGGGGCCGACGTCACCGTCGATGCGCGTTCGCCGACGGCGGTCGACGACGTCGTCGCCGCCACGGGCGGCGGGGCGCATGGCGTGCTGGTCACCGCCGTCTCGCCGCCGGCCTTCGCCCAGGCGCTGCGGATGGCGCGGCGCCGGGGCACGGTGGCGCTGGTCGGGCTGCCGCCGGGCGAATTCCCGACGCCGATCTTCGAGGTGGTGCTGAAGCGGGTGACGCTGCGCGGCTCGATCGTGGGAACGCGACGGGATCTGGACGAGGCCATCGCCTTCGCGGCGGAGGGCAAGGTCAAGGCCCGGATCGCGACGGTGCCGCTCAGCGACATCAACGCAGTGTTCGCACGGCTCAAGCGCGGCGCGATCGAGGGGCGGATCGTGCTCGATCTGTCGCTGCCGATCGCCGCGTCCGGGCCGGAGACCGATCGGGCCGCCGCCTGATGGCGCGGTGGGCGGATCGCGGGGAGAGGAGCCTCGCCATGCAGGGAGCCTACACCATCGCGGGCATGACCCCCGATCAGGTCGCTGCCGCCGGCCTTCTGGTGGGCACGCTGAAGCCTCCGCCGGATCTCGAGGGCTGGCGCAGGGGTGGCGGCGATGCGGAGGTCACCGCCGGGCGGCGCCAGGACGTGCGGGTGGCGACCAACCCGCGCGGCTATGTCCAGGGTCTGTGCCTGTGCCGCCAGGCGCGCCACGTCGTGCATGGCGACATTCTCGACGTGCCGCTGTTCATCGTCGCCAGCGCCGCGGACGGGCCGGGCGTCGCCTCCGCACTGGTCGAGGATCTCTGCGCCATCGCCGGCCGGCTGGATTGCGCCGCCGTGCGCATCCGCACCGGCGATTCGCCGCGCGCGCTCCACGGGATGGACCGCGCCAAGCGCGGTGGCGCCAGCGGCATCGCCGTGATTCTCGATTCCTCGCCGATGGGCGAGCCGCCCTGGCGGGTCAGGGCGCCGGCTTGCCCGTGAAGACATAGCCGACGCCGCGGACGGATTTGATCAGCGTCGGCTGGCGCGGATTCGGCTCGATCTTCTTGCGCAGCCGCGCAATCTGCGCGTCGATCGTGCGATCGAAGGCCTCGAGGCTGCGGCCATGGGTGAGGTCCATCAGCACGTCGCGGGACAGGACGCGGCCGGGCGCGCGCGCCAGCGCCGCCAGCATGTCGAATTCGCCGGTCGTCAGCAGGATCTCGACGCCTTCGGCGGTGACGAGCTGGCGTCGGGCGAGATCGAGCCGCCACCCGTCGAAATGGATCGTCTCGCCGGCTTCGGCGCGGGCGGGCGCGGCGGGCTGGCGCCGGCGCAGCACGGTCCGCAGCCGGGCGAGAACCTCGCGCAGATGGAAGGGCTTGGCGATGTAGTCGTCGGCGCCGACCTCGAGCCCGACGATGCGGTCGACCACATCGTCGCGGCCGGTCAGCATGATGATCGGCGTCTCGCAGCGCGCGCGCAGCTCGCGCGCCAGCATCAGCCCGTCCTCGCCGCCGGGCAGGACGAGGTCGAGAAGAATGATGTCGACCGGGTGGCGCTGCAGGGCGTCGCGCATGGCGGCGCCGTCGCCGACGGCGGTGACGCGGTACCCCTCGTCCTCGAAATAGGTGATCAGCATCTGCCGGATTCGAACATCGTCATCCACGACCAGGATGTGTTCGTTGCGGGCGGTCGGCTCGGTCATGGCAGGCAGTTGGTTTCCCTCGCGATCCCGGTTGTTACAAACCGTCACATCTTTGCACGGTTCGTCACCGTGGCGGCGTTCGCCCGTTACCGGGAGCGGTTCAAGTCGGCTCGTCGATCACAGAGGGATGACAAGCCGATGCTTTCGCAAACCACCATGTCACAGCCGCACGGAGCTGTCAGGCGATTCGCGACGGTCCCGCCTTGCCCGGCCAGCCTCAACAGCCTCTTCGGCGGGCAGCCGGTCGAGACCTTCGAGCCCGGGACGGCGGTCTTCTGGGAAGGCGACGAGGCCCGCCATGTCTTCGAGGTCGTCGAGGGCGTGCTGCGCGTCTTCCGCATCCTCAGCGACGGCCGCCGCGTCATCACCGGCTTCCTCTATCCCGGTGACCTGCTCGGTGTCTCGCTGAAGGACCAGTATCTCTACACCGCCGAGGCGGTGAACCGGACGAAGCTGCGCCGCTACGAGCATGGCCGCTTCCAGGAGGAGATCAACCGCTCGCCGGAGCTGCGGCCGCAGCTCTTCGCCTGCCTCTGTGACGAGATGGCGGCGGCCCAGGACCAGATGGTCCTCCTCGCCCGCAAGAGCGCGGAAGAACGCGTCGCCAGCTTCCTGCTGCTGATCGCGCGCCGGCTCGGCGGCGACGAGCGCCAGCCGGTGATCGAGATCCCGATGACGCGCCTCGACATGGCCGATTATCTCGGCCTCACGATCGAGACCGTCTCGCGGACGATGACGCGGCTGACCAATTGCGGCGTGATCGCCCCGAGCAGCCGCCATGCCCTGGTGGTGCGCAAGCTCGGCAAGCTGGCGCTGCTTGCAGGCGAGACCGATGCCGACGATAAAGACGGCGCCGGAGGCCGGGCGATCCAGCAGGCCGTTTGGCCGAACTGAGCGCGCAGCACCGAGAGAGACAATGGGGGCGACCGTCACCAACGAGTCCAGTCTTGATGAAATCGCCCGCATCCTCGACAGCGCCAACGTCATCGTCCACGGCTTCGACGGCGTGGTCACCCGCTGGACCAGCGGGTCCGAGGGCCTCTATGGCTGGAGCCGTGCCGAAGCGCGCGGTCGCGTCGCTCATGACCTGCTGGAGACGGTGTTCCCCCAGCCCTTCGCCGACATCGTCGCGCATCTGAAGGCGCATGGCGTCTGGACCGGCGAACTCAGCCAGCGCCGCAAGGACGGGACGCCTGTCTTCGTCGCCAGCCGCTGGGTCGTCGCAGAGACGGAGGGCGAGGCGGGAACGGCGATCATCGAGACCAATGTCGATGTCAGCGACCTGCGCACGATGCAGGCGCATCTCGTCGCACGCGAGGCGCATCTGCGCTCGATCCTCGACACGGTGCCGGAGGCGATGGTCGTGATCGACGAGAGCGGCACGATCACCTCCTTCAGCGCGGCGGCAGAAAAGCTCTTCGGCTTCGCCACATCGGAGGTGCTCGGCCGCAATGTCCGGATGCTGATGCCGCAGCCGGATCGCGACGCCCATGACGGCTACATGGAGCGCTACCTGGAAACCGGGCAGCGCCGCATCATCGGCTATGGGCGAGTCGTCACGGGTCAGAAGAAGGACGGCACCGAGTTTCCGATGGAGCTCGCGATCGGCGAGGCGCGCGCCGCCGGCCGGCGCATCTTCACCGGATTCATCCGCGACCTCACCAGCCGCCACCGGATCGAAGAAGAGCTGCGCCAGGCACACAAGATGGAGGCGGTGGGGCAGCTCACCGGCGGCATCGCCCATGATTTCAACAATCTGCTGACGGTGGTCAGCGGCAATCTCGAGATGATCGAGCGGCGGCTGACCGACGACCGCGCCCGCGCCCTGCTGCGCGAGGCGCAGAGCGCGGCCGAGGACGGCGCCAAGCTCACCGCGCAGCTCCTCGCCTTCGGGCGCAAGCAGCCGCTCAACGCCAAGCGCGCCGATATCGGCCAGCTCGTCTCGCGATTTTCCGACCTGCTGCGCCGGGCGCTCGGCGAGACGATCGAGCTGCGCATGATCGTCTCGGGATCGCCGGGGCCGGCGCTGGTCGACGCGTCGCAGTTGCAGAACGCGCTGCTCAACCTCGCTTTGAACGCGCGCGATGCGATGCCCCGCGGCGGGCGGCTGACGGTCGAGATCTCGGCGGCGAAGCTCGATTCCGACTATGCCAGCATGTATCCGGAGGTGCGCACCGGCAGCTATGTCCTGATCTCGATCACCGATACCGGCGCCGGCATGTCACCCGAGGTGCGCAAGCGCGCCTTCGAGCCCTTCTTCACCACCAAGGGGGTCGGGGCCGGCACGGGGCTCGGGCTCAGCATGGTCTACGGCTTCACCAAGCAGTCCGGCGGCCATGTCCAGCTCTACAGCGAGGTCGGGCAGGGCACCAGCGTACGGCTGTTCCTGCCGGTCGCGGAGGCGGCCCCGGCGGAGGTTTCCGCGATGCAGGACGCTGTGCATGAGCCGCCGCCGAGCCTGCCTGGAGGAACCGAGACGATCCTCGTGGTGGAGGACGACGCGCGGGTGCGGCGGGTGGCGGTCGCCCGTCTGGAAGACATGGGCTATCGTGTGCTGCAGGCGGAGACCGCCGCCGAGGCGCTGCCGATGCTGGCCGCCCATCCGCAGGTTGCGCTGCTCTTCACCGACATCGTCATGCCCGGCGGCATGTCCGGCGACGAACTCGCGCATGAGGCGCGCCGCCAGCGGCCGGATCTGAAGATCATCCTGACCTCCGGCTTCGCCGAACCCAGCGTCGCGGTGCGCGAGTTCGCCGCCGAGGCGAGCTGGCTGAAGAAGCCCTACAGCGCAATGGAACTCGCAGTGCGGATTCGCGAACTGCTCGACTAGGAGGCCGGCGACGCGCCGGTTTCGCCGCCCGTCGTCTCGTCGGGATCGGCCTGCGGCAGGCGTTTCAGGCTATGGACGGCGATGCCGGCCTCCTCCAGCAGCGCACGGCCCGGCATCCCGTCGATCTCGAAGACGAACAGCGCCGCGTCGCAGCAAGCGCCGAGGCGGCGCAGGAGCCCGACCGCGGCGAGCGCCGTATGGCCGCTCATCAGGCAATCATCGACGACCGCAACCCGGCGTTCCGCGATCCGGTGGGCGCGGGAGATCGCGACGCCGTCACCGAGCTCGTAATTCGCCATGATGCTGCGGATGACCTCGACCCTGATCGCCCCGACCTTGCGGATGTCGAGCAGGCCGAGCCCATTGCGGTAGGCCAGCGCCCCGGCGATGCCGAAGCCGCCGACATCGATGCCGGCGACGACGGCGATCTCGCCCGATAGCTGGCGCCCCAGCGCGTCGATGACGTGCCGCGTCGCGGTGGCGTCGGTCGCCAGCGGCGAGAGGTCCGGAAAGTCGACGCCCGGCGTCGGGTGGTTCTTCCAGCACCGGTACCGGAGAGGGATCGCCTCTCCGTCGGGTCCTGCGATGCTGGTGATCCGTTCCATGACTCGCGGTCCCCGCTGGTCGCCCGCCGGGCGCTACATGGGGCACATGGACGCGGCGCGGGCGCGGCGCAAGCCGCCATCTGTGGCGGGCGTCACCGCCACGGCAGCACACGAATCGCAGTGCTCGACACGGCCTCGACCGGCGCGCCCATAACGACAGTGAGACCGGCACCGCGCGGTGCAGCCTTGACAGGAAGGGTGGCTTGGGGGAGGCGTATCGCCACGCGCATCCCATTGAATGCACAGGCTTTTTTTAATTATTCCAAGGAGAAGGCGGTGTCGTCCTTCACGCTCCCGCTCGAAGCTGCAACCGGTCTGAGGGCTCTTCCGCGCCGGCTCGGCGTGGTCCTGCTCTGCCTGATGGCGAGCCTGGCGCCGCTGCGGGCGCAGCAGGGCGAGTCGCAGGCAGCCGTGCCGTCGGCGGCTACGGCGCCAACTGCCGTCGGCCAGGCGGCTCCTGCCCAGGCGGCTCCCGATGCCCCGGCCCCTGCCCAGTCTGCTCCGACCGCGCCGACGACGGCGCTGCCGCCGGCACCGCCGCAGTTCGGGATCGCGCCCCCGACCACGGCGCATCCGGTCGCGCCAGCGGTCCAGCCGGTCCAGACCACGCCCGCTCCGGCCCTGCCGGCGGCGGTTCCGGCCCTGCCACATGATCTGTCGCCCTGGGGCATGTTCATGGCGGCCGACATCGTCGTGAAGGCGGTGATGGTCGGGCTCGCCTTCGCCTCGGTGGTGACCTGGACGATCTGGCTCGCCAAGGCGCTGGAACTCGCGACCGCCAAGGCGGCTGCCGGACGGGCGCTGCGCCGGCTCGAGAGCGCCGACAGCCTCCAGGGCGCTGCCGAGGGCATGACGGGCCGGAAGGGCCGCCCGCGCGGCGATGTCGGCCTGCTATTCGGCTCGGCGCTGGACGAGACGCGGCGTTCTGCCGATCTCGGCGAGGAGGGCATCAAGGAGCGCGTCGCGATCGCCCTGTCGCGCATCGAGGCCCGCGCCGGGCGTGCCATGACCCGCGGCACCGGCCTGCTCGCGACGATCGGCTCGACCGCCCCCTTCGTCGGCCTGTTCGGCACGGTCTGGGGCATCATGAACTCGTTCATCGGCATCAGCCAGGCGAAGACCACCAATCTGGCCGTGGTCGCGCCCGGCATCGCCGAGGCGCTGCTGGCGACCGCGATCGGCCTCGTCGCGGCCATCCCCGCCGTGATCATTTACAATGTCTTCGCGCGCTCGATCACGGGCTATCGGGCCCTGCTGTCGGATGCCTCCGCCGAAATCCTGCGCCATCTCTCGCGCGATCTCGAACGCCAGCAGCGCCAGCCGGTGCCGGCCGCGACCGCGCGCGCCGCGCTGCATGCGGTGCCGAGCCCGGCCCCAGCCGCGCTGCCGCGCGTCTCGGCGGAGTGAGGCATGGGCGTTTCGCTGAAAGATGCGCAGGATGGCGACCTCGGCGAGGTCAGCGACATCAATGTCACGCCCTTCATCGACGTGATCCTGGTGCTGCTGATCATCTTCATGGTCGCCGCCCCGCTCTCGACCGTGGACGTCGCAGTCGACCTGCCGGTGTCCAATGCGCAACCGCAGCCCAGGCCCGACACGCCGGTGTTCCTGACAGTGAAAAGCGACCTGTCGCTGGCGCTCGGCAATGACGGTGTGCCGCGCGAGGCGCTGGGCGCGACGCTCGACCGGCAGACGCAGAATGATCGCGAGCAGCGCGTCTTCCTGCGTGCCGACGGGGCGGTGGCCTATCGCGAGTTGATGGAGGTGATGAACCTGCTGCGCCAGGCCGGCTATCTCAAGATTGCGCTGGTCGGACTCGAGGATACGGGTCAGGGCGTTGCCCCGGCGGGAGGACCGCGGCCATGAGCGGGCTGGCGGGTCCGGGCGGTCGCCGCAGCGCGCTGGGAGCGCGACTCTGGCCTTCGCTGCTGCGCTGGGCGCTCGCCATGGTCGTCGTCGCCGGCGCCCATGGCGTCGCCGGCTGGATGATCGTGACCTGGCAGCGCGCCGAGGCCGCCATGGGCGCCCCACCCGCCGCGATGATGATCGAACTCGCGCCGCTTCCGGTTGCTCCCGAGGCGCCGCCGCAGGAGGTCGCGCCCGGTCCCGAGATGGTCGAGGCCCAGCCGGAGCCCCAACCCGAGCCGGTCGCGGAGCAGTCGCCGGAGCCGGTACCGCCGGAGCCCGAGCCGATCGTCGAGCCGCCGCCGGTCGAGCCGCCGCCCGAGCCCGAGCCGCAGCCCGTGGTCCAGCCCGAACCGGAGATCAGGATCCCGGAACTGCCGCCGCTTCCCGATCCGGCGGCCGTGCTGGCACCGCCGCCGCCCCCGCCACCGCGCCCAAGGATCGTCGAGCGCAAGCCGCCACCCAGGAAGGTGGTCGCGCGCGCCAGGCCGATCAACAGGGACAAGCCCCAGGCCGAGCGCACGAGCGCGCCGACGGCGCAGGCCCAGGCAGCGCCGATGGCGGCCGCGCCGAACCAGGGGGCCGCGACCGCGTCCGCCGCTTCGCGCGCCAGTTGGCGCGGCACGCTGCTGGCGCATCTCAACCGCTACAAGCGCTTCCCCGGCGGCGCCAATCCCGGCACGGTCCAGGTGTCGTTCAGCATCGACCGGTCGGGGCGGGTGCTCACGGCCCGCCTCATCCGCGGCTCCGGCGACGCGGCGCTCGACGAGGAGGCGGTGGCGATGATCCGCCGGGCGAGCCCGGTCCCGGCTCCGCCCGAGGGGTTGGGCGGCGGCAGCATCGCGCTCTCCGTGCCGGTGAAGTTCTCTCGCTGAGACTCGGGGACGCCCGCTGTCTCCACGGGAACAGTCGCCCGTGGACCGCTAGGCTTATGCCGAACAGCAGAGACATGGGGGTGTCGGATCGCCGGCTGCCCCAAGCGGAGAGGTATGAGATGAATGATTTCGAAACGCGTTGGCAGAATGCCGTGCGAAAAACCCCTTGGGGACAAGACGAGAAAGCAGGTCACGTCCTGATCGCAACGGCGTTCATGAACAGCACATTCATCTACGGTACGGTTGGCCCCAATGCCTTGCACAATGGTTGGCTCGCAACCGGCAATCCGGTTGCCCGCGCCGGTTTGCATTGGATCAACAGGGCGCGCGAGCACCCGCACAGCATCTTCAGAAACCGGCTCATCCGCCTTTATGATCCCGGCCCGCGAACCGGGGCGCTGGTCAAGGGTGGCCTGCAGATGATGGACATGTATTACGGGATGAACAACGACCTGTTCAGGAACCGCGACGTCCGCATCGCGCAGTTCGTACATAACGTCATGGGTTTTGCCGATCGCGGCGTGCCGTTCGATCCCAACGTGTCCGGGCGGGAGGCGTTTTTCAGGGCGTTTAAGACCAGGCAGGAGGGATGGGAAAAGCAGGGTGTCACCGACGCGGCTTACGGACAATCGGCGACGAAGGAGATGTCGAAGATCATCCGCGAGGGCATCAAGCGCTTCGGCGGGAAGCTCATCTTCGAGGGTAAGTCCGTTTACGGTTCTGGCATCTTCGACCCGCATGCGCGGCAGGGCGACACCGATCTGGAGGCCCAGGAACTGTTTCAGTACATGGTCTGGCCCCTGACGCCATGCGTTCCGTTCGGGGAGGGAACGCTCGAGTTCCAGTGGGGCGGGCGACCGGCGACGCCGACCCGCGCCCATTTTCTGAGCAACTGGAATTGGGGTGGCCCCATGACCCATGGGCCCGCGAACCGCGTGAACCCGACCAACGCCAGGGATCCGTGGCGAGACTATCTCAAGACGGTCATGGGGAAGCGACATGGGCTCAGGCTGATCTGGCACAATTTTGGGAACTTTCCGCAGAACTTTCCACGACTGACCCAGGGCAATCGGGCGTTGGAGGAATGGGAGGTCAGCATCATGGAGCGAGCGATCGCGCGCGTCAGCCAGTCCCTCCACGACACCGCAGCGCCGCCGCAGGTCGGCGCGTTCAATCGCACGACCTGGACGGGCGATCCGCGCCCGCTCGGGCGCCGGTAGTGACGGCCGGGTTCCTGAAAGGGCCCAAAAGAAAAAAGGGCCGCGCGTGAGCGCAGCCCAAGTCTAGGGAGGAAACGCCCAAGGAGGGCGACGCAACATCGCTGCTGCGGTGCATCATACATAGGAAACGGCGCCCAAGCTCACAAGAGGAAAAGGACAGCATCATTGTCCTAATTTTCGGCAGTCAGCCCCATGCCGCGCCATCGAGGCGCGCTGTTCCGGGCTGATGCGACGCCATGCCGATCCATCATCCTCGTGCAACCTGCTGCTGGCCTGCGCAATTCGTGCCGTTTTTTCGGCGTTGACAGCCAGTTTGGGCCTCTTCAAATTCGTAGGCATACAAATGAATTCGCGGCTGACGCGGTTTCGTCGGCATGCGACATCTGTCCAAGAGCGCTGGGGCTTCCGCCACCGGGCCAGACATGGGGAACAGGCATGACGATCGACCGCCGCAGTCTTCTGGCCGGCGCCTCCGCCGGCGCCGCCATCCTCGCCGCACCGAGTATCGTCCGGGCTCAAGGGGCCGGGCCCATCAAGGTGGGCGAAATCAACAGCTACACGGCCCAGCCGGCCTTCCTGAAGCCCTATCGCCAGGGCTGGGAACTGGCGCTGGAGCAGATCAACGCAAATGGTGGCGCGCTCGGCCGCAAGATCGAGACGATCTTCCGTGATGATGGCGGCAAGCCCGAGGACGCGGTGCGCCATGCCGGCGACCTCATCAATGCCGAGAAGGTCGACCTGCTGTCGGGCGGCTTCCTCTCGAATGTCGGTCTCGCGATCGCCGACTTCGCCAACCAGAACAAGCGGCTCTACGTCGCCTCGGAGCCGCTTTCCGACGCGCTCGTCTGGGCCAAGGGCAATCGCTACACCTTCCGCTTAAGGCCCTCGACCTATATGCAGGCGGCCATGCTGGTCGAGGAGGCTGCGAAGCTCCCGGCCAAGAAATGGGCCGTCGTGGCGCCGAACTACGAATATGGCCAGTCGGCCGTGAAGTGGTTCAAGGAACTGCTGAAGAAGGCCAAGCCCGATGTCGAGTTCGTCGCCGAGCAGTTCCCGGCGCTCGGCCGGATCGATGCCGGCGCCACCGTGCAGGCGCTGGAAGCCTCCAAGCCCGACGCGATATTCAACGTCACCTTTGGCGGCGACCTGACGAACTTCGTCCGGCAGGGCAACACCCGCGGCCTCTTCGAGGGCCGCACCGTGGTCTCGATGCTGACCGGCGAGCCGGAATATCTCGATCCGCTCGGCGCCGAGGCGCCTGTCGGCTGGATCGTCACCGGCTATCCACAGGCCGACATCAAGACGCCGGAACACCTCAAGTTCCGCGAGGCTTACGTCAAGAAGTTCAACGATTATCCGCGGCTCGGCTCGGTGGTCGGCTTCGACACGATGAACTCGATCGCCGCCGCGCTGACCAAGGCGGGCTCGACCGACACCGAGAAGCTCGTCGACGCCCTCAAAGGGCTGAAGTTCCCCTCCGCTTTCGGGGCGGCCGAGTACCGCGCCATCGACCATCAGTCGACGCTCGGGGCCTTCGTCGGCAAGACCGCGCTGAAGGACGGCAAGGGCACGATGGTCGACTGGCGCTATGCCGACGGCGCCAAGTACCTGCCCAGCGACGAGGTGGTGAAGACGCTGCGCCCGGCCGGGTGAGGCTTCCTTTGCCGGTCTAACCACATCGTTGCGAACACCCGCAGCGTCATCCCGGACAAGCCGCGCAGCGGCGCCGCTCCGGGATCCATTGTAGAGCGCAACGCCCTATGATGGATCCCGGGACGGCGCTTCGCTCCGCCCGGGATGACGGGGGTGTCGTCGCGCCTGCCATTTGCACGGGGCCCGCATGATCGACCTCATCCTCACCCAGACGCTGAACGGCCTGGCCTCGGCCTCGTCGCTGTTCCTCGTGGCGTCGGGGCTGTCGATCATCTTCGGCGTCACGCGGATCGTGAACTTCGCCCATGGCTCGCTCTATATGCTCGGCGCCTATCTGGCCTGGACGCTGGTCGGGCGTTTCGGGCCGGCGGACGCGCTCGGCTTTTGGGGCGGCGTTCTGGCGGCGGCGGCCCTGACGGGGCTGATCGGCGTCGTCATCGAGGTGCTGATCCTCAGACGGATCTACCAGGCGCCGGAGCTGTTCCAGCTGCTCGCGACCTTCGGCGTCGTGCTGATGCTGCAGGACGTGGCGCTGGCGATCTGGGGGGCGGAGGACAAGATCGGGCCGCGCGCGCCGGGCTTCAAGAGCTTCGTCGTGATCTTCGGCAACCGCTTCCCGACCTATGAGCTGTTCCTGATCGCGGTCGGGCCGATCGTGCTGCTGATCCTCTGGCTTCTGTTCCAGAAGACGCGCTGGGGCACGCTGGTGCGGGCGGCGACGCAGGACCGCGAGATGGTCGGCGCGCTCGGCGTCAACCAGCGCCTGCTCTTCACCTCGGTCTTCGCCTTCGGCTCGATCCTGGCCGGCCTGGGCGGTGCGCTGCAGCTGCCGCGCGAAGCGGTGACGCTGCACATGGACCTGGCGATGATCTCGGAGGCCTTCGTCGTGGTCGTGGTCGGCGGGCTCGGCAGCGTCACCGGCGCCTATCTCGCCGCTGTGCTGATCGGCATCCTGCACGCCTTCGGCATTCTGATCTTCCCGAAGATCACGCTGGTGCTCGTCTTCCTGGTCATGGCGGTGGTGCTGGTGGTCAAGCCCTACGGGCTGATGGGCAAGGCGCCCGTCGGCCATCAGAGAGCCCATGGCCCGGCCGAGCCGCTGCTGCGCCCGGCCGACGGCACGACGAAGCTCGCCGGGCTGATCGGCCTCCTGATCCTGGCGCTGGCGCCGCTGGTCACGCCCGACCACATGCTGGTGACGCTGACCGAACTGGTGATCTTCGCGCTGTTTGCTGCCTCGCTGCACTTCATGATGGGGCCGGGCGGGATGGCCTCCTTCGGTCACGCCGCCTATTTCGGGCTCGGCGCCTATGGCGCAGCGCTCGCCGTGAAGTGGCTGGGCGCGCCGATGGAGCCGGCGCTGCTGATGGCGCCCTTCCTGGCGGGGATCGCCGGCGTCGTCTTCGGCTGGTTCTGCGTGCGGCTGTCGGGGGTCTATCTCGCCATGCTGACGCTCGCCTTCGCGCAGATCGCCTGGGCGACGGCCTTCCAGTCGGTCGATCTCACTGGCGGCGACAACGGCATCCTCGGTGTCTGGCCCTCGGCCTGGGCGGCCTCCAAGACGGTCTATTACTATCTGACGCTGGTGATCTGCGCGGCGGCGGTGCTGGCACTGCGGCTCACCATCTTCTCGCCCTTCGGCTACGGCCTGCGGGCGGGGCGCGACAACGCGCTCAGGGCGGAGGCGATCGGCCTCGACGTGGTGCGCATCCAGTGGGTGGCGTTTGCGGTCGCCGCCTTCTGCGCCGGGATTGCGGGCGCGCTCTTCGCCTTCTTCAAGGGCTCGGTGTTTCCGACCTACATGGCGATCCCGCGCTCGGTCGATGCGCTGCTGATGGTGCTGCTCGGCGGCGTGCAGACGGTGTCCGGGCCGATCATCGGCGCCTTCGCCTATGCCGGGCTGCACGAGCAGCTGATGAAGGCGACGATGTACTGGCGCTTCGCGCTGGGGCTGTCGATCGTGCTGCTCGTCGTCCTCTTCCCGCGCGGGCTCGTCGGCACGATCCTGGCGCTGCGGGAGCGTCGCGCCCGACCCGAACCAGCTCCGGCGACCCGTCTGGCGGAGGCGGTGCGATGATCGCTCTCGCCCCTGCCGACGTGGCGAGCGCCGTCGCCGCCAGCGAACCCGTCCTCGTCGTGCGCGACCTCGCCAAATCCTTCGGCGGCGTGCGCGCGGTCGATGGCGTCTCCTTCTCGGTTCTGCCCGGCACGATGCTGGCGCTGATCGGCCCCAACGGCGCCGGCAAGACGACCTGCTTCAACATGCTCAACGGCCAGCTGCGGCCCGATGGCGGGGAGGTGCTGCTCGCCGGCCGCGCGATCACGGGCCTGAAGCCGCGCCATGTCTGGCGCATGGGGGTTGGCCGCACCTTCCAGATCACCGCGACCTTCACCTCGATGACGGTGCGCGAGAACGTCCAGATGGCGCTGATCTCGCATGCCGGCGGGATCTGGAGCCCCTTCGGTCGCGCCCGCGACCGCCATCGCGAGGAGGCGGACGGCCTGCTCGCGCAGGTCGGTATGCTCGAGCAGGCCGAGCGCGCCTGCGGCGTGCTGGCTTATGGCGACCTCAAGCGCGTCGAGCTTGCGGTCGCGCTCGCCAACCGGCCGCGGCTGCTGCTGATGGACGAGCCGACCGCGGGCATGGCCCCGCGCGAGCGCATCGAACTGATGGCGCTGACGGCGGGCATCGCCACCGCCACGGGCATCGCCGTGCTCTTCACCGAGCACGACATGGATGTCGTCTTCACCCATTCCGACAGCGTCATCGTGCTCGATCGCGGCCGGCTGATCGCCCATGGCACGGCGCAGGAGGTGCGGCAGGACCCCAATGTCCGCGCCGTCTATCTCGGCTCCGGCGCGACCTCGGGAGGGCATTGAGATGAGCGCGATGCTCGAGATCACCGGGCTCGACGCCTTTTACGGCCGCGCCCATATCCTGCAGGGCGTGAGCTTTTCGATGCAGCGCGGCGAGGTTCTGGCCCTGATGGGCCGCAATGGCGCCGGCAAGTCGACGACGATGAAGGCGGTGATGGGCCTGGTCCCGCCCGCCGGCGGCAGCGTCAGCTTCGAGGGCCAGCGGGTCGACGGGCGCGAGCCCTTCGAGATCGCGCGCATGGGCATCGGCTATGTGCCGGAGGACCGGCGCGTCTTTTCCGAGCTGACCGTGATGGAGAACCTCTCGGTGGCGCAGCGCCCGGCACGGGCGGATGCGCCGCACTGGACGCCGGAGCGGCTGTTTGCCCTGTTTCCCAACCTCGGGCGCATGCGCGACCGGCCGGGCGGGGCGATGTCGGGCGGCGAGCAGCAGATGCTGACGATCGCGCGCACGCTGATGGGCAATCCCCGGCTCGTCCTGCTCGACGAGCCGTCGGAGGGGCTGGCCCCGGTCATCGTCGAGGAGATGGCCAAGACCATCCTGGCGCTGAAGAGCGAGGGGCTGACCGTGCTGATCTCGGAGCAGAACCTGCATTTCGCCGGCAATGTCGCCGATCGCGCCGCGATCATCGAAAAGGGCATCATCCGCTTCACCGGCACCATGGACGAGCTGAAGGCCGATGAGGCGGTCAGGGCGCAGTATCTGTCGGTGTAAGCGCTTGCCGTCATTCTCGGGCGGAGCGCAGCGCAGACCCGAGAATCTCAGGACCAGAGGACACGGGTTTCCGAGATGGTCGGGTCAAGCCCGACCATGACGCGGAAGGGCCTCGATCCACCCGACACTGCGCCACTCGTCGGCCAGCGCCAGCAGCGCGCCCTCGATCAGCCCGTCGCGCCGCAGCGCCTCCGCCATCCTCACGCCCGATGCGAGCGCCGCGGCGATCGCCTCGGGCGTGAGCGGCCCGACATCGACGGTGACGGGCAGGTTGCGCAGGTCGCTGTCGGGGTCGAGGTCGCGCGCCGGCCGCCGGATGACGGCGGCGTCCTGCAGATCCGTCGCATTTGCAATAACGGTCGCGGCCGCATCGGCCTCGGCGGCGCTGCGGGCGAGCACGGTGACGGCATCGGCGATGCCGCGCGAGAACGATCGGCCGCGCCAGCCGCTCGTCGCGATGCCGCAAAAATGCTGCGCAGCATGAGGTGCAGCATGAAGCCGGATGAAGCCCTCCGGCCGGGCGCGGACGAGCGAGGGCACCACGCCGATGTCGAGCGGATTCTCCGGCGTGACCAGCACGGCGATGTCGCCACCATTGTTGACATAGGCGCGCTCGAGACCGGGGACGGCCTGCGCCATCGCGCCCAGCACGGTGTCGGCGACGGCCCCGGCGACGGCGGCCATCGGCGTGATGAACTGCTCGCGAAAGAACCAGCAGGCGCGGGCCATGCGCCTTGCCGTCGCGCCGGCCAGCGGCGGCGGTTGCGGCCCGAGCGGCTGGCGCAGGACCGCGAGCTCGCCGGCGAGCTCGGCCAGCAGGCCGTCGAAGGCGGTCTCGGCGGCGCCATAGGCGCGCTCGATCTCTGCGGGAGCGCCGAAGGCGGCGATGACGAGATCGCTCGGGCCCTCCTGCAGATGCAGGCGGTTACCCGGCAGGCGGGCGACGCGGTGGGATGTCATCCGACGTCCTTACCCGTCATTGCGAGCGCAGCGAAGCAATCCAGGGGGGGGTGTAGAGCCCGACGAGACTGGATTGCTTCGCTGCGCTCGCAATGACGGGGGCATGTCAGCCCCGTCGCAGCGGCCAGGGGTTCTCCGCCGCGCCGCCCTCGATCCGGGCCTGGCCGCCATGGGCGCGCAGGACTTTCTCGACCGGAACGATCTCCTCGGCATGGCCGCCGCAGGCGAGATAGAGCTCGCGCGGCAAGGTGAACTCGATCGGTGCGACGATGGCGGGCGTCGGGACATAGCCGAAGGCGTTCTTTGGCATCCGCAGCACATCGACCATGACGGTGATGCCGCCGCCGGGCCAGACATAGACTGGCGCGCCGCCCATGGTGACGCGCGTCGTGCCACCCTGGACGGAGCGGGTGAGCAGGATCGGGTTCTCGGTGACGCCGGCCCGCAGCGAGCCGCCGGCGCCGGCGACGAACAGAACGCTGCAGAGCGACGGCTCGCAGTTCTCGCCGATGCGCTCGACGACCTGGCGCACGGCGGCGGGCATCTCCGCCTCCACCGGCAGCAGGTTCTCGTCGAGGATGCAGTAGAGCGAGTCCTCGCCGGTGGTCGAGGTCATCAGCAGCCGCATGCCGGGCCAGGCTGTGCCCGGGTCGATCTTCTGGATGATCGAGAGCGGGTCGGTGATGTCGGTGCCACCCCAGCCGAGGCCTGGCTGCGCCACCTGGAAATAGCGGCCGGGCGTCGACTTGCGGCCGCGGACGCGGATGCCGGCGGGTTTCATGTCGAGCACGCGGCCGGCCTGATGCTCGGTCAGCACGCCGGTGATGTGGTCGTCGACGACGATGACCTCGTCGACATGGCCCTGCCACTGCTTGGCGAAGATGCCGATCGTGGCCGAGCCGCAGCCGACGCGCATGCGCGTCTCGGGCTTGCCGTCGACGATCGGCGCCTGGCCGGCCTGGACGACGACGCCATGGCCGCCGTCGATGGTGAGTTCGACCGCCTCGCCATTGCCGAGCTTCAGCATCGTCTCGCAGGTGGTGTTGCCCTCCTTCTTGGAGCCGCCGGTGAGATGGCGCACGCCGCCGATGGAGAGCATCTGCGAGCCGTATTCGGCGGTGGTGACATGGCCGACCTGCTCGCCATTGACGCGGATCGCCGCGGTCTCCGGGCCGAGATGGCGGTCGGTGTCGATCTTCACCTTGAGGCCGCAATAGGAGAAGATGCCCTCGGTCACCACGGTCACCGTGTCGACGCCCTCATGCTGCGACGAAACGATGAAGGGGGCGGGCTTGTAGTCGGGATAGGTGGTGCCCGAGCCGATGCCGGTGACGAAGACGCGCTCGGCGGGCAGGATCGAGCCGTCCCAGTCCTGTGCGTTTTCGGCAAAGGCGACGAGCGGCTGGCCGCCCTCCACCGCCTCCGCCAGCAGCACGACCGGATCGGTGCGGATCAAGAGCCCGTTCTCATTGGCATAGCGCGAGCAGGCGCCGGCGCGGCCCGGGCGGATCCGGCACAGCACCGGGCAGGCGTCGCAGCGGACGATGCCCTCATCGCCCTCGGCGACGCCGAATTTGCGCGAGCGCTCGGCGAGCACGCTCTCCTGCGTCGTCATCGGGTTGATCTCGTTCACGAGCGACCCTCCTTGGCGCGCAGCAACTCCCAGAGCCGGTGCGGCAGCACGGGCACCTGGCGCGGGGTGACACCGGTGGCATGGCGGATTGCGCCAAGGATCGCGGGCGCCGTCGGGACCAGCGCCGGTTCGCCGATGCCCTTGGCGCCGGAGGGGCCGAGCGGCTCGGGATCCTCGACCAGGATGATGTCGATCGGCGGCACGTCGCCGGCGGTCGGGATCAGGTAGTCGTGCAGGTTCTCGGTGCGGCCGGGGAGGTATTCCTCCATCAGCGCCAGACCGATGCCCTGCGCGATGCCACCATGGATCTGGCCCTCGACCAGCATCGGGTTGATCGCGCGGCCGACGTCATGGGCGGCGACGATGCGGTTCAGCCTGATCGTGCCGAGATCGAGATCGACATCGAGCGAGGCGATCTGCGCGGCGAAGCCATAGGTGGCGTAAGGCACGCCCTGGCCCATCGAGTCGAGCGGGACGGTCGGCGGATCGAAGGATCCGATTCCCTCCAGCACCGTGCCGTCGGCCTGGGCGGGCAGGGCGGCGAGGTCGATCCGCGCGACGACGCCGTTCTCCGCGACGGTGACGCTCGTCCCCTCCAGGGCCAGCCGCGCCATTGGGCCGGCATTGGTCAGGCGCAGGATCTCGGCGCGCAGCGCGGCGGCGGCGGCCTCGGCGGCCCGGCCGGAGACGAAGGTCTGGCGCGAGGCGGAGGTCTTGCCGGCGTCGAAGGTGAGCGCCGTATCGCCGAGCACGAGGTCGAAGCGCTCGACCGGCAGGCCCAGCGCATCCGCGGCGATCTGGGTCAGGACGGTGGTCGAGCCCTGGCCGATGTCGACGGCACCGTTCCAGAAGGTCAGGCGGCCGTCCTGCGACAGCGTCACGCGCATGGTCGAGGGGTTCGACATGCCGGTATTGCCGATGCCGTACCACATGCAGCCGATGCCGACGCCGCGGCGGGTACGACCCTCGCTCGCATTGAAGGCGGCGGCATCCGCCAGCAGCCGCTGCCAGTGCGGCTTCAGCGCCTCCAGGCATTCGGCCAGCCCGGCGCTGGCTTCGAGACGCTGGCCTGATGGCGTCGTGTCACCGGCGCGGATCGCGTTGATCAGCCGGAACTCCAGCCGGTCGAGGCCGGCGGCCGTGGCGAGGTCGTCGAAGAGGCTTTCCTGGGCGAGCGCCGCCTGCGGCACGCCGAAGCCGCGGAAGGCGCCCGAGGGCGGACCGTTGGTGTAGATGGCGCGGGAAAGATTGCGGACATGGGGCACCTTGTAGGGCCCCGTCGCATGCACCGGCACGCGGCCTGCCACGGTCGGTCCCCAGGAAGCATAGGCGCCGGTGTCGAAATCGCCCTCCATCGCATAGGCGACGAGCCGGCCTTCCGCATCGCAGGCAGCCTTCGCCTGGATCGAGGAGGGATGGCGCTTGGTCGAGGAGATCATCGATTCGATGCGCGAGAAGACGCAGCGCACCGGCCGGTCCAGCACCCAGGCCGCCACCGCCAGCATCGGCTGCAGCGAGACGTCGAGCTTGCCACCGAAGCCGCCGCCGCAGGCGGAGGGCAGGATGCGGACGCTCTCCAGCGGCAGACCGAGCACGCGGGCGACCTCGTCGCGGTCCATATAGGGCGCCTGCGTGCAGGCGAAGATCTCGATCGTCTCGCCGATGCGTTTTGCATAGCCGGCTTCGGGTTCGATATAGGCATGCTCGACGAAGCCGGTCTCGAAGGCGCCATGAGCGACATGGGCGGCCTGCGCGAAGCCCGCCTCGACGTCGCCGCGCTCGACGCGGCCGCGCGTCAGCACGTTGTCCGGCACGAAATCATGCAGGGTGAAGGCGCCCTCGGCCAGCGCCGCGGCGCTGCCGATCATCGCCGGCAGCGGCTCCCAGGCGATCGGGAACGCGTCGATGCTGAGGGCCTCGACCGCCTCCTTCTCGCCGACCACCGCCAGCACGCATTCGCCGCGATAGCGCGTCTCCCCGGTTGAGAAGACGGGCTGGTCCTTGAGATGCGGATAGATGCCGAAGGAGTTCTCGCCCGGCACGTCCTGCGCGGTGAAGACCCGCACCAGCCCGGGCCGCGCGGCGACGAAGGCGTCGAGATCGCCCAGCGTGAAGCGCGCGCGCGGATGCGGGCAGCGGATCGCGCGCAGCCAGAGCGCATCGTCGGGAGCGCTGTCGGCGCCATAGCGCTCGGAACCGGCGACCTTGGGCGCGCCGTCGAGACGGGCGAGGCGGCTGCCGATCGAAGGACCTTCGACCTGGGTGACGATCGTCCCGCCGCCCATGAAGCGATGGGCGTCGCGCACCGCCTGGACGATCTTGAGATAGCCGGTGCAGCGGCAAAGCACGCCGCCGAGCGCGTCCAGCGTCTCGCGCTCGCCGGGCTGCGGGTTGCGCCGCAGCAGATCATAGGCCGCCATCAGCATGCCCGGCGTGCAGATGCCGCACTGGGCCGCGCCATGGACCTGGAAGGCCTGCTGGAGCGCGGCGCCGATCGCCGTCTCCGCCAGCCCCTCGACCGTGAGCACGTCGCGGCCGGCGATCTGGCCGACCGGCACGAGGCAGGCACAGGCCTGGGCCTCGTCGATCAGGACGGTGCAGGCGCCGCAATCGCCGGCGTCGCAGCCGACCTTGGTCCCGGTGGCGCCGAGGCTCGCGCGCAGAACCTCGCTGAGGCGGCTGTCGGGCGCGTCGCCCAGCGCGACATCGGCGCCGTTGAGCCGGAAGGCGATGGCGTCCGCGGCATGAGCGGTGGCGGCGAGAGCCGAGCGGTCATGGATGGTCACGCTGCGGCCTCCATCGGCTTGCCGGCGAGTTGGGTCAGCGCCCGGCGCACCATCACGAGCGCGGCATCGCGGCGATAGGCGGCGCTGGCGCGGACATCATCGATCGGCGCCAGAGCGGCGAGGTCTTCGGGCTGGACCAGGGCGGCGAGATCGCCGGCCGGCTGCCCGATGAGCCGGGCCTGCAGCGCAGACAGCCGAAGCGGCGCAGCGGAACAGGCGCCGACGGCGATGCGGGCATCGGAGACCAGTCCGGCGCCATCGGTCGCGATGATCGCGGCGACGGAGGCGATGGAGATGACGAGATAGGCGCGCGCGCCGAGCTTGAGGAAGGTCGAGCGGGCGCTCTCCGGCTGGGCGGGGACATGGATCGCGACCAGGATCTCGTCGGGCTCCAGCGCGGTGCGGCGGTTGCCCAGCACGAAGTCTGCGAGCGGCAGGCGGCGGCGGCCGCGCAGGCTGGTCAGTTCCACTTCCGCGTCGAGCGCCAGCAGCGGCGGCACGCCGTCGGCCGCAGGCGAGGCGTTGCAGAGATTGCCGCCGATCGTGCCGCGATTCTGGATCTGGACGCCGCCGACCTGCCGGCTGGCCTGTTTCAAAGCGTCGAAGGCGGGCGGGAGCGCGGCCTCCGCCAGGGCACTCCAGGTCGCGGTCGCGCCGATCCGGGTTCCCGCGGCGTCATGCTGGATGCCGGAGAGTTCGGGCACGGCGCCGAGGTCGAGCACATCACGGCTGAAGGGCTGGAACCAGGCGCTCTTATGCGTACGGACCGGATAGACATCGGTGCCGCCGGCGAGGAGCGCCAGGGGCGTCTCGCCGGCCTGCGCGCGCAGCGCCAGCGCCTCCTCCAGCGTGGTGGGCCGCAGATAGCGCGCCATGGCCAGCTCCCCTCGACAGTGACGATCCGGAACCCGTGCTGATTATTGTTAGTATACAAACAAGGTGGCGCAAGCAGAATTTGCGGGCAGCTGGTGCTCAATCGAGACGCGCCAGCAGCGCGAGCAGGCGCTCGGCCTCCTCGCGGGAGAGGGGCGACAGGGTCGCGGCCGTGATGGCGCGCGCCTTCTCGGTGAGGCCCGGCATCGCCTCCAGCCCGGCCGGCGTCAGGCGGACGCGGACGCGGCGCTGGTCGTCCGGATCCGGGCGACGCTCGACCAGCCCGCGCTCGGCGAGGCGCGCGATGACGCCCTTGATCGTCGCGGGGTCCATGGCGGTCATCCGCCCGAGCTGATTCTGGGAGATATCCTCGCCGCCGCCGAGTTTCGCCATCGCGGCGAACTGGGTCGGCGTCGGCCCGTCCTCGCCCATGATGCGCTGGAAGATGGCGATGTGGCGCTGCTGCGCGCGCCGCATCAGGAAGCCGACCTGCTCCTCGAGCACATAGCTCTCGGCGGGCTTGCGCCCGCGCCTGATGGCGTCGGCAGGCGTCTCGCCATCCACCTCGACGATGGGGGACTCGATGCGCGTCATGGCGGTCTTCTAGCCTCCTCGGCGGTGGGCGCTCAGGCGCAAGCGGGCGCCCTCGCCAGCAGCGCGCCAGACCCTTGTCAGGCCCTTGGCCAGCCCCTTGCCAGCAGCGGCGGGCCTCTCCATGATTGTTATTACACATTCAATCGCCGCCTGTCCCATCGAGGTGCCGGCGGCAGGGCTGCGGAGATCCAGATGGCTCACGACGTCGCGGCGGGACCCGCCAAGGGCAAGCTGGTGGTCCGCAACATCGGCCTGCTGCTCTCGGGCGATCTGAACAAGCCGATCCTCGATGCCGATGCGATCGTCGTCGTCGACGGGCGCATCGCCGCGATCGGCAAGGCGGCCGATCTCGATTGCTCCGGCGCCGACACCGTGATCGACGCGAAGGGCTCAGGCCTGTCGCCGGGCCTGATCGATTCCCATTGCCACCCGGTCTTCGGCGACTGGACGCCGCGCCAGAACCAGCTCGGCTGGATCGAGATGGGGGTGAATGGCGGCGTCACCACCCTGGTCTCGGCCGGCGAGGTGCATCTGCCGGGCCGGCCGAAGGATGCCATCGGCGTCAAGGCGCTGGCGGTCACGGCGCAGCGCTGTTTCCAGAATTTCCGGCCGGCCGGCGCCAAGGTGATCGCGGGTGCGCCGGTCGCGGAACTCGATTTCGGCCGCGAGGTCTTCGAAGAGCTGAAGGCGCTCGGCATCCGGCATATCGGCGAGATCGGGCTCGGGACCGTCGCCAAGGGGCCCGACGCCAAGCGCGTCGCTGACTGGTGCCGCGAGATCGGGCTCGAATCGATCATGCATACTGGCGGCCCCTCGATCGCCGGCTCGCATTTCGTCAACAAGGACGACGTGCTGGAGGCTCAGCCCGACGTCGTCAGCCACATCAATGGCGGGCCGACCTCGATCGCCCATGGCGACATCCGCATCCTCTGCGAGAAGGCGAAGGGCGCGCTCGAGGTCGTCCATAACGGCAACGAGAAATCGGCGCTGGTCGCGCTGGAGGCGGCCCGCGAGGCCGGGCGGCTGGCGGATGTGCTTGTTGGAACCGACGCGCCCGCCGGCTCCGGCGTCCAGCCCAATGGCGTGCTGCGGATGATCACGCTGTTGTCGAGCCTCGGCGGGCTGCCGGCCGAGCAGGCCTTCTGCCTCGCGACCGGCAATGTCGCGCGCCGGCGCGCGCTCGATGCCGGGCTGATCGCGGTCGGCTATCCCGCCGATTTCGTCTTCCTCGACAAGCCCCAGCATTCCTCGGGCAAGGGCCTGCTGGAGGCGGTGTCGCTCGGCGACATCCCCGGCATCGGCATGGTGGTGATCGACGGGTTGGTGCGGACCGGGCGCTCGCGCTCGACGCCGCCATCGCACAGCGCGCCTGCGGTCGTTTGAGAGGTCGTCCCATGAGCGTGCTCGTCGAGATCCGCCGCATCCAGACCACGGTCGAGGAGATCTTTCACGAATTCGGCCCGTTGCCCGGCCGGACCGAGCGCATCGCCTCCGTCTGCGCCGTGCTGACCAACCCCTATGCCGGCCGCTATGAGCCCGACATCATGCCGATGATGGAGGCGCTCAAGCCCGCGGGGCTGGAGATGGCGACGCGCTGCCTCAACGCGCTCGGCGGCGATCCCGCGACCATCGAGGGCTATGGCAAGGGCGCCGTCGTCGGCTCGGCCGGCGAACTGGAGCATGGCGCGCTCTGGCATGTGCCGGGCGGCTACGCGATGCGCGAGATCCTCGGCAACGCCAAGGCGATCGTGCCCTCGACCAAGAAGGTCGCCGGGCCGGGCGCGCGGATCGACATTCCCGTCACCCATATCAACGCCTGCTATGTGCGCAGCCATTTCGGCGCGGTGGAGGTCGGCGTGCCGGGCTCGCCTCAGGCCGACGAGATGGTGCTCATCCTCGTCATGACCACGGGCGCGCGCATCCATGAGCGCGTCGGCGGCCTGCGCGCCGACCAGATCAGCGTCTGGGACGGGCAGCGCTGAGCGCGCCCCCCGCCCCGACATCCTTTTTTCCGCCGGAGCCCATCATGCCCGCGACCATCCGCAAGATCCTCACCCAGGTCGACGAAACCCTGATCGAAGGGGGCAAGTCCGTCTCGCCGCCGACGCGGCGCGCCGTCTCGGTCGCCGTGATCGCCAACCCGTTTGCCGGAGGCTATCGCGACGATCTCGGGGAGCTGACCGAGATCGGCGTCGAACTCGGCGATCTCCTGACCAAGCGCTGCCTCGCGGCGCTGGGCATCGAGCCCGGCCAGGCCGAGAGCTTCGGCAAGGCTGCGATCGTCGGCGAGGGCGGCGAGCTGGAGCATGCGGCGGCGATCCTGCATCCCAAGATGGGCACGCCCGTTCGCGCCGCACTTGGTAAGGGCCCGGCGCTGATCCCCTCCGCCAAGAAGCGCGGCGGGCTCGGCACGCCGATCGACGTGCCGCTCGGCCACAAGGATGCAGCCTATGTCCGCTCGCATTTCGACGCGGTCGAGGTCCGGGTCACCGACGCGCCCCGCGCCGGCGAAATCCTCGTCGCGATCGCGGTGACCGATTCAGGCCGGCCTCTGCCGCGCATCGGCGGGCTGACCAAGGACCAGATCAAGGGCGAGGACGGGCTGCGGTAGCCCCTTCGCATCCGCTTCCGCCGTCATCCTGGGGCGACCGCAGCCCGGGATCCATCCTAGGGCGCCAATGGAGCCCTAGGATGGATCCCGGGCTGCGCCGCTACGCGGCTTGTCCAGGATGACGGAGCTTCCTGGACAAGCCTCAGCAGTTCACCCGCCCAGCGACATCGTCAGCGGCGGCTTGACCTCGGGCGGCAGCGGCGAGGTGTAGCCCTCCACGCCCAGGCGCTTCTTGTGGTCGGCCTTGGCGGCGGCCATCAGCGCCGGATCGAGCAGGACGGCGGCGCCGGTGGCCGCCATTGCCTTGGCGACATGGACCATCGCCTTGTGGGCGGCCGGCGTCGTGCCCTGGGCGACGACCTGCCAGGTGTGGAAGGGCGTGCCGATCGCGACCGTCGGCGCATGGGCCTGCACGGTCGGGACCGCCCAGCTGACATCGCCGATATCGGTCGAGCCGATCGCCGGGTTGCGCTTGGCGTCCATCGGCACGAGGAAATCGGCCAGCGGCGCGCCGGTGTCCTCCATGCCGATCGTGCGCCAGATCGAGGCGATCTCCTGCGGCTGCAGGGTCTTGCGGATCTCCTGGGCGAAGGCGCGGTCGGCGTCGTCGAAATGCGGCGGGCCGAGCTCCTCCATCACGCCATGCATCGCCTGCTCCAGCGGGGTGTTGCCGAGCAGGTCTGAGACGGCGCTGACGATCCGCATCTCCATCTTGGTTTCGGTCATCAGCGCCGCGCCTTCGGCAATCTTCTTCACGCGCTGCACGAGTTCGAGCATGCCGCGCAGGTCGCGCGCACGGATCGAATAGCGGACGCGGGCATGGGCCTGCACGACATTGGGGGCGATGCCGCCGGTGTCGAGCACGGCGTAATGCACGCGGGCGTCGCTGGGCATGTGCTCGCGCATGTAGTTGACGCCGACATTCATCAGCTCGACGGCGTCGAGCGCGCTGCGGCCGAGATGAGGCGCGGCGGCGGCATGCGCGGTGCGGCCGGTGAAGGTGAAGTCGGCGCGGGTGTTGGCGAGCGCCAGTGGCGGCGCCACCTCCCACCAGCTCGACGGGTGCCAGGAGATCGCGACATCGGCGTCATCGAACGCGCCGGCGCGGACCATGAAGGCCTTGGCGGCGCCGCCTTCCTCCGCCGGGCAGCCATAATAGCGCACGCGGCCGGGCAGCTTGTGCTCGGCGAGCCAGTTCTTCATCGCCACGGCGGCGAGCAGCGCGGCGGAGCCCAGCAGGTTGTGGCCGCAGCCATGGCCGTGTCCACCAGTCTCGACCGGAGAGTGGCTGGCGACGCCGGCCTCCTGCGACAGGCCGGGCAGGGCGTCATATTCGCCCATGAAGGCGATGACGGGTCCACCTTCGCCGGCCTCGCCGATGACGGAGGTCGGGATGTCGGCGATGCCCTTGGTGACGCGGAAGCCCTGATGCACCAGCTCGGCTTCATGCTCGGCGCAGGAGCGCGTCTCGGTGTAGCAGACCTCGGGCATGCCCCAGACCCGCTCGCTCAGCGCGATCAGGCGCTCCTTGTTGGCATCGACGTGGCGCCAGAGATCGTTTCGGTTGTCCATGATGGTCCTGCCTTGGTCGGACCGGCATATGACCAATCGCGCCGGGTTCCGTCCAGCCGGCAGACGCATGGCCGGGGCGATTTCAGGGCAGTTTCATGCATGGCCGGAAGGCTGCCCTCTCAGCAGCAGGTGGCGGAGGGAGGCGCGGCGAGATCGCTGAGGATCGGACAGTCGGGCCGGCCGTCGCCCTGGCAGGTCTCGGCGAGATGGCGCAGCGTATCGGCCATGGCCTGGAGTTCGGCCGCCTTGGCTTCGAGATCGCGGACATGGCTCATCGCGAGCTGCTTCACATCGGAACTAGCGCGGCTCTTGTCGCGCCAGAGCGCGAGCAGGGCGCGCGTCTCGTCGAGCGAAAAGCCGAGATGGCGGGCGCGGCGGATGAAGCGCAGCGTGTGCAGATCGTCACCCGCATAGACGCGGTACTGCGCCTGCGTCCGCTGGGGTGCCTCGATCAGCCCGATGCTCTCGTAATAGCGGATCATCTTGGCGCTGACGCCCGATTGCCGCGCAGCCTCGCCGATGTTCATCGTTTCACTCCTGCGCTTCAGCCGGCTGTGTCCTGGCCGGGCGTGGGGTCGGATCGATCGCGCCACGCAGCGCCTCGATCGGCGCCGCCGCCGCCTCCAGCACCATGCGCTCGACCGCCCGGTAATGCGCCAGCACCTCGTGGCCGAGCGGCGTCAGCCTTGCGCCGCCGCCCTGGGCGCCGCCGGGCTGGGCCTCGACCAGAGGCTGGCGGAACATGCGGTTGAGATCGTCGACGAGCAGCCAGGCCCGGCGATAGGACATCGTCATCGCCCGGCCCGCGCCCGAGATCGAACCCGTGCTGGCGATCGCCTCCAGAAGATCGGCCTTGCCGGGACCGAGCCGGCCACCGGGCGTGAAATCGAGCCGCAGGCCGAGCTTGAGCGCAGGGCGGGTCTCGGGCGGTGCGGGCATGGCGGCGTCCTCGGGCATGGTTCCGATGATAGGCATGGCCGGCGGAAGTCCCAAGGCGGGATCGGCTCAAGGTTGCGCGGGAGCGAACGTGGGCGCGCTGCGGAATCATGTGGCGCGCGAGGAGACCATCGTTATAGTCCAAGGGATATAACGATGGAGGAGTTCATGTGGCCTGACGTTTGGCGGGGCCTGCGCCGCAAAGGGCGCAAGGTCCTGATCGGCCTGGCGCTGGCCTTCGGTGCCTTGGCGCCAGCAGCCGCGCAGACCCCCGCGCCACGGATCGCGGCTGCATCGGACCTCAAATTCGCCCTCGACGAGGTGATCGCCGCCTTCGCCAGGGAGACCGGGCGGAGCGTCGTGCCGACCTATGGCTCGTCTGGCAATTTCAAGACGCAGATCCTGCAAGGGGCGCCGTTCCAGCTGTTCCTGTCGGCCGATGAAGGCTTCGTCTTCGAACTGGACGAGAAGGGGCTGACGGTCGATCGTGGCACCCTCTATGGGGTCGGTCGCATCGTGCTGTTCGCGCCGAAAGGCGCGAACTGGAGCCCCGATCCGCAGCTGGCGGATTTGAAGGCGGCGCTGGCCGATGGCCGGGTCACGCGCTTCGCCATCGCCAATCCCGAGCACGCGCCTTACGGCCGCGCCGCCCAGGAGGCGCTCACGACGGCGGGGCTCTGGGACACGGTGCGCCCGCGGCTGGTGTTCGGCGAGAATGTCAGCCAGGCGGCTCAGTTCGCCGCATCGGGCTCGACGCAGGGCGGAATCTTCGCCCTGTCGCTGGCCCTGGCGCCGCAGGTGGCGCAGCTTGGGACCTACGCGCTCATCCCGGCCGAGCAGCACCAGCCGCTGCGTCAGCGCATGGTGCTGCTGAAGGGAGCCGACGCGGCGTCGCGGGCGTTCTATGACTACATTCAGTCATCCGCTGCGCGCGCCGTGCTGAAGCGCTACGGCTTTCTGTTGCCCGGCGAATAGGGGCGCTCGTGGACTGGGTCGCGTTCTCGCTCTCGATCAAGTTGGGTCTCGTGACCGTGGCGGTGCTGTTGCCGGTCGGCGTGTTCGTCGGACGCTGGCTCGCCTATGCCCGCTTCTCCGGAAAGGGCTTCGTCGAGGCGGCGCTGGCCTTGCCGCTGGTGCTGCCGCCGACGGTCGTCGGTTACTACCTGCTCGTCAGCGTCGGCGGAGCGACCCCGATCGGCCAGGTCTGGGCGGCGACCTTCGGCCATAACCTCGTCTTTTCCTTCGAGGGGCTGGTGCTGGCCTCGGTGATCGTCAATCTGCCCTTCGCGATCCAGCCGGCGCAGCGGGCCTTCGAGGCGATCGCGCCCGAAATCCGCGAGGCGGCCGCCGTGTCGGGCCTGTCGCCCTGGTCCGTTCTGCGGCGGATCGAGCTTCCGCTGGCCTGGCAGGGGATCCTGATGGGGCTGGTGCTGACCTTCGCCCACACCCTGGGCGAGTTCGGCGTCGTCCTGATGGTCGGCGGATCGATCCCGGGGGAAACGAAGACCGTCGCGATCGCGATCTATGACCGGGTTCAGGCCTTCGACACGGCCAGCGCCGGCATCATGGCGGCGACGCTGCTGGTGATGTCGCTGGCGACGCTGGGACTGATTTACCGCCTCTCCTCGCAGGTCGGACGCCGGCATGGCTGACGATGCGCTCACGGTCACGTTGCAGCAGAAGGGACCGATCCCGCTGGATCTGACCCTGTCCTGCGCGGCTGGCGATGTCCTGGCGCTGGTGGGGCCATCCGGCAGCGGCAAGTCGACGATCCTGCGCAGCATCGCCGGCCTGTATCGTCCGGAGGTTGGACGGGTTTCGGTGGGAGCGGCGACCTGGCTGGACACGTCGCGCCGGATCGATTGGCCGCCCTATCGCCGGCGGGTCGGTCTCGTCTTCCAGAATTATGCGCTGTTTCCCCATATGACGGCGCTGGCGAATGTGGCGGCGGCGCTCGGCCATCTGCCCCGTCAGGAGCGGTCGCGCCGGGCCGGCGAACTGCTCGAACTCGTCCATCTGGGTGATCTCCACGGGCGCAGGCCGGCGGAACTCTCAGGCGGCCAGCAGCAGCGCGTCGCCGTCGCGCGGGCGCTGGCGCGCGATCCCGACGTGCTTTTGCTCGACGAGCCGTTCTCCGCCGTCGATCGGGTGACGCGCCAGCGGCTCTACGGCGAACTGCGGGAGCTGAGTCGTGCCTTCCCGATCCCGATCCTCGTCGTGACGCATGATTTCGACGAAGCGGCGCGCGTCGCCAACCGGATGTGCCTGCTGGACCGGGGGAGGATCCTCCAGACCGGGACGCCGCGCGATGTCCTGGCCCGGCCGTCGAGCGTCCAGGCGGCCCGGCTGGTCGATCTGCGGAACGTCTTCGAGGCCCGCATCCTGTCGCAGGACGGGCCGCTGACGATCCTCGACTGGAACGGCCGGACCCTGCAGGCCACCCGCAGCGAGGCTCATCAGGCCGGGGCGAAGGTGGCCTGGGCGATCGCGGGAACGCAGGTGCTGCTCAGCCGCACCGACCTCGATCAGGCCGACAGCCAGCCAAACCGCTTCTCGGCGACGATCCGCGATCTCGTCCATCTCAGCGAGAGCCTGGCCGTCACCGTCGTCCTCGACGGGCCCGACGCGCCCGTGCTGTCGATGACCCTGCCTGCGCATTACGCCCGCAGGACGGGGCTGGGGCCCGGCTCGGTGGTCACCGTCGCCCTCATGCCGGAAGGCATTCACGTCATGACGGCCGAGGGCGAGGGCCCGTCGGACCGCGGCTGACCGGCCTGCTCAGCCTGGCGGATGCTTGTGGATCGGATCGACCCAGTAGACCGATTCCGGCGCCTCGACCGGGTCGACATCGGTGATGTTGACCACCACCGCCTCGTTGTCCGAACGCACCAGCACGCATTCGAGCGGGTTGTCGGGGTCGGCGTTGATCTCCTGATGCGGCACGAAGGGCGGCACATAGATGAAGTCGCCCGGGCCGGCCTCGGCAACGAACTCCAGCCGCTCGCCCCAGCGCATCCGCGCCTTGCCGCGCACGACATAGATCACGCTTTCCAGTTCGCCATGGTGGTGCACGCCGGTCTTGGCATTGGGCTGGATCGAGACCGTGCCCGCCCAGATCTTCTGCGCGCCGACGCGGGCATGGTTGATGGCCGCCTGCCGGAACATGCCCGGCGTCTGGGCGGTGTTGTGATCGAGCCTGTCGCCGGTGATGACGCGCACGCCATCATGCTTCCAGCGCGGCTCGTCGTCCTGGCCGTGGTCGTGCGCATGATCGTGCGGATGGTCGTGGTCGTGATTGCTCATCGGGCGGCTCCTCCGCGGCGAGGGTAGGGCAGATGCGGCGCCTGGGGAACCGCCTCTCCGTCAGGCCGGGTGGGCGGCCGCGGCCGGGACCCTCCGCAGCAGGACCACGGCGATCACGGCGGTGACGACCAGGCCGACCGTCGCGACCAGCGCCGAGAGCTGCATGCCCGCAACGAAGGCGCCCCGGGCCGCCGCCAGGAGGCTCGCGGCGAGATCGGCCGGCAGCCGCGCCGCTTCCGCGACGGCGCCGCCGAGCGTCGCCGCAGCGCTGCGGGCGGCTTCGGGAGCGAGACCTGCCGGCTGGGTCAGGGCCATCCGGCTGCGATAGACGGCGGTGACGATGCTGCCGAGGACCGCGATGCCGACGGCGCCGCCGAATTCCAGGCTGGTCTCGGAGATCGCTGCGGCGGAGCCGGCGCGCTCCGGCGGGGCGCTGCCGACGACGAGCTCCGTCGTCAACGCCACGACCGGGGTGAAGCCGAGCGAGAAGATAACCGAGGCGACGACGACCAGCCCGACGCTCGTGTCCGTGTCGATGCGCGAGAGCAGGGCGAAGCCCAGCGCCGCCATGGTCAGGCCCATCGCCATGATCTGGGCGGGCCGGAAGCGGTGGGCCAGCACGGGCACGATCGGCGTGCCCAGGATGAAGGCCAGCGCAGAGGGGAGGCTCCAGAGCCCCGCTTCGAGCGGGGAGAAGCCCCGGACCAGCTGCAGATACTGGCCGATGAAAAGGAAGCTGCCGAACAGGAAGAGGAAGCCGAGCACGTTGATCGCCAGCGCTGCGCTGATCACCGGATTGCGGAACAGGCGCAAATCGAGGAACGGATCGGCGAGACGGCGCTGCCGGCGCAGGAAGAGACTGCCGATGGCGAGGCCCGCGAGGATGGGCAGCGCGGCCTGCCAGCCGGCGCCGTGCTCCGCCATGTGCTTGATGCCGTAGATCACCGCCAGGACCGCCGCGAGCGAAAGCGCCGCGCTGGCGAGATCGATCCGGCCGGCATCGGGGTCCTTGAACTCCGGCAGCAGGAAAGGGCCGAGCACCAGCAGCAGGATCATCACGGGCACGCCGACCAGGAAGACCGAGCCCCACCAGTAATGCTGCAGCAGGAGACCGCCGACGAGCGGGCCGATCGCGCCGCCGGCCGAGAAGCTCGCGATCCAGATGCCGATGGCGAAGGTTCGTTCCTGCGGATCGAGGAACATGTTGCGGATCAGCGACAGCGTCGAGGGCGCCAGCGTCGCGCCGGCGATGCCGAGCAGGGCCCGGGTCGCGATCAGCATCTCGGCGCTGGTCGAGAAGGCCGCGAGGATCGACGCCAGCCCAAAGGCGGCGGCGCCGATCAGCAGGAGCTTGCGCCTGCCGATCTTGTCGCCGAGCGTCCCCATGGTGATCAGCGAGCCCGCGACCATGAAGCCGTAGATGTCGACGATCCAGAGCAGTTGCGCCGCGCTCGGCTTGAGATCGACGCTGAGCTGCGGGATCGCGAGGTTCAGGACGGTGAGGTCCATCGAATAGAGCAGGCAGGGCAGGGCGATCACGGCCAGCCCCAGCCAGTCCCGGCGCGTCGCCTTTGCCGGGGTTGCCGTGATCTCGGGGGCGGGCGTCATCGTCTTGGTCCGTGCTGCTGTCCGCGACGGTCGCAGCCGCCTCTCGGTTTGTGTGGGTGAGGAGCCTTATGACGGGCGCCACGACCCGCCTGTGATAGCAGGCAGCGTCGCCTGCCGCCCAGAATGGTTATCCCGTTGGTTGAGTATCGTCCGGCGACGTGCCGGTCAACGGGAGGCGGCGCGGCTAGCCGCGCTTCGCCGGCCCCGTCGCGAGCGGGCGGTCGCTGGCGCCCCATTCGGCCCAGGAGCCGTCATAGAGGGCGCGGGCCGGTTTGCCGATCGTCTCCAGCGCCGTCGACAGGATCGCCGCCGAGACGCCCGAGCCGCAGCTCGTGATCAGCGGCCGGTCGAGATCGACGCCTGCCTCGGCAAAGGCGGCGGCCATGGCCTCCGGCGACCGGAGCTGCCCGTTCTCGACGATCGCGGGGAAGGGCAGGTTGAGCGAGCCGGGCATGTGGCCGGAGCGGACGCCGGCGCGCGGCTCCGGCGCCTCGCCGCGGAAGCGGTCGCCCGGGCGAGCATCGACGACCTGCGCAGTGCCCTCGGCCAGGGCGCGGGCGACATCGCCGGCATCGGCGACGGCGGAATGGTCGAGACGGGCGGTGAAACTGCGTGGCGCGCGCGCCTTGGGCGAGCCCTGCTCGATCGGGCGATTCTCGGACTGCCATTTGGGAAAGCCGCCGTCGAGAATCACCACGTCCTTGGCGCCGAAGGTGCGGAAGGTCCAGCGCACGCGCGGCGCCGCAAACAGGCCGAGCCCGTCATAGACGACGATGCGCATGCCGTCGCCGATGCCCATGGCGCCGACCGCGGCGGCGAAGGCCTCCGGGCGCGGCAGCATGTGCGGCAGGTCTGAGCCGGTGTCCTTGACCGCGTCGATGTCGAAGCGCAGCGCGCCGGGAATGCGCCGCTCGGCATAGTCCGCATGGGGATCGCGGGCATGGACCGGCAGATACCAGGAGCCGTCGACCACGACGATGTCGGGCGCGTCCAGGCGCTCGGCGAGCCACTCGGTCGAGACGAAAACGGTGTCGCGGGGCATGGCGGAGGTTTCCTCGTCGGCTTCTTGTGTGGATGGGTCCTGGTATCCGGCGTCGCCCTCAGGCGAGCGCGATCCGGACGCGCCGGTTCTGCTTGCCCTTCTTTTCGATATCCGTGACCGCGACAAGGCCGATCTCGGCGGTGTTGCGGACATGGGTGCCGCCGCAGGGCTGCAGATCGATGTCGCCGATCGCGACGAGCCGGATGCGGCCCGAGCCGCGCGGCGGCTGGACCGACATCGTCTTGACGAGGCCGGGATTGGCGTCGAGCTCGGCATCGGTGATCCAGCGCTCGGTCACGGCGGCGTTGCGTGCCACCAGCGCGTTCAGCTTTTCGGCGATCTCGGCCTTGTCGAGCCCGCCTTCGGGAATGTCAAAATCGAGGCGGCCATCGCCGTCGCCGATCGCGCCGCCGGTGACCGGGAAGGGCAGGACGACGCTGAGCAGATGCAGCGCCGTGTGGATGCGCATGCGCTTCAGCCGGCGCTCCCAGTCGAGGACGGCGGTCACCGCCTCACCGGGCTGCGGCGCGGGCTGGCCCTCCAGCGGCACATGCAGGATGCGGCTGCGGTCCTGCGGATCATAGATCGCGCTGCCGATCGCGATTGTGGAGCCATCGGCCCGGCGCAGCAGGCCGGCATCGCCGGGCTGGCCGCCGCCGGTGGCGTAGAAGACGGTCTTGTCCAGTTCGATGCCGCCGCGCTCATTGATCGCCAGCACGGTGGCGGGGGTCTCGGCGAGATAGGCGTCGTCGCGGAAGAGCAGGGCGGTGGTCATGGGTCTCGCACTCTTGGGATTCGTCCCGGCGGTCGCGCCGGGGGCATCGGCATGGCGTAGCGAGACTGCACCGATCCCGGCTCCGGCGCTACAGCGCGCTCGTGCGGACGGTCCGCGGCCGTGACGACGGAGGAGGGCTTCCGTCCGCCCCGCGCAGGGCCTAGATAGGCGGTCTTCCCCTTCAGCGAGGTCCCATGTCCCTGCCGCGCATGCAGCCGAGCGACGGCATCGCCTGGATCACCGGCGCGAGTACGGGCATCGGGGAAGCCCTTGCGCTCGAACTGGCGCGGCGCGGCTGGAGCGTCGCGATCACGGCGCGGCGGCTCGACCTGCTCGAGGACGTCGCGCGACGGGCGGAAGGGTTGCACGGCCGCATCGTCGCCCATGCCGGCGACGTCACCGATTCCGCCGCGATGCAGGCGGTCGTCGACGGCATCGAGAGCGTCCATGGTCCGATCGCGCTCGCCGTGCTGAATGCCGGCATCGCACCCGAGTCGGACGGCCTCCTCGACATGGAGGCCTTCGAGCGAATCATCGCGGTCAATCTCGTCGGCGTCGCCCGCGGCCTGTCGGCAGTCCTGGACCGCATGGTCGCACGCGGCCGCGGGCAGATCGCCGTCAACGCCTCGGTCGCCGGCTATGGTGGGCTGCCGGGCGCCTCCGCCTATGGCGTCTCCAAGGCGGCCGTGATCCATCTCTGCGAGACGCTGAAGTTCGACTGCGACCGGGCGGGGATTTCCCTCCAGCTGGTCAATCCGGGCTGGGTCGACACGCCGATGACGCGCCCCAAGACGGTGCCGATGCCCTTCATCATCACCCCGGCGGCGGCGGCGCGGCGTATCGCCGACGGTCTGGCGTCGGGCGGCTTCGAGGTCACCTTCCCGCGCCGCCTGTCCTGGCTGCTCAAGGCGGTGAACCTGCTGCCCTATCCGGCCTATTTCTGGCTGCTGCGGCAGGCGTCCCGACGTAAAGGCGCCAGGACGCTCTGAGCCACGGGCGTCAGTCCCTAGTCGCGGCCAGGGCCGTCAGCGCCCGCTCGCGGCCGGCGTCGAGGTCGACGATCGGCCGCGGATAGCTCTCGCCGAGCCCGATCCCGGCGCGGCGCAGGGTGCCGGCATCGGCCTTCCAGGGCTCGTGGATCAGCGAATCCGGCAAGGCCGCGATCTCCGGCACCCAGCGACGGACATAAAGGCCGTCGGGATCGAATTTCAGCCCCTGCGTGACCGGGTTAAAGATCCGGAAATAGGGCGCGGCGTCGGCGCCCGAGCCAGCGACCCACTGCCAGCTGGCGGCGTTGTTGGCCGGATCGGCATCGACCAGCGTGTCCCAGAACCAGGCCTCGCCCTCGCGCCAGTCGATCAGCAGGTGCTTGATCAGGAAGGAGGCGACGATCATCCGGACGCGGTTGTGCATCCAGCCGGTGGTCCAGAGCTCGCGCAGGCCCGCATCGATGATGGGGTAGCCGGTCGCTCCGCGCTGCCAGGCCTTCAGCGCGGCCTCGTCGCGGCGCCAGGGGAAGGCATCGAAACGGGCGTTGAAATTCCGCGTCGCGAGTTCGGGATTGTAGAACAGCAGATGATAGGAGAATTCGCGCCAGCCGATCTCCGACAGGAACTTCTCGGCATCGGACGAGGAGGCTGCGGCCTCGCCGCTGTCGACGGCGGTGCGCGTCGCATGCCAGATCTGCCGCGGGCCGATCTCGCCGAAGCGCAGATGTGGCGACAGGCGCGAGGTCGAGACGTAATCGGGCCGGTTGCGGCCCTCGCCATAGCCGTCGAGCGGGCCGGTGAGAAAATCCGTCAGTGCCGCGGCCGCGCCGGCCTCGCCGGGCGTCCAGGCTTCACGCAGGCCGCCAGCCCAGTCCGGGCTCGTCGGCTCGAGGGCCAACGTTTCGAGCGTCACCGCCATCGCCGCAACAGGCTGCGGCAACGTGAGTGGAAGGACCCGTTCCGGAGCCGGCCGGGGCGCCGGCGGCTCGCCCAGCGCGCGCGCGGCACGCCAATAGGGTGAGAACACCTTCATCGGGTCGCCGGTCTTGGTGGTGACCTGCCAGGGCTCGTTCAGCAGCGCGGCGTTGAAGGTCGCGACGCGGTGGCCGGCCGTCGTCAGCGCGGTCTTCAGATCGGTGTCGAGACCGATTGCTGCGCCTTCATAGCGTCGGCTCCAGGTGACGAGATCGACCTTCGCCTGCGCCGCGACACGCGGCAGGATCTCGGCCGGATCGCCTCGCATGATGACGAGTTCGCCGCCGCGCTGCGCGAGCGAGGCGCCGAGCGAGGCCAGCGAGCGCGACAGCCACCAGCGACTCGCAGCACCGGGAGCGCGCCGCGCGCCGCCCTCGTCGAGGATGTAGAGGCACAGGGTCGGGCCGTTCTCGACCGCGGCCGCCAGGGCCGGATTGTCGGCAAGGCGCAGATCGTCGCGAAACCAGTGGAGGGATGAGGCTGCCATGCGCGAGAGCTAACGCTTGGTCGCCCGCCGCGCCAGCAGGGCGAATGCGGCAGGAGGAAGCAGGCGGGGCCTCGCCTCCCGCCGCTGGTCCATCAACCGTCCGAAGGTGTCACCAGGTGCGGTCCCATTGGCGGTCGCGGCGGTAATAGCGACGTTCATAGCCGCGCGGGGGCGGGCCGTAATGGCGGCGATAGCCATAGCCCTGGCCGCGATAGCGGTTCCGAGGGCCGTAATAGCGGCCTCCCGACCCCTCATTGCCGCGAATTTGGGCGAGTTCGATGTGGGCTGCCGCCATGCCGGATGCGACCGGCGGCGGGGCGATGGGAGCCGCCTCCGAGGAGCCGGGCGCCATGCCCAGACCCAGCGTCATCGCGGCCGCGAGAATCACGTTGCGCATATGTTGTCTCCCCGGGTGAGATTCGCGGTCTTGCGGCCTCTGCCGGTTGAACGTCTCACGCGCCGGATGGTTGCACCAGCAGCGCAAGCTGGCGCGCCGATCAGCCCGGGCGAGTCCTGGCATCCGATCTCTCGACGGAGATTGTCCCGTCCTGGTCGGCGCCGGCCGGCGGCCTGGCGCGGCAGCCGGGTCGGCCCGGAAAAGAGAAAGGCCCGTGGCTGGGCACGGGCCTTTCGAAACACTGGCTCCCGGAGCAGGATTCGAACCTGCGACCAATCGATTAACAGTCGATTGCTCTACCGCTGAGCTATCCGGGATCGGTGGCCGCGTATAGCGACGCCATTCGGGCGACGCAACCCCTTTTCCAACCGCTCTCCCGGAATGGCGCCGATCTGCGCCGTCCCGCTCCATGGCAGTTGCAGCGCGGCTCGGCATATGGTTATAGCGGGCCATCGGATCGGCGCTGCGGCGTTTCGGTCCGCGGAAGGCCTCGTGGCGGAGTGGTTACGCAGAGGACTGCAAATCCTTGCACCCCGGTTCGATTCCGGGCGAGGCCTCCAATCTTTTTCAGACGATCGATCGTTGAGGACGCGACCGGCCATCGCTAGGGCGGGGCGTTCGGCTGCGCGTCAAGAGCCCGGATCGCCGACGACCAGCGAGGCTGGCTCGGTGTAAGGTGCGACGAGGCGTTCAAGCATGCCAGCGGTCTCCGGATCCTTCGCGAAATGGATCAGGCTCCAGATCTCTCCCGCCATCTCGAGCAGATACTGCTCGGCGGCGGCGGCATCGAGCGCCGAAAAATCGAATTTGGTTTCGTTTCCGGGGCGGCCGGCTGCGACGTAACGCGCCATCCGGCTGCGCAGTGCGTCGGAATATCGCTCGATCGTGGGATTCGGATTGACCTTGGCGATCAGCATTCCGCCCTCGGCTACGGCCGTCAGCATCCGCCGCAACAGAATCGTCCGGTTGAAGTCGGACAGCTTTTCCAGATTGGTCTGCAGTTCCGGCAGAAAGGATGCGCGCGGGTTGGAGACGGTTCCGCTCATGCCGGCGGCCCCCGTCACCTCCAGATAACGGCCGATAGGCCTGAGGAACTCGAGGTCGCAGGCAAGACCGCTGCACCGAATGCGTTGGGCACTGATCTCGACGGCGACCTGGCGGCCCGACGCGGTGTCGATGACAGCCTGCTCGCAATCATAGAAGCCGTGCCGATCCAGCAGCCAGAGCCGCCGGTCTCGATCGCCGTCGCTGCGCGCGCTGCCCTTGCCGACCAGCGACTGGCCGTCGAGTTCCTCCCAGATCCGCTCGACCAGGGCCAGATAAGCGCTGTTGGCGGCAAGATAGCGCGCATCATACAGGCCGGTGGTCGAAAGCACCGTCGCGACCTCCGAGCGGTCAACGAGCCTCAGGCAGAGAGATTTCGTATCGAACATGCGGGCCGTCCACGCGAGTCGCGCATGACGTTACGTCATATATCTGATGCGCGACACATGACTCCGCTTGCCCTGGTGCCGGGATTGCGCGTCATGCGCGCAACGACGCGGCGACCTGGCCTGTCGCGTCGAGAGGGCGGCGTCTTGCCTTTTGCAGCGCACTCGAACAGAAAGCAGCCGTGGTCGACGGGGACGCTTTCGCGCGGCACAGCGCGGCGTGCAGGTCATGTGCGACCGCGGCCGGCCTCGTCGTCGGGACGCACGGAGAATTCGGGACATGGACAGTTTCGCCGCCTTGCGCCGCATGATGGTCGACTGCCAGCTGCGGACCTATGACGTGACCGACCGTGCCGTGCTGGCGGCGGCGGACGCGGTGCCGCGCGAGGCTTTCCTGCCGGCCTCGCTATCGCATCTGGCCTATCTCGACCAGGCGGTGGGGCTTCCCGGGACGGGGCGGGCGCTGATGGCGCCGATGGTGCAAGCCCGCATGATCCAGGTGCTCGATCTGCAGGCCGGGGAGCAGACGCTCGATTATGGCGGCGGTTCCGGTTACGGCGCGGCTCTGATGGCGCAGATGGGCGCCGAGGCGACGCTGTGGGAGCCGGATACGGCCGCACTCGAACAGGCCAGGGCGGCGTTCGCCCAGGCGGGCACGACGGTTGCGGCTTCGGCAGAGAAGCCGGCGGATGCCAGCTTCGACGCGATCCTCGTCTCGGGTGCCTGCGAGACGACGCCGGAGGCGCTGTTTGCGCTGCTGCGCGAGGGCGGCCGGCTCGTCGTGGTCGAGGGCAGCGGCCGCGCCGCGCGTGTGAAGCTCTATCAGAAGAGCGGCGGCAAGGCTTCGGGGCGTGCCGTGTTCGACGCGGCGGCACCGGCGCTCGAGGAGTTCCGCACGAAGCCGGAATTCGTGTTCTGACACCCGGCAGTGTCGCATTTTTGCGGCACAGACGCAGGCATGGTTGGCAATGCTGCATCTGCGCGTTGGCGGATGGCAAGCGGCGGGCTATGTATCATTTCTTAGTATGCCGAGGCTGGGGCGATGCCTGGGCGCGACTTGAGTCCGCACATGAGGCGTCCTGTGGTAAGATCGTTTGATGGTAGGAAGATCTGCGGATCGGGTCTGGCGGCTGCGCTGGGCCTGATGATCGCGTCGGGAGCCTCTCCGGCTCTCGCGCAGACCATGGAGGCGGCGCTGGCGCGCGCCTACTCCGGCAATCCGACCTTGAACGCCCAGCGCGCCTCTCTGCGGGCGACGAACGAGAACGTTCCCCAGGCGCTGTCGGGCTATCGGCCCCGCATCACGGCCTCGGCGGATATCGGTGCGAGCATCACGGATGCGAATATCCCGGGTGCGCGGACCTCGACCACGCGTCTCGCCCCTCGTGGCGGCGGCGTCCAGATCGACCAGAACATCTTCGACGGTGGCAAGACGCGCAACTCGGTCGGCCAGGCCGAATCGCAGGTGCTCGGTGCCCGCGCCACGTTGCGCAATACCGAGCAGAACGTCCTGCTCGACGCTGCGACGTCCTATATGAACGTGCTGCGCGACACGGCGATCCTCACCCTCAACCGCAACAATGTCGAGGTGCTCGAGGAGCAGCTGCGCCAGACGCGCGATCGTTTCCAGGTGGGTGAAGTCACGCGCACCGACGTCGCCCAGGCCGAGGCGCGGCTGTCTCAGTCGCAGTCGCAGGCCATCCTCGCCGAATCGAACCTGAAGACATCGATTGCCCGCTATCGCCAGAACGTCGGTGCCGAGCCGAGGCAGTTGGCGCCGGGGCGGCCGGTCGAGAACCTGCTGCCCAAGACGCTTCCGGCCGCGCTGAACGCTGCGCTCTCCGGGCATCCCGCGATCATCGCATCGCTGCACGGCGTCGACGCGGCCGAGCTTCAGGTCAAGGTGACGGAGGCCGATCTCTATCCGGTGCTCGGTGTCCGCGGTCTCGTGCAGCAGCGCTACGACGCCAGCACCTTCGGCGACAACCGCACGTCCGCGAGCGTCGTCGGCACGCTGACCATCCCGATCTATGAGGGCGGTCAGGTCTATTCGCGGACGCGTCAGGCGAAGGAAACCGCCGGCCAGCGCCGCATCGAGGTCGACACCCAACGCGATACCGTCCGCGCTGCCGTCGTTTCGGCCTGGGGCGGGCTGGAAGCCGCCAAGGCCCAGATCGTTGCCGCGCAGGCGCAGGTCCAGGCGGCGGAAACCGCGTTGTCGGGTGTGCGCGAGGAGGCCAAGGTCGGCCAACGGACGACGCTCGATGTGCTGAACGCCCAGCAGGAGCTCGTCAGCGCGCGCTCGACGCTGGTGACCGCGCAGCGTGACCGCGTCGTCGCCTCCTATTCGGTGCTGTCTGCGATCGGCCGGCTCTCGGCCGCCACGCTGAAGCTCCGGGCCGAGGCCTATGACGAGCGCAAGCATTACGACCAAGTGAAGGGCCTGCTCTGGGGCACGCAGACGCCGGACGGGCGCTGACCCCGGCGGTTGCCCCGCGCGCAGGGCGGGGCGCAGCGTCAGTCCACGGGGTATTCGCGCAACAGACGTGCTTTCCCTGTGGGCGAGGTCGCGACGTGCCTTGCCTGACATCACCTGCGTGAAATACTCGATCACTGGGCGGCTTTGATTCTGTCGGTGCGCCCGGAGTCGAGTGGTCCGGATCCAATGAGCGCGCAACCGAAGCCCAACGAACCGTCGATGGAGGAGATCCTCGCCTCCATCCGGCGGATCATCTCGGACGACGAAAAGCCGGCCGAAGAGGGCGCGGCCGTCGAAGCTGCGCCGGTCGCACCGGAAGAGCCGCCTGAGCCGCCGCCTGTCGAGGACGACGACGTTCTCGATCTCGGGGCCGAGGCGGCGCGCGTGCTTCCGCCCGAAGAGCCTGCCGACGTGCCGGACGGCGATGTCGATTTCCTCGAACCGCCGCCGGCTCCCGAGCCGGTCGTCACCGCGCTGCCGCCGGAACCGGAACCCGCCCCGGCGCCTGTCTTCGCGGCCGCGCCTCCTCCGCAGCCAGCGCTCGACATGGCGCAACTGCTCTCCGACCAGACCAGCTCCGCCGTCACAAGTGCCTTCGGGCAACTCGCCCACACCGTGCTGACGAACAATGCGCGGACGCTGGAGGATCTGGTCAAGGACATGCTCAAGCCGATGCTCAAGACCTGGCTGGACGACAATCTGCCGACCATGGTCGAGCGGCTGGTGCGCGCCGAGATCGAACGAGTGGCGCGCGGCGGCCGTCACTGACCGCGACGCGCTTTTTCGTCAGGCGTCGCCGATTCGACGGCGGCTCTCGACAGGATTCGACTTCAGCCTTTCGAAGGCGCCGGCCTGGTTGAGACGCTTGAACGCGAAGGCCGCGAGCGTCATCATCACGGTCGGCGCGCCGAGGCGGGACACCAGCATCGAGAGGCCGACGGCCACCGGGCGGGGATAGCGGCCGGACGCGGCTTCCGCCGCGATCCAGGCGCCGACGGCGTGAACGAGCAGGTTCATCAGAGCACCACCTTCCGATTGACGCCGAGATCCGGCTTCGTGCCGGTCAGGGCGGCGGCTGCCATCTTCACGGTGGTGACGATCTTGCCGGGGCTGGCCCAGAACTCCGCCATCGAGGGCCGCACGCGCAGCACGCGGATGTTCGGGTCGTCCTCGCTGTCCCAGAAGGCCTTGTTGCTCGGCTCCCAGAGCTGCTTCACCTTGGCCCGGTCGTCGACGACGGTCGCGGTGCCGGTCACCGAGACGTAACGCATGCTGCTGTTGTCGGCGAAGGTGACGCAGACATTGTCGTTGATGCGGATCTCGTCGTCCTTGTGGTGACGACGATCGGTCAGGAAATAGATCGTGTCCTCGTCGCGCTCGCCATGGGCGTGCATCGGCCGTGCGCGCAACTCGTCGCCCTCGCCGTCATGGGTCACGAGCATCGCGAATTTGATGTCGTCGATCAGGTCCCAGACCTGGGTCTGTTCGGTGTGATGGGTCATCTCGAAGCTCCTGCTGGATTGCAGCTTCAACCGTCGTGGGGCGTGGTGGTTCCGCCACGATGGGGCGTAAGCGAGGCCTTCGGCAGGTTGCGGCGTCGTCGCAGCCTCCCGGACGGTTGACGCGAGGGGGCCGCTTGCGCTCTTAAGTCCGGCAACCTTTCGGGCCCAGTTTCTCCGGCCGGGCCATGTCCCGGTCGTTTTCGTTCGAGCGAAGCGATGATGGACAAGACATTCGAGCCGGCCGCCGTCGAGGCGCGGATCAGCAAGGCCTGGGAGGAGGCGAACGCGTTTGCCGCCGGGCGCGGCGCGACGCCGGGTGCCGAGCCCTATTGCATCGTGATCCCGCCGCCCAACGTCACCGGCTCGCTGCATATGGGCCACGCGCTCAACAACACGCTGCAGGACGTGCTCTGCCGCTTCGAGCGGATGCGCGGCAAGGACGTGCTCTGGCAGCCGGGCACCGACCATGCGGGCATCGCGACACAGATGGTCGTCGAGCGCAGGCTCGCCGCCGAGAACAAGACCGACCGGCGCACCATGGGCCGCGAGGCCTTCCTGGCCGAGGTCTGGAAGTGGAAGGAGGAGTCCGGCGGGACGATCGTCAATCAGCTCAAGCGGCTGGGGGCCTCCTGCGACTGGTCGCGCGAGCGCTTCACCATGGACGAGGGGCTGAGCCAGGCCGTCCTCAAGGTCTTCGTCGCCCTGCACAAGCAGGGCCTGATCTACCGCGCCAAGCGGCTGGTGAACTGGGACCCGAAGTTCCAGACCGCGATCTCGGATCTCGAGGTCGTGCAGGTCGAGAAGACCGGCTCGTTCAAATGGCAGCGCAGCAGTGAGGACGAGTTCGACTCAGCCAAGCTCGACAAGGTCCTGAACAAGGATCCGGGCGGGCATCTCTACTATTTCAACTACCCGCTCGAAGGCGTGACTTACGATGCCGACGATGCCTCGACCTATATCCAGGTCGCGACCACGCGGCCCGAGACGATGCTGGGCGACACCGGCGTCGCAGTCCATCCGGAGAACGAGCGCATCGGCAGCCTGATCGGCCGCAGCGCCGTGCTGCCGCTGGTCGGCCGCGTCATCCCGATCGTGGGCGACGACTATGCCGATCCCGAGAAGGGCACCGGTGCGGTCAAGATCACGCCGGCGCATGACTTCAACGATTTCGAGGTCGGCAAGCGCCATAAGCTCGCGGTCATCAACATCCTCGACGGCGAGGCGCGCATCCTGCTGGCGGAGAACGAGGCCTTCCTCGACGGCAGCGCCCCCGAGGGGCAGACGCTGGCGCTGCATGGGCTCGACCGTTTCGCCGCCCGCAAGGCGGTCGTCGCGCTGATGGCGCAGCGCGGCTATCTCGCGAAGATCGAGCCCAACACCAACACCGTGCCGCATGGTGACCGGTCGGACGTCGTGATCGAGCCCTGGCTGACCGACCAGTGGTATGTCGACGTCAAGCCGCTGGCCAACCGCGCGCTCAAGGCAGTGCAGGACGGGCGCACGAAGTTCACGCCCGAGAACTGGACCAAGGTCTATTACGACTGGCTGGAGAACATCGAGCCCTGGTGCGTCTCGCGCCAGCTCTGGTGGGGCCACCAGATTCCGGCCTGGTATGGGCCCGACGGCGAGTGCTTCGTGGCGGAATCGGAAGCCGCCGCTCAGGCGCTGGCGCTTGGCCATTATGGCGGGGCGGTCCAGCTCACCCGTGACGAGGATGTCCTCGACACCTGGTTCTCCTCCGCGCTCTGGCCGTTCTCGACGCTGGGCTGGCCGGAGGATACGGCGGAGCTGAAGCGCTACTACCCGACGGCGACGCTGGTGACCGCCTTCGACATCATCTTCTTCTGGGTCGCCCGGATGATGATGATGGGCCTCAACTTCATGGACGAGGTGCCGTTCAGGGACGTCTACATCCACGCCATCGTTCGCGACGAGAAGGGCGCGAAGATGTCGAAGTCGAAGGGCAACGTCATCGATCCGCTGGTGCTGGTCGACCAGTACGGGGCCGATGCACTGCGCTTCACGCTGGCCGCGATGGCCGCCCAGGGCCGTGACATCAAGCTCGCGACCAACCGTGTCGAGGGCTACCGCAACTTCGCGACCAAGATCTGGAACGCGGCGCGCTTCGCCGAGATGAACGGCTGCGCCCGCGTCGCCGGCTTCGACCCGGCGCAGGTGAAGCTGCCGCTCAATCGCTGGATTCTGAGCGAGGCGGCCACCGCCGCCGAGGGCATCGCGGCGGGCATTCCGAGCTTCAGGTTCAACGAGGCGGCGGGCGCGGCCTATCGCTTCGTCTGGAACCAGTTCTGCGACTGGTATCTGGAGCTGGCGAAACCGGTGCTGCAGGGTGAGGGCGTCGATCCCGCCGAGAAGGCCGAGACGCAGGCGACCGTCGCTCACGTCATCGACCTGATCTGTCAGTTGCTGCACCCCTTCATGCCCTTCCTCACCGAAGAGCTCTGGGCGCAGAAGGCGGGCGAGGGCGCTGCCCGCGTCCTCTCGGCGGGCGATGCGTCACTGGTCTGCCTGACCCGCTGGCCGGACCTCGCCGCGCTGAAGGACGAGGCGGCGGAGGCCGAGATCGGCTTCGTCGTCGATCTGATCTCCGACATCCGCTCGGTCCGCTCCGAGGTCAATGTTCCCGCCGGCACGCAGGCACCGCTGGTGCTGGTCAATGCCTCGGCGGCCACCCGCGCGACCGTCGAGGCCTGGGCGCCGATGATCGAGCGCCTGGCGCGGGTCTCCGCCATCGCTTTCGAGGCGGCCTCGCCGGCGCAGTCGGCCCAGATCATCGTGAGGGGCGAGGTCGCGGCGCTGCCGCTGGCCGGGATCATCGATCTCGAGGTCGAGCGCACGCGCCTGACCAAGGAGATGGCGAAGCTCGACCAGGACATCGCCACCGTCGACAGGAAGCTCGGCAATCCCGACTTCATGGCCCGGGCGCCCGACGAGATCGTCGAGGAGAATCGCGAGCGCAAGGCGGCGGCGGAAGCCCGCAAGCTCAAGATCGCGGAGGCGCTGGCGCGGCTGTCGTGAGGACCGCGCCCGTTTTCGGCCGCGGGGCTGTCGTCAAATTGACGTTACCGCAAGACATTGCTGGCATTCTTCCCGCGACACGGTTAGATGCGCGTCGGGCGCAAGCCCGCCATGCATCTCGATGCCGATAACCCAGGACCGGTTGTTCTTCCGCCATGTTGAAGCGCGCCTATGACGGGCTGGTTGCCTATTCCTCGCATCCGGCCGCCCCCTGGCTGCTGTTCTTCCTTACCTTTGTCGAGAGTTCGGTCAGCCCGCTGCCGCCGATCCCGCTCCTGATTCCGATGTGCATCGCACGGCCGGACCGCGCCTGGTTCTATGCCGGGGTGTGCTCGCTGGGCGCCGTGCTCGGCGGCTATCTCGGCTACGCCATCGGCGCACTGCTCTACGACTCGGTCGGTTCCTGGCTGATCAGCATCTATGGGCTGCAGGACAAGGCGGCCGAGCTGATCTCGACCTCGCAGGATTTCTGGTTCTGGGTGCTGGTGACCAAGGGCCTGACCCCGATCCCCTTCAAGATCGTGACGATCATGTCGGGCTTCCTGCATTTCGACCTGTGGAAGTTCACGATCGGCATGGTGATCTCGCGCGTCACCTTCTTCGCGATGATTGCGGTCGCGCTGCGCTATTATGGCGATGACATTCGCATCTTCATCGAGAAGCACCTGCCGATGACGGCGCTCGCACTCGTGGTGGTCATCGTCGGCGGCTTCTTCATCCTGCCGATGGTGCTCTGAGCGCCGCCGGGCGGACCCTGTCGAGCGGGTTGTGGCATCGCGGCAACAGTTCGCCGGATTGCGCCGGGGTGCCGGTGCCGGGATGGAACCGCCGCGATCCCGCCACAAAGCGCCCTCAGCAAGGGCGAGTGATAAGTCTCTGAGATATAGACGAATTAAAGTCTGCTTCCGGGGTCGCGGGTGCTGATCTGCGGCATCGGGGAGGGCGGGAGCGACGTTGCGCCCGGCTCGGCCTGCGTGGCACATCTGCCGCGCGCGTCACAGCGCAGGGTGGAACGAGGAAAAAGACGATGGATGCGCGTGTTTTCGACAAGTCCAGGCTTCCCAGCCGGCATGTGAGCGTGGGCCCGGCCCGCGCCCCGCACCGCTCCTACTACTACGCCATGGGCATGACGGCCCGGCAGATTTCCCAGCCCTTCGTCGGCGTCGCCTCCTGCTGGAACGAGGCCGCGCCCTGCAACATCTCGCTGATGCGCCAGGCCCAGGCCGTAAAGAAGGGCGTCGCCTCGGCGCAGGGCACGCCGCGCGAGTTCTGCACCATCACCGTCACCGACGGCATCGCCATGGGCCACCAGGGCATGAAGTCGTCGCTCGCCTCGCGCGAATGCATCGCCGACTCGGTCGAGCTCACCATGCGCGGCCACTGCTATGACGCGCTCGTCGGCCTCGCCGGCTGCGACAAGTCGCTGCCCGGCATGATGATGGCGATGGTGCGCCTGAACGTGCCCTCGATCTTCATCTATGGCGGCTCGATCCTCCCCGGCACCTTCAAGGGCAAGCCGGTCACGGTGCAGGACGTGTTCGAGGCGGTCGGCAAGCACTCGGTCGGCGCCATGTCCGACGAGGACCTGCAGGAACTCGAGGAGGCGGCCTGCCCGTCGGCCGGCTCCTGCGGCGCGCAGTTCACCGCCAACACCATGGCCACCGTCGCCGAGGCGATCGGCCTGGCGCTGCCCTATAGCTGCGGCGCGCCGGCGCCCTACGACGTGCGCGACACCTTCTGCTACACCGCCGGCGAGATGGTGATGGAGCTGATCGCCAGGAACATCCGGCCCCGCGACATCGTCACGCGCAAGGCGCTCGAGAATGCGGCGATGGTCGTCGCGGCGTCGGGCGGCTCGACCAATGGCGCGCTGCACCTGCCGGCGATCGCGCATGAATGCGGCATCGATTTCGATCTCTTCGCCGTCGCCGAGATCTTCAAGAAGACCCCCTACATCGCCGATCTGAAGCCGGGCGGAAAATACGTCGCCAAGGACATGTTCGAGGTCGGCGGCATCCCGCTGCTGATGAAGACGCTGCTCGACCACGGCTTCCTGCATGGCGACTGCATGACCGTCACCGGCCGCACGATCGCGGAGAACCTCGCCAGCGTGAAGTGGAACGACGAGCAGGACGTCATCCGTCCCGCCAACAAGCCGATTTCCGACAATGGCGGCGTCGTCGGCCTGCAGGGCAACCTCGCCCCCGAGGGCGCGATCGTGAAGATCGCCGGCATGACCACCGAGCAGCTGACCTTCACCGGTCCGGCGCGCTGCTTCGACTGCGAGGAGGACGCCTTCGCCTGCGTCAGCAAGCGTGAGTACCAGGTCGGCGACGTGCTGGTGATCCGCTACGAGGGTCCCAAGGGCGGGCCGGGCATGCGCGAGATGCTGTCGACCACGGCTGCCCTCTATGGGCAGGGCATGGGCGACAAGGTCGCGCTGATCACGGATGGCCGCTTCTCGGGCGCCACCCGCGGATTCTGCGTCGGCCATGTCGGGCCTGAGGCCGCCGTCGGCGGGCCGATCGGCCTGATCCGGGACGGTGACATCATCGAGCTCGACGCCATCACAGGAAAGCTCGCAGTCCGCCTTTCTGATGCCGAACTTGAGGAGCGTCGTAAGAGCTGGGTGCCGCGGAAGACGGACTACAACTCCGGCGCTCTCTGGAAATATGCGCAGACCGTCGGCTCCGCCAAGGGAGGGGCCGTGACCCATCCGGGCGGCGCCGCCGAGACCCATTGCTATGCGGATATCTGAGACCACGATCGCAGCCTTGTTCCTCGTCCTGGGTGGCCAGCAGGCCGCCTGGGCGCAGGATGTCATGGGCGGTCGGGGTCCGGTTCCGCCCCGGCCGATCCCCGGCATCGCGCTGCCCGAGCCGGATGCGATCGATCCGTCTGTGGGCGGTGCGGCGACCATCGCTCCGTCTCCGAACGCTCCCGCCGCCCATACGGCTCTGCCGCTCGTGCCGTTCAGCAGCGCGCGCGACGCGATCCGCGCTTGGATGCGGGATTCCACGGCCGGCAACCAGGCTGGTGCCGTGCGCGCGCTCGAATACGCCGCCGCGCAGGGCCATCTCACGGCGCAGTTCAAGCTCGGCCGGATGTATGCCGGCGGCGAGGGCGTGCCCGCCAACGATCTCAAGGCGTTCGAGTATTTCTCGAAGATCGCGGACGAGAATGCCGACGCGATTCCCGGCACGGCCAATGGACGCATCGTCGGCAGCGCCTTCGTCGCGCTCGGCGGCTATTTCATGGACGGGATCAAGGGCAGCTATGTCCGCCCGAATCTCGACCGCGCCTTCGACATGTTCCACTACGCCGCCTCCTATTTCGGCGACCCTGAAGGCCAGTACAATCTCGGCCGGCTCTACATGAACGGGCAGGGCACGCGCCGCGATGCGCGCCAGGCGGCGCGCTGGATGAAGCTCTCGGCCGAGAAGGGCTATGCGCCCGCGCGCGCCGTCTTCGGCGACATGCTGCTGCGCGGGGCCGAGGGCGTGCCGCGCCAGCCGGTGCTCGGGCTGATGTGGCTGTCGCTGGCGCGCGAGAGCGCCGACCCCGACCGCGACGGCTGGATCATCGAGCGCCACGAGACGGCGTTCTCGACCGCCTCGGCCAGCGACCGCACGGCAGCGCTCGCCCTGATCGAGCGCCAGCAGGTGGCCGGCGCGCGCGCTGCCGTGCCGCGCTGAGGCATCGTCCTCTCCCTACGCTCGCCGCATCCAGCCGCAGGATCGTCGCGTAACGGCTCCGTCAACCGGAGTTCCGTTCCATGCACATCGCACGCCTTGCCGTCCTCGCCGTGGTTGTCTCCCTGCCGGGCGCGCCCAGCCTGGGGCAGGAGGCCTATGAAAGCTGGCCCGTCCTGGCCGACCCGTTTCCGAGCACCGGCGGCGGGGGGATCATGATCCACGACTACGATCCCGTCGTCGCAGGCGGCCAGTGCACCACGCATTTCCGCGCGATCGAGCCCAACGGCACCGTCTATCGCAATGCGATCGTCTTCGACGCGGTCGAGGCGCAGGGCGGCATCCTCTGCACGAACGGCCGCTGGCGCTCGCTCGACGGCGATGCCACGGGCAGCACGGCGTTCAAGGTCTTCATCAAGGACGGGGTGAAGCGCGGCTCGGGCGAGTGAGCCGCTCGTCGTCATTGCGGGCGCAGCGAAGCAATCCAGGGGCCGCGCGCTCGACGTCCTGCTGGATTGCTTCGCTGCGCTCGCAATGACGGGACGGCTTCAGGCGGCCCGCAGTTCCACCATCACCGGCACATGGTCCGACGGCTTCTCCCAGCCCCGCACATGCTTGGCGATCTGCACGCTTTCCAGCCTGTCGGCGGCCTGGGGCGAGAGCAGGAGATGGTCGATGCGGATGCCGTTGTTCCGCTGCCAGGCGCCGGCCTGATAGTCCCAGAAGGTATAGAGGCCGGCCTCGTCCGTGCTGGCTCGCAGGGCTTCGGTGAGACCGAGATTGATGAGCCCCCGGAAGGCCGTGCGGGTCTGCGGCAGGAAGAGCGCGTCCGAGACCCAGGCAGCCGGATCGCGCGCGTCGCGCGGCTCGGGGATGACGTTGTAGTCGCCGGCCAGCACCAGCGGCTCCTCATGGGCGAGCAGCATCCGCGTATGGGCGGTGAGGCGCTTCATCCAGCCGAGCTTGTAGGGATATTTCTCGGTGTTGGGCGGGTTGCCGTTGGGCAGGTAGATCGAGGCCAGCCGGACGACGCCGCCGGCCAGCGGCAGCACGCCCTCGAGATAGCGCGCCTGCTCGTCGGCCTCGTCGCCCGGCAGCCCGCGGCGGACATCCTCGAGCTTCGCCCGAGACAGGATCGCGACGCCGTTGAAGGTCTTCTGGCCGTGGGTCTCGACCTGCCAGCCGGCCTCCTCGATCTCGCGGCGCGGGAAGTCGGCGTCCATGCATTTGATCTCCTGCAGGCAGAGCGCATCGGGCTGCGCCTCCTTCAGGAAATCCAGCAGATGGCCGAGCCGCTGGCGGACCGAGTTGACGTTCCAGGTGGCGATGCGCACGGGCAGGCTCCGGTTCAGAAGAAGCGCAGGATAAGCGGCACCAGCGCCGCCGTGACAAGCCCGTTGAGGCCCATCGCGATGCCGGCGAAGGCGCCGGCCACAGGATTGACCTGGAACGCGCGCGCCGTGCCGATGCCATGCGCGGCGAGCCCGGCTGCGAAGCCGCGGGCCCGCCAGTCGGTGAAGCCGAGCACGACCATCAGCGGCGTCACCATGACCGCGCCGAGGATGCCGGTCGCGATCACCAGTGTGGCAGTGAGCGAGGGTTCGCCGCCGATCTCGCGGGCGATGCCCATAGCGATAGCCGCCGTGACGGATTTCGGCGCGAGCGAAGCCAGGATCGGATGCGGCACGCCGAAGGCCGCCGCGATGCCGACAGCGCTGACCACCGCAGTCACGGCGCCGGCGAAGAGCGCCGCCAGGATCGGCAGCACCGCCTTGCGCACCAGCGGCCAGTGCCGGTGCAGCGGCAGCGCGAGCGCGACGGTGGCCGGGCCGAGCAGGAAATGGACGAACTGCGCGCCCTGGAAATAGGTCTCGAAGGGCGTACGCGTGGCCGTCAGGATCGCGGCCAGCAGGGCGACGGCGATCAGCACGGAGTTGGCCAGCGGGTGGCGACCGAAGCGGGCGGAGATCCGGTCGGCGACGAAATAGGCGATGAGCGTCACCGTGAGCCAGAGCAGCGGATCGGTGGCGAGATAGACCCAGAGCGTCTCGACGTTGGCCAGATCGGGCGCGATCACGACTCCGGCTCCCCCCGGCTGCCGACCAGCGCCGCGACCTTCACGAAGACGAACGCCGTGACGGCCAGCGTCAGCGCCGTCGAGAGGGTGAGCGCCACGATCAGCCCCGGTCCATGCGCCGCCAGGGAGGCGGCGTGGCGCACGATGCCGGTGCCGGCCGGCACGAACAGCAGGGACAGGTGAGCCAGCAGGACGCCGGCCACGGTCGCCAGCGGGGCGCCGTCCTGCGCTGCCGCCGGACGCAGCCGCAGGCCGAGGAACAGCAGCGCCATGCCGATGACGGGGCCCGGAACGGGTAGGGCGAACAGGCGGGCGAGGGCCTCGCCGACGAGTTGGCAGGCCAGAAGCAGGGTCAGGGCTGAAATCATGCAGGGGCGGCTCCGATGCCGATCCACCCTAACGCCGTCCACCCGCGCAAACAAAAGCCTCCCCGCATCGCTGCGGGGAGGCTTGGAAGGTCCGCATGTCAGGCGGCGTCAGGGGCAGGCGCGAACCACGCCACCCTTGGCGATGTAGGTCCCGGTCTCGGGATCGTAGGTGCGGAAGCGGCGCGAGCAATAGGCGACGGCATCGACATCCTCGACGCCATAGCCGTAAGCTCGGACGGGAGCGCCATAAACCGGAGCCGGCGCGACATAGATCGGGGCCGGCTCGACATAGCGCGGGGCTGCCAGCGCACCGGCAGCGAGCGCGCCACCGATCACGCCGGCGGCAATGCCGGCGCCGACGGCCGCTCCGCGACCGCCGCGATAATAGCCGCCGCGATAGCCGTAGCGGGGACCATAGCCGTAGCGGCGATACTGCACGGTCTCGACGAGATCGGTCGCGGCACCGGCGGTCGCCAGGGCCGGGCCGGCCGCTGCGGCGATCGGGGCGGCTGAAGCCGGGGTGGCCAGCAGAGCCGTGCCGGCGAGGGCGACTGCGAGGGTGAAGGTCTTGATCATGGGCGGATCCTCTCTTCTGGGGCGAGAGGAAGCTTGCGCGTCCTCCGATGGTCACAAAGCGTAACGGCGACGTTCGTTCGTTGGAAAGGTGACACGTGATCGCGTCAAAATTTCGTCGTGGGTCGCACGGGAGAGCCGTGATCGCGACGATGCGGAAGACGCTTGCACGCCGCCGATCTGCGCTCCATATCGCAGCGACCGATTTTGCACTGCATCATCCGTTCGCAGGATACGAGACCGACCATGGCGCACGCTGACGAAACCCCTCCTCAGAAGACGGCCTCGGCGCCCATACGGCTCAGCCTGATGTCCCGGATCATCTTCGGTTCGCGCTGGCTGCAGCTGCCGCTCTATCTCGGACTGATCGTGGCGCAGTGCGTCTATGTCTTCAAGTTCCTGAAGGAGCTGGTGCATCTGGTCCAGAACGCCACCGATTTCAGCGAGCAGCAGATCATGCTCGTGGTGCTGGGGCTGATCGACGTGGTGATGATCTCGAACCTGCTGGTGATGGTGATCGTCGGCGGCTACGAGACCTTCGTCTCGCGACTCAATCTCCAGGGCCATCCCGATCAGCCCGAATGGCTCAGCCACGTCAACGCCAGTGTGCTCAAGATCAAGCTCGCCATGGCGATCATTGGCATCTCGTCGATCCACCTGCTGCGGACCTTCATCGAGGCCGGCAATATCGGCAGCGCCAACCGCACCACCGACTACACCGAGACCGGCATCATCCTGCAGACGGTGATCCACACGGTCTTCATCCTCTCGGCCATCGGCATCGCCTGGGTCGACCGGATGACAGTGGCATCGCCCGGCAAGGGGCACTGACCGGCCCGCCCCCCCTCGGCGGCGGGCGGGAGCAAAGTAGCAGTGTGCCTACTGGCCCCGCCCGGCCCGTGCGGCGAAACGGATCGCCTCCTCGGCGGCGCGGAACAGGGCCTTGGCCTTGTTCACGCATTCGGCCTGCTCTGACGCGGGGTTGGAATCATAGACGATCCCCGCGCCCGCCTGGACATGCATGCGGCCGTCCTTGACCACGGCCGTGCGCAGAACGATGCAGGTGTCCATCTCGCCATTGGCGCCGAAATAGCCGATGCAGCCGCCATAGGCGCCGCGCGCATCGTGCTCGAGCTCGTCGATGACCTCCATGGCGCGCACCTTCGGTGCCCCCGAGACCGTGCCGGCGGGGAAGCCTGCCGCCAGCGCCGCCAGCGCGTCATGGCGCGGGTCGATCGTCCCCTCGACATTGGAGACGATGTGCATGACCTGGCTGTAGCGCTCGATGAAGAAGGAATCGGTGACCTTCACCGATCCGATCTGCGCGACGCGCCCGACATCGTTGCGTCCGAGATCGAGCAGCATCAGGTGCTCGGCGCGTTCCTTTGGATCGGCCAGCAACTCCTGCGCCAGGGCCTCGTCCTCGGCCGGGGTTGCGCCGCGACGGCGCGTGCCGGCGATCGGCCGGATCGTCACCGTGTCGTCGCGCAGCCGCACCAGGATCTCGGGGCTCGAGCAGACGATCTGGAACGCGGCGAAGTCGAGATAGCAGAGGAACGGCGCCGGATTGACGCGGCGCAGGGCCCGGTAGAGCGCAAAGGGCGGAAGCTGGAACGGCGCCTCGAAGCGCTGCGACAGCACGACCTGGAAGATGTCGCCGGCGCGGATGTAATCCTGCGCGGTCGCGACCATGGCGTGGAACTGCGCCTCGGTGGTGTTGGAGACGATCGCCGGCTCGGGCAGGGCGGCGATGTCGATCGCCGCCTCCGGAGGCAGGGGACCTTCCAGCGCGCGCACCACCGCATCCAGCCGCTCCAGCGCCCGCTCATGGGCGGCGCGGGCCGAGACGCCGGGCTGGTGGCGCACCGGCGTCACGACATGGATCTCGTCGCGCACCGAATCGAACACGACCATCAGCGTCGGCCGGGTCAGGATGGCATCGGGGACGCCGGTGCCGGTGTCCTTCGGCTCCGGCAGGCGTTCCATCAGCCGGACCATGTCGTAGCCGAGATAACCGAAGACGCCGGCCGCCATCGGCGGCAGGTCGCCGCCGGCGATGGCCTGCATTTCCGGAATCGCGCTTTCTTCCAGCAGCGCCCGCAGGCTCTCGAAGGCCGGCCGGGGATCGGGGAGGAAGGCCTCTCCGAGCGCCGGGCGGCAGAGCGCGGCCTCGCCGCGATGGCAGCGCCAGATCAGATCGGGCTCGAGGCCGATCATCGAGTAGCGGCCGCGGACCGCGCCGCCCTCGACCGATTCGAGCAGGAAGGCCGGTCCCGTCGTGGCGTGGCGCAGCTTCAGAAAGGCAGCGACGGGCGTCTCGCAATCGCCGACCAGCACCTGCCGCAGGACCTGCGGGGCGCCGGCCTCGTAGGCGGCGGCGAACGCGTCGGGACCCTGCGCCTGGGTCATGGTCAGTTCTGGTTGCCGCCGGTGGCGTTGCGGAACGCCGCCTCGTTGATCGAGACGCCGAGTTCGGCCTGCCGCTGCGCGACGTATTGCGTGAGAATGTCCTCGCTGACGCTGGCGCCGAGCGTGCGGGCGAAGTTCTCGGCCTCTTGAGTCGTGCGGGCATAGCTCGGCACGGTGGCGGCATCGACCTTGAACAGGATGCGCCCGCCATCGGCGACGGACGCCGAGCCGCTCTTGCCGGCCGGGGTGCCGAAGATCAGGCTGACGACATTGGCGGGCAGGTCGGGGCGCTGCTCCTGGCGGCCGATGCCGGCCGCCTGCTCGATCGTCAGTCCGGCTGAGGATGCGACGACATCGAAAGACTCGCCCTTGTCGAGCCGCTCGACCAACTCGCGCGCCTTGGCGGAGAGGCGGCTGGCGACCTCGTCAGCGCGCCATTGCGTCTCGACCTGCGCCTTGACCTCGTCGAAACCCTGCTCGCGCGCCGGGTCGATCGTCCTGACGTCGTACCAGACATAGCCCGTGTCGCGGGGCAGGCGGATCGCCTCGTTGTCGACCCCCGGCTCCGAGCGGAAGATGGCCTGGACCGTGGCGTCGCCGCCAGCCAGCGGAGCCTCGGCGCTGCCGTCCGGGCGGAGGAGGCCGGCATCGATCGGCCCGACGCTGCGCAGCGGCAGGTTGAACTCCTTGGCGATCTCGGCGAGCGGCCGGGCCGCGGCGCGCTGGTCCTCGATCTTGTCGTGGATTTCGGTGATGAGATTCGCGGCGCGGCGCGTGGCGACGTCGCCGCGCATCTCCGCCGCGACCTGCTCGAAGGGGCGCACCGTCTCAGGCACGACCGCGGTCACGCGCAGCAGCACCGGGCCGAAGGCACTCGTGACGGGGGTGCTGACCGCGCCCTCCGCCAAGGCGAAGGCGGCGTCGCGGACGGCCGGATCGAAGACCTGGGTGCGGGTGAAGCTGCCGAGCGTCAGTTCGGCCGCGGCGATGTTGCGCTCGGTCGCGACGGCATCGAAGCTCTCGCCGGCCTCGATGCGGGCGCGAGCGGCCTGCGCCTCCTCGGCATTGGGGAAGACGATCTGCTGGATGGTGCGCGTCTCGGGCGTGGTGAAGCGCTGCGCCTTCACCTCCTCATAGCGCGCGCGGGCCTCGGCCTCGCTGACGGCGGCGGCGTCGGCCAGCGTCTCGGCCGACAGCGCGAGGATGTCGGCGGTGCGCCGCTCGGGCGCCCGGAACGCGCCCTTGCGCTCCTCGAAGAAGGTCTTGAGCTGCGCCTCGGTCGGGGCCGGAATCTCGCCGGCCAGGCCGGGCGCCAGGCGCACCAGGGTGACGTCCCTGCGCTCGTTGCGCAGGCGATGGCCGAGTTCCTGGAGCGCGACCGGGGCGCCGACGGCGCCCACGACCATCTCGCCGATCTGCTGGCGCAGGATGGTCTCGCGCTGCTCGCGCACATAGCTCTGCTCGGTGAAGCCGTTCGAGCGCAGCAGATCGTTGAAGCGCGGCGCCGAGAAATTGCCGGAGGCGTCGCGGAAGGTGGGATCCTCGAAGATCAGCGTGCGGATGGTGTCGTCGGACACGGCCAGGCGCATGGACTGCGCCGTCTGATCGAGCACCGAGGCCGTCACCAGGCGCGAGAGCGCCTGCCGGTCGAGGCCGAGCGCGCGGGCCATCTCCGGTGTGATCTGGCGGCGCTGCTGGCGGGTCAACTGCTGGAGATCGTTCTGGAAGGCCGTGCGCATCTGCTCCAGGCCGATCTCGGCCTTGCCGACGCGGGCGACGGAGTTGCGGCCATATCCCTGAAAGATGTCGCCGATGCCCCAGATCGCGAAAGAGAAGATCAGGAAGCCGAACAGGACGAAGATGAGAAGCTTGCCGAAAAAGCTTCGACCCGCGTTGCGGATGCCCGTCATCATCATGGAGATCTGTCTTTCCTGGCCCTGGCGGGGCGCTGCGGGCGCCCCGGCCGGTTTTCGTCGGCGCTGCTTATAGGAACCGCAGCGCCGTGCCGCAATCGCCCCCGCGGATTCGTGTGCCATCGACGCAGGCGAGGCCCGCCACCGTTGCAGGCCACCGCCGGCATTGCTAGAGCCGCAACAGCATTCGGGAGAACGCATGTGACGCGCAGCATCAGGCCCCTTGTGGCCGGCAACTGGAAGATGAACGGGCTGAAGGCGGATCTCGCCATCGCCGCCGAGGTCGCCAAGGGCTACGATTCCGGCCTGAAGAGCGCCGTGGATCTCGCGATCTGCCCGCCCGCCAGCCTGCTCTACCCGGCGAGCGCGGCGCTGATCGGCGCGCGGATCGCAACGGGCGGCCAGGATTGCAGCATGCAGGAGGCTGGCGCCTTCACCGGCGAGGTCTCGGCCGCGATGCTGGCCGATGCAGGGGCCGCTTTCGTCATCGTCGGCCACTCGGAGCGGCGCACACTCCATGGCGAGACCAACGCGACGGTGAAAGCCAAGGCACAGGCGGCCCATCGGGCGCTGCTGGTGCCGATCGTCTGCGTCGGCGAGACGAAGGCCGAGCGCGAGGCCGGCAAGGCCGTCGCTGTCGTCCGCAAGCAGCTGCGCGGCTCGGTTCCCGACAATGCGACGGCGGCGACGCTGGTCGTGGCCTATGAGCCGGTCTGGGCGATCGGCACCGGGCTGACCCCGACTGCGGCCGATGTCGCCGAGATGCACGAGGCGATCCGGGCCGAACTCGGCCGCATGCTCGGCAAGGCGGCGGCGGCCGGCGTGCGCCTGCTCTATGGCGGCTCGGTGAAGCCGTCCAACGCGGCCGAGCTGATGAACGTCGCCCATGTCGACGGGGCCTTGGTCGGCGGGGCGAGCCTGAAGGCCGAGGACTTCCTGGCGATCGCGCGGGCCTGCGCCTGACGGCCGGCGACGGAAAAGCCGGTCGCGCGCCGCATCACCGGGGTGGTGCGACCGCCAAGCGCGTGCTATGTGCCGCGCCGTGTTCGCCGGCCCCTCGGGCCGTCGTCGAACAGGAGGAGCGGGCGACCCTTGGCGGTGGCCGGCGCCATACCCATTTCGTGAGCTCATGCAGAACGTCCTCATCGTCATCCATCTGATCATCGTGGTCGCGCTCGTCGGCGTGGTCCTGCTGCAGCGCTCCGAAGGCGGCGGGCTCGGCATGGGGTCGGGCGGTGGTGGGGCGGGCGGCTTCATGACCGGTCGCGGCCAGGCCAATGCGCTGACGCGGACGACGGCGATCCTCGCCGGGGCCTTTTTCCTGACCTCGATCGTGCTCGCCGTGATGGCCAATCAGGGCCGCGTCCAGCGCTCGATCATCGACGGCGCGCCGGCGCCGACCGCTCCCGCGGGGCCTGCCGGGCCGAGCGCCCCCAATGCCGGCGGCGTGCTCGACCAGCTGCGCCAGCTGCAGGCGCCGAGCGGCGCGCCGCAGCCGCCCACGCCGGCGGCGCCAGTGCCGCAGCAGTGAGGCAGGGATGTCCCGCAAAAGTGGTTTCCGCTTTTGCGACAAGGATGTGCCCAAGCAAGTCTTGGCAGGGGCCGGGCAACCGGCCCTTCTCTTTTGTGTGGGGTGCGTTCGCCGCCGGGCGGCGCTCTCCTGTGGACAAGCGTGCAGGGCAAGACGGGGCTGCACGCCTGGACTTAGCGAATCGCACCCGTCGCTTTAGAGGTGTCCACCCATGACGCGGTATGTCTTCATCACCGGCGGCGTGGTGTCTTCGCTGGGCAAGGGCCTGGCGGCGGCGGCGCTGGCCGCCCTCCTGCAGGCGCGCGGCCACACGGTCCGCCTGCGCAAGCTCGACCCCTATCTCAACGTCGATCCGGGCACGATGAGCCCCTATCAGCATGGCGAGGTCTTCGTCACCGACGACGGGGCGGAGACCGATCTCGATCTCGGCCATTACGAGCGCTTCACCGGCCGGCCCTGCAACAAGGGCGACAACATCACCACCGGCCGCATCTACATGGACATCCTGACCAAGGAGCGCCGGGGCGACTATCTCGGCGCGACGATCCAGGTCGTTCCGCATGTCACCAACGCCATCAAGGAGTTCATCCTCGACGGCAATGAGGGCTACGACTTCACCCTGGTCGAGATCGGCGGCACCGTCGGCGACATCGAGAGCCTGCCCTTCCTCGAGGCGATCCGGCAGGTGAACCAGCAGCTGCCGCGCGGGCAGTGCATCTTCATCCATCTGACGCTGCTGCCCTACATCCCCACGGCCGGCGAGCTGAAGACCAAGCCGACGCAGCACTCGGTCGCCGAGCTGCGCTCGATCGGCATCCAGGCCGACATCCTGCTCTGCCGCACCGACCGCGAGATCCCTCGCGAGGAGCGCCGCAAGCTGGCGCTGTTCTGCAATGTCCGCGAGACGGCGGTGATCGAGGCCCGCGACGTCGCCTCGATCTATGACGTGCCGCTCTCCTACCACGCCGAGGGGCTCGACAACGAGGTTCTGGCCGCCTTCGGCATGGATGCCAGCCAGGAGCCCGACATCTCCAACTGGCGGCGCATCTCCGAGCGCGTGAAGAACCCCGAGGGCGAGGTCACCATCGCCATCGTCGGCAAATACACGGGGATGAAGGACGCCTATAAATCCCTGATCGAGGCGCTGATGCATGGCGGCATCGCCAATCGGGTCAAGGTCAATCTCGACTGGATCGAGTCGGAGGTCTTCGAGAAGGAGGACCCGACGCCGTTCCTGGAGCATGTCCACGGCATCCTGGTGCCCGGCGGCTTCGGCCATCGCGGCGCCGAGGGAAAGATCAGGGCGGCGACCTTCGCCAGGCAGCGAAAGGTACCCTATTTCGGCATCTGCTTCGGCATGCAGATGGCGGTGATCGAGGCGGCACGCTCGCTCGCCGGCATCACGGACGCAAACTCGACCGAATTCGGCCCGACGACCGAGCCCGTCGTCGGCCTGATGACGGAATGGATGCGTGGCAACGAGATCGAGCAGCGCGCGGCCGACGGCAATCTCGGCGGCACGATGCGGCTGGGCGCCTATGCCTCGACGCTGGCGGCGGGTTCCAAGATCGCGCAGATCTATGGCACGACCGAGATCTCCGAGCGGCACCGCCACCGCTACGAGGTCAATATGGGCTATCGCGACCGGCTCGAGGCTGAAGGCATGAGCTTCTGCGGGCTGTCGCCGGACGGGCTGTTGCCGGAGACGATCGAATATCCCGACCACCCCTGGTTCATCGGCGTGCAGTACCATCCCGAGCTGAAGTCGCGCCCCTTCGAACCGCATCCGCTGTTTGCGAGCTTCGTCGAGGCGGCGATGGTGCAAAGCCGGCTGGTGTGAGGCTGCGCATCGGACCGCTGGCGTTGCGCTCTGGCTGACGTATAGTGACCTCCGCGACAGGGTGACGCGGGGGTACGGCATGGCGATCTCGATGGCGGGGCTGCCCGCGTTCCTTTTGTACTTCGTGCTCGGCGCCGCGCTGATCGGCTGTTTCGTGGCTGTCTATGTGCGCCTCACCGCCCATGACGAGATCGCGCTGATCCGCGGCGGCAATCTCTCGGCGGCGATCGCGCTCGGCGGCAATGTCGCGGGCTTCTCGGTGCCGCTCGAAAAAGCGATCGCGCAGGCGAGCAGCATCCCCGACCTGGTGATCTGGGCAATCGCCGCGATGATCATCCAGTTCGGGGCCTATGGGCTGGCGCGCATGCTGATCCCGGATCTGTCGCGCAAGATCGAGGAGGATCGCCTGCCTTCGGCGGTGATGCTCGCGATCATCGCGGTGATCTCCGGCACGCTCGCCGCCGCCAGCATGACGGCCTGAGGAGGTGGCGATGAAACGCTCGACCCAGATCGGCCTGGCGGCGGCGGGCCTTCTGCTCGTCGCGAGCTATTGGGGCCGGAGCGGCTCTCAGGACCAGAGCGAGGAGAGCCTCGTCTACGGCAATCTCGCCGAGTGCCGGGCCGGCGGACAGCTGACCTCGACCCAATGCGACCAACGTTTCCGGGAGGCCTCGGCCAACCATCTGCGCGACGCGAAGAAGTTCACCAGCACCAGCGCCTGCGAGGCCGAGTACGGCTCGGGCTCCTGCCAGAGCGCGGTCTGGAACGGTGCCTCGGTCGTGGTGCCGGCGCTCGCCGGGTTCATGCTGGCGCGCAGCCTCGCCCAGGGCGGCGGCGCGGCACAGCCCCTGCTGCCGCCGACGCGCCAGGCCTGTCCGCCGGGAGGGCAGGCGCCGGAATGCCAGCAGGCACGCTCCTCCTCATCCAGCGGTGGCTTCTATGCAGGGCGCGGCGGCTCCTCCGCGCGTGCCTATTCGACCACCTCGGGCGCCGCGCTGGTGGCGCGCGCCGGCTCGTCGCCGGGCGTGGCGACGACCACCACGACCTCACGCGGCGGCTTCGGCTCGACGGCGCGGTCCTATTCCTCCTCCTCCTCTTCCTGAGATGCGCCGGGTTCCCCTCGCGCCGCGCCCAGACTGGCAGACGCAAGTCGAGCGGCTGGGCTTCGCCTTCCACACGCTCGACGGCCAGACCTATTGGGACGAAAGCGTCGCCTATGCCTTCACGCTCGACGAGATCGAGCGCGATCTCGAGGCGCCGACGGATGCGATCGAGCAGCTCTGCTTCGCCTTCATCGAGAAGGCGATCGACGACGACGAGATCCTTGGCCGGCTCGCGATCCCTGCGGCCCAATGGGATTTCGTTCGCGACAGCTGGCGGCGCGGCGACCGCAACCTCTATGGCCGGCTCGACCTCGCCTATGACGGCAGGGGCCCGGCCAAGCTGCTGGAATACAACGCCGATACGCCCACCGCGCTGTTCGAATCCGCCGTGGTGCAATGGGACTGGCTGGAGCAGGGCATGGCGCGCGGCGTGCTACGCCCTGAATGCGACCAGTTCAACGCGCTGCACGAGCGGCTGATCGCGGCTTTCGCGCAGCTGCGCCAGCCCTCGCCCTACCGGCTGCATCTCGCCTGCGTCCAGAACAGCAACGAGGACAGGGGCACCGTCGACTATCTGATGGACTGCGCCGTCCAGGCTGGGCTCGATGCCCGCTTCACCTATGTCGAGGAAATCGGCCTGCTCTCGGACGGGCGCTTCTGCGACGGCGCCAACCAGCCGATCGAGACGCTGTTCAAGCTCTATCCCTGGGAATGGCTGTTCCGCGAGGGCTATGCCGCAAACCTCGCCTCGTCGCGCTGCCAGTTCGTCGAGCCGCCCTGGAAGGCGCTGCTCTCCAACAAGGGCCTGCTGGCCTGCCTGTGGGAGATGGAGCCCGGCCATCCCAACCTGCTGCCTGCCTTCTTCGAGGGCGACCCGCGCTGCGCCGGGCTCTCGGCGCGCCATGTGCGCAAGCCGCTCTATTCGCGCGAGGGCGCCAACATCGCCCTGATCGAGCGCGGCGCCGTGATCGACAGCGACGACGGGCCCTATGGCGCCGAGGGCTTCATCCTGCAGGACGCCGCGCCGAACCTGTTCGCGCAGGACGGCCACTATGCCGTGCTCGGCTCCTGGCTGGTCGCCTCGCAGGCCAGCGGCCTGTGCGTGCGCGAGGATGTCTCGCCGATCACCAAGAACGGCTCGCGCTTCGTTCCGCACTATATCGAAGGGTGAGGCGGGCGGGGCAGGACCGTTGCGCCCCGGCGGCGCATGACCGGCGGGCGCCGACCTGCTAGGGATGGTGTCACCCCCCTGCAGCCGTTGCGAGAGCCATGCCCATGTCCATGCCCATGACCGATCCGACCGTTGCCCCGGCGCCACGCGGCCTCGACCATCTCGTTGTCGGCGTGCGCAATCTCGATGCCGCTGGCGC